>OJYH01000011.1_pt1 | contig 223930 bp, 208 predicted proteins | sample 1600921 | NCBI WGS metagenome assembly OJYH01 (sample SAMN04436912, study PRJEB24849) | human gut metagenome | biome: human gut; feature: NICU; material: stool | host: Homo sapiens | place: USA: Saint Louis, MO | collected 2012-05-10
AGCGGCAGGCCGTAGGCGGCGCGCAGCCCGACAGGGTTATAGAGAGCGGCGTAGCCCACCAGCGCCGCGCTGCGCCGCAGCTCCCATCCGCGCCGCACGGGCAGGGCGGCCAGCGCTTCCCGCTGCAGATCGGCGCGGAGGGCGGGATCGCGGCTGAACAGCACGCCGCCTTCGCCGCTGGTCAGCCCCTTGCCAAACGCCAGGCTGAAAAAGCCGATATCGCCCCGCAGCCCGACGCTCTCATCCCCGCCCCGCGCCCCCAGCGCCTGGGCGGCATCTTCGATTACCGCCGCGCCGCAGCGGCGGGCGCAGGCCAGCGCCGGGGCGGTATCGCTGACTCTGCCCGCCAGGTGGGTGACAATAATTGCCAGCGGCGGCGCCTCATCGCACAGCCTGGCGAGCATCGTCGGGCAGAGGTCGAGGCTGTTTTCCGCCAGATCGCAGAGCACAAACTCCACGCCGGGACAGAGAGCCGCCGCCAGCGGCACCAGCGGGCAGCTCCAGCCGCCGACGATCGCCCGCGAGCGTGAGGGAGACCGCTGCTTCAGCGCGCGCAGGGCAACCACCAGCGCCGCCGTTCCCGAGCAGGTGAGCAGCGGGCGGGGAATGGCCAGCAGGCGGGCGAGAGTCGCGGCGAGATCGGCGTCTGCCCCGAACAGATCGCCGGCGCGCAGCGGCAGGCCGTCGGTTGGCGGCAGCTCCCGCTTCACGGCTGCGGCGCCTGCGCCTCGCCGCGCGCCAGGCACAGCACGCCGGCGAGGATCAGCAGCCCGCCGGCCACCTTCGACAGCGTCAGGGCATCGTCAAACAGCCAGATAGACAGCAGGGTCACGCTGACGATCTCCAGATGCGAGGCGGCGAAGGCCGGGCCCACCGGGGCGTACTTGAGCAGCGTCATCCAGGTAAAGAAGGCGCCGATATAGCCGACGAAGGCGCCGTAGATCCAGATGTGTCCGAACACCCGGCCCAGCCAGGCGATATCCATCACCAGCGGCCCGGCGTGCAGAGAGGCGTACTTAAAGCTGACCTGGGCGAGGGTATCGAACAGCATCAGCGTCAGGAAGCCCAGCAGATAGAAACGCTTCATTAACCTATTCCCACGACGCCGACGCCGGCGGCGATAAGCAGGATCCCCGCTACCCGCCAGCGGCTCAGCGCCTCGTTAAACCACAGGCGACCCGCCAGCATAATTACCACCACGTTAATGGAGCCAAGCATGACGCCCACCGACAGCGGCACCAGCGCGAGGAAGGCCAGCCACAGCACGAACTCCAGCACGTAGCTGCCGACCCCTAGCCAGATCCAGGGGCGCCTGAGCATGACCCGCCACTGGCGCAGGCCGCTGTGGCCGACGCTGTCGCGGGCCGCGGCTTTAAAGGCCAACTGGCCGACGGTATCTACGATGACATTGAGCAGCCACAGCAGAAGAGTGAGTTGGCTCACAGCAGGGCACCCCCGGTGACCCGCTCAGGCTTCCACTCCGCGCCGTGCGATGGGGGCGAGGCGGGGCAGGCGTTGCGGGCAATAAACTGCAGGCTGCGGCTGACCAGCTCATCGCGGTCGTTATCGATGGTTATCATGTGGTAGCTGTTTTTCAGCAGCGCCAGCTCGCACGGGCCGCTGACGCGTTTACGCACCAGCAGGGCGTTGCGGCGGTGGGCCACATCGTCGTGTTCGGCATGCAGTATCAGGCAGGGATCGGCCACCCGCCACAGGTTGCGCCGTACGTTGCGCGAGAGGTGGATCATTTCGCTCAGCGAGGGCCAGGGGTTGCCCGGCAACCCCGCCGCGCCGCTGTCGCCGCCGAGCATCGCTTTGGCTATTCGCCGGCGCAGGATCTCATTTCGGATACCGTAGGGCTCCATCTCATCGACCGTGCGCCGCCGCCCGATGCGCAGCCTTGTCGCCAGCGGCAGCAGCGGCGCAAGCAGCCGGGCGCTGGCCGGGATGCTCCAGCCGTCGGCGCGGAAAGTGGCGCCGTAGACCAGCACCCCCGCTACCGGGTGCGCGCTGGCGTACTTCAGGGCCAGTATCGCGCCCATCGACAGGCCGCCGACGAACAGATAGTCCACCTCCTGGCGCAGCCGCGCGGCGGCGTCCACCACGCTCTGATACCAGTCGCGCCAGCCGGTGGCGATCAGGTCGTCAACGTCGCCGCAGTGTCCGGCGAGCTGCACGCAGTGCACCGTATAGCCGCCGCCGCTGTGCAGCCGCCGCGCCACGTCGCGCATCTCGCTGGGGGTCCCGGTCAGGCCGTGGATCAGCAGCACGCCGGTGCGGTTGCCCGCGAGGTGAATTTCGTGGTTGCCGATCATGCCAGCCTCCAGGGCCGCAGCGGATTGAACGCCGCTTCCGGCACCGGCTCTCCGCGCAGGCCGGTGAGCGCCTCCAGCGCGGCGCAGGCTTCGCGGAAATTGCTGACGGCGGTGTGGGGGAGGTTATCGCGCCGGCACTCGGCCAGCAGGCTGCCGCGGGCGAAAACGTGGCTGGCCTCGTGGGCCAGGCAGAAGTCGGAGCGTCCGTCGCCGACCAGCAGGGAGAAGCCCGGGGCGCGCTGGCGCATCACCGCGCACTTGCAGACGCCGCTGCCGCCTTTACAGGCCGCGGAGGCCCACGGTGAGCGCAGCTGCCAGCGCCGTTCGCCAACCTGTTCCAGCAGATTGGCGATAACCGGTACGCCGCCAATGCCGGCGCGCGCCAGCAGCCAGTAGATGGCAGAGTCCAGACCGTCGCTGACGATATGCAGAGGAAAGCCGCAGCGCGCGGCCAGCTGCGTGAAGCGCAGAAAGTCGGCATCAACGCGCACGGTGCTCAGCAGCGCCTCCAGTTCGCTGCGGGACATATCCAGCAGTGCGACCTGACCGGCCATGCAGGCCGCGGAGCCTATCTCGCCATTCAGCCAGCGCGTCTCAAGATCCTCCCAGCCGGGGCGGCCAAAGTTCTCCAGCAGTCTGTCGGTCACATCGCAATCGCTGATGGTGCCGTCAAAATCACAAAAAATCGTCCAGGGGGCTTGCCAGTGGTGGGGCGGTAGTCTGGTCATGGTATCTGCTTACGGCCTCGGCCGTGATTAGAGTCGTGGAGAGTAAGCATCTTATCACGGTGAGGAGCCGGAGAATAAGGATGCATCAGTACCCGGCCAGTATAGAGCGCGGGTGATAAATAGATTCTCAACGATCAAAGTGATTACCGGCCCGGTTAGCCGTCCGGGAGCGGATAAGATAAATGAAACAAAGTGTAAAATGCGCGCATATGATGACTCAGCGATGTGCCGAAAACGTTATTATATTCAGGGAGTAGACACCTCTTATCTAATTAACAATCATTCAGTACCCGTATTTAATCGCCTGGCTGCAGAATATATAACCCGGAAGAGTTATTTTCCGATGCGGGCACGCGTTGGGTCCGAAAAGGACAAGGAGCGTTATGGTTTACACTATTGGCGGACTGGTTCAGTTCCGTAGCGAAGATGGCGCGGTATGGGTCAGTGAAGATATTGGCGTCACGCTGACGGTGACCACCAGTCGTCTGCTGGAATATCTTCTCCTGCACCGCGGCAGAGTCATTTTTCGCGATGAAATTCTGCAGAATGTCTGGGACGCACACGGCCTCAAGACTTCCGGAAATAGCCTTAATAAATATATCTCTGACTTAAGGAGCGCTTTTCGCAATCTCGGCTTTCAGCAGGAGCTTATTGTTACGGTTCCGAAAGTGGGATTTATGATTGCCGAAGGCGTTCATATTGAAGCCGAGGAGCGTGAGGAGAAGAAACGCGCCGTTAACCTGCCAGCGACGGCGCAGGAGAGCGAACCGCATCGCGAGCGTTTACGCCGGGTAAGCGTACTGCTGCTGGGGGGGCTCGCCCTGCTGTTTCTGGCCACGCATCTGGATTTTCTGGCCTGCAGCGATCGCAGCGAGGAGCGGCCGATGGGGAGCATCGATCGCTGTCAGGTCAGATCCCTGTCGCCCGTCAGCGAGGGTCAGAAACGCGACGGAATCAATATTGTCGCCGATGTGATCAAGCGTAACCGGATGTTTTGCTCCGGTGAGCAAGTCTACTATTTTAGCGCCTCGGAAAGTGTGCTGGCGGGGAAGAAAGGGCGGCTTTACCTCTCCCGCTGTTCTTTTAGCGATGCGGCGAAAAAAACAATTATGTCTTGCCTCAATTACTACAAATCTGATTATGAATATATCAAATAAGTATTTTTATACTTTTGTCCTGAGCTTTACTGCTGCGGCATTTTTCATCCTTATCCTTGAGTTTATTCTGTGCAGCAGCCGTGACCTTGTGCAGGTGGACTGCTCGTCCAATCTGATTGTCGATTCTGACGTATCTGATTTCCACGGCGAGCTGAGCACTTTTATGTTTATCGAGAAAAACACCCGCGGCTATATGGATGTTTCCGGGATAGTCAGGTATCACAATCATGAATACAACGTGGAGCGCTCTTATCGCTTTAACTACAGCAAGAATGAGGATGATATCTATCACCTGACCAACATTACGATCTCGAAACGAGGAATCGATAATGTTAATAACGAGGTGATGTCCAAGCTGTTTTTAAGCCCCGATATTCAGCACGGGCGCTACATTCAGATCAAGAAACAGGAAAACGCGTTCCTCATCAGCTCACTCTACTCTCCCTTCTTTCTCTGCATTCCTAAATAAAACGCGGCGTCAGCGTGGCGCAGATAACACTTTTGAGGTGGGGTCAGCGCCCGGACGCGCAACGCGTTTGCCGGCGCTACTCCCTGTCTTTTGAAGGGTTAACGCTCATTCTTGGTTGTATAACCTGTAATTTTCTTATAATTAAGAATTATATTCGAAATAAATAGATATTATTGATATTTATTGCCGTTTAGTTGCCGCGGCGTAGCATATGGGGTGTCAGAAGCAGTGCGGTAAATATTCCCCATCGCTCTACTGCGCCAGCACCAGAGGAAAACAGGCGCGCTGAGGATTAATTGCCGCCGGGGCTTCATCCCTGTTTAAGAGAGTTTGTCTGATGATGAAAAACGTGACTACGATTATCACCGATGACCGCTATTTCAGGCTCGGCCTGACGGAGTTGTTAGGCCAACAGGTCGCTACAGAGGCCGTCGTCATTATCGATCTCGATTGTTATGATGAGAATGAATATAACCGCGAAAGTTTTCAGGGAAAGCAACTGGTCGCATTTGCTTCTGATGATCTCGCCTATTATAAGTCGGAAATATTTGACAATATCGTTGTGTTTAATAAAAAAAGTGATCTTACCGCAATACGTGATTTCTTTAGGGTAAAAGGAGGTGCTGAACGCTATCGCACCAGATTTACATTAAGTGAGCGTGAGAAGCAGGTGTTAAGGATGATGCGGCGCGGCCAGGGAAATAAAGAAATTGCTGAGTCAATGTGTTTGTCACCTAAAACAACCTACTCTTATCGCAATAGCCTGATGAAAAAGCTGGGGTGCGTAAACAGAATAAAGTTACAGGAACTCTGCATTAAAAACAGGCTTTCATAATGGAAGTGAGTATATCAGTATAAAACAGGAGCACTATCGTGAATAAATTATCCCTGGTTTTTGCCACCGCCTTATCGGTGGCCTGCGGCACGGCGCTGGCCGATCCTGTGTCGGTAAACGGCGGGAAGGTTCACTTCAGAGGCGAGGTCGTCAACACCGGCTGTGCGGTGGATGCCGGCTCCGTGGATCAGACGGTTCAGCTTGGCCAGGTGCGGTCCGCAAAGCTCGCTGAGGCGGGCGCAACCAGCACTGCCGTAGGCTTTAATATTCAGCTCGACGACTGCGATACCACCTTAGTGAGCAAAGCGTCCATCGCCTTCAGCGGCGCCGCCGTTGACAGCACCAATACGACGGTGCTGGCGCTACAGAGTTCAGCTGCGGGCGGGGCAACTAACGTTGGTATTCAGATCCTCGACAGAACCGGTACGGCGCTGAAGCTGGATGGCGAGAGCTATAGCGCGGCGACCACGTTAAATAACGGCCCCAACGTTTTGCCATTCCAGGCCCGCTACTACGCCACCGGCGTTGCGACGGCGGGAACGGCGAATGCGGATGCCACGTTTAAAGTTCAGTACGAATAGGACGTCAATGCGCAAGGACGCAACCCGGGCCAGGACGGCCCACGGACGTTAACGGATATGATTTAACGACAGGGCTGTAAGGTAAGGTGAAAAAGATAAAACGGGCCATGCGAGTCATGCCATCCTGGCTGCTGATAGCGGGCATAACGCTTTTTTCAGCCGCAGCACAGGCCGGCGTAGCGCTGGGCGCAACGCGGGTTATTTTTCCAGCGGATCAGAAGCAGGTGCCGCTTGCGGTTATCAGCAATAAAGACAATGGTACCTGGCTTATTCAGTCATGGGTTGAAAATAGCGCCGGCAAAAAAGATCCGCGCTTTATTGTTACGCCGCCGCTGTTTGCCATGGCGGGAAAAAAAGAGAATACCCTGCGGATCGTCAATGCGACGGACAACCGGCTGCCGCAGGATCGCGAAAGTCTGTTCTGGCTGAACGTCAAAGCCATTCCGGCAATGGATAAGGGAAAACTAAACAGCAATACGCTTCAGCTGGCGATCATCAGCCGCATAAAGCTCCTCTATCGCCCGGAAAAGCTGACGCCGGCGCCGGAGCAGGCCGCGCAAAAATTAGCCTTTCGTCGCCGCGGTTCGCGCCTGATGCTCATTAACCCTACGCCCTATTATCTGACCGTTACCGAATTAAAAGCCGGGAGCCGCGCGCTGGATCATGCGCTGGTGCCCCCCCTGGGGGAGACGTCGGTCAGCCTGCCGGCTGATGCCGGTAACACGATTACCTGGCAGACGATCAATGATTATGGCGCTCTGACGCCGCCGCTACATCATTCACTGTAACCATTGCCGGGACCGGCCCGCAATATCGCTGAATATAACAATAAGAACTTATCGCCGGGTGATTTCACGCCGGAGGGACTATGTCATATTGGAAATATGGACTGTCGCATATTTATTTTCGCGCGATTAACCTGTTGATCAGGGCGCCGCTGGCATTCTGCGTTGCCGTTCAGCCGACCTTCGTCGAGGCGGCGCTGTGGTTTAATCCGCGCTTTCTGGCAGACGATCCGGCGGCCGTGGCCGACCTCTCGCGATTTGAAAAAGGGCAGGAGCTGCCGCCGGGGATCTACCGGGTCGATATTTATCTCAACGATCAATTTATCGCCACCCGCGACGTGACTTTTCACGAAGGGAAAAACCCGCAGGGGTTACTGCCCTGCCTGACGCTAAATCAGCTCGCCGCGATGGGGGTGGATACCCCCGCCGCAGCCCCGCAGGCCGACCGCTGCCGGGAGCTTACCGACATTATCCGCGAGGCGACCAGCCGCCTTGACGTAGGCGAACAGCGTCTTTACCTCACCGTGCCGCAGGCATTCATGGGCAACCGCGCGCGCGGCTATATTCCCCCTTCGCTGTGGGATCAGGGCATTACGGCAGGCCTGCTGAACTATAACTTCAGCGGTGGCAGCATGCGCAGCGGGGGCAGCAGCAGCAGTACGGCCTATCTGAATGTGCAGAGCGGTTTTAACGCCGGCGCCTGGCGGCTGCGGGATAACACGACATGGCGCTACATGCGCGCTGATGGCGCCGCCAGCCAGAGCCGCTGGCAGCATATTAACAGCTGGCTGGAGCGCGATATTGCGCCGCTGCGCTCCCGGCTGACCGTCGGGGACAGCTACACCAGCGGCGATATCTTTGACGGCATCAACTTTCGCGGCGTACAGCTGGCCACCGACGATAATATGCTGCCGGACAGTCAGAAGGGATTTGCGCCGGAAGTTCGCGGTATTGCGCGCGGCACGGCGCAGGTCACTATCAAACAAAATGGCTATGAAATTTACCAGAGCACGGTGCCGCCGGGCCCGTTTGTGATTAACGATCTGTATGCCGCCGGCAACGGCGGCGATCTGCAGGTGGCTATCAAAGAGGCCGACGGTACAGCGCAGACCTTCACCGTGCCCTGGTCCTCGGTCCCGCTCCTGCAGCGCGAGGGGCACACCCGCTACGCGCTGACTGCCGGAGAATACCGCAGCGGCGGCGGCCGGCAGAAGCAGCCGACGCTGCTGCAGGCGACCTTTCTGCACGGGCTGCCCTCCGGCTGGACGCTGTACGGCGGCAGCCAGTTCGCCTCCCGCTATCGTGCCTTTAATTTGGGGGCGGGGAAAAATATGGGCGAGGCGGGAGCGGTCTCGCTGGATATTACCCAGGCGCAGGCCCGGCTGGCGGACGGCAGCCGGCACCAGGGGCAGTCCGTGCGGCTTCTCTATAGCAAATCGCTGAATGCCACCGGCACCAACGTCCAGCTTATGGGCTACCGCTATTCCACGCGCGGCTACTATACGCTGGCCGACACGGCGTGGCGGCAGATGTCCGGCTATCGGAGCGAGGACGATGAACAGGGGCTGCCGGGCGAGCGCCGGATCGCCGATGAATATAATCTTCGCTTCAGCAGGCGCGGCAGGCTCCAGGTGAACATCAACCAGCAACTGGGGTCAGCCTCGACCCTTTACCTGAGCGGCAGTCATCAGACCTACTGGTCAACCGGCAGGGCAGATGAGCAGCTCCAGATCGGTTTTAACAGCGTGGTGGAGGATATCAGCTGGACCCTCAGCTACAGCCTGACGAAAACGGCCTGGCAGCGCGGGCGCGATAGCCTGCTGGCCTTCAATCTCAATATCCCCTTCAGCCACTGGCTGAACTCCAGCAGCCATCCGGCCTGGCGGCGGGCCAGCGCCAGCTACAGTATGTCGCGCGATCTGCACGGGCGGGTGACCCAGCTGGCCGGGCTGTACGGCACGCTGCTTGAGGAGAGAAACCTCAGCTACAGCATGCAGACCGGCTACGCTCGGGGCGGCGCCGGCAGCCGCAGCGAAACCGGCTACGCATCGCTGAATTACCGCGGCAGCAGCGGCAATGCCAACGTTGGCTACAGCCGCGGCGACGGGGCGAAACAGCTCTACTACGGTATCAGCGGCGGTATTCTCGCTCACGCCAATGGCGTCACTCTCAGCCAGCCGCTCAACGACACCGTGGTACTGGTAAAGGCCCCCGGCGCGGGCGACGTTAAAGTCGAAAACCAGACGGGGGTGCGCACCGACGGGCGCGGATATGCCGTGCTGCCCTACGCCATGGAGTACCGGGAGAACCGCGTCGCTCTCGATACCACCACGCTTGCGGACAACGTCGATCTTGACGATACGGTGGTTAACGTCGTGCCGACTTATGGCGCCGTTGTGCGCGCCGATTTTAATGCCAGAGTGGGCGTCAAAATGGTGCTGAAGCTGCTGCACAACGGCAGGCCGGTGCCGTTCGGCGCCCAGGTCACCGCCGGCAGCGTCCACAGCATCGTGGCGGACGACGGTGAAGTCTATCTGAGCGGCATGGCGCCGGCGGATAAGGTTGAGGTGCGGTGGGGCAGCGGCCCGGGCGGACGCTGTGAGGCCCGCTATGCGCTGGCCGAATCGCGCTCCCGCACGGCGCTGGCCCGCACCACGGCGATTTGCCGCTGAGGAAAATGATAATGATAGCCAGAGCCGTACCCCTCATCACCGCCTCGCTGCTGGCGCTCTGCGCCGGCGCGCGCGCTGACGGCGGCAGCACGATTGAGATTAGCGGCTACGTGCGGGACAACGCCTGCGAGGTGGCCGGGGATTCAAAGGATTTTGAGGTCGATTTGCTGAAAAACTCCGCCCGCCAGCTTCGTACGGTGGGCGCCGCTACGCCGCAGGTTCTCTTCCGGATCTTCCTCTCCCGCTGCGGTGGTTCAGCCACCGCCGTGAGGGTGGGGTATAGCGGCCCCGCAGACGATGAAAACAGCGCCCTGCTCAGGCTCGATCCCGGCGGCGCTGCGGCGTCAGGCGCCGGGATCCAGATTCTGGATCACCAGCAGGTGCCGCTGCCCATTAACGCACCGCCCGCTTCCCTGCGCTGGATAACGCTCCATCCGGGCGAGAGCAATACGCTTAATTTTTACGCAAGGCTGATGGCGACCCGCGTCCCGGTGACCGCCGGGCAGGTGCGCGCCACCGCGACATTTACCGTGGAATTTCAGTAACCGGAGTTGATGATGAGAGAAAAGGCCAGCCGCTACTTCGCGGTCTGCATCCTGGCCGCGACGGCGCTGGGCGCTGCGGCAGCGGACGTGACCATTACCGTTAACGGCAGGGTGGTGGCCAGACCCTGCACGGTGTCCACCGACAGGGCGACGGTCGCCCTGGGCGATCTCTATACCTACGACCTGCAGAGCGCCGGGGCATCGTCACCGTGGCACAGCGTTGAGCTCCGTTTAAGCAACTGTCCGACGGGCACCTCCAGGGTAACGGCGCTGTTCAGCGGCCCGGAGGACGGCACCGGCTATTACAAGAACCAGGGCAGCGCGGGCAATATTCAGCTGGAACTGCAGGACGACCGCGGAGTCCGGCTAAATAACGGGGCAAAAAAAACGGTGGCGGTCGATGACGGCGCCCAGTCCGCCCGCTTTCCGCTTCAGGTCAGGGCGCTGTCGGTTAACGGCGGCGCGACTCAGGGCTCTGTTCAGGCGCTTATCAGCGTCACCTACACCTATTTGTAATCCCGGCGGCAAACCATGATAAGCGTTGTGAAATTACTCCTGCTGGCGCTCACCGCAGTGCCCTTATGGGCCAGTGCGTTTACCTGCAAAATCCTGTCAACCGGCCAGATGGTACAAACGGGATCGGCCAATCTGTACGTCAATCTCACGCCGCAGATAGGCATCGGGCAGAATCTGATTGTTGACCTGACCCAGGAGATTAAATGCAAAAATGACTCCGCGCCGCCGGATATCGACGTCGATCATCTGAAATTACTCAGCGGATCGGCCTACCAGGGGGCGCTTGATAATTTTTCGGGCGCCGTCTACTGGGTAGGAAAATATTATCCAATCCCGCTGACGGCCAATACGCCCTATTATTCGATATCGAATACGAGCTACGCGCCGCTTCCGCTAAAGCTATATTTAACCCCGCTCGGCGCCGCCGGCGGAAAGCTCATCAGAAGCGGCGAACTGATCGCCGTACTGAGCGTGTATAAGATTGCCACCTTTGACGGCGGGTATCCCACTACCTTTACGTGGAATATCTACGCCAACAATGATGTGGTGCTGCCGACGGGCGGCTGTGATGTCTCCTCCCGCGACGTGACGGTTACGCTGCCCGATTATCCCGCCAGCATTAAGGTGCCGGTGAATATTCACTGCGCGCAAAGCCAGCGGCTTGGCTACTCGCTCTCCGGCGCCACGGCGGATGCGGCGCATACCATATTCAGCAATACCGCCTCCGCCTCCCCCGCGTCGGGCGTCGGCGTGCAGATGCTGCGCGCGGGGCTGGCCGTGCCGGCAAATCAGCAGGTTTCGCTGGGAACGGTCGGCACCGTGCCGGTCGATCTTGGCCTGACCGCCGCCTATGCGCGCACCGGCGGGAAGGTCACTGCCGGAAATGTTCAGTCAATCGTCGGGGTGACGTTCGTTTATCAATAGGACAGGCGAATTTTTCATGTTCTGGCACCGTTCAGGCGCCGGTCCGGCGGCGCAATCGGGCATTCAGCGCAGGGGTTTTTCTGTGGTAGGGAAAATAATTTTAGTTATCTTCATGAAATGAAAGGTGATTATTTACATTCTGGTTGAGTTATCTGCGTTACTCGATCCACGTCACAATCTTATGCCAACAGCTGTAATGTCCATATCCAGGGAGGGATAGACGCTAATCCTCATTGTCCAGGCTTTGTATGCTTCAGGGCATATTATGTTCTGAATAAGCGAGTCTGATGATGTCTCATGTTAATAACGCCCTGGACCTTGCCGGTGAACACCGGCAGAAGGCCAGGAGAATGAATCTGTTTGTCTCGGTGTCTGCGGCGCTGGCGGGCCTGCTGTTCGGGCTGGATATCGGCGTTATCTCCGGCGCGCTGCCGTTTATTACCGACCATTTTAGCCTCACCAGCCGCGAGCAGGAGTGGGTCGTGAGCAGCATGATGCTGGGGGCCGCCCTCGGCGCCGTTTGCAACGGCTGGGTTTCGCACCGCCTCGGGCGCAAGTACAGCCTGATGGCCGGCGCGGCGCTGTTTATCATCGGCTCGCTGGGCTCGGCGTTTGCCAGCAACCTTGAGCTGCTGCTGCTGTTCCGGGTGCTGCTCGGCGTGGCGGTAGGCATTGCCTCCTACACCGCGCCGCTCTACCTCTCCGAAATGGCCACCGAAGACGTGCGCGGCAAGATGATCAGCCTCTATCAGCTGATGATCACCTTCGGCATCGTGGTGGCCTTTCTCTCCGATACCGCCTTCAGCTACAGCGGCAACTGGCGGGCGATGCTCGGCGTGCTGGCGATCCCGGCGGTAGTGCTGTTTGCGATGGTTGTTTTCCTGCCCAACAGCCCGCGCTGGCTGGCGGCGAAAGGACTGCATGTTGAAGCGGAAGAGGTGCTGCGCATGCTGCGCGATACCTCCGACAAGGCGCGCCAGGAGCTCAACGAGATCCGCGAAAGCCTGCGCATGAAGCAGGGCGGCTTTACGCTGTTTAAAAGCAATAAGAACGTTCGCCGGGCGGTGTTTCTCGGCATGCTGCTGCAGGGGATGCAGCAGTTCACCGGTATGAACATCATCATGTACTACGCCCCGCAAATCTTTAAAATGGCCGGCTTCCGGACCACCCACGAGCAGATGATCGCCACCGTGGTGGTGGGGCTGACCTTTATGTTCGCCACCTTTATCGCCGTGTTCACCGTCGATAAGGCCGGGCGCAAGCCGATCCTCAAAATTGGCTTCTCGGTGATGGCCTTCGCTACCCTGGTGCTGGGCTACTGCCTGATGAAGGCCGGGGAGGGTGATATCAGCAGCGGCCTCTCCTGGGTCTCCGTCGGCATGACCATGCTGTGCATCGGCGGCTACGCCATGAGCGCCGCGCCGGTGGTGTGGATCCTGTGCTCGGAAATTCAGCCGCTGAAGTGCCGCGACTTCGGCATCACCTGCTCAACCACCACCAACTGGGTGGCGAATATGATTATCGGCGCCACCTTCCTGTCGCTGCTCGGCAGCATCGGCGCCGCCGGCACTTTCTGGCTCTATACCGGCTTTAACCTGCTGTTTATCGCCATCACCTTCTGGCTGGTGCCGGAAACCAAGGGCGTCACGCTGGAGCATATTGAGAAGAACCTGATGGCCGGGGAGAAGCTGCGCGATCTGGGCAAGTAACCATTTCTCCTCCGCCTGCCGCAAAGCGATCGGCGACGATCGCTTTGTTTCTCCCGCCTGCATCTTCGCATCGCCGGATGCTATTTCGCCCGCCGCAGGCGGGGTCAGTCCGGCTGGCAATCATAAGCCGCGTTAAAGGATCAGCACGTTTTGTACGGCAGTTTTGCTAACCAGAGCACATTCACCATTCGCGGGACGGCACATCTGTTGCTACCATTTAGATCATTTCAGTGACATATATTATACATGGCCCTACCGCATTCTCTGCGGGCGACGCCAGCGATTTACCCCGCCGCGCGGCCTGAAGCCTTCGGCAGCCGGCGCGAGGCGGATTAGCGTGACTGCAGGCATGAGGAACGCGCTGCAGTTTTGGTGTCTGTTTTCCACTGCGAGAGTTTCACTCTTTTCGGGAACCGACATTTGGGTCCTGTCAGACTATCGCAACGCCAGGGAAAATTATTTGCCAGAGCTGCAGCGCCTCTTCCGTGATTAACCCTGACAATCAGCATTGCGCTATTGTTGCCGGGATCCGCCTGCATAAATTTGCCGGGCGCAAAATCGAAGCCCTTCGCAATAAATGCCCTCATTTCCCCGGGCGGATAATCACCGCCGCATTTTTACGGTAACCCTTGACCCGCAGCAAGGTAGCGCCAATAAACCCCGCGCATAATCAGCGCCGTTTATTATTAACCTGGTGTCACTATGGCGTATCAACTCAATCTCAACTGGCCGGAATTTCTTGAGAAATACTGGCAAAAAAAACCTGTCGTGCTGAAAAACGCATTTCCGAACTTTGTCGATCCGATTACGCCCGATGAGCTGGCGGGGCTGGCGATGGAGCCGGAGGTCAGCAGCCGGCTGGTGAGCCATAGCGACGGTCAGTGGCAGGCCAGCTACGGCCCGTTTGAACACTTCGATGAGCTGGGCGAAACCGGCTGGTCGATTCTCTGCCAGGCGGTGAACCACTGGCACATGCCCTCCGCCGAGCTGGTGCGCCCGTTTCGCGTTCTGCCGGAGTGGCGGCTGGACGATCTGATGATCTCCTACTCGGTGCCCGGCGGCGGCGTCGGGCCGCACATTGATAACTACGATGTGTTTATTATTCAGGGCATGGGCCGCCGCCGCTGGCGGGTGGGCGACGCGCTGCCGATGCGCCAGTTCTGCCCGCATCCGGCCCTGCTGCACGTCGATCCCTTCGAGCCGATCATTGACGAAGAGATGGAACCCGGCGATATCCTCTATATTCCGCCGGGATTCCCGCACGACGGCTTTACCTATGAAGATACGCTCAACTACTCCGTCGGCTTTCGCGGGCCCAACGGGCGCGACTTCCTCTCCGGCTTTGCCGACTATGCGCTGGAAAACGATCTCGGCGGCGTCCACTACGCCGATCCCGACCTGACCGTTCGCCAGCATGCGGGGCGCGTGGAAGGCTACGAGCTGGATCGCGTACGCGGCATGATGATCGACATGCTGAAGCAGCCGGAAGACTTTAAGCAGTGGTTTGGCCGCTTTGTCTCCACGCCGCGCCACGAGCTGGATATTGCCCCGGCGGAGCCGCCTTACGCGCCGGAGGAAGTGCGCGAGGCGCTGCTGAATGGCGAGACGCTGACCCGCCTGAGCGGCCTGCGGGTGCTCAACGTTGAGGGCAGCTTCTTTATTAACGGTGAGGCCTACGCGCCGGCCGATGCCCGCGCCACCGATCTGCTGAGCCGCTATACCGAGGTTGACGCTCTCTTGCTGGGCGAGGCGCTGGACAACCCGGCCTTCGTTGCCGCTCTGGCGGAGCTGGTGAATCAGGGCTACTGGTACTTCGGTGAGTAAAAGAAAACGCCTGCGGATGCAGGCGTTAAACGGTGAGTAAAGCGTCAGCGTCGGCGAAATGCCCGGTGGCGCTGCGCTTACGGCCTACAATGCGTGAATGCCATAGCAGTATCAACAGTGCTGAATTGGTAGGCCGGGCAAGCGAAGCGCCGCCCGGCAATATACTCACACCATTACCGCTGCGCACACCCCGCGCACTGCTTATTCTGGATCTGCTGGAAGAAGTCATTCCCCTTATCGTCCACCAGAATAAACGCCGGGAAGTTCTCGACCTCAATTTTCCAGATAGCCTCCATCCCCAGCTCCGGCCAGGCCACGCACTCCAGGCGCTTAATGCTCTGCTGCGCCAGCACCGCCGCCGGGCCGCCGATGCTGCCCAGATAAAAGCCGCCGTGTTTCTCGCAGGCGTCGGTCACCTGTTGACTGCGGTTGCCCTTCGCCAGCATCACCATGCTCGCGCCGTGGGACTGGAGCAGATCGACGTAGCCGTCCATGCGCCCGGCGGTGGTCGGGCCGAGGGAGCCGGAGGCGTAGCCTTCCGGGGTCTTCGCCGGGCCCGCGTAGTAGATCGGATGATCTTTCACGTACTGCGGCAGCGCCTCGCCGTTATCCAGCAGCTCTTTAAGCCTGGCGTGGGCGATGTCGCGGGCGACGATAATGGTGCCGCTGAGGTTCAGGCGGGTAGAGACCGGATGGGCGGAGAGCTGCCTGCGGATTTCACTCATCGGCTGGTTGAGGTCGATATTGACCACGCGGCCTTCGCCCTGCTGGCGCAGCGCCTCGGGGATGTACTGGCCGGGATTAGCCTCCAGCTTCTCAATCCAGATGCCGTGGCGGTTGATTTTGGCCTTGATGTTGCGGTCGGCGGAGCAGGAGACGCCCATGCCGATCGGGCAGGAGGCGCCGTGGCGCGGCAGGCGAATAACGCGGATATCGTGGGCGAAGTACTTGCCGCCGAACTGCGCGCCGAGGCCGAGATTCTGCGCTTCGGCCATCAGCGCCTGTTCAAGCTGCACGTCGCGGAAGGCCTGGCCGTGCTCGTTGCCTTCGGTCGGCAGGCCGTCGTAGTAGCGGGCGGAGGCCAGCTTGACGGTTTTCAGCGTCGCTTCCGCCGAGGTGCCGCCAATCACGAAGGCGATGTGGTACGGCGGGCAGGCGGCAGTGCCGAGGGTGCGCATCTTCTCCACCAGGTAGTTCTTCAGCCGCGCCGGGGTGATTAGCGCTTTAGTTTCCTGGTACAGGTAGGTTTTGTTGGCGGAACCGCCGCCCTTCGCCATGCACAGGAACTTGTACTCGTCGCCGTCCACGCTGTAGAGATCAATCTGCGCCGGCAGGTTGGTGCCGGTGTTGACCTCTTTATACATGTCCAGCGGCGCGTTCTGCGAGTAGCGCAGATTGTCTTCGGTGTAGGTGTCATATACGCCGCGCGCCAGGGCCGCTTCGTCGCCGCCGCCGGTCCACACGTTGTGACCTTTTTTACCCATGATGATCGCGGTGCCGGTGTCCTGGCAGGTCGGCAGCACGCCCTTGGCGGCGATTTCCGAGTTGCGCAGGAACTGCAGCGCCACGTACTTGTCATTGTCGCTGGCTTCCGGGTCCTGCAGGATGGACGCTACCTGCCGCTGGTGGGAGGCGCGCAGCATAAAGGCCGCATCGTGAAAGGCCTGTTTTGCCAGCAGGGTCAGCGCTTCGGGTTCGACCTTCAGCATCTCCTGACCGTTAAAATCGGCGACTGAGACGTGCTCTTTGCTCAGCAGGTAGTATTCGGTATCGTCAGCGGCCAGCGGGAAGGGGCTCTGGTAGACAAAAGGTTTGTTTGACATAACTCACTCCACAAATTGAAAAAAACCGCCGGAGCAACCGGCGGTTAGTAATCAGAACAGCATCAGCATCCACGGATAGCCAATCAGCAGCAGGGCGGCGAGGAAGATGGCGCCAAAGATAGTGCCGAGGCGCCAGTAGTCTTTGGTCGGCAGGTAGCCGCTGCCGTAGTAAATCGGGCTCGGCCCGGTGCCGTACGGGGTGATGATCCCCATAATCCCCAGCGAGGTGACCACCAGCATGCAGAACACCTGCATGTTAATGCCCGGAATGGTCGAGGCGATGGTCAGCATCGCCGGCAGCAGGGCGGTGGTGTGCGCCGTGGTGCTGGCAAACAGGTAGTGCAGCAGATAGAAGGCCAGCAGCAGGACGATGGTCGCCGTACCCGGCGAGATACCGCTCATCAGCGCGCCGCCCTCTTTACCCAGCCAGGTGATAAAGCCGGTGGAGGAGAGGCCGTCGGCCAGCGCCACCAGGGTGGCGAACCAGACGAAGGTGTTCCAGGCGGCCTTGTTGCTGGTGATGTCGTTCCACTCCAGCACGCCGGTCCACAGCATCAGGACGATAATCAGCAGGGCGGCCATCGCCGGTTCAATCCACTGGGCGGCGAAGATCCACATCACCAGCGCGCAGCAGACGAACACCAGCAGCAGAATTTCATTGCGCGACAGCTTGCCGAGCTTTTCCAGCTCGCGGGCGGCCCACAGCGGCACTTCGTCGTTGACCTTCACTTCCGGCGGATAGAGCCAGAAGGCCAGCAGCGGCATCACCAGGATCAGTAGGATACCGACCGGCAGGAAGGCCATAAACCACGAGCCCCAGGAGATATCCAGGCCGGTAATGCTTTTCACCAGCGCCTGGGCCAGCAGGTTCGGCGCCAGCGCGGAGAGGAACATCGAGCTGGTGATGCAGGCGGCGGTAATGGCGACCCACATCAGGTAGGAGCCGATGCGGCGCGAGCTGGGATCGTTGGGCTTCGAGCCGTACAGCGGCGGCAGGTTCGCGATGATCGGGTAGATGGTCCCGCCGCTGCGCGCGGTGTTGGACGGGGTAAACGGCGCCAGCAGCAGATCGGCGAAGGTAATGGCGTAGCCCAGCGTCAGGCTGCGGCGGCCGAGGTATTTCACCAGGATCAGCGCCAGGCGGCGGCCGAAGCGGGTTTTATCATAGCCGGCGGCGAACATAAAGGCGCCGAAGATAAGCCACACGGTAGAGTTGCCGAAGCCGCTCACCGCCCACTTAAAGGAGGCGCTGGCGAGCTTAAACTTCTCCGCCGACATCTGCTCGGGGCTGAACAGCAGCCACTGGCTGGCGAGCGCGATGACCACCACGCCGGTCAGGCCGATAACGGCGCCCGGCAGCGGCTCAAAGATCAGACCGACGATCACGCCGACGAAGATAGCGAAGTAGTGCCAGGCATACGGCGGCAGGCCGTCCGGCACCGGAACGAATAGCAGAAGCACTGCCACCACGATCGGCAGCGCCAGCATGATAAGACGCTTGCTGCTGCCGCCTTTCACGTTACCCGCAGGCGGGTTGGTTGCTGTTTTCTCTTTCATAGGAGTTACCCGTAGTTTAAAAATTCTTTTTGCCTGCGCCAGCTCTGCTTATTTCCTGTGATGCACTGTTAATTACTTTAGTTATTTTACTTTCTTTAATTAATAATGCCGCAGATGATTGCCGTCTGACGCATGTATTTAACGCTGGAAAACGTGCGCTAAATTAAATTGAGTGATTAATTGATATATTGCGCTCTGGTGATGAATTACAATTGATCGAGATCAAAAAACGCAGTTAATGACATTTATTTTTTTAATTTTTGAATAACCACAATGTAGCATGTGGGTATTATTTTGCGATGAAGGTAAATGTTAAATTTTATTTGCATGAAAATTCTTTTGATATGGTGATTTTCTTTTATGTGGTTGATTTATTATGGATTTTTTCTTTTTCTGTCACTCTATCTTAGTTAACAATGGTAGCCTGATTGTTATTATTAATGTGACATTTGTAAAATTTACATTTTTAAATGATAACACTTTATGGCTAGTGCTGTTGTTGCAGGTATTAAATAGTTTTTTAACTAATGTAATTGTTTTAGTAACTAAAAATAGAACTATATTATTACTATGAAAGGCGAACCAAGAAATACAACGAAAATACTCTCGCCAGCGAATTCGTAATTTTTAAATTTTAAATTTCTGGAGCCTGTTATGACCAGCCACTCTACCATTCTGAGTCCTTTCACATTACCCAACGGCAGCGAGCTGAAAAACCGCCTGCTGATGGCCCCGATGACCACCTGTTCCGGCTATTTTGACGGCACCGTCAGCAGCGAACTGGTGGAGTATTACCGCGTTCGCGCCGGCAGCATTGGCACCATCATCGTCGAGTGCTGCTTTATTGACGATCTCGGCCTCGCGTTTCCGGGCGCTATCGGCATTAATAACGATGCTAAAATTGCCGGGCTGGCAAAAATCGCCGCGGCCATTCAGGCGGAAGGGTCAAAAGCCATTCTGCAGATCTACCACGGCGGGCGCATGGTCGATCCGCTGCTGATCGGCGGCCGCACCCCGGTGGCCCCCAGCGCGCTGGCCGCACCGCGTCCCGGCGCCGCCACGCCGCGTGCGCTCACCGGCGAAGAGGTCGAAGCCACCATTGCCCGGTTCGGCGACGGCGTGCGCCGCGCCATCCAGGCCGGCTTTGACGGCGTGGAGATCCACGGCGCCAACACCTATCTTATCCAGCAGTTCTACTCCCCGAACTCTAACCAGCGCACCGACGAGTGGGGCGGCAGCCGCGATAACCGGGCGAAATTCCCGCTGGCGGTACTCGATATTACCCACAAAATGGCCCGCCAGTACGCTGACGACGCCTTTATCATCGGCTACCGCTTCTCGCCGGAAGAGATGGAAGAACCCGGCATCCGCTTCGACGACACGATGTACCTGCTGGAGAAGCTGGCGGCGCGCGGTCTCGACTACCTGCACTTCTCGCTGGGTGCCAGCCTGCGCCCGTCGATCAACGATACCCGCGATCCGACGCCGCTGATTGAAAAATACTGCGCCCTGCGCTCTGACGCCCTGGCTCAGGTGCCGGTAATGGGCGTCGGCGGCGTGGTTAATCTCGCCGACGCGGAGGAGGGCATCCGCCACGGCTACGACCTGATCGCCGTGGGACGGGCCACCATCGCCTGGCCGGACTGGACCGACCGCATCGCCCGCGGCGATACCCTGGAGCTGTTTATCGACAGCACGCAGCGCGAGGCGCTGAACATCCCCGAGCCGCTGTGGCGCTTCTCGCTGGTGGAGGCGATGATCCGCGACATGAGCATGGGCGAGGCGAAGTTTAAGCCGGGCGTCTTTACCGAAAGCGTGCAGGACGAACAGAACGAGCTGGTGCTGAATATCCGCCTCGACGGTGACCGCATTGCCGATATCGAGATGGTTGATGGTCCGCAGCAGGTCGAGTTTGTGACCACCTTTGAAGAGATCAAAACCCGCATCCTCGATGCCAACACCCCGCACGTGGACGCCATCTCCGGGGCCACCAGCCAGAGCGAGGCGGTGAAAAAAGCGGTCTCGAAAGCGATGGTGAAATCCAGCAGGGCCCGGGCGCTGGAAGAGGGCGCCGACGCCCGCGCGCCGAAGAGCTACGACGTGGTGGTGGTCGGCAGCGGCGGCGCCGGGCTGGCGGCGGCGATCCAGGCCCACGACGAAGGCGCCAGCGTGCTGATCGTCGAGAAGATGCCGACCATCGGCGGCAACACCATCAAGGCGTCCGCCGGGATGAACGCCGCGGAGACCCGCTTCCAGCGCGTGAAGGGTATTCAGGACAGCAAGGAACTGTTTTACGCTGAAACCCTTAAAGGCGGCGGCAACAAAAACAACCCCGAACTGCTTCAGCGCTTCGTCGAAAACGCCCCCGAGGCCATCGAATGGCTGGCGCGCCGCGGCATCATGCTTAACGACATCACCACCACCGGCGGCATGAGCATCGACCGCACCCACCGCCCGCGCGACGGGTCGGCGGTCGGCGGCTATCTGATAAGCGGCCTGGTGCGCAACGTCAACAAGCGCGGCATCGACGTCATGCTCGACACCGAAGTGGATGAGATCCTGTTCGACGGCGGCGAAGTGCGCGGCGTGCGCCTGCTGACCGACGAAAAAGAGGTCATCACCGTTCAGGCGAAAAGCGTGGTAGTCGCCACCGGCGGCTTCAGCGCCAACAGTCAGATGGTGGTGAAATACCGTCCGGATCTCGAAGGCTTTGTCACTACCAACCACAAAGGCGCCACCGGCGGCGGTATCGCCCTGCTGGAGCGCATCGGCGCGAATACCGTTGATATGGGCGAGATCCAGATCCACCCGACGGTTGAGCAGAACACCTCCTACCTGATTTCCGAGTCGATTCGCGGCGGCGGCGCTATTCTCGTCAATCAGCAGGGCGAACGCTTCTATAATGAGATGTCGACCCGCGATAAAGTCTCTGCCGCGATCATCGCCCTGCCGGAGCACTACGCCTATATCGTCTTCGACGAGCACGTGCGGGCGAAAAACAGGGCGGCGGACGAGTACATCGCCAAAGGTCTGGTGACCAGCGCCAGTTCGCCGCGCGAACTGGCGGCGACCCTGGGGCTGGGGGAAGATGCCTTCCTCGCCACCCTTGAGCGCTACAACGGCTTTGTGGCAAAACAGCACGACGATGATTATGGCCGCACCACCGCGCTGCGTGCGCCAATAAATGAGGGGCCGTTCCACGCGATCCGCATCGCGCCGGGGGTTCACCACACCATGGGCGGCGTGACCGTTAATACCCGCACCGAAGTGCTGAACGCGCGCCAGCAGGTGATACCGGGGGCCTTTGCCGCCGGGGAAGTGGTCGGCGGGATCCACGGCGGCAACCGCATCGGCGGCAATGCGGTGGCGGATATTATTATTTTTGGTACCCTGGCGGGGCATCAGGCGGCGGTGAGGGGGAAATGTTAAGTCGATCTTCCGGCCCGCGCCTTTTCAGGCCCGGAGCCGGGGACAGATAAAGGGGAAGCATAATCATGATGAGGGCCACCGCAATGCCGAAGGATGAGTCCGTTTACAGCTACTCGGCGGTCCTGATGGGCTCCCCCATTCTGCTCAAGCTCTTTCGCCACGATGAGGCCCTCGCCGGGCGCGTTTTCGCGCTTATCAAACGCTACGAAGACCTCTTCACCGTCAACCGCGCCGAGTCCGAGGTGATGGACATCAACCGCGCCGCCGGCCAGCGGCCGGTCAGCGTCAGCGCGGCGGTTTATCAGCTTATTAAGTGCGCGAAGGCGGCCAGCGTTCCGCCCGCCAGCGCGTTTAATCTGGCCATCGGCCCGCTGGTTAAGCGCTGGCGCATCGGCTTTCAGGGCGACAGCGTACCGCCGGAGGCGGATATTCAGGCGCTGCTGGCCATTACCCAGCCGCAGGACGTGCTGCTCGACGACGCGCGGCAGAGCGTGTTTCTGGCAAAGCCTGGAATGGAGATCGACCTCGGGGCTATCGCCAAGGGCTATATTGCCGACCGCGTGCGCGACCTGCTGCGCAAAGAGGGCGTACGCGAGGGGCTGATTAACCTCGGCGGCAACGTGCAGACTCTGGGGGCGCCGGAAGGAGGCTGGAGCATCGGCCTGCAGAAGCCGTTTGCCGCCTCGGGCGAACTGGTGGGGGCGATTGAGGTGGTGGACAAGTCGGTCGTGACCTCCGGCACCTACGAGCGCTACTTCGAGCAGGACGGCAGGCGCTATCACCATATTCTCAACCCGCATACCGGCTATCCGCTGGACAACGAACTTGACAGCGTCACCATTATTTCCACCGACTCGCTGGACGGCGATATCTGGACCACGCTGCTCTACGGCGCGGGCGTCGAGGCCGGGCGCCAGTGGCTGGCCCGCAGGCCGGACATAGAGGCGATCTTCGTCACCAAACGCCGGGAGATTTTCCTCTCTTCCCGGCGCCACTTCCGCTTTACGCTGCTCGACGACGGCTACCGGCTTATTGACTGTACTGCTTGAGCAGGCCGTACTGTTCGGCCACCAGCCGGTAGCGGTACACCGGTCGGCCGGTGGCGCCGTAGTGAATGCTGGTAAACAGGATATTGATCTGCGCCAGCCAGATAAGATACTTGCGGCACGATACCCGGGAGATGTTGACCGCCTGGGCCAGCTCGTCGGTGGAGAATTCGCTATCGGGATGGGCGTCAATCCACTGGCAGAGGGTGCGCAGCGTCTGCGCCGTCAGCCCTTTCGGCAGCTTTTTGCTGTCCGCTACCTCGGGCGCTCCGCCGTGCAGCAGCAGGTCCACTTCCGCCTGCTGATAGTAGTCGTGGTTATCCATCAGCTTTTTCTTGTGCAGCCAGCCGGTGAGCGCCTCTTCAAAGCGCGGGAACTGGAACGGCTTTATCAGGTAGTCCACTACGCCGTAGTGGATGGCGGTCTGCAGCGTGGCGGCGTCCGCGGCGGAGGTTATCATGATAACGTCTATCGGGCGGCCGCTGGCGCGAATGGCCGGCAGCAGATCGAGGCCGCTGTCCTGCTGCATATAGACATCCAGCAGCAGCAGATCGATCTCCGTGGCGCGGTCTTCCACCAGTGCTTTCGCGTGCGCGAGCGTCGACGCAGTAGCGCTGCAGCGGAAGCCGGGCACTCTGGCGATATACATCCGGTTCAGCTCCGCGACCATCGCATCATCATCAACAATCATTACATTAATCACGCACTCTTCCTCTCGCTGTCCCAGGGGAGATGAACAAAAAATTGGGTATAGACGCCGGGCTCGGATTCGACGCTGATGGTGCCGCCCAGTTCCCCGAGCTGCTGGCTGGCGAGGAACAGGCCCACACCGTGATTTTCGCCCTTGGTAGAGAAACCTTTAGCAAAAATAGCGCCAATATGCTCCGCTGAAATCCCCGGCCCGTCGTCGCTGACTTCACCCGAGAGCCAGCCGTTCTGATAGTGCAGCAGCAGGGTTATCTCCCCTTCCTGCTGCCCGCGCATGGCGTCCAGCGCGTTCTCAATCACGTTGCCGATCGCTGTGACCAGTACCGCCACCTGCTGCGGATTGGGGTTATCCGGCACCTGCGTCTCGTCGGCAATGGTCAGCCGTATACCGCACTCCCTGGCGCGGTTCATTTTCCCGAGCAGAAAGCCCGCCACCACCGGCGATTTTATCTGATGCTGCAGCGCGCCGATGTCGCTCTGATAGGTTTCGGCGGTCTGCAGGATGTAGCGCTCCAGCTGGTCGTAGCTCTTCATGCTCAGCAGGCCGAGGATCACGTGCAGTTTATTCATAAACTCGTGCGAGGTGGTGCGCAGGGCGTCCACGTAGTTGACCATGCCGTCCAGGCGCTGCATGAGCTGGCTGACCTCCGTCTTGTCGCGGAAGGTGCCGATGGCGCCAATCACCGCGCCCTGGCTGCGTACCGGCACGATGTTGCTGAGCAGCAGACGGCCGTTGCAGCCGAGCTCCCGGTCCTGCAGCGGTTCGCCGCTGGCGAGCACCTTGCGCAGGTTCTCCACCAGCGCCTGATGTCCCGCGCTGTCGCCCGGCTGTCCGGAAGGCGTTGAGGCCAGCATCTGCTGCGCGGCGTGGTTAATCACCGACACCCGCCCGCGGGCATCCACCGCCATCACGCCCTCTTTGAGCGACTGTAGCATCGCCTGACGATGCTGGAAAAGGGTGGTGATCTCCCACGGCTCCAGTCCCAGCAGCAGCCGCTTAAGGACCCGCACCAGGCAGGCGACGCCGACGGCGGCAACCAGCACGCTGAACAGGCCGCTCCACAGCATGTTTCTGCGGCTCTGGCTGACCTCTTCATCCACCTTGTCGAGCGAAATGCCGATCGCCACCACGCCAATCTGGCGGTGATTGTCATCATACACCGGCGTAAAAACGCGCAGGGCCTGGGCCAGCACGCCGTGATTGACCGCGATGTTCTCTTTTCCCGCCAGCGCCGGGCCGAGATCGTCGCCGATAAAGCGCTGGCCGACCAGCCGGTCGTTGGGATGCGAATAGCGGATCCCGCGCATGTCGGTCACTACCGCGAACAGCAGATCGTTACGCACGCGCACCGTCTGGGCCAGGGGCTGAATGATATTCAGGTGCGGATCGAGCGTCAGGGCGCGCTTCACCTCCGGGGCGTCTGCCAGCGTGCGCGCCACCGCCAGCGCGGTATCTTTCACGCCGTCGCGGGTGGCGTGGCCTATCTGCACCAGCCACAGGGTCCAGGCGAGCAGCAGTACCGCCCCGACCACGCCGCAAACCATCAGCGTGACCCGGGTGCCAAGCTTCATCGGCGGCTTCTGTTCGGCGAGAGGAAGGGGCGAGTTGCTCATGGTGAGCCCTTGATTATGCATAAAGTCTTCATTATTACCCAAAGGACATGTTTCATAAAGGCGCTTAAAAGAAGGGAATTTTCCGACTCGCGGAGGAAGCGTGAGCCTACTCGCAGGCAGGTGCTCAGAATTTCCTTATAGTAAAGCGGTAACCCTATTAAATGGAGGTGATTATGAGCAGTACAGCAGCCAGTGCAGGGGCATCGCGCCGCAATCCGCAGACGGCTAACATCGATCGCCTTACGACGCGGGAAATGCTGGAGGCGATAGGCCGCGAAGACGGGAAGGTTGTGGAGGCCGTGACCGCTTGTCTGCCGGACATCGTTCGCCTTGTTGATAATGCCACCGCCACCATCAGCCGCGGCGGTCGCGTGGTGCTGGCGGGGGCGGGGGCGTCCGGGCGCGCGGCGGTGCTGGCGGCCGGTGAATTCGCCCCGGATAACAAACACGCCCTGATGGCGCTGATCGCCGGCGGCGCGCTGTCGATGATGCAGACCGTAGACGGCGTAGCGGGCGATTACGATCGCGGCCTGAAAGATCTTAAGGCCATCGCCTTTAGCGAAAATGACATGCTGATTGGCCTGAGCGTCAGCGGCAAAACGCCGTGGCTGTGGGGCGCCATGCGCTACGCCTGGTCGCTGGGCGCCAGGGGAGCGCTGATTAGCGAGGCGCTGGACACCGAAGCCGCCCAGCTGGCAGAGATTGCCATCCTGCCGCAGACCGGCCCGGAGGTAGTGGCCGGCTATAACACGCCGAAGGCGCATCTGGCGCAGAAGCATATTCTCAATATGCTCACCACCGCCCTGGCGGTGCGCAGCGGGCGGGTCTTCGGCAACCTGCGGGTAGACGTCGCCGCCAGCAGCACCCGCTGGCAGGAGCGGCAGATCGCCATCGTGATGGAAGCCGCCGGCTGCGGGCGCGAAGAGGCGAAGTCAGCCCTGGCCGCCTGCGGCAACCACTGCCGCACGGCGATCCTGATGCTGCTGAGCGGGCTGGACGCCTGGCGCGCGCGGGAGTTGCTGAGCGAAAACGGCGACAGTCTGCGCATCGCGCTGGCGGAGGCGATTGGCAGGAGTACGGTGGCGGGGTAATGGGCTACTCCCGTCAGCGGCGCGAGCGGCTGGCGGGGGATGTATGCTGGGTAAGATCATTTAGCGTCAATTTGTTTTGGCACATGCTTGGGCCTGAGTTGACAGGCAGCTTTGTGCCAGAAGCGGATGTTGCTCCAGTACGGAGCAGGGCCGGATATCTTCAGACCTTCAAATCAGAACAGTATCGTATTTCACATAGTTTAATTAAATACCTAAGCGATATCGCTGTTCATCCGATAGTGGATTTTTTATAGCCTCTTGATACGCGGCCTCACATTTGAGCCAAAATTCATAATGGGATGTACGTAACTCAGCTCCAACAAGTGCATCAAATCTAACCCAAAAAAGATATCTCACAGCACCCAAACTTAACAAGCTCTGGAAACATGTTGGATTGTGTGTTTTTGAGTCAAAAGGGACAATAAGTCCTCCATGTCTTGCAAAACCATGTTCTCCGCATGTATCTCGATAAGTCAGGTAGATTGGATCTACATCAATGTGTAGAAAGATAATGTTCCTACTCGTTTTTCCTATAGCAAATTCGCAAGCTTCTAATGGGCGAGGGCCGCCTGCTTCTGCAATTTGGCAGCATAAAATTTTGGAAAAGTATCTAAACACATTGAGGTAGGCTTCTGAGTCCAAATTATACTGTGGCATATTAAACACCTCAGAAGGGTCCCTGCCTTCTGATAACAGCGATGAAACTAAAGTGTGAAATCGATCAAATTCCTGATCTGCAGGCTGTGTACGAGAGCCATTGCATAAAGAGCACATTCGTGCCGAAAAATGGAAAGCCTTAGACTTAGGACCTTGTGCTGTACGAAGAATGCCGCCATCATCAAAATCTCCAATGACCATTGCATTACTTCCAAAAATTTTTCTCAAAGCCGAAGCTTTTATTTTGTGCTCTCCGGTGAGAGAACCACTAGACCCGCATAAGCAACAGCCTTCTGTCTGATATGATTTGAAGAATATTTCCATTAAGACCACCAAATGTGTATGACATTCCTTAGAGGTAGAGGCTTAGTCAGCAACACGATAAGTATCCCAGAAAGTCGCCCTATTGACATTTGAATCCCCTTTTAATCTATGAGTTAACGTTCGCTCCTCGCTCAAAGCTGACGCTCAGATTTGAGCTCATCCCGCCACGAAACAACCCGGCAGAGGCGAACGATTGCCTGTGGCAATGTCGCTTGCGGCATACCCGTACTGTTTCCCTCCTGGCGCTAAACGTTGCCTGACGCTTATCCCTAAAGTGACAATCTCTCTTGAACATTAAAAGATAATGCGTATAGTTCTCGTTTTCATTTTGATCTTTGCAAGGGTTGTCCAATGAAACTGAAGCTTTCCGTTATCGCCCTGGCGCTGGCCCTCGGCGGCTGCGCCGCACACAGCAACACCGCTCAGCAGACGGCTGCGCCAGCCGCGCAGCAGCAGCCCGCGCCGGTAACCGACAATCTGACGCGTCGCGAGCTGGCCGATGGCCTGTATGAGATGGCCCTGAGCCCGAAAGGCGATGCGCTGTACGTTGCTAGCGCTGAAGGCTTCAGGAACGTGCAGGGTGGGGCGGTTTATAAGCTCGACCCGACGACCCTCAAAACTCTCGGCCTGACCTATACCGACCTGAAGAATTTCGGCGCCGCGCTGTCCGACGACGGCAGCACGCTGTTTGTCACCAACTCGCTTGACGGCGGCATCTCCGCGATTAACACCGCCGACGGCAAGGTGAAAAAGCGCCTGCTGTTCCCGGAGCGCAATGAGAAGGGGCTGCCCTACGGCGCGCGTCAGATTCTGCTGCATAACAATACCCTGTACGTCGGCGCGGTGGCCGATCCGGCGCTGATCTGGGTGGTCGATGCCAATACCCTCAAGCTGAAGACCCGCATCAGGAATACCGGCAAGTGGATGACCGGCTTCCACTACTCAGCGTCCACCGGGCGCATCTATGTCGCCAACGGCGGCGGCGAAGTGCTGGCGATCAACCCGCGCACCAATCGCGTGGAGCACCGCTGGAAGCCGCTGGGCGATAAGCCCGCCCTACTGCTCAACATCGCTGAAGACCGCGATACCGGCCGCCTGTTCGTGACCGATAACTCGAAGGCGAAAACCACTCTGGTGCTGGATATTCACACCGGCAAGCTGATTAAGCAACTGGACATTGGCGATTCGCTGGGCGTGGTGTTCAACCCGAAACGCCGCGAAATCTACGTGTCGCAGCGCGAGTCTGGCAAAGTGCTGAGCCTCGATGCTACCTCTTACGCGGTGAAGCGGAGCTGGGATCTGAAGCCGAATCCTAACAGCCTGCTGCTTTCCGCCGACGGCCAGACGCTGTACGTGACCGTCAAGCAGGCCTTTAACAAGGACCACACCACCAAAGGTCCGGACAGCGTGGTGCGCATCGCGCTGGATAAATAATTTCACGCCGCCGTGGCCCGCCAGCGGGCCGCTTTTTTTCCACTTAGTCTCGTAAAATTCACCATGCAAAATACCTCTAATACCGCGTTTGCCTTTCGCAAAACGCTGATCGCGCTCGCCGTCGGCGCCGTGTCTTATTCCGCTGCGGCGGCAGACAGCACCGCCGCGAAGGGCAGCACTAAATCGGAAGAGACTCTGGTTGTGCAGGCCACGGAAGGCAGCGATTTTAAACCCGGCGGTGACCAACTGGTCCCCGCCTATCTCGACGGTCAGATAGCCCACGGCGGCCGCCTGGGGATGCTCGGCGAACAGAAGGCGATGGACGTCCCGTTCAACGTTATCGGCTTTACCTCAAAGCTGATTAAGGATCAGCAGGCGAAAACCATCACCGACGTGGTCCGCAACGACGCCGGCGTGCAGCCGGTGCAGGGCTTCGGCAACTTCGGCGAGGGCTACCGCATTCGCGGCTTTAAGTTTGACGGCGATGATATGACCATGGGCGGCCTGGCGGGCGTCGTGCCGAGGCAGGTGATGGACACCCAGATGCTGGAGCGCGTAGAGGTGTTTAAAGGCGCCAACAGCCTGGTCAACGGCGCGGCCTCATCGGGCGTCGGCGGGCTGATTAATCTTGAGCCGAAGCGGGCGGAAGATACTCCGATTACCAGCGTCGGCGTGGATTACACTTCCGATTCGCAGCTGGGCGGCACCCTCGACCTCGGCCGCCGCTTCGGCGACAGCAACCAGTTCGGCGCCCGGGTCAACCTGGTGCACCGCGAAGGCGATACTGCAACCAATGACGATCGCCGCCGCACAACCCTGGCCTCGGTGGGCCTCGACTATCGCGGCGATCGCCTGCGCACCTCGCTGGACGCCGGCTATCAGAAGAAGACCTTCCACGGCGGTGAAACCGGCCTTAACACCAGCGCCGTCGATTTTGTGCCGAAGGTGCCCGACAACCGCAAGAACTACGGCCAGAAGTGGGGCTACAGCGATATCGAAAACGAGTTCGGCATGGCGAAGGCGGAGTATGATCTGACCGACAGCTGGACCACCTACGCGGCCTTCGGCGGCCAGCACGCCCACGAAACCGGCACCTACAGCACGCCGAAGCTGCTCGACCGCGCGGGCGACGCCACCGTCAGCCGGATGGACACTAACCGTATTACCGACACCTGGAGCGGCATGGGCGGCCTGCGCGGCGATTTTGACACCGGCCCGGTGAGCCATAAGGTCAACATCGGCTACTCGGCGCGGATCCAGAAGGATAAAACGGCCTGGCGGATGGCGACGGCGCTGCCGACCACCAATATCTACGACAATCACAACGTGGCCGAGCCGGATAACACCTTCTTTGGCGGCAACTATCACGATCCGTTAACCTCCGGCCGCCAGCGCATTCAGGGCTGGCTGCTCAGCGACACGCTCGGCTTCTTTGATGACCAGGTGCTGGTCACCGCCGCCGCGCGCCGCCAGAAAGTCGTGGTGCGTAACTACAGCAATGCAACGGGTGATGAAACGCTCAGTTCGCGCTTCACCGACAGCCGCTGGATGCCGACTTACGGCATCGTTTACAAGCCGTGGGAAACGCTCTCTCTGTACGCCAACCATACCGAGGCGCTGGAGCCCGGCAGCCGCGCGCCGGTAAATGACACCGTGACCAACAAAGGCGAAAGCGTCGGCATCCTGCACTCTAAGCAGAATGAAGTTGGCGCCAAAGTGGACTACGGGCGCATCGGCGGCTCGCTGGCGCTGTTCCAGATTAAAAAACCGCTGGCCATCATCAACGATGAGGGGCGCTACGGTCTGGACGGCAAGCAGCGCCACCGCGGCGTGGAGCTGAACGTCTTCGGCGAACCGATGCTCGGCCTGCGCCTCAACGGCAGCGCGACGTGGCTCGATGCGGAGATGAATAAAACCGAAGGCGGCAAATACGATGGCAACCGCGCGGTTGGCGTCGCGCGCTTCTACATGGTGCTGGGCGCAGAGTATGACATCAAGCCGATTGAGGGGCTGACCGCCACCGCCCGCGTGAACCACACCGGTTCGCAGTATGCCGATAAGGAGAACGACAAGAAGCTCAGCGACTACACCACGCTCGATCTGGGCGTGCGCTACCGCACCCGGGTTAACGCCGATCAGAATGAGATGGTCTGGCGGCTGGGCGTCGATAATGTGACGAACAAGAAGTACTGGTCCGGCGCGAATGACACCTCCGAGTACCTTTACATGGGTGCGCCGCGCACGGTAAAAGTCTCTATGAGCTACGATTTCTGATAGCGCTCAGCGCATTCCGGCGCATCGGCGCCGGGATGCCGCTTGCGGCAGGCCGCCTGAAGTGTTAAAAGGTGCCCCTTCTGTAAATATGCAACAGGGGAACGACGTGAAAAACGCGTCATCTGCATCCAAAGAGCAACTTCAGGATGCCGCGCCGGAGAATCAGCCGACGCTCACACGCGGCCTGCACAACCGCCATATCCAGCTTATTGCCCTCGGCGGCGCCATCGGTACCGGCCTGTTTCTCGGCATCGGTCCGGCGATTCAGATTGCCGGTCCCGCCGTTATTCTGGGCTACGCCATTGCCGGGATTATCGCTTTTCTGATTATGCGCCAGCTCGGCGAGATGGTCGTCGAAGAGCCGGTTTCCGGCTCCTTTGCCCACTTCGCGTACAAATACTGGGGCCCGTTCGCCGGTTTTCTCTCCGGCTGGAACTACTGGGTGATGTTTGTACTGGTGGGCATGGCGGAGCTGACCGCCGCCGGGATCTACATGCAGTACTGGCTGCCGGACGTTCCCACCTGGATCTGGGCCGCTGCCTTCTTTGTTATCATTAACGCCGTGAACCTGGTCAACGTGCGCCTGTACGGCGAAACCGAGTTCTGGTTTGCGCTGATCAAGGTGCTGGCGATTGTCGGCATGATAGCTTTCGGCCTGTGGATGCTGTTCAGCGGCCACGGCGGTAAGAGCGTCGGCTTCGATAACCTGTGGAAGCATGGCGGTTTCCTGGCGACCGGCTGGCAGGGGCTCATCCTGTCGCTGGCGGTGATCATGTTCTCTTTCGGCGGTCTTGAGCTGGTGGGGATCACGGCCGCAGAGGCGCGGGAACCGGAGAAATCGATTCCGAAAGCGGTCAATCAGGTGGTGTACCGCATCCTGCTGTTCTATATCGGTTCGCTGACGGTGCTGCTGTCGCTCTATCCGTGGATCCACATCAAGCCCGACAGCAGCCCGTTTGTGATGATTTTTCACAACCTCGACAGCGGCATCGTCGCTTCGGCGCTGAACTTCGTCATTCTGGTGGCCTCCCTGTCGGTGTATAACAGCGGCGTCTACTCCAACAGCCGGATGCTGTTTGGCCTGTCGATTCAGGGCAACGCGCCGAAGTTCCTCACCCGCATCAGCCGCCGCGGCGTGCCGGTCAACTCGCTGCTGCTCTCCGGGGCGATTACTTCGCTGGTGGTGGTGATTAACTACGTGCTGCCGCATGACGCCCTCGGCCTGCTGATGGCGCTGGTGGTGGCGACGCTGCTGCTTAACTGGGTGATGATCTGCCTGGCGCACCTCAAGTTCCGCGCCGCCCAGCGCCGCAAGGGCAGGGAGCCTAAGTTCCGCGCGCTGTTCTCCCCGGCCAGCAACTACCTGTGCATCGCTTTCATGCTGATGATCTTCATCCTGATGCTCACCATCGACGGTATGCGCACCTCGGCCATTCTGCTGCCGGTGTGGGTGCTGGTGCTGTTTGCGGCGTTTAAGACGCTGAGGGCCGCTAAGTAATCTATTCGCCCGCCTTTGCATTCATGTAGCAAAACAGACGACGAAATGCATTGCGTGGGCGAGGTTATTTATTTAATTTCGCTGAATTGGGAATTAAGGACGTATGCCGGAAAATCATCTTTGAAATGAGTTCATGGCCAGGCCAGGGAGGCGCTGATGGGATTCACGGTAGATACTGCTGCACTTTTGGTTACGGTCGATCGCGCGCATAATCATTTTTGTATCACAGCCCCGGAAGGTAATCCGGTGGTGATGCTGTTGCCGGACTCTCTTAGCGTTACCTCTATTTTTGCCAGAACCAAAGGAAAGCGTGCCAGAGGCTGTCCGGGTGATAACAATCCGATGCTCTATGCATTAAAGGGTATGCACAATCTCAATACCCGGGCCCGCGATATTGGCGAACTTTGCCTTAGCTTTCGTAAGATCTTCGCCGTTTTTTTGAATAATCAGCCGGTCTGGGACTGGATAGTGCCTCTGCCGTCAGGCAGTCAGGTGTGCGCGCGCTTTGCCCGCAAAGTTCATCAGCGAGTCGGGCAGGGACATTACGTTGATTGGGTATTAATAAAGAGAACTGCCGGGGAGGTATTAAGCTGTATTGGAGAGATGCGCATATCTGCGCGCGACAAAAATACGCTAAGCGAAGAGATCAAACGCTTTATTAAGGCCCACGGTCCACAGGCGCCCTTTCAGATTAAAACAATCAAACGCGTAAATTTGCGCCGATATATAAATCCACTGGCATTGGGGCAGATTCGCAAACACGAGATCCCGCCAGCGCGGATTTTACTTATTGACGATATGGTGACGACCGGCACCTCTCTACGCCGCGCCGCTGAACTCCTCAGGCATCAATATCCTGACGCACACATCGAAGCTCTCACGCTTTTCGGCTCATCAAAGTCGTCAACATCGTAGCGTAACTTGCATTATTTTTGCTCAGTGGATAGTATGCTTCACAGAGCTGGTATGAGCGGCCCTGCTCTGTAAATTATCGAACGCCGTCCGCGCTGCGCGTGTGTAGCCAGTCCGTAAGGGACAGAATTCACATCCTGGGAAGCGGACAGGACAACGGCACGTTGTAAAGTGTAGCGAAGATAACAACAGAAAAGGCACCGTTAACGGTGCCTTTTCTTCTTCTCCATTCTGCGCGCGTTAATCTACTGCTGCCTGAACGCCCCTTCCAGCGCGCGAATATCGTTCCCGGTCGGCGTCTGGTGAATGCGCAGGCCAAACTCCTCCACCACCGCGAAGATATGGTCGAAGATATCCGCCTGAATCGCCTCATACTCCAGCCACGCGACGGTATTGGTAAAGCAGTAGATCTCAATCGGCAGGCCGTTAGTGTCCGGCGCCAGCTGGCGCACCATCAGCGTCATATCCTTGCGGATGCGCGAATGGTTGATCAGATACTCGTTGAGATAGGCGCGGAAGGTGCCGATGTTGGTCATCTTCCGGCTGTTGAGCACCGAGTCGCCGCTGCTGTGCTCCTCGTTCCACTTGCTGATCTCCTCGCTGCGGCTGTCCAGATAGGGCTTAAGCAGCTTCGCCTGAATCAGACGCTGCTGCTCCTCTTCGCCGAGGAAGTGGATGCTGGTGGTATCAATGCTGATGCTGCGCTTGATGCGCCGCCCGCCGGAGGCGGACATGCCGCTCCAGTTTTTGAACGAATCGGAGACCAGCGACCAGGTCGGGATGGTGGTAATGGTGTTATCCCAGTTCTGCACCTTCACGGTGGTCAGGCCGATATCGGTGACCGCGCCGTCGGCGCCGTATTTCGGCATCTCCAGCCAGTCGCCGAGGCGCAGCATATCGTTTGCCGACAGCTGAATGCCCGCCACCAGGCCGAGGATCGGATCCTTAAACACCAGCATCAGGACCGCGGCCATCGCGCCGAGGCCGCTTATCAGAATCGCCGGCGACTGGCCCATCAGCAGCGAGATAATCAGGATCCCGACCAGGATAGCGCCGATAAGCTTGATGCCCTGGAAAATGCCCTTCAGCGGCAGGTGCGCCGCCATGGGGAAGCGACGGGAAAGGTTGAGGATCACGTCCAGCAGCGAAAAGAACGACAGCAGGGCGTAGAGCATCACCCACAGCTGGGCGCAGGTGATAAGAATAGTGGCCGGCTCGCTGCCCTTTTGCAGCCACAGCTCGGCCTGGATCTGCACCACGATACCCTGCAGCGTCAGGGCCAGGCGGTGAAAGAGCTTGTTCTGGGTGATTATCTGCAGCCAGAGGTGGCTGCTGGCCGTCGCCCGTTTTTCAAAGCCGCGCAGCACTACCTTGTGCAGGATGATGTGCAGCACGACGGCGGTGAGCACAATAATACCAAACCGGATAAACAGCGACGTGGTGTGGTTGATATCAATGCCCAGGTCCTGAATTTTTAACAATAACTCCTGCATAACCTCTCCTTTTAATGGCAGAGGCTATGATGCAGGCTGCGGCAATAAGATGCAAATTTCAGGCTATCTGGCAGCAAAAATCGCTCATTTGCAGGGAATTATTTGTTCGGCGCTGAGGTGGCGCCGATAGCCGACGGCCGCTGCCGCCAGCAGCAGCATCATGGCAATTTCCAGCACCAAAAAGCCGGTGATGGCGAAGATATCGCCGCCGGTGCCCGCCAGCGCCAGATACAGGCTGCCCAGCAGCGCCGGACCCAGCCCCAGAGTTGACTGCTGCAGCGTGCTCAGGATGGCGCTGCCCGCCCCGGCGTCGCAGGCCGCAATGTCGCGCATGCCGATGCGGTAGAAGCTATTGACAATCAGCGCCTGACCGTAGCCTATCAGCGCGGTGGCGGGCGACAGCACTAGCGCATCGGCGCGTTTTCCCGCCCACCAGAAGGTGACGGCCAGCAGCGCCAGGCCGCTTATCTGCACTGCCAGACCGCCAAGCAGGATCCGGCCGGTACTGTAACGGGCAATCAATCCCGGAGCGTTCAGCGCCGAGATAAAATAGGCCACCCCGAGGGCGACAAAGCTGTTGCCGGACTGCATCGCGGTCATTCCCAGCCCCGCCTGCAGGGTCAGCGCCATGCAGAACATAAATCCCGACCAGGCGCTGAAAAAGAGCAGGGCGATGACAATGCCAAAGCGAATGCTGGGAAGCCTCAGCAGACGCGGGGGCAGCAGCGCCGGGCTCGCGCGTCGCTCTTGTTCCCGCGCGCTGCGCCACATCAGCCAGATAAGCGGCAGCGTTGCCGTCAGCATCAGCTTCAGCGCCGGCGGCCAGTGCAGATCGTGACCCAGCGCCAGCGGAAACAGCAGGCAGCAAAGCAGCAGGGCAAGCAGCAGCGTGCCGCGCCAGTCGATGCCTGCGCGCGCCTCGCTGCGGGTTTCGGGAATAAAGCGCGGGCTGAGGGCCAGCACCAGCAGGCAGATGGGCACATTAATAAAGAAGGCGTTGCGCCAGCCCAGCCCCGCGATATCGGCAGAGACCAGCCAGCCGCCGCCGACCTGGCCGACGATAAACGCAATGCCGCCGATGCCGCCATACAGACTAATTGCCCGCGCGTGGGCGGGGCCCCTGAGCGTGACGTGCAGCGTGGCGAGGATCTGCGGCACGATCAGCGCCGCCCCGATGCCCTGCAGGGTACGGGCGGCCAGCAGAAACGCGACGCTGTTGGCTAAGCCGCACAGCAGCGACGCCGCGCCGAACAGCGCCACGCCCGCCGTAAACAGCCGACGGCGGCCAAAATTATCCCCGAGCCTGCTGGCCATCGCCAGGCAGGTGGCGAAGGCGACGCCGTACAGGGCGACAATCAGCGCCAGCTGGGTCGGGCCGGTGCGCAGGGAGTGGGTAATCGAATCCAGCGCCACGTTGGTAATCGACGTGTCGATAAGCGGCAGCATCTGCCCGGTCAGCAGCAGTAGCAGGGCCGGGCGATAATTTGAAACAGCAGGCGAATTCATGGTCTTCTCCATTGCGTCTTTCAGTCACTCGACGTAGCATCGCCCAATGCACAAACGGGTACCAGTTCCTACTTATACTGGTACTGACGCTACCCTGCTGGAGGTTATATGCTACCGACCGCTGCCGCCGATTTGCCCCTCAACCACCACGATGAGCGCCGCAGGCAGCTTGCGGCCTTTTTGCGCGCCAGGCGCGAGAGCCTCGATCCCCAGCGCCTGGGGTTACCGCGCACAGGGAGAAGGCGCACGCCGGGGCTGCGCAGGGAAGAAGTCGCGATGCTCGCCGACGTAGGCGTGACCTGGTACACCTGGCTTGAGCAGGGCAGGGACGTTAATCCTTCGCCGACGGTGCTGGAAGCGGTAGCGGGCGCTCTGCAGTGCTCGCCGCTGGAGACCCGCCACCTGTTCGTGCTCGCCGGGCTGACGCCGCCGGAATCTCCGCTACAGGCGCAGTGTGAAGGGATCGGCGAGGGCACCCGGCGGATGCTCGACAGCCTGATGCCGCAGCCCGCCAGCATTCAGAAAGCGAATTTCGATATCGTGGCGTGGAACGACAGCTTCTGCCGGCTGATGGGGCTCGATTTTGCCGCGATCCCCGAGGCGGATCGCAACTGTATCTACCTCTATCTCACCAATGAAACCTGGCGCGGGCGCATTGCGAATCCCGACGTGCTGCCGACCTTTGTCTCCTACTTCCGCGCGGCGATGGCCGAGCACCGCGGCGAGCGCGCCTGGGAAGAGAAGCTGGCGCGCTTTTTTGCCGCGTCGCAGGAGTTTGAGGCGCTCTGGCGCCAGCGCTATGAAGTCAGGGGCGTTGAAAACCAGCTAAAAACCTTCACCCACCCGGCTCTGGGGCGCTTTCAGCTGCAGCAGATGTACTGGTATTCGGCGCCGCGCAACGGCTCCCGGCTGCTGGTCTATCTGCCGGTGGATGAAGAAGGAGAGCGGGCGCTGGCGTGGCTGGACGGGCAGAAGTAAGCGGGCCCGGCAGCGGCTGCCGGGCCCGGAAACATTATACTTCCGTCAGGGTGACGGAGAGCGGCAGGCGCGATTTAGGCAGCGCCGCGTTGAAGTCTTCCGCGCTGTGGTGGCCAACCGGCACAATCACCACGCTGGTATAGCCCTTCTCTTTCAGGCCGAACTCCGCGTCCAGCGCAGCGGCATCAAAGCCCTCGATCGGTACCGCATCAAGGCCCATTGCGGCCACGCCGAGCAGGAAGTTGCCGACGTTGAGGTAGACCTGCTTCTGCATCCAGTGGCCGTCGTCCTTCAGCTCCTTGCGGTGAATGTCGGCGAAAAAGACGCGGCCCTTGTTATTGGCCGCCTTGGCTTCCGGCGTCGCAAAGCGGCCGTCGGCGTCTTCCTGATCGACCACTTTCTGCAGCCACGCGTCGTCCATTGCCGTTTTCGCACAGAACACGACGACGTGAGAGGCATCGAGGATTTTGCGATCGTTGAAGGCAAAGTTTGCCTGGGTTGATTTCGCCACGCGCGCCTTGCCCGCGTCGGTGCTGGCAACGATAAAGTGCCACGGCTGCGAGTTGGTGCTCGACGGGCTGTACTGCAGCAGCGTTTTCAGGTTTTCCGCCTGTTCAGCGGTCAGCTTCTTACCGGCATCGAAGGCTTTGGTTGAGTAACGTTTTTTAGCAACAGAGATGATATCCACAATAACTCCTCAATAGATATAGCGCGTTGCGGCGCATTCAGTGAAAATCAGAGTACAGGGAGAGAGGGAAAGGGGTAAAGAGTAAAATGCGTTAACCGCACGTGTTGGCCTTATCCGTGCGACGGGCGAAGACGCTGGCGTACGCGCGCGGGCAGCGTATCAATCACCCGCTGCCGGGAGTCGTCGATAAGCGTCTTTAGCAGCTCTGGGGTGATATTCTCACCGCCGTAAACGCTTATCCAGTGTTTTTTGTTCATATGGTAGCCGGGCCGGATGCCGTCATAGATAGCCTGATGCAGCAGCGACATCTCCGGCGCGGCCTTGAGGTTAATCAGCGGTCGGCCTTGAATAACGGCGGCGAGCATAAACATTTTTCCGCCGACCTTAAAGACGTCGTACTCCGGTCCGAACGGCCAGCACGGCTCGGTGAAAGGCAGCGTCAGCGCATACTCACGCGCGAAGCGCACCACCTCGTCGCCGTTCACTGCGGGCTCTCTTCCGCCAGCGCCAGCCACATCGCCTCGAAGCCGAGGGCGGTCAGAGCCCCGGCGCGCGCAGGATCGCGGCTGGCAAATTCGATGGTGGTTTCGGCCAGCGACAGAAACAGCGCATCGCCAAAGGGGAGATATTCGTCGCTCATAAAGACCTTACGTACCGAGCGCTGGCACAGCTTATGCACTTCGGGGAACATTTCATTGACCTGTGACGGGTCCCGGCGGTGATTTTTTCGCTGACCGCCATGCGGCGCAGCGCCCGGTGGCCGTAGGTGTTGCCGATCCCCCAGCCGATATAGCTGTTCCAGATGTCGCGGGTTTGCTCTTTCGGCGTTTTACCTGGCGTAATGCCGGCCAGCATTGTCTCGCACAGCGCGCTTTTGAGGTACAGGTAGGTGGCGTTGAGCAGATCGTCTTTGGTGGCGAAATAGCGAAACAGCGTACCCTCGGCGACGCCGGCACTGCGGGCGATCGTGGCCGTTGAGGCTGCAATGCCCTGCTGGGCAAAAGCCACCGTTGCGGCCTCAAGCAGCGCCTGTTTCTTATCTTCACTCCTGGGACGAGCCACGGCATTTTTCTCCTGATTTTAGAAAAGCGGCGATTGAAACACGCCCCGGGTGCGACTTCAATGGCAATGTCAAAAAATGAAAATCGTCTTGACGGTTTTCAGCTCTCTCCTATAATGAGTGCCTACTCACTCATAATCAAGTCTTCCCCTTACTCCGGATTCAGAAGCCTGGGGTAGGTCACATAATGAAGCGTTTCTCAATCAGCGTGGTCGTCGTTATGTTAATTGCCAGTGCAGGAAGTTTTCCCTTCGTATTGAATGCCGGTTTTGGCCAGGCGCCCAGCGGCGACGGTCTGGATGCCGTTCAGCGTTCGCCAAACTACCGCGACGGGGAATTTCGCAACGCTGTCCCGGCGCCGGTGCGCGTCGGCCAGCCGCAGCGCAGCAAACTGGCCGCGCTGTGGAGCTTTGTGACCGAGAAGCGCGACTACGCCTGGCCCGACGCGCCGCTGCCGGTAATACCCACCGATCTGGCCACGCTGCCGCTGGCGCAGGACACGATAGTCTGGCTCGGGCACTCCTCGTGGTATTTGCAGCTCGCCGGCAAGCGCATTCTGATTGACCCGGTGTTCAGCAGCTATGCGTCGCCGTTCTCCTTTATTAATAAAGCGTTTCCCGGCGACTACCCGTGGCGGGCGGGCGACATGCCGCCGATAGATCTGCTCATTATCTCCCACGACCACTATGACCATCTCGACTACGCCACCATCAAAGGGTTGCTGCCGAAGGTGCGCAGGGTGGTGACGCCGCTCGGCGTCGGGTCGCACCTGCGCTACTGGGGAATGCGCGGCGACATTATCACCGAGGCGGACTGGCAGCAGCAGGTGAAGATTGACGACACCTTAACGGTGCACGTCCTGCCCGCGCAGCACTTTTCCGGCCGCAGCCTGAAGCGCAACCAGACCCTGTGGGCCAGCTTTATGCTGGTGACGCCGACGCAGAAAATTTACTACAGCGGCGACAGCGGCTACGGCCCGCACTTCAGGGCCATCGGCGAACAGTTTGGCGCCGTCGATATTGCCATTATGGAAAACGGCCAGTACGACCCGGACTGGCATCACGTCCACATGATGCCGGATGAAACCGCCCGGGCGGCGGCGGATGTTAACGCCGCAGCGGTGCTGCCGGGGCACTCCGGGCGCTTTGTGCTGGCGCGCCACCGCTGGAACGACCCCTACCAGCAGCTAACCCGGGCCAGCGCAGATAAAGACTATCGCCTGCTGACGCCGGTTCAGGGCGAGCCGGTGAGCGTGGCGGATAAAGACCAACAATTTCGCGTCTGGTGGGAGTAACGCCCTAAGCGATAACAGAAGGAGAGGAGCAATGACGATTTCCGCTCAGGTTATAGAGACCATCGTCGAGTGGATTGACGACAATCTGCACCGGCCCCTGCGCATCGACGATATCGCCCGCCACGCGGGCTATTCAAAGTGGCACCTGCAGCGCCTGTTTTTACAGTACAAGGGCGAGAGCCTCGGCCGCTACATCCGCACCCGCAAGCTGTACCTGGCGGCGCGGGATCTGCGCGACACTGATGAAAGGGTCTACGATATCAGCCTCAAGTACGGCTTTGATTCCCAGCAGACCTTTACCCGCGTTTTTACCCGCGCCTTTAAGCAGCCGCCGGGCGCCTGGCGTAAAGAGCATCAGGCGCACTGAGGCCGGACTCAGCGTCCCGGTGCCAGCCAGCGGCGCCAGACGAAGCGCAGCACGAAGAACTCCACCGCGCCGAGCAGCAGAAACCAGAGGCAGAACAGCAGGGTGTAGAGCTGGTTAAGGTCCATCAGATGAAAGAATCCCATTAACTTCTGCGCCAGGGTGACCCCCAGCAGCGGGGCGGGCAGCAGCAGGCAGGAGAGAAACGCCATCAGCAGGATGCCGCCGGCGGTGGTCAGGGATTCAAGAGGGTGCTTCATCGTCAGGTTAACCGTCAGTTAAAAAAGTATTGTCCGGGAAATCCCTCCCGGACGCAATCTTCCCCCTCAGATGCGCGCCAGCTGGTCCTGCAGTATCGCCACGCCCGGCGCAATGGCCTCCGGGTCGATGGCGTGGAAGCCCATGCGAAAGTAGTTTTCCGGCGGGGCGTCGTCGAGAAAATGGCGCGCGCCGGGCTCGATCAGCACCCCCGCGTGGGCGGCGCGCCAGGTGAGCTGCTGGGTGTTCACCCCGGAAGGCGTGCGCAGCCAGAAGGCGTTGGCGTGTTCGCTGCCGGGCAGCGGGCGGCACTCCGGCAGCAGCTGCTTCAGCGCGGCGTCAAGCCGGTCCCAGCGGCGCGCCGAGTCGTCGCGGTAGCGGCGCAGGTGGGTGTCGTAGTGGCCCTGGGCGAGAAAGTGCGCCATCTGGTGCTGAATGTTGGTAGGCGGATGGCGATAGGTCAGCCGCCGCAGGGCGCGGGCCTCGTCGATAAGCTCCGGGTCGGCCACCATAAACCCCAGCCGCAGGCCGGGAGAGAGCGCCTTTGACAGGCTGCTGACGTAGATAACCCGCCCCTGCGCGTCGCCGGCCTTGAGCGCCGGCTGCGGGTTGCGGGTGAAGTTGCTCTCGGAATCGTAATCGTCCTCAATAATCACCGCATCGCTCGCCGCCGCGTGCGCCAGCAGCTGGCTGCGCCGGGCGTTGCTCATGGCGACGCCGGTAGGTACCTGGTGCCCGGGCGTAACGTAGTAGTAGTCGCAGCGCGCCTCGCCGAGGCGCAGCCCCTCGCTATCGACCTCGTGGGGCACGATATCGCAGCCGCTGAGCTGGAAGGTATTGATCGCCTCGCGAAAACCGGGATTCTCCACGCCCATTCGGGTGCCGCGGGCCAGCAGCAGGCGGGTCAGCAGATAGAGGGCGTTCTGCGACCCGAGGGTTATCAGGATCTCATCGGCGCAGGCGGCAATGCCGCGCCGGGGCAGGATGCGGGTGCGGATCTGCTCAATCAGCATCGGCACGTCTTTGTCGATATGGTCAACGACCCAGTCCGGCTCGCGGCCGCCGCCGTGCAGCCAGCTCGCCGCCGCCCGCCAGCTGGCGAGAGGAAACTGGCGGGTGTCCGGCTGGCCGTAGATAAAGGGATAGCGGTAGTGCATCCAGCCCGCCGGCTTGAGGATCGACTCCTGCTGGCTGGGGGTAATTTTCAGCCGGCTGCACCAGCGCGGTGCATGCGCCTCGTCGGCGGGAGCGCGTTCCGGCATATTCGCCACCGCCTGCTGGTACTCCGGGTGCAGGTAGTAGCCGCTGCGCGGGCGGCTTATCAGGTAGCCTTCGTTGACCAGGCTCTCGAACACCAGCGCGGTGGTATTGCGCGACACGTTAAGCTGGGCCGCCAGCTGGCGGCAGGAGGGCAGCGGCGTCCGGGCATCAAAGAGACCGCTGAGAATGGCGCTGACCAGCGTCTCGCGCACCTGTTCCTGCAGGCCGCGCTGGCGGTCAAAGTCGACGTGCAGCAGATGTTTAATCATCACTCTTCTCCCGGTGTTGTTCCCCCGGAGATCTCAGCAAGTTCTGTACCACTCTGACACCGGCTGACACATCCTTGCGCGGCAACTGTCTCTGTTCATAAATCGAAAAGCTTCCCTACAGTAAAAACGCGGTCCCTTAGCGCCCGGCGAAAGTCGCCCTCGGCACTCTTTTTGCTTAACCACATTGCGATCTACTCAGGGGTGAACAATGAAAAAATCCACTGGTTCTTTTTGTCTCGCCGCCGTTATTGCCCTGGCCTTTAGCTGGCAAGCGGTCGCTGCGGATCTGCCGGCCGTTGAGAAGGCGGGCACCCTCAAGGTCGCGACCGAAGATGACTACGCGCCCTTTAACTTCATGAATAACGGCCAGGCCGACGGCTTCAATAAGGACATGCTGGAGGAGCTGCGCAAGTACGCCAAATTCCACGTTGAGCAGAGCATCCTGCCGTGGACCGGCCTGCTGGCGGCGGTCTCCACCGGCCAGTACGACATGGCCCTGACCGGGGCGGTGGTCACCGATGAGCGCCTGAATGTCTTCAACTTTACCCCGCCGTGGGCCTCGGCCCAGCACTACTTTGTCAAGCGCGCGGGGGATAACTCCCTCAATACCATCGCCGATCTGAGCGGCAAAAAAGTCGGCGTGCAGGCGGGCAGCGCCCTGCTGGCAAGGCTGCCGGAACTGAAGGCGATGCTGGAGAAAACCGGCGGCAAGCTGGGGCCGGTGGTGGAGTATCAGTCCTACCCGGAAGCCTATGCCGATCTGGCGAACAAGCGCCTCGACTACGTGATTAACGTCGTGATTTCGGTCAACGATCTGGTGAAGCAGCGCCCGAAGGTCTTTGCTAAAGGCCTGCCGGTTTCCGGGCCGGGCTATATGGGCTGGCCGATACCGAAAAGCTCGCCGCAGCTGCTGGAGTATATGACCAAATTTATGAACCACATGCGTGAAACCGGCAAGCTCAAGGCGCTGCAGATGAAGTGGTTCGGCGAAACTTACGATGACCTGCCCACTGAACCCATCACCAGCGCCGCGCAGTTTCACAAGCTGACCGGGATGTAATCTGCGGCGGCGGAAGACCGCCGCCCGTGAACGTGAGGGGAACGCATGGATCTTATTGCCTGGCAGTTACTGATTGAGGGGGCCTGGACGACGCTGTGGATCTCGGCCATCGCCATCGCCTTCGGCGTGGTGATTGGACTGCTGATCGCCCTGGTGCGGATGCTGAAGATCCCGGTTATCGATCAGATCCTGGTGGTCTATATCAGCCTCGCCCGCGCCACGCCGCTGGTGACGCTGGTGCTGTTTCTGTTTCTCTCGCTGCCGACGATGGGCATTAATCTTGATAAAACCGCCGCCGCCATCGCGGCGCTGACGCTCAACACCTCGGCGTTTAACGCCGAGATCTGGCGCAACGCCTTTCGCAACTTTCCGAAAGGACAGCGCGAGGCGGCGGTATCGGTCGGCATGGGGCGCTGGGCGTGGTTCCGCTACATTATGCTGCCGCAGATGTGGATAGAGAGTCTGCCGGCGCTGGTTAACGAGATGTCGTTTCTGATCAAGGGCAGCCCGGCGATCGCGGTGATCGGCGTGGTCGATCTTACCCGCGTCACCAACCGCATCTCTTCCGTCACCTACGAGCCGCTGTCGCCTATTCTCGCGGCGGGTCTGCTGTACGTGATCATCGTCGGCCTGCTGCTCAAGCTGCAGGGGCTGGCGGAACGCAAAGCCAAGCGCCTGATGCGCCAGGAGTAGCAATGAATCAATGGTCTGTTATCTGGTCCGCGCGCCAGAGCTTTATCGACGGCCTGCTGGTCACCCTGGAGCTGTTTATCATCGCGGCGGTTGCGGGCCTGCTGCTCGGGCTGCTGCTGAGCTACGTCACCGAGCATCAGCAGCGGCTGGTCAACCGGCTGATTACCGGCTTCGTCAACCTGATGCGGGCGATCCCGTTTCTGATCCTCGCCTATCTGCTCTATTACGGTCTGCCGGAGCTTGGCATCAGCATGCAGGCGTGGAGCGCCGGGCTGCTGGCGCTGATTATCTATCACGGCGCCTACTTCTTTGAGATCCTGCGCAGCCAGCGGCGGCTGCTGGCGGGCGGCTATATCGAGGCGGCTACTGCCCAGGGCTTCTCGCGCTACCGCACCTGGCGGCACATTATCGCGCCGAATATTCTCTCCTCGGCGCTGCCGCTGCTCGGCAACCAGCTGATTATCTGCCTGAAGGATACCGCCTTCCTCAGCATTATCACCGTGCAGGAGATCACCGCCGCCGCCAACGGCGTGCAGGCGACCTACTTTATTCCCTTTAATGCCTTCATCGTGGCGATCGCGCTCTACTGGGGGATCAGCATTCTGCTGGAGCTGCTGATAAAGCGCCTCGGCAACTACGGAAAACGAAGAGGAGTCAGCCATGTCTGATAACGCGGCGGTAAGCGTCAAAAACGTCTCCAAGCAGTTTGATAACGTCGAGGTCCTGCGGGATATCAACCTGACGGTGGCGAAGGGCTCGGTGGTGAGCATCCTCGGCTCCTCGGGCTCGGGGAAATCGACCCTGCTGCGCTGCATGAACTGGCTGGAACAGCCGGATCGCGGCGAGATCCGCATCGGCGGCGAGCGCATCGGCGTGGACGATGCCTCGGGCCGGGCGATGTCCCACGGCCAGCTGGCGAAAGTCCGCGCCCGGGTGGGGATGGTGTTTCAGAGCTTCAACCTCTGGCCGCACCTCAGCGTGCTGCACAACGTCAGCGAGGCGCTAGTGCGGGTGAAGGGGATGAAGCGCGAGGCGGCTAACGACATTGCCCTCCAGCAGCTCACTAAGGTCGGGATGGCGCATAAGGCCGACGCCTGGCCGGTGACGCTCTCCGGCGGGCAGAAACAGCGGGTGGCTATCGCCCGCTCGCTGGCGATGTCGCCGGAGGTGATGCTGTTCGACGAGCCCACCTCGGCGCTCGACCCGGAGCTGGTAAACGAGGTACTGGGGGTGATGAAGGCGCTGGCCGCCGAGGGCTACACCATGGTGGTGGTCACCCACGAAATGGCCTTCGCCCGCCAGGTCTCTGACGAAGTGGTGTTTCTGGAAAAAGGGCTGCTGATTGAGAAAGCGCCGCCGGAGAAGTTTTTTACCGCGCCGGACTCCGAGCGGGTGAGGCAGTTTTTGCAGAGCCGGGGGTAGGTAAGGAGTAACCTCGGGTTGAATAGTGCTTGCTGTTTAAATAGTCAGTACCTATTATTGAGTACGCAAAACGCGTACTCAACGAGGTGTCCTATGCAATCCATTAACTATCGCACTGCCAGGGGCAATTTCACAGAAGTGCTCAACAATGCGGAAGCGGGAGAAGAGATCGAGATCACACGACGCGGCAGGGAGTCTTCAGTTATCGTCAGTAAGAAAGTGTTCGACGCCTACAAAAAGGCCGCTCTGGATGCTGAGTTTTCGGCGTTATTTGACGAACTTGATGAGAGTAATAAAACTCTGGTCGATCGCTAATGCGCCACATCACTGCTGAAGAACTCATTGCGCTGCACGATGCGAATATTACCCGTTACGGCGGACTAGCGGGTATGCCGGATGCCGTCCGAGCAGAGGCCATTATCTCACGGGTACTCAATCGGGAAATGTATGAACAAATTACCGATTGTTTTCAGGTCGCGGCACTGTACCTCGTGGCAGTTTCCCGGTGGCATATTTTCAATGATGCTAATAAACGTACTGCGCTGAACTCGGCAATCCTCTTGTTAAAGCGTAATGGCGTATCAACATATGATACGCCTGAACTGGTCGAGCTTACCGTACAGGCCGCTACGGGTGAATTGAACTTTCTGCAGGCGGCAGAAGTGTTCCGCAGGCTCTACAAATAGCCATCAATCCCTGTCAATCGCAAACGGCTGCCACGCCTGGCGTACCGGCATCACCTCGACGCGGTTGATGTTCATATGGTCCGGCAGTTCGGCGATATAGAGCATCTGTCCGGCGATATCCCCGGCGCTGAGCGGCGTGGTGCCGCGATAGAGCGTATCCGACGCGGCCTGATCGCCTTTGGTGCGTACAAGGGTAAACTCGGTTTCGGCTATTCCCGGCGCCAGATCGGTGACCCGCACGCCGGTGCCGAGCAGATCGCAGCGCAGGTTGTAGCTGAACTGCTTGACGAACGCCTTGCTGGCGCCGTAGACGTGGCTGCCGGGATAGGGCCACTGCCCGGCAATCGATCCGACGTTAATGATGCTCGCCCCGACGCCGTGCTTAATCAGCGTCGGCAGCAGGGCGTGGGTGACGTTCACCAGCCCGGTGACGTTGGTGTCGATCATGGTGTGCCAGTCGGCAAGCTCCACCTTCTGCGCCGGCTGCGGCGCCAGCGCCAGCCCGGCGTTATTGATCAGCGCCCGCACGTCGCTGAAGGCCGCGGGCAGGGCGGCTACCGCCGCCTGCACCGCACCGGCGTCGCGGACGTCCAGTTCGATGATGTGCACCGGCACGCTGGCAGCCAGCGTCTCCTGCAGGGCCTCAAGCCTCTCCAGGCGGCGGCCGCTCAGCACTACTCCCCAGCCCGCGTCGGCAAACGCCCGCGCCGCCGCCGCGCCAAATCCCGATGTTGCTCCGGTAATAAACACCACTTTACTGACTGTCATAATGCGCTCCCGCTCTCTGATGTCCCTCCACTATAAAAATCCCGCCGGGCTGACTACAGTGACAGTCAGGAAGCGCCGCTGTGACACGGTGTCACGACCGCGGCCGCCGTCTGGCTCTAACGCCGCGCCGCCGCTGCCATCAATGATGAAGCGACTAACCACCTACGCGAGGAGCAGAGTATGACATCGCTATTTAACAACGCTACCGCCGTCAGCAATCAGGACGTACGCCAGCTGGACCGCGAGTATGTGTTCCATTCGTGGTCGGCGCAGGGCGGCCTCAACCCGCTGGTGATCGCCGGGGCAGAGGGCTGCGAGCTGTGGGACTACGACGGCAAGCGCTATCTCGACTTCAGCAGCCAGCTGGTGAACGTCAACATCGGCTACCAGCATCCGAAAGTGCTGGCGGCAATGCGGGCGCAGCTTGACGCTCTGGTGACTATCGCCCCGGCCACCGCTAACCTGGCGCGCGGCGAGGCGGCGAAGCGCCTCGTTGAGCTGGCGCCGGCGGGCTTTGACAAGGTGTTCTTCACTAACGCCGGGGCCGACGCCAATGAGAACGCCATCCGCATGGCGCGCCTCTACACCGGGCGCGATAAGGTACTCTCGGCCTACCGCTCCTATCACGGCAACACCGGCAGCGCCATCGCCGCCACCGGCGACGCCCGGCGGGTGCCCAACGAATACTCCCGGGGCCACGTCCACTTCTTTAACCCCTACCTCTACCGCAGCGAGTTCAGCGCGGTAACCGAAGAGCAGGAGTGCAGCCGGGCGCTGGCCCACCTGCGCCGGGTGATCGAGTGCGAAGGCCCGGCGGCGATTGCCGCCATCCTGCTGGAATCGGTGCCCGGCACCGCCGGTATTCTGGTGCCGCCCGCCGGCTACATGCAGGGCGTACGGGCGCTGGCCGACGAGTTCGGCATCGTGCTGATCCTCGACGAGGTGATGGCGGGCTTTGGCCGCACCGGCAGCTGGTTCGCCTTTGAGCAGGACGGCGTGGTGCCCGATCTGGTGACTTTCGCCAAAGGGGTCAACTCCGGCTACGTTCCGGCGGGCGGCGTCCTCATCAGCGAACCTATTTCCCGCTACTTTGACGACCACTTCTTCGCCGGCGGCCTGACCTACTCCGGCCACCCGCTGGCCATGGCCGCCATCGTCGGCACGCTGGACGCGATGAAGGAGGAGGGCGTGGTCGAAAACGCCGCCGCCGTCGGTCGCGACAGCCTGCGCCCCGGCCTCGACGCGCTGGCGGCGAAGCACGCCCTCATCGGCGAGGTGCGCGGCCGCGGCCTGTTCCAGGCCCTGGAGCTGGTCAGCAGCCGGCAAACCAAAAAGCCGCTTGCCGCCGCCAATATGGCCGCCATCAAGTCGGCCCTCACCGAAGCGGGCCTGCTCAGCTTCGTGGTGGAAAACCGCATCCACGTCGTGCCGCCGTGCGTTATCCGCGCAGAGCAGGTGACGCAGGGGCTGGGGATTCTGGATTCGGTGCTGGGAGCGTTCGGGCATTTGGTGGAGTAGGAGACTCGCCCGGCGGCGCTTTGCTTGCTCGGGCCTACTCATGGCTCCGACTCCGCCGGGCGCGTAGGCCGGGCAAGGCGCAGCCGCCGCCCGGCAAAGTATTCAGATTTTAATTTGGCGAGCCTGACTTCGTAATACAGCCCGCCTGCCGTCTGGCTTTTCAGGACGGTTTTTCCAGTATTTGTAGCTGCTGCGATGAACCCCTAACACATGGCAGAGAGTGGCCGCAGGATAACGCGCCCTGAGTTTCCCTATTATCGAGAACTGTTCAGGGAGTCTGACATCAAGAGCGCGGTAGCCTTTTTTAAAATTTCGTTCTCCATTTTAATGCGTTGTATCTTCTTTCTGAGCTCACTTATTTCGATTTTTTCCGGCGTTATCGGGGAGGCTTTTGGCGTTTTACCCTGACGCTCTTCACGCAGTTGCTTGACCCATTTTGTCATCGTGGAAAAACCAACATCCATAGCCTTAGCGGCATCTGAGACGGTGTAGTTTTGATCGACAACCAACTGCGCGGATTCGCGTTTATATTCAGAACTGAAATTTCTTCTTTTCATTGGAGCACCTGTGTTGTTCTTAGGTGAGCATACCACCTCTGTCCAAGTGGCCAAATTCAGTAAACCACTTCAGTTTTATGCTCAGGGGCAAGGACTCAATTTTCCCCCAAGTTCATCGCAGATATGTCACTTACTGAATGACTGCAATGTTATCTTCATAAATTTCCTGTGATTTCACTCATACAACCTCTATAAAGATAGGGTTTAAATGATTATGCGATGTTATATCATAATTGTTTAATGTTATTTCATAATAGAATATGAAAAAAAGAGAATGCATTTGACAACAAAAGAGGATAGTAATATTTTTTTTAATTACTGTATAAAAATACAGTTTTCATAAAGAAGTTAATCACTATTAATTTTGTTGAGAGGTATTTTATGTCAGATGAAACATTAGTAGTCACGGGTACTCCAATTTCTCCCGGTTCTGTAGGGGGGGCTGGTGGATTTTTTGATATCCCTGGCGGTTCAACCATTACAGCAGTTACCCCACCTCCTCCAATTACCACCCCATCCGGTAATGTTATTATCCTTGTATTACAGGGCGAGCCCCGAGATATGAATGGGCATACCAAAAGCTCAATAAGCACTACAGATGGTGAAATACCATATGATGAATCCGTACTAGTTGAAACTCCAGGAAAGAGAGTGCTAACAGGAGAAGGGTCTATCTCGGCAGTTTTGCAGAGTCTTCAGCATGTTGGAGATAAATGGGGTAGTGATGGAATGGACTTGATTTTTGGAGATAATCAATTCCTAAGGTTCGATTCAAAGACATCATTGGTTACATTCCTTGAAAACTCTAATAGAGTTGTTAAATATAATTTCATTCAAGAAAAAGAGGGATTTAGTACATCAGGTTATGTGCCCAAAAGTAGTGACGGAAATCCAGATAGCAACTCTGGTGTAACCATCGGTTCTGGTGTCGATTTGGGAAATAGAACCTCAGAATCCATGGTTAATGATGGTATTGATAAAACCTTTGCTGATTCTCTAGATGCTTATTTTGGGCACAAAGGGCAAGATGCACAAAATCAACTCAATGCTAATCCTTTAAACCTGACTGAGGCACAAGCAAATGATTTGTCGAATTTTTATATAAACCAATTTTCAACTACGGTCGCTGACACTTATAATGGGGCAACATCATCAGCATTTTCATCCTTACCGCTAAACACGAGAACAGCTATTGTCAGTGTTGCATATCAGTATGGTACAAACCTTGCGTCCGCAACACCTAATTTCTGGAGTCAGGTGATTAATGGACAGTGGCAAGATGTTATAAATAACTTAAATAATTTTGGAGACATATATCCAACGAGACGTCAGTCTGAAGCCACACTAATCCAATCTGACTTAGATTCAGGAAAACTAAAATAAGCGATATAATATAAATAGCTGTGAAAAAGTAGAACTGCTTTTATCATATCTAGTTGTTCGCAGCTATTCAATTAAAGCTATGGATTTCAACATTTTTCTATGATGGATTTATTTGTTATTGACACATATTTTTCTTTGATCTTTTTCAGAGATAATTTCAGCGACCCATTGTATGTTGCAGGAGGAGATGCTATGTCGTAAAAGCAGATGGTGTATATCTTTTTGTTTTTATTGTAATTTAAAAACTTAACGCTATATTTCCAGCTACCTGCGTTATTAGTCAAGGTATAAGACTCTCCTTTATTAGTGGTTAATTCAATATTGTAACCGAATGTCCTTACTGTATCTCCAGGATTTGGAGATTTTGGCTGTAAAGAATTCCTGAATGTGGAGACGTCAAGATGATTTAAAATATCTGCGGAGTATTTGTTGTTTGCAAACACGCCCTTAGATAAAATTAACATGAGAAAGGTAAAGAGTAACATTGAAAGCTTCATGGTTTTAGTCCAACATGTAGTTAATTTAATTATTAAAACATAACATGCATCATATGTATGTGAAAGTTTTTTATTAACCAGATAGCAAAGTCACTACAACTGACTGAAAGATATAAAAACCGATCCCAATAGAGATTTTCTGAGTTAAATCACAGGCAATTTTTAAAGGTAGTATGACAGTCCGTAGGGGGTTGATCCTACCTAACGCGTACACATGATCTTGGGCTACCTCCTCCCCGGTAGACGATCCTGCCTTACATATTTGGACTTGCATTTCTTGAATTTCTTTCCCGTAAGCGTAATCTCACTATTCTTGGCTTGATTGAGTTTATTGAGGGAACAAATAGTTATGAATATTGCCTCAGTAGTGAGCGTGAAAGCTCCGAGTTTACCGCTATCGAAGTATTGCGAAATACCCATCAGATTTTTAGCTAATTAATAGGCCTCCCATGCCCCACACCAACCCCTACGGCCAGACCGTCGGCGAACCGCTCCCCGACTGGCATGGCGCCGACCTGCTCCAGCGCCATACCCTTCACGGCAGACTCACCCGCCTGGTGCCGCTCAGCGTGCAGGTCCACGCCGCCGATCTGTTTGCCGCCTACACGCTGGTGGGCGATAACCGCGACTGGACTTGGCTTGTCGGCAACCGCCCGGAGTCTCTCGCCGAAACGACGGCCTGGATACAGACTAAGATCGAGGACCCGGCGCTGGTGCCCTTCGCGGTGATCGACGCCCGCACGGATAAGGCGGTCGGGGTGGTCTGCTTTATGGCCATCGACCGCACCAACGGCACGGTGGAGATAGGTCACGTCACCTGGTCGCGGGCGATGAAGCAGAGTGCGATTGGCACAGAGGCCGTCTGGCTGCTGCTGCGGGAGGCGTTTGCCTGCGGCTATCGCCGGGTCGAGTGGAAGTGCGATTCGCTGAACGTCGCCTCGCGCCGGGCGGCGGAGCGGCTGGGGTTTACCTTCGAAGGGCGCTTTCGCAAGAAGATGGTGCGCAAGGGGCGCAACCGCGACAGCGACTGGCTATCGATTATCGATGATGAATGGCCGCAGGTGGATGCGGCCATTCAGCGCTGGCTGGCCCCGGACAATTTTGACGCCCAGGGCCAGCAGCTTAGCCGCCTCAGAACGTCCTGAGCGGCGCTTTGCGCACCGGCGCATCGCCGGCCACGTAGTACTCGGCGGTGCTGCGCGGCAGGCGCTGGCCGCGGATCGCGTCGGCAATTTTCTCGCCGATCATGATGGTGGTAGCGTTCAGGTTACCGGTAATGATAACCGGCATGATCGAGGCGTCGACCACCCGCAGCCCTTCCATGCCGTGCACCCGGCCTTCGCCGTCAACCACTGCCATTTCGTCGTAGCCCATTTTACAGGTGCCGCACGGGTGGAAGGCGGTCTCTGCGTGATTGCGCACGAACTCGTCGAGCTGCTCGTCGGTCTGGCACGCCTCGCCGGGGCTGATTTCGCGGCCGCGATACTTGTCCAGCGCCGGCTGGTGCATGATCTCGCGGGTGATGCGGATCGCGTCGCGAAACTCCTGCCAGTCCTGATCGGTGGACATGTAGTTGAACAGGATCGCCGGGTGATCGTGCGGATCGCGCGATTTGATACGCACGTGGCCGCGGCTCGGCGAGCGCATGGAGCCGACGTGGCACTGGAAACCGTGCTCCTTCACCGCGTTCGAGCCGTTGTAGTTAATCGCCACCGGCAGGAAGTGGTACTGAATATTCGGCCAGTCGAACTCCTCGCGGCTGCGGATAAAGCCGCCGGCCTCAAACTGGTTGCTGGCGCCGATGCCGGTACCGCCAAACAGCCACTCCGCGCCGATCTTCGGCTGGTTCCACCACTGCAGGGCAGGGTAGAGCGACACCGGCTCTTTACATTCGTACTGCAGGTACATCTCCAGGTGATCCTGCAGGTTCTCGCCGACGCCCGGCAGCGGGTGCACTAGCGGAATGTCGAACTGGTGCAGCAGGGCCGGATCGCCCACGCCCGAGCGCTGCAGGATCTGCGGCGAGGCGATGGCCCCGGCGCACAGCAGCACCTCTTTGCGGGCGGTGGCCTTCACCGGCGCGGTGCCGCTGCCTTCCAGCCACTCGACGCCGACGGCGCGCTTGCCGTCAAAAATAATATGGTCCGTCAGGGCATGGGTTTTGATGGTCAGGTTCGGGCGCTGCTTTGCCTGGTCGAGATAGCCGCGTGCGGTGCTGGCGCGGCGGCCCTGCGGCGTGACCGTGCGGTCCATCGGGCCGAAGCCCTCCTGCTGGTAGCCGTTGAGATCGTCGGTGCGCGGATAGCCCGCCTGCACGCCCGCTTCCACCATGGCGTGGAACAGTGGATTATTGCCATTTTTGGGCGTGGTCACGCTGACCGGACCGTCGCCGCCGTGCCAGTCGTTGGGGCCAATGTCGCGGGTCTCCGCCTTGCGGTAGTAGGGCAGGCAGTCGAGGTAGCTCCAGTGCTCCAGGCCCTTCGCCTGCGCCCAGCCGTCGAGATCCATTGCGTTGCCGCGGATATAGCACATGCCGTTAATCAGCGACGAGCCGCCGAGGCCCTTGCCGCGCCCGCACTCCATGCGGCGGTTGTTCATGTGCGGTTCAGGCTCGGTTTCATAGGCCCAGTTGTAGCGCTTGCCCTGCAGCGGATAGGCCAGCGCGGCCGGCATCTGAGTGCGGAAATCAAAGCGGTAATCCGGCCCGCCGGCTTCCAGCAGCAGCACGGTGGTGTCGGCATCTTCCGTCAGTCGGGTAGCCAGGACGTTGCCGGCGGAGCCGGCACCGATAATGATGTAGTCAAATTCCATGCGTTCCCCTCAGTTAAAAAATGGACTGAAATTTCGCCATCTCAACCTGGATGGACTTCACCTGAGTGTAACTCTGCAGCGTCATCACCCCGTTTTCACGGCCGACGCCCGAGTGCTTATAGCCGCCAACCGGCATCTCAGCCGCCGACTCGCCCCAGGTGTTGATCCAGCAGATACCCGCCTCAAGCTGATGAATAACGCGGTGGGCGCGGTTCAGATCGCGGGTCACCAGGCCGGCGGCGAGGCCGAAGTTGGTGTCGTTGGCGCGGCGGATAACCTCGTCTTCATCCTGATAGCTGAGGATGCTCATCACCGGGCCGAAGATCTCCTCTTTGACGATGGTCATCTCGTCGCGGCAGTCGGTAAATACCGTCGGCGCGACCCAGGCGCCGCTGTCGAAGCCGTCGCCCTTCAGTACGTCGCCGCCGCACAGCAGGGTGGCGCCTTCGCGCTTGCCGGCTTCAATAAAGCGCAGCACGTTGTCGCGGTGCGGGAAGCTGACCAGCGGCCCGAAGTTGGTGCTTTCATCAAACAGATCACCGGCGCGAATGCGCGCCACGCGTTCGGCAATCTTCTGTTCAAACTGTGCTTTAAGCGCCTGCGGGACAAACACGCGGGTGCCGTTGGTGCACACCTGGCCGGAGCTGAAGAAGTTGGCCATCATGGCGATGTCGGCGGCGGTATCGAGGTCGGCATCGTCAAACACGATCAGCGGCGACTTGCCGCCCAGCTCCATCGTCACCTCTTTGAGCGTGGAGCCCGCGGCGTTGGCCATCACTTTCTTGCCGCTGACCACGCCGCCGGTGAAGGAGACTTTGTCGATGCCCGGATGTTCGGTGAGCAGCTGGCCGGTCTCGGCCCCGACGCCCGGCAGGACGTTGAAAACGCCGTCCGGCACGCCCGCTTCGGTGTAGATCTCCGCAAGCTTGAGGGCAGTCAGCGGAGTGACTTCGCTCGGCTTGAAGATCATCGCATTGCCTGCGGCCAGCGCCGGCGCGGATTTCCACAGCGCAATCTGGATCGGGTAGTTCCACGCGCCGATCCCGGCGACCACGCCCAGCGGCTCGCGGCGGGTGTAGACGAACGAAGTGTCGCGCAGCGGGATCTGGCTGCCTTCCAGGGACGGGATCAGCCCGGCGTAGTACTCCAGCACGTCGGCGCCGGTAACGATATCGACCGTCGAGGTTTCGCTGAACGGTTTACCGGTATCGAGCGTTTCCAGGCGCGCCAGCTCGTCGTTGCGCTCGCGCAGCAGATCGACGGCGCGGCGCAGGATGCGCGAACGCTGCATGGCGGTCATTGCCGCCCACACTTTTTGTCCTTCGCGGGCGCTTTTCACGGCGCGCTCGACATCCTCTTTTCCTGCGGCCTGTACAGTGGCCAGCACTTCACCGTTCGCCGGATTGATGGTGTCGAACGTCTTACCTCCGGTTGCCGGGGTGTAGGTTCCGTGAATATAGAGCTGTTGGTCGGCCATTCGGGTCATGCTGTCCTCCGTTATTGTGAATGTGCAGGCAAATGCTGGCTGATGTAGCGGTTGGCGAGCGCTTCGGCCCGCTGCGGGTTGAAGGGCGCACCGCTGAGCGCGCCCCGCAGCCAGAGTCCGTCGATCAGGGCCAATAGGCCGTAGGCGGCCTCGCGCGCCGCTTCACGCGGCAGTTCGCGGCGAAACTCGACCGTTATGGTCGACAGCAGGCGGCGGTTGCTCAACTGCTGCAGCCGGTAAAGCATCGGCTGGTGCATGCTGCTGGCCCAGAAGTCCAGCCACGCCTTCATGGCGGCGGGGCGGATCTGCGTCTCGTCAAAGTTACCCGCCACGATGGCCTCAAGCCGAACCCTGGCGCTGGCGCCGGGCAGAGCCCGCAGCCGCTCAAGGATCGCGTGGCGCAGCTGGCTGGTGATGTCGCGCATCGTGGCCTCCAGCAGGCCGTTCTTATCGCGAAAGTAGTGGCCGATGATGCCGGTAGAGACGCCGGCCCGGCGGGCGATCTGCGCAATGGTCGTGTAGTGCAGTCCTACTTCATTGATCGCCTCTAAGGTGGCGTCAATCAGCTGCCGCTGGCGGATCGGCTGCATTCCTACTTTGGGCATTTTCCTGCTCCATCCATAAGTATGAATTATCTATTTAACCGTTTTTTAATTGGACGTTCAATATAAATTGTGTCTTAATTGTTACCGTTTTTGGGTTTATTGGTTACTAACAACAGTGAGGAGATGGGATGTCAAACCTTTCACCACCTGCGGAACACAGAGAAAAGGACAAAGTCAATCCGGTGGTTTTTTACACGTCGGCGGGGCTGATTTTGTTGTTTTCCCTGACGACAATCTTTTTCAGCGACTTCTCTGCCAGCTGGATTAGCCGTGCCCTGAACTGGGTGTCGGCCACCTTCGGCTGGTACTATCTGCTGGCGGCGACGATCTATATCGTCTTCGTGGTCTGTATTGCCGGGTCGCGCTTCGGTTCGGTGAAGCTCGGGCCGGAACAGTCAAAGCCGGAGTTCAGCCTGCTCAGCTGGTCGGCGATGCTGTTCGCCGCCGGGATCGGCATCGACCTGATGTTCTTCTCGGTGGCCGAGCCGGTGACGCAGTATATGCAGCCGCCGGAGGGGGCGGGGCAGACCATCGAGGCCGCGCGCCAGGCGATGGTATGGACGCTGTTTCACTACGGGCTGACCGGCTGGTCGATGTATGCCCTGATGGGCATGGCGCTGGCATACTTTAGCTATCGTTATAATTTACCGCTGACGATCCGCTCTGCGCTCTATCCCATTTTTGGTAAAAAAATCAACGGACCCATTGGCCACACGGTCGACATTGCGGCGGTTATCGGCACCATCTTCGGGATTGCCACGACGCTTGGGATCGGCGTGGTGCAGCTGAACTATGGCCTGAGCGTGCTGTTTGATATTCCGGACAGCCTGGCGGCGAAAGCGGCGCTGATCGCGCTGTCGGTAGTGATTGCCACCATTTCGGTGACCTCCGGCGTCGATAAGGGCATCCGCATTCTCTCCGAGCTGAACGTGCTGATGGCGCTGGGGCTGATTCTGTTCGTGCTGTTCATGGGCGATACCTCGTTCCTGCTCAACGCCCTGGTGCTCAACGTCGGCGACTACGTAAACCGCTTTGTCGGCATGACCCTCAACAGCTTCGCCTTCGATCAGCCCACCGAGTGGATGAACAACTGGACGCTGTTCTTCTGGGCCTGGTGGGTGGCGTGGTCGCCGTTCGTCGGTCTGTTCCTCGCCCGCATTTCGCGCGGCCGCACCATTCGCCAGTTCGTACTGGGGACGCTTATCATTCCGTTTACCTTCACCCTGCTGTGGCTGTCGGTGTTCGGTAATAGCGCCCTGCATGAAATTATGCACGGCGGCGCGGCGTTTGCGCAGGAGGCAATGAACTATCCGGAGCGCGGCTTCTACAGCCTGCTGGCGCAGTATCCGGGCTTTACCTTCAGCGCCTCCATCGCCACCATTACCGGCCTGCTGTTCTACGTGACCTCCGCAGACTCCGGGGCGCTGGTGCTGGGCAACTTCACCTCGAAGCTGAAGGATATCAACAGCGACGCGCCGAACTGGCTGCGCATTTTCTGGTCCATCGCCATCGGTCTGCTGACGATCGGCATGCTGATGACCAACGGCATCTCCGCCCTGCAGAACACCACGGTGATCATGGGGCTACCGTTCAGCTTCGTGATCTTCTTTGTGATGGCCGGGCTTTATAAGTCGTTAAAAGTCGAGGACTACCGCCGCGCCAGCGCCAGCCGCGAAACCGCGCCGCGCGCCATCGGCCTGCAGGACCGCCTCAACTGGAAGAAGCGCCTGTCGCGCCTGATGAACTATCCGGGCAGCCGCTATACCGAGCAGATGCTGGAAAATGTCTGTTATCCGGCGATGGAAGAGGTGGCGAAGGAGCTGAAGCTGCGCGGCGCCTACGTCGAGCTGAAGAAGCTGCCGCCGGAGCCGGGCGAGAAGCTCGGCCACCTGTCGCTGCTGGTGCACCTGGGCGATGAGCAGAACTTCATCTATCAGATCTGGCCGCAGCGCTACTCGGTGCCGGGCTTCACTATCCGCGCCCGCAACGGCAAATCGACCTACTACCGGCTGGAAACCTTCCTGCTGGAGGGCAGCCAGGGGAATGACCTGATGGACTACAGCAAAGAGCAGGTCATCACCGATATTCTCGACCAGTACGAGCGGCACATGAACTTTATCCACCTGCACCGCGAGGCGCCGGGGAATAACGTCACCTTCCCGGACGCGGCGGTTGAGCGGGAGTCAGCCTGACGCGAGGGTGATCACCCGATCGTCCGACTGCCGCCAGGGAAGGTGGTAGACGGCGCCCGCCAGCGCCGGGTCAAACCCGGCGTTCAGGCGCAGCGTCAGCGCTGATGCGCCGAGCGCCTCCACCTTCCCGGCGCTAAATTCGGGAAGGTGGGCGATGCGGTGCGACAGCGCCTTATACAGACTCTCCTTGGCGCTGAAGGCCAGAGTGAGCGCCAGCGGGAAGGGCAGCCCGCTTTCCTCCAGCACCTTTTGCTCTCCGGCATCGACGATACCGGAGGCCATCTCCCGGGACTGCTCCGCCGCCATCACTTTCTCGATATCCACGCCGACCGGACTTTTTGCTACCGCCGCCAGCGCGCTGCCTTCGCAGTGGCTGATGCTGCCGAACCAGCCCGCGGGCCACAGCGGCCGGCGCCGCTCGCCGATCCCCGCGATGTGGTCGATACCGTGTGCCTGCAGGGCGCGAAATGCGGCGATGCGGCCGGCGAGGTGCTCCGCCCTGCGCTTGGTCACGGCGCGATCGAGCGCGGCGCGGTGCGGCAGCCAGTGCAGATCGGCGTCGGTTAACGTGGCGGGATCGAAGTCAATTCGGTGGAGGTTTATTCCGGCGAGAGTAAGGATCGAGTGGTGGATATGCATGGCGCGGCCCCGTAAAACTCCTCCCCGGAAGAGGGGAGGAGGGACAGCATATCAGAAGTGGGTGTTAACGCTCATATACCAGGTGCGGCCCGGTTCGTTGTAGGTGTAGGCCCCGGCGCCCGCCATGTAGGCACCCGTTTTGATATCGCCGGTCGTCTGGGCGTTGCCCTCGCGGAACAGGCGCTTGTCAAACAGGTTCTCCACGCCGCCGGTCAGGCTGACGTTTTTGGTTACGTCCCAGGTCGCGCTCAGGCCGACGATGCTGTAGGGGCTAACCTCGCGGCTGTCCGTTCCGGATACGCGCTTGCCCTGATAGTCATACTTCTTCGGCTTCTGGGTGCCGTACCAGGTAAGGGTGGACTGTAGCGAGAGATCCTCGCGCGCCTGCCAGCTCAGGGTCGAGTTGAGGGTGTACTCCGGAATAATCGACAGGCGCTCGCCGGTCTTCTTATTCTTGCTCTGCAGCATATAGGTCAGGTTGTTGGTCCAGGTCACGGTATCGCTGACCGGCACGTTCAGCGAGCCTTCCAGCCCTTCAACCACCGCGCGGTGGATATTTTCCCACTGGTAGATGTCGGTTTTACCGTTATTGGTACTGGCAATCGGCACAGTACCCGCTTCAATTTTGTTGTGGTAGTCGTTGCGGAACCAGGTCACGCCCGCCTGCCAGCCGTCGCGCTTGAACTCAAGGCCAATCTCTTTGTTGACGCTGGTTTCGGCATCCAGATTGTCGTTACCCATCATGTAGCAGCCGATACCGCTGCTGGCGCCGGTGGCGTAGCAGCCCTGGCCCTTGCTGTAGAGGATATAGTTGGAGTTGGTCTGATACAGGCTCGGCGCTTTATAGGCGCGGGCGATGCCCATTTTCAGCGTGAAGTCGTCGCCCAGCCCCTGGGAGAGGTTCAGGGACGGGCTCCAGTTGTCGCCGGTGACGGAATGGTGGTCAAAGCGCAGGCCCGGCGTCAGCATGGTGCTGTCGGTCAACTCCATATTGTCTTCGGCAAACAGTGAGAAGATTTTCGCCTTTGAGTAGGGGCTGCGGTTGGTGCTGTCGTAGCCCGGAATCGCGCCGCCCATAAAGGTTTGCGAGTTGGAGAGCTCATCTTTCAGCTTCTGCTGCGTCCACTCGGTGCCGAGCGTCAGGGTCTGATTGACCAGCATCTGCAGCGGCAGGTTAACCTCACTGTGCAGGGTGACATCGCTCAGGTCGGCATCCACATACTTCTGCGACGCCTTCGGATCGAAAATCCCTTCGGTGCCGCCCGCGAGGCCTTCCGGCGTGCGCGAGTTGCGGGTGTGCTCGTACTGCGCCCAGTTAGTCGTCGTAATGCCGTTATCCCAGCCGCCGTTCCAGGTCAGGGAGTAGGTCTGGCGATAGAGGCGGTTGGTCTCTTTGCCGTAGCGCTCTTTTACCAGATCGTTGGTGTTGGTGTTCTGGGTATCGCCCGCGTAGAGGTTACCCTGGCGGCTGTAGCCCGCCTCGAACTCCAGAGACTGCATCGGGGCGAAGTCCCAGCGCACCGAGCCGTTGATGTCTTTATTAATCACCCCTTCGCGCCCGGCGGCCATAGTATCGCTGTAGCTGCCCGTGCGTTCCGAGCTGTGGCTTTTGTTAATATCCCAGGCGTCCGCCTGCGTCTTATCCAGGTTGCCGTACAGGCGGAAGCTGAAGTCTCCGCCCAGAGGGCCGTTGAGGCTGAAGTTGGTGCGCTTGGTGGCGCCTTCTGACTTGTGCTCCGGGGCATTGAAGTAGGTGTCCCACGAACCGTGCCACTCGTTGCCGCCTTTCTTGGTGATGATGTTGACCACGCCGCCCGCCGCGCCGTTGCCGTAGCGCGCCGCCGCCGGGCCGCGCAGAACTTCAATACGCTCGATCATCTCCGGCGGCACCCAGGCGGTGTCGCCGCGGGTGTCGCGCTCGCCGCGCCAGCCGAGGCGCACGGAGTTGCGGCTGGTGACCGGCTTGCCGTCAACCAGGATCAGGGTGTTCTCCGGGCCCATGCCGCGAATATCGATCTGACGGTTGTTGCCGCGCTGGCCGCTGGTGGAGTTGCCGGTCAGGTTAACCCCCGGCATCTTGCGAATGATCTCTGAGATGTCGCGCGCCGGGGGATCTTTGCGGATCTGGTCGGCGGTGATGGTTGAAACGCCTGGCGCCTGCAGATTCTGCTGGGCGGCGGTGACGACGATAGTCTCATCGGCATCGTCTTTTTTCGTATCGGCAGTGTCCGCCGCGTACAGCGGGAGCGCGGTGCCAAAAATACCCAGATTGACCATCAAAGCCAGTGATTTTACTTTGCTATGCATTATCGTTATCGCCCTGCTCATCGTTGTTATCCGCCCCCCGCGCGTCCAGCGTCTTCAGCCGGGCAAATACCCGGATGATTTGAGGCGTTAATATGAAATTGCGCGGCAATACGCTATTGCAAATGCAAATAATTATCAATATGATTGTTGATAAATTTTTATCTACGACACATATTTTCACAGTGGGCACGGGGCTAACGTGACGCAGAAGTTAACGACAGGGAGCGATGCCTGGTGGGCCAGCCTCGACGGCCCGCGGCAGCAGCGGGAAGGAGATCATTGCCGGGTCACCTTTTACTGGCGCGATCCCGCAGGCAGCGAACACCATTCCGCCACTGCGCGCGTCTGGCTGTACATCACCGGCGTCACCGACCACCATCAAAACGCCTTTCCGCAAACGCTTACCCGCTTACCGGGCACCGACGTCTGGCAGTGGCAGACCCTGCTACCCGCCGGCTGGCGCGGCAGCTACTGCTTTATTCCTTCCGATCGCGAGGACGATTTCGACCCGGCGCTGTTTCGCGGCGATGCCCCGGACCGCAGGCTGCTGCGCGACGGCTGGCGGCGGCTGTTGCCGAAGGCGATTGCCGATCCGCTTAACGCCTGCAGCTGGCGCGGCGGGCGCGGGCACGGCGTTTCGGCTCTGTCGATGCCCGACGCGCCGCCGCAGCCCGGCTGGGACCATCCCGCTGAACCCTACGGGGAACCGCGCCTCATGCAGTGGCAGAGCGATCGGCTCGGCAATAGCCGGCGGGCGTGGATCTACACCACCGGCGATGCGGATGAAAAAACGCGCCCGCTGGCGCTGCTGCTCGACGGCCAGTTTTGGGCCGAAAGCATGCCGGTGTGGCCCGCGCTGGCGGCCCTGACCCGCGAAGGCAAACTGCCCCCCGCCGTCTACCTGCTGGTGGACGCTATCGACACAGCTACGCGCGGCGAGGAGTTGCCCTGCAACGCCGACTTCTGGCTGGCGCTGCAGGAGGAGCTGCTGCCGCAGGTCCGCGTCGTCGAGCCTTTTAGCGACAGCCCCGCCCGCACGGTCGTCGCCGGCCAGAGCTTCGGCGGCCTGGCGGCGATGTTCGCCGGGCTGCGCTGGCCGCAGCGCTTCGGCTGCGTGCTGAGCCAGTCCGGCTCCTTCTGGTGGCCCCGCCGCGGCGAGGGCAGCGGCGGCGTGATTATTGAACAACTGGCCCGCGGCGAACTCAGGCCGCAGGGCCTGCGCATCTGGCTGGAGGCCGGGCGGCGCGAACCCGTTATTTTTCAGGCCAATCAGGCGCTATGGCACCAGCTCACGCAGCAACACTGTCCCGTATTCTGGCAGCCGACCGATGGCGGCCACGACGCGCTCTGCTGGCGCGGGGGCCTTACCGCCGGGCTGATGCAGCTATGGCAGCCGCAGCCCCTGAACGACGATTGAGCGCACTTTTCCGAGGAGTTTGTATGCAAGTCAGTAATCCCTTCGACGACGCGCAGGGGCAGTTCTATATTCTGCAGAACGCCCGCTCGGCCTTTAGCCTCTGGCCGCAGCAGTGTCCGCTGCCCGCCGGGTGGCATCCCGTTTGCCAACCGCAGCCCCTGGAGGATTGCAACACCTGGCTGGCGCAGCGCTGGACGACCCTGATGCCGGGGAGCTATGCGGGAGCCTGCCATGAGTGAACGTTTACCGCTGGTGGCCGCCCAGCCGGGGATCTGGATGGCGGAGAAGCTCTCCACCCTGACGAACGCCTGGAGCGTGGCCCACTACGTTGAGCTTGAGGGCGAGCTTGACGCCGCGCTGCTCCAGCAGGCTATCGTGCGCGGACTGGCCGATGCCGATACGCTGCGGATGCGCTTCGAAGAGGAGAACGGCGAGGTGTGGCAGCGCCCGGATCCGGCGTGGCGCCCGGCGCTGCCGGCGCAGGCCGACGTGCGCGCCGCCGCCGACCCGCAGGCCGCCGCAGAGGCCATTATGCACGGCGATTTGCAGCAGAATACCCGCGCGGACAGCGGCGCGCCGCTGCTCTGCCACAGACTGATCCGGGTCGGCGAACGCCGCTGGTTCTGGTATCAGCGTTATCATCACCTGCTGGTGGACGGCTTCAGCTTCCCGGCCATTACCCGCCACATCGCGCGAATTTACGCGGCGCTGCTGGCCGGCGAACCGCTGCCGGACTCGCCCTTTACGCCGTTTGCCGAGGTGGTGGAAGAGTATCAGCGCTACCGCGATAGCGATGCCTGCCGGCGCGATAAGGCATTCTGGGCGCAGCAGCGCGCCGACCTGCCGCCCCCGGCGTCGCTCTCCGCCGCGCCGCTGCCCGGACGCGCCGCCAGTACCGATATCTGGCGCCTGAAACTGACCGCCGACCGGCATGCCTTCAGCCGCCTGGCCGCCGCATCGGATGATGTCCAGCGCGCCGATCTGGCCCTGGCGCTGGCGGCACTGTGGCTCGGTCGCCTGTGCGGGCGCAGCGATTACGCCGCAGGCTATATCTTTATGCGCCGCCTCGGCTCGGCGGCGCTGACCGCCACCGGCCCGGTGCTTAACGTTCTGCCGCTGGCGGTGACCATCCACCCGCAGGAGACGCTCTCCGCGCTGGCGACCCGTCTGGCCGGGCAGTTGAAAAAGATGCGCCGCCACCAGCGCTACGACGCCGAGCAGATCGTCCGCGACGGCGGTCGGGCCGCTGGCGACGAACCGCTGTTCGGGCCGGTATTTAACGTCAAGGTCTTTGACTACCGCCTCGATATGCCGGGCACAATGGCCACGACCCACACCCTGGCGACCGGCCCGGTTAACGATCTGGAGCTGGCGCTGTTCCCGGACGAGTCCGGCGGCCTGACCGTCGAAGTGCTGGCGAACCGGCAGCGCTACGGCGAAGAGGAGCTGAAGCGCCACGCCGCCCGCCTGGAGGCGATGCTGGCGCAGTTTGCCGCCAATCCGGCGCTGCCCTGCGGCGCGGTGGATCTGGTCAGCGCCGGTGAATACCGGCGGCTGGCGGAGATTAACGCCACGGCGAAAGAGGTCGAAGCGACCACGCTGAGCGCGCTGGTGGCCCGCCAGGCGGCAAAGACCCCGGACGCCCCGGCGCTGGCGGATGCCCGCCACCGGCTGAGCTACCGCCAGATGCGCCAGCAGGTGGTGGCCCTGGCGAACCTGCTGCGCGCCCGGGGCGTGAAGCCCGGCGACAGCGTGGCGGTGGCGCTGCCGCGCTCGGTGTTCCTCACTCTGGCCCTGCACGCGATTGTTGAAGCGGGCGCCGCGTGGCTGCCGCTGGATACCGGCTATCCCGACGAACGGCTGCGGATGATGCTGGAGGACGCCGCGCCGTCGCTGCTGATTACGGCCGACGAGCAGCTGAACCGCTTTACCGGGGTTGAAACCCTCTGCTACGAGAGCCTGCTGCCCGCCGGGGACGACGCGCCGCTGGCGCTATCGCGCCCGGAGCAGACCGCCTACATTATTTTCACCTCCGGCTCCACCGGCCGTCCGAAAGGGGTCATGGTCGGCCAGCAGGCGATCGTCAACCGCCTGCTGTGGATGCAGGACCACTATCCGCTGGGCGACGACGACGTGGTGGCCCAGAAGACGCCGTGCAGCTTTGACGTTTCGGTGTGGGAGTTCTGGTGGCCGTTTATCGCCGGCGCTTCGCTGGTGATGGCCGAGCCGGACGCCCACCGCGATCCGCTGGCAATGCAGCAGTTTTTCGCCGACTGCGGCGTAACCACCACCCACTTCGTGCCGTCGATGCTGGCGGCCTTTGTCGCCTCCCTGGAGCCGGAAAGTGCCGCCTGCCGCAGCCTGCGGCGCGTCTTCTGCAGCGGCGAGGCGCTGCCCGCCGGGCTATGCCGCGAGTGGGAAACGCTGACCGGCGTCCCGCTGCACAACCTCTACGGCCCGACGGAAGCGGCGGTGGACGTCAGCTGGTATCCGGCCTTCGGCCCTGAGCTGGCGGCGGTGACCGGCAGCAGCGTGCCCATCGGCTTCCCGGTGTGGAACACCGGCCTGCGCATCCTCGATGCGATGATGCGCCCGGTGCCGTTCGGCGTGGCGGGCGACCTCTATCTGACCGGCGTGCAGCTGGCGCAGGGCTACCTCGGCCGCCCGGATCTGACCGCCAGCCGCTTTATCGCCGATCCTTTTGCCCCCGGCGAGCGGATGTACCGCACCGGCGACGTGGCGCGCTGGCTGGAAAACGGCGCCGTGGAGTACCTCGGGCGCAGCGACGATCAGCTTAAGATCCGCGGCCAGCGCATTGAGCTCGGTGAAATCGACCGCGTGATGCAGGGCCTGCCGGACGTCGCCCAGGCGGTGGCCCACGCCTGCGTCTTTAACCAGGCCGCCGCCACCGGCGGCGACGCCCGCCAGCTGGTGGGCTACCTGGTCAGCGAATCGGGGCAGCCGCTTGACGACGATGCCCTGCTGGCGCAGCTTCGCCAGCAGCTGCCGCCGCACATGGTGCCGGTGGTGCTGGTGCAGCTTGCAGCGCTGCCGCTCAGCGCCAACGGCAAGCTCGACAGAAAAGCGCTGCCGCTGCCGGAGCTGACGCAAACATCGGCGGGCAGGGCGGTGGAGAGCGAAACCGAGATCGCGGTAGCAGAGGCCTTCAGCGCGCTGCTCGGCTGCGAGGTGGGCGACGTTGACGCCGACTTCTTCGCCCTCGGCGGCCACTCGCTGCTGGCGATGCGTCTCGCGGCGCTGCTCAGCCGCCGCTTCGCCCGGCAGGTGACGCCGGGGCAGGTGATGGTCGCCTCCACCGTCGGCAGGCTCAGCGCGCTGCTGGCGGCAGAGGACGACGAGCAGGCCCGCCGGCTGGGATATGAGACGCTGCTGCCCCTGCGCGACGGCGGCGGCCCCACGCTGTGGTGCTTCCATCCGGCCTCCGGCTTCGCCTGGCAGTTCAGCATCCTGGCCCGCTGGCTCTCTCCGCGCTGGTCGATTACCGGCATCCAGTCGCCGCGCCCGGCCGGACCGATGGCGACCAGCGCGGATCTCGACCAGCTCTGCGACGCGCACCTGCAAACGCTGCTGGCGCAGCAGCCGCAGGGGCCGTACTACCTGTTCGGCTACTCCCTCGGCGGCACGCTTGCCCACGGCGTCGCCGCCCGCCTGCGCCAGCGCGGCGCGGAGGTGGCCTTCCTCGGTCTGCTGGATACCTGGCCGCCGGAGACCCAGAACTGGTCCGAGAAAGAGGCTAACGGCCTCGATCCGGAAGTGCTGGCGGAGATCGAACGCGAGCGCGAGGCGTTTCTTGCCGCCCAGCAGGGACAGGCCTCCGGGGAGCTGTTCAGCGCCATCGAGGGCAACTACGCCGATGCGGTACGCCTGCTGGCCACCGCCCACAGCGCGCCTTTCGACGGTAAGGCGACGCTGTTCGCCGCTGAAAAAACCATGACGCCGGGGATGGATCCGCAGCAGATCTGGGCGCCCTGGGTGGGCGAGCTGGAAGTGCACCGCCAGGCGTGCGCCCACGTGGAGATTATCTCGCCGCAGGCGTTTGAGCAGATTGGGCCGCGGCTGCGGGAAATTCTCCGCTAGCCGCGGGGCAGGTTTGTGCCTGAGCGAAAAGCACAAGCCTGCCGCCATTCCATCCGGCAATCATTGCCATTCATTTATTTCATTTTTCCGACTTATCCTGCCTGATGTACTCTATTTGTAGATTTGTATGACAAATAAAATAAAGCGCTCACGCAGCGTAAGCAGGTTATATGGCAACGGAAAACGTACTTAACGCACCGGCAAAGGCCGACCACTGGCAGCAGATTGGCGAGGAGCTTCTCGCCCGCGCGGGTATCACCCTCAACGGCAGCCGGCCCTGGGATATTCAGGTCACCAATCCTAAGTTCTTTAAGCGCGTGCTGCAGCAGGGCTCGCTCGGGCTGGGCGAAAGCTATATGGACGGCTGGTGGCACTGCGACCAGCTGGACGAGTTTATCGCCCGCGTCATCAACGCCGATCTCGAATCCTCTTTACACCTTAACGTGCAGGATATGCTGCGCATTGCCGGGGCGCGGATCGTCAACCATCAGACCAAAAAGCGCGCCTGGATCGTCGGTAAAGAGCACTATGACCTCGGCAACGACCTCTTCACCCTGATGCTCGATCCGTGGATGCAGTACTCCTGCGGCTACTGGAAAGAGGCCACTACCCTGCACGAAGCGCAGCAGAGCAAGCTGAAGATGATCTGCGAAAAGCTGCAGCTGAAAGAGGGCATGACGCTGCTGGATATCGGCTGCGGCTGGGGCGGACTGGCCTCTTACGCCGCCGAACACTACGGCGCGAAGGTCACCGGGCTGACCATCTCCGCCGAGCAGCAGCAGTTTGCTCAGGAGCGCTGCGCTAACATGGACGTGGAGATCCTGCTTGAGGACTACCGGGATCTCGACCGGCAGTTCGACCGGATTGTTTCGGTGGGGATGTTTGAACACGTCGGGCCGAAAAATTACGACACCTATTTCCGCATGGTGAACAGGAACCTGCGTCCCGACGGTCTGTTTCTGCTGCACACCATCGGCTCGAATAAAACCGACCTCAATGTCGATCCGTGGATCAATAAGTATATCTTCCCCAACGGCTGCCTGCCGTCGGTGCTGCACATTGCCAAAGCCAGCGAGCCTTATTTCGTGATGGAGGACTGGCACAATTTCGGCAGCGACTATGACCGCACGCTGATGGCGTGGGAGCAGCGCTTTCAGGAGAGCTGGCACCTGCTGGAAGACCGCTACTCCCCGCGCTTTCGCAATATGTTCACCTACTACCTGAAGGCCTGCGCCGGGGCATTTCGCGCCCGCAACATTCAGCTCTGGCAGGTGGTGTTTACCCACGGCGTGGAGGGCGGGCTGCGGGTCGGACGCTAGTCTCTTACTTTGCCCAGCGCCCCAGCGGCACCACCAGCGGCGTGCCCGCCACCGGATCGGGCACGATGGTACACGGCATTCCGTAGATCTTCTCGATAAGCCCGGCGGTGACGATCTCGCCCGGCGCGCCCTCGGCGATGATTTTCCCATCGCGCAGGGCAATCAGGTGGGTGGCGTAGCGGCAGGCCTGGTTGAGGTCGTGCAGCACCGCCGCCAGGGTGTAGCCCTGTTCGCGGTTCAGGGCGCTCAGCAGTTCCAGCAGGTCTATCTGGTAGCTGATGTCCAGCCAGGTGGTCGGCTCGTCGAGCAGCATGATCTGCGTCTCCTGCGCCAGCACCATGGCGATCCACGCCCGCTGGCGCTGGCCGCCGGAAAGGGTATCCACGCTCTGCGCCGCCAGCTCAAGTACGCCGGTAGCGGCCATCGCCCGCGTCACCGCCTCTTCATCTTCTTTCCGCCAGCGGGCAAACAGCGGCTGGTGCGGATAGCGCCCGCGCGCCACCAGCTCCTGAACGGTGATATCGCCGGGCGTGGTGGCGTTCTGCGCCAGCAGGCCAATGCGCCGCGCGACCTCTTTGCTGGCGTAGCGCTGAATATGTTCGCCGTCGAGAAAAACGTGGCCTTGCCGGGGCGTCATCAGGCGGCTCAGGGTACGCAGCAGAGTGGATTTTCCGCAGCCGTTGGGGCCGATAATCGCCGTGAAGTGGCCGTCGGGAATGGCGACGCTCAGACCGTCGGCAATGATCTTTTTGCCGTAGCCCAGCGTCAACTGATCCCCGCGCAGGCGGGCCTCGGAGGTGGTCATCTTTTACGGGACTCCTGAATAAGCAAACCGATAAGGTAGAGGCCGCCGATGCTGACGGTCACCACGCCCACCGGCAACTGGTAGGGCATAAACAGCCGCTGGGCGCAGAGGTCGGCCAGCGTCAGCAGCAGCGCGCCGCACAGCGCGGCCTGGGTCAGGCCCCAGCGGGCGGTGCCGCTCAGGCGGCGGGCGATATGCGGCGCCACCAGGGCAATAAAAGAAATGGGGCCGGCGATGGCGGTGGAGGCGGCGGTGAGCAGCACCGCCACCAGCATCAGCAGCAGCCGCGAGCGCTCGACGCTGACCCCCAGCGCGCAGGCGCTGTCATCGCCCATCTCCAGCAGCCTCATGCGCCGCGCCAGCAGGGCGGCGGCAAAAAACAGCAGCAGGAGCAGCGGCGCGGCGGGCAGGGTCTTCGCCCAGGTCAGACCGTTGAGCGAACCGGCATACCACAGCCCGGCGGAGAGGGCGGTCTCCAGCGAGGCCTTGAGCAGCAGCCAGGTATTGAAGGCCATCAGCATCGCCCGCACGCCGATGCCGATAATGATCAGCCGGAAGGTATCGATGCCGTTGCGCCACGCCAGCGCCCAGATAGCCAGGGCCGTAACAATGCCGCCCGCCATCGCGGTGAGCGTCACCGCCGTCAGATGCTGACCGAACAGCACCATCGCCAGCAGCACGCCGCTCCAGGCGCCGACGTTGAGGCCCATCACGTCCGGGCTGCCCAGCGGGTTGCGCATCAGCGACTGGAAGATCGCCCCGCTGACGCCGAGCGCCGCGCCGACCAGCAGGCCCATCGCCACCCGCGGCAGCCGCCACTCGGTGACCACCATCGTTACGCTGCGCGGCGCGCTGCCGGTCAGGGCCTGAATGACCTGGCTGACGTCAAGCGGCACGGCGCCGCTGCACAGTCCCCAGATGGCGACCAGCAGAGCGGCCGCCGCCAGCAGCGCGCAGCTGAGAACCAGGCGACGCGGCGGGGCAATCATCGGCCACCTCCGGCGCGGCGGCGGACGAGGAAAATCAGCACCGGTGCGCCGATAAAGGCGCTCACTACCGATACCCGCAGTTCGCCGGGCACCAGCAGGCGGCCGATCACATCGGCGAACAGCAGCAGGGCGGGGGTCGCCAGCAGCGTCACCGGCAGCGACCAGCGGTGATCGGCCCCCACCAGCCAGCGGACAACGTGGGGCATCATCAGGCCGATAAAGGCAATCGGCCCCACCAGCGCGGTGGCGCTGCCGCTGAGGGCGGTGATGGCCAGCAGCCCCAGCAGCTGGGTGCGGGCCACCTTGTTGCCGAGCGCGGTGGCGGTGTCGGCCCCGAGGCTCAGGCTGTTAAGCGAGCGGCTGAGCCCCAGCGCCAGCGCGATGGCGATAAGCACCGGCAGCACGACCACCCTGAGGGTTTGCAGGGAGCGGATGTCCAGCGACCCGGCCTGCCAGAAGCGCAGCTGGTCGTAAACGTCGGGATTGATCAGGGCGATGCCGTTGGTTAAGCCTTCGAGCACCGCCGCCAGCGCCACGCCCGCCAGCGTCAGGCGCACCGGGCTGAGCTGGCCGCCGCCCTGGCTGCCGGTAAAGGCCACCAGCAGCGAGGCAATCAGCGCTCCGCAGAAGGCCAGGCCCAGCTGCTCCTGCGGCGTGGTGAGGCCAAACAGCGCCGCGCCGAGCACGATGGCGAAGCTAGCGCCGGCGTTGACGCCGAGGATGCCGGGGTCGGCCAGCGGATTGCGGGTGAGGGTCTGCATCAGCGCCCCGGCCAGGCCGAGCGCGGCGCCGGCCAGCAGGCCGGCGAGAGTGCGCGGCAGGCGGGCGTCTAAGACGATGGTGCAGTCGGCGCTCTGGCAACTGCCGCTAAGGGCGTCCACGACCACGGAGACGGGCAGCGGTTTAGCGCCAATCAGCAGGCTGAGTGCCGCGGCGAGCAGTAGCAGTATGAAAAAACCGGGCACCGCGACGGCGCGCTGTGCGGCGGGTGTGAACGGCATATCGACATCCCTGATATGATAATGATAGTGCTTATCGTTATCGATCTTGTGTGGTTATGTTACCATGCGCGCAGAAAAAAATGGTAGAAAGTTCGCTTAAGGCCCCGCATGCAAAAACAATCCCTGCTGCTCAATCTGAGCCTGCTGAAGACCCATCCGGCGTTTCGCGCCGTCTTTATCGCCCGCTTTATCTCGATTCTCTCTCTGGGCCTGCTCGGCGTTGCCGTTCCGGTGCAGATTCAGATGCTTACCCACTCGACCTGGCAGGTGGGGCTGGCGGTGACGCTCACCGGCAGCGCGATGTTCGTCGGGCTGATGCTGGGCGGGGTGCTGGCGGACCGCTATGAGCGCAAAAAGCTGATTCTGCTGGCGCGCGGCACCTGCGGCATCGGCTTTCTCGGGCTGTGGCTCAATGCCCTGATGCCCGAGCCGTCGCTGGCGGCTATCTACCTGCTCGGCATCTGGGACGGGCTGTTTGCCTCTATCGGCGTGACCGCGCTGCTGGCGGCGACCCCGGCGCTGGTCGGGCGCGAGAATCTGATGCAGGCGGGGGCGATCACCATGATGACGGTGCGCCTGGGGTCGGTGATTTCACCGATGGTCGGCGGCCTGCTGCTGGCGAGCGGCGGCTTCTCCTGGAACTATCTGCTGGCGGCCATCGGCACCTTTATCACTACCCTGACCCTGCTGCGCCTGCCGCAGCTACCGCCGCCGCCGCAGCCGCGCGAGCATCCGCTGACCTCGCTGATGACTGGCCTGCGCTTTCTCTTCAGCAGCCCGCTGATCGGCGGTATCGCCCTGATGGGCGCGCTGCTGACGATGGCAAGCGCGGTGCGGGTGCTCTATCCGGCGCTGGCGCTGGGCTGGCAGATGTCGGCCTCGCAGATTGGCCTGCTGTATGCGGCGATCCCGCTCGGCGCGGCGTTCGGGGCGCTGACCAGCGGCCGGCTGGCGCACAGCCCGCGTCCGGGCGCGCTGATGCTGGCGACCAGCGTGGCGGCGTTTGTCGCCATTGGCCTGTTCAGCCTGATGCCGCTGTGGCCGCTGGCGGCGCTGTGCCTGGCGCTGTTCGGCTGGCTGAGCGCGGTCAGCTCCCTGCTGCAGTACACGCTGATCCAGACCCAGACGCCGGAGGCGATGCTCGGGCGCATTAACGGTCTGTGGACGGCGCAGAACGTGACCGGCGATGCTGTCGGCGCGGCGCTGCTCGGCGGCTTCGGCGCGATGCTCACGCCGGCGGCGGCGGCAAGCGCCAGCGGCTGGGGGCTGGCGATCGTCGGGGCGGTACTGATGCTGGCGCTGGCGCAGCTGCGTCGCTTCCGGCAGGAGGCCGTGCAGTCGGATAGCCTCACCCCCGGCCCCTCTCCCACGGGGAGAGGGGAGAAAGCGTAAGGTTAACCGAAGAGCTTCTGCAGGCGGTCGAGGACGCGCATGGCGCTGTAGTAGTCGAGGCGGAAGGTCTCGGTGCCGAGGGCGTAGACCCGCTTCTCCTTAACGGCGGGAAGGTGGGCGAGCAGCGGATTGGCGTACACCGCATCGGCGTCCTTCTGGTCACCGGCGAACAGGAACAGCGTCTGCCCGTTCAGCCCGGCGGCCAGGTTCTCACCGCCGAGCTGGACAATATCGTGGCGCTTGCCCTGGCTGGTGCTGGTATGCAGGCCCGCGGGCAGTTCGGCGAGGGTAAAACCCAGCTGCGCCAGCAGCTTGCCCTGGGCCGACTCCGGCGTCCACAGGTTGGCGCTGTGGGCCGCGGCGGTGTAGACCAGGGCGCTGACCGGCTGCGGCGGCAGCTTCATGTTTGCCTTCACCGCCGCCAGCCGCTGGTTAAATTCACTGATACGCTCGGCGGCCTGCTTCTCCTGGCCGGTGATGGTGCCAAGCTCGGTGAGCAGCTGCTGCCAGCTTTTATCGTCGTAGTTGATAATCAGCGTCGGGGCGATGGTCGAGAGCTGGTCGTACAGCGCCAGCGCCGAGTCGCCGCCGGTGGCGCTGATGAGGATCAGGTCCGGCATCTGAGCGGCGACGGCCTCGGCGCTCGGTTCACCGATATAGAGGCGCGCCAGCTTGCGCTGCTTCGCAATCTCGCCCCACTGGCGCAGAAAGCCCTGGCCGTCTGCGACCCGGTTGTTGGGGGCGGTGGCGCCGCTGGCGACTACCGGCGCGTTGAGCGCCAGCAGCGATCCGGTGAGGGTCACGCTGGTGGAGACAATGCGCAGCGGCTTGTGGGGCAGGGTATGGCTGCCGCGGGCGTCGGTAATTTGCCGGGGCCAGTTTGCAGAAAGTGCTGAGTTTAATCCGGAAACGGCAATCGCGATAATCAGCAGCGTATTGCGCAAAAAGGTGGTTAATTTCACGAGGTAAGGGTCCTGTATTGTGCCTGGATAATGATACTCATTTTCACTATGCGCCGCCGCGGATGCAAGCAGAGGATGGGGTTAGCGTTGACATTGCGGCATTTTACTTTTAGCTTACCGCCCAAAATCATAAATGATAATTATTCTTACTATCTTTATCTTTTTGGAGGATAATATGGAAACGTTATGGGAGGAGAAGATGCAGGATGCTGAAATGTTTCTGTCGCCAGAAAGTTTCTTTTTTATGTCGCCCTACCGCAGCTTTACCACGTCGGGGTGCTTCCGCCGCCTGACGCAGCCGGTAGCCGGAGCCGATGCCCCGGAGAGCGATTTCCAGCAGGCGCTGACGCAGGCTTTCGCCGATGCGAAGGCGGCGGGAATTGATAAGCCGGTGCTGGTGGGGGCGATCCCATTTGATACCGCGCAACCCTCGGCGCTGTTTATCCCGCAGGAGAGCACGCCGTTCTCCCGCACGCAGAAACAGCACGCGGCGCCGTATGCCGCAGCCGTACCGCCGATGAACATCGCGGCCCGCCGGGAGATCCCCGAACAGCAGGCGTTTATGTCGATGGTGTCCGAAGGCGCGGCCGCCACGGCGACGCCGCAGGTCGATAAAATCGTGCTCTCGCGGCTTATCGAGCTGGATACTGACGTGAAAGTTAATACCGGCGCGCTGCTGGAGCGCCTTATCGCCCAGAACCCCGCGAGCTTTAACTTCCACGTGCCGCTGCCCGACGGCGGCGTGCTGCTGGGCGCCAGCCCCGAGCTGCTGCTGCGTAAAGAGGGGCGCCACTTCAGCTCCCTGCCGCTGGCGGGCTCTGCCCGCCGCCAGCCGGACGACGCGCTGGACAGGGAGGCGGGCAACCGTCTGCTGGCCTCGGAAAAGGACAGGCACGAGCACGAGCTGGTGACCCAGGCGATGAAGAAAGTGCTGGCGCCGCGCTGCGAATCGCTGGTGATGCCCGACTCGCCGCAGCTGGTGACCACCCCGACCCTGTGGCATCTGGCTACGCCCATCGAAGGGCAGGCAAAAGCCGATGAAAACGCGCTGACGCTGGCCTGTCTCCTGCATCCGACCCCCGCCCTGAGCGGTTTTCCGCACAACGTCGCCACCCGGCTTATTGCCGAGCTGGAGCCGTTCGACCGCGAGCTGTTCGGCGGCATTATCGGCTGGTGCGACGCCGAGGGTAACGGTGAGTGGGTGGTGACCATCCGCTGCGCCCGGGTGCGCGAAAACCATATTCGTCTGTTTGCCGGTGCGGGCATTGTGCCTGCCTCTTCGCCGCTGGGCGAGTGGCGCGAGACCGGCGTGAAGCTGACGACCATGCTTAACGCGTTTGGTCTCAATTAAGGATTGACTATGAGTGTTGCATTTACGCCCTGGCCGGACGACTTTGCCGCCCGCTACCGCGAAAAGGGCTACTGGCAGGATCTGCCGCTGACCGATCTGCTGACCCGCCACGCCGGCAGCGATGCGCTGGCGCTGATCGACGGCGAGCGCCGCATCAGCTACCGCGAACTGAACCGCAGCATCGACAATCTTGCCTGTACATTACAGCAGCAAGGCGCGATGCGCGGCGAGACGGCGCTGGTCCACCTTGGCAACGTCGCCGAGTTCTACATCACCTTCTTTGCGCTGCTGCGCATCGGCGTGGCGCCGGTGAACGCCCTGTTCAGCCATCAGCGCAGCGAGCTCAATGCCTATGCCGCGCAGATTAAACCGGCGGTGCTGGTGGCCGATCGCGAACATGCCCTGTTTACTGACGACGGCTTTCTGACGATGTTCCGCGAGGAGCATCCTTCCCTGCGCACGGTACTGCTGCGCGGCGACGGCGGCGAACGCGACCTGGCGGCGGCCGCTGCCCGTCCGGCGGATAACTTTGTCCCGACGCCGACGGACGCCGGCGAAGTGGCCTTTTTCCAGCTCTCCGGCGGCAGTACCGGCACGCCGAAGCTCATCCCGCGCACCCACAACGACTACCTCTACAGCATCCGCCGCAGCAACGAAATCTGCGCCTTTGACGGCAGCACCCGCTACCTCTGCGCGCTGCCGGCGGCCCACAACTATGCGATGAGCTCGCCGGGCGCCTTCGGCGTGTTTATGGCCGAAGGCTGCGTGGTGCTGGCCGCCGATCCGAGCGCCACGCTCTGCTTCCCGCTGATTGAACAGCATCAGATTAACGTCGCGGCGCTGGTGCCGCCCGCGGTTAGCCTCTGGCTGCAGGCGATCCACGAATGGGGCAGCAACGCGCAGCTTCGCTCCCTGCGGCTTCTGCAGGTCGGCGGCGCGCGCCTGTCGGCGACGCTGGCGGCGCGCATTCCGGCGGAGATCTGCTGCCAGCTGCAGCAGGTGTTCGGCATGGCGGAAGGCCTGGTGAATTACACCCGGCTGGACGATACCCCGGAGCGCATTATTAACACCCAGGGCTATCCGATGTGCCCGGATGATGAGGTGTGGGTGGCCGACGAAAACGGCGATCCGCTACCGCGCGGCGAAGTAGGGCGCCTGATGACCCGCGGCCCGTACACCTTCCGCGGCTACTACAACAGCCCGGAGCACAACGCCAGCGCCTTCGATGACAACGGCTTCTACGGCTCCGGCGATCTGATTTCAATCGACGACGCCGGATACATCACCGTGCAGGGCCGCGAGAAAGATCAGATCAACCGCGGCGGCGAGAAGATCGCCGCCGAAGAGGTCGAGAACCTGCTCCTGCGCCACGAGGCGGTGATCCACGCCGCGCTGGTCAGCATGGAGGACAGCCTGCTCGGCGAGAAGAGCTGCGCCTACCTGGTGGTGACCGCGCCGCTGAAGGCCGTCGCCGTGCGCCGCTTCCTGCGCGAGCAGGGCGTCGCCGAATTTAAGCTGCCGGACCGCGTGGAGTGCGTTGACGCCCTGCCGCTGACGCCGGTCGGTAAAGTGGATAAGAAAAAATTACGCGAGTGGCTGGCCCTGCGCGCTCAGTCCTGAAGGAGATAAATAATGGCAATTCCTAAGCTGCAGGCCTATGCGCTGCCTACCGCCGCCGACATGCCGGCAAACAAGGTTGACTGGGCCTTTGAACCGGCGCGCGCGGCGCTGCTGATCCACGATATGCAGGAGTACTTCCTCAACTTCTGGGGCGAAGACAGTCTGATGATGCAGGCCGTCGTCGCCAATATCAAAGCGCTGCGCGATTTCGCCAAGCGCCACGATATGCCGGTCTACTACACCGCCCAGCCGAAAGAGCAGAGCGACGAGGACCGCGCTCTGCTCAACGACATGTGGGGACCGGGCCTGACCCGCTCCCCGGAGCAGCAGCAAATTGTGGCCGACCTGGCGCCGGACGCCGATGACACGGTGCTGGTGAAGTGGCGCTACAGCGCCTTCCACCGCTCGCCGCTGGAGCAGTCCCTGAAGGAGACCGGCCGCGATCAGCTGATCATCACCGGCGTATACGCCCATATCGGCTGCATGACCACCGCCACCGACGCTTTCATGCGCGATATCAAGCCGTTTTTCGTGGCCGACGCGCTGGCGGACTTCAGCCGCGAAGAGCATCTGATGTCGCTGAAGTACGTTGCCGGACGCTCGGGCCGGGTGGTGATGACCGAAGACCTGCTGACCCTGCCGTCCTCGAAAGCGGCGCTGCGGGCGGTAATTCTGCCGCTGCTCGACGAATCCGACGAGCCGATGGATGACGAAAACCTGATTGACTACGGTCTTGATTCGGTGCGCATGATGTCCCTGGCGGCGCGCTGGCGCAAAGTTCACGCCGATATCGATTTCGTGGTGCTGGCGAAGAACCCCACCATCGACGCCTGGTGGGCGCTGCTCTCCCGCGAGGTGAAGTGATGGCCGGATTTGATTTTCACGGCCGGCGCGTCTGGGTGACCGGCGCCGGAAAAGGCATCGGCTACGCCACCGCGCTGGCCTTTGCTGAAGCCGGGGCGGAGGTCGTCGGTTTCGATCTGCAGTTCGACAAGGCCGACTACCCGTTCGCCACCGAAGTGCTGGACGTTGCCGATGCGGGCCAGGTGGCCGAAACCTGCCGCCGCCTGCTGGCCGCGACCCCGCGCCTGGATGTGCTGGTTAACGCCGCCGGGATTTTGCGCATGGGCGCGACCGATGCGATAAGCGTTGACGACTGGCAGCAGACCTTCGCCGTCAACGTCGGCGGCGCGTTTAACCTGTTCCAGCAGACGATGGCGCAGTTCCGCCAGCAGCGGGGCGGGGCTATCGTTACCGTCGCCTCAGACGCCGCGCACACCCCGCGCATCGGCATGAGCGCCTACGGTGCGTCGAAGGCGGCGCTGAAAAGCCTCGCCCTCACCGTCGGCCTGGAGCTGGCGGCCAGCGGCGTGCGCTGTAACCTGGTTTCGCCCGGCTCCACCGACACCGATATGCAGCGCACGCTGTGGGTCAGCGAAGACGCCGAGCAGCAGCGCATTCGCGGCTTCGGGGAGCAGTTCAAGCTGGGCATTCCGCTGGGCAAAATCGCCCGCCCGCAGGAGATCGCCAGCACCGTGCTGTTCCTCGCATCCGATCTCGCCAGCCACATCACGCTGCAGGACATCGTGGTGGACGGCGGCTCAACCCTGGGGGCCTGATGATCTGGCGACGCCACTTAACGCTTGAAGAACTGAACGCCACCAGCGGCGAAACCATGATGGAGCATCTGGGGATCGTCTATACCCGGCTGGGCGACGATCTGCTTGAGGCAGAGATGCCGGTGGATCGCCGCACCCACCAGCCCTTCGGCCTGCTGCACGGCGGCGCGTCGGCGGCGCTGGCGGAGACGCTGGGATCGATGGCGGGCTGGCTGATGACCAGCGACGGCCAGGCGGTGGTCGGCACCGAGCTGAACGCCACCCACCACCGCGCGGTGTCAAAAGGCAAGGTGCGCGGCGTGTGCCGGCCGCTGCACCTCGGACGCCAGACCCAGAGCTGGGAGATAACGGTATTAGACGAGCAGGGGCGGCGCTGCTGCACCTGCCGGCTGAGTACGATGGTGCTGGGATGAGTGGGAGTGCCGGACAGCGGGCGCTGCCCGGCATAACTGACTTACAGCATTGACACCACCCGCCGCAGCAGCCCGATACGCGGCGCAATCGACGCTATCTCCAGCCACTCCGCCGGACTGTGGAAGCCAGCGCCCACCGGGCCGAAGCCGTCGAGGCTCGGGATGCCGAGGGCGGCGGTGTGGTTGGCATCGCTGCCGCCCCCTACCGCCTGCCAGCGGATATCAATCCCTTCTTCCTCGCCCGCCCGCTCCACCAGGCGCATCAGCTGCTCCGTCTCCGGGCCTGCGGCCATCGCCGGCTTGTGGGTCAGCAGCTCAAGCTGCGTCTCCACGCCGGTGAGAAAGCCCTCGCGGCACAGCGCGTGCAGCGCCTCGTCCACCCGCGCGTACTCCTCGTTTTGCCAGAAGCGCACGTCCAGTTCGGCCGTCAGGCTCTCCGGTACGACGTTAGCGGCGCTGCCGCCTTCGACCACGCCGACGTTGAGCGTCGTCCCGGACCCGCTGTCGGCCAGGGCATTAATCGCCAGCACCGCGCGGGCAAAGGCGGTGATGGCCGAGCGACCCTTCTCCGGCTCGTTGCCCGCGTGGGCGGAGACGCCGGTAAAGGTAAGCCGGTAGCCCGCCATCCCCTTGCGGGCCTTGACCAGCGAGCCGTCGGCCCGCGCCGCCTCGCACACCAGCACGCAGCGCGAACGCTTCGCCAGCCTGCCGATCCATTCGTGGGAGTGGACGCTGCCGGTCTCTTCGTCCGGATTCATCGCCACGGCGATGGCGAGCCGCTCCCGGTGCTCGGGGGCGAGGGTACGCATTGCCCACAGGATATTGAGCAGGCCGCCCTTCATGTCGGCGACGCCGGGGCCGTACAGGCGGGCGTCGTCCCGGCTCATCGGCCGCTGCGCCACCGTGCCCTCGGGGAAGACGGTATCCATATGCCCCACCAGCAGAACGTCGTAGCGCGCCGCCTGCGGTTTGTTAGTGGCAAACACGCCGTAGCCCACTGCGTCGCCAAGATTCACCCGATCCACCTGCCATCCCTCCTGCCGCCAGAGATCGCGCATGATGTCGGCAATGCGGTTAACGCCCGCCAGCGTGTGGGTGCCGCAGTCGACGTTGACCAGCGCGCGCAGTTCTTCAATGTATTTTTCCAGTTCCATCGTTCGTCCTTAATTAAAGAATAATGTTCATCAGCAGCATGGCGAGGAAGGCATTGATGACCGAAATGGCGATCATCAGCGGAATGCGCTTAGCACGGGTGCCGATGACCCCGAGAATGCGCCCCAGATACTGGATTTGCGAACCCATCAGGTAGATGGCCGGGGCGAGAATGGCCAGATGTTCGCCGGTAAGGATGCCCTTATCGAACAGGCCGATGGCGACGCCGATACCGCCGCCCATCGACATCCAGCCGCCGATCAGCACCGCCGCCGCTTCGCCGGGCAGGCCAAACAGCCCCATCAGCGGAGCGAACAGCAGCCCCAGTCCCTTCAGCGCGCCGGTGATTTCCAGCGCCTTAATGATGATAAAGGCCATCACCACGTTGGGCAGCGTGCTGGTGGTGGCGATGTTCCAGCCCTTGCGGGCGCCTTCGACGAAGATATCGGTGATGACCGGGTTAGAGGTGGGGGCGCTCATGAGGCTTCTCCCTGTGCGGCGGCGGCGGAACGCTTCCCGCCGAGAGTGAGGGCCAGGCGCAGCAGGTTGGCGCCGACGATTTTCATCACGAACATGACGGCGATGCAGGCGCCGATGGAAGTTGGTACCGCCGCGCTGCCGTCCAGCGCCACGAGGGTGAACAATATTGCCCCGGAGGAGAAAAAGTTGGTGATCATCGCCCCGGCAGAAAACTGAAACATGGCGAAGACATCTTTCTCTTTTTCGCTAAGCTCGCCTTCGTCCGCCAGGCTGCGGGTCAGCGACGCGCCGACATCGGTACTCTGCAGGCTGCCGATCAGCGCCAGTCCGGTATTGCCCGGCAGGCCGAGCAGCGGGCGCAGCAGCGGCGTCAGCAGGCGCCGCGCCGCGCGCAGGGCGCCGTAGTGCTCCAGCACGTTAATCATTCCCAGCGCAAACATGACCGCCGGGATCAGTCCCAGGGCAAAGAGAAAGCTGTCCATCGCCCCGTGACCGCCCTTGCCGCGAAAGCTGCCGGTGGCGGCGGCAATGGTATCGCCCTGCTGGCTGACGCCGGTCACCACCTTGCCAAAGGCGCCGTTGAGGGTGGTGAAATCAAATACGCCGTACCATTCGCTGCCGCCCATCAGCCCCGAAAAGAAGAGGGCGGCGAAGGCGAGGGCGATATAGGCCCCCGGCCCGATTTTCTGTTCCTGCGGTTGAACACTCATATCCTTATCCTTGTTTATACGAATAATTTCGCACCTGTATTGTCAACGCAGTGGAAGTAAAAAAAATGATGCAAATCATTTGATAACGCAGCGAAATAAACGGCGTGTAAAAATTGTGATGCCAGAGGAGATTGCGGTGATTGCTGCTGTTTACTCAGGAAAGTGATCGACTTAACAAAGTCATGAAAATACTTGGATTTTTTCGGCTTTTTAACCGTTGCATTATTGTTAATTAATGCGTCGGTGTTATAGATACAAAATGTAACATCTCTCTCCTACACAGGCGGAACATGATTATGAACAACCCCGGGAAGTATCTGCTATGGGCGGTGCTGGCGGTGGTCGGGGCCTTTGCCCTCGGCTATATCGCCCTCAACCGCGGCGAACAGATTAATGCGCTGTGGATAGTGGTTGCCGCAGTCTGTATCTACCTTATTGCCTACCGCTTTTACGGCCTTTATATCGCGAAGAATGTGCTGCAGGTTGATGCTACGCGCATGACGCCGGCGGTGCGCCATAACGACGGCCTCGACTATGTGCCGACGGACAAAAAAGTGCTGTTCGGTCACCATTTTGCCGCTATTGCCGGGGCCGGTCCGCTGGTGGGGCCGGTGCTGGCCGCGCAGATGGGCTACCTGCCGGGGATGATCTGGCTGCTGGCGGGCGTGGTGCTGGCCGGGGCGGTGCAGGACTTTATGGTACTGTTCGTCTCTACCCGCCGCGACGGCCGCTCGCTCGGCGAGCTGGTAAAAGAGGAGATGGGTACTACCGTCGGCGTGATTGCGCTGGTGGCGACCTTTATGATCATGGTCATTATCCTCGCGGTACTGGCGATGATCGTGGTGAAAGCCCTGACCCACAGTCCGTGGGGCACCTATACCGTCGCCTTTACCATTCCGCTGGCGATTTTTATGGGGATCTATATCCGCTATCTGCGCCCCGGCCGCATCGGCGAAGTGTCGGTCATCGGCCTGGTGTTGCTGGTGTTTGCCATTATCTCCGGCGGCTGGGTGGCGGAGAGCCCGACCTGGGCGCCGTGGTTTGACTTCACCGGCGTGCAGCTGACCTGGATGCTGGTGGGCTACGGCTTTGTGGCGGCGGTGCTGCCGGTGTGGCTGCTGCTGGCCCCGCGCGACTACCTCTCCACCTTCCTGAAAATTGGCACCATCGTCGGCCTGGCGGTGGGCATTCTTATCATGCGCCCGACCCTGACCATGCCGGCGCTGACCAAGTTTGTTGACGGCACCGGCCCGGTGTGGACCGGCGATCTGTTCCCGTTCCTGTTTATCACTATCGCCTGCGGCGCGGTCTCCGGCTTCCACGCTCTGATCGCCTCCGGCACCACGCCGAAGATGCTGGCTAATGAAAATCAGGCCTGCTTTATCGGCTACGGCGGGATGCTGATGGAGTCCTTCGTCGCCATCATGGCGCTGGTGGCGGCCTGCGTGATCGATCCGGGCGTCTATTTTGCCATGAACAGCCCGATGGCGGTGCTGGCGCCGGCGGGTACGGCGGACGTGGTGGCATCGGCGGCGCAGGTAGTCAGCAGCTGGGGCTTTGTGATTACGCCCGATACGCTGCACCAGATTGCCAGCGAAGTGGGCGAACAGTCGATCATCTCCCGCGCGGGCGGTGCTCCGACCCTGGCGGTGGGCATGGCCTACATACTGCACGGCTCGCTGGGCGGACTGATGGACGTCTCCTTCTGGTACCACTTTGCGATCCTGTTTGAGGCGCTGTTCATCCTGACGGCGGTGGACGCCGGTACCCGCGCGGCGCGCTTTATGCTGCAGGATCTGCTGGGGGTTATCAGCCCCGGCCTGAAGAAAACCGATTCGCTGCCCGCCAACCTGCTGGCGACCGCCCTGTGCGTGCTGGCCTGGGGCTACTTCCTGCACCAGGGCGTGGTGGATCCGCTCGGCGGCATCAACACCCTGTGGCCGCTGTTCGGCATCGCTAACCAGATGCTGGCCGGCATGGCGCTGATGCTCTGCGCCGTGGTACTGTTCAAGATGAAGCGCCAGCGCTATGCGTGGGTGGCCCTGGTGCCGACCGCGTGGCTGCTGATCTGTACGCTGGCCGCAGGCTGGCAGAAGGCGTTCAGCAGCGATGTGAAAGTGGGCTTCCTCGCCATTGCCAACAAATTCCAGGCGATGATCGACAGCGGCAATATTCCGCCGCAGTACACCGAGTCGCAGCTGGCCCAGCTGGTGTTTAACAACCGCCTCGACGCCGGGCTGACCATCTTCTTTATGGTGGTGGTGGTGGTGCTGGCGCTGTTCTCGATCAAGTGCGCGCTGGCGGCGCTGAAGTCGCCGACGCCGACGATGAAGGAGACGCCGTACCAGGCAATGCCGGAAAACGTCGAGCAGATCGTTGCGCAGGCCAAGGGCGCCCATTAAAGTGGTTATCTGAGTGCCTCTCCCGCCGGGAGGGGCACACCTTTCGGGAGACGTTATGTTTGATACTCTGTCCAAAGCCGGTAAATACCTCGGCCAGGCGGCAAAAATGATGATCGGCGTGCCGGACTACGATAATTACGTGGAGCACATGCGGGTCAATCACCCTGACCAGCCGCCGATGACCTACGAGGAGTTCTTCCGCGAGCGTCAGGACGCCCGCTACGGCGGCAAGGGCGGCGCTAAGTGCTGCTGATCGGTTCCTTCTGTATTCCTACTTTCTGACCTCCTCTTCCCGGTTTCCCCTCTTCTGACGCCCGCGCGGCGTCACTGCTTATGCACAATATGTGTGTTGCTTAGTTGTAAGCGACTTGTGTAATATCATTCTCTGTTAGATGTCCAGCCATCCAGATTGCCATTGCTGGCGGGCGGGACATATCGTTTTTCAGCGCGGGGATGAAACAACATGGTCGCTAACCGGCTTGAGATGCGCGGTATCAGCCTGGCCTTTGGCGGCGTAAGGGCCCTGAGCCAGGTAGAATTTACGCTGCGGGGCGGATCGGTGCACGCCCTTACCGGCGCCAACGGAGCGGGTAAGTCGACGCTGATGGCGGTGCTCTGCGGCACCCACGCCCGCTACGAGGGCGAAATCATTATCAATAATCAGCCTGTTTCAATCCGCACGCCGCATCAGGCGAAGCAGCTGGGTATCCATCTGGTGCAGCAGGAGGTGGACGTGGCGCTGGTGCCGGGGCTGTCGATTGCCGAGAACATCCTGCTGGACCATCTGGCGCAGCCGGGCTACCGCTTTCGCTGGGCGGAAGTCCGCCGCCGGGCCGCCGACGCGCTGGCGCAGCTCGAGGCGGGACTCGACGTCAGGCGCGCCGTTGACAGCTGCACCCTCGCCGAGAAGCAGCAGATCCTGCTGGCGCGGGCGCTGTCGCACCGCTGCCGCTTCCTGATCCTCGATGAACCCACCGCGCCGCTGGACGCCCGCGAAAGCGAGCGGCTGTTTGCCGTCGTTCGCCGCTTGCGGGAGCAGGGTATCGGCATCGTGTTTATCTCGCACCGCATCCACGAGCTGCGCGGCATCTGCGACACGCTGACGGTGCTGCGCGACGGCCGGCGGGTGGAGAGTGTGCCGATGGAGGCCATGAGCGGCGAGGAGATTGTCGAAAAGATGCTCGGTCACGCGCTGACCGATATTTTTCCGCCGCCGCGCCCGCCCGCCGACGGCGACGTGGTGCTGGCGGTGGAGGGGCTGCGGGACGCGGGGCGTCTGCGGGATATCTCCCTGCGGCTGCGCGAGGGTGAAATTCTCGGCATCGCCGGGCTGGCGGGCGCTGGAAAAACCGAGCTGTGCAAGGCGCTGTTCGGTGCGGAGAAAAGCCGCGTCAGCCGCGGTGAGCTGGGCGGGCGCCCCTGGCAGCCGCGGGATCCGGCAGATTCCGTCAGCCGCGGACTGGCGCTGGTGCCCGAGGAGCGGCGCCGGGAGGGCATTTTTATCGATGAGCCCATCAGCATGAACCTGGCGGTCAGCGCCGACCGCTGCTTTTCCCGCTGTAGCCTGTTCGGCCAGCGCCGGGCCTGGCGCTGGGCGCAGGAGGTCATCGGACGCCTCGGGATCCGCGCCGCCGGGCCGGGGCAGAAGCTGCGCCACCTCTCCGGCGGCAATCAGCAGAAGGTGGCGATCGGCAAGTGGCTGCGCGGCGATGCCCGGGTGCTGATTTTCGACGAGCCGACCAAAGGCGTGGACATCAAAGCCAAAACCGATCTTTTCAGCCTTATCGACGGCCTGGCGCGGGAGGGGAAGGGCATTATCTACGCCTCCGGCGAGTTCGCCGAGCTGGTGGGGCTGTGCGACAGGATCTGCGTCCTTTGGGACGGGCGCATCGTCGCCGAACTGGCGGGCGATGAGGCCCGCGAAGAGACACTACTTTATTACTCCACCGGAGGCGTGACATCGTGAGCAAGGCCCTGACCGTTCGGGAGGCGACATCGGTTCGCCGGCAGATTTTTGATTTCTTCTACAAGTGGGGCATGCTGCTGACCGTGGTGGCGCTGGTGGCTATCTTCGGCCTCGCGGCGGATAACTTCCTCGATCCCTTTAATATCGTCAATATCCTGCGCTCGATCGCCATTGTGACGGTGATCGCGGTGGGCGTTTCCCTGTCGCTCACCGTCGGCGGCTTCGATCTGTCGGTGGGTTCCACCGCGTCGCTGGCCAACGCGCTGGTTATCTCGCTGTTCGTCTGGCACGGCTTCGGCACCGGGGCGGCGATTGCGGTGACGCTGCTGCTCTGCACCCTGGTCGGGCTGTTCAACGCCTTTCTGATCGTAGTCCTGCGTATCCCGGACATGCTGGCGACGCTTGCCAGCCTGTTCGTTATCCAGGGCGTGGCGGCCACCTACAGCTTCGGCGGATCGATTACCGAAAACATGGTGCTGCCCAGCGGCGAGATGGCGGAGGGCACCATCCCGGCCGCCTTCGCCCTGCTGGGGCAGGTGCCGACGATTGTGATAATCATGCTGGCGGTCACGCTGCTGGCGCAGCTGGCCCTCTCCCTGACCACCCACGGGCGGCGGATGTACGCCATCGGCGGCAATCCGGAGGCGGCCCGCCTTTCCGGTATTCGCATCATCCGCTATAAAGTCGCCGCCTACGTACTGGCGTCGCTGCTGGCGGGGCTCGGCGGTATCCTGCTCGCCTCGCGCATCGGCTCATCGCAGGTTAACGCCGGGAGCGGCTACCTGATGGACGCCGTCGCCGCCGCGTGGATCGGCTTCTCGCTGGCCGGTTCCGGCAAGCCGAACGCGCTGGGAACGCTGGTCGGCGCGGTGATCCTCGGTGTGCTCTCCAACGGCCTGGTGATGCTCTCGGTGCCCTATTACGCCATGGATATTATTAAAGGTCTGGTGCTGGCTGGCGCGCTGGCCCTGACCTATTTTCAGCGCCGGATATAACAATAAAGGTAAACACAATGAAAACACGTAGCCTGTCGCTGCTTGCCGCGGCGCTGTTCACCGCCGCTGCCTGGGCCGAAACGCCGGCCCCCGTCCCGGCGGCGATTGCCGGGCACAGCGGGCCCATCCGTATTGCGGTGATCCGCAATCTCGGCTCCGATGACAACACCACGCAGTTTATCTCCGGGGCGATCCTCGAGGGTAAGAAGCTGGGCTTTAAGGTCAGCGCCTTTTTAAGCAACGGCGACGATGCGAAGTTTCAGGACTTCGTGAATCAGGCCATCAGCCAGAAGTATGACGGGATCATTCTCTCGCAGGGGCGCGATCCCTACTCAACCGCGCTGGTGCAGAAGGCGGTGGATGCGGGTATTAAGGTCGCCGCGTTTGATACGGCGGTGAAAGGGCAGATTCCGGGCGTGACCGTTTCGCAACAGGACGATGCGTCGCTGACCGATCTCTCTTTCGGCCAGCTGGTGAAAGACTTTAACGGCAAGGCTAACATCATCAAGCTGTGGGTTGCCGGCTTTCCGCCGATGGAGCGCCGGGAGGCGGCCTATCGCGCGCTGCTGAAGCAAAATCCCGGCATTCACGAGCTGGAGTCTATCGGCGCGGTCTCGTCTGACGTGCAGGGCGATACGGCAAACAAAGTCGGCGCGGTGCTGGCGAAGTATCCGAAAGGTAAAATTGATGCCATCTGGGGAGCGTGGGATGCCTTCAGCCAGGGCGCGTACAAGGCGCTGAAAGAGAACGGGCGCACTGAAATTAAGCTCTACAGCATTGATATTTCGAATCAGGATCTGCAGCTGATGCGCGAGGCGGGTAGCCCGTGGAAAGTGAGCGTGGCGGTCGATCCGAAACTTATCGGCGCGACTAACGTGCGGCTTATCGCCAATAAAATTGCCGGTGAGCCGACCCCCGCCAGCTACGACTTTAAGGCGGCGGCGATCCCGCAGGCCCTGCTGGCGGCGCAGCCGGGGGCGGTTAACGTGACGACGCTTGCGAAGATCGTGCCGGGATGGGGGCAAACCCAGGACTTTATTGCGCCCTGGTTTGCCACCCTGGAGGCTAAAAACAAGTAAGCGGCGGCCCGCGTCAGCCGTACTGCCTGACGCGGGCGATCAGTTCTTCAACGCTATCAATGCGCGGGGCCAGCACGATCAGCGCCCGGCCAAGCGCGATGGCGTGGCGCAGGCAGGCGTGGCGCATCTCCGGATCGCTGATGGTGTCGATATCGGCGACGTGCGACAGCCCGACGCTGCGGCGGATAAGCTCCGTGCCGCAGAAGCCCACCGCATCCTGCCACACCTTGTGCAGAAACGCTTCTGCGTATCCCGGCGCCGCCAGCGCGGCGTCGCGGGTCTTCTCCCTGGCCAGTCCGAGGAAAATCTCGGCAAAAGTGCGCCACAGGATCTGAATATCGTCGAGGCGCTGCTCGCGGGCGGCGGCGGCATCGCGCAGCCCCAGCTGCCCCGGCGCGCCGCAGTAGTTGAGCAGCAGGTTGCCAATGGCGGTGCCGACGTCAAAGCCGATGGGCCCGTAGTAGCCAAACTCGGCGTCGATCGCCTTCAGGCTGCCTTCGGCCACGAACAGCGAGCCGCTGTGAATATCGCCGTGCAGCAGGGCCTCGGCGTGGGAGAGGAAGCGGTGCTTGAGTCCGGCAACCGCCCGGCGCAGCAGCTCGTCGTGGCGCAGGGCGGCGGCGTCGGCCTCCAGCTCCGGCGGATAGCTATTGCGCGCGTGCTGCAGATAGGGATCGTTAAAGAACAGATCCTCGGTGATTTCGCACATCGCCGGGTTAATAAACCGCGCCACCTGGGCTTTCTTTTCATGAGGGTGCAGGAAGAAGTCGCTGGTGTGGAACAGGGTATTTGCCAGATAGCTGCCCAGCTGGCTGGCCGCCTGCGGGTAGTGTTTCCCCTCAATCAGCTCTCCGCGCCAGATGCGGTGATCGGAGAGATCCTCCATCACCATCGCCGCCAGGGCCGGATCGAAGTGCAGAATTTTCACCGTATGCGCCGGGCTGTGGCGATAGTGCTCGGTCAGGGTCTGTGCCTCAAGCCGCGCGCGGTCCAGCGTCAGCGGCCAGGACTCGCCGACGCAGCGCACGTAGGGCAGGGCCTGCTTGACGATGACCCGGCTGACGCCCGCCGAATCGAAAATCTTAAATACCAGGTTCAGGTTGCCGTCACCGACTTCCTGCGCACTGACCAGCGCGGAGGGATCCGCAAGTTTAGCGAACTGCTGCGCATAGGCCACGGCATCCGCGGCGGTGAAGGTGTGGTAGTGCGACATGCCTCGTTCCTCAACGTGTTGAAATAAAGCCGTTCAGACGTCTATACATCCGGACTTCATCCTGACACAATGCCCTACAACAACGCAACATGGATTTAACGACATGCAGACATTACAGACGACCAGCCTGCGGGTGCGCGATAACCAGCTGTTTATTCTGGATCAGCAGGCGCTGCCGCAGGAAGTAAAGTGGCTTGAGGCCAACAGCGTGCCGTCGCTGGTTGACCATATTCTGACCCTGCGGGTGCGCGGCGCGCCGCTGATCGGCCTCTCCGCCAGCCTGCTGCTCGGGCTGCTGGCCGAGCGCGGGCTGAGCCGCGATGAACTGCTGGCGGCGCTGGAGACGCTGCGCGCCTCCCGGCCGACGGCGGTCAATCTGATGAACAACCTCGATCGTATGCGGCTGGCTCTGCAGCAGGAGGCGTTCGCTCCGGCGCTGGTGGCCGAAGCGCAGCGGCTGGTGGAAGAAGATAAGCGCCTCTGCGAGCGCATCGCCGAGGCGGGCAGCGCGCTGGTGGCGCCCGGCAGCCGTCTGCTGACCCACTGTAATACCGGCGGCCTGGCCACGGCGGGCGTCGGCACGGCGCTGGGGGTGATTAATCGCGCCCATCGCCAGGGCAACGTCGCCAACGTCTGGGTCGATGAGACGCGCCCGCTGCTGCAGGGCGGGCGCCTCACCGCGTGGGAGCTGGGTGAGCTGGGCGTGCCCTATCAGCTCATTACCGACTCGATGGCGGCCGGCCTGATGGCGCAGGGCCAGGTCGACGCGGTGTGGGTCGGCGCCGACCGCATCGCCGCCAACGGCGACGTGGCGAATAAAATCGGCACCTACTCGCTGGCGGTGCTGGCGAAATTCCACAATATTCCTTTCTATGTCGCCGCCCCGCGGACCACCCTCGATCCGCACTGCCCGAACGGCGCGGCTATTCCCATTGAGCAGCGCGCGGCGGCGGAGGTTACCGGCGCGGCGGGCAGCTTCGGCAGCGTGCGGTGGGCGCCGCAGGATGCGCGGGTCTATAACCCGGCGTTTGACGTTACCCCTGCGGAACTCATCACCGGCTGGGTACTGGACAGCGGCGTCGCGGGGCCGGAGGCGGTGAGGGCGGGAGCGTTTGCGGCGGCGTGACTCGCGGACGCTGAGCGTCAGAATTCGGACAAAATTGCGTGTAATGTAGTCAGTGACGGTGGCGGGAATTACACTTGAGGGCAATTAATTATGGCTCTCAAGCCCGGTGGATTTGAAGGGCTGATGCCATTGCAACACTGCAGGATGCAGTCCTGACGGAGGCAAGGGAATGAAAACCAGACGGAATAATAGTTTTAACCTCAAACGCAGACTTATCCACCTTGATAGTGATGAAAAACGACAGCTACCAGAGCTTATTGAAAAAGTGCGCTACGGAGGCAACCCTGAACATAAGAAAAACCCCGGTGATTTTGGGCTGACGCCGCCGATGGCGCCTCGTCCTGGTAAAGCGCTCTGTGATGTTGCGGGCATTTTCAGGCGCCGGGATGCGCTGGCGCTGCTAAAAGAAGGTATACGTTCAGATTGCGTCAGCGATAGATTCGAAAAAGGCTGGCCTAAAAATGTCTGGGCGGTAACAGGCTGCAATCTGGTGCTCGAATCACAGTTGGAGAATCCGCAGACGGGTAGTTATCATGGCTATCCATTGCCCGGTAATGATCCTATGGCGGCAGAGGTTCTCGCTCGCTGGAAGAGAAGAAAAAATGACTGATTTACAACTCTCTATCGACTGGCTCAAGACGGATGAAAAAGACGCTCTTTTACGCGATACCTCGGGATACCTCACTGTCAATGTTGCGGGCACCAATCTGACCACGCATTTTGATATCTGGTCGAAGACGGTGTGCGAGTCGGTTCTTGTCTCCGCTTATCCGCTGGCGGCCTGGCTGGTCAATTCGTGGTGGCGGCTTCATTACGAGCCGCTGAGCAAACCGGGGATCAAACCCTCTCATGACTGGCGCATGGCCCATGAGCTGGGGGCCGCAAATCACGGATACGTGTGGCCTGCGCTGCTGTTCTCACCGGATGGCGAAGCGATGAACATCTGGGCTGAAGCCCTCGTCCAGGAAAATCAGTCCGTCAGCTATCTGGCAGCTTTACGCGGCGCTAAATCCGTGGCGCTTGCCGACTTCTCTCGCGAGCTGGACACATTTATCTCCGCAGTCATCGAGCGGCAGACAGCGATGGGACACCGTTCGACCGACCTTTCCGCGCTCTGGACGCTGCTGCAGGACGAGCGCGCGGATGAGGAAACGGCAAACATGAGGAAGCTGGAGGCTCGCCTGGGTTACGATGCCGAATCCTGCCCTGACGACCTGCTTCGGCGCATCATGCATTTCGGGCAGGTAACCGGAAAGGCGGCGATGGATGAGCTGGCGCCCGTATTAGGCCGTGAAGATAAAGCGCATGTATTAACTGCTATCGATAACTTAATTGACCTCAAAGGCATTGAAGGTAAACCGGAAATAGAGCCTTTCGGCATCGGGCCTTGCTGCCCGCAGCTGGCGCCCTGGCATCAGGGAGTGAAGGCGGCGAAAGCACTGCGCAGGCAAATGGGGAATATTGAAAAGCCCGTTGCGGACGGTGACCTCTATACGTTATTAGGCTTAACGTCAGGCGCGGTAAACGGCTACGACGTCAACCGCCGTTGCGCTGTCTCCGTTGCCAGACCCGCCGGCAATGGCGCATTCGAGTATCTCCCCCGCAAGCGTCACCCCGACGCAAGGCGCTTTGAGTTTGCGCGCTTTCTCGGCGGCTACTGTATGGGCAGCAGTGAATCGCCCGGCTGGCTGGTGTCATCTGAGTTAACCACCGCACGGCAAAAGCGCCAGCGCGCCTTTGCCGCCGAATTTCTGTGCCCGGTCGAAAGCCTGACCGGCTTTTTAGCCGGGGACCTTTCAGAGAATGCTATTGAAGATGCGTCAGACTATTTTGGCGTCAGCGAACAGACGGTGACGTCTGTTCTGCAAAATAACGGCTATCTGGAAAATCCGCGCGAATGCGATCTGCCGTACCGGTTAGTTTGCTGAGTCGTCGGGGCCGAATACTCTCCTCCGTCCCGGCAACGCTTGCGGGCGTGAATTGCCGCAGGCGCTGTCTTAAATCCCGATAGCTTCACGCCAGCCGCGGAAACCCTGCCGCAATCTCACTGCCGGTAAACTTCGCCACCCAGCCTTCGGGATTATCAAAGATGCGGATCGCGGTAAAGTTCGGCTCGGAGCCCATATCGAACCAGTGCGGCGTGCCGGCGGGGACCGAGATCAGATCGTTTTTCTCGCACAGTACCTGGTAGACCTCATCGCCGATGTGCAGGCAGAACAGCCCCGCGCCTTCGACGAAGAAGCGCACTTCGTCCTCGCCGTGGGTGTGTTCGTTGAGAAACTTTTCCCGCAGGGCATTTTTTTGCGGGTTGTCGGCGCGCAGGCTGATGACGTCCCAGCTCTGGTAGCCGTTTTCCGCCACCAGCCGGTCGATGGCGTGCTGGTAGGCGGCGATGACGGTTTCGGCAGTGGGGGCGTCGCCGAGGTCGCGATCCGCCTGCCAGCGCTCGAAGCGTACGCCTTTCGCGTTCAGGCGCTGCTGGATCTCGGCACCGAGGGTGCTGTGCCAGACGGGCGTATCGGGGCGGGAATCTGCATAGATAGTCAGGGCGCTCATGGCATCTGCTCCGGTTGAATATGGTCAAAGCCGGACACCTGCGGGTGGCGGCTGGCGGGATCGGCGTCGCCGCGGATCAGCTGCAGGGTCTGAAAGCCGGCCTCGCGGGCGGCGTCCAGCTCCTGGTGAATATCGGAAAGAAACAGGATCTGCTGCGCGGGCAGGGCTATCTGCCGGGCGATCTCGCGGTAGGAGGCGACCTCGCGCTTGGCGCCGACGCGGGTATCAAAGTAGCCGCTAAACAGCGGCGTGATGTCGCCCTCGTCGCTGTAGCCGAACAGCAGCTGCTGCGCCTCGACGGAGCCGGAAGAGTAAACGTACAGCGCGATACCCTGCTGTCGCCACGCCGTCAGGGCGGGGAGAACGTCGGGATAAAGATGACCGGTGAAGTCGCCGCCGAGGTAGCCGTCGCGCCAGATAAGGCCCTGCAGCGCCTTCAGCGCCGTCGATTTGCGGTCTTCGTCGATAAAGCCGAGCAGGACGTCGATAAGTTTCCCGACGCTGGCCTGCGGTTCGCCGATTTCCTGACGCAGCGCGGTCAGAATATCGCTGACCGGGACGCTGGCCTGATGTTGCGTAACGTAGGCCGCCAGCCGCCGGCGGGCGAAAGGGAACAGGACGTTGTGCACGAAGCGAATATCGCTGGTGGTGCCTTCAATATCGGTAACGATAGCGCGGATCATACTCCCTCCAGCTGGCGCAGGCGCAGCTCGCATTCAAAGAGAAACTCCAGCCCTTCCAGGTGGCGGCGGGCCTCGGCGACGTCGCGCCCCCAGCAGGTAAGACCGTGGCCGCGCAGCAGAAAGCCGTACTCCAGCGGAGCTTCTGCGGCCCTGCGTTCGATGCGGCGGGCGAGGGCGTCGATATCCTGGTCGTTGTCAAACAGCGGAACGGTAACGCTCTCCAGGTGGCTGGTCTGCCCGCGCAGCGACTTCTGCATTTCGTAGCCGCGCAGCCGCAGCGCGGATGACTTTTCGATGCGCGACAGCACGGTGGCGTTGACCGTGTGTACGTGCAGGACCGCGCCCGCATGCGGATACAGACGATAAATCAGCGTGTGCAGACCGGTTTCAGCGGAGGGACGGCGGCCGGACGGCGCGGTGCTGCTGGCGATATCTACCTGCAGGAAGTCGGCGGCGGTGAGGCTGCCTTTATCCTTGCCGGATTCGCTCAGCCAGCACCAGCGCGCGTCTTCGCGCACCGACATATTGCCGCCGGTGGCGGGCGCCCAGCCCCTGGCGCCAATCCAGCGGCAGGCGTCGACCAGGGCGTGAAGCTGCGGGAGATCGCTCATCGTGTCCTCTCGTTGTTGCATTTAGACGTCTAAGCGTCTTGATTGCCAAATACTAACATCGTGTTATAGTGGCTTCAACATCACAATGACGGCTGGTTAACAAAAGATGAGCAATCCCTCCCTGATACCGCAGAGCAAACTGCCCGCGCTGGGCACCACCATTTTTACCCAGATGAGCGCCCTGGCCGCCGAGCACGGGGCCATTAACCTGTCGCAGGGCTTTCCCGATTTTGACGGTCCGGACTATCTGCAGGCGCGGCTGGCGCACCACGTGGCCCAGGGCGCGAACCAGTACGCGCCGATGACCGGGGTGCCGGCGCTGCGCGAGGCGATTGCCGATAAAACGGCAGAGCTGTACGGCTACAGGCCGGATGCCGCCAGCGATGTGACGGTGACGGCGGGCGCCACCGAGGCGCTGTACGCGGCCATTACCGCCCTGGTGCGGGAAGGGGATGAGGTTATCTGCTTCGATCCGAGCTATGACAGCTATGCCCCGGCGGTACAGCTCTCAGGCGGCATATTGCAGCGCATTGCCCTGCAGCCGCCGCAGTTCCGAGTTGACTGGCAGGCATTTGCCGGGCTGCTGAGCGAGCGCACCCGGCTGGTTATCCTCAATACGCCGCACAATCCGTCGGCCACCGTCTGGCGGCAGGAGGATTTCGCGGCGCTGTGGCAGGCGATCGCCGACCGCGAAATCTACGTTATCAGCGACGAGGTCTACGAACACATCTGCTTTGCCGACGGCGGCCACGCCAGCGTGCTGGCCCATCCGCAGCTCCGGCAGCGCGCGGTGGCGGTCTCCTCGTTTGGTAAGACCTATCATATGACCGGCTGGAAGGTGGGCTACGCGGTGGCGCCCGCGGCCATTAGCGCCGAGCTGCGTAAGATCCATCAGTATCTGACCTTCGCCGTGAATACGCCCGCCCAGCTGGCGCTGGCGGATATGCTGCGCCACGCTCCGGAGCACTATCGCGACCTGCCGGCGTTTTATCGCGCGCGCCGCGATCTGTTTATCAACGCGCTGAGCAGCAGCCGGCTGGAGGTGCTGCCCTGCGAAGGCACCTACTTCCTGCTGGTGGACTACAGCGCCGTGTCCGATCTCGACGACGTCAGCTTTTGCCGCTGGCTGACCACCGAGGTGGGCGTGGCGGCGATCCCGCTGTCGGTGTTCTGCGACGGACCCTTCCCGCACCGGCTGGTGCGGCTGTGCTTCGCCAAGCAGGAGGCAACCCTGCTGGCGGCGGCGGAGCGTCTGTGCAGGCTGTAGTCGGCTATTTGTCGCCCATCATCGCCTGCAGGTTCTCCGCATCCGGCAGGCCGGCGACCTGCTGCAGCATCTGCTGGTCGTTGAGGTAGTAGATGGCGGGCGTGGCGCTGGCGCCGAGGGTGTCCATCAGCTTTTCGTTTTCGTGGAGCACCTTCATCTGCGCCGGCGCCGCGGACGCAGGCGGCGTAAGCTTGAGTTTACCGCCCGACTGCTCATAGTCGTGCCAGGTTTTGGCGGGGTCGCTGCTGGCGAGAATGGCAGCGGCGGTGGCCGGGCTCTCGGGCCTGATAACGCCCACCAGCAGCGTGCGCAGCTGTACCTTACCGGACTCAACCCACGGCCGGGCCATCTGCCAGAACTGGCGACAGTAGGGGCAGAAGGGATCGGAAAAGACGTAGATTATCCTCGGCGCCTCTTTTTTACCGTCCAGAAGCCAGGTCGATTTTTCCATCTGCTGCCACAGCGCCCGGCCCTGGGGACCGTACAGTTCCTGCTGGATCATCTGTTCGCTGAGGTTAGTGCCCTTCGCGTCATACATATAGCCGGAGATCGCCTGCTTGCCGTCCGGCGTCAGGTAGATGGTGACGCCCATATCCTGATATTTGCCCAGATAGCCTTTCATTCCGCCCGGCGCGTCGAATGATTTGATAATGGTGATACCCTGTTTCTCAATCGCTTTTACCGGGGCCGGAAGATCGTCGGCCAGCGCGATGGCCGGCAGCAAACAGCATGCAAGGGCAAAACGGGACATGGTAATTCCTTGTAAATTTTATGGATATTGTTATATGAATGGCAGAACCTATCACAACCATAGATAAGACCCACGGCGAGTGCAATTGCCCTTATAGAGGTCGGATGTTCTAATCCCCTCTGCTGTCATGGCCTTTTACGGTCATATAGCGCGCAACGCACAGCCAGACTGACTGGCGCCGGTTCCCGGATGGGCTTCGGACAAACGGGTCGCCGCAGCCGGCGGCCTTTTTTACGTCAGGCAGTTTGTCAATCAGGTTCACAGAGTCGCTGCGGTCGGGTTGTTAGCTAACGCTTATTGATTTGATAATGGAAACGCATTAGCCGAATCAGGCGAAGTTAGTTACCTTAGACCTCAACGAAAACACGGAGGAAGTACAGATGTCCTTAATTAACACCAAGATCAAACCTTTCAAAAACCAGGCCTTCAAAAACGGCGAATTCATCGAAGTAACGGAGAAAGACACCGAAGGCCGCTGGAGCGTGTTCTTCTTCTACCCGGCTGACTTCACTTTCGTTTGCCCGACCGAACTGGGTGACGTAGCTGACCATTACGATGAACTGCAGAAGCTGGGCGTAGACGTTTACTCTGTTTCTACCGACACCCACTTTACCCACAAAGCATGGCACGGCAGCTCTGAAACCATCGCTAAAATCAAGTATGCGATGATCGGCGACCCGACCGGTGCCCTGACCCGTAACTTCGAAAACATGCGTGAAGACGAAGGTCTGGCCGACCGCGCAACCTTCGTAGTCGATCCGCAGGGTATCATCCAGGCTATCGAAGTGACCGCTGAAGGCATCGGCCGCGACGCGTCTGACCTGCTGCGCAAAATCAAAGCCGCACAGTACGTTGCTTCTCACCCGGGTGAAGTGTGCCCGGCGAAGTGGAAAGAAGGCGAAGCGACTCTGGCGCCGTCTCTTGATCTGGTCGGTAAGATCTAAGTTTCTACCTTCCCAAACGGGTGCGCCGCACCCGTTTTTCCTAACTTTATGATGCAAGCCGCATGCGCTGCCTGACTCAGGCTGCTTGCATGATGACGTTTTAAGCAGGAGATAAATAATGCTCGACACTAACATGAAGACCCAGCTCAAGGCCTACCTTGAGAAGCTGACCAAGCCCGTTGAGCTGGTTGCCACCCTGGATGACGGCGCGAAATCGGCTGAAATCAGAGAACTGCTGACGGAGATCGCCGAGCTGTCGCCGAAGGTGAGCTTTAAAGAAGACAACACCCTTGCGGTGCGCAAACCTTCCTTCCTGATCACTAACCCGGGTTCCATGCAGGGGCCGCGCTTTGCCGGCTCGCCGCTCGGCCACGAGTTTACCTCGCTGGTGCTGGCGCTGCTGTGGACCGGCGGTCATCCGTCGAAAGAGGCCCAGTCTCTGCTGGAGCAGATCCGCGATCTCGACGGCGACTTCGAATTTGAAACCTACTACTCGCTCTCCTGCCACAACTGTCCGGACGTGGTGCAGGCGCTGAACCTGATGGCGGTCCTCAACCCGCGCATCAAACATACCGCCATCGACGGCGGCACCTTCCAGAACGAAATCACCGAGCGCAACGTGATGGGTGTTCCGGCGGTGTTCGTCAACGGTCAGGAGTTCGGCCAGGGCCGCATGACCCTGTCTGAAATCGTCGCGAAAGTGGATACCGGCGCCGAAAAACGCGCGGCGGAAGAGCTGAATAAGCGCGATGCCTATGACGTGCTGATCGTTGGCTCCGGCCCCGCAGGCGCGGCGGCGGCAGTCTACTCTGCCCGTAAAGGCATCCGCACTGGTCTGATGGGCGAGCGCTTTGGCGGCCAGGTGCTGGACACCGTGGATATTGAAAACTACATCTCCGTGCCGAAAACGGAAGGTCAGAAGCTGGCCGGCGCCCTGAAGGCGCACGTCTCCGACTACGAGGTGGACGTGATTGACTCCCAGAGCGCCAGCAGGCTGACGCCTGCCGCTCAGGAAGGCGGTTTGCACCAGATTGAAACCGCCTCCGGCGCGGTGCTCAAAGCGCGCAGCATCATCATCGCTACCGGCGCCAAGTGGCGTAACATGAACGTGCCGGGCGAAGATCAGTACCGCACCAAGGGCGTGACCTACTGCCCGCACTGCGACGGCCCGCTGTTTAAAGGCAAGCGCGTGGCGGTGATCGGCGGCGGGAACTCCGGCGTTGAGGCGGCCATTGACCTGGCGGGGATCGTTGAGCACGTGACTCTGCTTGAGTTTGCCCCTGAAATGAAGGCCGACCAGGTGCTGCAGGATAAAGTCCGCAGCCTGAAAAACGTCGATATCATTGTTAACGCTCAGACCACCGAAGTGAAGGGCGACGGCAGCAAAGTGACCGGCATCGACTACCGCGACCGCGTCAGCGGTGACGAGCACCACGTTGCGCTGTCCGGCATCTTCGTCCAGATTGGCCTGCTGCCGAACACTAACTGGCTGGACGGCGCTATCGAGCGCAACCGCATGGGCGAGATCATCATCGACGCTAAGTGCGAAACCAGCGTTAAGGGCGTATTCGCCGCCGGCGACTGCACCACCGTGCCGTACAAGCAGATTATCATCGCTACCGGCGAGGGTGCGAAGGCGTCTCTGAGTTCCTTTGATTATCTGATCCGCACGAAGACCGCATAATTAAAAAGACGTTACACAGCAATGTGCAGGGGCTACCGCGAGGTAGCCCCTTTTTTTGCGGCGTTATCTGACCACCAGCACCGGCACGTGCGCGTGGCGGATCACGCTGGAGGCGTTGGAGCCCAGCAGGTGGGTTGAGATGGACGGGTTGCGTGAGCCAATCACCACGACGTCAGCCTTCAGCTCTTCGGCCAGCTCGTTGACCACGTCGCGCACGCTGCCTTCGCGCACGTGGACCTTGATGCGGGACGGGTCGATGCTGAAATGATCGACCATCGTTTTCAGCCGCGTCATCGATTCATTGTAGAGATGTTCCTCAAAGCGCCTGAGATCGGCGGCGAAGCGGGTCATGGTCATGCTGGCTGAACCGGGCACCACGTGCAGCAGGTGAATAATGCCAGTCTCTCCTGCCAGAAATTCTGCGTGGCGTATTGCCTTATCGCTCAGCGCCATTTCAAAAACATCAACCGGCATAATGATGGTGTTATACATAGCACTCCTCCTTGTAAGCGTTGCAGATAGATAAGCATATTTGCACGATTTTTTATGTCATTCAGCTCGCAAATATATCAGCAGGGAGGGCATTAAGAGGATGGCGGGCATCCTCTGGGGAGCATTTTAGCGGTGGAATTCGCCGGCGGCTTCCGGCTGATAAAGCAGCTCGAGGACTTCAAGGTGCGTGACGGTGCCGTTGGGCAGCGTCCAGCGGATCGTCGCCCCGACCTTCAGCCCGAGCAGGGCGGCGCCCACCGGGGCGAGAACCGACAGCTGGCTGGCGCTGTCTTTCATGTCGGCGGGGAAGACCAGCGTGCGGGTGCGCTCCTCGTGCGTACTGAGATCGCGAAAGCGGACCCGGCTGTTCATGGTCACCACGTCGTGCGGCATCTGCTCAGGCTCGCACATCACGGCGCGATCCAGCTCATCGTTGAGCGCGTCCGCAACCGGCAGACTGGCCCACTGCGGCTGCTCCAGCAGCCTGTCGATGCGCTCGGCGTCCAGTTCGTTAATGATAATTGCAGGTCTGGTCATTGTTCACTCCATGTCTTTCCAGTTGGCCTGGTGCAAAAAAAAACCTCGCCGTCTTAAGGCGAGGGTTTCAACAGGGCTAGTGTAGCCGCTGTGAGGCTATTTTGCAGTGCATCGCGTCACATTCGCAAAATTTCCCGCTAATAGCCCGCTTTATCGACTACAAAAGCGTTACCGCAGTTGCCCGGATGCGGCTGCGGCAGCAGCGAGTCGGCGGCCAGCGGGCGGTTAACGGCGGCGGCCCTGATCGCTATCTGCATTTCGGTCAGGTAGGCGGGGTTGCCGTTACAGGTAAGCTTAAAGGCCTTAACGCTCTCTTTACCGTAGGCGCTGGCGATCGCGGCATCAAAATCCTCGCGGCTGACGGTCTTGCCGTAGTTCTTCGCCAGGAACTGGCCAATAGCGCTCTGCTTCACCTCGCCGTTAAAGCGCACCATCGTGCCGAAGTAGGCGTCGGGATCGAAGCCGAAGCAGACGCCGTGCTTGGCGTACTCATAGCGCTCAAGACAGGACTTGCCGCCGCTGCCGGGCATCACGTTATTGAGCCGGTTAGCCATCTCCAGCGACAGGCCGGTTTCGGCGGCGTCGCATTTGCGGCTGGCCCTGACTTCAGGCATATCGGGAACAGGGCGCGTGGCGCAGCCAAAGCGCATCCAGCGCCCCTCGTCGACGCCGCGCGCGGCGATGGATTTCGGCAGCCCCGGCCACAGACCGTGGACGGTCAGGTAGCTAGTTTTATCCTTTGGCTCTTTATCGAGGCGGCACTCAACGGGCGGCTTGTTATTGCGATCGTACTGGCTCTGGCAAAATCCGGTCTGCCAGGAGAGCGCCAGCACATAGCGGTCAAAATCGCCGTAGCGGGTGGCCGTCAGCGGGTCAGCCTGAGCGACATGGGCAATAAACAGCGATGCGCCGATGCTAACCGCCGCGATATTCTTCCTTAACATGAGATTTCCTGGTTCTGAGAGACATTCCTTGAAATATTAAAGCATAAAAAAGGCGCCTTCTGGCGCCTTTTCGTTGCATGAGGTGACTAGTGTACGGCCAGGGCAGGAACCAGCACTTCCGTGGCCGCAATAACCACGATAAGGCCGACGACGACCGGCACCGAGGTGCGCTTCACCACTTCAAAAGGGGAGATTTTTGCCATTCCCGCCACGGCAACCACTACGCCGGATACCGGCGAAATAGTGCGCCCGAGGTTGGAGGCCTGCAGCATCGGAATCGACAGATAAGCCGGATTAATGCCGGAGGAGTGCGCCAGCTTCGGGATCATTTCGACGAAGGCGTAAAACGGCGCATTGCCGGAGCCGGTGGTCATCGCCGCCAGCATAGTGAGGATAACCAGCACCAGCATCAGGATAATGCTGGCGGAACCGAACGAGGTGGCGATGGAGATCAGGCTGCTGATAAAGCCGATAGCGCTGAGGCCCTGGGCGAAGACCCCGGCGGCGACCAGCAAAATGACCACGCCGGCAAAGGCGTCCGCCATGCCCCGGTACGCAACTTCAAGGCCAGAGAAAACGTTCTGAGTGTTAAATCCGCGCAAAAATTCAAGCACCGCCGCCAGCAGCATACAGATGACCAGAATGGTGATGATATGCAGCTCCGGGCCCCATTTGCCGTCAAAAATCAGTACGCCCAGGATGGGCGTGAACGGCAGGATGGCGTAAAACGACGGCGCGGTAGTGGTGATTTCGCTGACGTCGAGCATCTCGTGGGCGACCTGCTCTTTGTTATCGAGATAGCGCTGCCAGAAGAAGTGCGCTATCGCCATTGCGACAATGGCAGCGATGGAGATAGGCAGCGTGGTCTTGAAAGCAAAATCAATCAGCGGCATTTCGGCGGCCTGGGCGGCCAGCACCACGTCGCCGGAGGTGGGCGAGAGAATGATCGCCGCAGGCGAGGCGCAGATAGCCGCCGCCGCGCCGCGGCTGATGCCGACGTTGACCATCACCGGGAACAGCGTCGCCATCAGCAGTACCCCGAGGCCGGTAGCCGAGGAGACCGCCAGCGACATCAGGCAGGCCACAAAGTAGGCGGCAATCATCAGCAGATAAGGGGAGTTGATGTAGCGCAGCGGCTTCGAGGCCAGCTTCACCACCATGTCGTTGGCGCCGATGTGGGTCATATAGGCGGCAAAACCGCAGAGCATCATGATCATCATGCCGAGATCGCCGCCGCGGCTCATCAGCAGGATCTTGATATATTCAACGATATCGGTAGCCGAATAGCCGGTGGAGCTCGCGCTGGACGGCAGTATTTTATGCCCCATCAGGGCGCTGGCTATCAGCAGCAGCAGGCCGCCGACGAACAGCACGCCGGTGGCGGAATAACCTTTAATGATATAGCGGGCTACGCCCACAATGACCGCGGCTCCGATAAGGAGCTCAAATAACGTTAACATGCTGAAATCCTGAAATCCCAAAGGTATTAATAATCGGTTAAAGAATGTGCCTAATAAGCAGCCATCTTTCTCTGACGGTAATCAAGACTTTGCCGCTCCGGGGCAGCGTGAATGATGTTGTGGGTAATTTCTTTCCATAATGCGCAATAAGTAAAACATGAAACTGGCGCAGCGTGTCCACTTTTTTGAGTAAAATATTTGTGCTATTTGCTGATTAATTGATAACAGTAAGATAAATATTATCGAAAATAAGCCCGGGAATTCTGATTATTTGTAAAACGGGTAAAAACCTTTCGCCAAAATATTAGCCCTGCGTATACTCGGAGCTCTCTGTCCTGAACAGGTTGTGTTAATGAACGCTCTGTGGTTATACCGGCTGAACGCTCTCCGGCGGCATCTTTCGATGCTGCTGGTGATGCTCTGCGCGATAGTACTGCAAAGCCAGCTCGCCGTGGCCGGGCACCGCTGCCCGATCGATCTTAGCGGCGCAAGCGTTCAGATACAGCATCTGGATCATGGGCAGACCGGCAGTAAAATGATGAAAAGCGCACTGTGCGATAAGCACTGCGTTCCCGACAGCGGACAGCAGCAGGTGGAGCATCCGCCGCTGGTGGCGCTGCCGCTCTCTATGACCCTCGCCGTTATCGATATACCGTGCGGCAGCCGCTCGGCTGTAGACGGTAGCCTTAAACCTCCCGCCGCAGGGCCGCCGGCAACGATCCGCTTTTGCCGGTTTCGGGAATAGCTTTCCGGATGTTTGCTTAATTATCTGACAATTAACAACTATCCGGAGAATATCATGTCCATCAAATTTGTTCAGGCGCTGATCGGTGCCCTGTTTGCCTTTGTCCTGACGTCCGCTCATGCGGAAACTTCCGCCTCCGCACAGCCGCAGCCCGCCGCCGCGGTGTACCGCATCCACGGCGTGGTGAAAGCCACGGCGCCGGGCGCCGTTACCCTTGCCCATGAGGCCGTTCCCGAACTGCAGTGGCCCGCGATGACCATGCCGTTTGCGCTGGCCAGCGGTCTGACGCCGCCGCCGCTGAAGGTTGACCAGGCCGTTGAGGCCGACGTCAGCCTGGTGGACGGACGCTACGTCATTACGGCAATACGCCCGCGCGGCTGATTCAGGGGACATCATGAGAATACGCACCCTGAGCCTGTGGCTCGGCGGGGCGCTGCTCGGCTTTTTTCACGTCTCTGCGCAGGCAGAGGCGTGGACGCTGACGCAGGCGCTCACCGCAGCCCGCCACTACTCCGCCGAACTTTCCGCCAGCCGCAACGAAGCCAGCGCCCTCGATGCGATGGCCGACTCCGCCCGCCAGCTGCCGGATCCGAAGCTCAAGTTCGGTATCGAAAACGTCCCCGTACAGGGCAACAACGACCGCCGCTTCACCCGGGAAGGCATGACTATGCAGCGGGTCGGCATCATGCAGCGCTACGTCAGCGGCGAGAAGCGCGACCGCAAGGCGCAGACCCTGATCGCGCAGTCCAGAAGCGTCGAGGCGCAGTCGCAAACCCTGCTGGCGAATTTGCAGCGCGATACCGCCCAGGCGTGGCTCGATCTCGCCCTGTCGCAGCAGGCGCTGGCGTCGGCCCGCGCGCTGGTGGCGGAAACCGAGCGTCAGCAGAGGGCCCAGCGCGCCAGCGTTGGCGCCGGGAGCTCTTCGCCGGACAGCGTACTGGCCCTGAAGATGACCCTGCTGGGGATGCGCGACAGCGTGACGCTTGCCGGGCGCGACGTGCGCCTGGCGCAGGCCAGGCTGCTTCAGCTCACCGGTAAAAACGTCACCGCGGTCAGCGGGCCGCTGCCGCCCTGGCAGCGCCTGCCCGCCGATGAGAGCGCGCTGCTGGCGGGCGTGGCGCAGCATCCGGAAGTGGTTGCTGCCGTCAGGGAGGCCGGAGCGGCGAAGTCGCGTTCGGCGGAGTCGGCTATCGCCGCCATTCCGGACGTCGAGGTTGAGCTCTACTACGCCCGCCGGGGAGATGACTACGACGATATGGCGGGGGTGATGTTTACCGTCGATCTGCCGCTATTTCAGGCGAAGCGGCAGGATAAAGATCACGCGGCCGACGTCTCACGCACCCTGCAGGCCAACGATAAGCTGGCGCAGGTCGAGCGCGCCCATGCGGCGCAGCTCAGCGCGCTGATTGCTGACTATCAGGCGGCCCAGGCTATCTGGCTGCGCCAGCGGGACGAGGTACTGCCTCTTCAGCGTCAGCGGGTCAGCCTGCTCAACGCCCAGTACCGCAGCGGACAGTCGGATCTGAGCGCGCTGCTCGCCGCCCGCCGCGACCTGCTGACCGCCACTCTGGCCACTCTCAACGCGGAGAAGACCGTCGCCAAAAGCTGGGCGGCCATTCGCTATCTGATCCCTCAGGAGACCACGCTATGAAGCGCCCGATCCCGATCGCCGTCGCGGTAGCCGTTCTGGCCGCCGCCGCGGGCTATTACGCCGGCACCCGGCATCACGCCGATGCGCCGCAGGCCGAAAGCGCCGGACGCAAAGTGCTCTACTGGTACGATCCGATGGTGCCGGGCCAGCGCTTTGATAAGCCGGGGAAATCGCCCTTTATGGATATGCAGCTGGTGCCGCGCTACGCCGACGAGCAGCCGCAGCAGGCCGCCGGCGTTGCCATCAGCGCCAGCCAGCAGCAGAGCCTGGGCATGGTGGTGAAGACCGCGCAGCGGCGCGCGCTGAGCCAGAAAATTGCCGCCTGGGGCACCATTACCCAGGATGACCGCAGCCTGACGACCGTCCCGGCCCCCGCCGCCGGGGTAGTGGAGAAGCTGTTCGTTCGCGCCGAGCAGCAGCAGGTGCGCGCCGGGGAACCGCTGGCGCAGCTGTGGATCCCGGCGTGGACCTCGGCCCAGCAGGAGTATCTTGCGGTTCGCCAGCTTGGCGATCCGGCCCTGACCCGCGCGGCGCGCGGCCGGCTGGCGCTGCAGTTTATGCCGGAGGCCACTCTGCGCCAGCTCGAACGCAGCGGCAGCCCGCAGACCCGCATCACGCTGCGGGCACCGCGCGACGGCTATGTCGCGAAACTTGATACCCGCGAAGGCGTACAGGTGGCGGCCTCCGCGCCGCTGTTTGAACTGGCAAACCTCGATCCGGTCTGGCTGGTGGTGGACTATCCCCAGAGCCAGGCGGGAGCGCTGGCGGCGGGAGCAGAGATACAGGCCACCACCGATAGCTGGCCCGGAGAGACATTCCGCGGCCGGGTCAGCGAGATCCTGCCGCAGATGGACGCGGCGACCCGCACCCTGAAGGCGCGGATTGTGCTCGACAACCCGCAGCACAAGTTAAGGCCGGGCATGTATATGCACGTCGCGGCGCAGCAGGCGCAGGGGGCGCCAGCGGTGCTGGCGGTACCGGAAGAGGCGGTGATCGCCACCGGCGAACGCAGTCGGGTCATTGTCGCCCGCGACGGCGGACGCTTCGAGGCAGTGAACGTCATGACCGGCATCAGCGCCGACGGCTGGACGGAGATCCGCCGGGGCCTGCAGGAGGGCGAGAGGGTCGTCACCTCCGGCCAGTTCCTGATTGACTCGGAGGCCAGCCTGCGCAGCGCGCTGCCTGTGTCGATGGAACACGAGCACGGGGAGATGCAGCCATGATTGCCTGGGTCATTCGCGCCGCGCTGCGCAACCGCCTGCTGGTTATCGTTGCCGCTATCGGCATGGCGCTGTGGGGCGTCTGGGCCCTGCAGCGGACGCCGCTGGACGCGCTGCCGGATCTCTCCGACGTGCAGGTGATCGTCCGCGCCAGCTATCCGGGCAAATCGCCGCAGGTCATCGAGGATCAGGTCACCTGGCCGCTGACCACCACCATGCTGTCGGTGCCGGGAGCGAAAACCGTGCGCGGCTTTTCGATGTTTGGCGACGCCTACGTCTACGTGCTGTTTGAAGACGGAACCGACCTCTACTGGGCCCGCTCGCGGGTGCTGGAGTACCTGAGCCAAATCCAGTCGCAGCTGCCGGAGGGCGTTAAGGCGGAGCTGGGGCCGGACGCCACCGGCGTCGGCTGGATCTATGAGTATGCGCTGGTGGATAAAAGCGGCCGCCACAGCCTGGCGGATCTGCGCGCTATTCAGGACTGGACGCTGAAGTATGAGCTGAAAACGGTGCCGAACGTTTCCGAAGTGGCCAGCGTCGGCGGCATGGTGCGGCAGTATCAGGTGGTGGTCGATCCCGAGCGCATGCGCGCGCTGGGGGTGACGCACCAGCAGCTGGTGGACGCCATCAAGTCGGCCAACCAGGAGAGCGGCGGGGCGCTGATCGAGATGGGCGAAGCGGAGTACATGGTACGCACCCGCGGCTATCTGCACGGCGTGGAGGATTTCCGCAAGGTGGTGATTGCCAGCAGAGGCGGCGTGCCGGTGATGCTCTCTGACGTGGCCCGCGTGCAGCTGGGACCGGAAATTCGCCGCGGCGTGGCGGAGCTCAACGGCGAAGGCGAAGTCGCCGGCGGCATCGTCATCATGCGCTACGGCAAAAACGCGCTGGAGACGCTGCGCGCGGTGAAGGCAAGGCTCGCGCAGCTGCAGAAAACCCTGCCTGCGGGGGTTGAGATTGTGCCGGTCTACGACCGTTCCGGCCTGATAGAGCACGCCATCGACACGCTGACCCACAAGCTTATTGAAGAGTTTATCGTCGTGGCGCTGGTCTGCACCCTGTTTCTGTTCCACTTCCGCTCGGCGCTGGTGGCGATAATCTCCCTGCCGCTGGGCATTCTCGGGGCGTTTATCGTCATGCACTACCAGGGGATTAACGCCAATATCATGTCGCTCGGCGGCATCGCCATTGCCATCGGGGCGATGGTCGATGCCGCGATCGTGATGATTGAGAACATGCACAAGGTGCTGGAGCAGTGGCGGCACGATAACCCCCAGCGCGCGCCCTCCGGCGAGGATTACTGGCATATCACCCAGAAGGCGGCGACCGAAGTAGGGCCGGCGCTGTTTTGCAGTCTGCTGATTATCACCCTGTCGTTTATTCCGGTCTTTTCGCTGGAGGCGCAGGAGGGGAAGATGTTCGCGCCGCTGGCGTTTACCAAAACCTGGTCAATGGCGATGGCGGCCGGGCTCGGCATCACCCTGGTGCCGGTGCTGATGGGCTACTTTATCCGCGGCCGGGTGCCGGATGAGAGCGCCAATCCGCTCAACCGTTGGCTGGTGCGCGCCTACGAGCCGCTGCTCGATAAGGTTCTGCGCTGGCCGAAGACCACGCTGCTGCTGGCGGCGATGCTGCTGGCCCTCACGCTGTGGCCGCTGCAGCGCCTCGGCAGCGAGTTTATGCCGCCCCTCGACGAGGGCGACCTGCTCTATATGCCCTCGACGCTGCCGGGGATCTCCGCCCGCGAAGCCGGACGTCTGCTGCAGCAGACCGACCGGTTGATTAAGCGCGTGCCGGAGGTGGAAAGCGTCTTTGGCAAAGCGGGCCGGGCGGACACCGCCACCGACTCCGCGCCGCTGACCATGCTTGAGACCACCATTCGCTTTAAGCCGCGCAAGCAGTGGCGGCCCGGCATGACGCCGGAAAAGCTGGTAGAGGAGCTGGACAAAACCGTCCAGCTGCCGGGCATTGCCAACGTCTGGGTGCCGCCGATCCGCAACCGGCTCGATATGCTGGCGACCGGCATCAAGAGCCCGGTGGGGATCAAGGTTAACGGCAACAGCCTCGCCGATATCGAGCGGGTGGCGATGCAGATCGAGCGGGTCGTTAAGACGGTGCCCGGCGTAACGTCGGCGCTGGCGGAACGTCTTTCCGGCGGCCGCTACGTGGATATCACCCTTAACCGCCGGCAGGCGGCGCGCTACGGCGTCTCCGTGAAGGAGCTACAGTCGCTGGTGGGCACGCTGGTGGGCGGCGAAAACGTCGGTCAGACCCTTGAAGGGCGGGAGCGCTTTCCGATCAATGTCCGCTATCCGCGCGACCTGCGCGACAGCGTCGATAAGCTGCGCGCGCTGCCGCTGCCGCTGCTGACGGCGGGCGGCGAGCAGGTGACGCTGGGCGAGCTGGCGGAGGTGCGGATTAGCGAAGGGCCGCCGATGCTCAAGAGCGAGAACGCCCGCCTGTCGAACTGGATCTACGTTGACCTGCGGGATCGCGACCTGCAGTCGGCGGTGACCGAGATGCAGCAGCGGGTGGCAAAAGAGGTGGCGCTGCCGCAGGGCGTAACCCTGTCGTGGTCGGGGCAGTTTGAGTACCTCGAACGCGCCAGCGCGAAGCTGAAACTGGTGCTGCCGGTGACCCTGATGATTATTGTGATGCTGCTGTGGCTCACCTTCCGACGGGCGGCTGACGTACTGCTTATCGTCGGTACGCTGCCGTTTTCGCTGATTGGCGGCGTCTGGCTGCTGTGGCTACTCGGCTACAACCTGTCGGTGGCCGGTGCCGTCGGCTTTATCGCCCTTGCGGGGGTGGCGGCTGAGTTCGGGGTCATCATGGTGCTGTACCTTAACAGCGCCCTTGAAAAGCGGCGGCAGCAGGGCGCGGTGGATGAGGCCTGCCTGCTGAGCGCCATTCACGAGGGCGCGGTGCTGCGGGTGCGGCCAAAGGTGATGACCGTGGCGACCATCATGGCCGGACTGCTGCCGGTAATGTGGGGCAGCGGCACCGGCTCTGAAGTAATGAGCCGTATTGCGGCGCCGATGATCGGCGGCATGGTGAGCGCGCCGCTGCTGTCGATGCTGGTGATCCCGGCGCTGTATAAGCTGCTGCATCGTCCGCGCACGCGTCAGTAGCTCTTAGCAACGCCCGCGTGTTCCGGAGCAGTTGTTTGGCTTTTGTTCAGGGTATAGCTGCTATTTTGTTCGGACTCGAATAATAATGGTATTCCCTGTGCTGAAGCTGAATAAAATGTCGATCGTTTTGCTGCTGGCTTTCACCCAGTTAGCATTCATTTCCGGCGCGCGGGCGTCGCTTGGCGAGAGCGTCGGCGACGCCTTCTCCACGCTGGGGGACAATATCGCCAGGATCTGGCAGGCGCCGCAGGATTACGATCTGTATGTGCCCGCGATCACCTGGCACGCGCGCTTTGCCTACGACAAAGAGAAAACGGACAAATACAACGAGCGTCCCTGGGGCGCCGGATTCGGCCAGTCGCGACGCGACGATAAGGGGAACTGGCACGGCCTTTACCTGATGGCGTTTAAGGACTCGTTCAACAAGTGGGAGCCTATCGGCGGCTACGGCTGGGAAAAGACCTGGCGCCCGCTCAGGGATGATAAGTTCCATCTGGGGCTTGGCTATACCGCGGGCGTCACTGCCCGCGATAACTGGCGCTACGTGCCCATTCCGGTTCTGCTGCCGCTGGCGTCCATCGGCTATGGCCCGGCCACGTTCCAGATGACCTACATTCCCGGCACCTACAATAACGGCAACGTCTACTTCGCCTGGATGCGCTTCGGCTTCTGAGAAGGGAGCACGGGATGCCTGGACGAAACGCACAATCTGCGTAAAAAAAACAGCCATTCGGGCTGTAAGTAAAAAGTTAGCGACTTTTATCACTTTTTAGTGAAGTTAAGCTGGACAAAAGCCACCACAATTGCTGTACTGTTACCCGACACAGCATTTGTGTCTATTTTCTTGTAAAGGTAATATTGATGTCTAAGATTAAAGGTAACGTTAAGTGGTTTAATGAGTCCAAAGGCTTTGGTTTCATTACTCCGGAAGATGGCAGCAAAGACGTGTTCGTACACTTCTCTGCAATCCAGACTAACGGTTTCAAAACTCTGGCTGAAGGTCAGCGCGTAGAGTTCGAAATCACTAACGGTGCCAAAGGCCCTTCTGCTGCTAACGTAACCGCTCTGTAAGCATAACGACAGCAGAATTCAAAACCCGCCACGGCGGGTTTTTTTTGTTTTAGCGCGAGGCGGAGAAGAGCCAGAAGGCGGCCGCCGTCATGGCAAATGACCCGAGCATGTTCACCGCCACGTTCAGCAGCGCCCAGCCAAATCGCCCCTCCTGCAGTAAAAAAACGACCTCCGCAGAGAATGTCGAAAAGGTCGTCAGGCCGCCGCAGAAGCCGGTGGTGATCAAAAGCTTCCACATCGGGTCGATATCCGTCATCCGGTTAAACCACGCCAGGCCTGCGCCGATAATGAAGGCTCCAAGCAGGTTGGCGATGAGCGTCCCCACCGGGATAGCGTGATGGAGCGGATTGAAGCGCATACCCAGCATCCAGCGCGCGACGCTGCCGGTGCCGCCACCGATAAAAACGGCAAAAAGAAGTTGTATCACCGTGTGTTCCTGTTATTGAAATAGAGTATCGTTGAGTTTAACGCCGGGCCAGCCATCTGGCTACGGCCTGATTTAAGGAGAGGGAGCATGCGCGTAGCCGCCGGACAATTTGCCGTTACCCCAGACTGGGCCACCAACGCCCGCACCTGCGTGCAGCTGATGCAGCAGGCTGCCGATCTTGGCGCCGCCCTGCTGGTACTGCCGGAAGCGCTGCTGGCCCGCGCTGACGGCGATCCTGATATGTCGGTGAAGTCAGCGCAGCCGCTGGACGGCGGGTTTGTCAGCCTGCTTCGCGAGGAGAGCCGCCGCAGCGGGCTCACCACGGTCCTTACCGTCCACGTGCCTACCGGCGAGGGCAGGGCCGCCAATACGCTGGTGGTGCTGCGGGCAGGCGAGATTATTGCCCGCTACCAGAAGCTGCATCTCTACGATGCCTTTAATGTGCAGGAGTCCCGGCTTGTGGACGCCGGCGATGTACTGCCGCCGCTTATTGAGGTAGAAGGTATGCGCATCGGCCTGATGACCTGCTATGACCTGCGCTTCCCGGAGATGGCGCTGGCGCTTGCCCTGCAGGGCGCTGAGATCCTGGCGCTGCCGACGGCCTGGGTGCGCGGGCCGCTGAAGGAGCATCACTGGAGTACGCTGCTGGCCGCCAGGGCGCTCGATACCACCTGCTACTTTGTGGCGGCGGGAGAGTGCGGTAATAAAAATATTGGCCAGAGCCGGATCGTCGATCCCTGCGGCGTTACGCTCGCCGGGGCAGGCTATCAGCCGCAGCTGATCGTGGCGGAGGTGAGCAAAGCGGCGCTGCAGCAGATCCGTGATGCGCTTCCGGTGCTTAATAACCGCCGCTTTGCGCCACCGCAAATTATGTGATGTTTTTTTAAACGGCGCTTGATTCACCTTGTTACAGATTGCTATTGTGTGCCCCCGCTAAATGATCCTTAATGATCTAAGGTTCAGAGCGCGTTTTTTTGTTGCTGATTTAATGAGAAGGTATCTATGGGTGAGATTAGTATTACCAAACTGCTGGTTGTTGCTGCGCTGATTGTACTGGTGTTTGGTACCAAAAAATTACGCACGCTGGGTGGCGATCTGGGTTCGGCAATCAAAGGCTTCAAGAAGGCCATGAACGAAGATGATACCAGCGTGAAAAAGAGTGCCGACGACGAGCTCCCGGCAGAAAAACTCTCGCATAAAGAGTAATCCCCGGCGCAGCCATATTCTCAATACGCCGCACCTGTCAGAGAGGCCACAGCAAATCCTGCTGCGGCCTCTTGTGTTTCATGTCCGTTTTTTTTCGCAGAAGTGCAACGAACTGTTTCAGCGCGGCGCGCGATTTTTCGCCGCGGCGGCCTGAACGGACGGGCGCTCGCTGCCTTCTCCGGGCAGCAGCAGATTCAGCAGCATGGCCGTAATGCCGCCGCTGGCGACCGCAGAGCCGAACAGGTTTTTAAATACCGGCGGCAGCTGGCTGAGAAACGCCGGCTCGGCCTCCACGCCCAGGCCAATGCCGAAAGAGACGGCGATAATCAGCATATCGCGACGGGTCAGCGGCGACTGGGTCATGATGCGGATCCCCGCCGCCAGCACGCTGCCGAACATGACGAGCGTCGCGCCGCCCAGCACCGGCGCCGGGATCTGCTGAATGGCGGCGCCAAAAATCGGAAATAGCCCCAGCAGCGCCAGCAGGGCGCCAATCCACAGCCCCACCCGGCGGCTGGCGACGCCGGTCATCTGAATGACGCCGTTGTTCTGTGCAAAAGTGGTGCTCGGCAGGGCGGAGAACAGCGCCGCCAGCACGCAGCTTGCGCCGTCTGCCAGTATGCCGCCCCTGAGGCGGCCCACGTACTCATCGCCCTCGATCGGGCGGCGCGACAACAGGCAGTTGGCCGTCAGGTCGCCCACCGCTTCCAGAATGCAGATAAGCGAGATCAGCGCAAACGGCAGAAACAGCGTGTAGTCGAAGTCAAAGCCGAAGCGCAGCGGCTGCGGCAGGGCGACCCAGCTGTGGGTAAACGGCTGCCAGTGCAGCTTCCCGCTGAGCGCCGCCAGCAGGCAGCCGAAGGCGATACCGAGGATAACCGCCCCCAGCCGCAGCCAGCGGTTCCCCGCCCGGCTGAACAGCACGATGGTCATCAGCGTCAGCAGGCCGAGCAGCAGGTTGCCCGGCGCGCCAAAATCTTTGGCGCCGTGGCCGCCGCCCCAGTCGGTGATGCTGACCTTAATCAGGCTGATGCCGATCAGACACAGCACCGTGCCGCTCACCAGCGGCGTTATCACCCGGCGCAGCTGGCCGAGAAAGCGGCTGACCACCACCGGGATAAAGGCTGCAATGAGGGTAAGGCCGAAGATCATCGCCATAATCTGCTCCGGGCCGCCGCCCCGGCTCTTGACGGTAAAGCCCGCGGCGAGAATAACTCCGAGAAAGGCGAAGCTGGTGCCCTGCAGGCAGATCATGCCCGCACCGATGCCAAACGGCCTGCGCGCCTGTAAAAAGGTGCCGGCGCCGGAGACCATCAGCGACATGCTGATAAGCCAGGGCAGATAGGCGTCCAGGCCCAGCGCCGAGCTGACGATCAGCGGCGGGGTGATGATGCCGACCAGGCTCGCCATGACGTGCTGCAGCGCGGTGAGAAAGGCCGGTAGCGGCGCCGGTTTATCTTCCAGGCCGTAAATCAGTTCGGAGGGTTCGTGGGCTGACATTGCGTGCTCCTGTAAGTCGCGATAAACAGGAGATGCATGAAACGTTCCAGATAATGATGTTGGTGCTTAAAATATTATCTTTTTGATTTAATGAAGTTTAATTCATGAAGCGAAAGTTTCATAACGCACCATGCGCACCAGGACTGTGCGGAGTGAACAAAAAAGCCGCAGGCGGGCTGCGGCTTTTCAGGGCAGGGCGGAATTACTTCACTTCCATCCCTTTCGCCTGCAGGTCGGCGTGGTAAGAGGAGCGCACGAACGGGCCGCAGGCCGCGTGGGTGAAGCCCATCGCCAGCGCTTCGGCTTTCATCTCTTCAAACTCGTCCGGGCTGACGTAGCGCTGCACCGGCAGGTGGTGGCGGCTCGGCTGCAGATACTGGCCAAGCGTCAGCATGGTCACCCCGTGGCGGCGCAGGTCGCGCATCACCTCGATGATTTCGGCGTTGGTTTCCCCCAGGCCGACCATCAGACCCGATTTGGTGGGAAGCTCCGGGTGCGCTTCTTTAAAGCGCTCGAGCAGCTTCAGGGACCAGTTATAGTCGGCGCCCGGGCGCACCTGGCGGTAGAGGCGCGGCACGTTTTCCAGGTTGTGGTTAAACACGTCCGGCGGGGTCTCTTTCAGAATATCGAGGGCGCGATCCATGCGGCCGCGGAAGTCCGGGACCAGCGTCTCTATCTTGATGCCCGGACTCTTTTCGCGAATGGCGCTGATGCAGTCGGCAAAGTGCCGGGCGCCGCCGTCGCGCAGGTCATCGCGGTCTACGGAGGTGATAACCACGTAGCGCAGGACCATATCGGCAATGGTCTGGGCCAGCTTCTGCGGCTCGTTAGCATCCGGCGTGATCGGACGACCGTGGGCCACGTCGCAGAACGGGCAGCGCCGGGTGCAGATAGCGCCGAGGATCATAAAGGTGGCGGTGCCGTGGTTGAAGCACTCTGCGAGGTTAGGGCAGGAGGCCTCTTCGCAGACGGAGTGAAGGCCGTTCTTACGCATTGCTGCTTTGATGCCCTGAATGCGGGAGGAGTCGGCGGGAAGTTTAATCTTCATCCACTCCGGTTTTCTCAGCAGCGCCTCGCGCTCGGTAGCCACGTTTTTAACCGGGATAAGGGCCATTTTGTCGGCATCGCGGTACTTAACGCCGCGTTCCATAACAATGGGTTTACTCATAGCTTGCGTGTTCCAGTTGCGAGTAACGAAGGAAAGCGTTCAATTCAAGGTAATGTTGTATTTATCAACTATTTTTGAATCAGGATGCCGGAAAGTATACCACTAATTGCGCCCGGAGCGCACTCCGCCGCCCCGTCAATTTGTAAATCATATGTTGCGTTATGTGCTCACCAGAGTTTACATCTGGCTACTTCGCTGCCCCAAAAGCCTGACAGATAGTCTCAATGACGTTGCCGAGCGTGGGGTCGAGCAGGCTGTGGCTGTTATAGTAGAGGGAGATGTCCATCGGCTCCTCTTCAATCAGCGGCACGTCGAGGCGCCGGATAGGCCAGCAGCGGGAGAGCAGGTTGTAGCAACTCTCCGGCATGATCCCCAGCAGATCGCTGCTGCTGATAAGCGCGGTAATGGTTACGAGGTTATAGCTGCTGACGCTTATCTGCTGCTCGGCAAGGATGGCCTGGATACGGTTGCGGAACTCGGTATGGGCCGCGCCCTCAACCATCAGTAGCGTATAGCGGTAGTGGTCTAGCATATCGAGGCTAAACGGTATCTGCAGGGCCGGATGGCCGTTACGGGCGACCAGCACCAGCCTGTCGCGATAAAGGACCTGATAATTCAGGGCGCGCGGCGTGTAGCTGTGGCTGTCAATAATCAGGTCGGTCTGAAACTGGCTGAGCTGGCTGTCGACGTCGGTAACCGGAATATTGCGCAGCAGCAGATGCGGAAATTTCTCTTTTATTATCGGATATATGGTTGGCATTACCACTGCCCCCACCGTTGGTGACGTGCCGATAGTAATGGTGCGCTGCTTATCGTAAATTCCGGTTAAGTCGAGCGCGCCGAGAATAGATTCGAGCCCCTGGCTGATGTATTCATGAAGATGCGTGGCATAACTTGTCGGTACCACGCCCTGGCCCCGACGGATAAACAGCGGGTCGGGAAATACGGTTCTGAGTTTCTTAATTGACTGGCTAATTGCAGACGGCGTGAGATTCAGAATACGTGCGGCGTTAACAATACCTTTGTGGATGTAAACTGCTTCAAAAATGGTCAACAGATTGAGGTCGATGGCGCGTAGGGTATGGAAAATTTGCGGTGAATCCTTTTCGCTATGAGGACTTATTAGATGTGCTGATTGGTAGTCATATTCCACAATGGAACTCCGTGTTCATTCATAACAGGAATGAGGATTAGGTATTTTTCTCAGAGAAATTTCGCGGAAAAAAGATTTTCGCTATTAAATATCAATGGGTAGGACCACTGAGTGCTGTGCTGAATTTATATTTAATACCTCGTTAGAGGTATTAAGACCTATTCTGCTAACTGTCCGAGAAGAAGAAAATATAGAAATACAGAGTTAATGTAAAGGATAACCCGATAAAAATTGAGGTAACCCGACATCGGCCGGGTTAAAACAAAATATATTAAGCGTTGATATATATATTCGGCGGGTTGTTTAGCAAAGCTAAAAATGCGGAGACTAATACCGGTGAAACCGTCTCTGTTTTAACGCCGGCAACCAGCGCACGCATCTGGGTCATCTCCATGCCGGCGTAACCGCAGGGATTAATGCGCAGAAAAGGCGTCAGATCCATGTCGATATTCAGCGCCAGGCCGTGGAAGGAACAGCCTTTGCGAATGCGCAGGCCCAGCGAACAGATTTTTTTCTCGCCGACGTAGACGCCGGGGGCATCAGCCCGCGGATGGGCATCGATGCCGTACTCACCCAGCGTATTGACCACGGTCTGTTCCAGCAGGGTGACCAGTTCGCGCACGCCGAGCCTGCGGCGCTTGAGATTGAGCAGTACGTACATAACCTGCTGTCCGGGTCCGTGGTAGGTCACCTGGCCACCGCGATCGCTCTGCACAACCGGAATATCGCCCGGCATCAGCAGATGTTCGGCCTTTCCGGCCTGGCCCTGGGTAAATACCGGCGGATGCTCGACGAGCCAGAGTTCGTCCGGAGTATTTTCATCGCGTTGGTCGGTAAATTCGTGCATTGCCTGCGAGACGGGTTCGTAGGGCTGAACGCCGAGCTGGCGCACAATAATGGTGTTGAGATCCAAAACAGCATCTCCGCTGGAGGGTGAAACGGGTGTGCGGGATTATATCACAGGGAGTTAACATGTTGCCCGGCGGGGAGCCGGGCAGGAAAGAATATTACAGAACCATCCGCACAATTTCGATATTGCCGAGCTCTTCGTAGAGGGTCTCTACCTGCTCGACGTGGGTGGCGGTGATGGTAATGGATACCGAGTGGTAATTCCCTTTACTGCTCGGCTTCACCTGCGGAGAGTAGTCGCCGGGCGCATGGCGCTGCACCACTTCCACCACCTGGTCAACCAGCTCAGGTTTCGCCAGACCCATCACCTTGTAGGTAAACGGGGTAGGGAATTCAAGCAGTTCGTTAAGTTTGGTTTTCATGTCAGCTCCGGGTGTGTAAAAGAACTGCTCCCGCGCGTGGCGCGGGAGCAGAAGTAGTCATGCTTAGTATATGGGGATGAAGATCACACTTTCAAGTGGTTAAATTTTAACCAAACCAGTGGTGGAACATTAACTTAATGTAATCAATGATTTTGCCAAAGAAGTTTCCTTCCGGGATCTCCTGCAGCACCACCAGCGGGCGCTGTTCGATGGTTTTACCATCAAGCTGGAAGTTGATGGTGCCGACCACCTGATTTTTCTGCAGCGGGGCGTGCAGCTCAGGGTTGTTCAGCACGTAGCTGGCCTTCAGGTCCTTCATACGCCCGCGCGGGATAGTGAGATAAACATCTTTATCGACGCCCAGCGATGCGCGGTCATTGTCGCCAAACCAGGCCGGCTCGGAGGCGAACTCTTTCCCGGCTTTCAGCGGACTGACGGTTTCAAAGAAGCGGAAGCCCCAGGTCAGCAGCTTTTTACTTTCGGTTTCGCGTCCCTTAAAGGTGCGCCCGCCCATCACGGCGGAGACCAGCCGCATCTGCCCTTCGGTCGCGGAAGCGACCAGGTTATAGCCCGCTTTATCGGTATGTCCGGTCTTGATGCCGTCAACGTTCAGGCTGTTGTCCCACAGCAGGCCGTTGCGGTTCATCTGACGGATGCCGTTAAAGGTGAACTCTTTCTCTTTATAGATGACGTACTCGTTCGGCACGTCGCGGATCAGCGCCTGGCCAATCAGCGCCATATCGCGGGCCGAGCTGTACTGACCATCGGCATCGAGGCCGTGCACGGTCTGGAAGTGGGTGTTCTTCAGGCCCAGCGCGTTGACGTAGTTGTTCATCAGGCCAACAAAAGCGTCCTGGCTACCGGCCACGTAATCGGCCATCGCCACGCAGGCGTCGTTACCGGACTGCAGGTTGATGCCGCGGATCAGCTGCGACACCGGCACCTGCATACCCGGCTTGAGGAACATCAGCGACGAGCCTTTAAACACCGGGTTGCCGGTGGCCCAGGCATCGTTGCCGATGGTGACCAGGTCGGACTCTTTAAATTTACCGGCCTTCATCGCCTGGCCGATAACGTAGCTGGTCATCATTTTAGTCAGGCTGGCGGGATCGCGGCGGGCGTCGGCGTTCTGCTCCGCCAGCACTTTGCCCGAGTTGTAGTCGATGAGGATGTAGGACTCCGCATCAATCTGCGGTACGCCCGGGATCATGGTTTTGATGTTCAGGTCATCGGCGCGAACCGCTGCCGGAGAGAGCGCCGCGACGGAGAGCGCGGTGATAAGTATACGTGCAGAGAAAGAGGTCTTCATGGTCAGAACAACGACATCCGTGATGGAGTTAAAATAGTGCCCAACTATAGCAAATGCGTTCTGGCGCGGCATCCGGGAAAGCATATGTGAATGTTAACGCTTTTTACACATACGCATAACCCGGTGCCGCCGGCCGCTAGTTGGCGTGAGTAATAAAAGACTGGAGCTGGGCTTCACTCTGCAGGCGCTGCTGCAGGCCGCTGGCTTCGCCTTTGCTGTTAAAGGGACCCAGCTGAATGCGCCACACCGCGCCGTTTTGCATTACGCGGCCCGGCACGGAAAACTGCTGGCTCAGCTTTTTCTGGAACTGTTGCGCGCGGCCCTGGTCGCTGACGGCGCCAACCTGCACCACGTAGCTGCCGCTGGCGGCTGCCGGGGCGGAGACAGGGGCGGCCGCTGCCGGCGCGGCGCTGCCCTGAACGGAACCGGGCGCGGTAACCGGCGACGAGGCCGTACCCTGCGGCGCGGCGGGCTCGCTGCTTTCGAGCACGCCGGCGCTGAGCGGCGCCGGTGCTCCGAGGAAGCCACCTTCGTGACCGGTTTCAGCGGTGCCGTTTTCCGGCTTGAGCGTATCGTTGCTGATTGGCCGGACGTTGTTCTGGTCGGCGACCGGTACGGGCTCCGGCGCGGAGGAGGCGCTGCCCATGCCGCCGCTCAGATCCGGGCGAGCGGGCAGGGCATAGGTCTGCTTAGCGATAGTGGTGCAGGCCGTGCCCGGACCCGAGAGCGTACCGTCCGGCGCGACGATAATCGGATCGATGCGCACTTTGGTGTTGTTAGAGGTATTCAGCCTGTCGGCAGAGGCGCGGGAGAGCGAAATCACCCGATCGTTGCCGTAAGGGCCGCGATCGTTAATGCGCACCACGATCATCCGCCCGTTGGCGAGGTTGGTGATGCGCGCATAGCTTGGGATCGGCAGCGTCGGATGCGCCGCCGTCAGCTGCGTCGGATCGAAGGCTTCGCCCGAGGCGGTCAGGTTGCTGCCCGGCTCGGCATCATAGATAGCCGCCAGTCCGGCCTGGCTGAAGTTGGCCGGGTTCTGCACGATTTTGTAGTTTTTACCGTCGCGCTGATAATCCTGATTCGCCGACGGATTCAGGGTTTCATACTGCGGATCTGCGCCGCTGATTTCAACGACCGGCCCGCTACAGACCGCGGGCTGAGGTGCGCTGACGGTCTGCTGCTGACCATCATCGTTCGAACAGGCCGTCAGTAATCCTGCTGCAATACAGGTCCCAATCCAAAGCTTGCGCATTGCGCACCCCTTATACGCTTTTCGACAACATTTTCCTGTGGGTATGAATCGACATCACGATCCCAAACCCGGCCATCAGCACGATGAGGGCAGAGCCTCCGTAGCTGACCAGCGGCAGCGGAACGCCCACTACCGGCAGTATGCCACTCACCATACCAATATTTACGAAGACATAAACGAATAAAATCAACATTAAGCCGCCGGCCATCACCCGACCAAAGGTAGTTTGCGCCTGGGCGGCGATCACCAGCCCGCGCATAATCAGCAGCACGTAGAGCGCAAGCAGGATCAGAATGCCGATAAGTCCCAGCTCCTCGGCCAGCACCGCGAAGATAAAGTCGGTGTGGCGCTCTGGCAGAAACTCCAGCTGCGACTGGGTGCCGTGCAGCCACCCCTTGCCGCGCAGGCCGCCGGAGCCGATAGCGATTTTCGACTGAATAATATGATAGCCCGCGCCGAGCGGATCGGTTTCCGGATCGAGCAGCATCATCACCCGCTGGCGCTGATAGTCGTGCATCAGGAAGAACCAGAGGATCGGGATAAATGCCGCCACCAGCACCACCGCCACGCCGATAAGGCGCCAGCTCAGCCCGGCGAGGAACAGCACAAACAGGCCTGAGAGGGCAATGAGAATCGAGGTGCCGAGGTCCGGCTGCGCCGCAACCAGCAGGGTCGGCAGGAAGATAAGCACCAGCGCGATGGCGGTATTTTTAAGCGTCGGCGGACAGACGTCGCGGTTGATAAAGCGCGCCACCATCAGCGGCACGGCGATTTTGGCTATCTCCGAGGGCTGAAAGCGCACGATACCGAGGTCGAGCCAGCGCTGGGCGCCTTTCGAGATAGCCCCGAAGGCGTCCACCGCCACCAGCAGAATGATACAGAAGATATACAGCCACGGCGCCCAGCCTTCATACACCCGGGGCGGGATCTGCGCCATCACTACCATGATGACGAGACCCATGGCGATCTGGCCGATTTTGCGCTCCATCATCCCCATATCCTGGCCGCTGGCGCTCCAGATAACCAGCGCGCTGTAGGTCAGCAGCGCCAGCAGGATCAGCAGCATGGTGGGGTCGATATGGATTTTCTCCCACAGCGACTTTTTATTCGGATTGTCGGTCATGATTATTGGTCCTCCGCCGCTGCAGCGGCCGGGGCTTCTGCAGGTAGAACGGTATTGTTATCGCCGAGCATAATGTGGTCGAGGATCTGGCGCATGATCGTGCCGACCGCCGGACCGGCGCCGCCGTTTTCGAGGATCATCGCCACCGCCACTTTCGGGTTATCGTAAGGCGCGAAGGCTGTCATCAGCTTATGATCGCGCAGGCGCTCGGCAATTTTATGGGCGTTATAGGTTTCGTTGGCCTTCAGACCGAAGACCTGCGCAGTACCGGACTTGGCCGCCGCCCGGTAGGGCGCACCGGCGAAATACTTATGCGCCGTACCGTTCGGGCGGTTGGCCACGCCGTACATGCCGTCTTTGGCAATTTCCCAGAAGCCGGAGTGAATATCGCCGATGGGCAGTTCGGGCGGCTGCCGCCACGGAATGAGCTTGCCGTCTTCCCGGGTGCTGTACAGCAGATGCGGCACTTTGACCACGCCGTCGTTAATCAGGGTCATCAGCGCCTTGTTCATCTGAATCGGCGTGGCGGTCCAGTAGCCTTGGCCGATGCCTACCGGGATGGTGTCGCCCTGATACCAGGGCTTCTTAAAGCGCTTAAGTTTCCACTCGCGGGTTGGCATATTGCCGGAGCGCTCTTCGGAGAGATCGACGCCGGTATAGTGGCCATAGCCAAACTTGCCCATCCACTCCGAAAGGCGGTCAATACCCATGTCGTAGGCGACCTGGTAGAAGAAGGTATCCGCCGACTCCTCCAGCGCCTTGGTGACGTTCAGGCGGCCGTGGCCCCACTTTTTCCAGTCGCGGTAGCGTTTTTCAGAGCCCGGCAGCTGCCACCAGCCGGGATCGAACAGGCTGGTATTGCGGGTAATGACCCCGGCGCTGAGCGCCGAGACCGCCACGTAGGGCTTCACCGTCGAGGCGGGCGGGTAGACGCCCTGCGTCGCGCGATTCACCAGCGGCGTATTAGGATCGTTGAGCAGCCCCGAGTAGTCCTTGCTGGAGATGCCGTCAACGAACAGGTTGGGATCGTAGCTCGGCATCGACACCAGGGCCAGAATACCGCCCGAACGCGGATCGGTGACCACCACCGCCGCGCGGCTGCCGGCCAGCAGCGTTTCGATATACTGCTGCAGCTGCAGATCGAGAGTCAGATAGATATCGTGCCCGGCCTGGGGCGGTACCTCTTTCAGCTGGCGAATGACCCGGCCGCGGTTGTTGACTTCAACCTCTTCATAGCCGGTCTGGCCGTGGAGGACATCTTCGTAATAGCGCTCAATGCCGAGCTTGCCGATATCGTGGGTAGCGGCATAGTTGGCGAGCTTATTCTCTTTATCGAGGCGCTCCACGTCTTTGTCGTTGATTTTCGACACGTAGCCAATCACGTGGGTCAGGGCGGAGCCGAACGGATAGTAGCGGCGCTTGTAGCCCTTCACTTCCACGCCGGGAAAGCGGTACTGATTCACGGAGAAGCGGGCAACCTGCACTTCGCTGAGGTTTATTTTCAGCGGAATGGAGGTAAAGCGGTGCGAACGGGCGCGCTCTTTTTTAAAGTTGGCAATATCGTCGTCGGTCAGGTCGACAACGCTGCGCAGATCGTTGAGCGTCTGCTGGAGGTTATCGACCTTCTCCGGCATCACTTCCAGCTGATAGATGGTGCGGTTAAGCGCCAGCGGCGTGCCGTTGCGGTCATAGATAATGCCGCGGCTGGGGGCAATCGGCACCAGCTTAATGCGGTTTTCGTTTGAACGCGTCTGATAGTCGGTAAAGCGCACAATCTGCAGATTATAGAGGTTGGCGATCAGCACGCCGGTGAGCACCAAAATCCCCAAAAAGGCGACCACCGCCCGGCGTACAAACAACGCGGACTCAGCACTATAGTCGCGAAAAGAATTCTGTAATTTCATCCGCTGCTTAATCTTCTGACCTGGTCATCATTACTCGCGATGGTATGGATGGTTGGTGGTGATGCTCCACGCCCGGTAGAGGCTCTCTGCCACCAGCACCCGCACCAGCGGATGGGGCAGCGTCAGCGCGGAAAGGGACCAGCTCTGCTCGGCGGCGGCTTTACAGGCGGGGGAGAGTCCCTCGGGGCCGCCCACAAGCAGGCTCACGTCGCGGCCATCCTGCTTCCAGCGCTCCAGCTCGACCGCCAGCTGCGGCGTGTCCCAGGGTTTGCCCGGAATATCGAGGGTCACGATGCGGTTTTTGCCGGCAGCGGCCAGCATCAGCTCGCCCTCTTTGTCGAGGATGCGCTTAATATCGGCGTTTTTACCGCGCTTGCCGGCGGGAATTTCCACCAGCTCAAACGGCATATCCTTCGGAAAGCGGCGCAAATATTCGCTAAAGCCGGTCTGTACCCAGTCCGGCATTTTGGTGCCTACGGCGACGAGCTGCAGCTTCACCCGTTAACCCCAGAGTTTTTCCAGCTCATACAGGCGACGGCTCTCTTCCTGCATGACGTGGACAATGACATCGCCTAAATCGACAACGATCCAGTCGGCGACACTTTCGCCTTCAACGCCGAGCGGCAGCATACCCGCCGCGCGGGACTCCTGAACCACGTGGTCGGCAATGGACATCACGTGGCGCGTGGAGGTACCGGTACAGATAACCATGCAGTCGGTGATGCTGGATTTACCCTGAACATCGATGGTGACGATGTCCTGGCCTTTAAGGTCGTCGATTTTGTCGATCACAAAATCCTGGAGTGCTTTACCCTGCAAGTGTTCCCCCTGGTCAGGTGAAGATAAACAATAGAAAGAGCCCGTCAGTATACCTGATTGAGCAAAGAATTCGGGACAAATGTCCGGCAGTTGGCGCCAGGCGGGGTATCATCCCATCACAGGCCGCTGATTGCATCGCCATTTTTGTAAAACAATTTCTGTAAATCAGCGTCGCGCCAGGCGCGGAGAATATCAGCCTATCCGGGCCTGTCAATGCCCGGCGTGACGATAGAGCCCCTGCTGCTCAATGTAGGTCAGCACGCTCTCCGGCAGCATCCCGCTGCAGGACTCTCCCCGCTCAAGATGCTCGCGAATGAGCGTGGCGGAAATATTGAACCACGGCGTCTCCGCCAGGTAGATTTTCCCCGCCGGGGTGCGGTGCAGATCTTCTGCGCTATGGGTCAGGTGGCGGTCAAGCCAGGCCTGATGCGCATCCTCTTTCATCGTCAGCGTATAGCCGGGGCGGCGGCATACCAGCAGATGGGCATTGTCGAGAATGCTTTCGTAATCGTGCCACGAAGGAAAGTTCAGCAGCGAGTCCTGGCCGATAATAAAGGCCAGCGGCTGCTCCGGGCCCTGCTCGGCGCGCCAGGCCTTGAGCGTCTCGGAAGTGTAGGAGGGCGTTTCGCGCTTAAGTTCGCGCTCATCAAGGGAAAACAGCGGCTTATCGGCGATCGCCAGCTCAAGCATGTGCTTGCGCTGGGCGCTGGTCGCCTCCGGCTGCGGGCGGTGCGGCGGAACGTTGTTCGGCATCACGATCACCCGCGAGAGGCCAATCAGGTTAGCGAGGATCTCTACGGGCTTGAGGTGGCCATAGTGCACTGGATCGAACGTACCGCCATACATGGCCTTAAGAACGGTCATATTATCCTTCGAAAAAAATATCGGGCAGCGTCTTGTGGCACAGCAGCAGAGAGAGACTCTCAAGCTCTGCCCAGACGGACTGACCGTAATCCTGCTTGAGGGTCAGCTCGGTCTGCGTCAGCAGGGAAACCGCGTGCCGCAGCTGTTCCTGGCTTAAGCGGTTAAGGGCTTCGGTAAATAGCGGGCGGCGGTTTTGCCACACCCGGTGCTTATCAAACAGCGCCCGCAGGGGCGTGCTGACCGACTGACGCTTCATATTGACCAGCAGCAGCAGCTCGCGCTGCAGGGTGCGCAGCAGGATAACCGGCTCGCTGCCCTCCTGGCGCAGCTGCTGCAGAATGTGCAGCGCGCGTTTGCTCTTGCCGGCCAGCAGCGCGTCCAGCCAGTGGAACGGCGTGAAGTGGGCGGCGTCATTAACCGCCTGCTCTACCCGGGGCAGCGTCAGCTTGCCGTCCGGCCACAGCAGCGAAAGCCGCTCCAGAGCCTGGGCCAGCGCCAGCAGATTGCCTTCATAGCAGTAGCAGAGTAGCTGGCTTGCGGCATCGTCGAGCTGCAGCTTGTGCTGCTTCGCCCTTGCCGCCAGCCAGCGCGGCAGCTGGGCCTGCTCCGGCGTCTGGCAGGAGACCAGCACCGCGCGGTTGGCCAGCGCCTTGATCCAGGCCGCGTTCTCCTGCGCTTTGGTGAGCTTGTTGCCGCGGACGATCAGCAGCAGATCGTCGTGCAGCAGAGCGACGAGCGCGGCCAGTTGTTCATTAATGGCGGCATTGGGGCCGTTGTCCGGCAGCAGCAGCATCAGGGTCTGGCGGCTGGAAAACAGGCTGCGCTCCTGGCTCATGGCGAGCAGGGCATTCCAGTCGGTGCTGGCGTCAATAGCAACGGTGTGGTTCTCCTCAAAGCCCTGCGCGTTCGCGGCGTGGCGAACGGCATCCTGACTTTCCTGAAGCAGAAGCGGATCGTTACCCAACAGCAGATACGCCGCGCGCAGCCCTTCAGAGAGCTGCGCGCGGAGTTGTTCAGGGTACAGCCGAATCATCACTCGCCCGTAATGGTGGGAACGCGTGCTTTCGCCGGCGCCGCAGGCGAGATATCAGAGGTATTTCCGCTCTCGCGGGCCTCTTCAGCATCGGCAACCTTGACGCTCGGCAGCTGGCGGATCAGCTGTTCGGCGGCGCGATCGTACATCTCTTTGATGATCATGTCTTTTTCCGCATCCTTCGCCAGCGCTTTCTGCGGGTTGTCGAAGTAGGAGCGGTAGACCTTGGTCTTCAGCGGATAGATATCGTGACCCGGGATCAGCACGCTGGCGGTGACGGTCATCACCATCTGGTACTCCGCCGTATCGCCGTTCTGGAAGATAGAGGCGGTGTCTTCATTGATGGAGGCGCCGCCCATGCGCAGAGACGGAATGTCTTTACGTACCGAACTGCCTTCGACGATTTCGACGTTGCTCAGGCGCAGCTGGTTGCGCACCGCGCGGCTCAGCGGCCCGTTGGGGTCACCGGAAACAAAGATCAGTTTTCGCATGTTGTCGGGCACCTGAGTGGTACTGCGCAGGTGCCAGCCGCAACCGGCGGTAACGAGTACCGCCACAGATAACAAGAGTGATGTCAGAATGCGCACGTTTCCTCCCGCGCTTAGCCTACGACCAGATTAAGCAGTTTGCCCGGAACGTAAATGACTTTACGCACGGTCACGCCATCCAGATATTTCGCAACCAGATGCTCCTGGCCTGCGCGTTCACGTACCTGATCTTGCGTTGCGTCCACCGGTACGGTGATTTTGCCACGTACTTTACCGTTAACCTGCACGACCACAAGCGTGCTGTTTTCCACCATGGCTTTATCGTCGGCAACCGGCCACGGCGCGCAGTCGATATCGCCTTCGCCGCCCAGCTCCTGCCACAGGGTGAAGCTGGCGTGCGGGGTGAACGGATTGAGCATGCGAACCACTGCCAGCAGCGCTTCCTGCATCAGGGCGCGATCCTGCTCGCCCTCAAGCGGGGCTTTCGCCAGCTTGTTCATCAGCTCCATGATTGCCGCAATTGCGGTGTTGAAAGTCTGACGACGACCGATATCATCGCTGACTTTGGCAATCGTTTTGTGAACGTCGCGGCGCAGGGCCTGCTGATCTTCGCTGAGGGCATCAACGTCGAGGGCGGCAACCGGGCCTTTGGCAACGTGCTCGTAAACCAGTTTCCAGACGCGCTTAAGGAAGCGGTTAGCGCCTTCCACGCCCGATTCCTGCCACTCCAGCGTCATATCGGCCGGGGAGGCGAACATCATAAACAGGCGCACGGTATCGGCGCCGTAGCGCTCCACCATCTCCTGCGGGTCGATGCCGTTATTCTTCGACTTCGACATTTTGCTCATGCCAGTGTAGACCAGCTCATGGCCCGCGGCGTCCTTCGCCTTCACGATGCGGCCCTTGTCGTCGCGCTCAACGATGGCCTCTTTCGGGGAGACCCAGTTGCGCTCGCCGTTCTGACCGACGTAGTAGAAGGCGTCTGCCAGCACCATGCCCTGGCACAGCAGCTGTTTTGCCGGCTCGTCGGAGTTGACCATGCCCGCGTCGCGCATCAGCTTGTGGAAGAAGCGGAAATAGAGCAGGTGCATAATCGCGTGTTCAATGCCGCCGATATAGATATCGACCGGCAGCCAGTAGTTGGCCGCTTTTTCGTCCAGCATGCCTTTATCGTACTGCGGGCAAGTGTAGCGCGCGTAGTACCAGGAGGACTCCATAAAGGTGTCGAAAGTATCGGTTTCGCGCAGCGCCGGCTGGCCGTTAACGGTGGTTTTCGCCCACTCGGGATCGGCTTTAATCGGGCTGGTGATGCCGTCCATTACCACGTCTTCCGGCAGGATAACCGGCAGCTGGTCGGCAGGCGTCGGCATGACGGTGCCGTCTTCGAGGGTGACCATCGGAATTGGCGCCCCCCAGTAGCGCTGGCGGGACACGCCCCAGTCGCGCAGGCGGTAGTTGACCTTACGCTCGCCCACGCCCATTTCAGCCAGACGATCGGCAATGGCGTTGAAGCCTGCGTCGAAGCTCAGGCCGCTGAACTCGCCGGAGTTAAACAGGGTGCCTTTTTCAGTCAACGCCTGTTCAGAGAGGTCCGGCTCGCTGCCGTCGGCATTGAGAATAACCGGCTTGATGGTCAGACCGTATTTGCGGGCGAACTCGTAGTCGCGCTGGTCGTGACCCGGAACGGCCATCACGGCGCCGGTGCCGTACTCCATCAGCACGAAGTTAGCTGCCCACACCGGGATTTCTTCGCCGGTGAGTGGGTGAACGGCCTTAAAGCCGGTGTCGATGCCTTTCTTCTCCATCGTTGCCATGTCGGCTTCGGCAACTTTGGTGTTGCGGCACTCGTCAATAAATGCTGCCAGTTCAGGATTATTCGCCGCGGCCTGCTGGGCCAGCGGGTGGCCCGCTGCGACCGCCAGGTAGGTGGCGCCCATAAAGGTGTCCGGGCGGGTGGTGTAGACCGTCAGCGTATCGGCGTAGTTTTTGACGTCGAAAGTGATTTCCACGCCTTCGGAGCGGCCGATCCAGTTGCGCTGCATGGTTTTGACCGTGTCCGGCCAGTGGTCGAGCGTGTCCAGATCGTTGAGCAGTTCGTCGGCATAGGCGGTGATTTTAATAAACCACTGCGGGATCTCTTTGCGCTCAACCTTGGTATCGCAGCGCCAGCAGCAGCCGTCGATCACCTGCTCGTTGGCCAGTACGGTCTGGTCGTTCGGGCACCAGTTAACGGCGGAAGTCTTTTTATACACCAGGCCTTTTTTATACAGCTCGGTGAAGAACTGCTGCTCCCAGCGGTAGTATTCCGGGGTACAGGTCGCCAGCTCGCGGCTCCAGTCATAGCCGAAGCCCAGCATTTTGAGCTGGTTTTTCATGTAGGCGATGTTGTCGTAGGTCCACGGCGCAGGCGCGGTGTTGTTTTTTACCGCAGCACCCTCTGCCGGCAGGCCGAACGCATCCCAGCCGATCGGCTGCAGGACATTCTTGCCCAGCATGCGCTGGTAGCGCGCGATCACGTCACCGATGGTGTAGTTACGCACGTGGCCCATGTGTAGGCGGCCAGAAGGATAGGGTAGCATCGACAGGCAGTAATATTTTTCTTTGCTGTTGTCTTCGGTCACTTCAAATGTGCGCTTTTCGTCCCAGTGTTGCTGGACTTTCGATTCTATCTCTTCCGGGCGGTATTGCTCTTGCATGGCAGCCAGTGGTCCTGTTTTCAATACAGCTACATATGTAGCCAATGGATGTGATATTGCAGATCCGCATAGCATAGCCCAAACGTGCACGTCACAACAGCCTTTCGCGCACTGCGCGCGGCCGTTTATTTAACGACAGTGTGGACTCTCGGACAATTCCACGGGCGAATAAGGTCTATTATTAGAGGACGTTAACCGACCGGGAGAGGAAAACAATGAACAAGGTTGCTCAATACTACCGCGAGCTGGTGGCGTCATTGTCGGAGAAGCTGCAGGGCGGCGATCGCGACATTGACGCGCTGGTGGAGCGGGCGAGGGAAGACGCTAAGCAGACCGGCGAGTTGACGGACGCGGAGCGGGACCAGCTGTTTCGCGCGGTGCGCCGCGATCTGGAGGAGTTTGCCCTCAGCTATCAGGAGAGCCAGGACGAGCTACAGGACAGCGTCTTTATGCGGGTGATTAAGGAGAGTATCTGGCAGCAGCTGGCGGACATTACTGATAAGACCCAGCTCGAGTGGCGCGAGGTGTTTCAGGACTTGAACCACCACGGCGTTTACCACAGCGGTGAGGTGGTCGGCCTGGGTAATCTGGTGTGCGAGAAGTGCCACTTTCACCTGGCGATGTACTCCCCGGAAGTGCTGCCGCTGTGCCCGAAGTGCGGCCACGATCAGTTTCAGAGGAGGGCGTTTGAGCCTTAAGTAAAAGCGCCTCTCCGTAGGAGAGGCTGGTGTTTGCGCCCTCTCCCCGTCGGAGAGGGCCGGGGGAGGGCATCAGGCGACTCGGCCTTGCCCCGCAATCCGTCAGTGCAAAATCTTCGCCAGAAAGTCCTTCGCCCTGTCCGACTGCGGGTTATTAAAGAAGTCATCTTTATTGGAGTCTTCGACGATCTTGCCCTCATCCATAAAGATCACCCGGTTCGCCACCTTGCGGGCGAAACCCATTTCGTGGGTCACCACCATCATGGTCATGCCAGAGTTGGCCAGCTCCACCATCACGTCGAGCACTTCGTTGATCATCTCCGGATCGAGCGCCGAGGTCGGTTCGTCGAACAGCATCGCTACCGGATCCATGCACAGGGCGCGGGCAATGGCTACGCGCTGCTGCTGGCCGCCGGAGAGCTGGGCCGGGAACTTATTGGCGTGGGCGGAGAGCCCGACGCGCTCCAGCAGCTTTAGCCCTTTCTCGCGGGCGGCAGCCTTATCGCGCTTGAGCACTTTTACCTGCGCCAGGGTCAGGTTTTCCACGATGGAGAGATGCGGGAACAGCTCAAAGTGCTGGAACACCATCCCGACGTGAGAGCGCAGCTTCGCCAGATTGGTTTTTTTATCGTTGACCTTTGTGCCGTTGACGGTGATCTCGCCCTTTTGCACCGGCTCCAGGCCGTTAACGGTCTTAATCAGGGTCGATTTTCCGGAGCCGGAAGGGCCGCAGACCACCACCACTTCGCCTTTTTTCACTTCGGTGGAACAGTCGGTCAGCACCTGAAAGTGGCCATACCATTTAGAAATATTTTTCAGGGAAATCATTATACGGTCCTTCTCTTCAAGTAGCTGACCAGCAGGGATGCACTAAGGCTGATAACAAAATAGACGGCGCCGGCAAACAGGATCATTTCAACCTGGGTGCCGTCGCGCTCGCCGATGGTGGAAGCGGTGCGGAAGAAGTCCGCCAGGCTCAGGACGTACACCAGGGAGGTATCCTGGAACAGCACGATGCCCTGCGTGAGCAGCAGCGGCACCATGGCGCGGAAGGCCTGCGGCAGAATGATCAGCCGCATCGACTGGCCGTGGGTCATGCCCAGCGCCAGGGCGGCGTTACTCTGCCCGCGTGAGACGCTCTGGATCCCGGCGCGGATAATCTCCGAGTAGTAGGCCGCCTCAAACATCGAGAAGGCCACCATCGCCGACACCAGCCGGATATCGGCTTTCGGCGACAGGCCCAGCACGTTCTGCAGAAAGCCCGGCACGATCAGATAGAACCACAGCAGCACCATCACCAGCGGAATGGAGCGAAAGACGTTGACGTAGGCGGTGGCGAACCACGCCAGCGGTTTCACCGGCGACAGGCGCATCACCGCCAGCAGGGTGCCCCAGACGATGCCGACGACGATCGCCGTGACGGTGATCTTCAGGGTGATCAGCAGCCCGTCCAGCAGGTAGGGCATTGAAGGAACGATGGAGCTCCAGTCAAAATCGTACATTATTTGCCTCCCATATTGCCCGGCAGGCGAATTTTGCGTTCAACCAGGTTCATCGCCAGCATAATGATGGCGTTAATCAGCACGTAGGCCAGGGTGATAGCGGTAAAGGACTCCCACGCGTGGGCCGAGTAGTCCAGCAGCTTGCCCGCCTGGGCGGCCATGTCCACCAGCCCGATGGTGGAGGCGATGGCCGAGTTCTTCACCAGGTTCATCATCTCTGAGGTCATCGGCGGGACGATCACGCGGTAGGCGTTGGGCAGCAGCACGTAGCGGTAGGTCTGCGGCAGAGTCAGCCCCATCGCCAGTCCGGCATTCTTCTGGCCGCGCGGCAGCGACTGGATCGCGGCGCGTACCTGCTCGCAGACGCGGGCGGCGGTAAACAGGCCGAGGCAGAGCATCGAGGAGACGAAGAACTGAATGTTCGGATCCAGCTCCGCCTTGAACCACATGCCGATATTTTCCGGCAGCAGCTCGGGGACCACCAGATACCAGGTAAAGAACTGCACGATCAGCGGTACGTTGCGGAACAGCTCCACGTAGAGGGTGCCGATACCGGAAAGAAAGCGGTTCGGGACGGTACGCAGGATGCCAAACAGCGAGCCGACGAGGAAGGCGATGATCCAGGCGGTGACCGACAGGGCGACGGTAACCTGGAATCCGCTCCACAGCCAGCCGAGATAGGTGGTGTTGCCGAACGGGGCCTCCTGCAGGAAGATGCCCCAATTCCAGTCGATTGACATAAATAAACTCCGAAAAAAAGGGTAGCAGCGCTACCCTCGAAGACTGCTAAGGAAAACTTATTTTCGCGGCCGGTGGGGAACGGCCACCCGCCGTATAGTCTGTCCGTTTTTCCCCGCAGTCGGGAGGGCAGGAGTCCCGCCCATCGTTGTTTTAATTAGTTAAGCGCTTTATCGTTTGGCTCTTTGAACAGGGCTTTCATGTCGTCAGACAGCTCGAAGTTCATGTTCAGGTTCTTCGGCGGGATCGGATTCTTGAACCACTTGTCGAACCACTTCGCCGCTTCGCCGGAGGTCTGTGCCTTGGCAATGGTGTCGTCTATCAGCTTTTTGAACTGCGGGTCGTCTTTACGCAGCATGCAGCCGTAGGCCTCTTTTGACTGCGGCGTGCCGACGATTTCCCAGTTGCCCGGTTTCTTCGCCTTGGCGCGCTCGCCCGCCAGCAGGGCATCATCCATCATAAACGCCACCGCGCGGCCGCTCTCCAGGGTGCGGAAAGAGTCGCCGTGGTCTTTAGCGCTGATGATGCGCATATCCATTTTTTTCTCATCGTTGAGCTTGTGCAGCAGAACTTCAGAGGTGGTGCCGGAGGTCACGACCACCGCTTTGCCTTTCAGATCGGCGAAGTCCTTAATCGGGCCGCCTTTCTTCACCAGCAGGCGGGTGCCGACCACGAAGATAGTGTCAGAGAAGGCGGCCTGCTTCTGGCGCTCGAGGTTGTTGGTGGTGGATCCGCACTCGAAATCAAAGGTGCCGTTCTGCAGCAGCGGAATGCGGTTCTGGGAGGTAATGGGGATCAGCTTCACCTGCAGATCGGGTTTGTTGAGCTGCTTTTTCACGGCCTCAACGATGGCGTTGGAGTAGTCCTGAGAGTAGCCGACAACCTTCTGCTGATTATCATAGTAGGAGAACGGGACCGAGGATTCGCGGTGCCCGACCACGATCACGCCGTTTTTGGCGATTTTATCGAGGGTGCTGCCGGCAGCCGGCGCGTCTTCTGCGTGTACTGCGGCGGCGGACATTCCCATCACCAGCATTGCCGTGGCCAGTTTACGTAATTGCATTTCCAACTCCTCATGAATGGCGCCAGAGACGCCCTGATACCTGTTGTGTTGTTATTGCCTGCAACTTAAGCGTGCAGTGTTAAGCCTTTTTGTTAACATTTAGTCTGGCTTAATGTAAAGATTTTGCTGCGTTATTGTTTATTTTTGCGAAGCGCACCGCACCGTTTCAAGGCAAAAAAACCTGCTTGCACTGTTGTGGTGCCAGGTCTGCGTCATGCTGGTGCGGGTTGGCCGCGTTCAGGCAAAAATCCGCAGTTCTCAGATTTAATAAAGCAATTGATGTGCCAGAAATGGCAAAAGGCAGGGGGATCCTCGGGCGGCGCTGCCGCCGCCCGGGGTTTTAGCGACGGCGCTGGCGCAGGCTCATCAGCACGGCGGTAAAGCCGAACAGCGCGGTGAGGATCCACAGCGTCCAGTTGCCGGTGCGGGCGTAAGGCGTCAGGCCGCGGGTTGGCGTCACTTTGGCGGTCAGCACGTCGCGGGTAAACTGCGGCAGCATCGCCTGCACCTCGCCGCGCGGGTCGATTACCGCCGTAATGCCGTTATTGGTGCTGCGCAGCAGCGGGCGCGCCAGCTCCAGGGCGCGCATGCGCGCCATCTGGAAGTGCTGCCACGGGCCGATGGACTTGCCGAACCAGGCATCGTTGGAGATAGTCAGCAGATAGTCGGTGTCCGGGCGGAAGTTGTCCCGCACCTGCTCGCCAAGAATGATTTCGTAGCAGATGGCCGCGGTCAGCTTGAGGTTGTGGGCCGAGAGCTGCGGCTGCCGGTACGGTCCGCGGCTAAACGACGACATCGGCAGATCGAAGAAGGGCGCCAGCGGGCGCAGGATCGACTCCAGCGGCACGAACTCGCCGAACGGCACCAGGTGGTTCTTGTTGTAGCGGTCAGTCGAGCTGTAGCTGTAGGGATTATCTTTACCGAGGGTGATTATCGTATTGTAGGTATCATAACGATTCTGCGCGTTGAGGCGGGCATCGACGATGCCGGTAATCAGCGAGCTGTTGCTGGCCCGCAGCATCTCGTCAACGCGGCCCAGCAGGCGCTGCTGGTTGATCTCCAGATCGGGGATCGCCGACTCCGGCCAGATAATCAGCTGCGATTTGCCCATCACCCGCTCGGTGGCGTCGAGGTAAATCTGCAGGGTATTGATAAGCTCTTTTTCATCCCACTTCATCGACTGCGGAATATCGCCCTGCACCAGCGATACCGTGGTCGTGCGCTCGGGCAGCGGCTGATACCACTGGATATAGCGCAGCGGGAAGGGCAGCGCGAACAGGATAACGGCCACCGCCAGCGGCTTCCAGCAGCGCTTCACCAGCGCCAGCGTCAGCAGGCCGCTGACCAGCATCAGCAGGAAGTTGATGGTCTCCACCCCGGCGACCGGGGCCAGGCCCTTCAGCGGGCCGTCAATCTGGCTGTAGCCAAACTGCAGCCACGGGAAGCCGGTCAGCACCCAGCCGCGCAGGAACTCGGTGATTTGCCACAGGGCGGGGGCGGCAATTGCCATCCGCAGCCAGTGGGTTTTCGGCCACAGGCGGGCAAGAAGGCCGGCAAACAGCCCGGTATAAAGCGACAGATAGGCCGCCAGCAGCAGGACCAGAAACACGTTCACCGGCCCCGGCATGCCGCCAAACTGGGCGATGCTGACGTAAACCCAGTTGATGCCGGTGCCGAACAGGCCCAGCCCCCAGAAGTAGCCTATCCAGGCGCTCTGCAGCGGGCGGCGGTTGAGCGTCAGCCCCTGCAGGCCCATCAGCGAAATAATCGCCGCCGGCCAGATATCGTACGGCGAAAAGGCCAGCGTACCGCAGGCGCCGAAAAGCAGCGCCAGCAGCAGGCGCACCCGCTGGCGTTCAATCAGGGAGGCAAAGGCCATCGACAACTTCCTGTTAAATAAGTCTGAATTACTCTTCCAGCTCAGGCTGAGGCGCGTCGTCCGGAAGTTTTACGTGAACCTGAATAATACGTCGGCTGTCGGCCATCGCAACTTTGAACTGGTAACCATCAATGTCGATAGCTTCACCGCGCGCGGGAAGGTGGCCAAAGGCCTGCATCACCAGTCCGCCGATAGTGTCCACCTCTTCATCGCTGAAGTGGGTGCCGAAGGTGTCGTTGAAGTCCTCAATGGGCGCGAGGGCGCGCACCGTCCAGGTATGGCGGCTGAGCTGGCGGAAGTCGATATCTTCCTCTTCGTCGTATTCGTCTTCGATCTCGCCGACGATAAGTTCGAGGATGTCTTCAATGGTGACAAGACCGGAAACGCCGCCAAATTCGTCAATCACAATCGCCATGTGGTAGCGCTGGGAGCGAAACTCCTTGAGCATGCGGTCTACGCGCTTGCTCTCCGGCACTACCACAGCAGGACGCAGTACTTTCTCTATGCTGAAGGCGTCGGCATCGCTGCGCATGAACGGCAGCAGATCTTTGGCCATCAGGATCCCTTCAATGTGATCCTTGTCTTCGCTGATCACTGGAAAACGCGAGTGGGCGCTCTCGATGATCACATCGAGGCACTCGTCGAGGGGCTGATTACGTTTGAGGGTGACCATCTGAGAGCGGGGGATCATGATATCGCGCACGCGCTGGTCGGCGATATCCATGACCCCTTCGAGCATGTCGCGCGTATCTTCGTCGATAAGCTCGTTCTGCCCGGAATCGCGGATCAGCTCCAGCAGTTCATCACGGTTTTTCGGTTCGCCGTGAAACAGCTGGCTGATGAGCAGGGAGAAGAATCCCTTCTTATGAGTTACGTTGTCGCTACTGTGTGAATTGTCGTCGCTCATGGCGTCGTGTGGGGTCTCGTGTTAGTGAAATGTCGCCGCGGCGCGTAAACTCAGCAACCCGCGGCATAAATACCGGGCTGGTCACCGGTTACGCTTTCTCGGCAATGTACGGATCATCATAGCCCAGAGCAAGCATTATCTCCGTCTCCAGGCCTTCCATCTCTTCCGCTTCATCATCTTCAATATGGTCATAGCCCAGCAGGTGCAGGCTGCCATGCACGACCATGTGCGCCCAGTGGGCTTCCAGCGGTTTTCCCTGCTCTTTGGCTTCCCGCTCAACCACCTGGCGGCAGATAACCAGATCGCCAAGCAGCGGCATCTCCATGCCCTCCGGCACCTCGAACGGGAAGGAGAGCACGTTGGTGGACTTATCCATACCGCGATAGGTCAGGTTGAGCTCGTGGCTCTCCGCCTCATCCACCAGGCGGACGGTCACTTCCGATTCCGCCTGAAAGGCCGGAACGGTGCCGTCCAGCCAGCGCTGGAATAAGGCTTCCTCCGGCAGGCCGCTGGTCTCTTCACAGGCTACCTGTAAATCTAAAATCACGGCGCTCATTTTGTGTCATGCTCCTGGGCGGCCAGCGCTTCGCGCTTGCGCTCGGCGGCGAGTTCGGCCTTGCGCTTCTGCTCGGCTTCTTCCCACGCCTCATAGGCGTTGACGATGCGGGCAACCACCGGATGGCGCACCACATCTTCGCTGTGGAAGAAGTTGAAGCTGATTTCGTCGACGTTGGCCAGCACTTCAATGGCGTGACGCAGGCCGGACTTGGTGTGGCGCGGCAGGTCAATCTGGGTGACGTCGCCGGTGATCACCGCCTTTGAGTTAAAACCGATGCGGGTCAGGAACATCTTCATCTGCTCGATGGTGGTGTTCTGGCTCTCGTCGAGAATGATAAAGGCATCGTTCAGCGTGCGTCCGCGCATATAGGCCAGCGGGGCCACTTCAATGACGTTGCGCTCAATCAGCTTCTCGACTTTTTCAAAGCCGAGCATCTCGAACAGGGCGTCGTACAGCGGGCGCAGATAGGGATCGACCTTCTGGCTCAGGTCGCCGGGCAGGAAGCCGAGCTTTTCCCCGGCCTCAACCGCCGGACGGGTGAGCAGAATGCGGCGGATCTCCTGCTTCTCCAGGGCGTCTACCGCCGCGGCAACCGCCAGGTAGGTTTTCCCGGTCCCCGCCGGGCCGACGCCGAAGGTGATGTCGTGGTCGAGAATATTGGCGATGTACTGGGCCTGGTTCGGCGTGCGCGGCTTGATCACCCCGCGCTTGGTCTTGATATTGATGGCTTTACCGTAGTCCGGGACGCTCTCGGCGCTCTGCTCCAGCACACGCGCCTCTTTGATCGCGAGGTGGATCTGCTCCGGCTCAATGTCCTGGGTCTGGCCGCGCATCGGCGCGGTATCGACGTACAGGTCGCGCAGAATATCGGCGGCGGCGGTGACGCAGATCGGGCGTCCGGTCAGCTTAAAGTGGTTGTCGCGGCGGTTGATTTCGATACCGAGGCGGCGCTCAAGGTGCTTGACGTTGTCGTCAAACGGGCCGCAGAGGCTCAGCAGGCGCTCGTTGTCTGCGGGCTCAAGGGTAATTTCGCGGGTTTCTGTGTTCAAACTGTCCTCTTTCACGTTGCGCACGGGCGACTGCGGGTGCTGATAAGGAAATTATTCACGCCAGGGAGTGAAGGCGCAAGCGCTGCTGTTGATGTGGGGATCGGTGCGGAAAAAGCAAGGGTCCGCCCGGCCGGGCGGACCGCAGGATTTACGGCTGGTAGATACCAACGCCGATATCGTTCTCTTTGCGGGTGCGGGCGATCACCGACTCCGGCGACTCCGTCACGCGCAGGCCCATCTCCTCCTCGGTGCGCACCAGCTTGCCGCGCAGCGAGTTCGGATAGACGTCGACGATTTCGACGTCAACGAATTTGCCGATCATCTCCGGCGTGCCCTCAAAGTTCACGACCCGGTTATTTTCGGTACGCCCGGACAGCTCCATGATGCTCTTGCGGGAGGTGCCCTCCACCAGGATGCGCTGGGTCGTGCCGAGCATCCGGCGGCTCCAGACCCTCGCCTGCTGGTTAATGCGCTCCTGCAGAATATAGAGGCGCTGCTTCTTCTCTTCTTCCGGCACATCGTCAACCATATCGGCGGCAGGCGTCCCCGGACGGGCGGAGAAGATAAAGCTGTAGCTCATGTCAAAGTTGACGTCGGCAATCAGCTTCATGGTCTTCTCGAAGTCGTCGGTGGTTTCGCCCGGGAAGCCGACGATAAAGTCGGAGCTAATCTGGATATCCGGGCGCGCGGCGCGCAGCTTGCGGATAATCGCCTTGTACTCCAGGGCGGTGTGGGTGCGGCCCATCAGGTTCAGCACCCGGTCAGAGCCGCTCTGCACCGGCAGGTGCAGGAAGCTCACCAGCTCCGGCGTATCGCGGTATACCTCGATAATGTCGTCGGTAAACTCGATCGGATGGCTGGTGGTGAAGCGGATGCGGTCAATACCGTCAATGGCCGCCACCAGGCGCAGCAGTTCGGCAAAAGAGCCGGTGCTGCCGTCGTAGTTTTCGCCGCGCCAGGCGTTGACGTTCTGGCCGAGGAGATTCACCTCGCGTACGCCCTGGGCCGCCAGCTGGGCGATTTCAAACAGGATATCGTCGCAGGGGCGGCTCACTTCCTCGCCGCGGGTATAGGGTACCACGCAGTAGGTGCAGTATTTGTTGCAGCCTTCCATGATGGAGACAAAGGCGGTTGGGCCTTCGGCTTTCGGCTCCGGCAGGCGGTCAAACTTCTCGATTTCCGGGAAGCTGATGTCCACCACCGGGCTGCGATCGCCGCGCACGGAATTGATCATCTCCGGCAGGCGGTGCAGGGTCTGCGGCCCGAAAATAATGTCCACATAGTGGGCGCGTTGGCGAATGTGGTCGCCCTCCTGCGAGGCAACGCAGCCGCCGACGCCGATAATCAGCTCGGGATTTTTCTCTTTCAGCAGCCGCCAGCGGCCGAGCTGGTGGAACACCTTCTCCTGGGCTTTCTCGCGGATTGAGCAGGTGTTAAGCAGCAGCACATCCGCCTCTTCCGCCACTTCGGTCAGTTGATAGCCGTGGGTGGCGTCCAGCAGATCGGCCATCTTCGATGAATCGTATTCGTTCATCTGACAGCCCCAGGTTTTAATATGGAGTTTTTTTGTCATCGACTTAGCTTTGCTCAGGGAATGCAGGGCGCATATTGTAATGCTTTGCGGCGAATGTGACCAGCGCGGGCGATGTCCGCCGCAGTGTGGGAAAATTTCCGGTAAACTTAAGGGATTCAGCGTTAAGGATAATTGGCTATGAGCATAGAACAAACTGATATTGCCGTCGTCGGCGCCGGGATGGTGGGCGCCGCTCTGGCGCTGGGGCTGGCGCAGCAGGGATTTGCCGTCACGGCGATTGAGCAGAGCGCGCCCGTCGCGTTCGATCCCGCCACGCCGCCGGATGTCCGCATTTCAGCGATTAGCGCCGCCTCCGTCGGTCTGCTGCGCGGGCTCGGGGTCTGGGACGCGGTGCGCGCCATGCGCGCGCACCGCTACCGCAGGCTGGAGACCTGGGAGTGGGAGAGCGCCCACGTTAGCTTCAGCGCCGACGAGCTGAAGCTGCCGGAGCTGGGCTATATGGTGGAAAATAACGTCCTGCAGCAGGCGCTGTGGCAGGCGCTGGCGGCCCATGAAAACGTCACCCTGCGCGTACCGGCGGCCCTTGAAACGATGCGTGCCGCCGAGGGCGAGAGTCTGCTGACCTTTACCGACGGCAGCGCGCTGCGGGCAAAACTGGTCATCGGCGCCGACGGCGCCAGCTCGCAGGTGCGGCAGATGGCCGGTATCGGCACCCACGCCTGGCAGTACCCGCAGTCCTGCATGCTGATCACCGTCGCCTGCGAAGACGAACCCGGCGACAGCACCTGGCAGCAGTTCACGCCCGCCGGGCCGCGGGCGTTTCTGCCGCTGTTTGACCGCTGGGCGTCGCTGGTGTGGTATGACGCCCCGGCGCGCATCCGCCAGCTGCAGTCGCTGCCGATGGCCCGGCTCGGCGAGGAGATTGCCCGCAGCTTTCCGCAGCGGGTCGGCAAGGTGACGCCAGTCGCGGCGGGCGCCTTTCCGCTAACCCGCCGCCACGCTCTGCGCTACGTCCGTCCGGGCGTGGCGCTGGTGGGCGACGCGGCGCACACCATTCATCCGCTGGCGGGGCAGGGCGTTAACCTCGGCTACCGCGACGTGGAGGCGCTGCTGGCCGTGCTGGGCAACGCCCGCAGCTACGGCGAAGCCTGGGAGAGCCTGCCGGTGCTCAGGCGCTATCAGGCCCGGCGAATGGCCGACAACTATTTGATGCAGTCGGGGATGGATCTGTTCTGCGCCGGGTTCAGCAACGACCTGGCGCCGGTGCGGATGCTGCGCAACGTCGGCCTGATGGCGGCCGCGCGGGCGGGCGTGCTCAAGCGCCGGGCGCTGAAGTATGCGTTAGGACTGTAGGGCTTAAGTTCAAACGTAGATGTGCATAAAACAGTGACTGGGGACCGTAGGCCGGGCAAGCGAAGCGCCGCCCGGCAAACGGGCGAGTCCGGCGGATAAACTGGTACGGTATTCCGGAAAACAAAAAAAGCTCGCCGAAGCGAGCTTTAGAAAGTGGCTGGGGTACGAGGATTCGAACCTCGGAATGCCGGAATCAGAATCCGGTGCCTTACCGCTTGGCGATACCCCAACAGAGATACAGCGTGCAGCATCGGGAAGAAAAGTGGCTGGGGTACGAGGATTCGAACCTCGGAATGCCGGAATCAGAATCCGGTGCCTTACCGCTTGGCGATACCCCAACAGGTACTGCTGAATACTGGTGGCTACGACGGGATTCGAACCTGTGACCCCATCATTATGAGTGATGTGCTCTAACCAGCTGAGCTACGTAGCCAGAATACGTTTTCAGACCCTGCGCATGCGCAAAATCAAAGAATAAGATGGCTGGGGTACCTGGATTCGAACCAGGGAATGCCGGTATCAAAAACCGGTGCCTTACCGCTTGGCGATACCCCATCCGTGCAACGCTTACCTGGGAATGGTGCGGGAGGCGAGACTTGAACTCGCACACCTTGCGGCGCCAGAACCTAAATCTGGTGCGTCTACCAATTTCGCCACTCCCGCAAAAAAGATGGTGGCTACGACGGGATTCGAACCTGTGACCCCATCATTATGAGTGATGTGCTCTAACCAGCTGAGCTACGTAGCCATCTTTTTTCCGCGTTACCTTATCGGCGTTGCGGGGCGCATTATGCGTATTGAGCCCTGTAGCGTCAACACCTTTTTCAACGAAAAAGGCCGGAAGAGGGCTGTTTGGTTAGGTTGCGAACAGCGAGGCCGAATAATCGGCAATTATTGATTATTTCTTATAATTTCGGCACTAAAAAACAAGCGGGCCCCGAAGGGCCCGCCGCTGTTATTTGTAGGCGTCCTGGTGGACGCCGACCGCACGACCCGACGGATCGTTCATGGTTTTGAAGGCTTCGTCCCACTCGATGGCTTTCGCCGAAGAACAGGCCACGGACGGGCCGCCCGGTACGCACTCTGCGGCGCTCGGCAGCGGGAACAGCTCTTCAAAAATCTCCCGGTATAGGTAGCCTTCTTTGGAGGTCGGCGTGTTGTACGGGAAGCGGAAGGCCGCGGTTTCCAGCTGCTGATCGGAAATCTGTTTCGCCGCCACCTCTTTCAGGGTGTCAATCCAGCTGTAGCCCACGCCGTCGGAGAACTGCTCTTTCTGGCGCCACGCCACGCTTGCCGGCAGGTAGGATTCAAAGCACTCGCGCAGGATGTGCTTCTCCATTTTGCCGTTGCCGCACATCTTATCCTGCGGGTTGATGCGCATGGCGACGTCGAGGAACTTCTTATCGAGGAACGGCACGCGGGCCTCAACGCCCCAGGCGGACATCGCTTTGTTAGCGCGGGCGCAGTCGAACATATGCAGCGCCTGCAGCTTGCGCACGGTCTCTTCGTGCAGCTCTTTGGCATCCGGCGCCTTGTGGAAGTAGAGGTAGCCGCCGAACACTTCGTCGGAACCTTCGCCGGAGAGCACCATCTTGATGCCCATGGCTTTGATCTTGCGCGACATCAGGTACATCGGCGTCGAGGCGCGGATGGTAGTGACATCGTAGGTTTCGATGTGGTAAATCACGTCGCGGATGGCGTCGAGGCCTTCCTGCACCGTAAAGTGAATTTCGTGGTGCACGGTGCCGAGGTGGTTGGCCACTTCCTGCGCCGCCTTCAGGTCCGGCGAGCCTTCAAGGCCCACCGCGAAGGAGTGCAGCTGCGGCCACCAGGCTTCGGAGCGCTCCTGATCTTCAACGCGGCGGGCGGCGTATTTCTTGGTGATCGCCGAGATAACCGATGAATCCAGGCCGCCGGAGAGCAGCACGCCGTACGGCACGTCGGACATCAGATGGCTCTTCACCGACTCCTCCAGCGCTTCGCGCAGGGCGTTCTTATCGGTCACGTTGTCTTTTACCGCGTCGTAGCTGAACCAGTCGCGCTGATAGTACGAGCGGATCTCGCCGTCCTGGCTCCACAGGTAGCTGCCCGCCGGGAACTCTTTAATGGTCCGGCACACCGGCACCAGCGCCTTCATTTCCGAGGCGACATACAGGTTGCCGTGTTCGTCGTGGCCCATATACAGCGGGATGATACCGATATGGTCGCGGCCAATCAGGTAGGCGTCCTTCTCGCTGTCGTACAGCGCGAAGGCGAACATGCCCTGCAGTTCGTCAAGAAACTCCGGGCCCTTCTCCTGATAGAGGGCAAGGATCACCTCGCAGTCGGAGCCGGTCTGGAAGTGGTAGCGGTCGCCGTATTCGGCGCGCAGCGCCTGGTGGTTGTAGATCTCACCGTTAACGGCCAGCGCGTGGGTTTTCTTTTCGTTATACAGCGGCTGGGCACCGGCGTTGACGTCAACAATCGACAGGCGCTCGTGGGCGAGGATGGCTTTGTCGCTGGCGTAGATGCCGGACCAGTCCGGGCCGCGGTGGCGCATCAGGCGGGAAAGCTCCAGCGCTTTTTTACGCAGCTCAGTCGCGTCAGTCTTAATATCCAGGACACCAAAAATAGAACACATAGAAACTTCTCCGTTAAATCCGTTGCGTGTTGTTGTGCTGTTGCATGCTTATGAAAATGCCGTAAAGTGCCGCCGCAGGCAAGGGAAAAGGCGGCAGAAAAAGAAAAAGTGCAATGAGGGTTAGCGAATGATGAAAAAAACGTACGTCTGAGCTTCATCTGTTGATGATTTTCTAAAATAAGACGGTTTTTTTTAGACGATATCTTATTTTTGCCGGCAGGAAATGAAAAACCGCGCTGGGGCGCGGTTGGGTTCAGAAAATATCGATCTCGGCGACCGACGGGTAGATCCACGACGGTCGGAACGGCATGTCATCGACATCGTCGACGGTTGAGACCCCGGAGAGCACGAGGATGGTCTCCAGCCCGGCCTGAAAGCCGGCAAGAATATCGGTGCGCAGGTTATCGCCGACGATCACCGTCTCTTCCGAGTGGGCCTGCAGTTTGTTCAGCGCGGCGCGAATGATCCACGGGCTCGGCTTGCCCACCACGAAGGGTCGGCGGCCTGAGATTTTCTCGATGCCGGCGCACAGGGCGCCGCAGGCGGGGTAGAAGCCGCGGGCGTGGGTATCGGGGTTGGTGGCGATAAAGCGCGCGCCGTTGGCGACGAAGAAGGCCGCTTTGTGCATCATCTCCCAGTTAAAGGAGCGGGTCTCGCCGACGATCACGAAATCCGGATTCACGTCGGTGATGGTGAAACCGGCTTTATAGAGTTCGTGGATCAGCGCGCCTTCGCCGACCACGTAGGCTTTCTTCCCCTCCTGGCGGCGCAGGAAATCGGCGGTGGCCATCGCCGAGGTGTAAAACACGCTGTCGGGCACGTCGATGCCGGCGGTGGCAAAGCGGTTCGCCAGGTCCTGCCCGGTCTGGGAAGGGTAGTTGGTCAGACATACCAGCGGCATGCCTTTTTCCAGTACGCGGGCAACGAATTCCGGTGCGCCGGGTACGGCCACGTTATCGTGCATCAGCACGCCGTCAATATCGCAGATGATGTTCTTTAGGGTCATTTAGGGTCCGGATTTTTTTCTCAAAGGGCACAGTATACACGCCCGCGGCGCTTAACTTTCCAGCAAATGCTGCAGCAGCAGGCCGTTGAGCATTGAGCGCTTCACCAGCGCGAAGGCGCCAATGGCCGAGCGGTGATCCAGTTCGGAGCGCACCACCGGCAGATTCTGGCGGAACGCCTTCAGCACCTGGGTATTGATGCAGCTTTCAATGGCCGGGAACAGCACTTTTTCGGCTTCCGTTATTTCACCGGCGATCACCACTTTCTGCGGATTAAACAGGTTGATGGCGATGGCGATAGTTTTACCCAGATAGCGGCCCACCTGCTCAATCACTTCTCCCGCCAGCGGATCGCCCTTGTTGGCGGCCCGGCAGATAGTTTTGATGGTGCAGTCGTCGAGGGTCACTCTACTCTGGTATCCCTGCTCCAGCAGGTGGCGCACCCGCTGCTCAATCGCCGCATTGGCGGCAACGGTTTCCAGGCAGCCAAAGTTACCGCAGTGGCAGCGCTCGCCGAGCGGATCGACCTGGATGTGGCCAATCTCGCCGACGTTGCCATTGCGGCCGATAAAGATGCGTCCGCCGGAGATTATTCCCGCCCCGGTGCCGCGATGCACGCGCACCAGAATGGAGTCTTCGCTGTCCTGGCTTGCGCCAAAATAGTGCTCGGCCAGCGCCAGGCTGCGGATATCGTGGCCGACGAAGCAGGTGACTTTAAAGCGCTTTTCGAGAGCAAAAACCAGGCCCCAGTTCTCGACCTGAATGTGCGGCATGTAGCGGATCACGCCGCTTTCCGGATCGACCAGCCCCGGGAGGATCACCGAAATCGCAATCAGCTCGCGAATCTTACGCTGGGTGTGCTCAATAAAGGTGGCGATGGTGTTGAGCAGGGCGTGCTCCAGGGTCTCCTGGGTGCGCTCGGGCAGCGGATAGTGTTCTTCCGCCAGCACCTTGCTGCTCAGATCGTAGAGCGTCAGGGTGGTGTCGTGCCGCCCCAACCGCACGCCGATGGCGTGAAAGTTGCGGGTTTCGGTCACGATAGAGATAGCGCGGCGGCCCCCGGTGGAGGCCTGCTGATCGACTTCTTTAATCAGCCCGCGCTCAATGAGCTGACGCGTGATTTTGGTCACGCTGGCGGGTGCCAGCTGGCTCTGCTCGGCAATCTGTATGCGCGAGATAGGGCCGTGCTGGTCAATCAGGCGGTAAACGGCCGCGCTGTTAAGCTGTTTAACGAGGTCAACATTACCAATCTGAGCTTGTCCGCCTGATGTCATACTGTCAGTTACTCAAGTTAACGACCTCGTTACCATTAACGATGGTCCTGGTGATTTTATAATCGCGCGTGAAGGCGGTCAGGTTCGCCACCATGCCCGGGGCAATGCGACCCAGCGTCTTATCGACGCCGATAGCGCGGGCCGGGTAGAGCGTCGCCATACGCAGGGCTTCATCCAGCGCCACGCCGCAGTGCTCAACCAGGTTGCGCACGCCCTCAATCATGGTGAGCGACGAACCGCTGAGGGTACCGTTTTCATCCACGCACAGTCCATTCCGGTAGTATATTGTTTTACCAGCAAAAATGAACTCCTCAATGTCGGCTCCCGCGGCGGCAGTGGCATCGGTGACCAGGCAGAGCTTATCGCCCTTCAGGCGCTTGGCATTGCGCACGTTGGCGAAATCGACGTGCAGGCCGTCAACAATGATGCCGCAGTGGAGGTCAGGCTCGTCAAAAATGGCGCCCGCCAGGCCCGGCTCGCGCCCGGAGATATAGGGCATCGCATTATAGAGATGAGTGGCGAAACGAATACCGGCGCGGAAACCGGCTTTGGCTTCAGCAAGCGTTGCATTCGAGTGCCCTGCGGAGACTACGATGCCGGCGGCGGTCAGCTTCTCAATCACTTCAGCCGGCACCATTTCCGGCGCCAGGGTCACTTTGGTGATGACGTCAGCATTCTCGCACAGTACATCCACCAGCGCCGGATCCGGTTTACGCACGAAGTCCGGATTGTGGGTGCCTTTCTTGACCAGGTTAAGCCACGGACCTTCCAGATGCAGGCCCAGCGCCTGATTAGGGTGCTTCGCCAGATACTCGCGCATCACGCGAATGCCTTGCTTCATTAATTCGTCGCTGGTGGTGATAAGCGTCGGCAGATAGCTGGTGCAGCCCGCTTTTTCGTTGGTCTTCTGCATGATTTCCAGCGTTTCAACGGTCACCGCGTCGGGGCTGTCGTTGAACTGCACGCCGCCGCAACCGTTGAGCTGGACGTCGATAAAACCGGGAGCAAGAATGGCGCCGTTAAGCGAGCGCTGTTCAATCCCGGGCGGCAGGTCGCTCTGCGGGCAGATCCGTGCGATCAGGCCATCAGCAACAACGACCGCGTGGTCATCCAGAATGTCACGACCGGTGTAGATCCGGCCCTCGGTTAGTGCATACATGTATCGACTCCCGGTGATAAAAATGCAACCGCCCCTGAAGCAGAGGCGGCGGTGTTAATTACAGACCTTTGATGTTTTCAGCTTCTAATTCGTTGAAGTACTTCAGGGTCTTCACTTTCAGCTCCATGGTGGACGGCTCGTCGCAGACCATGACGGCCTTCGGATGCAGCTGCAGGCAGCTGATGGTCCACATGTGGTTAACGTTGCCTTCTACGGCCGCCTGCAGCGCCTGGGCTTTCTGATGGCCCAGTACCAGGATCATCACCTCTTCGGCATCCAGCAGCGTGCCAACGCCTACGGTCAGCGCATATTTTGGAACCTGATCGACGTCGCCGTCAAAGAAACGGGAATTGGCCACGCGGGTATCGTGGGTCAGGGTCTTGATGCGGGTGCGCGAGGCCAGCGAGGAAGCCGGTTCGTTAAACGCAATATGGCCGTCGTTACCTACACCGCCCATAAACAGGTGGATTTTACCGTAAGCGCGGATTTTTTCTTCATAACGACGGCATTCTGCGTCAATGTCTGGCGCATTGCCATTCAGCAGGTTAATGTTCTCCGCCGGAATATCCACGTGGTCGAAAAAGTTGCGGTGCATAAAGCTGTGGTAGCTTTCCGGATGGTCCGCTGGCAGGCCAACGTACTCATCCATATTGAAGGTCACGACGTGCTGAAAGCTGACCTGGCCCGCTTTGTGCATTTCTACCAGCGCCTTATAGGCGGTGAGCGGCGTACCGCCGGTCGGCAGTCCCAGCACGAAAGGGCGATCGGCGGTCGGTTTAAACGCATTAATACGGTTGACGATATGACGTGCAGCCCATTTGCCGACCTGTTCAGCGGTTGCCAGGGGGATCAGTCTCATTGTTCACCTCAATAGTTAGTATAAGCGTTGGCGGATTGGCGCCTGAACTCAGTTAAGCGTAACCTGGTTTGAGCTGCGTAAGGGGCAATCCGTATCGATTTTTCGTATAATAAAATAAGTTTTCGCAGTTAGCCAGCGAGGTAGGCCAGGCAATACGATTTTTGGTGATAAAAATCACAAAAAGGATGCATTTAATTTGCGAGGCGAATTAATTTCTCGGACACTTTGCAGGCTGGTGAGAAATCGCCGGGACTACAAGGTTAGCACACTATAAAAATAGGGCTTTGACTGAGTCAGATCGGGGTCTCATAGGGGGAATAAAGTGAGTGTTCTAGGTTATTTACAAAAAGTTGGCCGCGCGCTTATGGTGCCGGTGGCCACGCTACCGGCCGCAGCCATCCTGATGGGTGTCGGCTACTGGATCGATCCTAACGGCTGGGGAAACACCAGTGCCCTGGCCGCCTTTTTCATTAAATCGGGCTCGGCGATCATCGATAATATGTCGGTACTGTTCGCCATCGGCGTAGCCTACGGTATGTCCAAAGATAAAGACGGTGCGGCGGCGCTGACCGGCTTTGTCGGTTTCCTCGTATTGACGACCCTCTGCTCGCCGGCTGCGGTGGCGATGATCCAGAAGATCCCTGCGGACCAGGTTCCTGCGGCGTTCGGTAAGATCAACAACCAGTTCGTCGGTATTCTGGTGGGGATCATCTCGGCGGAGCTCTACAATCGCTTTAGCAGCGTTGAACTTCCGAAGGCGCTCTCCTTCTTTAGCGGACGCCGGCTGGTGCCTATCCTGACGTCGTTCCTGATGATCGTCGTGGCGTTTGTGCTGATGTATATCTGGCCGGTGATTTTCGACGGGCTGGTCAGCTTCGGCGAGCATATCCAGAAGATGGGTTCCATCGGCGCCGGCGTGTATGCGTTCTTTAACCGCCTGCTGATCCCGGTGGGTCTGCACCACGCGCTGAACTCTGTGTTCTGGTTTGACGTCGCCGGCATTAACGATATTCCGAACTTCCTCGGCGGCGCTCAGTCTATCGAAGCCGGTAAAGCGGTTGTCGGTATTACCGGTCGCTATCAGGCGGGCTTCTTCCCGATTATGATGTTCGGCCTGCCGGGTGCGGCGCTGGCGATTTACCACTGCGCGCGTCCGGAGAACAAAGCGAAAGTGCTGGGTATTATGATGGCGGGCGCCTTCGCGGCCTTCTTTACCGGTATTACCGAGCCGCTGGAGTTCTCCTTCATGTTCGTCGCGCCGGTGCTCTACTTCATCCACGCCGTGCTGACCGGGATCTCCGTCTTTATCGCCGCCAGCATGCACTGGATCGCCGGCTTCGGCTTCAGCGCAGGCCTGGTGGACATGGTGCTCTCCTCGCGTAACCCGCTGGCCACCCACTGGTACATGCTGATCCCGCAGGGCCTGGTGTTCTTCGTGATCTACTATGTCGTGTTCCGCTTCGCGATCACCAAATTCAATATGATGACCCCGGGCCGTGAACTGGCGGTGACCGGCAGCGAACTGGATGGAGAAGACGTTAACGTCAGCAGCAATGGCGAGCAGGATGTTTCCGGCCTGGCCCGTCAGTATATCGCGGCAGTGGGCGGTTCCGATAACCTGACCGGTATCGACGCCTGCATCACCCGCCTGCGTCTGAACGTGAAGGACTCCTCGCTGGTTAACGAGGCGCTGGCTAAGCGTCTGGGCGCTTCCGGCGTTATCCGCCTGAACAAAACCAGCGTGCAGATCATCGTCGGCTTCGTGGCGGAGAAAATTGCCAATGCCATGAAGACCACCGGTCCGGTTGCCGCTTCTGCAGCAGCACCGGCGGCACCGGCTCCGGCCCAGTCGGCGGCAAAACCGCAGGCGGTGCCGAACAACAGCGTCGTGGTTGAGGCTCTGGTTTCGCCGATTACTGGTGATATCGTTGCGCTCGATCAGGTGCCTGACGAAGCCTTCGCCAGCAAAGCGGTCGGCGACGGCGTGGCGGTGAAACCAACGGCGAAAACCGTCGTTTCCCCGGCTGCGGGCACCATCGTGAAAATCTTCAACACCAACCACGCGTTCTGCCTGGAAACGGCTAAAGGCGCGGAGATCGTTGTCCATATGGGTATCGACACCGTGGCGCTGGACGGCAAGGGCTTTACTCGCCTGGTGGAAGAGGGCGCCGAAGTGACGGCGGGCCAGCCTGTGCTCGAACTGGATCTGGACTTTCTCAACGCCAACGCCCGTTCAATGATAAGCCCGGTGGTGTGCAGCAACATCGACGACTTCGGCGGCCTGATTGTTAAGGCCCAGGGTCAGGTGGTTGCCGGCGAAACGCCGCTGTATGAGATTAAAGGCAAGTAAGCGTTTCTGAGTAGCGTATGCCTTAAGCGGCGGGGGAGCGATCCTCCGCCGCTTTTTTATGCAGCAAATAAGCGGCAGCGCGTTTTACTTTATATAAAGGTTGTCTCTTCGCCCGGCTTATAAGATCATACGCCGTTATATGTTATGACCGCTTTGAGGAATTCACGATGAGTGAGGCTGAAGCCCGCCCGACTAACTTTATTCGTCAGATCATTGATGAAGATCTGGCCACCGGTAAAAACACGACGGTCCATACCCGTTTTCCGCCCGAGCCGAACGGTTATCTGCATATTGGCCATGCGAAATCGATCTGCCTGAACTTCGGCATCGCCCAGGATTATCGGGGCGAGTGCAATCTGCGCTTCGATGATACCAACCCGGTGAAAGAGGATATCGAGTACGTTGATTCCATCAAGCATGACGTCGAGTGGCTCGGCTTCCACTGGGCGGGCAACGTTCGCTACTCCTCCGACTACTTCGATCAGCTGCACGCCTACGCGGTGGAGCTTATCAACAAAGGCCTGGCCTACGTTGACGAACTCTCTCCGGAGCAGATCCGCGAATATCGCGGTACGCTGAAAGAGCCGGGTAAAAACAGCCCCTACCGCGATCGCAGCGTTGAAGAGAACCTGGCGCTATTTGAGAAAATGCGCAGCGGCGGCTTCGAAGAGGGCAAAGCGTGCCTGCGCGCGAAGATCGATATGGCGTCGCCGTTTATCGTCATGCGCGATCCGGTGCTGTACCGCATTAAGTTTGCCGATCACCACCAGACCGGCAGCAAGTGGTGCATCTATCCGATGTACGACTTCACCCACTGCATCAGCGATGCGCTGGAAGGGATCACCCACTCCCTGTGCACCCTGGAGTTCCAGGACAACCGCCGCCTGTACGACTGGGTGCTGGACAATATCACCATCCCGCAGCATCCGCGGCAGTACGAATTCTCGCGCCTGAACCTGGAATATACCGTGATGTCCAAGCGCAAGCTCAACCTGCTGGTCACCGACAAGCACGTTGAGGGCTGGGACGATCCGCGTATGCCGACCATTTCCGGCCTGCGCCGCCGCGGCTACACTGCCGCATCGATTCGCGAGTTCTGCAAGCGTATCGGCGTCACCAAGCAGGACAACACCATCGAGATGGCGTCGCTGGAGTCCTGCATTCGTGAAGATCTCAACGAGAATGCCCCGCGCGCGATGGCGGTTATCGATCCGGTTAAGCTGATTATTGAAAACTACCCGCAGGGCGAAAGCGAAGTGGTCAGCATGCCGAACCATCCGAACAAGCCGGAGATGGGCAGCCGCGACGTCCCGTTCAGCGGCGAGATCTGGATCGATCGCGCGGACTTCCGCGAAGAGGCCAACAAGCAGTACAAGCGGCTGGTGCTCGGCAAAGAGGTGCGCCTGCGCAATGCCTATGTGATCAAAGCCGAGCGCGTTGAGAAAGACGCCGAAGGCAACATCACCACCATCTTCTGCTCCTACGATGCCGATACCCTGAGCAAGGATCCGGCGGACGGTCGCAAGGTGAAGGGCGTTATCCACTGGGTGAGCGCGGTGCACGCGCTGCCGGTTGAGATCCGCCTCTACGACCGCCTGTTCAGCGTGCCGAACCCGGGCGCGGAAGAGGATTTCCTGTCGGTTATTAACCCGGAATCGCTGGTGATCCGCCAGGGCTACGCAGAGCCTTCACTGAAAGCAGCGGAAGCGGGCAAAGCGTATCAGTTCGAGCGCGAAGGCTACTTCTGCCTCGACAGCCGCCTGGCAACCGCCGACAGGCTGGTGTTTAACCGCACCGTCGGCCTGCGCGATACCTGGGCGAAAATCGGCGGCTAAGTTCGCTGTACGGCTAACGAAAAACGGCCTTCCGCAGGGAAGGCCGTTTTTTTATACGTGCTGACCGCCGTTGACGTGGATCTCGGCGCCGTTAACGTAGGCCGCGCCCTGGGTGCAGAGGAAATAGATGAGCGTGGCTACTTCTTCCGGCTTGCCGAGCCGCTGCAGGGGGACGCTCTGCTCAACGATTTGCGCGGTGCCCGGCGAGAGGATGGCGGTATCGATTTCGCCCGGCGCGATAGCGTTGACCCGCACGCCCTGGCGGCCAAACTCATGGGCCATTTCGCGGGTCAGGGCGGAGAGGGCGGCTTTTGAGGCGGCGTAGGCAGCCCCGGCGAAGGGATGGACTTTGCTGCCGGCAATGGAGGTGACGTTGATGACGCTGCCCTGCGCCGCCTTCAGTTCGTCAAACAGCCCGCGCGCCAGCAGCGCGGTAGAGAACAGATTGACGTTGAACACCTTGATCCAGGTGGCGTAATCGCTGTCGAGAACCCCCAGCCGCTCGCCGCCGCTGCCCTTCGGCGAGATGCCGGCATTATTCACCAGCGCATCCAGCCGGCCCCCGAGCCGGGCCTTTATTTCCGGCAGCTGCTCGCCGAGCTGGTTAATATCCTCCAGATCGAGATGAATATGGTTCAGCAGCCCTTCGGCCCAGGGGCACTCCGTGACCCAGCTCTGGCGCGAGGCGGTAAATATTTCCCAGCCCGCCGCATGGAAGTGTTTGACGGTAGCGTGACCAATTCCCCGGCTGGCACCGGTCAGTAATAATACTTTTTTATCACTCACAACTATAACTCCCGGTGCGTTATTAACTCATAAGTATAATTTACTAGTATCCATGATCCTGGCGGATACGAAAGGTGACCTGTGTCATAAAAAATATCTCAACGTAATAAGAAATATTCTCGTATAAAAATTAACATTTTAATGCACTTATTCCCATTGATAACTGTGAGATGTTTCTTAATATGACGTTCCCTACTCACTCATAAAGAATAATTAACAATGAAAATACTTACATCAGTGGCAACGAAACCAGGACGCTTTATCACCCTCAGTGCACTGGCGCTTGCGCTGGGCTCAACCCACGCTTTCGCCGCCGACGCCTTCAGCTACGACTCGCCCTACATGCTCGGCGACTGGGGCGGTCTGCGCACCGATCTTGAAAAGGAAGGGGTTAAATTCTCCGTCGGCTATACCATGGAAGCGGCCTCCAACCTGGCGGGCGGCTACGATACGTCTACCACCGCGCGCTACAGCGACCAGCAGGCGTTTGGCGTCAATCTCGATCTGCAAAAGCTGCTCGACTGGAACGATACCGAATTCCAGTTCACCATCACTAACCGCGACGGACAGAACCTCTCTGACCACGTTGCAGACCCGCGTACCGGCAGCGTCTCCTCGGTGCAGGAAGTGTACGGTCGCGGTCAGACCTGGCGTCTGACCCAGCTGTGGCTGCGCAAAGGCTTCTTCAATGACGGCCTTGATATCAAAGCCGGTCGCCTGACCGTCGGCGAGGATTTTGATAACTTTGACAGCAAGTTCCAGAACCTGGCCTTCGGCAGCGGCCAGGCGGGTAACTGGCGCGGCGACCACTGGTACAACTGGCCGGTCTCCCAGTGGGGCGCGAGGGTACGCCTCAACTTTACGCCGGAGTGGTTCTTCCAGGTCGGCTTCTACAACCAGAACCAGTACAACTACGCGCGCGGCGACGGCTTCCGCTTCGAATTCAGCCCGACCGAGGGCAACCTCGTGCCGGTCGAACTGGGCTGGAAACCGAAGCTGGGTCCGGAAGGGCTGCCGGGTAACTATCGCCTCGGCGCTTACTACTCTTCGACTAAAGATCCGGAGTACGCCACTTACCGTAACGGCAGCTTCGGCCAGGATGACAAGCACTCCTACGGCGGCTATATCCTTGCCCAACAGCAGCTGACCAGCATGAACGGCGACGTGAGCCGCGGCCTGGGCGTGACCGTTCAGGCGGTGATGAACGACCACAAGACCTCAAAGACCGACAACTATCAGGCGATTGCTTTAACCTGGAAAGGGCCATTCGACGCCCGCCCGCAGGATGAGATTGGCATCGGCGCGGCGCGTATTCACATCAACTCTGACTACAGCCACATGCTGCGCACCGAGAACAACGAGCACGGTATTCACGACTACGATAATCCGGCCTATCTGCCGATCCAGTCCGGCTCGGAGATGAACTATGAAGTCTATTACGATGTGCACGTCACTAACTGGATGTCGCTGCGTCCCAACCTGCAGTACGTCTCTTCGCCGGGAGCGGTCAGCAAGGTGGATGACGCCTTCGTCGGCGGCCTGACGGCAAACATTAACTTCTGATAGTTTTCCCGCCTAAAAAATCCCGGCATCGCGTCCGGGATTTTTAATGTCCTGCGTCCGGCATTCAGGAATTATTTATTTTTCACTGCGAATTAATTGTGCGTGCCTGACCGTACGCCCCGCTCGTCGTATTTCTCCTCTTTTTTACGCCTTTTGCCCACTTGCAGAGGCATAATGCGTTTGTAACAAAAAGAAAGTAAATATGTGCACCCGGTCATAATCTTGCGTTTTTGTGCTGAAAAACGATTGATAATTCGCATCGCGAAAAATAGTCTGTTCAGCACAGCAGACCGGCTTTGCCGACTGTTTTTGCATTTTTTTATTTTATCGCTGTCCGCGCTGGCGGCTGCGTTTTTAAAGTCAAAGAGGATAAACCCATGCGTACGTTCAGTGGCAAACGTAGTACGCTGGCGCTGGCTGTCGCCTGCGCCACCGCAGTCACCGGCTGGATAGCGGCCCCCCAGGCCCGTGCAGCAGGCTTTGTTGACGACTCCGTTTTAACCGGCGGCATCTACTACTGGCAGCGCGAGCGCGACCGTAAAGACGTCACCGATAACGACAAATATAAAACCAACCTCAATCACTCCACCTGGAACGCCAACCTCGATTTCCAGTCCGGCTATGCCGCCGACATGTTCGGTTTCGACATTGCGGCCTTTACCGCCATTGAAATGGCGGAGAATGGCGACAGCGGGCATCCGAATGAAATCGCCTTCTCGAAAAAGAATAAAGGTTACAAAGAGGATTACTCCGGCGATAAAAGCGGGATCAGCCTCTATAAGGCCGCGGCGAAATTTAAATACGGCCCCGTATGGGCGCGCGCCGGCTATATTCAGCCGACCGGACAAACGCTGCTGGCCCCGCACTGGAGCTTTATGCCGGGCACTTACCAGGGCGCCGAAGCGGGGGCCAATTTTGACTACGCCGACGCCGGGGCGCTGAGCTTCTCCTATATGTGGGCCAACCAGTATAAGGCCCCCTGGCACACCGACGTTGACCGCTTTTATCAGGCGGATAAGCACACCAAGGTGAAATATCTTCACTCTCTCGGGGCGAAGTATGACTTTAAAAATGACCTGGTGCTGGAGGCGGCATTTGGCCAGTCCGAAGGCTATGTCGATCAGTATTTTGCCAAGGCCAGCTATAAGTTCGATATTCCCGGCGGTCCGCTGACCACCAGCTACCAGTTCTACGGCGCGCGCGATAAAGAGCACGGCCGCAACGTAAACAACATCTACGACGGCACCGCCTGGCTGCAGGGACTGACCTTCGGCTACAAGCTGGCGGAAGTGCTGGATCTTCGCCTGGAGGGCACCTGGGTCAAGGCCGACGGCCAGCAGGGCTTCTTCCTGCAGCGCATGACGCCCACCTACGCCTCGTCCAACGGCCGCCTCGATATCTGGTGGGATAACCGCTCGGACTTCAACGCCAACGGCGAGAAATCGGTCTTCTTCGGCGCGATGTACGATCTGAAAAACTGGAACATGCCGGGCTGGGCGGTGGGCGCTTCCTACGTCTACGCCTGGGACGCCAAGCCGTCGACCTGGCAGCTCAGCCCGGACGCGTACTACGACAAAAACCAGAAGATTGAGGAGTCCTCCTACAGCCTCGATGCCATGTACACCGTTCAGGAAGGGCGGGCGAAGGGGACGCTATTCAAGCTGCACTTTACCCAGTACAACAACCACTCCAACATCCCGAGCTGGGGCGGCGGCTACGGCAACATGTTCCAGGATGAGCGCGACGTGAAGTTTATCGTTATCGCACCGTTCACCGTTTTCTGATCCCCGATGCGGCAGCCATGAGGCCTGCCGCTCATAAGGAAATCATACTATGAAAAAACTGCTCCTTGTTGTCCTGATGGCCTCCGGGCTGGTCGCCTGTAACCAGAGCCAGGCGCCAAAGAAAGATGAAAGCCGACTCAGAGAGGCCTACAGCGCGTGCATAAATTCGGCGAAAGGCAACCCGGATAAAGTTGAGGCCTGCCAGAGCGTGCTGGAGGTGCTGAAAAAAGATGAACAGCAAAAACAGTTCGCCAGTAAAGAGAGCGTTAACGTCCTTGATTACCACCAGTGCCTCGAGGCCACCCAGCGGGCCAATGACCAGGAGGTAAAAAAGAATTGCGATAAGGTGTGGCAGGAGATCCGCAGCAATAATAGTCGCTAACAGCACGGGCGGAGATTTTCTCCGCCCGATCGCTTAGCCCTTTTGTTCCACGGCCTGATACCCTTTACTCAGGCGCATAAATAGCATCGCCGTGGCCGACAGTCCGCACAGCGCCGCGCACATTAACCACCATCCCGGCGAGCTTTTATCGCCGGTCAGCTGCACCAGCGCGGTTGAAATCACCGGCGTCAGTCCCCCAAAAATGGCCGTTGCCAGGCTGAAGGCCAGAGAGAAACCGACGGTGCGCACGTAAACCGGCATGATCTCGGTCAGCGCTGCCACCATCGCGCCGTTGTACATCCCGAAGAAAAAAGAGAACCAGAGCAGCACGAGCGTCATGCGGGTGAAGTCGGGCGCCGCCGTCAGCCAGTGCATCGCGGGCCAGGTGGTGATCAGCGCCAGCAGCGTAATGCCCATCAGCACCGGCCTGCGCCCGATGCGATCGGAGATAGCACCGCCAATCGGCAGCCAGATGAAATTTGAGATCCCCACCAGCATGGTGACGAGCAGACTCTCCCTGGCGCTGAGGTGCAGCACGCTTCTGCCGTAAGTGGGGGTGTAGACGGTGATAAAATAGAAGGTGGTTGTCGTCATCGCCACCAGCAGCGTGCCGGCGATGATGATGCGCCAGTTCTTCACCATGGTGGCGAAAATCTCCCGGGTATCCGGCCGGTGGTGCCGCTGTAAAAATGCCTCTGTTTCCTGCAACGAGCGGCGCAGCACAAAAATCAGCGGAATAATCATGCAGCCGATAAAGAAGGGGATCCGCCAGCCCCATTCGGCTATCTGATCGTGCCCCAGCGTCAGATTCAGGCCGTAGCCGATGAGCGCCGCGCAGACAATGGCAATTTGCTGGCTGGCGGACTGCCAGCTGGTATAGAACCCTTTATTACCGGGGGTGGCGATCTCAGAAAGATAGACCGAAACACCGCCCAGCTCCACGCCGGCGGAAAACCCCTGCAGCAGGCGCCCCAGCAGCACCAGCGCGGGCGCCAGCAGGCCGATGGTCTGATAGCCCGGCACCAGGGCAATTAACAGCGTTCCGCAGCCCATAATGGCCAGCGTCACCATCAGCCCCTTACGGCGGCCAATTCTGTCGATATACGCGCCGAGGACAACCGCGCCTATCGGACGCATCAGAAAGCCGGAGCCAAAAACGGCGAAGGTCAGCATCAATGAAGCAAATTCGCTCTCACCGGGAAAAAAGGTTTTAGCGATATAGGTGGCGTAAAACCCGAATAGGAAAAAATCGAACTGCTCCAGAAAGTTACCGCTCGTTACGCGCAGTATGGCGCCAAAGGTGCTCGCGCGGGATTGTTCCTGCTTCATAGGTGCGCTCCATTCTCATGTTGTTGTTATGACAGAGGTTAAGACTCACTAGTCGCCTGCGATGCCAGGCTGCTTCCCGCGCCGCTTCTCAATTGCCCACTTGAGTAAGGCGGCGCAGCGGTAAAATCCGTGGGCAAACTTGCCGTAGGGCAGGGTCAGAAAAAGCGCCATCACCGCGCCAAGATGAACGGACAGCAGTACGCCCATCCACCCGGTGTCTCTTCCCGCCAGCAGCGCCAGACCGGTAATGCTTATCAGCAGCAGCAGCAGGATAAAGCCGCGATCCATCGGCTTCTGGCGAGGATCGCCGTGCAGCGGCGAGCGCCGCATATTGAGCCACAGCAGGCCGGCCGGGCCGATAATCAGGCCGACTCCGCCCAGCGTGCCGAGGACCACCGGCAGACTAAAGAAGGGGTAGGGTGCCTCCCATCCGGCAACGTAGTGATAGCCGGTTGCCACCACTGTGGCCGCAAAGCAGAGCATGAAGCCGTAGAAGGTAAAGTGGTGGAAGCGGCGGCGCATGAGCGTGAAGGCGTCATCGGCCTCGTTACAGCCCTTGCCGTGGCCGCCGTCAAGGTATTTTAGCGTCAGCGCATCGTGCGATGCCCGGGCTACATCGATGGATTCAGGCGCGCCGGGAGAGATTTCCCGCCAGAAGCGAATTACGCCCGCCATCAGCAGCCCCAGCGCGATGACAAACACGGAGCCAAACATCCAGGCGAGGAGGCTGTGGGGGTAGATTTGATAAAAATCGCCGGCGAGAGGCTCATGCAGAAGGGAGCCCTTAAGCGCCATAGTCAGCAGCAGAAACAGGATCAGGCTGCAGGTCAGCGCCAGCGTCACGGCGATCCCCGCCCGCTGATAGAGCGCGCCAAACGCCGCCGGGCGGGCATAGTGCTGATACGTCTCCAGCCGGACTTCGGCCATCGCCTTCGGCACATTGATAGCAAATTCGTGGGGCGGGGCGTACTGGCAGGCGTGGAGGCAGGCTCCGCAGTTGTGGCAGAGGTTCGCCAGGTAATTGATATCGGCTTTGCCGAACTCCAGGCGCTGGGTCATGGCGGGAAAAACGGCGCAAAAGCCCTCGCAGTAGCGGCAGGCGTTGCATACCTGCATCACGCGCTCAACTTCCATTTCTGGTTCGGTGAGTATTGTTGCTTCAATGATCAAGTTTTCAAGCTGTTTCACGGCGGCTCTCCTTGGTTGCTGCCTGCGCCGCCTGCTCGCCGGCAATACGGCCAAATGTCGTGCCAATCGACATGCCGACGCCGGCGGTATAGCCCTTACCGAGAACGTTTCCGGCCATCATCTCTCCGGCGACAAACAGGTTACGGCTGGGAATACCGCCGAAGTGGACGGCGGCGCGGTCGTTGACCTTCAGGCCGAGGTAGGTGAAGGTGATCCCCGGGCGCAGGGCGTAGCCATAGTAGGGCGGGGTATTCAGCGGCCGCGCCCAGTGCGTTTTTGGCGGGCTGAGATTTTCGGTCGCACAGTCGTCGAGCGTGGTGTGGTCGAAGCGGCCCGGGCGACAGGCGCGATTATAGGCGGCAACCGTCGCGCTAAATTTTTCAGGATCCAGACCGAGGAGCGTCGCCAGCTCCGGCAGGGTATTGGCCCGGGCGCCGGGAAAGACCGGCGGCATAAAGTGCCCTATCGCTTTGCTGTCGATGATGGAATAGCCTATCTGATCGGGCTGGTGGGCGACCAGACGGCCCCAGATAGCGTAGCGTTTAGGCCAGAAATCCTCACCCTCATCGTAGAAGCGCTCGGCGTCGCGGTTGACCACGATCCCCAGCGACACGCAGTCAACCCGGGTGCAGATGCCGCCGTCGTACAGCGGCGCCCTGGCATCAATCGCCACGCAGTGCGACTGGGAGGGATCGCCGATGATATCGGCGCCGGCATCGATCATAAATTTGAGCAGCACGCCCTGGTTAAAGCGGGTGCCGCGGATAAGAAAATTATCGGCGGGCCATTCGCCGCGCGCGTTCTGCCCCCACGCGTCGCGCAGCCACGCCCGGTTTGACTCGAATCCTCCGGCGGCCAGTACGCAGGCTCTGGCCTCAATGCGCTCCTGGCCGGTCAACGCCGCGACAAACTGCCCGTCTTTTAACTCCAGCGCCTCGACCGGGGTATCGTAGCGTATCCGGACGCCGAGCCGCTCGGCGCTGCGGTAGTAGGCGTTCACGAGGGCCTTCCCGCCGCCCATGAAAAACGCGTTGGTGCGCGCGACGTGGAGCGCGCCCGAGAGCGGCGGCTGAAAGTTAACGCCGTGCTGGCGCATCCACGTCCGGCAGCGGGAGGAGGTGCGGATCACCAGCCGGGCCAGGTGTTCATCGGTGTTGCCCTCCGTTACCCGCTGCAGATCCTGCCAGAACTCCTCTTCCGGATAGCTGTCCACCAGCACATCCTGCGGCCCGTCGTGCATACAGCGCAAATTGCGGGTGTGCTGCGAATTTCCGCCCCGCCACGCCCGGGGCGCTGCCTCAAGCAGCAGGACTGAGGCACCGCTTTCCCGGGCGGTTATTGCCGCGCACAGCGCGGCGTTTCCGCCGCCAATCACCAGAACATCGAACATCGCCTACTCCATTACGCTTTAACTTTTGTTAAATTTGTAATGTAAATGTATGCGTATTGTTTGTGTGGATGCGATGGCCCATCGCTAAAGGGGGCTTTAGTTTCCGTAAAGCGTGGCGCCTGGCCAGGCGCCTGCGTGAACCAGCTGACGCATGGTTTTACTCAGGAGGACGCGCGCGGCAAGGGCTGCGGGGGTGAGTTCGCTATCGTTAAGGCTGACTAAAAAATTGGGGCGGCTGAGTATCGGATTGTGGACGCCGATCACTCTCAGGGGAGCATCGCTTAGATGGGAAATCGCGGCACCGGGCTGCAGCGTTGCGCCGAGTCCGGCCCGGACGGCGTTCATTAGCAGCGTCAGGCCATCGATTTCCGCCACGATATTCACCGCCATGCTGTGCTCCTGACAGATAGCCTCCAGCCTGCTCCTCAGGCCGTGGCCGGCGCTGGGCATGATAAGCGGAATATCGGCCAGCTGCGCAGGAGCGATAGTCTCTTCGGCGACATTCGCCAGCAGTGCCGGAGTACCTATGATGAACAGGCGTTCTTCCAGGATGGGGCTTGCGCTCCAGCGCGGCTTTTTCTCCTGCTGAAAAACCACGGCCAGATCCAGCTGACGCGTCGCGATCATCCGCGCCAGGTTGCCGGAGAGGCTCTCCACAAGATGCAGCCGCACGTCGGCATAATTTTGCTGCATCGCAGAGATAAAGGGGATCCCGAGTACGGACGCGGTACTCGGCGGCATGCCGACGCTGACGTGCCCGCTGAGGCGCGCTTCGCGGGCCGCAAGGATGGCATCATCGGCGTGGCGGATGGCAAGCTGCGCCTGAGAGTAGAATGCCAGCCCGGCGCTGGTGGGCACGACGCCACGCGAGGTTCTTTGCAGAAGGCGAATGGACAGCTCGTTTTCAAGACGGGTCATCTGCTGGCTGAGCGCCGAGACGCCGATATCTAAATCGGCGGCGGCATGGCCCATACTTCCGGTCTCGACAATGCGCACGAAGTAGCGAAGCTGACGTAATTCCATACCGGCACCGGGATATAAAAAAACCAACCGCCGGGTTGGTTTCTGTTTACAGAATTGCGCTTATTTCTCTGACTTTTTGCTGTCGTGGGCGTGCTCGTCTTCGCGGCAGTCGCCTTCGGTGCAGTGGCCGTAGAGATAGAGGCTGTGGTTGGTCAGGCGAATACCGTGCTCGGCGGCGATTTCGCGCTGGCGCGCTTCGATAGAGTCGTCGCTGAACTCAATCACTTTGCCACAGTCGAGGCAGATCAGGTGATCGTGGTGATGCTGCTGGGTCAGTTCAAATACCGATTTGCCGCCTTCAAAGTTGTGGCGGGTGACAATCCCGGCATCGTCAAACTGGTTCAGCACGCGATACACGGTAGCCAGGCCAATCTCTTCACCCATATCGATAAGGCGTTTGTAGAGATCTTCCGCACTGACGTGGTGGTTATCCGGCTCCTGAAGCACTTCCAGTATTTTTAAACGCGGAAGCGTCACTTTCAGGCCTGCCTTCTTTAATGCGGTATTGTTGTCAGTCATGCGGAATCAGTCCTGTTACTAAGCGGTACACTTCCGAAGTGGGAAGTATGACTAAGAATAAATTAAGGATAATGCGTCTCATTATAGAACTGGTGGTGCTAAATGAAAACAGTATCCCCTGAGCAAAGTATGTGTTTCAAAACGGAGCTCACGTGCCGGATGTGCAGCGAACCCCGCTAAATCAGTGGACATTGTACAGGCATGTGTCCAAAAGTTAAAAATTTGTAGCGATTATTTTGATTGCTTTTATCTATCAATCTTTTCGCCATTCATCGCCTGGATGGCGCAGCGGCGGCTGCGCCAGTCGGTTATCAGGCGTTGATGATCTCTTCCAGGTGCAGCTCTTCAGAGATCTGTTTTACCCACTTCTCTACGCGCTCGGCGGTCAGCTCCGGCTGGCGGTCTTCATCGATGGCCAGACCCACGAAGTGATCGTCGTCTGCCAGACCTTTAGACGCCTCGAAGTGATAACCGGCGGTCGGCCAGTGGCCGACAATGGTTGCTCCGCGCGGCTCAATGATGTCGCGGATGGTGCCCAGCGCATCGCAGAAGTATTCGGCATAGTCTTCCTGGTCGCCGCAGCCAAACAGGGCCACCAGCTTGCCGTTGAAGTCTACCTCTTCCAGCGTCGGGAAGAAGTCGTCCCAGTCACACTGCGCTTCACCGTAGTACCAGGTCGGGATACCGAGCAGCAGAATATCGAAGGCTTCCAGATCTTCTTTGCTGCTTTTGGCAATGTCATGCACTTCGGCGACGTCTTTACCAAGCTGCTTCTGAATCATCTTTGCGATATTTTCGGTGTTGCCGGTATCGCTGCCGAAAAAAATGCCTGTGATTGCCATGAGTAAAATAACCTCTTGATACGAAATGAAATGACGGCGGAATAGCGCCCATAGATAGGCTCAATAATAGCAGGAGCTGCCGGGGGCGGGAACCGCTATCGGCCAGGACTGCACTCTCTGCTACATGAAAAGGTTTTTTTGGCGGATTTTCAGCCGATTTGCTGGCTGCGCAGCGCGGCAAGCTGGCTCATCAAAATCTCTTCGATGAGCTCGCTGCGGCTGATGTCCCGCGCTTGCGCGAGTTCGTTAAGCGCATCGACCGCATCGGCGTTGAGCTTCAGCTCCACGCGCTTGAGGCCCTTCACTTTGTCGCGCTTCAGCTGGTTGCGCTTGTTGATGCGCAGCTGTTCGTCACGCGAAAGCGGATTGGTTTTCGGTCTTCCCGGACGACGCTCGTTTGCGAACAAATCCAGCGTTGTTCGGTCCGTTTGTTCTTTTGCCATGATTAAGAGTGACTTCGGGGAAACAAAGCGCCGGACAACCGGTCCGGCGGCGATAGCGCGCCATCATACATCAGGGAGCGGGCAGGGCGCCAACGCTGCGAAGCCTGATGGCGTGCGGTCGCTCGGATTTTAATCACTCCTGCAGATAGCGGCGGATGGCGCGCAGCACGGCATCGGGTTTTTCGGCGTGAACCCAGTGCCCGGCGCCGGCGATAACGTGGGCGCGCGCCTGAGGGAACTGGGCCAGCAGATCGTCGCGATAGGATTCCTTAACGTAAGGTGAGTTGCCGCCGGGAATAAACAGCGCCGGATGGTCCCACGCCGGGATCGTTTCCCAGCCGACGATATGCGGATACTGATCCCACAGCACCGGGACGTTGAAGCGCCATTCGCCGTCGACAAAGGATTTGAGCAGGAACTGGATCACGCTCTCTTCGTTGAGATGCTGGCGCATCACCTCGGCGGCCTGGTGACGGCTGGCGCAGCCCGCCTTAGTCACGGCGTTGACGGCGGCAAAGATCTCATCGTGGCGGCGCACCGGATAATCCACCGGCGCAATGTCAATGGCGACCAGCTTCTCAACGCGCTCGGGGGCGAGGGCGGTAAAGGCCATCACCGCTTTGCCGCCCATCGAATGCCCGATGAGAATGATTTTATCGATGCCGCTGGCGTCGAGGGTATCCAGCAGATCCTGCGCCATCGCAGGATAGTTCATCTCCGGCGCGCGCGGCGACAGGCCGTGGTTACGCATATCGACTTGCAGAATATCGTGGTCCTGAACCAGGTCCCTGGCCAGGATCCCGAGGTTGTCGAGACTGCCAAAAAGGCCGTGAACGAGGAGGATGGGGGAATTATTGTGCAGGTTCTGTGCAGATTGCGCTCGGCTGTTTAATTTCATGGCAAAGTTCTTATTTAGCGTCGTCGTGTTAGGGTATCATGTTGACCATTCTGCCGCCCGGTTGCAACTATGGGAAATTGTCCTGAAATTGCGGCCACTCAGGTTTGACGCTATCCGCTGTTGGGTTTTGAACCTATAATCCCAACGACTTATATTCAGAAAAAAATCGCACCGGATTAAGATGAAAACGATCGAAGTTGATGACGAACTCTATCGCTATATTGCCAGCCACACCCAGCGCATTGGTGAGAGCGCATCCGATATTTTGCGGCGCATGCTGAAGTTTTCCGCCGCCTCCCAGGCCGCAGCGCCCGTCGCCAAAGAGGCGCCCGCGCAGGTTCCGGCCGCGGCCGCGCTGCCGGTTAAAAAAGCGGCTTCGCCGAAAGACAACGTCCGCGCCATGCGCGAGCTGCTGCTCTCCGATGAGTACGCCGAACAGAAAAAAGCCGTTAACCGCTTCCTGCTGATCCTGACGACACTTTACGCCCTGGACAATAAGGCATTTGCCGAGGCCACCGAGTCGCTGCACGGCCGCACCCGCGTTTACTTCGCCTCCAGCGAAGCGACGCTGTTGAAAAACGGCAACCAGACCAAGCCGAAGCAGGTACCCGAGACGCCTTACTGGGTCATCACCAACACCAATACCGGCCGTAAATGCAGCATGATCGAGCACATCATGCAGTCGATGCAGTTCCCGGCGGAACTGATTGAGAAGGTTTGCGGCACTCTTTAATTAACCCTTGCATAAGAAGGACCAGGCAATGGCAACTCATCCACGTGCGGGTCAGCCCGCGCAGCAGAGTGATTTGATTAACGTCGCCCAGCTGACGTCACAGTACTACGTCCTGAAACCGGAAGTCGGTAATGCCGAACATGCCGTTAAGTTCGGCACCTCCGGGCACCGCGGCAGCGCGGCGCGCCACAGCTTTAACGAGCCGCACATTCTGGCGATTGCCCAGGCTATCGCCGAAGAGCGTGCGAAAAACGGCGTTACCGGTCCCTGCTATGTGGGTAAAGATACCCACGCGCTGTCCGAACCGGCAATTATTTCGGTGCTGGAAGTGCTGGCGGCCAACGGCGTTGACGTGATCGTGCAGGAAAACAACGGCTACACGCCGACGCCGGCCATTTCCAACGCTATCCTGGTCCACAATAAGCAGGGCGGGGCGCAGGCCGACGGTATCGTTATTACGCCGTCCCATAACCCGCCGGACGACGGCGGTATCAAATACAATCCGCCTAACGGCGGCCCGGCGGACACCAACGTCACCAAAGTGGTGGAAGATCGCGCCAACGCGCTGCTGGCCGACGGCCTGAAGGGCGTCAAGCGCATGACCCTCGATGAGGCCTGGGCTTCCGGCCACATTAAAGAGCAGGATCTGATCCAGCCGTTTATCGAAGGGCTGGCGGATATCGTCGATATCAAAGCGATTCAGAAAGCGGGCCTCAAGCTCGGCGTCGATCCGCTCGGCGGCTCCGGCATCGAATACTGGAAGCGCATCGCTGAGTTCTACAAACTCGACCTGACTATCGTTAACGACCACGTCGATCAGACCTTCCGCTTTATGCACCTCGACAAAGATGGCGCGATCCGCATGGACTGCTCCTCCGAGTGCGCGATGGCAGGTCTGCTGGCGCTGCGCGACAAGTTCGACCTGGCCTTCGCCAACGACCCGGACTATGACCGTCACGGTATCGTGACCCCGGCAGGGCTGATGAACCCGAACCACTATCTGGCCGTCGCCATCAACTATCTGTTCCAGCACCGCCCGCAGTGGGGCAAAGACGTGGCCGTCGGCAAGACCCTGGTCTCCTCGGCGATGATTGACCGCGTGGTGAATGATCTGGGCCGCAAGCTGGTGGAAGTCCCGGTCGGCTTCAAGTGGTTCGTTGACGGTCTGTTCGACGGCAGCTTCGGCTTCGGCGGCGAAGAGAGCGCGGGCGCCTCCTTCCTGCGCTTCGACGGCACGCCGTGGTCTACCGACAAAGACGGCATCATCATGTGCCTGCTGGCGGCTGAAATTACCGCCGTGACCGGCAAGAACCCGCAGCAGCACTACGACGAACTGGCTGAACGCTTCGGCGCGCCGAGCTACAACCGTATCCAGGCATCCGCCACTTCCGCGCAGAAAGCGGCGCTCTCTAAGCTGTCGCCGGAAATGGTCAGCGCCAGCACCCTGGCCGGTGACCCGATCACCGCCCGCCTGACCGCAGCGCCGGGCAACGGCGCCGCTATCGGCGGCCTGAAGGTGATGACCGACAACGGCTGGTTCGCCGCCCGTCCGTCCGGCACCGAAGACGCCTATAAGATCTACTGCGAAAGCTTCCTCGGCGAAGCGCACCGCAAGCAGATTGAGAAAGAGGCGGTGGACATCGTCAGCGAAGTGCTGAAGAACGCGTAATCTGCTCAGCTATCTGATAAACCCTGCCAGCCGGCGGGGTTTTTTTATGGCCGGTGAATAATTGCTCATTTCATCCCATATGGTAAAATAAAAAAACCAAATGGGAGGGAATATCATGAAACTCTACTCACCCACCGTTACCGTCGACAAACCTCACGACCCGTGGCGCGCCGTTGGCCTCGGCACCGGCGACGGTATTGAATTAATGGGGCAGATAAGCCTCGGCCTGGAGGGCGATGTCGCACGGCGCATCTCCGAGTGGGCAGATATCACCCCGGCGGAGCTGCGCAGGATGTCCGGCATTCCCAATACCACTTTCAACCGCAGCATTAAGGCCCGCTTTACCGCCGAACAGAGCGAGCGGCTGGTGCGCATTGTGCGCGTGCTGGAGCGCGCGGTAGATCTGTTTGAAGGCGATAAGCGCGCCGCGCAGAAGTGGATGAGCGAGCCAAACCGCGCACTCGGCTGGAAAGCGCCCGCAGAGGTCGTCTTCTCTGAAACCGGCGCGCTGGAGGTGATGCGCCTGATAACCCGGCTGGAGCACGGAGTCTACTCGTGATCTTCTACCGGCTGACCAAGACGCGCTATCTGATGAGCGCCTGGTCGGGGCAGGGCGCCCGCGAAGCCGGAGGGCGCTGGAACAGCGTCGGCACGGCGATGGTCTACCTGTCGCAGACGGCGTCGCTGACGATGCTGGAGACGCTGGTGCACCTCCAGGCCCCGCAGCTGCTGGACGCCTTCACGCTGCTCAGCATTGAGATCCCTGACGAACAGATCCAGACCCTCGACAGGCAGCGGCTGCCCGAAACCTGGTCCGGCGAAGAGGCGCCAGAGCTGGCCCTGCTCGGCGATGAGTGGATAGCCAGCGGCGTATCGCTGGCGCTGCGGGTGCCCAGCGCGCTCTCGCCGGTAGAAGACAACTGTTTACTCAATCCTCAGCATCCTGCACTCTTCGACATGATGGCCGGCGTGAAGAGAATTCCTTTCCGATTTGATACGCGCCTTAAATAACACCGTTAAATAATGAGGTAATCATGGATCGTCGCCAGTTTCTGACGACGTTTGCCGCTGCGCTATGTCTGAGAGCGGCCCTCTCTGAGTCTCTGGCAGCCGGGAGCGCGACCTCCATCATCCCGCTGTGGGAAGGGACGCCGCCCGGCGGCGGCGGCCCAAAGGGCGAATGCAGCATCTCAGCGCGCGGCGCGGTGAGTTACGTAGCCATCCCGACCCTGAGCGCGCTGCGGCCGGTAAAGCCTAATGGCCGCGCGGTGCTGATTGCCGCAGGGGGCGGCTATAAGCGCATAGAGATGGCGAAAGAGGCGTGGCCCGCCGCGCAGTGGCTGGCGCAGCGCGGCTATGCGCCTTACGTGTTGTGCTATCGCCTGCCGGGAGAAGGATGGCATGATGGCAATCTGGTCGCCCTGCAGGACGCCCAGCGCGCGCTGCGCGTCGTACGCCAGCGCCACGGGGAGGTCAGCGTTCTCGGTTTTTCGGCAGGAGGACATCTGCTGGGGATGGCGGCGCTGCGCCCCGATTTTGCCAGCTATCCGCCGCGTGATGCGCTTGACCGCAGGCCGGCCTCGGCGGACGGCGCCGCGCTTATCTATCCGGTGGTGACGCTGGAAGCGCCGTATAACCATACGTCCACCCACAAACTGCTGGTGGGTAATCATCCCGCGGCGGGCGAGGAGGCGCGCTGGTCGCTGCAGAGTTACGTGACGCCGCAGTCGCCGCCGCTGTTTCTGGCGCAGGCGGAGGATGACCACGTTTCAAATCCGCAAAACACGCTGATCCTCGCCGCCGCCTGCCGGCGCGAAGGCGTCCCCGTTGGAATGCACCGCTACCGCACAGGCGGCCACGGCTTCGGCATGGGGCGGCCGGGCACGCCGACCGCGGCGTGGCCCGCAGCCTACGAAGCGTGGCTGTGCAGGCGGCTGTGAGCGACGAAAGACTCCGACACGCAGAGCATCAGCCCCAGCCACACCGCGCCGAAGCAGATAAGTTCCGGGTAGTTAATCTGCTCGCCGAAAATCACTATCGCAATCACGAACTGCAGGGTCGGCTCGATATACTGCGCCAGCCCGGTGATCACCAGCGACGTTTTGTTGAGGGCGATAGCAAACAGGATCAGCGGAATGACCGTGACCGGCGCCGTCAGGATATACAGCAGATGCGGCACATCGGGCGAAAAGCTGCTCCCGGCGCCGCTGACGCAAAAGATAATCGCCACCACCGGCAGGGCCCACAGGGTTTCCAGGGTGATGGAGGTCAGTACGTCGTAGCGGATAAACTTGCGCACCAGCCCGTACAGGGCGAAGGAGAAGCCCATCATCAGCGGCAGCAGCGGCAGGTGGCCAAGAGAGAGGATCTGAAAGGCCAACCCGCAGGCGCCTAAAAAGACCGCCGCCTTCTGAAAGGCCGACAGCCTTTCCCGCAGGAAAAGACAGCCGAGCGTAATAACAAACAGCGGGTTAATGAAGTAGCCGAGGCTGGCGTCCAGCACCTGGTGGCGGGTCAGGGCATAAATAAACGACGACCAGGAGATTATCATCAGCAGGCCGGCCAGCATGCAGCAGAAGAACGAGCGCCGGTCCCGCCACAGATCGCGAATCGGCGTTCTGTGACGCAGCAGCAGACGCGCCAGCAGCAGCAGCGGGAGCGACCAGACTACCCGGTAGATCAGAATTTGCGCTAAATCGCCGCCGGAGAGGTACTGATAAAACAGCGGGGTAATACCCCATAAAACAAAGGCCAGCACAATTGTGGCTGGCCCACTGCGCATGTTGGTTAACATATAATTCACATCCAGGTATACATATTATCCGAACACACATCGTTAAGAAATTATTGTGGCGACGATGAAAGGTTCAGCAGGGTGAAAAATAAGACATTGTGTTGCTTGACGGGTACTTACTGCTTACTTTTACGAACCTTCCTGTTCTTAAAGTAGCTGTCAGAAGCGATTATACCAACATCGCTATCGTTCAATTTATACACTCTGTGTGATTATTTCCGCACATTATTTATGCCTGCGAGGAGAAAGACTGGGAAAAATAGTCATCGCGCGTCATTACCCGGATCTCGGGCTGAAAGTTTGGGATGATAGTGATTATTTTTTTAATAAAAACCGTGAGTTCGCTGAGTGACATAAAGCTGGCGATAGCCCAGGTATCCTTTGGCAGGGGCCTGGCGACGCCGTGCCCGTCGGCAACGACGGTAGCAAAATGATACTGCAGCAGCAGAGGAGTTAGCTTGTCATGAACCTCATTTAAGGCCTCGGGATAGGCGAAGGTGATGATAAATACGCCAAGATGTTTATGCCGCATAATATTCCTCAGAAACGTTTTATTAAAAAATGGCGAACAATAACACAACAGGAAAGCTCAGCGGCCAGGTCAGGCCGATAAATATGCTCGCCAGCAGACGCACGCTTTTTTTATCGCGGGTGAGAAACCAGGTGATCAGGCCGCATATAAGTGCCAGCGCCAGATAGATATTAACGATGATATGCCAGCTCGTCATCGGTGTCATACCCGTCGGTAAAATAGTGTGTAATCATTGCGGTAAAAGTGCCCGGCAGCGTATGCCTGCCGCCGGGCCAGTGCTTAACTGTGTTTATTCTTCAATTCGAAACGCGGGGAGATAAGTCCGTACAGCGTCCAGCCCAGGAAGGTGACGATAGCCCCGTAGAGCATCGCCTCTTCCCCGGAGGAGTAGAGCGCGTAGAAGCTGTACATCGCGCCGATAAAGGCCACGACGTTTGCCGAGCGGGCCTTACCCTGCGGCACGTTTGCCATACGCTGGATAATCGCCAGCGCCGCCATCGACAGAATGTACGGAATGATGTTAGTCACCACGGCCAGGTTAACCAGTACGTTAAATTGACTGTTCAGCGAGGGGCTAATGGTCATCAGCGACAATCCGGTCTGGATAATCACAATCACCAGCATCCCCTGAATCGGCGCGCCGGAGCCGCTTACCCGGGAGAACACTTTCGGGAAGTAGCCCTCGTCGGACGACGACTTGAACACCTGGGCGATAGTGAACTGCCAGCCGAGCAGAGAGCCGCAGCAGGACATCACCATCAGGGCCATAATTACTTTCCCGACGGCCGGGGTGAACATCTGAGCGAAAGCGAGGCCAAACGGCGCCGTCGAGTTCGCCAGATCCATGTTCGGTACGATCCCGGCAATGACGTTGGTGGAGACGATGTAGATAACCGCCGCTCCCAGCGTCCCGCCCAGCACCGCGATAGGGACGTTACGCTCCGGATTTTCTACCACGTCGGTATTGGCGCAGGCGGACTCCAGACCGAGGAAGGCCCACAGCGTCATGGCGATAGAGGAGCCCACCGCGCTGAAGAACGGCACGTGGTGCGGGTTCCAGGACGCGGCGTACATTGACGGGCTGAACCAGAACCAGCCAATAACGCACAGGCCCACGACCGGAATGATCACGCCCCACACGGTGACGCTGCTTATCTGACCGGTAATGCGCGCCCCGCCAAAGTTGGCGATGGTGCACAGCCACAGCACGCCGATAGTGGCGATACCAATCTGCACCGGACTCAGCGCGGCGCCGAACAGTTCGGTGCCGTAGCCTACGGCGGAGATGGCAATGGCGACGTTGGCGATCAGCAGCGAAACGCCGTAGGTGTAGTTGGCCATAAAATTACCGGACTTGCCGAAGGCATACTCCGCGTAGCCGCCCATACCGCCGGATTTCTTACTGAACATCCCGCACTTGGCGAAGGCCCACGCCAGCGCCATCGAACCGACGGCGGTGACCAGCCAGGAGATGATGGAGATTGTCCCCACCTCCGCGAGCTTGGTGGGCAGCATGATGATCCCCGAGCCCATCATATTGACCATGGTCAGAATGGTGAGCTGGACGACGCCCATTTTGTTGGATGACTTGCTCATAGTGTTCCCTCATGGCGTAAGGCCGGTCCGGCGGCCTGCGGTTTAATCACGTTGCACCAGACCTGTTTACGGCCGTCGTGCTCCTGGAGGTAAACCCCCTGCAGTTCAGGCGCAAACCCCGGCAGCTGGTTGATGCTGTCCTCAAGTGCGGCGAAGTAGTGCAGCACCGAGCCGCCCCAGACCTCGCCCGGGACAACGCACAGCACGCCCGGCGGGTAAGGCAGGGCGCCTTCCGCCGCAATGCGGCCTTCGGCCTGCGGCAGAGCGACAAATTCACACTGGCCGCGCAGATAGGCATAGTTGGCCTCCTGCGGATTCATCGCCACGCGCGGGAAGTGCGCCTTGCGAAACATCTCTTTCTGCAGCTGCTTCACGTTGTGGCGGGCGTAGATATCGTGCATCTCCTGGCAGATCTGGCGCAGGGTGTAGCCGGCATAGCGCGCTTCATACTGGTGATAGACCGACGGCAGCACGTCGCTGAGCGGCGCATCGGCCTCCAGCAGTTTTTCAAAGCGTACCAGCAGGGCCACCAGCTGCTGCAGTTTTGCCATATCTTCCGCCGGGGTCATCAGGAACAGAATCGAGTTGAGGTCGCATTTTTCCGGCACCACGCCGTTTTCACGCAGGAAGTTGGCGAGGATCGTTGCCGGCACGCCAAATTTCTCGTACTCGCCGGTAGCGGCATTGATCCCCGGCGTGGTCAGCAGCAGTTTGCAGGGATCGACGAAGTACTGATGCTCGGCGTAGCCCTCGAAGCCGTGCCATTTTTCGCCCGGCACGAAGTGGAAGAAGCGGAGGTCGCGGGCAATCGTTTTTGTCTCCCAGGCCTGCCACGGTTTGCCGTCAACCTGCTCGGGCACGAACGGGCGAATGTGGCGGCAGTTGTTGAGGATGATTTTTCTTGCCTCGATCGTATTCTCGACGCAGGACATCCACATATTGCGGCCCGCCGCGCCCTCGTGCATTTTGGCATTAACGTCCAGCGCGGCGAACAGCGGGTAGAACGGGCTGGTGGAGGCGTGCATCATAAAGGCGTTGTTGAGGCGCTTGTGCGGCACGTAGCGGCTCTGGCCCTTGATATGACTGTCTTTTTTATGGATCTGCGAGGCCTGAGAGAAACCGGCCTGCTGTTTATGCACCGACTGAGTCACCAGGATACCCGGATCGTTTTCGTTCAGCTCGAGCAGCAGCGGCGAGCAGTCGGCCATCATCGGAATAAACTGCTCGTAGCCGACCCAGGCGGAGTCGAACAGGATGTAGTCGCAGAGGTGGCCAATCTTATCGACAACCTGGCGGGCGTTGTAAATGGTGCCGTCATAGGTGCCAAGCTGGATCACCGCCAGGCGGAACGGCCGCGCTTCGTTGGCGCGCTGCGGCGCAGCGTCGGCGATGAGCTTACGCAGGTAGGGTTCTTCAAAGCAGTGGGCGTCGATGCCGCCGATAAAGCCGTAGGGGTTACGGGCAGTTTCCAGATAGACCGGCGTCGCGCCCGCCATCAGCAGCGCGCCGTGATGGTTAGATTTGTGGTTATTGCGGTCAAACAGCACCAGGTCGCCCGGCGTTAGCAGCGCGTTGAGCACCACTTTGTTTGACGATGAAGTGCCGTTGAGCACGAAGTAGGTTTTATCGGCGTTAAACACTTTAGCCGCGTGCTGCTGGGCGCTGCACGGCGCGCCTTCGTGGATCAGCAGATCGCCCATCGCCACGTCGGCGTTGCACAGGTCGGAGCGGAACAGCGTCTCGCCGAAGTATTCGACAAACTGGTTGCCGGCCGGGTGGCGGCGGAAGAATTCACCGCCCTGGTGGCCGGGGCAGTCAAAGGCGCTGTAGCCTTTATTCACGTAGTCTACCAGCGCGCTGAAAAACGGTGGCCGCATCTGCGTTTCATATTTATGCGCAGCGGCCTCAAGCTGGCGGCCGTAGAACTCATTGCGGGTTTCGTCGTGCTCGAAAACGCCCTGAATACGCGGCAGATAATGGTCAGGTACCACCTGATCTTTATTAATGGCGATAAATACCGGCAGGTCGTAGCCGGTGGCGTCTATTTCATCGAGCTTGCCGCACTCTACGTCTTCAATTGAGAGGACGGCAGCGGCGATATCAATAAACTGCGTGGCATCGGTATGCACCGTGCTTCGCTGAGTCATAAAGCAATTTGGGCAATTGCGACTAACGGCTATTTTTAATTCTGACATTTTTCATCTCTTTAATTCAGGTAATAGCAGGTCCTCAATTTCCATCAGGGGAAATTGACTATTCCGGATAAAAAGCAATACTCAGTCGCTGATAATAAAATCAGGATATTACTTTTCAGGTGTAATAAATCCGCTCAGCCCGGTGACTGATTAATAACAGGATTTATAGAGACGAGTGCGCGAGTCTACAGGTAACAACCTGTATGAAGTATAGGAATGACCTGTACGCTGAGGCACCCGTAGTCAGAAAGACTATCGGGCGTTAAAGAAGTGAAAATCAAAGCTGTTGCGGTGAGAGAACATCATAAGATGCGTTGTTCGCCTGATATGAGGCATTCTTCGGCTGTTATTTTCCATAATATTTACCTTCATCACTTATTTTTGAAAGCGAGGCTATTTTAACGCGCGCTAAATCATGAAACGTGATCCAGATCCGATAAGTAGCGCCTGATATAAATAATTGATGTAAATATTCCAATAGCTATGGATTATTTGAGTGAATGTTTTGGGTATGTTAAATAAGTGTTCTTTAGAAATTTAATGGTGCTACAAGAGGCTATAATTTATACATATTGTGGGGCGGGGAAGGGGCGATAAAATAAATAATGAATAATTATTCATAGCATAAAACGATAACCGATACCGGTTTCAGTTAATAAATGCCGGGGGCGCGCCGGATCTATTTCAAGCTTCTGCCGAAGATGTCCCATATATATGCGCAAATAGTGACTATGTTCGACCGCATTGGGGCCCCACACCTGGCTCAGCAGCTGGCGCTGGGTGAGCACCTTGCCATGATTATTAAGCAGCACCGCCAGCAGGCGAAATTCGATAGGCGTCAGGTGGATCGCCTCCCCGTCGCGCGAAATGCGGCGGCTGGCAATATCAACCTCAATACCGGAGAAGCTGTACTGCGGCTGACTCTGTTCACTGCCGCCCCGGCGGCGCAGGGCGACCCGCAGGCGGGCCTGCAGCTCGCCGATGCCGAAGGGCTTGCTGAGATAGTCGTCGGCCCCGGCGTCGAGGGCGGTAATTTTATCCGCTTCTTCCGCGCGTGCGGAGAGCACGATCACCGGCACCTGGCTCCACTGGCGGAAATCGCGGATGAACTCAACGCCGTCGCCGTCCGGCAGGCCGAGATCGAGGATCACCAGGTCCGGCTTGCGGGTGGCCGCCTCCAGCAGTCCGCGCTGCAGCGTTTCTGCCTCCAACACCCGCAGGCCGTCCCCCTCCAGCGCGCTGCGCAGGAAGCGGCGAATCGCCTGCTCGTCTTCAATTATCAGTACGTTTATCACGCGTCCTCGGTAAAGTCGTCCAGCGCCGGCGGGATCTCCGGCGGCAGGGTGACCACAAAGCTGGCCCCGCCTGCGGGCCGGTTATGGGCGCTCAGCGTGCCGCCGTGGACCTCAACAATCGCCTGGCAAATCGCCAGCCCCAGCCCCACGCCGGGGATAGCGGACTCTTTGTGGCCCCGGGCAAATTTAGCAAAAATCGCCTGCTCCTGACCAGCCGGAATGCCGGGACCGCTGTCCCACACTTCAATACGCAGCTGTTCAGGCTGGCCAGCGGCGCGAATGCCGAGCTGCGCGTCGGGCCCGGCGTACTTGACCGCGTTTTCCAGCAGGTTGATCAGGACCCGTTCAAACAGCGGACCGTCAACGTGAATCAGAGTCAGCGGATCGCCGAGGCTGAGGGCGATGTGCCGCCCGCCGAGCCCCGGCTCGAGGGTGCGGATAGCGCTGCCTACCACCTCTTCAAGGGTCAGCCACTCCTTGCGTAAATTAAAGCCGCCGGACTGGATCCGCGCCATGTCCAGCAGGTTATTCACCAGCCGGGCGGTATTGAGCACGTGCTGGCGAATTTCGCTGGCCTGGGCGGCGTGCGGCGAGCCTGCTGCCGCCAGATCGAGGGTGAGGATCTCGGCCTGGCCGAACAGCACGGTCAGCGGCGTGCGCAGATCGTGGGAGAGGGCGGCCAGCAGGGCGTTACGCACGCTCTCCCGCTCGCTCGCCAGCCGGGCCTGCTCTTCGCTACTGGTCAGCGCCAGGCGCTCCAGGGCGCTGGCCACCAGCAGGGTGCAGGTCTCCAGCAGCCGCTGCTGCTCGGGGATCATCAGCTGGCGGCGGTTGCCCGGTTCGACGATCAGCACGCCGTGGATTTTTTCCGCCGTTTTCAGCGGCAGACTGAGCCAGGGAACGCCGGGCAGCGTATCGGTTCCGGCCCCCGCGGGCTGGCCTTTGTCGAAGCTCCAGCGGGCGATCGCCTCATCCCAGCCGGCGACCGCAGCGCCCTCGGTCAGCGGCGCCAGCCGATCCTCGCCGTCGGGCAGCAGCAGCAGGCTGCGGGCGTGAAACGTCGACTGGATAAAGGCTTCGCTGGTGGCGGCGATATCCCGGGCGCTGCGCCCGCGCGCCAGCGCTTTTGACATCTCGTACAGGTGGCGGGTGCGCTGCTCGCGGTAGCGCGCCACCCGCGCCTGGTAGCGCACGCCCGCCGTCAGATTGCCGATCGTTAGCCCCACGGTCAGCATCACGCCAAAGGTCAGCACGTACTGCACGTCGGAGACGGCGAGGGTGCCGCGCGGGGCGATAAAGAACAGATCGAAGCTGACCACGTTAACCACCGTCGCCAGCACCGACGGCCAGCGGCCGTAGCGCAGGGCGACAATCACCACCCCCAGCAGATAGAGCATCACCAGGTTGGCGGCATCGAAGGCGGTGAGGAACTGGCTGGCGACGAGGGTTATCAGGGCGCACAGGGTGAGGGCGACGCCGCAGCCGCGCAGCTGGGCGCGCCAGCGGTCGTGCCAGGGACGCATATCGCTACTGCGGCCGGGATAGGGCGGGCGCTCTTCGAGAGCGACAATCACCAAATCCAGATCCGGCCCCAGCCGCGCCAGCCGGTCGGCAAAAGAGGCCCGCCGCCACCCGCGCTGCGGGCGGCGGCCAATAATGATTTTGCCGAGGTTGTGCTCCCGGGCATAGCGCAGAATGGCCCTGTCTTCCTGCGGATCGGCGAGGGTCGCGGTTTCCGCGCCCAGCTCCTGGGCGAGGCGCAGGGCGGCGAGAATGCTGCGCCGCTGGTGCTCCGGCAGGCGGTGCAGATCGGGCGTTTCCACATAGACCGCGTGCCAGGCGCTGCCGAGCTTTGCCGCCAGCCGGGCGGCGGTGCGCACCAGCTTCTCGCTGCCGCCGCCGTGGCCGACGCAGAGCAGGATGGCGTCGCGGGTGTGCCAGACCTTCTCTTCGCCCTGCCGGTCCCGCCAGTCGCGCATCTGCGAGTCCACCCGGTCGGCGGTGCGGCGCAGGGCCAGCTCGCGCAGGGCGATCAGGTTGCCTTTGCGGAAAAAGTGTTCGATGGCGCGCTCGGCCTGGCCGCCGATATAGACTTTCCCTTCGCGCAGGCGCTGGCGCAGATCGTCCGCCGGCAGATCCACCAGCACCACGTCGTCGGCGGCATCGAAGAAGGGATCGGGCACGGTTTCGCGCACCCGAATGCCGGTCACGCCGCTCACCACATCGTTGAGGCTTTCCAGATGCTGGACGTTAACCGTAGTGAAAACGTCGATGCCCGCCTCCAGCAGCTCTTCCACGTCCTGCCAGCGCTTCGGGTGGCGCGAACCGGCGGCGTTGGTGTGCGCCAGCTCGTCCATCAGGATCAGCGCCGGGCGGCGAGCGAGGGCGGCGTCGAGGGCAAACTCCGTCACCTTTCGCCCGCGGTGATGCTGGCGCCGGGGCGGCAGCGTCGCCAGGCCGTCGAGCAGCGCCGCCGTCTCCCGGCGGCCGTGGGTTTCCACCACGCCCACCACAATATCGAGCCCCTGGGCCCGCAGGCGCTGCGCCTCGCTGAGCATGGCGTAGGTCTTACCGACGCCCGCGCAGGCGCCGAAAAAGACTTTCAGTTTTCCCCGGTGGCGGCGTCCGGCCTCGGCCAGCAGGCGATCGGGATCGGGACGAAGGGGATCGTCGGTCATGCTCGGTCCTTAGGGTTGCTTCAGGCCGTCCAGCGCCTGGTTCAGCTCAACAATATTCACTACCGGCTGGCCGATAAATCCGACCAGCGGCCTCTGGGTGTGGCTAGCCACCAGCGCCGCCACGGCCTGCGGGCTGAGATGGCGCGCCGCCGCCACGCGCGGAATTTGCCAGCGCGCGGCCGGCGGCGTAATGCCATAGTCCAGCCCGCTGGCGGAGGCGGTAATCAGCTCCACCGGCACGGCGCCCTGCGCCTGCGGGTTCTCTTTTCGCAGGTCGGCTATTCGCGCCGCCAGCAGCGTATCCAGCGCCGGATTGCTGGCGGCGAGATTACTGCCGCCGGACGCCAGTGGATTATAGGGGCTATCGGCGGTAGCGGAAGGGCGGCCGTGAAAATATCCGGCCGCGGTAAACTGCTGGCCGATCAGCCGGGAGCCGCGAAGCTCGCCGCTGCTGATGATAAGAGAGCCGTTCGCCTGGTCCGGAAACGCCGAGCGGGCAACCAGGGTGGTGAGCAGCGGGTAAACGCCGCCGGTCATCAGGGTCATAAACAGTAAAACAGACAGGGCGGGGCGCAGCATAGCCATGGGGATATCCTCTTAAACCAGGCGCAACAGAGTCAGGATCAGGTCGATAAGCTTGATGCCGATAAAGGGCACCAGCAGGCCGCCGAGACCGTAGATCCACAGATTGCGGCGCAGCATTGCCGCCGCCGACAGCGGTCTGTAGCTCACGCCGCGCAGCGCCAGCGGGATCAGGAAAATGATGATCAGCGCGTTGAAGATAACCGCGCTGAGAATAGCCGACGCCGGGGAGTGCAGATGCATCACGTTCAGCGCGTTGAGCTGCGGATAAGTCGCCGCGAAGGCCGCCGGAATAATGGCGAAATACTTCGCTACGTCGTTGGCGATGCTGAAGGTGGTCAGCGAGCCGCGGGTCATCAGCATCTGCTTGCCGATATGCACCACCTCAATCAGTTTGGTGGGGTTGGAGTCGAGATCCACCATATTACCCGCCTCTTTGGCGGCCTGGGTGCCGGAGTTCATCGCCACCGCCACGTCCGCCTGCGCCAGCGCCGGGGCGTCGTTGGTGCCGTCGCCGGTCATCGCTACCAGCCGGCCCTCATTCTGGTACTGGCGAATCAGCGCCAGCTTGGCCTCCGGCGTCGCCTCGGCGAGAAAGTCATCCACGCCCGCTTCGGCGGCAATGGCGGCGGCGGTCAGGCGGTTATCGCCGGTGATCATCACCGTCTTAATGCCCATTTTGCGCAGCTGGGCGAAGCGCTCTTTAATGCCGCCCTTGACGATATCCTTGAGGGCGATAACGCCGAGCACGGCGCTGCCGTCAACCACCACCAGCGGCGTACCGCCTTCCCGGGCGACGCTCTCCACCAGCTTATCCACCTGCGGCGGAAAGCGGCCGCCGTTGGCGTCGACGTGGCGGCGAATGGCATCCGCCGAGCCCTTGCGGATCATCCGCGCCTGGACGTTGATGCCGCTCATGCGGGTCTGGGCGGTAAAGGGCACGAAGGTGGCCTGCAGCCCCTGCAGATCGCGCTCGCGCAGGTTAAAGCGCTGCTTCGCCAGCACCACGATGCTGCGGCCCTCCGGCGTTTCATCCGCCAGCGAGGCGAGCTGGGCGGCGTCGGCCAGCGCCCGCTCCTCGACGCCGGGGGCGGGCAGGAAGGCCGACGCCTGGCGGTTGCCGAGAGTGATGGTGCCGGTTTTATCCAGCAGCAGCACGTCCACATCGCCCGCCGCCTCCACCGCGCGTCCGCTGGTGGCGATGACGTTGGCCCCCAGCATCCGGCTCATCCCGGCAACGCCGATGGCGGAGAGCAGGCCGCCGATAGTGGTCGGGATCAGGCACACCAGCAGAGCGACCAGCACCGTGACGCTGACCGGCGTACCGCCGTAGGCCGAGAAGGGCCAGAGGGTGGCGGTGGCCAGCAGGAAGACGAGGGTCAGCGCCACCAGCAGGATGGTCAGCGCGATCTCGTTGGGCGTTTTGCGGCGCTGCGCGCCTTCCACCATCGCAATCATCCGGTCGAGGAAGGTTTCGCCCGGATTGACGCTGCAGCGAATGACCAGCCAGTCGGAGAGAATGCGGGTACCGCCGGTGACGGAGGCAAAGTCGCCGCCCGATTCGCGGATCACCGGCGCGGACTCGCCGGTAATGGCGCTCTCATCGACCGAGGCGCCGCCCTCAATCACTTCGCCGTCGCAGGGGATAATGTCTCCGGCCTCGACCAGCACAATATCGTCCTTGCGCAGTTCCTCGCTGGGGACGCGATCGACGGCGGCGTCGTGCTTCGGCGCGCGCAGCTTGCGGGCAAAGACGGTTTTTTTAACGCCCTTCAGGCTGCTGGCCTGGGCCTTGCTGCGGCCCTCCGCCAGCGCTTCGGCGACATTGGCGAACAGCACGGTAAACCACAGCCACAGGCTGATGGCCGCCGTAAAGCCGGCGCTGCCGGGAAGCTGGCCGGCGGCCATCGCCGCGGCCAGCAAGGTGGTCAGCACGCTGCCCAGCCAGACGATAAACATCACCGGGTTGCGCCACTGCACCCGCGGGCTGAGCTTTTTCACCGCGTCCAGCAGGGCCTGGCGCACCAGGGCTGGCTCAAAAAGCGCCGATTGATGACGACTCATAAATGCTGCTCCTGAAGCAGAGAAAGGTGCTCCGCGACTGGCCCCAGCGCCAGGGCGGGAATAAAGGTGAGGGCGCCCACCAGCAGGACGGTGCCGATCAGCAGGCCGACGAACAGCGGTCCGCTGGTCGGCAGGGTGCCCGGCCCCGCGGGCTGGCGCTTTTTCACCACCAGCGATCCGGCAATCGCCATCACCGGGACAATTACCGCGAAGCGCCCCAGCAGCATGCAGACCGCCAGCAGGCAGTTCCAGAACGGCGTGCTGGCGCCGAGGCCGGCAAAGGCGCTGCCGTTATTATTGGCCGCCGACGATACGGCGTAGAGCACTTCGCTGAAGCCGTGGATGCCGGGATTGAAGATCCCCGCGCGCCCGGCATCGGTCATCAGCGCCAGAGCGGTGCCGAGAAGCACCAGCGCCGGAGTGACGAGGATCGCCAGCGCGGTCATTTTCATCTCGCGCACGTCGATCTTTTTACCGAGATACTCCGGGGTGCGCCCGACCATCAGTCCGGCAATAAACACCGCCAGCAGGACGAACAGCAGCATGCCGTACAGCCCGGAGCCGACGCCGCCGAACACCACCTCGCCAATCTGCATCAGCCACATCGGCACCATGCCGCCCAGCGCGGTGAAGGAGTCGTGCATGGCGTTAACCGCGCCGCAGGAGGCGGCAGTAGTCACTACCGCAAACAGACTGCTGGCGAGGATGCCAAAGCGGCTCTCTTTGCCCTCCATATTGGCGCTGCTGTCGGCGCCCAGCTGCAGAAAGTGCGGATTGCCGCGCAGCTCCGCCCACATCACCGCCGCCGCGCAGACCACGAAGATCACCGACATTGCCCACAGCAGGGTGCGCCCCTGGCGCGCCTCTTTCACCGCCTCGCCGAAGGCGAAGCACAGCGCCGCCGGGATCAGGAAAATGGCCAACATCTGCAGGAAGTTGGTCAGCGCGGTGGGGTTTTCAAACGGATGCGCAGAGTTGGCGTTAAAGAAGCCGCCGCCGTTGGTGCCGAGCATCTTGATAGCCTCCTGTGAGGCGACCGGGCCCATCGGCAGCACGCCTTTTGCCCCTTCCAGGGAGATAAAGTGCTGGTAAGGAAGCAGGTTCTGCAGGGTGCCCTGCTGCACCATCACCAGGGCGATAATCAGCGCCAGCGGCAGCAGCAGCCACAGGGTAACGCGCACCAGATCCACCCACGCGTTGCCGAGGGTGTCAGCGCCGCGGCGGCAGAAGCCGCGGATCAGCGCGAAGGCCACCGCAATGCCGGTGGCGGCAGAGAGAAAGTTCTGTACCGTCAGGCCGACCATCTGGCTGAAATAGCTGAGGGTGCTCTCCCCGGCGTAGGCCTGCCAGTTGGTATTGGTGACAAAGCTGATAGCGGTATTGAGCGCCAGGTCCCACGACAGGCCGGGCAGCCGCTGCGGGTTGAGCGGCAGCAGGTGCTGGAGCATCAGCAGGGCAAACAGCAGGACGATCCCCGCCGCGTTGAGGGCGAGGATCGCCAGCAGATAGCGCCGCCAGCCCATCTCCTGCTGACCGACGCCGAGCAGCCGCCACAGACCGCGCTCGATGCCTGCGGTGCCGGGCAGCGGTTGATTGGCGATCATCTTCGCCAGCACGCCGCCCAGCGATCGCGCGGCAATAAACAGCAGCAGCAGAAAGCTGCCGATCAGTAAAAATGCCTGGGCCGCCATCAGAAGGCCTCCGCATTGATCAGGGCATAAACCAGATAGCCCAGTAACAGGAACACCAGCGCGATGCCGGTTATTACGCCTGCGGTCACAGTCCACCTCCCGGTGTGTAATGAGATACGCAAAAGGTAGGTTTTTCCGTGCAAAGATTTCGCAAAAAAGGCGGGCAGGGGTGTAAAAAAAGTATAAAAATGGCGTAAGGCCATTAATTAACTAATGGTTAGTATTATTTTAACTTTTATGTAACTGAGTTACCTGAACTGGCGTAAATAAGCACAAAAAGACCCAAAATAAGTGGTCGGATGAGTAGTAAAATTACAAACAGAGCGTTACTCTTTTAGATAGACAATATTTACCGGCGAACGCTGCCGGCCAGCGAGAGGGCAAAACTATGTATAAAGAGTATCCAGCACATGTTGTGTTTATGCGCCGCGCATTCGCCATCGCGGTCGGCATTGCGGCCCTGCCGCTGATGCTGTTCTGGAAAGACCGCAGCCGCTTCTACAGCTACTTGCACCGCGTCTGGTCAAAAACCAGCGACAAGCCGGTGTGGATGGATCAGGCCGAAAAAGTCACCTGCGATTTTTACTGATCGGAACCACACCCTGATGCCGACCCCCGGGTCGGCATTTTGCCTTCAGACGCAAGCCTACCTTTTTTGTAACATTCAAAATTCTTATGAGATACAATGACGTCAAATTAACTGACGGATGATAACAATTTTGCAGGGGCGCAACCGGACAACGTTTTTCGCAGCCTGGCTGGCACTTTTCGCCATCGCCATGCTGTTCGTTGCACCCGCCGTCTCCCGCACTCTTGCCCACCGCGCCGCGTGCCATCACGACACCATGGCCATGTCGCCGTCAATGGCGGACATGCACCTTGGTATGGCCATGACCGCCCGCTGCGATCCTCCCTCGCCGATGATGCAGCGTATGATGTCGGGCAAGGGGATGTCGCCGATGGAAGAGATCGTCTGCGGATACTGCCAGCTGCTGGCGCATTTCCCGTTTATTGAATTGTTGCTGGCGGTGCTGCTCTGGCTGCTGCTGCGCTTTATCCTTCGCACCTCGCTCCCTCCGCTTGCCTGTGCGCCTCTATTCCGGCCGTGGTTCCCTCAGCGCGCCCGCGCGCCGCCTGCTGTGTTCATTCTCTGATTAAAAAAAACAGATGATTGATTTTGCGTAATAACTGCGCGCGCCAACGCGTGCAGCGCATTGTTACGCCTGAAAAACAGCAGGAGCGTTTATGTACGACCGTAGTTTTGCGCGCACGCCGCTGGCGTCGCTGATCCTCATGTCCCTGGCGACCGGCGCCGGGGCGGCAGAAGAGAAACTCGCTCATGATGAGATGCCCGATGGCGGCGTGATGATTGTTACCGCGCCGGTGCGATCGCCGCTGGAGATTGTGACTTCGCCGAAAATTCCGCGCCAGCCGGTGCCCGCCAGCGATGGATCGGACTACCTCAAGACCATCCCCGGTTTCTCACAAATCCGCAACGGCGGCACCAACGGCGACCCGGTATTTCGGGGCATGTTCGGCTCTCGCCTGCGTATTCTCACTAACAACGGTGAAATGCTCGGCGCCTGCCCGGCGCGCATGGATGCGCCCAGCTCCTACATCTCCCCGGAAAGCTTTGATCTGCTTACTCTGACTAAGGGGCCGGAAACGGTGCTCTGGGGACCGGGAAACTCCGCCGGGACCCTGCGCTTCGATCGCGAACAGCCGCGCTTTGATAAGCCCGGCGCGCAGGGGACCGCCAGCCTGCTGGTGGGCTCGAATCACCGCTGGGATCGCAATGCCGACCTCAGCCTCGGCAGCGATGTGGGCTATCTGCGCCTGACCGGGAATAAATCCCGGGCCGATGACTATAAGGACGGCAGCGGCAATCGGGTGGCGTCAAAGTGGGATAAGTGGAACGCCGACGTGGCGCTGGGCTGGACGCCTGATAAGGATACGCTGCTGGAGATCGGCGCCGGAAAAGGGGACGGCGAGGCCCGCTACGCCGGGCGCAGCATGGATGGCTCGCAGTTCAAGCGCGAGAGCCTGGGAGCCCGCTTTGAGAAATCTAACATTGGCGAGGTGTTCGATAAGTTAGAGGCCAATATTTACTACAACTACGCCGATCACATTATGGACAACTACTCCCTGCGCTCCCCCGATAGCGGTATGGGAGCCATGCCGGGAATGTCCGGTGTGTCGGGAAGCGGTATGGACCACGGTATGGCAGCAATGTCGGGAGACGGTATGGCGGCCGCACCCGCAATGAGTATGCGTATGCCAATGGCCATGGAGCTGGACAGGCGCACCGTCGGCGGGCGCACGATGGGAACGTGGATCTGGTCTGACGTTGAGCTGCGCGGCGGCGCCGATGCGCAGTTTAATACCCACCGCAGTAAAGGCGATGGCGGCTGGCGCAAAGATGCCCGCTTCCACGACTATGGCCTGTTCAGCGAACTGACCTGGCACGCCACGGAGCAGAGCAAAGTGGTCACCGGCGCGCGTCTCGACAGAGTGCTGGTAGATAATTTCAGCGGCAAAGGCTCATCGGGACGCAACGATGTTCTGCCCGCCGGATTTATGCGCCTGGAGCACACGCTGGCGCAGACGCCGCTGATGTTCTATGCCGGCGTGGGCTATACCGAGCGCTTCCCCGACTACTGGGAGCTCTTCTCTCCGACCTACGGGCCGGATGGCGCCGCGGATGCCTTCAGCCAGGTTAAAACCGAAAAAACCACCCAGCTTGATATCGGCGCGCAGTATAAAGACCGGCGCTTCAGCGGCTGGATCTCTGCCTATCTTGGGCGGGTGAATGACTTTATCCTGTTTCGCTACGATCCGCATAATGCCTACATTAGCCAGGTGGATAACGTGAATGCGACCATCATGGGCGGCGAAGCGGGGGCCAGCTATCAGCTGACCGACAGCTGGAAAACGGATGCCAGCCTGGCATACTCGTGGGCGAGAAATACCAATGACGGTAAGCCGCTGCCCCAGATCCCGCCCCTTGAAGCCCGGCTGGGGCTGACGTGGGAGCGAGGAGACTGGAGCAGCACCGGCCTGCTGCGGCTGGTTAGCAGCCAGCACAGGATTGCCAGAAATGAAGGTAACGTGGTGGGGAAAGACTTTGACCGCAGCGCCGGGTTTGCCGTCTTTTCCGCCAATGCGGCGTATCAGGTGAATAAGGTCGTCAAGCTCAGCGCGGGGGTCGATAACCTGTTTGATAAAACCTACAGCGAGCACCTTAACCTCGCGGGCAACAGCAGCTTTGGCTACTCGGCCAATACGGCGGTAAATGAGCCGGGGCGGACATTTTGGGGGAAACTGAACGTCACCTTCTGATGTCCTTTCACCCCGGCGCCGCTGCGCCGGGGTGAAAAACGCCTACTTTCCAATAGGCTGATATCCCTGCGATTCAGGCAGGAAATGCTCGCCCTCGTCGGAGGGCGTAAGGTGGATATACTTTCCGCTAACCTGCTCCAACAGCAGGCAGTCATCGACATCCTTAAGGTTATCTTTGTGCTGGTGCAGGGCGCCGGGCAGCAGTGCGGCAAGGCCCCGGGCTTTGGCCTCCCGGCTGTCGGATGCCACAAAAAGATCGAAAGCGTGCAGCTCCGCCAGGGATGATGCATCGTAAGCGCCTGCATTAACAAACCACAGCCGCGCGTCTCCGTCTGGCGGGGTATCCTTCAGACTGACGTGGTATCCGTCGGCCCAGACAATTCTGGCGTAGCCGTCGATATGAATTTTATCCGGATCGCCAAACCATGCGGCGCGCAGGGCGGGATGGGCCTGTTCCGGCGTCTCGGCTGCAACGAACTGAATATCATGCACTTCGATATTGGATTTGCCCGCGTTGCCGCCCAGATAAAACATAAATAATTGCACGCTTCTCTCCTTCAGATAATGACATCGCTTTTTTATTCAACCCCATCACATTTACGCAGCTGGTGCCCGAAATGAGTGGTCGTTTTTTGATCTCAGGCATTTTCAATATCGATATATATGAAAATATATAGCGAATTTAACCCGCTGTCTTCAGGATGAAAACCGATGCCGCTCTCCGGCCGCACGCTGCTCCAGGCTCTGGGCTTCACGCTTTGCTTTCCCGGTTTGTGCAGTTTCGCTTCTTCACTCCGGCCATTTCACGTTGGAGCACTGCCCGAGGGACGCTCCCTCTTTACTATGGCGCCGCGGGATCGGCTGCATCCCGACCACCTTGCTGAAATGTACGGCGTTGCACCGGAGCAGATCCGCCATCATCTCGGCAATTTACGCTGTTAAGGAGACTTATGCTTATTGACGATATTGATTTTGCCAGCCTTTACCGACAGCAGCTCAGCCTGGCCGGACGAACTGAAAAGCAGCCCGCCCACTGGGATGCCAGGGCGGAAAAAATGGCCGCCAGCAGCGCCCGCCCTACGGACGGCTACCTGACTCAGCTGCTGGAAAAAATCGATCTGAGCGGCGCGCAGAGCCTGTTTGATATGGGCTGCGGGCCCGGCACCGTTTCACTGGCGCTGGCCGACAGGCTGGGTGAGGTGCACGGAATCGACTACAGCCCGGGGATGCTGAATGTGGCGGCCCGTCGGGCAGAAGAGCAGGGCGTTGACAACGCGTGCTGGCACCGCCGCGCATGGGAAGAAACGTGGGACGACCTTCCCGTCTGCGATATTGCCGTTGCGTCCCGCTCGACGCTGGTGGGGGATATGCAGCAGGCGATGGCAAAGCTGAATCGTCAGGCCCGGCTGCGGGTCTACACTACCCACATCGTCAGCCCCTGGTTTATGTCACCGGCTATTCAGCGTGCGGCGGGGCGCGAAGTGATTGAGCTACCTAACTACATTTACGCGCTTAACGTGCTGTATCAGATGGGCATCCGGGCCAGCGTTGATTTTATTCGCGGCCCCAACTGTCAGCAGGACAATAGCACCTTTGCCCGCTTTCTGGAAAACGTCACCTGGACGCTCGGAGCGCTCAGCGAGGAGGAGCAGGATCGCCTGCGGCACTGGTATCAGTCTCAGGAACCGGCTGCGATTGCTTCCCCAACCCGAGACTGGGCGCTGCTGGCGTGGACGGTTCAGCAATGATCTATATCCCAAGGGCGCTCACCGACGCCTGGCTAATGGAGGATATCCACGGAGGAGACCTGACATCTCTCGCGTTGGATATTGGTTCGCGACCGGGGGTGATGACCTTTCGCCACCGCCAGGGCGGCTGTATCAGCGGCATCGCGCCCGCGGTGCAGATGCTGGCTGCGCTGCAGGTGCAGCCCGACATTCTGCAGCTGGACAAATTTACCCCCGACGAGGCCATGCAGGTCAAGCTATAGCGACACTGATGGTACGGTAAAAAATCGGGGCTTTGCCATTATCCGCCTGCGTGCGGACTATGAAGTGGGTCACGGCTTCAGCGTCAACGCCTCGGTTAATAACCTGTTTGATACCCGCTACTACTACAGCGAAGGGTTTATTGAAGAAGGGCGCAATGTCTGGACGGGCGTGGAATACACATTTTAATTATGCTCCACGCGTTGGAGTAAAGGAGAGAACAATGGGCAGCGATGAGCCGGTAATATTGCAAACTATCCTTGGAAACGTGCCTCAGGCCGACGGTTCGCAACAGAAAGTTGCGTTAACCGGGAGGGTGTATCTGGGCACTCACGGCCTTGAAACCGAAAGCGGCATTAAAGAGCATTTTTCCGATACGGATTGTGCCCTGATGCACTACGCCCGGGAACATTATGACTTCTGGCGCGAGCGCTATCCTGCGCGCTGCGGGCTACCGCTGCAAACCGGAATTTTTGGTGAAAACTTTTCAACCCTGGGAATGACCGAGGAGAGCGTCTGTCCGGGAGATGTTTTTCGACTTGGCGGTGCGGAGATTCAGGTTTCCTGGGGGCGTGTCGCTTGCCAGACAATGGCGACCCGTCTGCAGGATCCCAATGCGCCCGAACTGATGCACCAGCAGTCGCGCAACGGCTGGTTTTATCGGGTGCTGACACCCGGCGAGACCGCCTGCGGCGACGTATTCAGGCTGATTGAGCGCCCGGCTCCGGGGTGGCCACTCAGCCGTGTACAGCAGATTATTTTCAACGAGGGTGGCTCCCGGGAGGCGCTGATAGCGCTCTCTTCCATGCCGTTTCTGGCCTCCGTATGGCGTATGCAGGCTCTGATGCGGCTGGAGCACATTGGACGCGGGGAAGGCGGCGGCGGACCTAACCATTAAGTATGGTTTCCCGTCGTCTCTCAATCGTAATATAATTATTTATATAACGATTGAGAGCTGAGTATGCATAATCATTTTGGAAAGGGGCTGTTAGCCGGGCTCAACACTGCCTCACCTCATCCGTGCGGTGAGCAGGCGCGGTTTTGTAATGAATATACCCGGGGATTTGTGCTGGGCTACTGTTATCGCCTGTGGAAGCAGACGGGCGAGAAAAGCGTTGGCGCGCTTGAGGCGGGCAGGCTGACCAGGCAGTACCGGCTCGACCGTGACATCATGGTTGAGTTCTTTACCGAGTTTAAGTCAGACCGGGCGGTGCACTATTTTAATCTTGGCTACGGTTCGCGCGGATAGGCGGCTTTAAAGCGCCGGGGTGTCCCGGCGCTATTGACTTAGCCCAGCTGGAACCAGGTGGTTTTCAGCGTCGTAAACTTATCAAAGGAGTGCAGGGAGAGATCGCGGCCAAAGCCGGACTGCTTGTTGCCGCCGAAAGGCACGCTGACGTCAAGGGCATCAACCGTATTCACCGAGACGGTGCCCGCCTCCAGGCGAGCCGAAACGCGGTGGGCGCGGCGCAGATCGTCGGTCCAGACGGAGGCGGCCAGAGCGTAGATGTGGTTATTGGCCAGCGCCACCGCCTCATCCTCGTCATCAAACGCCCGCACCGCCAGCACCGGGCCGAAAACTTCCTCTTGCCAGATGCGCATCTCTTCCGTTACGCCGCCGAGCACCGTTGGCTGTACGTAGCAGTTTACGCCGTCGATGGCGACGGCCTCGCCGCCCGCCAGCAGCGTCGCTCCCTCTTCCTGCGCCCGCGCGATATAGCCCATCACCTTTTGCCGGTGGGCCTCGCTGACCATGGCGCCCATCCGCGCATCGGGATCGAGCGGATGCTTCGGCGCCCAGGCGCTCAGCTTTTCGATGAGCTTATCGATAAAGCGGTTATAGATAGCCCGCTCCACCAGCAGGCGCGAGTTGGCCGAGCAGACTTCGCCCTGGTTGAAGCAGATGCCGAAGGCCGCCTTTTCCGCGGCGGCATCCAGATCGGCGCAGTCGGCGAAAATGAGATTGGCGCTTTTGCCGCCGCACTCCAGCCACACCTGCTTGAGGTTGGACTGGGCCGAATAGTGCATAAACGCTTTGCCCACCGCCGTGGAACCGGTGAAGGTGATGACGTCGATGTCGTCATGCAGCCCCAGGGCAGTGCCCGCTTCGGTACCCAGGCCCGGCACAACGTTGAGCACGCCAGGCGGAATACCCGCATCAAGGGCCAGCTCGGCGAGCCGCAGGGCGGTGAAGGGTGAATTTTCCGAGGGCTTGAGGATCACGCTGTTGCCCGCCGCCAGCGCGGGGCCCAGTTTCCAGGCCGTGATATCCAGCGGGAAGTTCCACGGCACGATGGCGGCAACCACGCCAACCGGCGCGCGGGTAATGGTGGCCAGGGCGCCGGAGGTGGTCGGCGCCACCTGGTCGTACAGCTTATCGATGCTCTCGGCGTACCACGCGAAGACCGCCGCCGCGCCGGGAATATCGATATTGAGCGCATCATTGACCGGCTTACCCATGCTGGCGCTTTCCAGCAGGGCAAGCTCCTCCCGGTTATCCAGAATCAGCTGCGACAGACGCAGCAGGGCCGCCTTACGCTCGCCAGGCGGCAGGCCGCGCCACGCCCCCGAACGGAAGGCGGCGCGGGCCGATGTCACCGCCGCGTCAATATCGTCGGCCTGACAGGCAGTGACGTCGGCCAGTACCCGGCCGCTGGCCGGATTGACGACGGCGAAGGTATTACCCGCGGCGGAAAAGCGCGGCGCACCGTCAACGATTGCATAGCTGATGAAGCGCTGATTCTGCAGCTTTTTTTCCCAGAACAGTCTGTCGGTCATCATCTTCTTCCTTCTTATTTTGCGGACGCGTAAGCATGATGTTGTGTGATTGTTAATTTCATCTCATGGTGCAGCAGAGTGCGCGAATGGGAAAGGACGAAAATTATAGGAATGCTCAATAAAAAATGGCGGCAGCGGGGCCGGGAGATAGGTATTCCTTATTTGTCGCACAAGCAACAAAAAATGTAATTTGACCCGGTACAGATTAGCGGGGATATGTTTCTTTTGTTTACAAATATTTAACGAACGGGCTTCGCAAAGCCGATACAGGCCGCTTGCGCAGCGGCTAACCCCCGGCTAAATGTGTTCAGGTGCTATGCAATAAAATAAAAAAGTAAGGTCAACCATGCCCCATTTTACGCTCAAACAGCTCAAATATTTCATCGCCGTGGTGGAGTGCCAGAGCATCGCCGAAGCCTCTCGCCAGCAGCATATTGCCCAACCCTCTATCTCTATCGCCATTAAAACGCTGGAGGAGATGTTCGATCAGCAGTTCTTCATTCGCCACCATGCCCAGGGCGTCTCTATTACGCCGAGCGGCCAGCGCTTCTATGAAAAAGCCAAAGAGCTGCTGCAGCTGGCCTGGCAGTTTGAACAAAACTCCCGGGCGGATAACGATATGGTCTCCGGTACGGTCTCGGTAGGCTGTTTTGAAACCGCCGCGCCGCTGTATATGCCGAGGCTGATTGCCGGTTTTAAGAAACTTTATCCGGAAATTACCATCAATATTTACGACGGCGAGCAGCATGAGATTGCGCACGGTCTGCAGCGCGGGCGTTTTGATCTGGCTTTTCTCTACGATCTGGAGCTGGACGGCACTATCAATAAAGAGTATCTCAACGCACCGGAGAAACCCTATGCGCTGCTGCCCACCGGCCATCCGCTGGCCGCGCGGGGAACCGTCACTCTGGCAGAGCTGAGCCGCGAGCCGATGATCCTGCTGGACGTTGTGCCCAGCAAAAACTACTTTATCAATCTTTTCAAAGCTAAAGGCTACCAGCCGCAGATTGCCTACAGTTCGCCGTCGATAGAGATGGTGCGCTGTATGGTCGGGCAGGGGCTTGGCTTCTCGGTGCTGGTGACCCGGCCGGTGCAGCCGGTGACCTACGATGGGCAGAGCGTGACGTGCGTTGAGATCCTCGATGAGATGAAAGCGTCCCAGCTGGCCATGGCCTGGCTGTTCAACAGCGAGCCGACCCGGCCGACCCGGCTGTTTATGGACTACTGCCGCAGCGTGGATTTAAGTCCGCAGCGCGAGCGCTGAGCCCCCTCGCGGCGGTTACCGATGGCCGACGGCGTTTGCCGCCGGCCGTCAAAACCGGTCGACAGACGAGGGGAACGCCTACCCTCATAAATTTATTCTCAAGTCCCATTTTTATAATAATTTATCTGTTTTTAACCTTTGAATAACATCGTCCTTAACGAGGTGGTTTCTGACACCTGCTTAACTGCCAGTCGAAGGACACAAAAATGACCGTTGAAAAAACCGTAATTGATACCCTCGTCGTGGGCGCCGGACAGGCGGGTGTCGCCATGAGCGAACATCTGACGAAGCACAGCATTCCGCACCTGGTGCTGGAGAAAAATCGCATTGCCGAAGCCTGGCGCAGCGGCCGCTGGGATTCCCTGGTGGCCAATGGTCCGGCGTGGCACGACCGCTTTCCGGGTATGGAGTTTCCCGGCGCCGATCCGGACAGCTTTGTGGCGAAAGAGGATATTGCCGCTTACTTTGAGGCCTATGCGCAGAAATTTGAAGCGCCGGTGCGTACCGGGGTTGAAGTGAAGCGGGTGGTGCGCAACGAAGGCCGCCCCGGCTTCACGGTGGAAACCTCCGAGGGGATCATTGAAGCCCAGCGCATTGTGGCGGCCACCGGACCGTTTCAGAAGCCGGTTATCCCGGCTATCGCCCCGCAGGATGAAGATCTCTATCAGATCCACTCCGCAAAATATTTTAATCCGCAGCAGCTGCCGGAAGGCGCGGTGCTGGTCGTCGGCGCGGGCTCATCCGGGGTGCAGATCGCCGATGAGCTGAACCGGGCGGGAAAAAAGGTATACCTCTCCGTCGGGGCGCACGACCGCCCGCCGCGCGCCTATCGCAACCGCGATTTTTGCTGGTGGCTCGGCGTGCTGGGCATGTGGGATGCGGCGGCCAGCGAGCCGGGTAAAGAACACGTGACCATTGCGGTGAGCGGCGCCCGCGGCGGCCATACCGTCGATTTTCGCGCCCTGGCGCATCAGGGTATCCAGCTGGTGGGCGTGACCCAGGCGTTTGACCAGGGCACGGTGACCTTTCGCCAGGATCTGGCCGACAATATCCGCCGCGGGGATGAGAACTACCTTGCGCTGCTGGATGCCGCCGATGCCTATATTGCGCGCAACGGACTCGATTTGCCGCTGGAAGAAGAGGCGCGCCGCTTCCTGCCCGACCCGGCGTGCATGACGCATCCGCTGGCATCGCTTAATCTGAAGGAGGCCGGCGTCACCGCTATTATCTGGGCGACCGGCTACGGCGTGGACTACGGCTGGCTGGAGGTCAATGCCTTTGACGCCAACGGCCGTCCGCAGCATCAGCGCGGCGTCTCCAGCGAGCCCGGAGTCTATTTCCTCGGCCTGCCGTGGCTTTCGCGCCGGGGCTCCACCTTTATCTGGGGCGTCTGGCACGATGCTAAGCATATTGCCGAACAGATTGCTATACAGCGTAAATACAGCGCCTACCGCTCGCCGTCCGACCGCAGCGGCGCGTGATTCGAACCACGTTTATTCAGGACACAGGACAATGCCGACACATACCCGTATTCGCATGTTTAATACTAAAGAGACCTACCCGAACCAGACCCTGGATAATGACCTGTGCCAGGCGGTTCGCGCCGGGAATACCGTCTACGTGCGCGGCCAGGTGGGCACCGACTTTGAGGGCAATCTGGTGGGGCTTGGCGACCCGCAGGCGCAGGCCGAGCAGGCGATGAAAAACGTCAAGCAGCTGCTGGAAGAGGCGGGGAGCGATCTCTCCCATATCGTCAAAACCACCACCTACATTATCGACCCGCGCTACCGCGAGCCGGTCTACCGCGAAGTGGGCAAGTGGCTGAAGGGCGTTTTCCCCATCTCTACCGGGCTGGTGGTTTCCGCCCTCGCGCAGCCGCAGTGGCTGATGGAGATCGACGTCATCGCGGTCATTCCCGACGACTGGCAGGGCTAACTCAGGAGGTTTTATGACATTTTCCGTCACCGCCCGCTGCGCTGAAACCGGGCAGCTGGGCATAGCCATCAGCTCTTCCAGCATTGCGGTCGGCGCGCGTTGCCCGTGGCTGCAGGCGGGCGTCGGCGCGGTATCGAGTCAGAACATCACCCTGCCGCTGCTGGGTCCCCTGACGCTTGCCGGGCTGGAGAAGGGCGCGGGGGCCGAGGCGGCCCTCAGCCAGGCGCTGGCCCAGGATACGTTCAGCGCGTATCGCCAGGTCACTGTTATTGACGCCGCCGGCGGCACTGCCGCCTGGAGCGGGGAGCATACCCTCGGCACGTACCACGTTGCTCACGGCGTTGACTGCGTGGCGGGCGGCAACATGCTGGCCGATAAAGCGGTCGTCGATGCCATGGTCCGCGCCTTTGAGGGCTCGCACGGGGCGCTGGCCGGCAGGCTGATTACCGCGCTGCAGGCCGGGTTAGCGGCGGGCGGTGAGGCGGGACCGGTGCACTCTGCCGCCGTTAAGGTCGCGGATCGGTGCGCCTGGCCGATTGTCGATCTGCGGGTGGACTGGCGCGATGAGGATCCGATTGGCGAGCTGGCGGCGCTGTGGCAGGCCTATGAGCCGCAGATGCAGGCCTACGTCACCCGCGCCCTCGATCCCAGAGAGGCGCCAAGCTACGGCGTGCCGGGCGATGAGTAACGCGCCCGCCGCGCTGCTTGAGCGGCTGCTGGCCTTTGATACCACCAGCCGCGAGTCGAACCTGGCGCTGATCGATTTTATTGATGACTATCTGGGCTCGGCCGGTATCGCCACGCAGCGCTTTTACGACGAAACGCGCGGCAAGGCCAACCTGCTGGCGCGCCTCGGGCCCGCCGGCGACGGCGGCGTGATGCTCTCCGGCCACACCGACGTGGTGCCGGTAGACGGTCAGGCCTGGACGGTGCCGCCGTTTTGCGCCACCCGCCGGGACGGGCGCATCTACGGCCGCGGCAGCGCCGACATGAAAGGGTTTCTTGCCTGCGTGCTCGCCGCCGTGCCGGACTTTCTCGCCGCGCCGCTGCGCATGCCCCTGTGGCTGGCCTTCTCCTACGATGAGGAGGTGGGCTGCCTCGGGGTGCGCAGCCTGGTGGAGCATCTGCGCGCCTCGCCGGAAAAGCCGGCGATGTGCATCATCGGCGAACCGACGGAGATGAAGCCGGTCTACGGCCACAAGGGCAAGCTGGCGGTGCGCTGCGCGGTTGAGGGGCACGCGTGCCACTCCGCCTACGCCCCGCAGGGTGTTAACGCCATTACCTATGCCGCGAAGCTGATAAACCGGCTCTCGTCGCTGGGGGAGGACCTGGCCCGGCGGCAGGACCCGCGCTTCGACCCGCCGTTCAGCACCGCGCAGGCGGGCATTATTCAGGGCGGCAGCGCGCTGAATATCGTGCCGCAGTCCTGCCAGTTTGACTTCGAAATTCGCCACCTGCCGGAGGCCAGCGCCGACGAGACCGTGGAGGCGCTCAGGCAGTACGCCAGTGAGGAACTGCTGGCGGAGATGCGCCAGGTTGCCGGCGGCAGCAATATCACCTTTCAGGAGCTCAGCCGCTATCCCGGCCTGCTGACCGATCCGCAGTCTGAGTTTGCCCGCTGGCTGGCGCAGTGGTCCGGCAGCGACGACTTCAGCACCGTTGCCTTCGGTACCGAGGGCGGTCTGTTCGATGCCGTGGGCGTGGCGACGCTCATCTGCGGCCCCGGCAGCATGGATCAGGGCCACAAGCCGGACGAATTTGTCAGTGAGGAACAGCTAGGCCGATGTATGGCAATGCTGGATCACCTCTGTCAGTGGCTGAAAGCCTGAAATAATAAACGCGCCTCCGGGGCGCGTTTATTATTTATTCTCTCCGCAGCGCAGAATTCCGCAATATTATTCGAAAGCGATCACACTTTTTATCTCTGGTTTGACTCTTTCTTTTAGTCATTTATGCCGGAACGCCCGCCAGGGCTGCACCGGCGCCCATTCCACGTTTTTTTATCGCCACCTGCCATATTTTTACTGCTTTTCCTGATGTCCCACTCTCGCTAGCATCAAACTGTAATTTAACATCAAGCAAACATACTGATTACATAAAATAAGTTCGCAGCTTAAATGGCCTGAATTTAGCTGCGCTGGCGTGTTCATGCTGCCCCCCAAATAACGTTGAGGGTAATTTAATGACTGATGTGAACAATATCTCTTCAGGAAGTGATACCGCAGGAGCGCGTTATAAAAAACTGGGGCTCGGAGCGCTGCTATCCGTTGCTATCGGCCTCGTGGTTTCTCAGGGCGTGATGGTACTGATGTTACAGGGTGCCGGTATCGCCGGTATTGGTTTTATTGTGCCGCTGATTCTGGCTTACGTGCTGGCTATCAGCTACGCAATGTCGTTTTCTGAACTGTCACTGATGATCCCGCGAGCCGGCAGCCTCAGTACCTATACCGAAGTGGCTATCGGGCATTTTCCGGCGATTCTGGCCACCTTTTCAGGGTATATCGTCGTGGCTATGTTCGCGCTCTCGGCAGAGCTGCTGCTGCTGGATGAGATCATCGCAAAAGTCTTTCCAGCGCTGGTACTGCCGCCGATGAGCGTCGCTTTAGGCATTCTCGCGCTGTTCACGGTACTCAACCTGTTGAATATCGATATCTTTGCCCGCCTGCAAACCGCGCTGGCGGTGGTGATGATGATCGTTTTGCTGCTGCTCGGCCTGACGGCGATTGAGCACGAGCAGGCGCATAGCGTGAGCGAAATTATCACCCAGGGCGCGGGTAATCCGATGGGGTGGGGTGTGCTGGCGCTGGCGGCAATGGCCATCTGGGGCTTCGTCGGGGCTGAATTCGTTTGTCCGCTGGTTGAGGAATCCGAGCGCCCGGCGCGCGATATTCCGCGCTCTATGTTCTTCGGGCTGACCGCTATTTTCGTCACCATCGCTATCTATTGCCTGGGCGCGCTGCTGCTGATCCCCCGCGAGGACCTGGCGACCAACGGCCTGCCGCACTACCTGTTTGCAACCACCGTATTTGGCAAAACGGGACAGCTTTTCCTCGCAACGGCGGCGGTGACGGCCACCTGCAGCACCCTCAACTCTTCGCTGGCGACCATTCCCCGGATGCTGAGCGGCATGGCGCAGAACGGACAGGCGTTTCCCTGCTTTAAGCGGCAGAGCGCCAGAACCGGTTCGCCGTGGGTATCGGTGCTGTTTATCGCGGCGATTACCGGCCTGCCGCTGTGGCTGATGGATTTGGGTTCTATCAACTTACTGCTGAGCGCCGCCGCCCTGGCGTGGCTGCTGGCCTATATCATCACCCACATCAATGTGCTGGTGCTGCGTAAGCGCTATCCGGACCAGGCCCGCCCGTTCCGCACGCCGTTCTATCCGCTGCCGCAGATAATCGGTATTGTCGGTATGCTCTATGCCCTGTGGAATATTTCACCCTCGGCGGAGCAGTCCCGTCGGATCTATGAAGTTGCCGGCATGGTGCTGGGCACGGTGGCCATCGTGGCTATTGTGTGGATCAAATGTGTTATGCGTAAGCCGCTTTTTAAACCTGAACCTCTGGCATCGGTACTGCTCTCCGGGCAGACATCCCGCGATAAATAACCGCCAGCGTAGACATCTGTGAAAGGAGATAAGAAATGAGTATGACCAAGCGTGAGACCCGCGATTATCAGAACAGCGACGCCAGCCACCACATCCACGCCTTTCTCGATCAGAAGGCGCTGAATGCGGAAGGGGCGCGCGTGATGGTGAAAGGCGATCGCCTGAACCTGTGGGATAACGACGGCAAGCGCTATCTCGACGGCATGTCCGGGCTGTGGTGCACCCAGCTGGGCTACGGCCGCCAGGACCTGGCCGACGCGGCGGCAGCGCAGTTCGCCCAGCTGCCGTACTACAACATGTTCTTCCACACCACGCATCCGGCGGTTATTGAGCTGTCTGAGCTGCTGTTCAGCCTGCTGCCGAAGCACTACAGCCACGCGATTTACACTAACTCCGGCTCCGAGTCCAACGAGGCGCTGATCCGCACCGTGCGCCGCTACTGGCAGGTGGTAGGCAAGCCGGACAAAAAAATCATGATTGGCCGCTGGAACGGCTATCACGGTTCGACGCTTGCTGCCGCGGCGCTGGGCGGGATGAAGCCGATGCACGAGATGGGCGGCATGATCCCCGACGTGGCGCATATTGAAGAGCCGTACTGGTACGTCAAGGGCGGCGACCTGACCCCGCATGAGTTCGGCCTGCGGTGCGCCCGCCAACTGGAGGAGAAGATCCTTGAACTGGGCGCCGATAACGTCGCCGGCTTCATCGCCGAGCCGTTCCAGGGCGCCGGCGGCATGATCTTCCCGCCGGAAAGCTACTGGCCGGAAATTCAGCGCATTTGCCGGCAATACGACGTGCTGCTCTGCGCGGATGAAGTGATCGGCGGCTTTGGCCGCACCGGCGAATGGTTTGCCCACGAATATTTTGGCTTCGAGCCGGACACGCTCTCTATCGCCAAGGGGCTGACCTCCGGCTACGTGCCGATGGGCGGCGTGATCCTCAGCAAGCGTATCGCCGACGCGCTGGTGAATGAAGGCGGCGTCTTCGCCCACGGGCTGACCTACTCCGGCCACCCGGTGGCGGCGGCGGTGGCTATCGCTAACCTGAAGGCGCTGCGCGACGAGAACATTATTACCACCGTGCGCGACGATACCGGCCCTTATCTGCAAAAAGCGCTGCGCGAAGTCTTCGGCAACCATCCGCTGATCGGCGAAATCCAGGGCGGCGGGCTGGTGGCGGCGCTGCAGTTTGCCGAGGACAAGGCGACCCGCAGGCGCTACGCCAATGAAAATGAACTGGCCTGGCGCTGCCGCACTATCGGTTTTGAAGAGGGCGTCATCATCCGCTCCACGCTCGGCCGGATGATTATGGCCCCGGCGCTGATCGCCACCCACGCCGAGCTGGACGAGCTGGTGGAGAAAACCAAACGCGCCGTTGACCGCACGGCCAAAGAGATCGGCCTGCTGTAACCCCTCCCGGCCGCTTTTCCTCAAGCGGCCGCATTATCCGACTTTTCTGCCCCGTCAGCGGCTACACTTCTTTATGATCTGTAAAGGAGTGACTATGAACGACAAAATTCCGGTTGGCATCAGCGCCTGTCTGTTAGGCGATGCGGTCCGCTTTGACGGCGGCCACAAGCGGCTGGCGTTTGCCGCTGATGAGCTGGCGCCGTGGGTACGCTTTGAGCCGGTGTGTCCGGAGATGGCGATCGGCCTGCCGACGCCCAGGCCCGCCCTGCGGCTGGTAAAGGTAGAAGATGATGAGCTGCAGCTGCGCTTCAGCGACGGGCGGGAAGGCGATTTAACGGACGCGATGCGCGACTTCACCCGCCAGCGCATCGCCCGCTTTGAGCAGCTTTGCGGCTATATCGTCTGCGCTAAGTCCCCCAGCTGCGGCATGGAGCGGGTACGGGTCTACGAACCGGAGGGAAAAAACAACCGCAAGGCCGGGCGCGGGATCTACACCCGGCTGCTGATGGAGACCTTTCCCTGGCTGCCGGTGGAGGAGGACGGGCGCCTGCACGATCCGCACCTGCGGGAAAACTTCGTGGAACGCATCTACGCCCTGCACGAGCTGCACGCTCTGCGCGACGGCGGATTAACGCGCGGTGGCCTGATCGCCTTCCACAGCCGCTATAAACTCCTGCTGCTGGCCCACTCGCAGCCGCTCTACCGCGAGCTGGGACGCTTCGTTGCCGCCATCAACGACTGGTCGTCGCTGGAGGATTTTTTCTGCGAGTATCGCCTGCGCCTGATGGCGCTGATGTCCCATCCGGCGACCCGGCGCAACCACACCAACGTGCTGATGCACGTTCAGGGCTACTTCCGCAAACAGCTTAACGGCCGCCAGCGCCAGGAGCTGGCGAGCCTTATCGACCGCTACCGCCAGGGTACGCAGCCGCTGCTGGCGCCGGTGACGCTGTTAAAGCACTATATGGCCGAATTTCCCGATGCTTATCTTGCCGACCAGCGCTACTTTGACCCCTGGCCGGAGACGCTGCGCCTGCGCTACGGACACTAATAAAAATTAACAGGAGAGTTATGACCACCCATCTGGTCTGGTTCCGCGCCGATCTGCGCCTTCACGATAATCTGGCCCTCGCCGCCGCCTGCCGGGATCGGCAGGCGAGGGTGATTGCGCTGTATATTGCCACGCCCGGACAGTGGCAGCGCCACAGCATGTCGCCCCGCCAGGCTGCGCTCATTCAGAGCCACCTGACGGCACTTCGCCGCAGTCTGAAAGAGAGAGGTATCCCGCTACTTTTTCGCGAAGCGGATGATTTTAGCGCGTCGGTAAATATGCTGGAGAAGGTCTGCAGCGAACTTAACGTCGACAACCTTTTCTATAACTATCAGTACGAAGTGAACGAGCGCCAGCGCGACGCGCAGGTAGAAAAGCGGCTGAAGGGCGTTGCCTGTCAGGGCTTTGACGACAGCCTGCTGCTGCCTCCCGGCAGCGTGATGACCGGCAATCATCAGATGTATAAGGTGTTCACGCCGTTTAAGACCGCCTTCCTCAAGCGCCTGCAGGAGGATCTTCCCGAGTGCGTCCGCGCGCCGGAAAAGCGCGAACGCCCGGCAAGCGTCGAACAGGACGGCGAAATAGCGCTGAACTATCCTGGGGAGGATTTCGATCCGCAGGCGTTTCCCGGCGATGAAAATGCGGCCCTGGCCCGCCTGCGCCGCTTCTGCGGTGAGCCGGTGGCCCGCTATGACGCGCAGCGGGATTTTCCGGCGGTGGAGGGCACCAGCCGGCTCTCTGCCTGTCTGGCCATCGGCGCGCTGTCGCCGCGCCAGTGCCTGCACCGTCTGCTGGCGGAGCACCCCGATGCCCTGACCGGCGGCGCGGGCGCCGTCTGGCTCAGCGAACTGATCTGGCGTGAGTTTTACCGCCACCTGATGACTTACCATCCGGAGCTTTGTAAATATCGTCCTTTTATCGGCTGGACTGACGGTATCAAATGGTCGGATAACAAATCGCACCTTGAGGCCTGGCAGCAGGGCCGGACCGGCTATCCCATCGTCGACGCCGCCATGCGCCAGCTGGCGGAGACCGGCTGGATGCACAATCGCCTGCGGATGATCGTCGCCAGCTTTCTGGTCAAGGATCTGCTGATCGACTGGCGGGAAGGGGAGCGCTGGTTTATGTCGCAGCTGATTGACGGCGATCTGGCCGCCAACAACGGCGGCTGGCAGTGGGCGGCCTCCACCGGCACCGATGCCGCGCCCTATTTCCGCATCTTCAATCCCACCACCCAGGGCGAGCGCTTTGACAAAGCGGGAACCTTCATTCGCCGCTGGCTGCCTGCGCTTGAGGAGGTGCCGGAAAAGTCGATTCACGCGCCCTGGACGTGGGCCGACAAGGCGGGCGTCAGGCTTGATTACCCGCGTCCGATAGTCGATCACGGCGAAGCGCGAAAAGCGACGCTTGCCGCTTATGAAGCGGCCAGAAAAGCGTAGCGGCGAAGGTAGCAGTCGACGACGGCGCGCGCGGACGCTATCGTATCCGCCAGACACACGGAGACGCCAGGAGCGACGATGAAAAACAGTGAACTGGAACAGCTGATTAACGACAAACTCAGCAGCGCCACCTTCAGCGACTATGCGCCAAACGGCCTGCAGGTCGAGGGTCGGGAAGAGATCAAAAAAATCGTTACCGGCGTTACCGCCAGCCAGGCGCTGCTTGACGAAGCGGTGCGTCTGCAGGCGGACGCCGTTATCGTTCACCACGGCTACTTCTGGAAGGGAGAATCGCCGGCGATCCGCGGCATGAAGCGCCATCGCCTGAAAACGCTGCTGGCCAATGATATCAATCTTTACGGCTGGCACCTGCCGCTGGACGCCCACCCCGAGCTCGGCAATAACGCCCAACTGGCGGCGCTGCTGGGCATTAATATCCGGGGCGAAATAGAGCCGCTGGTGCCCTGGGGCGAGCTGTCGATGCCGGTCTCCGGCCTGGAGCTGGCGTCGTGGATCGAGGCGCGCCTGGGCCGCAAGCCGCTGTGGTGCGGCGATACCGGCGCGGATAAGGTGTCGCGCGTGGCGTGGTGCACCGGCGGCGGCCAGGGCTTTATCGACGCCGCCGCGCGCTTCGGCGTGGATGCGTTTATCACCGGCGAAGTCTCGGAGCAGACGATCCACTCGGCGCGGGAGCAGGGGCTGCACTTCTACGCCGCCGGGCATCACGCTACCGAGCGGGGCGGTATCCGGGCGCTGGGCGAGTGGCTGACGGAAACCACTGACCTTGACGTTACCTTTATTGATATTCCCAATCCGGCCTGATGAAGAGAGCGTAAAGTGCAGCGAGCGCGTTGTTATCTGTTAGGCGAAACGGCGGTGGTGCTCGATCTTGAGCCGCCCGTGACGCTGGAGGGCCAGAAGCGGATCTGGCGCCTGGCCCAGCGTCTGCCGGGCTATCCCGAGGTGCGCGAGGTGATCCCCGGCGCCAATAACGTCACGGTTATTTTGCAGGAGCCGCAGGCCCTGGCGCTGGATGCTATCGAGCATCTGCAGCGCTGGTGGGAGGAGTGCGAGGCGCTGGAGCCTGAGTGCCGGCATATCGCTATTCCGGTGGTTTACGGCGGCGCGGAGGGGCCCGATCTGCCGCGGGTGGCGGAGCACAGCGGCCTGAGTCAGAAGCAGGTGGTTGAGCTGCACGCTTCCGTGGACTATCTGGTGTGGTTTATCGGCTTTCAGCCCGGTTTTCCCTATCTCGGCGGACTGCCCGAGCCGCTGCATACGCCGCGCCGTGCGGAGCCGCGGGTGCAGGTGCCCGCTGGCAGTATCGGCATTGGCGGCGAGCAGACCGGCATCTATCCGCTGAGTACGCCCGGCGGCTGGCAGCTGATTGGCCGCACGGCCCTGACGCTGTTCGATCCCGCCCGCGCCGAGCCGGCCCTGCTGCGCGCCGGGGATGTGGTGCGTTTTGTCCCGCAGAGGGAGGGCGTATGCTGAACATCATCCGCGCCGGACTCTACACGTCGGTGCAGGACGCCGGTCGCGAAGGCTACCGCCAGTCCGGCATCAGCCGCTGCGGCGCCATGGACGCGCCTTCGCTGGCGATTGCGAATCTGCTGGTGGGCAATGATCCCGGCGCAGCGGCTCTGGAGATCACCCTGGGGCAGGCGGTGATTCAGTTTGAGCGCGACTGCTGGTTTGCGCTGAGCGGCGCCGCCTGCGAGGCGATGCTCGACGATAAGCCGGTGTGGATCAGCTGGCGGCTGCAGGCGAGGGCGGGGCAGACGCTGACCCTGGGTCGTCCGCAGCTCGGCATTCGCAGCTATCTGGCGGTGGCGGGCGGCATTGATGTCCCGGTGGTGCTCGGCTCCCGCAGTACCGATCTCAATACCGGTATCGGCGGCCTGGAGGGGCGGCGCCTGCAGGACGGCGACCGGCTCGCGCTGTTGCCTACAACCCGGCAATTTTCGCGGCCGCTGGGGGTAAAACAACTGCTGCCCGGCAACCGCATTCGCGCCCTGCCCGGACCGGAATATCACGAATTCGACACCCGCTCGCAGCGCATGTTCTGGAGCGCGCCCTGGCAGCTCAGCCCGCAGAGCAACCGCATGGGCTACCGGCTGCACGGCCAGACGCTGAGCCGCACCACCGACCGGGAGATGCGCTCTCACGGCCTGCTGCCGGGCGTGGTGCAGGTGCCCCACGGCGGCCAGCCCATCGTGCTAATGAGCGATGCCCAGACCACTGGCGGCTATCCGCGCATCGCCTGCGTGATCGAGGCCGACCTCTATCAGATGGCGCAGGTGCCGCTGGGCCAGCCGATCCACTTTGTGCCCTGCACGTTGGAGGAGGCGCTGGAGGCCAGGTATGACCGGCAGCGCTATCTGCAGCAGCTTGCCTGGCGATTATCTCAGCAAGAGTAAGGAGTTCTGATGCCGGAAGGCCCGGAGATCCGCCGCGCGGCGGACAGCCTTGAAGCCGCGATAAAAGGCAGGCCGCTGACCGGCGCCTGGTTTGCGTTTGATGCCCTGAAGCCGTTTGAAGCGCAGCTGGTCGGGCAGACGGTGACCGCGATTGAAACCCGCGGCAAGGCGCTGCTGACCCATTTTTCGGGCGGCCTGACCCTGTACAGCCACAATCAGCTTTACGGCGTGTGGCGGGTCGTGGATAGCGGTGAAACGCCGGAAACGACCCGCACGCTGCGCGTGAGGCTGGAGACGGCGGAGAAGGCGATTTTGCTCTACAGCGCCTCGGAAATTGCGATGCTGAATGCCGATGAACTGGCGGCACATCCCTTCCTCAATCGCGTCGGACCGGACGTGCTGGATATGACCCTGACGGCGGAGCAGGTGGCTGAGCGGCTTTTGTCCCCGCGCTTTCGCAACCGCCAGTTCGCCGGCCTGCTGCTGGATCAGGCGTTTCTGGCCGGGCTTGGCAACTACCTGCGGGTGGAGATCCTCTGGGCGTGTGAGCTGGCCCCGACCCGCAAGGCAAGTCAGCTCGATGAAGCGCAGCTGGCGCGGCTATCGCAGGCGCTGCTGGCGGTGCCCCGGCTCTCTTACGGCACGCGCGGCCGTGCAGATGAAAACCGGCACCACGGGGCGCTGTTTCGCTTTAAGGTGTTTCACCGCGAGGGCAAGAAGTGCGAACGCTGCGGCGGAATCATTGACCGCATGATGATGGCTTCGCGGCCGTTTTACTGGTGTCCGCACTGTCAGAAGTAGGCTGCCGAACGGTGCGAGTAAAAGTGCGGATCCGGACGCCGGGGCTTTTGACATAGTGGGATGGCGGGAATAGACTAACTCAGGTTAGCTGGTGTGAAGCACGCTCTGGTTGAGGCTCCTGAACCAGAAAATAACGTTTTAAACATGAAAGCCCGACCTCACCAGTCGGGCTTTTTTGTTCCTATAGTCCGGTTCAGTACTTTGAGTTTACTTTTGAGCCTTCTTATAATCCCTGTCGTTAGCGGTGATACGCTCTGTGCAAGCTTGATGCACTGTGCCGTTGAAATGGATTTCTGCGCTTGCATAAAGTTTGCGGGAATGTGTTCAAGTCCTGGCTGAGTACGGGTGGTGCCGGCTCAGAGCTTCAACCAGAGCGTGCTTCACACCAGCTAACAGTGTGATCCTGTTAGCCCAGGCGTGTAAAGGCTGTAACAGAGATAGCACGCTCCTCACGGAGCAACGTGATGAAGGGATTCCTTGAAATCGCCGTCATCGCTCTGAAGGCGTTGATTGCGCTGATAGAGCTGATCCTGGCCTGTTTACCGTAAGCTGCCGGGAAACGTAACTAAGGCCGCCGGCTCACCCCCGGGGGCCTTTAACTTTGTAATCCACGCTGCACACAGATAAAAAAACGCGCCTGAAGGCGCGTTTTGCTTACGACATTATCACTTAGCTCTTTTTCAAATCTGATTTGAAGTCGCGCTTCTCGTAGCCGGTGTACAGCTGGCGCGGACGGGCAATTTTCATGCCTTCGCCGTGCATTTCGTTCCAGTGGGCGATCCAGCCAACGGTACGCGCCATGGCAAAAATTACGGTGAACATGGAGGACGGAATACCCATCGCCTTCAGAATGATGCCGGAGTAGAAGTCGACGTTCGGGTAGAGTTTGCGCTCGATGAAGTACGGGTCGTTGAGCGCGATGTGCTCCAGTTCCATGGCTACCTGCAGCAGTTCATCTTTGGTGCCCAGCTCTTTCAGCACTTCGTGGCAGGTTTCGCGCATCACGGTGGCGCGCGGATCGTAGTTCTTGTACACGCGGTGGCCGAAGCCCATCAGGCGGAACGAGTCGTTCTTATCCTTGGCGCGGCGAACGAATTCAGGAATGTGCTCGACGGTGCTGATCTCTTCCAGCATTTTCAGGGCCGCTTCGTTGGCGCCGCCGTGGGCCGGTCCCCACAGGGAGGCGATGCCGGCGGCGATACAGGCGAACGGGTTAGCGCCGGAGGAGCCTGCGGTGCGCACGGTGGAGGTCGAGGCGTTCTGCTCGTGGTCGGCGTGCAGGATCAGGATGCGATCCATAGCGCGCTCAAGCACCGGGTTAACCTTGTACTCTTCACACGGCGTGGAGAACATCATATTCAGGAAGTTGCCCGCGTAGGAGAGATCGTTGCGCGGATAGACGAACGGCTGACCGATTGAGTACTTGTAGCACATCGCCGCCATGGTCGGCATTTTCGACAGCAGGCGGAAGGCCGCAATTTCACGGTGGCGCGGGTTATTCACGTCCAGGGAGTCGTGATAGAACGCCGCCAGCGCACCGGTAATGCCGCACATAACGGCCATCGGATGCGAGTCGCGGCGAAACGCGTGGAACAGGCGGGTGATCTGTTCATGAATCATCGTGTGGCGAGTGACGGTCACTTTGAACTCGTCAAACTCCGCCTGGGTCGGTTTTTCACCGTACAGCAGGATGTAGCAGACTTCGAGGTAGTTAGAGTCCGTTGCCAGCTGGTCAATCGGGAAACCACGATGCAGCAGGATACCTTCGTCACCGTCGATAAACGTAATTTTGGATTCGCAGGATGCGGTGGAGGTAAAGCCGGGATCAAACGTGAATACGTTGTTCGAGCCGAGCGTACGGATGTCAATTACGTCCTGACCAAGCGTGCCTTTTAGCACGTTTAGTTCAATAGCAGCATCACCAAAAGTGAGCTTTGCCTTTGTATCAGCCATTTGCGGTCTCCTTAGCGCCTTATGCTTAAGACTGCCGGATGCCGGATTTGCTTTCAGACTGTGGAATGACGTTACCAGTTTGTTATTTGGCTCACAGCTCCGTTGAAGAGGGTAAACCAGGGTACAGAGCAAGGGGCGCCTGAAGGTATACACTCATTCTACAGTGAAAATACAGCAAATCAGGAAGTTAGCAGTCCGTTTATTCAAACCTGACTATCACTATTAACTGTCCGGGTTATGTCGGTCAACACTTTCTCACTGTTGCATAACTTATTGTCAGGTGAAATAGTGACCCCATAACTTTTACGCATTATATGCCTTTTTAGGTGATGGTTGTAACAGTAATGTTTAATAATTGTCAAATCAGATGGTTAATTTTTAAAAGAATGTTGTAACCGTGATGGTGATCACTGTTCCGCAGAAAACCCAACAAACTATATGTAGTTTAATTGTAATGATTTTGTGAACGCCCTATAATGCCGCCAGGTCTCCGGAATACCCTGCATCCCGAGCCACCCAGCGTTGTTAATGTGTCGTTTTTAGCTCTGTAAATGGAGTTTTTACATGACGCGCAGTTATAGAAAAGGACGCTGTCTGACCCGCATGCAGACCGGAGGAAGGAAACAATAAGAACAGCATGTGGGCGTTATTCATGATAAAAAATGTGAAAAAACAAAGACCTGTTAATCTGGATCTTCGAACGATCCGGTTCCCGATCACGGCGATAGCGTCCATTCTTCACCGCGTATCCGGGGTTATCACTTTTGTTGCAGTCGGCATTCTGCTTTGGCTGCTGGGCACCAGTCTCTCCTCACCTGAAGGCTTCCTCACCGCTAGCTCGATCATGGGCAGCTTCTTCGCCAAGTTCATTATCTGGGGCATCCTTACCGCGCTGGCATATCATGCTGTCGGCGGTATTCGCCATATGCTGATGGACACCGGGTATCTGGAAGAGACATTAGAGGCCGGAAAACGGTCCGCCCAAATTTCTTTTGTTATCACTGTCGTGCTTTCACTTCTCGCAGGAGTCCTCGTATGGTAAGCAACGCCTCAGCACTGGGACGCAACGGCGTACATGACTACATCCTGGTTCGTGCCACCGCTATCGTTCTGACTCTGTACATCATCTATATGGTCGGTTTCTTTGCCACAAGCGGCACGCTGACCTGGGAAGTCTGGACAGGGTTCTTCTCTTCCGCCTTCACCAAAGTTTTCACCCTGCTGGCTCTGTTTTCAATCTTGATTCATGCCTGGATCGGCATGTGGCAGGTGTTGACCGACTACGTTAAACCGCTGGCCATTCGCCTGCCGCTGCAGCTGCTGATTGTTGTCGCGCTGCTGGTTTACGTCATTTATGGATTTGTTGTGGTGTGGGGTGTGTAATGAAACTGCCAGTCAGAGAATTTGATGCTGTTGTTATTGGTGCCGGAGGCGCAGGTATGCGCGCGGCGCTGCAGATTTCCCAGAGCGGCCAGACCTGTGCGCTGCTCTCGAAAGTGTTTCCAACCCGTTCCCACACCGTTTCCGCACAGGGTGGTATTACCGTTGCGCTCGGTAACACCCATGAGGACAACTGGGAATGGCACATGTATGACACCGTAAAAGGGTCAGACTACATTGGCGACCAGGACGCGATTGAATATATGTGCAAAACCGGCCCGGAAGCCATTCTGGAGCTTGAGCACATGGGGCTGCCGTTTTCCCGTCTTGACGATGGCCGCATCTACCAGCGCCCGTTCGGCGGCCAGTCGAAAAACTTCGGCGGCGAGCAGGCGGCGCGTACCGCCGCCGCGGCTGACCGTACCGGCCACGCCCTGCTGCATACGCTGTATCAGCAGAACCTGAAAAACCACACCACGATTTTCTCCGAGTGGTATGCGCTGGACCTGGTGAAAAACCAGGATGGCGCGGTTGTCGGCTGCACCGCGCTGTGCATCGAAACCGGTGAAGTGGTTTACTTCAAAGCCAACGCTACCGTGCTGGCGACCGGCGGCGCTGGCCGTATCTACCAGTCCACCACCAACGCCCACATTAACACCGGCGACGGCGTCGGTATGGCTATCCGCGCGGGCGTCCCGGTGCAGGATATGGAGATGTGGCAATTCCACCCGACCGGCATCGCCGGCGCGGGCGTCCTTGTCACCGAAGGCTGCCGCGGTGAAGGCGGCTATCTGCTGAACAAGCACGGCGAACGCTTCATGGAGCGCTACGCGCCGAACGCCAAAGACCTGGCGGGCCGCGACGTAGTGGCGCGCTCGATCATGATTGAGATCCGCGAAGGCCGCGGCTGCGACGGCCCGTGGGGCCCGCACGCGAAGCTGAAGCTTGACCATCTGGGTAAAGAAGTTCTGGAATCCCGCCTGCCGGGCATCCTTGAACTCTCCCGTACCTTCGCCCACGTCGATCCGGTGAAAGAGCCGATCCCGGTTATCCCGACCTGCCACTATATGATGGGCGGTATTCCGACCAAAGTGACCGGCCAGGCGCTGACCGTCAACGAGAAGGGCGAAGACGTAGTGATCCCGGGCCTGTTTGCGGTCGGCGAAATCGCCTGCGTATCGGTCCACGGTGCGAACCGCCTCGGCGGCAACTCGCTGCTCGACCTGGTGGTCTTCGGCCGCGCGGCCGGTCTGCATCTTCAGGAGTCTATCGCTGAGCAGGGCGCGCTGCGCGACGCCAGCGAGTCTGATATCGAAGGTTCACTGGACCGCCTCAACCGCTGGAACAACACCCGCAGCGGTGAAGATCCGGTGGCTATCCGCAAGGCGCTGCAGGAGTGCATGCAGCACAACTTCTCGGTGTTCCGCGAAGGCGACGCGATGGCGAAGGGTCTTGAGCAGTTGAAAACGATCCGCGAGCGTCTGAAAAACGCCCGTCTGGACGACACCTCCAGCGAGTTTAATACCCAGCGCGTTGAGTGCCTGGAGCTGGATAACCTGATGGAAACCGCTTACGCCACGGCCGTTTCTGCGAATTTCCGTACCGAAAGCCGCGGCGCCCACAGCCGCTTCGACTTCCCGGACCGCGATGACGCAAACTGGCTCTGTCACTCCCTGTACCAGCCGCAAACGGAATCCATGACGCGTCGAACCGTCAATATGGAACCGAAGCTGCGTCCGGCATTCCCGCCGAAAGTGCGTACCTACTAATTGCGGAGACAGGAAAATGAGACTCGAGTTTTCAGTATATCGTTACAACCCGGATGTCGATGACGCGCCGCGTATGCAGGATTACACCCTGGAGGCGGAAGAGGGCCGGGACATGATGCTGCTGGATGCGCTGATCCAGCTAAAAGAGAAAGACCCGACCCTGGCGTTCCGTCGCTCCTGCCGCGAAGGCGTCTGCGGCTCCGATGGCCTGAACATGAACGGCAAAAACGGTCTGGCCTGTATTACCCCAATCTCCGCGCTGAACCAGCCCGGTAAGAAAATCGTGATTCGCCCGCTGCCCGGTCTGCCGGTGATCCGCGATTTGGTGGTAGACATGGGACAGTTCTATGCCCAGTATGAGAAGATTAAGCCTTACTTATTGAATAATGGACAAAATCCACCCGCTCGCGAGCACTTACAGTCGCCCGAGCAGCGTGAGAAGATCGACGGATTGTATGAGTGCATTCTCTGCGCATGCTGTTCAACCTCCTGCCCGTCGTTCTGGTGGAATCCGGATAAGTTTATCGGCCCGGCCGGTCTGCTGGCGGCATACCGCTTCCTGATTGACAGCCGCGATACCGAAACCGACAGTCGTCTTGACGGTCTGAGCGATGCATTCAGCGTATTCCGCTGCCACAGCATCATGAACTGCGTTAGCGTTTGTCCGAAAGGGCTGAACCCGACGCGGGCTATCGGCCATATCAAGTCGATGCTGCTTAACCGCAGCGCGTAATAAGGCCCGCGCCCTCTCCCTGCGTGAGAGGGCGCGGAACTGCAGGAAACCTCTAAAAACTGCCATACAGCATGACGGAATAATCAAGACGTTCAGCGCGGGTCAAGGTCGCAACGCAGCCGCAGCCTGAACGACGACGATTATCAGACAGTTTTTAAAGGTTCCTTCGCGAGCCCAATACTACAGAAGAGCTCGCAGGTGAACCCCGGCACGCACGCTTGATGTGCGTGGTTGTTTCTACGGCGAAATAAGCACACAAAGTGCTTAAGGGATCACGATGCAGAACGGCGCAATGAAAGCCTGGCTGGACTCTTCCTTCCTCTCTGGCTCCAACCAGAGCTGGATCGAACAGCTCTATGAAGACTTCTTAACCGATCCGGACTCTGTTGACGCTAACTGGCGCTCAATGTTCCAGCAACTGCCTGGAACCGGAGTCAAACCCGATCAATTTCACTCCAAAACGCGTGATTATTTCCGTCGTCTGGCGAAGGATGCCTCACGTTATACTTCCGCGATTTCCGATCCTGACACTAACATCAAGCAGGTCAAAGTCCTGCAGATGATCAACGCCTACCGCTTCCGCGGCCACCAGAATGCGAATCTCGATCCGCTGGGGCTGTGGAAACAGGATCGCGTTGCTGACCTGGATCCTGCTTTTCACGATCTGACAGAAGCCGATTTCCAGGAAAGCTTTAACGTAGGTTCTTTTGCCATCGGTAAAGATACGATGAAGCTGGGCGAGCTGATTGATGCCCTCAAGCAGACTTACTGCGGCTCCATCGGTGCGGAATACATGCATATTACCTCGACCGAAGAGAAGCGCTGGATCCAGCAGCGTCTTGAATCCGTCGTGGGTCACGCCAGCTTCTCGGCCGATGAGAAAAAGCGTTTTCTCAGCGAGCTGACGGCGGCTGAAGGCCTGGAGCGCTATCTCGGGGCGAAATTCCCGGGCGCCAAGCGTTTCTCGCTGGAAGGCGGCGATGCGCTGGTACCGATGCTTAAAGAACTTATCCGCCACGCCGGCAACAACGGCACCCGCGAAGTGGTGCTCGGCATGGCGCACCGCGGCCGCCTCAACGTGCTGGTTAACGTGCTGGGTAAAAGACCGCAGGACCTGTTTGACGAGTTCGCGGGCAAGCACAAAGAGCACCTCGGCACCGGCGACGTGAAGTACCACATGGGCTTCTCGTCCGATATCGAAACCGAAGGTGGCCTGGTTCACCTCGCGCTGGCGTTTAACCCGTCGCACCTTGAAATCGTCAGCCCGGTGGTTATCGGCTCCGTGCGCGCGCGTCTCGACCGTCTCGACGAACCGAGCAGCAATAAAGTGCTGCCGATCACCATTCACGGCGACGCCGCGGTGACCGGGCAGGGCGTGGTGCAGGAAACCCTGAACATGTCGAAAGCCCGCGGCTACGAAGTGGGCGGCACCGTGCGCATTGTGATTAACAACCAGGTGGGCTTCACCACCTCTAATCCGCTGGATGCGCGCTCTTCACCGTACTGCACCGACATCGGCAAGATGGTGATGGCGCCGATTTTCCACGTCAATGCCGACGATCCGGAAGCGGTCGCTTTTGTTACCCGCCTGGCGCTCGATTTCCGCAACACCTTCAAGCGCGACGTGTTTATCGATCTGGTCTGCTACCGCCGCCACGGCCATAACGAAGCCGATGAGCCGAGCGCGACCCAGCCGCTGATGTACCAGAAGATCAAAAAACACCCGACGCCGCGTAAAATTTACGCCGACCGTCTGGAGCAGAACAAGGTCGCTACTCTGGAAGACGCCACCGAGATGGTCAACCTTTACCGCGACGCGCTGGATGCCGGCGAGTGCGTGGTGAAAGAGTGGCGCCCGATGAATATGCACTCCTTTACCTGGTCGCCGTACCTCAACCACGAGTGGGATGAGAGCTACCCGAACAAGGTCGAGATGAAGCGCCTGCAGGAGCTGGCCAAGCGCATCAGCACCGTGCCGGAATCGGTTGAGATGCAATCCCGCGTTGCCAAAATCTACGGCGATCGCCAGGCGATGGCCGCCGGCGAGAAGCTGTTCGACTGGGGCGGCGCGGAAAACCTGGCCTACGCCACGCTGGTCGATGAGGGGATTCCGATCCGTCTGTCCGGCGAGGACTCCGGCCGCGGCACCTTCTTCCACCGCCACGCGGTGATCCACAACCAGACCAACGGCTCAAGCTATACGCCGCTGCAGCACGTGCACAACGGCCAGGGCTCCTTCCGCGTCTGGGACTCCGTGCTGTCGGAAGAGGCGGTACTGGCCTTTGAGTACGGCTACGCGACGGCGGAGCCGCGCACCCTGACCATCTGGGAAGCGCAGTTCGGCGACTTCGCCAACGGCGCGCAGGTGGTTATCGACCAGTTCATCAGCTCCGGCGAGCAGAAGTGGGGCCGCATGTGTGGTCTGGTGATGCTGCTGCCGCACGGCTACGAAGGGCAGGGCCCGGAGCACTCCTCCGCGCGCCTTGAGCGCTATCTGCAGCTCTGCGCCGAGCAGAATATGCAGGTTTGCGTACCGTCCACGCCGGCGCAGGTCTACCACATGCTGCGTCGCCAGGCGCTGCGCGGGATGCGTCGTCCGCTGGTGGTGATGTCGCCGAAATCGCTGCTGCGCCATCCGCTGGCGGTCTCCTCGCTTGACGAACTGGCCAACGGCACCTTCCAGCCGGCGATCGGTGAAATCGACGAGCTGGATCCGAAAGCCGTGAAGCGCGTCGTGATGTGTGCCGGTAAGGTTTACTACGACCTGCTGGAGCAGCGCCGCAAAAACGAACAAAAAGATGTCGCCATTGTGCGCATCGAACAGCTCTACCCGTTCCCGCACCAGGCGGTACAGGAAGCGCTGAAGCCTTATGCACACGTGCACGATTTTGTCTGGTGCCAGGAAGAGCCGCTCAACCAGGGCGCATGGTACTGCAGCCAGCATCATCTGCGTGATGTGATTCCGTTTGGGGCAGCCCTCAAGTATGCGGGTCGCCCGGCCTCCGCCTCGCCGGCGGTAGGTTACATGTCCGTTCACCAGAAACAGCAACAAGATCTGGTCAATGACGCGCTGAACGTCGATTAAATAAAGGATACACAATGAGTAGCGTAGATATTCTGGTTCCCGACCTGCCTGAATCCGTAGCCGATGCCACTGTTGCCACCTGGCACAAGAAGCCGGGCGACGCGGTTGTTCGCGATGAAGTGCTGGTAGAAATCGAAACTGACAAAGTGGTACTGGAAGTACCGGCGTCGGCAGACGGCATTCTCGAAGCTGTTCTGGAAGATGAAGGCACGACCGTGACTTCCCGCCAGATCCTTGGCCGCCTGCGCGAAGGCAACAGCGCGGGTAAAGCCACCGATGCCAAAGCTGAAAGCAAAGAGTCCACGCCGGCTCAGCGTCAGCAGGCTTCCCTGGAAGAGCAGAACAACGATGCGCTCAGCCCGGCGATCCGTCGCCTGCTGGCCGAGCACAATCTTGATGCCAGCGCCATTAAAGGCACCGGCGTCGGCGGCCGCCTGACGCGCGAAGACGTTGAGAAGCACCTGGCGAAGACGCCGGCGAAAGAGGAGGCGAAAGCCGCCCCTGAAGCCGCCCCGGCGCCGCTGGCCGGTCGCTCCGAAAAACGCGTGCCGATGACCCGCCTGCGCAAGCGCGTGGCCGAGCGTCTGCTGGAGGCGAAAAACTCCACCGCGATGCTGACCACCTTCAACGAAGTCAACATGAAGCCGATCATGGATCTGCGCAAGCAGTACGGCGAGGCGTTTGAAAAACGCCATGGTATCCGTCTGGGCTTTATGTCCTTCTATGTGAAGGCTGTCGTGGAAGCGCTGAAGCGTTACCCGGAAGTGAACGCCTCTATCGACGGCGAAGATGTGGTGTACCACAACTACTTCGACGTCAGCATGGCGGTCTCCACGCCGCGCGGCCTGGTGACCCCGGTTCTGCGCGACGTTGATGCGCTGGGTATGGCGGACATCGAGAAGAAAATCAAAGAGCTGGCGATCAAAGGCCGCGACGGCAAGCTGACCGTTGACGATCTGACCGGCGGTAACTTCACCATTACCAACGGCGGCGTATTTGGCTCCCTGATGTCAACGCCGATCATCAACCCGCCGCAGAGCGCGATCCTCGGCATGCACGCCATTAAGGATCGCCCGATGGCGGTCAATGGCAAGGTCGAGATCCTGCCGATGATGTACCTGGCGCTCTCCTACGATCATCGCCTGATCGACGGCCGCGAGTCCGTGGGCTATCTGGTGGCCATTAAAGAGCTGCTGGAAGATCCGACTCGCCTGCTGCTGGACGTTTAGTTTTTTCCGTATCACCTGTCCCGCGGGCCCGCTGAGGCCCGCGGGTAAATGATAACGATTACCTGAAAAGTGGATAGAACGCATGAACTTACATGAATACCAGGCCAAACAGCTATTTGCCCGTTATGGTTTACCTGCGCCGGTAGGCTATGCCTGCTCGACCCCGCGCGAAGCCGAAGAAGCCGCCTCGAAAATTGGCGCCGGCCCGTGGGTTGTGAAGTGCCAGGTACACGCCGGCGGCCGCGGTAAAGCGGGCGGCGTAAAAGTGGTGAACAGCAAAGAAGAGATCCGCGCTTTTGCTGAAAACTGGCTGGGTAAACGTCTGGTCACCTATCAAACGGATGCCAGCGGTCAGCCGGTAAACCAGATTCTGGTCGAAGCCGCCACCGACATCGCGAAAGAACTCTATCTGGGCGCCGTGGTTGACCGCAGCTCCCGCCGCGTGGTTTTCATGGCCTCTACCGAAGGCGGCGTGGAAATCGAAAAAGTGGCTGAAGAGACGCCGCACCTGATCCACAAAGTCGCGCTGGATCCGCTGGCCGGCCCGATGCCTTATCAGGGTCGCGAGCTGGCGTTCAAACTCGGTCTGGAAGGCAAGCTGGTACAGCAGTTCACCAAGATCTTCATGGGCCTGGCGACCATCTTCCTGGAGCGCGATCTGGCGCTGATCGAAATTAACCCGCTGGTGATCACCAAGCAGGGCGATCTTATCTGCCTCGACGGCAAGCTGGGCGCTGACGGCAACGCGCTGTTCCGCCAGGCCGATCTGCGTGAAATGCGCGATCAGTCGCAGGAAGATGCCCGCGAAGCCCAGGCGGCACAGTGGGAGCTGAACTATGTTGCCCTCGATGGCAACATCGGCTGCATGGTTAACGGCGCTGGCCTGGCGATGGGCACCATGGACATCGTTAAGCTGCACGGCGGCGAGCCGGCAAACTTCCTCGACGTAGGCGGCGGCGCGACCAAAGAGCGCGTAACCGAAGCGTTCAAAATCATCCTGTCTGACGACAACGTTAAGGCCGTGCTGGTCAACATCTTCGGCGGCATCGTGCGCTGCGACCTGATTGCCGACGGCATCATCGGCGCAGTAGCGGAAGTGGGCGTTAGCGTGCCGGTCGTTGTACGTCTGGAAGGTAACAACGCCGAACTCGGCGCCAAGAAACTGGCTGACAGCGGCCTGAATATTATTGCAGCGAAAAGTCTGACGGATGCAGCTCAGCAGGTTGTTGCCGCAGTGGAGGGGAAATAATGTCAGTTTTAATCAATAAAGACACCAAGGTTATCTGCCAGGGCTTCACCGGTAGCCAGGGGACATTCCACTCCGAGCAGGCGATTGCCTACGGTACGCAGATGGTTGGCGGCGTTACGCCGGGCAAAGGCGGCACTACGCACCTGGGCCTGCCGGTGTTCAACACCGTGCGCGAAGCGGTAGAAGCAACGGGCGCTACCGCCACCGTTATCTACGTGCCGGCACCGTTCTGCAAAGACTCCATCCTGGAAGCTATCGATGCAGGCATTAAGCTAATTATCACCATCACTGAAGGTATCCCGACGCTGGATATGCTGACCGTGAAGGTGAAGCTGGACGAAGCCGGCGTGCGCATGATTGGCCCGAACTGTCCGGGCGTTATCACCCCGGGCGAATGTAAAATCGGTATCATGCCGGGCCACATTCACAAGCCGGGCAAAGTAGGTATCGTTTCCCGCTCCGGGACCCTGACCTATGAAGCCGTTAAGCAGACCACCGACTACGGTTTCGGCCAGTCTACCTGCGTGGGCATCGGCGGCGACCCGATCCCGGGCTCTAACTTCATCGATATCCTGAAGATGTTCCAGGAAGATCCGCAGACCGAAGCGATTGTCATGATCGGTGAGATCGGCGGTAGCGCGGAAGAAGAAGCGGCGGCCTACATTAAAGAGCACGTGACCAAGCCGGTTGTGGGCTACATCGCGGGCGTGACAGCGCCGAAAGGCAAGCGTATGGGCCACGCGGGCGCCATTATCGCGGGCGGGAAGGGCACGGCGGACGAGAAGTTCGCTGCGCTTGAAGCGGCCGGTGTTAAAACCGTACGCAGCCTGGCCGATATCGGCGAGGCGCTGAAATCCATCATTAAGTAAATCCTCTCTGCTCCCCGCCTGGGGAGCATTATATGTCCGATTTCGACATGGTTGGCCGCTGAAAAGCGGCCCTTTTTATTCCTGCCATACTGCCGCTGCCGTGCCCTGTACCCCGCTGCCGCTTCTGAGTGGGAACATCGTCACTCTGCGAGTTATTTTTTTATTTAATTCACGTAAATGAAATGTGATTGGAATGAGCTATACTTTTTCGATCGACGATGCTAAACGGGATGAGAACGATTCTCTGACATCCTGCCGCTCCCGCTCGGCCTTTCATATTGCCGGTAAAAAATAAATTCCCTTTCTGACTAAATCACTCTTATTTGATAACTATCAATATACTGTTAAGAACATGTTTTTAACATTACGTTCACCATCCATCCCAATGGAACACATAATTAACAAAAGAGCGGAAAAATTGATTTAAAACAATGCTTAACTTATGGCGCTGACTACTGAAAGGCGGTAAATTGTTGTAGATCAAACTGGCCGAAAGTCAGTATATTCGCTATATATTGATCGCTGTCGTAAAACGTAAAACAGATTCAACAAAAACCTGTTTATTGTAAGGTCTTTACGGCGTAATATATTCGAGGGATCAATTCAGGTTTTTTATTAACGTATTTGCAACCTTTGCTCAGGGCTGTTTGCTTTTGTTCAAACAGTCATGAGCAAGGAAGTAAATAATTTTGGTATTGGGGCATGCGTGTGATTCCTTAACCGGTTTCACTCTCGGAGTCTTCATGCGATGAGCAAGGAGTCATGATGTTAGATATAGTCGAACTGTCGCGCTTACAGTTTGCCTTGACTGCGATGTACCACTTCATGTTTGTGCCGCTAACGCTCGGTATGGCGTTCCTGCTGGCCATCATGGAAACGGTCTACGTTCTCTCCGGCAAACAGATTTACAAAGATATGACCAAGTTCTGGGGCAAGTTGTTTGGTATCAACTTTGCCCTGGGTGTGGCTACCGGTCTGACCATGGAGTTCCAGTTCGGGACAAACTGGTCTTACTACTCTCACTACGTGGGGGATATCTTCGGTGCGCCGCTGGCCATCGAAGGGCTGATGGCCTTCTTCCTCGAATCCACCTTTGTGGGTCTGTTCTTCTTCGGTTGGGATCGCCTGGGGAAAGTTCAGCACATGGCCGTCACCTGGCTGGTGGCGCTGGGGTCTAACCTCTCGGCGCTCTGGATCCTGGTGGCGAACGGCTGGATGCAAAACCCTATCGCATCTGACTTCAACTTCGAAACCATGCGCATGGAGATGGTGAGCTTCGCCGATCTGGTACTCAACCCGGTCGCTCAGGTGAAATTCGTGCACACCGTTGCCTCCGGTTACTGCACCGGTGCGATGTTCATCCTCGGTATCAGCGCCTACTACATGCTGCGTAACCGCGACTTCGCGTTTGCCAAGCGCTCCTTCGCGATTGCCGCCAGTTTCGGTATGGCTGCCGTACTTTCCGTTATCGTGCTGGGTGATGAGTCTGGCTACGAAATGGGCGACGTGCAGAAAACCAAACTTGCTGCTATCGAAGCCGAATGGGAAACCCAGCCGGCGCCGGCGGCATTTACGCTGTTTGGTATTCCGGATCAGGATGCGCAGGAAAACCATCTGTCGATTCAGATCCCTTACGTACTCGGCCTTATCGCCACGCGCTCCGTGGATAAGCCGGTCACTGGCCTGAAAGAGCTGATGTCCCAGCACGAAGCGCGCATTCGCAACGGGATGATCGCTTACAAGCTGCTGGAAGAGCTGCGCGCCGGCACGGCGGACGCCTCGGTACGCGATGAGTTCAACAGCGTTAAGAAAGACCTCGGCTATGGCCTGCTGCTCAAGCGCTATACCGCGAACGTGTCTGACGCTACGGATGCGCAAATCAAGCAGGCAACCAAAGACTCGATCCCTCGCGTCCTGCCGCTCTACTTTGCCTTCCGTATCATGGTGGCCTGTGGCTTCCTGATGCTGCTTATTATTGCGCTCTCCTTCTGGACCGTGATTCGCAACCGCGTGGGTTCGAAAAAATGGCTGCTGCGCGCCTGCCTGTACGGTATCCCGCTGCCGTGGCTTGCCGTTGAGGCCGGCTGGTTTGTGGCTGAATACGGCCGTCAGCCCTGGGCGATTGGTGAAGTGCTGCCAACGGCCGTGGCTAACTCTACGTTGACCGCCGGTGACCTGATCTTCTCTCTGGTGCTGATTTGCGGCCTGTATACGTTGTTCCTGGTTGCTGAACTGTTCCTGATGTTCAAGTTCGCGCGTCTGGGGCCGAGCAGCCTGAAAACGGGTCGCTATCACTATGAGCAATCCACCGTGGCTCAGCCGGCACGCTAAGACAGGAGTCGTCAAATGATCGATTATGAAGTATTGCGTTTTATCTGGTGGCTGCTGATAGGCATTCTGCTGATTGGCTTTGCAGTCGCCGACGGTTTCGACATGGGGGTGGGCATGCTCACCCGCGTGCTCGGTCGCACCGACACCGAGCGTCGAATTATGATTAACTCCATCGCCCCGCACTGGGACGGTAACCAGGTGTGGCTCATCACCGCCGGCGGCGCGCTGTTTGCCGCCTGGCCGATGGTTTACGCAGCGGCCTTCTCCGGCTTCTACGTGGCGATGATCCTGGTGCTGGCATCCCTGTTCTTCCGTCCGGTTGGCTTTGACTACCGTTCGAAGATTGCCGACACCCGCTGGCGTAATATGTGGGACTGGGGCATTTTTGTCGGCAGCTTCGTGCCGCCGCTGGTTATCGGCGTGGCGTTCGGCAACCTGCTGCAGGGCGTACCGTTCCATATCGATGAATACCTGCGCCTGTACTACACCGGCAACTTCTTCCAGCTGCTGAATCCGTTTGGCCTGCTGGCGGGGATTGTCAGTGTCGGGATGATTCTGACCCAGGGCGCGACCTATCTGCAAATGCGTACTGTGGGCGATCTGCACCTGCGCACCCGCGCCACCTCGCAGATTGCTGCCCTGGTGACGCTGGTCTGCTTTGCGCTGGCGGGCGTCTGGGTTTACTACGGTATCGACGGTTACGTGGTGAAATCGGTTATCGACCACGGCGCGGCCTCAAACCCGCTGACCAAAGAGGTCACGCGTGAAGCCGGCGCGTGGATGGTGAACTTCAATAACATGCCGGCGCTGTGGGTTATCCCTCTGCTGGGCGTGGTGCTGCCGCTGTTCACTATCGTGATGTCGCGTGCCAATAAAGGCGCCTGGGCGTTTGTGTTCTCCTCCCTAACGCTGGCCTGCATCATCCTGACTGCCGGTATCGCGATGTTCCCGTTCGTCATGCCGTCCAGCACTATGCTGAACGCCAGCCTGACCATGTGGGACGCGACCTCCAGTCAGCTGACGCTGAACGTGATGACCTATGTGGCCGCGGTGTTCGTGCCGATCATTCTGATTTACACCACCTGGTGTTACTGGAAGATGTTCGGTCGCCTCACCAAAGAGCACATTGAAAGCAACTCGACCTCTCTGTACTAAGTAAGGAGCTACATATGTGGTATTTCGCATGGATCCTGGGAACGCTTCTTGCCTGTGCCTTTGGAGTGATCACCGCGCTGGCGCTGGAGCACGTTGAAGCCGGGCAGCCAGAAGATCATTGATGAATAAAATTATCGCTTACGTTTATGCGGTAATGGATAAGGGCCCGCTCAGGGCCCTTTCCTTGCTGATGGCGCTGGTGCTGGCGGGCTGCATTTTCTGGGACCCCTCCCGCTTTGCGGCGAAAACCAGCAGCCTGGAGATCTGGCACGGCTTTCTTATCATGTGGGCGGTCTGCGCCGGGGTGATCCACGGCGTCGGCTTTCGTCCGAAATCACTGCTTTGGCAGGGGCTATTTTGCCCGCTTCTGGCAGACCTGGTGCTGCTTTGTGGGCTGATTTTCTTCTGGTTTTGACTAAGAATGCTCCTTTAATCTAATGGGTCCTTCCGGACCCATAAATATTTTACTCTCCCTTTACTTTCACCCATTCCAAAGCAACTTTGCCGCGCGTATAGTAGCGAAGTTTAAAAGCACTCAATTTTGTTGCATTACCGGGATGTAAAGTGAATACAACGCTGTTTCGATGGCCGGTTCGGGTCTACTACGAAGACACCGACGCCGGTGGCGTGGTTTACCACGCCAGCTATGTCGCTTTCTATGAAAGAGCACGCACTGAGATGCTGCGCCACCATCACTTTAGCCAGCAGGTTCTGTTGGCTGAACGGGTTGCGTTTGTGGTACGTAAAATGACGCTGGACTATCTTGCCCCCGCCCGACTGGACGACATGCTTGAAGTACAGACTGAAATTACGGCCATGCGCGGGACGTCTCTGGTCTTCACGCAGCGCATCGTCAACGCCGATAACGCGGTGCTTAACCAGGCAGAAGTGCTGATCGTGTGCGTTGATCCACTCTTAATGAAGCCTCGTGCGCTTCCCAAGTCTATTGTCGCGGAGTTCAAGCAGTGACTGACATGAATATCCTTGATTTGTTCCTGAAGGCAAGCCTTTTGGTTAAACTTATCATGCTGATTTTAATTGGTTTCTCCATTGCGTCCTGGGCCATCATCATCCAGAGAACGCGTATTCTTAACGCCGCTGGTCGCGAAGCCGAGGCCTTTGAGGACAAATTCTGGTCCGGCATTGAGCTTTCCCGCCTCTATCAGGAGAGCCAGGGACGCCGCGACAGCCTCGCAGGCTCTGAGCAGATCTTCTACAGCGGTTTTAAAGAGTTTGCCCGTCTGCACCGCGCCAACAGCCACGCGCCGGAGGCCATCGTTGAAGGGGCGTCCCGCGCTATGCGTATCTCAATGAATCGCGAGCTGGAAACGCTCGAGACCCATATTCCGTTTCTCGGCACCGTTGGCTCCATCAGCCCGTATATCGGCCTGTTCGGCACGGTGTGGGGGATCATGCACGCCTTTATCGCGCTGGGCGCAGTGAAGCAGGCGACTCTGCAGATGGTTGCACCGGGGATCGCCGAAGCGCTGATCGCCACCGCTATTGGCCTGTTTGCCGCCATTCCTGCTGTCATGGCCTATAACCGCCTCAACCAGCGGGTGAACAAGCTGGAGCTGAACTACGACAACTTTATGGAAGAGTTCACCGCCATTCTGCACCGTCAGGCGTTTACCATCAGCGAGAGCAACAAGGGGTAAGCCATGGCCAGAGCACGTGGACGCGGACGGCGCGAGCTGAAGTCCGAAATCAACATCGTTCCGCTGCTGGATGTGTTGCTGGTGCTGCTGCTGATTTTTATGGCGACGGCGCCGATTATTACCCAGAGCGTGGAAGTGGATCTGCCTGACGCCAACGAAACCCAGGCCGTCAGCACTAACGACGACCCACCCGTTATCGTTGAGGTATCGGGAGTAGGGCAGTACAGCGTCAACGTGGGTCAGGAAAAGATGCCGCAGCTGCCGCCTGAGCAGGTGGTCGCTGAGGCCCAGCGCCGCCTGCAGGCCAATCCGAAAGCGGTCTTTTTGATCGGCGGCGCGAAAGACGTGCCTTACGATGAAATCATTAAAGCGCTGAACCTGTTACACAGCGCGGGCGTGAAATCCGTTGGTCTGATGACCAAACCGATCTAACCCGGCTGACAGGCAACCAGTTTTTGGGAACCGAGAGTGTCAAAGGCAACCGAACAAAACGACAAGCTGAAACGCGCGATCATCATTTCAGTCGTACTGCACATCATTCTGATTGCGCTACTGATCTGGAGTTCGTTTGACGAGCACATTGATGCATCGGCCGGCGGCGGCGGTGGTTCATCCATCGACGCCGTAATGGTCGATCCGGGCGCCGTTGTCGAAAATTATAATCGCCAGCAGAATCAGCAGGCCAGCGCGAAGCGCGCCGAAGAGCAGCGTGAAAAGCAGGCCCAGCAGCAGGCGAAAGAGATGCGTGAGAAGCAGGCCGCCGAGCAGGAGCGCCTGAAGCAGATGGAGCAGGAGCGGCTTAAGGCGCAGGAAGAGGCGAAAGAAGCGGCAAAAGAAGCGCAGGAGCAGCAGAAGCAGGCGCAGGAAGCCGCGGCGAAAGAGGCCGCCGAAGCAAAGGCGAAAGCAGAGGCCGATGCTAAAGCGCAGGCGCAGGCAGAAGCAAAAGCTGAGGCGAAAGCGAAAGCCGAAGCCGATGCCAAAGCCGAGGCTGCGGCAGAGGCGGCGAAGAAAGCCGCCGCCGACGCGCAGAAAAAGGCCCAGGCGGATGCCGCAAAAGCCGCGGCAGATGCGCAGAAAAAAGCGCAGGCCGAGGCCGCGAAAGCCGCCGCTGATGCGAAGAAGAAAGCGGAAGCCGAGGCGGCGAAGGCTGCCGCTGAGGCCGAGAAAAAAGCCGAGGCCGTAGCCGCGAAGAAGGCCCAGCAGGAGGCCGCCGCTGACGCCGCGAAGAAAGCCGCTGCCGCCGAGGCAGCCGAAAAGGCGGCCGCCGAAAAAGCCGCAGCTAAAAAAGCGGCCGCTGAAAAGGCTGCGGCAGAGAAAGCGGCTGCGGAAAAAACCGCCGCCGCCGAGAAGGCTGCTGCGGCAAAAGCGGCTGCCAAAAAGGCTGCCGCTGAGAAAGCTGCTGCAGCTAAGGCCGCTGCCGCTAAGAAGGCCGCTGAGGCGAAAGATGCCGCCGGGGTGGATGATCTGTTGGGCGATCTCAGTTCCGGTAAGAATGCGCCGAAATCCGGAGGCGGAGCAAAAGGAAACAATGCATCTGCTGCCGGAAGCGGTAACACTAAAAACAACGGTGCTTCTGGCGCTGATATCAGTAACTATGCAGGACAGATTAAGTCAGCCATCGAAAGCCGCTTTTACGATGCGTCGTCGTACACCGGGAAAGTATGCACCTTACGCATTAAACTGAATCCGGACGGCACGCTGGCTAATATTCAGTCTGAAGGCGGCGATCCGGCTCTTTGTACTGCTGCGCTGGCTGCGGCAAGACAGGCGCGTTTTCCGAAGCCGCCTTCACAGGCCGTGTATGAGGTGTTTAAAAACGCACCGCTTGATTTCAAGCCGTAAGTTATCTTCTTAACGGATAAAGGAGAGTGGCGCACCAGTCAGGCCGTAGAGTTAGATAGTCGTCTATAGTTGAGTTTGTTAATATTCTGCTAAATTATCGCAGGTTTACCGCCTGGATAAGGGAGATAAGATGAAGCAGGCATTACGCGTATTTTTAGGTTTTTTCATCCTGTGGGCGGCGGCGCTGCACGCAGAAGTTCGTATTGAAATCACCCAGGGCGTGGACTCGGCGCGCCCGATTGGCGTGGTTCCCTTTAAGTGGGCCGGGCAGGGCGCTGCGCCTGCGGAGATTGGCGGCATCGTTGCTGCCGACCTGCGCAACAGCGGCAAGTTTAACCCGCTGGACGCCTCTCGCCTGCCGCAGCAGCCTTCCACTGCGCAGGAAGTTCAGCCTGCGGCCTGGTCGGCGCTCGGTATTGATGCTGTCGTCGTAGGCCAGGTCACGCCGAACCCGGACGGCTCTTACACCGTCGCCTATCAGCTGGTCGATACCGGCGGGGCGCCGGGCACCGTGCTGGCGCAGAACTCCTATAAGGTGAACAAGCAGTGGCTGCGCTATGCCGGCCACACCGCCAGCGACGAAGTGTTCCAGAAGCTGACCGGCATCAAGGGCGCCTTCCGTACCCGCATCGCCTACGTGGTCCAGACCAACGGCGGCCAGTTCCCGTACGAGCTGCGCGTCTCTGACTACGACGGTTACAACCAGTTTGTTGTCCACCGCTCGGCGCAGCCGCTAATGTCTCCGGCCTGGTCGCCGGATGGCTCCAAGCTTGCCTACGTCAGCTTCGAAAGCGGTCGTTCTGCGCTGGTGGTGCAGACGCTGGCTAACGGCGCGGTGCGTCAGATTGCCTCTTTCCCGCGCCACAACGGCGCCCCGGCGTTCTCGCCTGACGGCACCAAGTTAGCGTTTGTATTATCAAAATCGGGTAGCCTGAACCTCTATGTGATGGATTTGGCTTCAGGACAGATTCGTCAGATAACAGACGGTCGTAGCAACAATACGGAACCAAGCTGGTTCCCGGACAGCCAGAGCCTGGCCTTTACTTCAGACCAGGCCGGACGTCCGCAGATTTACAAAATGAATATTAACGGCGGTACTCCGCAGCGCATCACCTGGGAGGGTTCTCAGAACCAGAACTCTGACGTGAGCACTGACGGTAAATTCCTGGTAATGGTCAGCTCGGCGAACGGCCAGCAGCACATTGCCAAACAAGATCTGGCAGCGGGTGGCGTACAGGTTCTGTCGTCAACGTTCCTGGATGAAACGCCAAGTCTGGCACCTAACGGCACCATGGTAATCTACAGCTCTTCTCAGGGGATGGGATCCGTGCTGAATCTGGTTTCTACAGATGGGCGTTTCAAAGCGCGTCTTCCGGCGACTGATGGACAGGTTAAATCGCCTGCCTGGTCACCGTATCTGTGATAATAAATAATCGAATATTATAGGAATCAAAGAAATGCAACTGAACAAAGTGCTGAAAGGACTGATGATCGTTCTGCCGGTTATGGCCATCGCCGCGTGTTCTTCCAACAAGAACGCCAGCAACGACCAGAGTGGTGAAGGAATGATGGGTGCCGGCACCGGTATGGATGCTAACGGCAGCGGCAACGCCTCTTCTGAAGAGCAGGCGCGTCTGCAGATGCAGCAGCTGCAGCAGAACAACATCGTTTACTTCGGTCTCGACAAGTACGATGTAAGCTCCGAATTCGCCGCGATGCTGGACGCGCACGCAAACTTCCTGCGCAGCAACCCGTCCTACAAAGTCACCGTAGAAGGTCACGCTGACGAACGCGGTACGCCGGAGTACAACATCGCCCTGGGCGAGCGTCGTGCCAACGCCGTTAAAATGTACCTGCAGGGTAAAGGCGTATCTGCTGACCAGATCTCCATCGTTTCCTACGGTAAAGAAAAACCTGCAGTACTGGGCCACGACGAAGCGGCTTACGCCAAGAACCGTCGCGCCGTACTGGTATACTAAGAGAATTGCATGAGCAGTAACTTCAGACATCATCTGTTGAGTCTGTCGTTACTGGTTGGCATAGCGGCCCCCTGGGCCGCTTTTGCTCAGGCGCCAATCAGTAGTGTAGGCTCAGGCTCGGTCGAAGACCGCGTCACTCAACTCGAGCGCATCTCCAACGCGCACAGCCAGCTTTTAACCCAGCTTCAGCAGCAGCTCCAGGATAACCAGACCGATATTGACTCGCTGCGCGGTCAAATCCAGGAGAATCAGTATCAGCTCAATCAGGCGGTAGAGCGCCAGAAGCAGATCCAGTCCCAGCTTGACGGTATGAGCAGCGGCAGCAGCGCAGCGCAGGCCCAGAGCGGTGCCGGCGATCAGAGCACTGCCTCAGCGCCGGCTGCCAGTGCCGCGGCCTCTTCTGGCGCGCCGGTACAGAGCGGAGACGCCAATACCGACTATAATGCCGCTATCGCGCTGGTGAAGGACAGTTCGCGCCAGGACGATGCTATTGCGGCGTTCCAGAGCTTCATCAAACGCTACCCTGATTCAACCTACCTGCCGAACGCCAACTACTGGCTCGGGCAGCTGAATTACAATAAGGGTAAAAAAGATGATGCGGCCTACTATTTCGCTTCAGTAGTAAAAAACTACCCGAAATCGCCGAAAGCGGCCGATGCGATGTTTAAAGTCGGCGTTATCATGCAGGAGAAGGGCGATACTGCGAAAGCCAAAGCGGTTTATCAGCAGGTTGTCAGTAAATATCCCGGCACCGACGGTGCAAAACAGGCACAAAAACGCCTGAATGGCCTCTGATGCTTACGGCATGACCCGAAATCGCATTAATTCTGGTCATGCCGCATGATTCCTAAGCAGTTGAACTCTCTTTGCAAAAATATGTGTTGCGCTGAAATCTGAAATCAGTAATATATGCCGCCGTTGCCAAGGGATATCAAACATCCTGAAAGCGGCGAAAATAGTGGGTCGTTAGCTCAGTTGGTAGAGCAGTTGACTTTTAATCAATTGGTCGCAGGTT
>OJYH01000016.1_pt1 | contig 191824 bp, 156 predicted proteins | sample 1600921 | NCBI WGS metagenome assembly OJYH01 (sample SAMN04436912, study PRJEB24849) | human gut metagenome | biome: human gut; feature: NICU; material: stool | host: Homo sapiens | place: USA: Saint Louis, MO | collected 2012-05-10
CGGGGCGGCTCTTCGAGTATGGCCGCCAGCTTTGCCGCCGTGGCGCAGTCGTCGGCCTCTGCCGCCGTCGCCAGCATCGCCGCCAGCCGCGGATCGTTGCCGAGCGCGGCCATCTTCTGCCCGACGGCGGTCAGGCGCTGGCCGTCGAAGGCGCCAAGCTGCGCCAGCAGCCGGCGGGCGGCGGCAAGGTTGGCCTCCGGGGGCAGATCCAGCCAGCTCAGCTGGGCCGGATCCTGACATCCCCACTGCAGCAGCTCCATCAGCAGGCCGCTGAGATCGCTGTGCAGGATCTCCGGATCGCCCTGCGCCGCCGCCCGCTCCGCCTGCTCTTTACCTATCAGGTGCAGGCTGATGCCCGGCTCAAGCCGCCCGGCGCGGCCCGCGCGCTGGGTCATTGAGGCCTGGCTGACGCGCTGGGTCACCAGCCGCGTGAGGCCGGTGCGCGCGTCGAAGCGGGCCACCCGCTCCTGGGCGCAGTCGACCACCAGGCGGATCCCCTCAATGGTCAGGCTGGTTTCGGCGATGTTGGTCGCCAGCACCACTTTGCGCGCGCCCTTTGCGGCGGGCAGAATCGCTTTGCGCTGCTCACTCAGCGGCAGCGCGCCGTACAGCGGGCAGAGCACCACGTCGGCGGCAACCCGGGAGGCGAGCTGCTCTTGCACGCGCTGGATTTCGCCGACGCCGGGCAAAAACAGCAGCATCGAACCGGACTCTTCGCGCAGCAGCCCGGCGGCGGCGGCCGCTACCGCCTCGTCAAAACGCTGGTGCGCAGGCAGCGAAAGATAGCGGCGCTCTACCGGAAACGCCCTTCCCTCGGAAACAATCACCGGCGCGTCCGGCAGCAGCGCCCGCAGGCGGTCGTTGTCCAGTGTCGCCGACATAATCAGCAGCCGCAGATCGTCGCGCAGCCCCTGCTGGACATCGAGCAGCAGCGCCAGCGCCAGATCCGCCTGCAGGCTGCGCTCGTGAAACTCATCGAGAATAACCAGCCCGACGCCGGACAGCTCGGGGTCCTGCTGCAACATGCGGGTCAGAATACCCTCGGTCACTACCTCCAGCCGGGTGGCGTCGCTGACGCAGATGTCGGCCCGCATCCGGTAGCCGACCGTTTCGCCGGGCTTCTCGCCGAGCAGCTCCGCCAGCCGCTGGGCGACGTTGCGCGCCGCCAGCCGGCGCGGCTCCAGCAGGATAATTTTACCGCTGACGCCGCCGTGGCGCAGGATCTGCAGCGGCAGCCAGGTGGACTTACCGGCGCCGGTGGGCGCGTTGAGCAGCACCTGCGGCGCGGCGCTCAGCGCCTGGAGAAGTTCAGGAAGAATAGCGGCGACGGGTAAAGAGGACACGAAGGGCTCCGGGGATGACTTTACAGGGGCAGGCATTGTAGCATTGGCCCGAGCCATTACCGAGTCCCCGCTATGTCCGAGTCAAAACGCCTCTTTTTCGCCCTTGCGCTTCCCGATGACGTGCAGCAGCAGATAGTCCACTGGCGCGCGGCGCACTTTGCCGAGGATGCCGGACGCCCGGTGGCCGCCGCTAACCTGCATCTGACGCTGGCCTTTCTCGGCGACGTCAGCCCGGAGAAGCAGCGGGCGCTGTGCGCGATGGCCGGGCGCATTCGCCAGCCCGGCTTTACGCTGACGCTTGACGATGCCGGGCAGTGGCTGCGCTCCCGGGTGGTGTGGCTCGGCACCCGCCAGCCGCCGCGCGGCCTGCTGCAGCTGGCGAATATGCTGCGCGCCCAGGCGGCGCGCAGCGGCTGCTACCAGAGCCCGCAGCCGTTTCATCCGCACATCACCCTGCTGCGCGATACCGCAAACCGGGTCGCCATTCCCGCGCCCGGCTTTCGCTGGTCGGTACCGGTCACCGAGTTTGCGCTCTATCAATCAGACTTCTCGCGGGGCCGCACCCGCTACACTGCGCTGGCGCGCTGGACGCTTGACGAATAAGGAACAGAGATGCAGTTTTTACCGCCGCTACGGCCCGCCCGCCTCATTAAGCGCTACAAGCGCTTTCTCGCCGACGTCATTACGCCCGACGGCGAAGCGCTGACGCTGCACTGCCCTAATACCGGGGCGATGACCGGCTGCGCCACGCCGGGCGATACCGTCTGGTACTCCACCTCAGAGAGTAAAACCCGCAAGTATCCTCACACCTGGGAAGTGACCGAAACCCAGGACGGGGCGTTTATCTGCGTCAATACCCTGCGCGCCAATCAGCTTGCGAAAGAAGCGATACAAAATGGGAATATTTCAGAACTTACTGGTTATAGCGAGATAAAAAGTGAGGTTAAATACGGCGCCGAACGCAGCCGCATCGATCTAAAGCTACAGGCGCAAGGGCGGCCTGACTGCTATATTGAAGTGAAATCAGTGACGTTAGCAGAGCAGGAACAGGGCTATTTCCCCGACGCGGTGACGGAACGCGGACAGAAGCATCTGCGGGAACTGATGAACGTGGTGGCCGAAGGCGATCGCGCCGTACTGCTATTTACGGTGCTGCACTCGGCCATTACCTGTTTTTCACCCGCGCGCCATATCGACGCTAAGTACGCGCAGCTATTAGAAGAAGCTTATAACAAGGGGGTGGAGGTGCTGGCCTACAAAGCGGCGCTCTCTGCCGAAATGATAACGTTGCAGGAACCGTTAAAGGTTGTGCTATAACCCACTGACGGCCCGGACAACAAGTGAGCCGATCGCGTGCGTAAATACGCTTTTCCTCACAGGGTTGTCAAGTGTAACGTTTAGATAATTGCTATCCGGAAAAGCATCTGCTATTTATAGCGGCCTGATTTTTTCCCCCACCTGGGGATCGATAGTGCGTGTTAAGGAGAAGCAACATGCAAGAAGGGCAAATCCGTAAAACATCGTCCCTGAGTATTCTCGCCATCGCTGGGGTGGAGCCGTATCAAGAGAAGCCGGGCGAAGAGTATATGAACGACGCCCAGCTGGCGCACTTCAAGCGTATTCTTGAAGCGTGGCGTAACCAACTCAGGGATGAAGTTGATCGTACCGTAACGCACATGCAGGACGAAGCGGCAAACTTCCCGGACCCGGTCGACCGCGCCGCCCAGGAAGAGGAGTTCAGCCTCGAACTGCGTAACCGTGACCGCGAGCGTAAACTAATCAAAAAGATTGAGAAAACGCTGAAGAAGGTCGAAGACGAAGATTTTGGCTACTGCGAATCCTGCGGCGTCGAAATCGGCATCCGTCGTCTGGAAGCGCGTCCGACAGCCGATCTGTGCATCGACTGCAAAACGCTGGCGGAAATCCGCGAAAAACAGATGGCTGGCTAATTACTCATAGCGATTAATTATCACTCAGGCGGGAGTCTTCTCCCGCCTTGTTCATTTTCAGACTATGCAAAACGCAGACTATATCGGGCGCTTCGCCCCCTCCCCCTCCGGCGAACTGCACTTTGGCTCGCTGATAGCCGCCCTCGGTAGCTATCTGCAGGCCCGCGCGCAGCAGGGCCGCTGGCTGGTACGTATCGAAGATATCGACCCTCCCCGTGAAGTTCCCGGTGCCGCCGACGCGATTCTGCGCCAGCTGGAACATTACGGCCTGCACTGGGACGGCGAGGTGCTGTGGCAGTCGCAGCGCCACGACGCCTACCGCGAGCGGCTGGCCTGGCTGAAGGCGCAGGGGCTTTGCTACTACTGCACCTGCACCCGGGCGCGTATCCACAGCGTCGGCGGCGTTTACGACGGCCACTGCCGCGACCTGGGCCTCGGGGCAGAGAATGCCGCCCTGCGCCTGCGCCAGACCCGGCCGGTGCTCGGCTTTTATGACCGCCTGCGCGGCGAGATCGCCACCGACGAGGGGCTTGCGCGGGAAGACTTCATTATTCACCGCCGCGACGGGCTGTTTGCCTATAATCTGGCGGTGGTGGTGGACGACCACTTTCAGGGCGTGACCGAAATTGTGCGCGGCGCCGATTTGATTGAGCCGACCGTGCGGCAGATATCCCTTTATCAGCACTTCGGCTGGCAGCCGCCGGAGTATATCCATCTGCCGCTGGCGCTGAACGCCGAGGGCAATAAGCTCTCCAAGCAGAACCACGCCCCCGCGCTGCCCGAGGGCGACCCGCGGCCGGAAATTGTCCGGGCTTTGCAGTTTCTTAAGCAGCCCGTTGCCGACGACTGGCGCGACTTATCCCTTGCGGCGCTGCTGAAAAACGCGGTGGCTGAGTGGACGCTGGCAAATCCGGCATTCTCAAACGGTTCGCTCTGAGCTATGATTAGCCGCTATTTTTTTCTCTGCCATCCGACGACTGATACGAAAACCGAGGTGCACCATTTTTACCCGAGTCGCTAATTTTTGCCGCAAGGTGCTAACCCGTGATGAAAACGGGGCTGAAACCGTCGAAGAAAAACCCCAAATGACGGTCATTCCGCGTGAGCAGCACGCTATTTCCCGCAAAGATATCAGTGAAAATGCCCTCAAGGTTCTTTATCGCCTGAACAAAGCGGGCTACGAGGCGTATCTCGTCGGCGGCGGCGTGCGCGACCTGCTGCTGGGCAAGAAGCCGAAAGATTTTGACGTCACCACCAGCGCCACGCCGGAGCAGGTGCGCAAGCTGTTCCGCAACTGCCGCCTGGTGGGCCGCCGCTTCCGCCTCGCCCACGTGATGTTCGGGCCGGAAATCATTGAAGTCGCCACCTTCCGCGGGCACCACGACGGCTCCCCGGCGGACCGCGCCACCTCCCAGCGCGGCGAAAACGGCATGCTGCTGCGCGATAATATCTTCGGCTCGATCGAAGAGGACGCCCAGCGCCGCGACTTCACCATCAACAGCCTTTACTACAGCGTCGCCGACTTTACCGTCCGCGATTACGTCGGCGGCATGCGCGATCTGCAGCAGGGCATTATTCGCCTGATCGGCAATCCGGAAACCCGCTACCGCGAAGATCCGGTGCGGATGCTGCGCGCCGTGCGCTTCGCCGCCAAGCTGAACATGACCATCAGCCAGGATACCGCCGAGCCGATCCCGCGCCTGGCGACGCTGATTAACGACGTGCCGCCGGCGCGCCTGTTTGAAGAGTCGCTCAAGCTGCTGCAGGCGGGCTACGGGTATGAAACCTGGCGGCTGCTCAACGAATACAGCCTGGCCCAGCCGATGTTCCCGGTGATCACCCGCTACTTTACCGAGAAGGGCGACAGCCCGATGGAGCGGATGATTAGCCAGGTGCTGCGCAACACCGATAACCGCATCCACAACGATATGCGCGTTAATCCGGCATTCCTGTTTGCCGCTATGTTCTGGTATCCGCAGCTGGAAACCGCCCAGCGCATTACCCAGGAGGGCGGTCTGGCCTACTACGACGCCTTCGCGCTGGCGATGAACGACGTGCTCGACGAAGCCTGCAAATCGCTGGCGATCCCGAAACGCATCACCACGCTTATCCGCGATATCTGGCAGCTGCAGCTGCGGATGTCCCGCCGCCAGGGCAAGCGCGCCTGGAAGCTGATGGAGCATCCGAAGTTCCGCGCCGCCTACGATCTGCTGGCGCTGCGCGCCGAAGCCGAAGGCAATCACGAACTGCAGCGTCTGACCCAGTGGTGGGGCGAATTCCAGGTCGCCGCGCCGCCGGCGCAGAAAGAGATGCTGAGCGGTATCGACGAAGAGCCGGCCGCGCGCCGCCGCCATCGCCGGCCGCGCAAGCGCGCCCCGCGTCGCGAAGGCAGCGCATGACCCTTGTTTACATCGCCATCGGCAGCAATCTGGCCTCACCGCTCGATCAGGTGAATGCCGCCATTGCCGCCCTCGGCGATATTCCGCACAGCCGCACCGTCGCCGTCTCGGCGTTCTACCGCACGCCGCCGCTCGGCCCGCAGGACCAGCCTGACTACCTCAACGCCGCCCTGGCGCTGGAGACCTTTCTTGAACCGGAAGCGCTCCTCGACCAGACCCAGCGCATTGAGCTGCAGCAGGGCCGGGTGCGCAAGGCCGAGCGCTGGGGGCCGCGCACGCTGGATCTCGATATTATGCTGTTCGGTGACCGCATCATCCGCAGCGAGCGCCTGACGGTTCCCCACTACGACATGCACAACCGCGGCTTTATGCTCTGGCCGCTGGCGGAGATCGCCCCGGATCTGCGCTTTCCCGACGGCAGCACCCTGGCCGAACGCCTGCAGGCTCTCGGCTGCGCAAAACCGCACTATTGGTAAATCGCAAAGTCATTGCCCCTCCGGGTACGCCTGCTACAATGCCGCAAGTTTGAGCTTTGCTATCAGGATATCTTATGAAACCCACCACCATCTCCCTGCTGCGCAAGCATAAGCAGGATAAGACGCGCTTTGCCACCATCACCGCCTATGACTTTAGCTTCGCGAAGCTGTTCGCCGACGCGGGTATCAGCGTGATGCTGGTCGGCGATTCGCTGGGTATGACGGTCCAGGGCCACGACTCTACGCTGCCGGTCACCGTTGACGACATCGCCTACCACACCCGGGCGGTGCGCCGGGGCGCGCCAAATGCCCTGTTGCTCGCCGATCTGCCATTTATGGCCTACGCCACGCCGGAGCAGGCGTTCGATAATGCCGCCGCGGTGATGCGCGCCGGTGCCAATATGGTGAAGATTGAAGGCGGCGCCTGGCTGGCTGAAACCGTACGTATGCTCACCGAGCGCGCGGTCCCGGTCTGCGGCCACCTCGGCCTGACCCCGCAGTCGGTCAACGTCTTCGGCGGCTACAAGGTGCAGGGGCGCGGCGACGCCGCCCAGGTGCTGTTTGACGACGCCCTGGCGCTGGAAGCCGCCGGCGCCCAACTGCTGGTGCTGGAGTGCGTGCCGGTGGAGCTCGCGAAGCGGGTTACCGACGCGCTGACCATCCCGGTGATCGGCATCGGCGCGGGTAACGTCACCGACGGCCAGATCCTGGTGATGCACGACGCCTTCGGCATCACCGGCGGCCATATTCCGAAGTTTGCCAAAAATTTCCTCGCCGAAGCCGGCGACATGCGCGCTGCGGTACAGCAGTATATCGCCGAGGTAGCGTCCGGAGCCTATCCGGGCGAAGAGCACAGTTTCCATTAAGGAGTGAGTTGTGTTGATTATCGAGACCCTGCCGCTGCTGCGTCAGCATATCCGCCGCCTGCGTCAGGAAGGCAAGCGCATTGCGCTGGTGCCGACCATGGGCAACCTGCACGATGGGCACATGAAGCTGGTGGACGAGGCCCGCTCGCGCGCTGACGTGGTGGTGGTCAGCATTTTCGTTAACCCGATGCAGTTCGACCGCCCGGACGATCTCGCCCGCTATCCGCGCACCCTGCAGGAAGACAGCGAGAAGCTGAACAAGCGCAAGGTAGAGCTGGTGTTTGCGCCCGCTCCGGCGGAGGTCTATCCGCAGGGCACCGACAGCCAGACCTACGTCGAGGTGCCGGGGATCTCCACCATGCTGGAGGGCGCCAGCCGCCCCGGCCACTTTCGCGGCGTGTCGACCATCGTCAGCAAGCTGTTCAATATGGTGCAGCCGGATATCGCCTGCTTCGGCGAGAAGGATTACCAGCAGCTGGCCCTGATCCGCAAAATGGTGGCCGACATGGGCTACGACATTGAGATCGTCGGCGTGCCTATTGTGCGCGCGAAGGACGGCCTGGCGCTCAGCTCGCGCAACGGCTATCTGACCAGCGACCAGCGCAAAATTGCCCCCGGCCTTAACAAGGTGATGACCGAGGTGGCCGACAAGCTGCAGGCCGGCGAGCGCGAGCTGGAGGAGATTATCGCCCTCGCGGCGCAGGCGCTGAACGAGAAAGGCTTTCGCGCCGACGACATCCAGATCCGCGACGCCGATACGCTGCTTGAGCTGGGCGAAGGCAGCCGGCGGGCGGTGATTTTGATGGCGGCGTGGCTTGGCCAGGCGCGGCTGATTGATAACAGAGTGGTGGAATTAGGTCAGTAGACGCCGCTGAGTTCGCGGGCGATACTGGTTGGATGTTGAGCGTTTTTCCCCTCACCCTGGCACTCTGCCGGGGGGAGGGGCAACCACAGTAAACGGTAACAAGGTAAACACTATGATTCGTACTATGCTGCAGGGCAAACTGCACCGCGTGAAGGTCACTCAAGCTGACCTGCACTACGAAGGCTCCTGCGCCATTGACCAGGACTTCCTCGACGCGGCGGGTATTCTGGAAAACGAAGCGATCGACATCTGGAACGTCAGCAACGGCAAGCGCTTCTCCACCTATGCGATTGCCGCCGAGCGCGGCTCGCGCATCATCTCGGTGAACGGCGCCGCCGCGCACTGCGCCTCGGTGGGCGATATTGTGATTATCGCAAGCTTCGTCACCATGCCGGACGCCGAAGCCCGCACCTGGCGGCCGAAAGTGGCCTACTTCGAGGGCGATAACGAAATGAAGCGCACCGCGAAGGCTATTCCGGTGCAGGTTGCCTGATTAACTACGCTCGCGGCTGGTTGCCGACCAGCCGCGCCATCGTCTCCAGCGAATCAGTGCGCAGAATATAGAGCCTCTTCAGCAGCAGCGGATTATCCCCCGGCCTCACCTTCCCCTTCACCGTCGTCACCGCCAGATGAAATCCCGCGGCCCGCGCCGCCTCAACGGCCTTCGCGTTATAGCCGCCAAACGGATATGAGAGAGAGAAAACGTGCGGATTGAACTGCGCCAGCGCCCGGCGCGAGCGGGTAAAATCGAACAGAATATTGTGATAGCTGCGGTCGAGCAGCACCGGCCGACGGTCGCCGTCGACGCGGTGCAGAAAGTGGGTGTGGGACTGGTAGTCAAATACGTCGCGCATCTGCGCAAGCTCCGGCACGCTGAGGAATTGCAGCGATTTCGGATCCCACTTCTGCGGATGCCGCTTGATGCGCGATGACACGATAAAAGCCGTCGCCTTAAAGCCGTAGTCGCGGAGGATGGGATACGCATAGCGATAAATCGACTTCAGCCCATCGTCAAAGGTGAGCACCACCGCCCTGCCCGGCAGGTTGCGCCGGTTATACAGATAGTCCTCAAGCTGGTACATCGTCAGAGTGGCGTAGCCCCGATCGCGCAGCCAGGTCATCTGGTTGCTGAAGGCGCGCACCGAGGTGGTGGTCGAGGTGTGGCGAAAGCGGACATTCTCTTCATCGCGCAGCAGGTGGTGATACGTGAGGACCGGGATGCCCTCGTCCAGCTGCGCGTCGAGGCCGCTGACCCACGCCAGCCGATCGCCGATGCGGATCTGCATCCAGGTAACGTTAAGCCGGTCCTTCAGCCGGCTCTGGATCGGATAGCGCAGGTTGTCCGCCAGGGTGCCAAAGCGCGGGCTGCGCGCGTCGGGCGCGGTATAGACCGGCGTGTCGCGCCAGGTGACCAGGTTGAGATTACCGGGCGGCTTTTGCAAATCCCCGAGCGGATCCTGCAGGTGAGGTTTACCCCGCACCGGCGCCAGATGGCCTCTGTCGATATAGCCGATGCCAAAGCCAAAGCGGAATTGCCAGGCGTCCGTGGCGGTGGGCGTGACCGCCAGCCGCTGTCCGGCGCGAATATTGCCGACGGTCACCACGCGATCGCCGACCAGCCCCCAGACGGCGGCATTCTCGGTGGTCTGCATATAGCGCGCGGCGGCCGACGCGCTGGTGCAGACCAGCAGCAGGCAGCAGAGAAGAAGGCGAGTCAGCATCATCTTAACCGGCAAAATAGAATGCGCTGATTGTAGCAAAAATCTCGCTCAGCTGGCATAAAGGTCGTGCAGCAGCACGAACGGCGGATTTTTCTGCTGCTGGTGCCACAGACTGCTGACGTTATCAGCGTCCAGGGCGACGATGGCGTTGCGAAACGCCTCGCTGCTGAGGCTTTCGCGCAGGGGCAGCATCTGCGCCAGCAGTTCGTAGCTGATGCCGGAAATAACCTCGCAGTGAGAATGCTTGTGGCTCATCAGCGAGGCCGTGCGGTAAGGCGCTTCGCCGGACTTGTCGGTCAGAAAGATAACGCCCTCGCCGGCGTCGGTATCGTGCAGCGCATCGCACATCATCCGGCTCAGCATATTGCTGCTCATGCCGCGCCTGAAGTTTATCGCCCGGCAGCGGGCCAGCGGCCCGAACGCGTTTTCCAGTTTATCTAACAGCACCTGCGCGCACTCATCGCGGCAGGCAATAACCCAACCTAGCATCACTCGGCTCCTTAGCTGGCACGTAGTGTAGCGGAGTAGGGATCGGAACATGCTGAGTTCAATCAAATTCCCTCCCTCCTGAGCGGAGAGAGGGGAAGGGAAAGTTAGCTGCGCAGACCGCGCCCGCGCTGGATCAGAGACCAGCACAGCAGGTAAAAGATTGCGATAAACAGTACCAGCACGCCGAAGGTGGTCGGCAGCGGTACATCGCTGATGCCGAGGAAGCCGAAGCGGAAACCGCTTATCATGTAGACAATAGGGTTCAGGTGCGACAGCGCCTGCCAGAACGGCGGCAGCAGGGTCAGGGAGTAAAAGACCCCGCCGAGATAGGTGAGCGGCGTCAGCACGAAGGTCGGGATCAGGCTGATATCGTCAAAGGTTTTGGCGAAAATCGCATTGAGCAGCCCGGCGAGCGAGAAGAGTATCGCCGTCAGCAGCAGGGTCAGGGCGACAAACAGCCACGAGTGCACCTGGAACGGCACGAAGAACAGCGACACCGCCGTCACCAGAATGCCCACGCACAGGCCGCGCGCCACGCCGCCGCCGACGTAGCCGGCGATAATCACGTGGGTCGGCACCGGGGCCACCAGCAGCTCCTCAATGTTGCGCTGAAACTTCGAGCCAAAAAATGAGGAGGCCACGTTGGCGTAGGCGTTGGTGATAACGGACATCATGATAAGGCCCGGTACGATAAACTGCATATAGCTAAAGCCGTGCATATCGCCGATGCGGGAGCCTATCAGGTTACCGAAGATAATAAAGTAAAGGGTCATGGTGATGACCGGCGGCACCAGGGTCTGGATCCAGATACGCATAAATCGCTGGATTTCCTTAGTCCAGATACTCTTGAGCGCCACCCAATACAGCTGCATCATGCCTGCTCTCCTGACTTTTTGTGAACCAGCGTGACGAACAGCTCCTCGAGACGGTTAGCCTTGTTACGCATACTTAATACCTGCACGCCCTGCTCGCTCAGCTGGGTAAACACGCTGTTAATGCCCTGCTCGCGCAGCACCTCTACCTCCAGCGTGGCGGTATCCACCAGCCGGTACTGGTAGCCTGCAAGCGTCGGCAGCGGGCTTTTCGGCGCCAGATCGAGGATAAAGGTCTCCGACTTGAGCTTCGACAGCAGGTTCTTCATCGACGTGTTCTCGACCAGCGCGCCGTGCTGAATGATGCCGATGTTGCGGCAGAGCATTTCGGCCTCTTCCAGATAGTGGGTGGTGAGAATGATGGTGGTGCCCCGGTTATTGAGGTCTTTGAGAAAGGTCCACATCGAGCGGCGCAGTTCGATATCCACGCCGGCGGTCGGCTCATCGAGAATAAGCAGCTTTGGCTCGTGCATCAGCGCCCTGGCAATCATCAGCCGGCGCTTCATGCCGCCGGAGAGCATCCGCGCGCGTTCGTTGCGCTTTCCCCAGAGATCGAGCTGGTTGAGGTATTTTTCGCTGCGCGCTATCGCCTCTTTGCGCTCGACGCCGTAGTAGCCTGCCTGGTTAACCACGATCTGCTGCACCGTCTCGAACGGATTGAAGTTGAACTCCTGCGGCACCAGGCCAAGCTGGCGTTTGGCGTTGACCACCTCTTTATCCAGATCGTAGCCGAAGACGTTAACGCTGCCGGAGGTTTTATTCACCAGCGAGCTGATGATGCCGATGGTGGTTGATTTGCCCGCGCCGTTCGGCCCGAGCAGGGCATAGAAGTCCCCGGCCACGACCTGAAGGTCGATGCCGCGCAGCGCCTGCACGCCGCCGGGGTAGGTTTTTTTTAGATCTTTCAGTTCCAGTGCAATGGTCATTCCAGTTCTCTTTTTAAGGTCTTGCGTCGTTGTAAGGTTTCCAACAGGGCCAAGTTGACCTATATTAGCGCAACGAAATTGCTCGTTTACAGGTTGTTAACCTCCATGAAAGATATAGATACACTCATCAGCAATAACGCACTATGGTCAAAGATGCTGGTGGAAGAGGATTCCGGCTTTTTTGAAAAGCTGGCGCAGGCGCAGAAACCGCGCTTTCTATGGATTGGATGTTCCGATAGCCGCGTTCCCGCTGAACGCCTCACCGGCCTTGAGCCAGGCGAACTGTTCGTTCACCGCAACGTCGCCAACCTCGTGATTCACACCGACCTCAACTGCCTCTCCGTCGTCCAGTACGCCGTTGATGTGCTTGAGGTTGAGCATATCATCATCTGCGGCCACTACGGCTGCGGCGGCGTGCAGGCGGCAGTTGAAAACCCGGAGCTGGGGCTTATCAACAACTGGCTGCTGCACATCCGCGATATCTGGTTTAAGCACAGCTCCCTGCTCGGCGAAATGCCGGCAGAGCGCCGCATGGACACCCTGTGCGAGCTGAACGTCATGGAGCAGGTCTATAACCTCGGCCACTCCACCATCATGCAGTCCGCGTGGAAGCGCGGCCAGAAGGTCACGATTCACGGCTGGGCCTACGGTATTCACGACGGCCTGCTGCGCGATCTCGACGTCACCGCCACCAACCGCGAAAGCCTTGAGCAGCACTACCGCAAAGGCATCTCTAACCTGCACCGCAAGCACGTTAACCACAAATAAAAAAATCCCCGATGGCGCCAGGCTATCGGGGCTCTTTTACCGCCGTCGGCGGGCTTAATCTTCCAGCATCACCACTTTGCCGACGTACGGCAGATGGCGATAGTGTTGCGCGTAGTCGATACCGTAACCCACCACGAACTCATCCGGAATGGTAAAGCCGACGAACTCCACCGGCACATCCACTTCGCGGCGCTCGGGCTTATCCAGCAGGGTGCAGATAGCCAGCGACTTCGGCTCGCGCAGGCGCAGGATCTCGCGCACGCGGGAGAGCGTATTACCGGAATCGATGATGTCCTCAACGATCAGCACGTCTTTACCGCGAATGTCCTCATCCAGATCTTTGAGGATTTTGACGTCGCGGGTGGTGGACATACCGCTGCCGTAGCTGGAGGCCGTCATAAAATCGACTTCATGGGGCACCTGCACTTCCCGGCACAGATCGGCCATAAACATGAACGAGCCGCGCAGCAGGCCCACCAGCACCATATCGCTGCCGCTGTCCTGATAGCGTTCATTAATTTCACGCCCCAGCTCAGCGATGCGGGCTTTAATCTCGGCTTCCGGGATCATTACTTCAACAGTATGCTTCTTCATTTCAATATCTCACTGAATTTAATCAGTTAAATCTATTTAAACTCTGCATCTTCGCTATATATACGAGAGCAGGCGTACGCCAGAAAGGGGGCGAGTATACCGTATTGACGAGCAGAGATAAAAAGGAGTCGCCGGGCGGCCCGCGCGGCCGTCATCATTTTGCCATACTCGATGTTTACGCTTGCGCGATTTCTGATGGAGCTAACCGGGAATATTCATGAAGACGATAACCAAAACGCTGCTGTTCACTCTGCCGCTGCTGGGCGCCCCCGCGCTGGCGGCCAATCGCACCCTGTGCGAGCCGCAGACTTATGAGATGGCGCTGCGCTATCAGCAAAAGTCTGCCGAAATCATGGCGCTGCAGCTGCAGACGTACCGCTTTGCCGCCGAGCGCTTTCGCCAGAAAGTGAAAAACCTGGCGTCGCCGGATAAGGGCGCGGTGGTGCTGGATCTGGATGAAACGGTACTGGATAACGCCGCGCTGCTGGTGCGCGATATGCAAAACTGCCACGACTATACCGCCTGGGATACCTGGAGTGACTGGGAGAAGCACGGCAAGCCGACGCTTATTCCCGGCGCGAAGGCGTTTCTTGACGAGGTTAACCGCGCCGGCGTGGCGATTTTTTACGTTTCTGACCGCACCCAGCAGAATAAGCAGGCTACGCTTGCCACCCTTAAATCTCTCGGCCTGCCGCAGGTCTCAGAGCAGAGCGTGCTGCTTGATGCCACCTCCAAGGAGGAGCGCCGCCAGTCAATTTTAAAAAATCACCAAATCATTATGCTGTTTGGCGATAGCCTGCCCGACTTCGCCGCGCAGTTTAAAAATAAAAAGCCGACGGAGGAGCAGCGCAAACTGGTTGAGGCGAGCGCGGCGCATTTCGGCGATGACTGGATTGTGCTGCCCAATGCCGGCTACGGCGCCTGGTCAAAAGCCACGCTCGACGGCTGGCAATATAAAAATAAATAATTTTCCCCGTTATATCCCCGCAAATATAAACGGAATTAACGGCGATGGTTTTCGCCGTTAATAAGCTGATTCAGCGGAAATTTCCCCCAATGACCTTTATCTCTCAATGGCTTATTTCGGCGAATAATCAGGCTTGCTGTTTATTTGTTCGCCGGCGGCGATCGCCTGGAAAGCAATATTTGTGATACCGATCACTGTTGTTAAATTCTATACTTAATTGCTACAAAAAAAATTAACCATTAACAGGGATTTTTCTATGGCAGATACATTTCAGCAACGACCCGGGCTTCTGGTGAAGCTAACGGCGCTGTTTGCCGCCCTCTGCGGGCTCTATTTACTGATTGGCGGAGTATGGCTTGTCGCCATTGGCGGCTCGTGGTACTACCCCCTCGCCGGGCTGGCAATGCTCGGCGTGACGCTCAAACTCTGGCACGGCAAGCGCTCGGCGCTGTGGATTTATGCCCTGCTGCTGCTGGTCACCATGCTGTGGAGCGTCTGGGAGGTCGGCTTCGACTTCTGGGCGCTGACCCCGCGCTGCGACGTGCTGGTGTTCTTCGGCATCTGGCTGATCCTGCCCTTCGTCTGGCGTCGCCTGGCGCTGCCGGCCGCCGGCGCCGTGCCGGTCCTGGTGCTGGTACTGCTGATAAGCGCCGGTATGCTGACCTGGGCCGGATTTAACGATCCGCAGGAGATTAACGGCACCCTGAGCGCTGAAGCGACTCAGGCGGAGCCTGACTCCCGGATTGCCGACGGCGACTGGCCGGCCTACGGCCGCAATCAGGAAGGGCAGCGCTGGTCGCCGCTCAAGCAGATTAACGCCGATAACGTCCACCAGCTGAAAGAGGCGTGGGTATTCCGGACCGGCGACGTCAAGCGCGAGACCGATCCCGGTGAAATCACCAATGAAGTGACGCCGATCAAAGTCGGCGATACGCTCTACCTCTGCACCGCCCACCAGATGCTGTTCGCGCTGGATGCCGCCACCGGTAAAGAGAAGTGGCGCTTCGATCCGCAGCTGAAAACCGATCCCTCTTTCCAGCACGTGACCTGCCGCGGCGTCTCTTATCATGAGGCGAAAGCAGAAAGCGCCCCGGCGGATGCCGTTGCCGACTGTCCGCGCCGCATTCTGCTGCCGGTAAACGATGGTCGCCTGTTCGCTATCAATGCCGAAACCGGCAAGCCGTGCGAATCCTTCGCCAATAAAGGCGAGCTGGATCTGCAGAAACACCAGCCGGTGACGACGCCGGGCATGTATGAGCCGACCTCGCCGCCGATCGTGACCGATACCACTATCGTTATCGCCGGTGCGGTGACCGATAACTTCTCCAACCGCGAAGCCTCCGGCGCGATCCGCGGTTTTGACGTTAACACCGGCAAGCTGCTGTGGGTTTTCGATCCGGGCGCCAAAGATCCGAACGCTATCCCGGCCGATGAACACAGCTTCACCCTCAACTCCCCGAACTCCTGGGCACCGGCGGCCTACGATGCGAAGCTGGATATCGTCTATCTGCCGATGGGCGTCACCACCCCGGACATCTGGGGCGGCCACCGCACGCCGGAGCAGGAGCGCTACGCCAGCGCAGTGCTGGCGCTGAATGCCACCACCGGCAAGCTGGCGTGGAGCTACCAGACCGTGCACCACGATCTGTGGGACATGGACCTGCCTGCGCAGCCGACGCTGGCTGACATTACCGTGGACGGTAAAACCGTGCCGGTCATTTATGCCCCGGCGAAGACCGGCAATATCTTCGTGCTCGATCGCCGCACCGGCCAGCCGGTTGTTCCGGCGCCGGAAAAACCGGTGCCGCAGGGACCGGCAAAAGGTGACCGCCTGAGCCCGACCCAGCCCTTCTCCGACCTGAGCTTCCGCCCGGAGAAAAACCTGAGCGGTAAGGACATGTGGGGCGCCACCATGTTCGATCAGCTGATGTGCCGGGTCATTTTCCACCGCCTGCGCTACGAAGGGATCTTCACCCCGCCGTCTGAGCAGGGCACGCTGGTGTTCCCGGGGAACCTCGGTATGTTTGAGTGGGGCGGCATCTCTATCGATCCGCACCGTCAGGTCGCTATCTCCAACCCGATGGCGCTGCCGTTCGTCTCCCGCCTGATCCCGCGCGGCCCGGGCAATCCGATTGAGCCGCCGGAAGGCGCGAAAGGCTCCGGCACCGAAAGCGGCATCCAGCCGCAGTACGGCGTGCCGTTCGGCGTAACGCTGAATGCCTTCCTGTCGCCGATTGGCCTGCCGTGCAAACAGCCCGCCTGGGGCTATATCTCGGCGCTGGATCTGAAAACCAATAAAGTGGCGTGGAAAAAACGCATCGGTACGCCGACGGATAATATGGGCTTCACGCTGCCGTTCAAGCTGCCGTTTAATATGGGGATGCCGATGCTGGGCGGACCTATCTCTACCGCCGGTAACGTGCTGTTCATCGCCGCCACCGCGGATAACTACCTGCGGGCATACAATATGACTAACGGTAAACGTCTGTGGGAGGGCCGCCTGCCCGCCGGCGGTCAGGCAACGCCGATGACCTATGAGGTTAACGGCAAGCAGTACGTGGTCATCTCCGCCGGTGGTCACGGTTCGTTTGGCACTAAAATGGGCGACTACATCGTCGCTTACGCCCTGCCGGACGACGCGAAGTAACCAGCCCCACTTTCCCGCCGCCGACCGGCGGCGGGACCCCCAATCCACTGCGTAATTTTATATCTGCTGATACCCTTATTATTCCCATTATTGTTATTGATAATCACTCTCATTATAGTGGTGATTCTCATTTCTATTTTCAATATGGGCGAGAAGAAATAACACTATGAATAATATCTATAAATACTCGGTAATAGCCTCGCTTATTACCTGCACTACGGGTGCCTCTTTGGCATTAGCAGCAGAAACAGTAACGCCGAACCCGCAGCAGAATGAAGTGGAAGATGCTGCGAAAGTGAAAAAGAAAAAAGCCGCCGAACAGGATGCCAGCAGCGATGAACAGATCGTCGTCACCGCCCGGCAGCAGACCCTGCAGCAGCCCGGCGTGTCGATTATCGACAGCGAAGCCATTAAAAAGCGCCCTATCCACCGCGACGTGTCGGAAATTATCCGCACCATGCCCGGCGTTAACCTTACCGGTAACTCCACCAGCGGCCAGCGCGGCAATAACCGGCAGATCGATATTCGCGGCATGGGCCCGGAAAATACCCTTATTCTGGTGGACGGTATGCCGGTCAGCAGCAAGAACTCGGTGCGCTACGGCTGGCGCGGCGAGCGCGATACCCGGGGCGACAGCAACTGGGTGCCGCCGGAGATGATCGACCGCATCGAGGTCATCCGCGGCCCGGCGGCGGCGATGTACGGCAACGGTGCCATGGGCGGCGTGGTCAATATCATCACCAAACAGGCCTCCAAAGAGTGGCACGGGACGTTTAATACCTACTACGACGTGCCGGACCATAAAAAAGAGGGGGCCACGAAGCGCTACAATGCCAGCCTCTTTGGCGGGCTGACCGATACCCTGACCATGAAGCTGTACGGTAACTGGAGCAAAACCCAGGCCGACGCCCGCGATATTAACGAAGGCTACGAGGCACCGCGCGTGGGGCGCAATGCCGGGCAGTATCCCGGCGGGCGTGAAGGGGTGCTGAACAAGAATCTCAACGGCTCACTGCGCTGGGAGTTTATGCCGATGCAGGCCCTGGAGCTGGAGGGCGGCTTCAGCCGGCAGGGCAACCGCTACGCCGGCGACACGCAGAACACCAACCAGAGCGATCTGGTGCGCAGCAAGTACGGCCGCGAAACCAATATCATCTACCGGCAAACCCTGGCCCTGAAATATACCGGCGCGTGGGACAATGGCGTCACCACCAGCAACTACGTGCAGTTTGAAAAGACGCGCAACCGGCGCATTAATGAAGGGCTGTCCGGCGGCCTGGAGGGGATGTTCAGCACCACCGATCCCGGATTCTCGACCATTACGCTCAATGACACCAACGCCCACTCGGAAGTCAATATTCCGTTCAACATGTGGGTGGAGCAGACCCTGACGCTCGGCGCCGAGTTCAACCACCAGGCGATGAAAGATCCGACCTCCAATACCTATGACGCCACGGCGAACCCTATTCCCGGCGTGGCGTCGACGGGCCGCAGCGAGTACAGCTCAACCGACATCTACGGTATTTACAGCGAAGACAATATCGACCTGACCGATTCCACCCGGCTCACCCCCGGCATTCGCTTTAACCACCAGGATAAAACCGGCAGCAACCTCAGTCCGTCGCTGAACCTCTCCCAGGGGCTGGGTGAAGATTTTACCCTCAAAATGGGGATCGCCCGCGCCTGGAAGGCGCCAAACCTCTACCAGACCAACCCCAATTATCTGCTGTTCAGCCGCGGCAACGGCTGCCCGGATCGCCAGAGCTGCTATCTGCAGGGCAATAAGGACCTCGATCCGGAAACCAGCGTCAACAAAGAGATTGGTATCGAGTATAAGCACGACGATGTTCAGGCCGGCCTGACCTACTACCGCAACGATTATCACAATAAAATTGAAGCGGGCACCGCGCCGGAGTATCAGCTTGCCAACAACGGCGCCAAAGTTCACAAGTGGGAGAACGTGAAAAGAGCCGTCGTTCAGGGCCTGGAAGGGACGCTCAACTTCCCGATCGGCGACCGGGTGACGATGAACAACAACTTCACCTGGATGATCGAGAACGAGAATAAAAAGACCGACGACTATCTGTCGATTATCCCGAAATACACCATCAACTCAACGCTGGACTGGCAGGCCACCGATAAGCTCGCGGTGCAGGGAACCTTCACCTGGTACGGCAAGCAGAAGCCGAAGAAGTATGACGGCGACGGCAACCGGACGACCGGCAGCGAACGCTGGCAGGTCTCGCCCTACAGCATCGTCGGCCTGAGCGGGATCTATAACGTCACCAAAAATCTCGACGTGACGGCGGGGATCGATAACCTGTTCGACAAGCGCCACTTCCGCAGAGGGAACGCGTTAAACTCGGGAACATTGCCTAACGTCGCCTACGGCGCCGGCGCCCAGACCTACAACGAGTCCGGGCGCGTCTACTATATGGAAGTGGGTATGCACTTCTGATCATCACGGCGGCGGGCGCTTGCCCGCCGCCGGCGTCAGTTAAAAAAATGAATATAAGAGAGAGCCATGTCTGTCCCGCCCCGCTATCGTCCGCTGCTGCGGACCCTCACCCTTTTTTTTACCCTGCTGTTCAGCGCCGTCGGCCACGCCCGGCCGGATATGACGCCGCTGGGGCCCAATATCGCCGATAAGGGCTCGGCCTTTTACCACTTCACGGTGAACACCTTTGCGTCGGCGGACGGCAAGCGCCGCTACCGAACGTGGACCGCGGTGCCGGATAAAGCGCCGCCCGCCGCCGGCTATCCGGTTATCTATATGCTGGACGGCAATGCGGTGATGGACAGGCTCGGCGACGGCCTGCTGGCTGCGCTGGCCGCGGACAACCCGCCGGTGATTATCGCCGTCGGCTATCAGACCGACCTGCCCTTCGACCTCTACGCCCGCGCCTGGGACGATACGCCGCCGGTGGCGGGCAGCGCCAACCGCTCCATTCGCGGCAGGCAGGGCGGCGGCGCCCCGGCGTTTCGCCGGCTGCTCGAAGAGACCATCGGGCCGCAGGCGGAGAAAGGCATCGCCATTGACGCCGCCCGGCGCGGCATCTGGGGCCACTCGCTGGGCGGCATTTTTGTTCTTGATGCCTACTATCATTCGACCTTTTTTAGCCGCTTTTACGCCACCAGCCCGACGCTCAACCGCGACTATATCGGCCTGCTGACCCGCCTGACGGCGGCGGACAGCCGCCGCTTCAGCGCCAGGCGGCTGCAGGTGGTCGAGGGCGGCTGGCCGGCGACCAAAAATCCGCAGGCCCCCGCGCCGGAAACGCTCGACCTGGTGCGCGAGACCCTCGCCGGACTCAGCGGGAAAGGCTTCAGCGCGGGCTTTACCCAGTATCCCCGCCTGTCGCACGGGGAAACCTTCAGCGTAGGCCTTGAGGCGGCGCTGAGGGACATGGCAACGCGCCCGTAGCGCTACGCCCCGGCCGCGCTCGGCCGGGCTTCCCTCTCCAGACCACTCTCCCGCCACAGGCGGGCATAGGTGCCTCCCGCCGCCAGCAGCGCGTCGTGGGTGCCGAACTCCACAATCCGCCCCTGCGCCATCACCGCAACCCAGTCGCAGCGGCGGGCGGTAGTCAGCCGGTGGGCCACCACCAGGGCGGTGCGCCCGTGGCCGTGAGCGTCTTCCGCCAGGGCAGCCATCAGCGTCTCTTCGGCGGCGCGATCGAGCTGCGATGTCGCCTCATCCAGCAGCAGAATATGGGCGTTCACCAGCTGCGCGCGGGCGAGGGCGATAAGCTGCCGCTGGCCCGCAGAGAGGCCCGCCCCGCCGTGGCTGACCGGCGTGCTGAAGCCCAGCGGCAGGGCGCGCACCGTGGCGAACAGCCCGGCGCGGCGCGCGGCGCGCTCGACGTCATCATTGCTGCTCTGCGGCCGCGAGTAGCGGATATTGGCGGCGATATCGCCGCTGAACAGGGCCACGTCCTGCTCCACGAGGCCAACCCGGGCGCGGTAGTCGCGGATGCCCCGGGCGGTCACCCGCCGATCGCCGATGCGGATCTCGCCCTCGCCGGTGGTATACAGCCCGGCCAGCAGCTTGATCAGCGTCGATTTACCGGCCCCGCTCTCCCCGACGACCGCCACCACCGCCCCCGGCGGCAGCGCCAGATCCAGGTTATCCAGCGCGGGCCGGACGCTGTCCGGATAGCGGAAAGTGACCGCCGTCAGCGTCAGCCCGCCCGCCAGCGGCGCGCCGCAGGACGACGCCTCCTCCGCGATCTCCTCGGCGCCGTCGGCGGCCAGCAGCTCGTTAATGTGCCTGCTGCTGGCGGTGGCCTGCTGCCAGCCGTCAACAATGCCGGAGAGCTGCTGCACCGGGCCGTAGAACTGGCCGAGCAGCAGGAAAAAGGCCGCCAGCACCCCGGCGGTCATCTGACCCTCGGCCACCCTTGACGCGCCTACCAGCAGCACGATGGCGTAAGAGGCTTCGGTACAGAAGGTGAGGAACGGGAAATAGACCGCGAGATATTTCTGCGCCCGCACCCGGGTAGCGCGAAAGCGGTCCGACAGCGTGCGCAGCCGCGCCGCCTCCGCCGCCTGCTGGCCGTGGGACTGCACCACCCGCAGGCCGGATACCTTCTCCTGCAGCGTGCTGTTCACCTTGCCTATCTCCTGCCGCGCCTGGGCATAAGCCGGAGAACTTAAGCGGCGATAGAGGATCGTCGCGAGGACTATCACCGGCACCGCGCTGAGAGTGACGAGCGCGAGAACCGGATCGAGCCAGAACATGGTGACCGCAATGGCCAGCATGGTGATGAGGCTGATGGCCGCCCCCGCCAGCCCGTTTTGCAGAAAGCGCGCCAGGGCGTCGACGTCGACCGTCATTCGGGTTAGCCGCGAATCCGCGTGCCGCTCGTGCCAGGGCAGGCCGAGGCGCAGCAGCTGACCGAAGCTGCGCAGCCGCACCGTGTGCTGTACGCTCTCCGCCGCCCTGGAGGCGACAATGGTCTGCAGCGAATAGCAGCCCCAGCTGATGGCCACCAGCACCAGCGCCAGCAGCGCGCAGCTGAGGATAACCGAAGTATTACCCGCCACCACGCCGAGATCGATACCGCGCTGGAGCAGCACCAGCACGCCGACGGCGGCGGCGGAATCGAGGGCTATCAGCAGCGCGGCGGCGATAAACATCCAGGCCACGGGCGACAGCAGCGAGGCCACGCGCCTGCCCTTACCCGCCAGCGCCCGCTGCACCGCCGGCTCCGGCACGCGGGACATCCGCTGGCGAAAGCCCTTACCGTCGGTATCGTCGGTATCGGCAGCATCGCGGGCGGCCTCTGCCGGCGCGGCGGGCCACAGCGAATGCCCCTCTTGCGCCGGTTTATCGAGAAATTCACCGCTGCCGGAGAGCAGCGCCCGGAACAGCGGGCAGCGCTGCTCCAGCGCCGCCCGGCTGCCCGCATCCACCATCCGCCCCTCGTCGAGCACCACGATGCGGTCGGCGAGGTCGAGGGTCGAGCGGCGGCGGGCGATCATCAGCAGCATATGGTCGTCGTCGGCGTAGCGCCCGAGCGCGGCGTTGATCTCCGCCTCGGTACCGGCGTCCACCGCCGAAGTACTGTCGTCGAGGATCAGGATCTCCGGGGCGGTGAGCAGCGCGCGGGCCAGCGCCAGGCGCTGGCGCTGGCCGCCGGAAAGATTCGCCGCCCGCTCCGTCAGTCGGGTATCGAAGCCGTCCGCCAGCGCCATGACGAAGCCGGTGGCCCCGGCCGCATCGGCGGCGGCGCGGATCGCCTCCCGGCTGGCGCCGGGATGGCCGTAGGCGATGTTATCCGCCACCGTACCGGCAAACAGAAAGGTATCTTCAAACACCGCGCCGACGCGGCGGCGCAGGTCGCCCAGCGTCAGGTCGGCGATGTTCTGCCTGCCCCGATCGGTTTCGAGCCACAGCGCGCCGGAGGTCGCGTCGTAAAAGCGGGAGAGCAGCATCAGCAGGGTAGACTTGCCGGAACCCGAGGCGCCGACGATGGCCACCGTCTCGCCGGTCTTCACCGTGAACGATACGTCGTTCAGCACCTGCGCGCCGCTGGCGTAGCGGAAGCCGACGCCGTCGAGGCTCAGCCCGGTTATCCTGCCCTGCACCGTCTCGCGCCCGTCCTGCAGCGTCGGCTCGGTGTCGATCAGCGCAAAGACCCGCTCCACCGGGGCGCGGGTGCGCTGGACGATCACCAGGTATGAGGCCAGCACCCGCGTCGGTCCGGTGAGCATCGCCAGGAAGCTGGCAAAGGCGACGAAGGTCCCGAGGTCGATACGCCCGGCCATCACCGAGGCGCCGCCGAAGCCCAGCAGCGCTATCTGTCCGAGCACCGGCAGCGCCAGCATGGTTGCCCCCGGCATCGCCTGCGAGATGGCGGCGCCGATGCGCACCCGCACTATCTGCCGCGACTGCCTGTCGAGCCACTTCAGCTCGCGCAGCTCCGCCGCGCAGGACTTAACCACCGAAATCTGCGCCAGCACCTCGCGCATGTGCTCGGTGAGGTTTGCCAGCCGGTCCGACGCCAGCCCGGTCTGGGCGAAGACCCGCCGCCGGGCGCGCAGGGCGGTGACCGCCAGCCCCGCCAGCACCACGACCACGATGAGCGTCATCGCCGGCGACATCCACAGCATCACCGACAGGCCGGCAATATAGTAGGTCAGCACCGCCAGCGGAACCGGGCTCATCTGCAGCATGACGTGCATCTGCTGCAGATCGCTGTTGGTGCGCGAGATAACCTGGCCGGTGCGCAGCGCATCCTGACCGGCGCCGTCCAGCTTCTGCACGCTGTCGAAGGCGCGGCCGCGCAGGGTATGCTGCACCCACAGCGACAGCTCCCCGGCGTAGCCGCGGCGCACGTAGTTGCCGATAAAATCAAACAGGCCGATCAGCAGCAGCCCGGCGGCAAGCCAGGGCAGCCGCGCGGCGTTACCGGCAAGGGCATCGTTGACCGCCTCGCGGGTCAGAAGCGGCGTCAGGGCGGCAAAAATGATGGTGGTGACCGACGCCAGCAGGACGACGATACTGAGCGTTTTTCGCTCCCAGCACACGCCGGCAAGGCGGAGAAACCACGATCCGGCGGGCCTGGAAGAATGAGCAGCGGGCATTGCGCCTCCTCTCTGTGCTAAAAAATACTCCGCGCCGGCGGACGCGGCCGCCGGCGCAAAACGGGCAGCGTTAGCCCAGCTTAACGGCGGCAGCCAGCCGCCCGGCGACATCGCACGGCGCGGGCTGCAGCGCCATTTCGGCGGCGACCTCTACGCTCGCCCGGCGCAGCGCATCGTTATCGAGGAACTGATTGATAAGCGCGCTGGAGAGGCCCCCCTTGCCGGGAATGATCCCGCAGCCGCGATCGGCGACCGCCTTGGCGTTGACGGGCCGGTCGGCCCCTTCGCCGAAGACGATTTGCGGGATCCCGGCGTGCAGCGCGGTCAGCGTGTTGCCCGCCCCGCCGTGGTGAATAAAGCCGTCGGCGCCGCTGAGGAACAGCCCCATCGGGATCCAGTCCACCAGCCGCACGTTCTCGGGCAGCGCGCGCAGATCTGAACGGGCGTTGGACGAGAGATGGAGAATAATCTCCGCATCCACCTCGTGGGCGGAATCCATCACCCAGGCGATCAGATCGAGACCGTCCACCATCGGCTTAACGGTACCGAGGCTCACCAGCAGGCGCTTGCGTTCGGCGGGTTTTGGCCACCACGGCTCCCAGACCGCGCCGCCGTTGTAGGGCACATACTGCATACCGAGCACCGGCTCGCCGTCGTTGTGCATGATGCTCATGCTGGGCGGCGTAACGTCGATCCACGCCAGATCGCGCGGCTGGGCGGCCACGCCGTGGCGCCGGTAGGCATCCTCCAGCGAGCGGGTGACGCCCTTAATGTGCCAGGGCGTATGGGCAAAGCCGACGGCGTGCATTACGACGGGAATGTCAAACTTTGCGCCCAGCATCGGGCCTACCACGCCGAGGGGCGGATAGACGATAAGATCGGGGCGCCATTCGCGGGTGAAGTCGACCAGCCGGTCGGCCATCTCTTCGCTGAAGAAGGAGAAGTTGCCCATTCGGGTGCCGGCGTTGCTCTGCTTGCGCAGATCTTCCCGGCGGCGGTAGTCGGCCTCGGAGTCAAAGCCGGGGGCCGCGTCAAAGGTGACCAGCCCCGCTTCTGAAGCCTTGCCGGCAAATTTTCCGGCGCTGGCCATGACCACTTCGTGGCCGTTTACCCGAAATGCCTGGGCGAGGGAAAACAGCGGATACAGCAGCCCGTACAGCGGCGGGCCAATAAACAGAATACGCATGGGTGAAAATCCTTCTCTAACCTGATCGGCGCGCAGTAATTAGCGCCCGATATAAACTGCAGCCAGGACCCAATGCTCACGTTGAAATAAGTGCACGCTTATTACGGATATTAAGTAATATCGCCAGCGTGGAATAACAGGATAACTATCATTGTCATTATTTACCTTCCCTGTAAAAGCGGCGCTAAAGGCTCCACCGTTGCTTGCTCCTTATCCTGAAGCGGCAGGAAACACGCTAGCACAAACGCTGCGGCTATGTAAAATTATGTTCACGCAACGTCAATCACTGTAAGCGGCAGAATGAATGGCGATTGTCTGGTTAATTATGTCGGGAAACAACGGCGTATTTCAGGCGGAGAATGCGGCTGGCGGTGATATTCATTTTTAAATATCATGGGGTGAATAAATAATGGCTGACGGTAAATTAAGACTTTCCTGATGAACAGAGTATCCCCTCACGTATTAGACGATCTGCCGCGCGTTATTGCGCAGATGGGCTCCGGCCGCGCGCCGCTTGTCGCGCCGGTTGCAAATAGCCCCGAACAGCGCGACGTCACCTTCCTGTGGCGCGCGCAGGCCTCGCCCGCGGGCGTTTACCTGTTTCTCAACCGCGTGACGGATAAAGCCAACGTGGAGAAAGGCATGATGACCCGGGCGGGCGATAGCGATATCTGGACGCTGACCCTGCGGCTGCCGGCCACCTACCGGGGCACCTACACCTTCACCGAAATCCCGGCGCAGGCGCAGGCGGAACAAGTTGCGCTGCTCGGCGGCCGCCGGGCGGCGCTGGCCGGACAGGCCGATCCGCTCAATGCCGCCGCAATCTGCGTGCGCGGCCAGCGGGAGTCGGTCCTCGCCCTCGATCTCGCCCCGGCGCAGCCGGAGTGGGACGCAGAGGCGGCGCCGCCGCGCGGCGCGCTCTTTTCATGGACAGAAGAGGTCGCCGGGCGGCAGCGGCGGCTGCGCCTCTACCTGCCTGACGCCGCTGTCGGCGCGCCGCTCGGGCTGCTGGCGCTGCCTGACGCCGAAAGCTGGCTTGACCACGTCGGGCTATTGAGCGCGCTGGACAGGGCCGTCGCCTGCGGACGGATAGCGCCGACGGCGGTGCTGGGCATCGACAATATCGATAACCGCGACCGCTGCGCCATGCTCGGCGGCGACCGCGCGCTGGTGGACGCGCTGGCGGCGCGGCTGATCCCGCAGGCGCGGGCCGCGCATCCTGACAAAAACTGGGCCGGCCGGGAGGGCACGATGCTGGCGGGACAGAGCCTCGGCGGCGTCACCGCGCTGATGGCGGCCCGCCACGCGCCGGAGACCTTCGGGGCAGTCATCAGCAGCTCGCCGTCAATGTGGTGGACGCCGCAGAGCGGCGGGCGGCCAACCGGCTTCAGCGCCGACGACCGATCGTGGGTCAGCGATAGCGTACTCGCCGATGCGCCGGTGAAGGTGCGCGTGCGGCTCAATATCGGCACGCTGGAGGGGGCGATGGTGCCGCACGTCGAGGCGCTGCACCGCCGTCTGCGTGACGCGGGCGTCGACAGCGCCCTGACCCACTATACCGGCGGCCACGACTACGCCTGGTGGCGCGGGGCGCTGATCGACGGACTCGCCGCCCTCCGGCCCGGCGGCCCCGCTACACCGTAAAGCCGAGCATCATCCCGGTGTCCTCGTGCTCCAGCAGGTGGCAGTGGGCCATGTACATCCGATCTTTCGGCGCCGGATGATCGAACTTCACCAGCACCTCGCTGACGCCGCCCTCGACCCGCACCGTATCTTTCCAGCCGCTGCGGTGCGCCGCCGGCGGTTTACCGTTTTCCGAGAGAATGCGGAACTGGGTGCCGTGGATATGGAAAGGATGCAGCATCATGTCGCCCTCGCCGGAAATCACCCAGCGTTCGAACTGGCCGCGCGCGGCGGCGAACATCGGGGCGTCCATGCTGAAGGCTTTGCCGTTGATAGTGTTGGCGTTGTGGAAATCAAAGCCTTTGCCGCCGTGATGCATCTGGCCCATGTTGCCCATCTCGCCCATATGGTCGCCCGCCATATTGCCCATCTGGCCGTGGCCCTGCATGTGGCCGCTCTCCATGCTCATCCCCGCCATCGCGCCGTGGCCGTATTTCTCCATCAGCGCCCGCATACCCATCATATCGAGCATCGGATCCATCGCCAGCTGCAGCCTGCGCTGGGTTAGCCCTTCCAGCGGCGGCAGTGCGGGCATTGTCGCCAGCGTATCAGGCAGTTTGGCGGAGGCCTGGATAATCAGCGGCTGCACGTGCAGCACCGGCGCAGGCTTATCAAAAGGCGCCACGGTCATGCCCATCTGACGCACCGGCAGGGTGACGAGATCGAAAGGCTTGCCGTCGCTGGTATCCACCAGCACTTCGAAACGCTCGCCCATCAGCATCGGCAGCTCTGTCACTTTTACCGGCTCCGCCAGCAGGCCGCCGTCGCTGGCGATCACGTACAGCGGGCGGTTATCGCTGGCGGCAATGTTGAGCGAGCGGGCGTTGCAGCCGTTGAGCAGGCGCAGGCGCAGCCAGCCGCGCGGGGCATTGTGCTGCGGGTAGAGCGCGCCGTTGGTCAGCAGCGTGTCGCCAAACCAGCCGACGGCGGCGGTCATCACGTCAAGCTGATAGTCTATCTGCCCGTCGGCGGTGAAGCGCTTATCCTGGATCACCACCGGCACATCGTCGACGCCCCACTGTTTCGGCAGCAGCAGCGCCTGAATCTCAGGATCTTCGATAATCACCAGCCCCGCCAGCCCCATCGCCACCTGGTGCCCGGTGCGGCCGTGCTGGTGGGGATGCAGCCAGCAGGTAGCGGCCCGCTGGGTCGGCGTGAAGCTGACCGTGCGGCTGGCGCCCGCGTTAATGATGCCCTGCGGACCGCCGTCCACCTCGCCGGGGACTTCCAGCCCGTGCCAGTGGACGGTGGTCGGCTCCGGCAGGCGGTTGTTGATTTCCACCGTTATCTGCTTGCCCTGCTGCAGGCGCAGCGCCGGCCCCAGCAGGCTGCCGTTATAGCCCCAGGTAGCGGCCCTGTGGGCGCCGAACTGCGTCGCGCCGCTTTGGACGCTGAGCACCAGGCGACTGCGGGCATCGGGAACAAGTTCGGGAGGAATGGGAAGCGTTGGGCGCTCGGCCGCCATCAGGTTCCGGCTCCATAACGGCAGCGCGCTGGCAACCCCCAGCGCGGTGGCTAATTGAATAAATTCACGACGTTGCATTTTCACTTCCTTTGGTCTGCGTTGACGCGTTGAGCTTAGTCCCTGACCTTACCGGAAGGTCAAGAAAAAGCACGGCATAAAGCCCTGCGCAAGCGTTTGAAGTATGCTAATGTTGAGTTTCGTGTCATCAACGGTAAAAGAAATGAAAACGTTTTTCAGAACTGTGCTGCTCGGAGCACTGTTCGCATTTTCCGCCAGCAGCTTTGCGCTGAGCGAGTCCGAGGCTGAGGATATGGCCGACCTGACGGCAGTATTTGTGTTTCTGAAAAACGACTGTGGTTACCAGAACCTTCCCAATCAGCAGATTCGCCGGGCGCTGGTCTTTTTTGCCCAGCAGAACCAGTGGGATCTGAGCAACTACGAGAGCTTCAACATGAAGGCCCTCGGCGAAGACAGCTACCGCGATCTTAGCGGTATCCGTATTCCTACCACGAAAAAGTGCAAAGCGCTCGCCCGCGACTCCCTGAGCCTGCTCGCCTACGTAAAATAACCTGCACTGCTCCCTCCCGGCCTGCTGAGATAATGACCGTGCATCCACGGTCTTTGTTAGCTATGATGTTGCGCCCGTTTTGTACGGGTGTTAACGAAGGAGGAATCAGCCTATGGCCGATAACACACTGTGGCACGAAACGCTGCACAACCAGTTTGGTCAGTACTTTGCCATTGATAAAGTGCTGTTTCACGAGAAGACCGATCATCAGGATCTGATCATCTTTGATAACGCCGCCTTTGGCCGCGTAATGGCGCTGGACGGCGTGGTACAGACCACCGAACGCGATGAGTTTATCTATCACGAGATGCTGACCCATGTGCCGCTGCTGGCCCACGGGCAGGCGAAACGCGTGCTGATCATCGGCGGCGGCGACGGCGCAATGCTGCGCGAAGTGAGCCGCCACGCCTCCGTTGAGAGCATCACGATGGTGGAGATAGACGAAGGCGTGGTGTCATTCTGCCGCCAGTATTTGCCCAACCACAGCGCCGGCAGCTTCGACGATCCGCGCTTCAACCTGGTGATTGACGACGGCGTCAATTTTGTTAACCAGACGACGCAAACGTTTGACGTCATCATCTCCGACTGCACCGATCCGATCGGTCCCGGCGAAAGTCTCTTTACCTCGGCGTTCTACCAAGGCTGCAAGCGCTGCCTGAATCCCGGCGGTATTTTCGTCGCCCAGAACGGCGTCTGCTTTCTGCAGCAGGACGAAGCCGTCGGCAGCCACCGCAAGCTCGGCAACTACTTCTCCGACGTCAGCTTCTACCAGGCGGCGATCCCGACCTACTACGGCGGCATCATGACCTTTGCCTGGGCCAGCGACAACCCGGCCCTGCGCCATCTCTCTACGGAAATTATCCAGGCCCGCTTCCACCACAGCGGTCTGAAGTGCCGCTACTACAACGCGGCCGTTCACACGGCGGCCTTCGCCTTACCGCAATATCTGCAGGACGCGCTGTCCAACTAAGGGGGTGAACCAAATTGAAAAAACTGAAGCTGCACGGCTTTAATAACCTGACCAAGAGCCTGAGTTTTTGTATTTACGACATCTGCTACGCCAAGACGGCAGAAGAGCGTGACGGCTATATCGCCTACATTGACGAACTCTATAATGCTAACCGGCTAACCGAGATCCTGACGGAGACCTGCGCCATCATCGGCGCGAATATCCTCAACGTGGCCCGCCAGGACTACGAACCGCAGGGCGCCAGCGTCACCATTCTGGTGAGCGAAGAGCCGGTCGACCCGAAGCTCGTCGATCCGAGCGAACATCCCGGCCCGCTGCCGGAAGCGGTGGTCGCCCATCTCGATAAGAGCCACATCTGCGTGCATACCTATCCGGAAAGCCATCCGGAGGGCGGACTGTGCACCTTCCGCGCCGATATTGAAGTGTCCACCTGCGGGGTTATCTCACCGCTGAACGCGCTCAACTATCTGATCCACCAGCTGGAGTCGGATATTGTCACTATCGACTATCGCGTGCGCGGCTTCACCCGCGATCTGAACGGGATGAAGCACTTTATCGATCACGAGATCAATTCTATTCAGAACTTTATGTCGGAAGATATGAAGTCGCTGTACGACATGGTGGACGTTAACGTCTATCAGGAGAACCTCTTCCACACCAAGATGCTGCTGAAAGAGTTCGACCTGAAGCACTATATGTTCCACACCAATCCTGACGATCTTAGCGAAGAGGAGCGGCGGGTCATTACCGATCTGCTGTGGCAGGAGATGCGCGAGATCTATTACGGGCGGAATATTCCATCGGTATAGCGGAGATGCCCGGTGGCGCTACGCTCACCGGGCTCTACAACTACTTTTTATTCATCATCGCCTTCAGGTCGGCAAACGGATTATAGGTTGCCTCCCCCACCTCTTTTTGCGCATCTTCGCCCGCCACCACGCGGGTACCGTACTGATCCGCCTCGGTATACTTCGAGTGCTCATGATCGTGGCAGTACAGGCACAGAAGCTCCCAGTTGCTGCCGTCTTCCGGATTGTTGGTGTGATCGTGATCGATATGGTGGACCGTGAGTTCACGCAGGTTGGAATAGACGAATTCGCGCGAGCAGCGGCCGCAGACCCACGGATAAATTTTCAGCGCTTTCTCGCGGTAGCCGCTTTCAAGGCGGGCGTAGTTTTTAGGGATCAGTGCCATTGGTGATGTTACCTGTAAAAAGTATTGTGTCGTGAAAATGGCGTCACTATAGCCGATTTTGCGCTAAAGATCCCGGACCCGGTCGCCATATCTCCCCTCCTCCCGCCTCGCGCCAGGTAAAAAAATCGCATAATTCGATTTACACATTTAAATGTATAAATATAATGAGGCCACGTTTTACGAAATGGACAAGATGACAATGTCGCAAGCAACGCTGTTTACGCCCCTCAAACTGGGTGAACTGACTCTCGCTAACCGTATCGTACTGCCGCCGCTGACCCGCTGCCGCAGCGAACAGCCGGGAAATATCCCCGGCGATATGATGGTGGAGTACTATCGCCAGCGCGCCAGCGCCGGGTTTATGATCTCCGAAGCCTCGCAAATTGAGCCGCGCGGCCAGGGCTATGCCTGGACGCCGGGCATCCACAGCCCGGCGCAGGTAGCCGGCTGGAAGAAAGTCACCGAGGCCGTGCACGCCGAGGGCGGCACCATTTTCTGCCAGCTCTGGCACGTTGGCCGGGTGTCGAACACCGCGACGCAGCCGGGAAACCAGGCGCCGGTTGCCCCGTCCGCGGTCGCGGCGGATAACGTGCGCGTATTTATCGAAACCGGGCCGGGCACCGGGATGCTTACCGCGCCCAGCATGCCGAGGGCGTTGAGTACCGCGGAAGTGAAAGAGATCGTCGGACTTTATCGCCAGGCGGCGGTGAATGCCAAAGCGGCGGGCTTTGACGGCGTTGAGCTGCACGCGGCGAACGGCTACCTGATCAATCAGTTTATCTCCGAGCACACCAACTTCCGCACCGATGAGTACGGCGGCAGCCTCGGGAACCGGCTGCGCTTTCTGAAAGAAGTGGTTATCGCCGTCAGCGAGGTGTTTGGCAGCGACAGAGTCGGGGTACGCTTTGCGCCGCTGTTTACCAGCACCACGGAAGAGCGCGTCTATCTGGGGCTGGTTGAAAGCGATCCGCATACCACCTACATCACCGCCGCGAAGATGCTCAATGACCTGAACGTCGGCTATCTCTCCATCGCCGAAGCCGACTGGGACAACAGTCCGGACCTGCCGGACAGCTTCCGCGACGCGCTGCGCGCGGCGTTCCGCGCGCCTATCATGTATGCCGGACGCTATACCCGCGAGAAAGCGGAGCGCGTGCTGAGCAAAGGCTGGGGCGATCTGTTCGGCTTTGGCCGCCCGTTCATCGCCAATCCGGATCTGCCGGCACGGCTTGAGAAAAATGTCGCGCTGAACCCGGTGGATAGCGCGTCGCTGTTTGGCGGCACCGCGAAAGGGTATACTGACTATCCTTATTATTCTTTTAACTCGTGAGGCTGCATGTCACCTGAAAACGCCATGAAACTACTGTCTAACCCAACCCGTCTTGCAGTACTTGCGTGGCTTAAACATCCGGGTGACGCCTTTGCCGACTACGAGCAGCTCTATCCCTACGAGACCTACGGCGTTTGCGCCAGTCTCATTCAGGACAAGGCCGGGCTCTCACAGCCGGCCACCTCGCTGTGCCTTAAGGCCCTGCAGGATGCGGGGCTGCTTGAGGCAACCAAAGTAGGAAAATGGACCTATTACCGACGCTGCGAAGCGCGCGTTGCGGAAGTTACCAGCACGCTGGGCGATTTTCTTAACAAACTCTGAATCTGCGGTGCCCTATTTTCCCGCCAGGAAGCGCCGGTAGCCGTCAACCACCGCCAGAAAATCCTCCACGCCGCACAGGGAGAGGCTCTCTTCATCGTAGTAGCGCATCCCCTCTTCCATTTCGTCGCCGGAGAAGTCGAGCTGGTTGGCGCGGATCATCACCTCTTCACCGTCCATCCACAGGGTATATTCGTGGCCGACCCGCTGCCAGGAGCGTTCGGTGCCCTTCACGGTCTGCGCCGCCTGCTCCACTTCGTCGAGCAGCGGAAGGTTGTCTTTAACCTCTTCATTGAACCAGTGGCCGACGGCCTCGTGATCCATCGACATGCGCACCTTCACCGCGCCGGTGACGTCGCGCAGAAATTCGTAATCCATGATGTTGCCCTCAATAAAGCCGATGTCTTTATTATCGCAGCTGAGGAGGGGAATAAAAACGGGGGTATGTCGAATAACCCTCTCCCGGCGGGGAGAGGGTCAGGGTGAAGTGAAAAACTACACTGCGGTCTGGAAGATTACGCTGTCGGCTTTCTCGGTATATTCAGAGAGCCGATCGAAGTTCAGATAGCGGTAGGTATCCGCCGCGCTCTCATCCACTTTCGAGGCGTAGGCCAGGTACTCTTCCGGCGTCGGCAGCTTGCCGAGCAGGGCCGCTACTGCCGCCAGCTCCGCGGAGGCCAGATAGACGTTGGCGCCGTTACCGAGACGGTTCGGGAAGTTACGGGTCGAGGTGGAGACCACCGTCGCACCGTCCGCCACGCGCGCCTGGTTACCCATGCACAGGGAGCAGCCCGGGATCTCAACGCGCGCGCCGCTCTTGCCGAAGACGCTGTAGTAGCCCTCTTCGGTGAGCTGGGCGGCGTCCATCTTCGTCGGCGGCGCAACCCACAGGCGGGTCGGCAGCTGGCCCTTGTGGGCGTCCAGCAGCTTACCGGCGGCGCGGAAGTGGCCGATGTTGGTCATGCAGGAGCCGATGAACACTTCATCAATCTTGCTGCCCTGTACGTCGGAGAGCAGGCGGGCGTCGTCCGGATCGTTCGGCGCGCAGAGGATAGGCTCTTTGATCTCCGCCAGATCGATGTCGATCACCGCCGCGTACTCGGCGTCGGCGTCGGCTTCCAGCAGCTGCGGATCCGCCAGCCATTTCTCCATGCCTTCAACGCGGCGCTCCAGGGTACGGCGGTCGCCGTAGCCTTCGGCAATCATCCACTTCAGCAGGACGATGTTGGAGTTCAGGTATTCAATGATTGGCGCTTTATCCAGCTTGATGGTACAGCCCGCGGCAGAACGCTCGGCAGAGGCATCGGACAGTTCAAACGCCTGCTCCACCTTCAGATCCGGCAGACCTTCGATTTCCAGAATGCGGCCGGAGAAGATGTTTTTCTTGCCCTTCTTCTCAACGGTCAGCAGGCCCTGCTTGATGGCGTACAGCGGGATAGCGTGCACCAGATCGCGCAGGGTAATGCCCGGCTGCATTTTGCCCTTGAAGCGCACCAGCACCGATTCCGGCATATCCAGCGGCATTACGCCGGTGGCGGCGGCAAAGGCCACCAGGCCGGAGCCCGCCGGGAAGGAGATGCCGATCGGGAAGCGGGTATGGGAATCGCCGCCGGTGCCGACGGTATCCGGCAGCAGCATACGGTTCAGCCAGGAGTGGATGATGCCGTCGCCCGGACGCAGCGAGACACCGCCGCGGTTCATGATAAAGTCCGGCAGCGTGTGGTGCGTGGTAACGTCAACCGGCTTCGGATAGGCAGCGGTGTGGCAGAAGGACTGCATCACCAGGTCAGCCGAGAAGCCCAGACAGGCCAGATCTTTCAGCTCGTCGCGGGTCATCGGGCCGGTGGTGTCCTGCGAGCCGACGGAGGTCATCTTCGGTTCGCAGTAGGCGCCCGGACGAATGCCGTCCACGCCGCAGGCGCGGCCCACCATCTTCTGCGCCAGCGAGTAGCCGCGGGTGCTCTGAGCAACATCTTTCGCTTTGCGGAAGACGTCGCTGTGCGGCAGGCCCAGCGATTCGCGGGCTTTGGTGGTCAGGCCGCGGCCGATGATCAGCGGAATACGGCCGCCGGCGCGCACTTCGTCGATCAGCACGTCGGTTTTCAGCTCAAAGCTGGCCAGCAGCTCGCCGGTTTCGTGGTTGCGCACTTCGCCCTTGAACGGATAGACGTCGATAACGTCGCCCATGTTGAGGTCGGAAACGTCAACTTCGATCGGCAGGGCACCGGCATCTTCCATGGTGTTGAAGAAGATCGGCGCGATTTTGCCGCCCAGCACCAGGCCGCCGCCGCGCTTGTTCGGCACGTGCGGAATGTCGTCGCCCATAAACCACAGCACCGAGTTGGTGGCGGACTTACGGGAGGAGCCGGTACCAACCACGTCGCCGACGTAGGCCAGCGGGAAGCCTTTCGCCTGCAGGGCTTCGATCTGCTTGATCGGGCCCACGCTGCCCGGCTGATCCGGCTCGATGCCGTCGCGGGCGATTTTCAGCATCGCCAGAGCGTGCAGCGGAATATCCGGGCGGGACCAAGCGTCAGGGGCCGGAGAGAGGTCATCGGTGTTGGTTTCACCGGTAACTTTGAAAACGGTAACGGTAATTTTTTCAGCCAGCGGCGGGCGGGTCTGGAACCACTCGGCGTCGGCCCAGGACTGCATCACCTGCTTCGCGTAGGCATTGCCCGCTTTGGCTTTTTCTTCGACGTCGTAGAAGCTGTCGAACATCAGTAACGTGTGGGACAGGGCCTTCGCGGCAATCGGCGCCAGCTTGTCGTCGTCCAGCGCATCAATCAGCGGATGAATATTATAGCCACCCTGCATGGTGCCCAGCAGTTCAACGGCTTTTTCAGGAGTGACCAGCGGGGAGGTTGCTTCGCCTTTGGCGACAGCGGCAAGGAATCCGGCTTTAACGTAGGCGGCTTCATCAACGCCTGGGGGGACACGGTTAATCAACAGATCTAACAGGAACTCTTCTTCGCCTGCCGGCGGATTTTTCAGCAGCTCTACGAGTCCGGCCATTTGGGTTGCATCTAAAGGTTTGGGTACAATCCCCTCGGCGGCACGTTCAGCTACGTGCTTACGGTATTCTTCTAGCACGACGGTTCTCCTCGCTCTCATTGTCATACGCGGCCGGCGGCTTTCTCTTCACGCTCCTGTGAGACAGCAGTTTGTAGGGTAAATGCCCGATACCGCGATGGGCAGGATAGCAGAATCTGCGCAAAATGTTAATTCGTTTACAAATACACAACAAATTTTTATGGGGCTAATTGCGCAATTCGCTTTCTGTTGTGCTGCAAGCGCGCATTAGCCAAAAGTTGACCTACTCCACAGATCGCCCTCTTTTTCGAAAAGTGCAGCTTTTGCTGTCATTACGACCTTCTTTTTCCACCCCCGGCTGTCAAAAATCCCCACTCCACATGTGTAAAACAAATAATTCACAAACCATTAACCAACAAAGCGGAGAGAAGGAAGATGAAAACGCAGGTGGTCATTATCGGCGCCGGTCCTTCCGGCCTCTTGCTCGGGCAACTTCTACAGCGGGCGGGGATTGAAAATATCATTCTTGAGCGCCAGACGCCGGAGTACGTACTCTCCCGGATCCGTGCCGGTATCCTTGAGAGCGGGACGGTATCCCTGCTTCACCAGGCGGGAGCCGGTGAGCGGCTGGCCCGCGAGGGACTGGTCCATGAAGGTGTAGAGTTTTTATTCAATAACCAGCGTATTCCCATCGCGCTCAGCGCCCTGACCGGCGGAAAAACGGTCACGGTCTACGGCCAGACGGAAGTAACCCGCGATCTGATGGCATGCCGCAGCCGCAGCCGCAGCGGCGCGACCACGCTTTACCAGGCCGGGGAAGTTACGCTGCACGATGTGAATAGCGCATCGCCCTCCGTCTCCTGCCTGTATCGCGGAGAAAGAGTGCATATTACCTGCGATTTCATCGCCGGCTGCGACGGTTTTCACGGCATTTCGCGCCAGGCCATTCCGGCGCATCTTCGGCAGGAATACGAGCGCAGCTACCCTTTCGGCTGGCTGGGGCTGCTGGCCGATACGCCTCCCGTCAATCATGAGCTTATCTACGCCCACCACCCGCGCGGCTTCGTACTGTGCAGTCAGCGCTCGGCCACCCGCAGCCGCTATTACCTGCAGGTGCCGCTGAGTGAAGATGCGGACGCCTGGTCAGACAGCCGCTTCTGGCAGGAACTACGCGCCCGGCTACCGCCGGAACTGTGCGAGCGCCTGATCACCGGTCCGTCGCTGGAAAAGAGCATTGCGCCGCTGCGCAGTTTCGTGGTGGAGCCAATGCAGTACGGCCGCCTGTACCTGGTGGGCGATGCGGCGCATATCGTACCGCCAACCGGTGCCAAAGGCCTTAATCAGGCCTGCGCCGACGTTAACTATCTGTGGCAGATCCTTGAGAAGTACTACCGCCAGGGGCGTGAGGATTTACTGAGCCAATACTCCGCCCTCGCCCTGCGTCGGGTGTGGAAAAGCGAGCGTTTTAGCTGGTTTTTAACCCACCTTCTGCACGATTTCAGCAGCCATACGCCGTTTGATAACCGTATTCATGAGGCAGAGCGCGACTACTACCTGCACTCCCGTGCGGGGCAAACCACTATAGCCGAGAACTACGTCGGCCTGCCCTTTGAACCCGTGGAGTGAAGCACTATGCGCGATCAATCGTTAACTGACCTGACCTGCGACGTTGTAGTGGTAGGCAGCGGCGTCGCCGGCCTTGCCGCCGCCGTGACCGCCGGGCATCTTGGGCTCAACGTCGTGGTTATTGAAAAAGCCTCCGTTTTCGGCGGTACGTCAGCATTCTCCGGCGGCGTTCTGTGGGTGCCAAACAACCATCATGCCGCCGCCGCGGGCATCAGCGATAGCCTGGAAGAGGCTCGCGCCTATCTGCGCGATGAGGCGGGCGAGCACTATCGCCCCGAGCTGGTCGAGGCCTATCTGGAACAGGCGCCGCGAATGCTGAAATTCTTTGAGGAGAATACGCACCTCAAGTGCCAGCTCTACGCTTACCCGGACTATCATCCTGACGCGCCCGGCGGCGTGCAGCAGGGGCGCTCGCTGGTGCCGTACGCGTTTGATATCCGGGCGCTGGGCAAGGAAATGGCGCGACTGCGCAGGCCCCTGCGCACCATCACTTTTATGGGCATGATGTTCAGCTCATCCAACAACGATCTGAAGCACTTTTTTAACGCCACCCGTTCGCTGAAATCGCTCTGGCACGTAACCCGCCGCCTGAGCCGACACGCGCTGGAGTTGCTTCGCTACCGGCGAGGCATCACGGCACACGGCGGCAATGCCGCCGTCGCCCGCCTCGCCCGCTCCGCGTTCGACCTGGGGATCCCTCTCCACACCGGCACCCGCGCCAGCAGGCTGCTGCTGCAGGAGGGCGAAGTCCGGGGCATCGAGGTGCTGCAGGGGGAAAACCGCTTTCGCCTGATGGCCCGACGCGGCGTAGTGCTGGCCAGCGGCGGCTTTGCCCAGGATACGTCACGCCTGCAGCAGATCTATCCTCACGTCCTGCGCGGCGGACATCAGCTCTCCCCCACGCCAACCGGCGGACCGACCGGCGATGGTATTGCGATGGCCGAACACATCGGCGCAAAATTCGTCCGCGATTACCCGAATGCCGCCGCCTGGATCCCCACCTCCCGCGTGCCGCTGCGGCGCCAGACGGGCGTGTTTCCGCATCTTGTAGACCGCTACAAGCCCGGCCTGATTATGGTTAATCCCCGCGGCGAGCGCTTCTGTAACGAAGCAGACTCCTACCACGACGTCGGCATCGCCATGATCGCCCGCTGCCAGCAGGGGGCAGAAACCTATGCCTGGCAGATCTGCGACCATCGCGCCATCCGGCGGTATGGCATGGGTTTTGCGAAACCGGCGCCGGTTCCCCTTTCCGGCTATCTGCGCAGCGGCTATTTAATCCGCGCGACAACGCTGACGGCGCTGGCCGAAAAGCTCGGCCTGCCGCCGGGGGCGCTGGAAAAGAGCGTAGCGCGCTTTAACGAAGACGCCCGGCAGGGCACAGACAGCCAGTTCCGCCGCGGTGAATCATCCTATAACCGCTATCTGGGCGATGCAGAGCAGAAACCCAATCCGTGCCTCTCGCCGCTGGAAGAGGGCCCTTTCTATGCCCTGCGCATGGAGATGGGCGACCTGGGCACCTTTTGCGGGTTAAAAACCGACGGCAGCGCCCGGGTACTGGATAGCAACGACGTGCCCATTCCCGGCCTTTACGCCGCCGGCAATGAGATGGCAAGCGTGATGGGCGGCAGCTATCCGGGAGCGGGGATTACCCTCGGCCCCGCGGCGACCTTCGGCTACATTGCCGCCCACCATCTGGCGGAGCGCACCCGCCATACTTCCCCCCATTCACCACAGGAGCAGACCTATGACCACACTGTTCAGCCCGCAGCAGCTCGGACCGCTGACGCTGGCTAATCGCATCGTTGTCCCCCCCATGTCGCAGTATTCCGCCGGGTCCGACGGGATCGTCACGCCCTGGCACGCCCAGCACATTGGCAGATTAGCGATCTCCGGCGCGGGGATGGTTATCGTTGAAGCGAACGGCGTCGCCCCTGAAGGCCGGATCACGCCGCATTGCCTCGGGCTGTGGAATGACGACCAGCGCGATGCCGCGCGCGCGCTGCTGACGGATTTGCGAAGCTACAGCCGCACACCCGTGGGCGTACAGCTTAATCACGCCGGACGTAAGGCGGGTACCAATCCCCCCTGGCGCGATGGCGGGAAAAGCCTGGAAAATGAAGAGGGCGGCTGGCCGACGGTCGCGCCGTCGGCGATCGCCTGGAAGCCCGGCTGGCGGATACCTGAAGAGATCACCGAAGCGCAGATGACGAAGGTGGTGGATGATTTTGTCGCCGCCGGGCGCCGCGCCCGCGAGGCGGGCTATGATTTTGCCGAGCTGCACGCCGCTAACGGCTATCTCCTCAGCCAGTTTCTCTCCCCGCTCAGCAACCGGCGCACCGACCGCTACGGCGGCTCAGCGGAAAATCGAATGCGCTTTCCGCTACAGGTGACCCGCGCGCTCAGGGAGAGCTGGCCGCGCGACCGGCCGCTCGGCGTGCGCTTTAACGGCGGCGAGTTCGCTGAAGGGGGACTTGCGCTTGAGGAAGCGGTGGCATTTGCCCGCGAGCTGCACGCCCTGGGCTACGACTATCTGCATCTCTCCGGCGGATATAATATCTACAACCAGCAGCCGCCTGCCGACCGGCCGGGCTACATGGTGCCCTTCGCCGCCGCCGTTAAAGAGGCGCTGCCGGATGCCGTGGTCATCACCGTGGGCTTAATCTACCAGCCGCAGCTTGCCTCAGAGATTGTTGCCAGCGGCAAGGCCGACCTGGTCGCTGTCGGACGGGGCATACTCGACGATCCCAACTGGCCGATACATGCCGCCATCGCGCTGGGCGAAACGCCGCCGTGGCCCCGGCCCTACGATCGCTTCGGAGCCCAAGGCTGGCCAACGCACCGCCGCGCGGAGGATGCATGAACAATTACCTGGTCGATCACCGCATCTACACTATCAGGCTGCGCAAAATGCCGGAGTTTCTCGACGTATTTAACCGCCTTGCCATGCCTGTGCTGCTGGAAACGCTGGGGCAGCCCCTCGGGTTCTATACCAGCTTCGTCGGCCCGCAGAATCAGTTCATTCACCTGTGGCGCTATGACGATCTGGCCGATTTCGAGCGGCGAAGCCAGCTTCGCGACGCCCATCCTGACTTCCCGGCCTATCTGGCGGCATCGGAAACGTTAATTCTGTCACAAGAAACGCGCCTGATCCGCAGCGCGGCGCTGCTGTCACCCGCGCTGGGGCGTTAACGCATTACACTGTTCAGGGGAGCCTGTGCTCCCTTTTTGCAAAGGAGGAGGGTTCGTGCCTTGTGTGATCCCGGTGTTTAAATTGTACGGTGAGCCCCACGACTGGCCTGGCGCCGAACTGCTGCACTGCGAGTCTATCCACAGCCGCAGCAGCCTCTACGCCTGGACTATCAACGTTCACCAGCATGCGGATCTGGTGCAACTGCTTTATGTGGAGAAAGGCGAGGCCGAGATCGAAATTGAAGGAAAAATTTCGCCGCTGACGGGGCCGTTTTTGCAGGTGATCCCCGCCCTGTGCGCCCACGGCTTCCGCTTTTCACCGGGAACCAAAGGCTTCTCTTTGACCCTCGCCGCGCCGTTAATTATGCAAATTGAGCAGCAGTTTGGCCGTCCGCTTACCGCCCTTCGCCAGTCTCAGTGTCTCGCGCGGGGAGAGTATGCGGCGAGCGGGCTGTTCTCTGAACTGTGCGACGAATATCAGGAGGACAGACCCGCCCGGGCGATGATGGTGCATGCGAAGCTGTGCAGCCTGCTGGCGTGGGCAGAGCGCCAGCTGGCAGACGAAGAGGCCGAACCGCCCCCCCTTGCCCGCAAGCATCGGATCATGCGCCGCTTCAACCAGCTCATTGAGAGCCACTACCGGGAGCATCTCTCCGTCGCGCGCTACGCTAACCTGCTGGGGATGTCTACGGTTCATCTCAATACGCTTTGCCATGAGTTTCACGGCTGCAGCGCGCTGAATGTTATCCACCAGCGGCTCCTGCTCGAAGCCCGGCGCAGCCTGCGCTACACCAGCATGAGCATTGCCCAGATTTCGGACTATCTGGGCTTTAGCGATGCGACCTACTTTTCGCGCTTCTTCCGCCGCGCCTGCGGCAGCCCACCGCGCGCCTGGCGCGCAGACTAGCGGCCGTCGAAGCCCGGTCGAGGCACCTTGCCCATTAGCACCTGCGGCAGGCCGCCATCGACGCCGAGATCGACGCCGTTAATATAGGATGAACGCCGGCTGGCGAGAAACAGCACCGCGTCCGCAATGTCCTCCGGTAGCCCGATACGCCCGCTGGCGGTAAAGGCCTGGCGCGCTTCGGTCACCCCGGGCAGCTGATACCACTCTGCGGTCATCGCCGTTTTGATCATTCCCGGCGCGATGACGTTGCTGCGGATCCCTCTCGGCCCCCACTCTACGGCCATCTGCTTTGACAGCAGCGAGACGCCAGCTTTGCTCGGACTGTAGGCGCCGCTATAAGGCTGAGGAAACGTGCCGGAAATCGAGCCGATGTGGATGATGCTTCCGCCGTCGGTCATCAGCTGCGCGAACGCGCGCCCGCACAGCATATAGCCCGTGAGGTTAACCGCCAGCTGGCGGTTCCACTCCTCCAGGAGGATCTCGTCGAGGCCGCCGGTGTGCAGGATCCCGGCCGCGTTTACCAGCACGTCGCAGCGGCCGTATCGTTCGGCCACGGCGGCGGCGGCACGGGCGATCTGATCGGGATCGGTGACATCGCAGGCCAGCGCCGCGTGTCGTCCATCGTTATGGTCGAAGGAGGCAAGCTGCGCGTCGCAGCCCTCGACGTTGCGGTCGAGCAGGACAACCTTCGCCCCCTGCTCTGCCAGCGCGCGACCAATCGCGGCGCCAATGCCGCTGGCGCCGCCGCTGACGACGCACACGCGGCCCGTCAGCTCCAGCCAGTTCGCCGCCGTTTCATTTTTGATGCTCATATCGCCTCCCGGGCTCAGTAGTAATCTCCCTATTTTCCTGCCCGCAAGGCGCTGAACCAATGGCAGAAAGCGAACGATAATGGGACTTTTAGAAAGTCCCGGGCGATCACCGCTCAACCATCACAAACTCGCTGTCGTTATAGCGCTCGCCCTGCACATTCTGCGGGCTGAACAGAGCATCCAGTTCGGCAATATCTTCTCCGCGCAGGGCCAGCGACGCGCTGGCGCAGTTCTGCTCCAGATGGGCGATTTTGCTGGCACCGGGAATGGGAACGATAAAATCGCCTTTCGCCAGCACCCAGGCCAGCGCCAGCTGGGCGGCGGTCGCGCCGTAGCCGTCGGCCACCGCCGTCAGCCGATCGACCAGCTTCTGGTTGTGGGCCTGCGCGTCCTGCTGAAAGCGCGGCAGGGTGCGGCGGAAATCGTCTGCAGCGAGAGTATCCGCCGCCGGAAACTTGCCGGTGAGGAAACCGCGCCCCAGCGGGCTGTAGGGAACGAAGCCGATGTCCAGCTCGCGGCAGGTCGCGAGGATGTCCCACTCCGGGTCCCGCGACCAGAGCGAGTATTCGCTCTGCAGCGCCGAGATAGGGTGCACCGCCTGGGCGCGGCGCAGGGTAGCCGACGACACTTCCGACAGGCCGAGGTATTTCACTTTGCCTTCCCGCACCAGATCCGCCATGGTGCCGACGACATCCTCAACGGGCACCGCCGGGTCGGGACGGTGCTGGTAGAGCAGTTCAATCGTCTCGACGCCCAGCCGCTGCAGGGAACCTTCAACGGCGCGGCGAATATGCGCCGGATCGCTGTTAGCCCCGGTCATCCGCGCCCTGCCCTCGCCCTGCTCGCTGATGCGAAAGCCGAATTTAGTCGCCACTTTAATATCGCTGCGGCCCTTAATCGCCTTCGCCACCAGCGCTTCGTTGGTGTAGGGCCCGTAGACTTCGGCGGTGTCGAGAAAGTTAATCCCCAGCTCAAAGGCCCGCGCCAGGGTGTTGAGCGACTGGCGCTCGTCGTTCTGGCCGTAGCCAAAGCTCATCCCCATGCAGCCCAGACCCAGCGCCGATACCGTTAACCCCTGACTGCCTAATTGACGTTGTTGCATTGCCGTACCCTCTTGGTGATGAATATTTATGTTATAAACCTCATCAATAGCGCCAACAATTGCGCAGTTTTCGCCAGTTTACTGAGGAATATTCATCAATGAATGCATACCGGGCGTCAATGCAGGAGCTGGAGATGTTCGCCGCCATTGCGCAGCACCTGAGCTTTCGCAAAGCGGCGCAGGCGCGCAACGTCACGCCCTCAGCCCTCAGCCACGCTATGCGCCATTTTGAGGAGCGGCTGGGCGTGCGGCTTTTGCAGCGCACCACCCGCAAAGTGGCGCTAACGGAGGCGGGCGAGCGCTTTCTGGCCCGCATCCAGCCCGCGCTTGCCGATCTCTCGCAGGCGGTAGACGAGCTTAACGACTGGCGCAGCGATCCGCGCGGCACGCTGCGCATCAGCATGCCCCGCTCGGCGGAGGCGCTCTACTTTGAATCGCTGGTGCTGCCCTTTCTTCAGCGCTATCCGGAGATAACCCTGGAGATAGACAGCAATGATGCGCTGGTCGATATTGTCGCCGGCGGGTTTGACGCCGGGGTGCGCTACGGCAACGTGCTGGCACAGGACATGGTTGCCGTGCCGTTCGGGGCGCCGATGCGCAGCGTAGCCGTCGCCTCACCGGCGCTTATCGCCCGCTGCGGCACGCCGGTCACGCCGGACGATCTGCTGCGCTTTCCCTGCATCGAGCGCCGCTTTCCGAGCGGACGACGCTATCGCTGGGAGTTCTGGGAAGCGGGCTGCAGGCGGGAAGTGGCGGTTGCGGGAACGCTGGTGCTGGATAATAACGAGCGCATTCTGCAGGCGGCCCGTGCGGGCGTTGGCGTGGCGTTCCTGCACGATGCGGCGGCCAGGGCGCAGCTGGAGTCGGGGGAGCTGGTTGAAGTGCTGAGCGAGTTCACTCAGGTCCGGGAAGGGTTCTGGCTCTACTATCCGGGTAGAAAGCACCTGACTGCGCCAATGCGCCACTTTATTGACTGGGTAAAAGCGTGCTCTACCGGCGGCTGAAGCCCGACGGTCGCCGGGAAAAATCCACGCTTGTAAAAACGCCAGCCGCAACTGAACAGCAGGCAGCTAACCAGCAGCTGAACATCGTCTGTGTGATGAAGGTTGCGCTAAAGTGCGGTGATCCCAAAAAGTGTTGTCAGAGATTTATCTGGCAAGCACAGTGCCGATCTCTCGTCCCGATCGCAGATTAGCGGCCTGCATTAGTGTAGTAATAAATGCTATAGTAATAGATACTACAGGGAGGTTGTAGTGAGGGTTTTTCGAACTAAGCTATTCAATTAGGGAGCAAAAAATTTCCAGCTCCCTGACACAGCATTATTCGCCGTTGCCAGGGAGGTCTTTGAAGGTCGGTATGAAGCCAATCTCGGCGGTGGCGTGATTAAGAAACGCATAGCGATCAACGGGAAAGGAAAGCGCGGAGGTATTCGCAGCATCATCTTTTTTAAAGTTGGCAGCCATATTTTCTTCGCCGACACGTGGAGTAAAAACGATACGCCCAAGAGCGGTAAAGAGATTGATGATGCACAACTCTATGCGTATCGATTGCTGGCAGAAACATTGCTTAATCTGAACGACAAACAGTTAATAGAGATGATTGCAAAGAACCTGCTCACTGAAGTCAAAGAATGTGAGGATACTGATGAGTGATAAAATGACCGATATTCTTGAGTTCTCAAAAGAGCTCAATAACGCCGGGATCCTGAGCGATGATAAGTACGCGAAAATTAATGCCCGAGCCAAAGCGTGTAAAATAACGGCGCAAATCCAGCCTCTCAGGCCGATGAGCGGTGAAGAAATAAGGACAATGCGCAGCCACTACGGCATGTCCCAAACAATGCTGGCCGCCACCCTTGGCATAACGACCGCAAGCGTTTCGAAATGGGAACGTGATGTTGTACAACCCAGCGGCCCGGCGCTGCGCTTATTGAACACGCTGCAGCTTAAAGGACCCGATATTTTTATCGCATAATATCGTCGCGTTACCCTTGACTGAAGTGTTCCCGGTGCCGCTCAGGCATTTTATAGACTGGATAAAAGAAAAATCCGCAAGCGCCTGAGCGGTTGCGGATTTTTTTCAGCCGGTTAGCGGAGAATTACTTCTTCTTCGCCTTCGGGTTCGGCAGGTCGGTGATGCTGCCTTCGTAGATTTCCGCCGCCAGGCCCACGGACTCGTGCAGAGTCGGGTGCGCGTGGATAGTCAGGGCGATGTCTTCAGCGTCGCAGCCCATTTCGATGGCCAGGCCGATTTCACCCAGCAGCTCGCCGCCGTTGGTGCCGACAATCGCGCCGCCGATCACGCGGTGGGACTCTTTATCGAAAATCAGCTTGGTCATGCCGTCAGCGCAGTCGGAAGCGATCGCGCGGCCGGATGCCGCCCACGGGAAGGTGGCGGTTTCGTAGCTGATGCCCTTCTCTTTGGCTTCTTTCTCGGTCAGGCCAACCCACGCCACCTCTGGCTCGGTATAGGCGATGGACGGGATAACCTTCGGATCGAAGTAGTGCTTCTTACCGGCGATAACTTCAGCGGCAACGTGGCCTTCATGCACGCCTTTGTGCGCCAGCATCGGCTGACCGACGATGTCGCCGATAGCGAAGATGTGCGGCACGTTGGTGCGCAGCTGCTTATCAACGCGGATAAAGCCGCGGTCGTCCACTTCCACTCCCGCTTTACCGGCGTCGAGGTTTTTACCGTTCGGTACGCGGCCGATGGCCACCAGCACCGCGTCATAGCGCTGCGCTTCCGCCGGGGCTTTTTTGCCTTCCATCGAAACGTAGATACCGTCTTCTTTGGCTTCAACGGCGGTGACCTTGGTCTCCAGCATCAGGTTGAACTGCTTGCTGATGCGCTTGGTGAAAACTTTGACCACGTCTTTGTCGGCCGCCGGGATCACCTGGTCGAACATCTCGACCACGTCGATCTCTGAACCCAGCGCGTGGTACACGGTACCCATTTCCAGGCCGATAATACCGCCACCCATGACCAGCAGGCGCTTCGGTACTTCTTTCAGTTCCAGAGCGTCGGTGGAGTCCCACACGCGCGGGTCGTCATGCGGGATGAACGGCAGCTGGATCGGACGGGAGCCCGCCGCGATGATGGCATTGTCGAAGTTGATCACGGTTTTGCCGTTTTCACCTTCCACTTCCAGCGTGTTGGCGCCGGTGAATTTACCCAGACCGTTGACCACTTTGACCTTGCGGCCCTTCGCCATGCCGGCCAGACCGCCGGTCAGCTGGGTGATCACTTTCTCTTTCCAGGTACGAATTTTGTCGATATCGGTTTTCGGCTCGCCGAAAACGATGCCGTGCTCGGCCAGCGCCTTCGCTTCTTCGATAACTTTCGCTACGTGCAGCAGCGCTTTAGAAGGGATACAGCCAACGTTCAGACACACACCGCCAAGGGTGTTGTAACGTTCTACGATTACGGTTTCCAGACCTAAATCAGCGCAACGGAAGGCGGCCGAGTAGCCCGCCGGGCCTGCCCCAAGTACGACGACCTGAGTTTTGATTTCAGTACTCATCATGACCTCTGTAATTTATTTCCGGTGATCCCTGGTCTTGTAACGCCCATCGCCACCGGGACGTTCTATCCGCTCGTATTTTACAAAATTGTTAACAATTTTGAAACAACAAACGGCTCCCGAATTGTCGCTTTCGCCAATAACCTCACAATTAGCATGAGATTATCAGAAAAAAGCCGGCCGCAGGGCCGGCTTTTCGCTTACATCACCAGGCGGCGAATGTCGCTCAGCATGTTGTTGATGATGGTGATAAAGCGGGCACCATCAGCACCATCGATCACGCGGTGGTCGAAGGAGAGCGAAATCGGCATCATCAGACGCGGCACAAACTCCTTGCCGTTCCACACCGGCTCCATCGCCGATTTGGAGACGCCGAGGATAGCCACTTCCGGCGCGTTGACGATCGGCGCAAAGTGGGTGGTACCCAGGCCGCCGATGCTGGAGATGGTGAAGCAGCCGCCCTGCATTTCACCCGCGGTCAGCTTACCGTCGCGCGCTTTTTTGGAGATGGTGGTCAGCTCGCGGGACAGCTCGGTGACGCTCTTCTTGTTCACGTCCTTGAAGACCGGAACCACCAGGCCGTTCGGCGTATCGACCGCCACGCCGATGTTGATGTACTTCTTCAGGGTCAGGCGCTGGCCGTCTTCCGACAGGGAGCTGTTGAAGCGCGGCATCTGCTCAAGGGCAGCGGCGACGGCCTTCATGATGAACACAACAGGCGTGTACTTCACGTCCAGCTTGCGCTTCTCGGCTTCGGCGTTCTGCTGCTTGCGGAACGCTTCCAGATCGGTGATGTCGGTTTTGTCGAAGTGGGTAACGTGCGGGATCATCACCCAGTTGCGGCTCAGGTTGGCACCGGAGATTTTCTGGATGCGGCCCAGCTCGACTTCTTCGATTTCGCCAAACTTGCTGAAGTCCACTTTCGGCCACGGCAGCATGCCCGGCAGACCGCCGCCGGCGGCAGCAGGCGCGGCTTCCGCACGCTTGATGGCGTCTTTGACGTAGGCCTGAACGTCTTCGCGCAGGATGCGGCCCTTCCGACCGGTGCCCTTCACTTTCGCCAGGTTAACGCCAAATTCGCGCGCCAGGCGGCGGATCAGCGGGGTGGCGTGAACGTAGGCGTCATTCTCAGCGAACTCTGACTTGCCTTCGGCTTTGGCAGCCGGCGCAGCGGCCGGTTTTTCGGCTTTCGCCGCCGGAGCCGCTGCTTCCTGCTTCGCCGGAGCGGCCGCGGCAGGCGCGGCGCCTTCCACCTCGAAGACCATAATCAGCGAGCCGGTTTTTACCTTATCGCCAACGTTAACTTTCAGCTCTTTAACGGTGCCCGCGAACGGCGCCGGGACTTCCATCGAGGCTTTATCGCCCTCTACGGTGATCAGCGACTGCTCGGCGGTCACTTTATCGCCGACTTTCACCAGCACTTCGGTGACTTCCACTTCGTCGCCGCCGATGTCCGGTACGTTAACGTCTTTCGGGCCGGAGGCCGCTGCCGGGGCAGACGCCGCCGGTGCCGCTTCGGCTTTCGCCGGCGCAGCAGCGCCTTCGGCGCCAGCCACTTCAAAGACCATGATCAGCGAACCGGTAGAGACTTTATCGCCGGTGTTGACTTTGATCTCTTTCACGGTGCCCGCGAACGGCGCCGGGACTTCCATCGAGGCTTTATCGCCTTCCACGGTGATCAGCGACTGCTCTGCGGTCACGGTGTCGCCGACTTTCACCAGGATCTCGGTGACTTCCACTTCGTCGCCGCCGATGTCCGGTACGTGCACGTCTTTCGCTGCCGCAGCGGCAGGCGCCGCAGCCGGGGCCGCTTCTTTCTTCTCTTCTGCCTTAGCAGGCGCTGCGTCAGCAGCGCCGTCGGCGGAATCGAAAATCATGATCAGTTTGCCGGTTTCCACTTTGTCGCCGACGGAGACTTTGATCTCTTTCACCACGCCCGCCTGCGGAGACGGAACTTCCATCGAGGCCTTGTCGCCTTCGACGGTGATCAGCGACTGTTCGGCTTCAACCTTGTCGCCGACTTTGACCAGGATCTCGGTGACTTCAACTTCGTCCGCGCCGATGTCCGGTACATTGATTTCGATAGCCATTGTTCTTTTACCTCTTACGCCAGACGCGGGTTAACTTTATCTGCATCGATGTTGAATTTGCTGATTGCGTCGGCAACCACTTTCTTATCGATTTCGCCACGTTTAGCCAGTTCGCCCAGAGCCGCTACCACCACATAGGAAGCATCGACTTCGAAGTGGTGACGCAGGTTCTCGCGGCTGTCGGAACGACCGAAGCCGTCGGTACCCAGCACGCGGTAGTCGTCCGCCGGTACGTAGGTGCGAACCTGCTCAGCGAACAGTTTCATGTAGTCGGTGGAGGCCACCGCAGGGGCGTCGTTCATCACCTGAGCGATATACGGTACGCGCGGGGTTTCCAGCGGGTGCAGCATGTTCCAGCGCTCGCAGTCCTGGCCGTCGCGGGCAAGCTCGGTGAAGGAAGTCACGCTGTAAACGTCGGAACCGACGCCGTACTCTTTGGAGAGGATTTCGGCGGCTTCGCGAACGTGGCGCAGGATAGAGCCGGAACCCAGCAGCTGAACCTTGCCTTTGCTGCCTTCGAGGGTGTCGAGCTTATAGATACCTTTGCGGATACCTTCCTCGGCGCCTTCCGGCATCGCCGGCATGTGGTAGTTTTCGTTCAGAGTCGTGATGTAGTAGTACACGTTCTCCTGCTTCTCGCCGTACATGCGCACCAGGCCGTCGTGCATGATCACCGCCACTTCATAGGCGTAGGCCGGATCGTAGGAGATGCAGTTCGGGATGGTCAGCGACTGAATGTGGCTGTGACCGTCTTCGTGCTGCAGACCTTCACCGTTGAGGGTGGTACGACCGGAAGTACCGCCGATCAGGAAGCCGCGCGCCTGCTGGTCGCCAGCGGCCCAGCACAGATCGCCGATACGCTGGAAGCCGAACATCGAGTAGTAGATGTAGAACGGGATCATCGGCAGGTTGTTGGTGCTGTAGGAGGTGGCAGCGGCCAGCCAGGATGCGCCTGCGCCCAGCTCGTTGATACCTTCCTGCAGGATCTGACCTTTCTCGTCTTCTTTGTAGTACGCTACCTGCTCGCGGTCCTGCGGGGTGTACTGCTGGCCGTTCGGGCTGTAGATACCGATCTGACGGAACAGGCCTTCCATACCGAAGGTACGCGCTTCATCGGCGATGATCGGCACCAGGCGATCTTTGATCGACTTGTTCTTCAGCATGACGTTCAGGGCGCGAACGAAGGCGATGGTGGTGGAGATCTCTTTGTTCTGCTCTTCCAGCAGCGGCGCGAAGTCTTCCATCGTCGGCAGATCCAGCTTCTCGGTGAAGTGGGTCTGACGGGTCGGCAGGTAGCCGTTCAGCTTCTCGCGCTGGCCGTGCAGGTATTTGTACTCGTCGGAACCTTCCGGGAAGGTCACGTACGGCAGTTTTTCCAGCTCTTCATCTTTCACCGGCACGCTGAAGCGATCGCGGACGTAGCGAACGCCGTCCATGTTCATCTTCTTCACCTGGTGGGCGATGTTTTTACCTTCGGCGGTGTCGCCCATGCCGTAGCCCTTGATGGTGTGGGCCAGGATAACGGTCGCTTTGCCTTTGGTCTCCTGCGCATTTTTCAGTGCAGCGTAGATTTTTTTCGGATCGTGGCCGCCGCGGTTCAGGGCCCAAATCTGATCGTCGCTCCAGTCGGCAACCAGTGCGGCAGTTTCCGGATATTTACCGAAGAAGTGCTCGCGCACGTAGGCGCCGTCTTTCGATTTGAAGGTCTGGTAGTCGCCGTCAACGGTTTCGTTCATCAGCTGGATCAGCTTGCCGCTGGTGTCTTTACGCAGCAGCTCATCCCAGCGTCCGCCCCACATCACTTTGACCACGTTCCAGCCGGCGCCGCTGAAGATACCTTCCAGTTCGTTGATGATTTTGCCGTTGCCGGTCACCGGGCCGTCGAGGCGCTGCAGGTTACAGTTGATGATGAAGCAGAGGTTGTCCAGCTTCTCGCGCGCCGCGATGGTGATGGCGCCTTTAGATTCCGGCTCGTCCATCTCGCCGTCGCCGAGGAAGGCGTAGACGGTCTGCTGGGAGGTGTCTTTCAGGCCGCGGTGTTCCAGATATTTGAGGAATTTAGCCTGATAGATAGCGCCGATCGGGCCAAGGCCCATGGAAACGGTCGGGAACTGCCAGAATTCCGGCATCAGCTTCGGATGCGGATAGGAGGAGAGACCGTTGCCGTGCACTTCCTGACGGAAGTTGTTCATCTGCTCTTCGGTCAGGCGGCCTTCGAGGAAGGCGCGCGCGTATACGCCCGGAGAGATGTGGCCCTGGAAGTAAACCAGATCGCCGCCGTCTTTCTCGGTGCGGGCGCGGAAGAAGTGGTTAAAGCACACTTCGTAGATGGTCGCAGAAGACTGGAAGGACGCCATGTGGCCGCCCAGCTCCAGATCTTTCTTGGAGGCACGCAGCACCGCCATGATGGCGTTCCAGCGGATGGCAGAGCGGATGCGGCGCTCCAGATCCAGATTGCCCGGATACTCCGGCTCATCTTCAACGGCAATGGTATTTATATAGTTGCTTGCCCCGGCGCCAGCGGCTACCTGTACGCCGCCTTTGCGGGCCTCAGACAGCAGCTGATCAATCAGATACTGAGCACGCTCAACACCTTCTTCACGGATGACCGATTCGATCGCCTGTAGCCAGTCGCGAGTTTCGATCGGATCCACGTCATTCTGTAGACGTTCTGACATGGGGGTATTCCTTATCTATCTAATCGTTGATTGGGTCTGGAACCTGTCCCATTGAGTTCTCGGCTGAAAGCTCAATAAGACAGGTTCTGCGTTAGTTGCCGCGCTCTAATCCCGTCGTCTTAAGGACTCGGGGTTGGTGTCTGGCGCTTAAATACTAGTCCTTTCGTTGCTGTAGGCGACGCAGGGCACGGTCTCGGCGACTCTGCTCCCGGCTGCGGTCCAGCAAGATTTCCTCAATGAAGGCCAGGTGCCGATGCGAGGCTTCACGCGCCTGCTCCGGCTCTCTGGCCATTATCGCCTCGAATACTCGGGTGCGATGGCTGCTGACCAGCGGGAGCATCTCCCGACGGGCATACAGCAATTCAAAATTCTGTCGAACGTTCTGAGCCAGCATGGGCTCCATGCAGCGTAGCAGATGCAGCAGCACAACATTGTGCGCCGCTTCGGTGACGGCAATTTGATACTGAAGCACGGCGCTGGACTCGGCGTCGAGATCGCCGGACTGCTGCGCGACCTCTATCGCCCGGTGCAGTTCGCGGATGCGGTCGCGATCTTCTTCGGTGCTGCGCAGCGCGGCGTAGTAAGCGGCAATGCCCTCAAGCGCATGGCGGGTTTCCAGTAAATCAAACTGGGATTCAGGATGATCGGAGAGCAGTTCGACCAGCGGATCGCTGAAGCTCTGCCACAGGCTACTCTGGACAAAGGTGCCGCCGCCCTGGCGACGGAGCAGAAGGCCCTTTGCTTCGAGGCGCTGAATGGCCTCGCGCAGGGAGGGACGAGAAACGTCGAACTGTTTGGCCAGCTCGCGTTCAGGCGGAAGTTTTTCACCGGGGCGCAGCGTCCCCTCAAGAATTAAAAACTCCAGCTGCTGCTCAATCACATCGGACAATTTAGGTTGGCGGATTTTGCTGTAAGCCATGGTTCCCTGTCTTAAGCCATTTACCCGGAGTCAATTGGTCTTACCAATTCATCGTTCTTGACGGTAAAGTAACAAAGTATTCACCTTATGTCCATACAGGTTTTGATTGAAATCAGGAAAGCGGGCACATTTTAACAACCTTACACACTGAGATTTTCAGTAACGCAACGTTGAAAAAATGTAAACGCTACCTGCGGCGAAGTGGAATTAACCTTTTCGAAACATTAAAAGAGACCTGAACCGATTCACTGACAAAAAAGGTGTTGTCTATTCATAGAGTTAATGAAACTCAGACGCATTTACCCCCGCCAGCCGGAATGTATTTTTCCCTTTTGCTCTCTTTTTACCCACTTCGTCATCTCCCCTTCATAAAGCAGGTGCATTCGCCGCCGCTTACCACTATTCTTCCAGCTAAGGAAGCGTCGCCTGGTATTTTAGGAGATGCTAACCGTAAAAAATAATGTACAGAAAGCGGCAGATCACAATTACACACGCCATCTGAAAACGTATAAAAAACAATCACTCACGAGGTTTAGAATGGAAGGTCAACAGCACGGCGAACAGCTGAAGCGCGGCCTCAAAAACCGCCATATCCAGCTGATTGCGCTGGGTGGAGCCATCGGCACGGGGCTGTTTCTGGGCAGCGCCTCCGTTATCCAGTCCGCAGGCCCGGGGATCATCCTCGGCTACGCCATTGCCGGATTCATTGCATTTCTGATCATGCGCCAGCTGGGCGAAATGGTGGTTGAGGAGCCGGTGGCCGGCTCGTTCAGCCACTTTGCCTATAAGTACTGGGGCAACTTCGCCGGCTTCGTCTCCGGCTGGAACTACTGGGTGCTCTACGTGCTGGTCGCCATGGCGGAACTGACCGCCGTCGGCAAATATATCCAGTTCTGGTATCCCGAGATCCCGACCTGGGCCTCTGCGGCCGTATTCTTCGTGGTGATCAACGCCGTCAACCTGACCAACGTCAAGGTATTCGGCGAGCTGGAGTTCTGGTTTGCCATCATCAAGGTGTTTGCGGTGGTGGCGATGATCGTCTTCGGCGCCTGGCTGCTGTTCAGCGGCCACGGCGGCCCGCAGGCCACCGTACGCAACCTGTGGGAACAGGGAGGCTTCCTGCCGCACGGCATTAACGGCCTGGTGATGATGATGGCGATCATTATGTTCTCGTTCGGCGGGCTGGAGCTGGTGGGCATTACCGCCGCCGAAGCCGCCGATCCGGAGAAGAGCATTCCGAAAGCCACCAACCAGGTTATCTACCGCATCCTGATCTTCTATATCGGTTCGCTGGCTATTCTGCTCTCGCTGCTGCCGTGGACCCGCGTCACCGCCGATACCAGCCCGTTCGTGCTGATCTTCCATGAACTGGGCGACACCTTCGTTGCCAACGCGCTGAACATCGTGGTGCTCACCGCCGCGCTGTCGGTCTACAACAGCTGCGTCTACTGCAACAGCCGGATGCTGTTCGGCCTGGCTCAGCAGGGTAACGCGCCGAAGGCGCTGGCGAAAGTGGACAAGCGCGGCGTGCCGGTGAATACCATCATCGTCTCCGCCATCTTCACCGCGCTCGGCGTGCTGATTAACTATCTGGCGCCGGAATCGGCCTTCAGTCTGCTGATGGCGCTGGTGGTCTCTGCCCTGGTCATTAACTGGGCGATGATCAGCATCTCGCACATCCTGTTCAGGCGCGCTAAACAGCGCCAGGGCGTGAAGACGCGCTTCCCGGCCCTGCTCTATCCGCTCGGCAACGTGCTCTGCCTGCTGACCGTGGTGGCAGTACTGACCATCATGCTGATGACCCCGGGAATGGAGATTTCCGTTTACCTGATCCCGGTCTGGCTGGTGCTGCTGGGCATCGGCTATCTGCTGAAGCAGAAGAACGCCAGGGCGGTGAATGCCTGACCCCCTCTTCCCTGCGCCCGTCCGGGCGCAGGGATCCTCCGCCACACCGCGCCTGTTACAGGCTTCACACCTTAGGTGCTGTAGCCATTTTCTCCATATCGACACCGCAATCTTGCAACGCTTTATCGCCCCTGACGGCCAATAATCCTTGCCATACCTGTTAAGGAGTGCTGCCAGTGGAAAATGCAAAATTATCCGTCAAAGAGAAAATAGGTTACGGCATGGGCGATGCCGGATGTAACTGTGGGTCACTATATGTCGGAAAGTGAAGATACAACTTCCTTGTTATCCGTCTTAAGCGACCTGCAAAATCGCAGCGTGGATGACATCCTGAGGGCCTGTATAGATGTACTGACCGACTTCCTTGAGAAAATAAAGAGTATTTATCCGCAGACAGAGGTGCCATGGTGTGTCATTTACTAGATCCGTAACTGGATTAAATATGTGGCCTCAAAATACCATAAGGCCTTCATTGCCAACCTGAAGCCAGCGTATCCCGAGGTGTCAAAAGAAGCCGCGGAAATGGAGTAGGATGAGTGGGAGACTACATGGACCATCAATATCCGCTAGTACTCCAGCCCTGACGACGCAAATGGGAAAATTTGCCGGCATACTTCCGTTATTCAGCGAATATCTGCAAAGTGATCTACGTCACCAACGCGATAGAATCAGTACACAGACAGTATCGCAGTTAGCCATTTATTTTGAGAGGTAGCTTAATGAGGAGATGGCGCTGTAAAATTTTAATGTGATACGAAATTCTGAATACTCTCGATATGTTGGCTACCTTAACATCAGGTAGCCAACATTTACGGTAGAGCTAAACAAGAGTAGCTTTAAAAGCGATATTTCACGCCTAACATCGCAGCCTTATCATCATATCCATGCTGGCCGAACTGCTGTGTTAAGTTCCCCCATATGCTGGTATTTTTATTGAACTGGCCTTCAGCTCCCACTTTAACTTCGGCTAAATGACTTTCTCCTGCCTGTTTAACTGTGAGAGAGTCAGAGGTTACACCAGGTCGACGCGAATTTTGTATCCAGTTAATATCCAGATAAGTTGTCAAAATGCTGGAGGTCTCTTTTTGTAGCATTGTATCATTTGATAACTTAGCACCAATGCGAGTCTGCAAATTGATATTTCCATTTTGTTTTACCAGTGAACCATTATTATCAACATCGTTCATTTTAACACCATTAACGGTAAACTGTACTTGCGGTGTAATAAACGCATTGTTGTCTCTTCCCTGATAGATCTGGAATGGATAGCCACCTTCCAGGGAACTACTTAACCCCTGCAGATGGTAAGTACCGCTATCATATACGCTGCTACTGATTGAACCATGAAACCAATCATATTGTATCCAACTATGAATATAAGGACTATGGCGGGCCACTTGATCTGCATACCATGTTCCATAAATGCCGACGGAATAGCCTGTCAGGCTATTATGTGATTTATAATTTGTTTCATTTGAACGAGAGCTACCCATAGCGCGCGCATAACCTGCCATCACACCCATCGCAAATCGGTCCTGCCCGGTAAATTGCGAATTAAAGAGTTCACCACCTAACTGTGTTGTATAATTGTTACTGGTACTGGAAAGTTGCCCTGAGGTGTCTTTAAACTTATTATGTGATCCAACCTGACGGAGCCATAACGTGGAAGGCTCAGCCCCATTAGACTCTTCAGAGTTACGGACATCTCCAGCATAAAGATCTGCTAATCTGGTATTGAACAAGGTTTTCGCTGCCGCAATGTTAGCAATGAAGCTAGCTGATTCCGGGCTATAAGTAATGACTTTGTCCTGGTAATTAGAACGAAGATACCAGCTGCCATCTGATGGATTTGTCGGGGTCCCCTGATAGAGGAAATATTCTAAAACGCCTGCCTGGGCCCGTTGACTCAGGGAAAAACTTCCCGCCGACTGACCATCAACTTTAATAACTTGTATTCCATTATTATTTTTTGCACCTATTCCGCCTATATTATTGACGGTAACGTTACTGCTACCAGAAGTATCACCGGTGATGACCAGTCGGTCTGTCGGAGAATTATCATCTGCGAGAACGGTGTTAAGTGTAATATTCCCACCATTACCAGTGTAATTACCATTAATGACAAAATCACTGAAGCCATTACCCGTTGCCGCCTGGCCAATGACAAGATTACCAGCGTTAGTGACATTACCAGTGACCTGACCATCGCCGCCAAATGTTCCCCCAGGCTGTACGATAACATTACTTGTTAACGTTGTCGGACTCTGGTCTGCAGAAGAAATGGCTAATCGTTGTGCTGAAGATGCTGACGCCGGCGTAGTTCCAATCAGTAACGATCCGGACTGCACTGTTGTAATGCCTGCGCTTACAAGACTACTGCCTATATGTACAGTGCCGCTTCCTTCTTTTACTAAATTCCCATTACCACTTACTGGTGACGTGAACTCCCAGTATCCGGTATTGTTCAGCACAAGACTACCCGCGTTAACCACCGATCCCCGTCCCAAATTACTTTCGTTATGGGCGATGAGGGTTCCTCCTTGAGAAATATCAAATTGTCCTGAATAAAGAGAGTTATCACCCAGGAGGTTGATATCAGCATTAATTGCAGATACACCATTCCCACTAAGTTTATTTTCCAATGTATCAGAAGCATCAAGATTAAGCAGCCCGTCTATATTGGTAGCGCTAGAACCCAGAGTCCCGGCCACCGCCGACGTCAGCGTAGCCCCTTGGGCAATATTGATTGCAGCAGAAAGGCCATCATTAGCTCCACTGAGGGTCAGCAAGCCGCCATTGACATTTACTATACCAGGCCCCGTTAAGCCACCGACAGACGATGAACTACCGCCGTTCTGGATATTAAGAGTGCCACCGGCAATATCAATAACGCCTGTATTAGTTATGCTGTCGGTAGTTAACACGCTGGGATCCAATATGATGGTCCCCTGGTTTACCAATTCACCAACAGTTTGACTAAAGCCATTGGTCTGCATAGTGGCATCACTATTGACTGCAAGCAATGACGTGTTGCCAAACACATTGTCAGCGCCCATAAGCACTTTCCCACCGGTGAGGGTAGTACTTCCTGTATAGTTGTTCTGGCTATTAGCGACCGTGAGTTCACCCTTAGTTGCATTGAAAACAACTCCCCCTTCTCCGGTCAACTGCGCCGTCAATGTGCGGTTAGACAAAGGATCCTCCTCAGTTGCAATAACTAAGGCATTTTCACCATCTTGCAAAAGATTAATTTGATGCAATCCATAACTAAGATATAAACCATAAGAATTACTGCTATTAGTATTACTTAATCCATAGCTATAAACGCCATCAGCAACATGATCTGCATTCTGATTAATACCGATGATAGTGCTTTGCGAGGGTGTTTCACCATTAAGCGTCAGCGTCAGATTGGCAGCTCCACTTGCCGTATCCGCATTAATTAATGTCATACCCGAGGTACCACGATTCTGCTCCAATATAGAGAGATTCGGAGAAACCACAGGAACCGTATTTTCCCATGCAGTATCTCCATTGACATTAATGGTCCCTCCAGTTGCAGTAAAGTTTTGCGTATTAATAATGCTTTCAGCCTGCGACAGCGGTATTTCTCCGGTAAAATTCAGGATACCACCATTCATCGCCAGACTTTTTAACGTTTCGGTTTCTGACGTGCCAGCGCCCCCAACGGTCGTATTACTCCCGGCGTTCAATGATAATGCAGTATTAACTAATGTACTGGAATTTAACCCAGCCAAATTAAATAAGACATTACTTAGACTCATCGTTCCGGTGAATGCGTTACCCACATTGTTGCTAAAATCCAGTGAACTACCATTACCGTCAATATTGAAATTACCATCGCCGATTAATTTGTTGTTAAAAACCCCACCATTAGCAATATTCAAAACCCCTGATAAAGAAACTGTCGCCGCCCCGAGACGACTGAATTCCGCGCTATTAAGAATACCATTACTATCAATCAACCATGAACCATAAAGGGTATTGTTCTGCCCAAGCGTTACATTACTTCCCGAGAGAAGATGAACGTCCCCGCCCCCATTAATGATAGCATCAAACCCTCCGGAATATGTATTACCGAAACTCAAAGAGTTATCTGAATCGATATTCACACGCCCTGACGAGATGTTATTTAAAGCATTTAAAGTGATATGAGATTGATCAGTAATATTGATATTTGAAAAATTCTGCAATGTCGTTTCACTTCCCAAAGTCCGTGTGGAACTCAGGAGATTTAGCGTATTATCGCCATCACCAGCAAAAAGTGTTCCTAAGGATGTCGTACTCTCCTCAGTTAAATTATATATATTAAAGGTGTCATTTCCAGAACCTGTTGCAACCTTATTAATGGTAGAGCCGTCATTTATATTAACAGTATTATCACCATCGCCTAAATCAATGATTCCTGTATTCACAGAACCTGAGTTCAGGGTAAGAGTGTCGGCACCAGATCCACTGGTTAGTGAACTCATAGTATTATTGTTTACTATGGTATTTCCACTACCTCCCATTGAAACCAAACCATTAATGATACCATTATTGGTGAGTGTCTCAGAGATATTATTTCCGTAAGCGATAGCTGAAGCACCGTTCACGGCTTGAATAATAGTATTAACGCCAACCACTACGCCACCACCGGTAGTACCACTAGTCGAGATACCTGTTGCCGTTGCATCATTGACATTAATGGTTAAATAAGCAGAAGAAAGATCGACAGAATCTGTTGAAGTTATACCAGTTGAAGACCCTGTCAAATTGATGATATTGTTATTTTCACCCTGCAAAAATTTAATTCCATTTAAGGAATTAAATACCACCCCACTAGACGCATTAAATTGGTCATTACTCAAATTAACCGTCCCGGAAGTTCCCTTAGCGACCGCATGTCCGGTACCACTAAGATTGAAAATAGTTCCTGTTAAAGAATGCGTAGAATTATTCAAGGTACCAATAGATAAACCTGTCGCAGCCCCCGCCAGGTTAACAACGCCGCCAGAAAAATTCAATGTAGTATTATTATCAACATTAATCGCATTGCCGCCGCTGGCATTGATTTGTCCGCCATCATTTTTAACCGTGACCAACGCACCGGATACTGTAGAACTTAAGTTCAATCCGGCAACTGTACTGGTAATTGTGCCATTGTTTACCAGTGTAGCTACGCCGCTTCCGTTATGCGCAAGCGCAATGCCGGCAGTCGTACTGCTGATCGTGCCTGCATTCGTTACATTAACGGAACCGCTCCCCGAATCAGTTACGCTAATCCCGGTTTGTTTTTTGATCGCGCCACCACTTTCATTACGAATCAATATATTACCTGAAGATGCCGAGCTTACATTAATACCTGTTCCTGGTGTGATATTTTCAGTGCCATCAGATATATTTGCTCCGGAGCGGATATAAATATTACCTGTTCCCGTAGTTTTAGTGGCCAGAATACCTGCGTTCCCACTGCCGCTCACAGTTATGACCGATTGTGGAGCTAAATTGTATACTACATCAGCATTACTGGTAGGTCCGTTATAAATTGCAGATGTAGCATCTGTACTACTCTGATTGCTGATACCATTCCCTGATGGAGGGAGCAGGTTGAGGATAGCTCCAGCACCAAAGCCAGTGTTGATATTATATGAACCAATCTGTAACCCATTATTGCTGGAACCAAATAGATTTTGTTCTCCGCTCCCCATTTGTAAGGACAGCTTAGCACCATCATCAATTATATAACTATAGTTATTTGCATTAACCAGCCCCGAGTATGGCTGACCATTCGTAAACCGCATTCCCTGAAAAGCAACATCCGCAGAATTAGTTAAGTGAATAACACTGTTCGCAGAACTATCATTTGTCCATAAAACTGCCGGATAACCGCCATTTGCTAACTCATTTATATGGAAACGTCCGGTGAAAGTAATATTACTCCCGAGGACGGTTTGTCGATATGCACCAAAGGTTATACCTGCATCATCATTAATATTACCAATAATAATTGGCGATTTATTTGGTTGAAAACCCGCAGAGTCCGGACCCATTGCCACTAATTTACCATCGGGAATAACATTAATATTATCAACAGTCGTACTAACATTCGTTGTAGCATTATTTATATAAATAAATCTATTGACTGCGGATGCACCATTCGTTGAAATGATTTCATCCATATTAACGACACTAATCGATGCCGACGTGGATGGTGTCCCTGCCAGGTTTAAAGCGAGGTCTGAGTATTTAATACCATAAACACCCCCACCATCGATTACCAGATTCGGTCTATTGCTCCCCAGATAAAAAGCATAGCCTCCCGCCGGAATTGTAATATTAGATGTTAGTAAAATAGTACTGGCTGTACTTGTTGAATTTAATGCTGCCTGTAACTGGGCAGGGGTGGAAACCTGAACGCAGGATGTTCCCATGGCAGTACATTCAGACGAGGATATTGCGTATACTGAATTACTATTCAGTAGTGTGCAGACAGCAGTGGCAATAGCGCAGAAGCTAACATTATGACGGAAGAGGACTTGTGTAGATTTTAATAAATGTGAAGAAAGACGACTAATTTTAGATGTTGACTTTTTTTTTCCTTTACCCAATTCACTGGAAACCACCCATAAGCTTAATGCTGCATTCCATATTACTATGTAAATTTTATTCATAGAACTCCCTCTTTTGCTTTTAGCTTCACTTGCTTTTTTTGTAGAAACGCACCAATTCAATCCTAGAATTAAGATTAACGAACATACATATCGCCAATTAATTTCCATTGATTAGTATCGTTTTAATCACATATTTCTTAATGTGATTTCAGTCATAAAAAAATATATGAATATTCTCAAAATTTTTATTTAGGATTAATCTTTCATTTGTTTAATTTTGTAAAATGTATTTTTATGATTAACGATAGTAACCGTCCAAAATCAGCTAAATTTTATGTGTGCGTTGTCCATCAGTTAATCGCGCGACGGAAAAATCAACGCTCTGCTGAATTGAACTAACCCCACGCCAGTGGAAAAACTCTGCCCTCACGACGAAGCCTGTTCGAAGGCCTCCAGGCTGAAGCCGCCGAAGTGACTCCAGCTTGGCCAAGTTGTAGAGGGCTTCAACGTAATCGAAAATATCAGCTCGGGCCAGGTCCCGGGCTTTATATATGCGCTTTGTGATCCGCTTTTTTAACAAACTGAAGGACAATTCGGTCACCGCAATAACTCTCCTATGTTGAGAGAGGGAGATTGACATATCCGAGATCCGATAAAAACAATGAATAGAGCTCACGGAGGATGTAACATTTTAGGCACCTCAGAAGCTCTTTGGTCGACACTCCTTAATCAGTTCGTCTGTCGACATAGATTCTTGCGCGCTGATCGCTACGCATAAGCGCAAAGGCTATCATCTACAGGGCATTGTTTGCTTCACGTGGGCCGCCACGGTTTAATCTGTGACGGCTTTTTTTCCTGATGATGCTGGTAACGGATTTACGCCACAAAGTGATGCCATGGCTGCTCCATTTTTAAACGTTCAAGGTTATCACCTATACCAGCCAGTGAGTTGCAACCATCCGTGGACGCTCCCAGCAGTTACCACGTCGGCTCATGCTCGAGGCCAGATTATTGGCCCGAAAGAAGCGCGGCCAAGTGCGGAGTAGAGTAAGAAGTCGTACTCCCGCTCGGATGACGTTTTCTGCTGCTGTAGATCCCGTCATGCTCAGCCGCCCCGAGTTTGACTGGGAGTGTCGGGGATTTCGGGTCAATGAAGGCCCGGCGGTGCTCAGGCACGGTAAGCGGCTTTTTGTCAGCTACTCCGCCAGCGCCACGGATGAAAACTACTGTATGGGACTGCTGTGGATCGATGTGCAGGCAGACCCGCTGGAGATCGGCAACTGGCATAAATCACCGCAGCCGGTGTTCACCACCAGCAGCGAAAACAGCCAGTATGGCCCGGGGCACAACAGCTTTACGACAACGGATGAGGGAGAGGATGTACTGGTCTATCACGCCCGGCACTATACGGAAATTGAAGGCGATCCGCTCTACGATCCCAATCGCCATACCCGGCTAAAGCCGATCCGCTGGCGGGAGGACGGAATGCCCGATTTCGGCATCCCGCCCGCCGATGATGGTTACAGCAGCGCCCCGTAAATGGTCAGCAGCGCCATAATCACCACCACCACGTAGGACGCCTTCTTGGCCATCGAAACGGCGGCTTTCGGCGTCTCTACCTTGTCCATGTGCGGCTCGCGGGCCAGCGAAAACTGCGCCAGCCGGCTGAGGACCTGGTACTGCGAGCTGTGGCGATCGCCGAGGGAGGCAAACCACGCCGGCAGCGCTTTTTCGCCGTGGCCAATCAGGGCATAGACCACGCCCACCAGCCGCACCGGGATCCAGTCGACGACGTGGAGGATAGCGTCAATCCCCGACTGCAGGCGGTGGCGCGGCGTCTGGTAGCGCGCCAGCCACGACTGCCACGCGCGCAGGAAGGCGTAGCCCACCAGCAGCACCGGCCCGTAGGGACCGCCGACCACAAACCAGAACAGCGGCGCCAGATAAAAGCGGAAGTTGATCCACAGCAGGGCGTTCTGCAGCTCGCGCAAAAACTCGCCCTCGTCGCAGTCCGGCGGCACGCCGTGGATCAGCGTCAGCTCGCTCGCCATCGCGTCGCGGGCGTGGACATCGCTGCGCGAGGCGGCTTTCAGGTAGGCGTGATAGTGCAGCCGCACTTTTCCCGCCCCCATGCACAGCACGCCCACCAGCACCCACATCAGCAGCAGGGGCACGTTGAACAATAGGCCGTCCAGCGCGCGCTGAATAAGATAGACCACCAGCATGGCCAGCAGCGTCATCAGAATTGTCATCGAGAAAGAGTAGTGCTTCACCCGGCGAAACAGCGCCTCAAGGCGGTGATCGAGCTGCCAGTGTTCGCCGAGCTTAAACAGGCGCTCGGCAATCATCACCAGCAGCGTAGTAAACAGCGTCATGTCATCTCCTTAATCTGACGAAGGGGTTACCAGGGCGCGAAAGCGGGCCCAGTCAAATGCCGGGCCGGGATCGGTCTTACGGACCGGGGCGATATCGCTGTGGCCCGTCATATTATCGGCCAGCGCCGGATAACGGGATATCAACAGCCGGGCCAGGGCAGCCAGCTGCCGGTACTGAGCGTCGGTATAGGCCAGGGTGTCGGTCCCCTCCAGCTCAATGCCAATCGAGAAATCATTACACTTCTCGCGTCCCTGGTAGCAGGAGACGCCCGCATGCCAGGCGCGCTTATCAAAGGGAACATACTGCACGATTTCGCCGTCGCGACGAATAAGACAATGGGCCGAAACCCGCAGATGGACAATCCCGGCAAAGAAGGGATGCGCATAGGGATTGAGCGTGCCGGTGAACAGGTCGTCAATCCACGGACCGCCAAACTCGCCCGGCGGCAGGCTGATATTATGGACCACCAGCAGCGAAGGCGCTTCATCATCGGGGCGACTATCGTGATGCGGGGAAGGCACGCGGCGCGCGTCTTCCAGCCAGCCACCTTGTAACTGCATGCGCTATCTCCTTAATTGAGGACGAACCTATGGTGCATAAAAGCTCTTCAGAGTAGCATGTTTACTCTAAGTCATTCCTTACCATTTGGAGTTTTATCATGCCGCCCCGCCGCTATAATCCGCAAAGCCGTCGCGACGCGCTGCTTGAACGTATTAACCTTGATATTCCTGCCGACGTGGCCCACGCCCTGCGCGAGGATCTCGGCGGGGAAGTGAAGGCCGATAATGACATTACCGCCCAGCTGCTGCCGGCCGACACGCAGTCCCACGCCGTGGTGATCACCCGCGAAGATGGCGTATTCTGCGGCAAGCGCTGGGTTGAAGAGGTGTTTATTCAGCTGGCGGGCGACGACGTAACCCTGAGCTGGCACGTCGCCGACGGCGATGCGGTGACCGCCAATCAGCCGCTGTTTGAGCTGCGCGGCCCGTCCCGGGTGCTGCTGACCGGCGAGCGCACCGCGCTTAACTTTGTGCAGATGCTCTCCGGCGTCGCCAGCGAAGTGCGCCGCTATGTTGAACTGCTGGCGGGCACCAACACCCAGCTGCTGGATACGCGTAAGACCCTGCCCGGCCTGCGCACCGCCCTCAAGTACGCGGTGCTGTGCGGCGGAGGTGAAAACCATCGCCTCGGCCTCTCCGATGCCTTCCTTATCAAAGAGAACCATATCATCGCCTCCGGTTCGGTGCGCAGCGCCGTGGAGAAAGCCTTCTGGCTGCATCCCGATGTGCCGGTAGAAGTGGAAGTGGAAAATCTCGACGAACTGGACGAGGCGCTGAAGGCCGGGGCGGACATCATCATGCTCGATAACTTCGACACCGGGCAGATGCGCAAAGCGGTGAAGATCGTTGCCGGCAAGGCGCGGCTGGAGGTCTCCGGCAACGTCACCTTCGACACTATCCGCGAATTTGCCGAAACCGGCGTCGATTTTATCTCCGTCGGGGCGCTGACCAAACATATCCGCGCCCTGGACCTGTCGATGCGCTTTAAGTAAATCGTCCTTTGCGAAGAGGCTCTGGCCTCTTCGCAAAATGCTGCAACCTCCCTGCAACAGCGAAATTCGCGCTGAATGTCGCTTCCCGATTTCGCTTTTCGCCGTCGCCTCTTTTCCCTCGTCCTGCCAGAGTGGCTCCGTCAACCAAGGAGCTGCAATGAACAGAGAACACGGATTTACCCTGATTGAACTGATGGTGGTGATAGGCATCATTGCCATCCTCAGCGCCATCGGCATTCCCGCCTATCAGAACTACCTGCGCAAAGCGGCGATGACCGACATGCTGCAGGTCTTTATGCCCTACCGCACGGCGGTGGAGCTGTGCGCCCTCGAGCGCGGCGGCATTGACGGCTGCAGCGCGGGCGGTCACGGCATTCCGTCGGTGGCCACCAGCCGCTACGTCTCGGCGATGAGCGTGGACAACGGCATCGTCAGCCTGACCGGCCAGGAGAGCCTCAACGGTCTGACCGTGACGCTGACGCCGAACTGGCACAGCGCCGACGGCGTCACCGGCTGGAAGCGCCTGTGCGCGGTGGAAGAAGACGGCGCGCTGAAGCAGACCTGTGAAGAGGTCTTCCGCTTTGAGTCACCGTGAGGAGTCCGCCATGAACGCAACTCAACTGGCCGCGCTCTGCCAACGCCATCAGGCGGCGCTGCTCAGCAGCGATGAGGACAAGCTGGTAATAGCCGTGGTGGGCAACCCGCCCTCGCCGCTGATGGACGCCCTGCGCTTCGCGACGCAAAAGCGGATCGATATCGAATGCTGGGACAGCGAGCGGATGGAGCAGCACATTCGCCGGGTACAGGAAACGCACCTGCCCGCCGCCCGGGAAGAGGGCGGCAATGCGGTAGATCTGCTCAATCAGCTCTTCGGGCAGGCGCTGGCGCAGCGCGCGTCCGATATCCATATCGAACCGGCGCCGGAGGCGCTGCGCATTCGCCTGCGGATCGACGGCGTGCTGCATCCGCGCCCTGACCTGCCGGCGACGATCGGCGCCCCGCTGGTTGCCAGGCTAAAAGTGCTCGGCAGCCTCGATATCGCCGAACGGCGCCTGCCGCAGGACGGGCAGTTCAGCGTTGAGGTTAACGGCAGTACGCTGTCGCTGCGCATCGCGACGCTGCCCTGCCGGGGCGGCGAGAAGGTGGTGCTGCGGGTGCTGCAGCAGGTTGAGCAGGCGCTGGATATTGGCAAACTCGGCCTGCTGCCTGACCAGCTTCAGGCCTTCCGCGGCGCCCTGGCGCAGCCGCAGGGGCTGATCCTCGTTACCGGCCCCACCGGTAGCGGCAAAACCGTTTCCCTTTACAGCGCGCTGCAGGCGCTCAACAGGCCCGAGGTCAACATCTGCAGCGTCGAAGATCCGGTCGAGATCCCGCTGGCCGGGATCAATCAGACGCAGATCAACGTCCGGGCGGGCCTGACCTTCCAGAGCGTGCTGCGGGCGCTGCTGCGCCAGGATCCGGATATCATCATGGTGGGCGAGATCCGCGATGCCGAAACCGCCGAGATCGCCATCAAGGCGGCGCAGACCGGACACCTGGTGCTCTCTACGCTGCACACCAACTCGACCAGCGAAACGCTGGTCCGGCTGCAGCAGATGGGCATCGCCCGCTGGATGATCTCTTCCGGCCTGCTGATAGTGGTGGCCCAGCGGCTGGTGCGCCGCCTCTGCCCCTGGTGCCAGCAGCAGCGCGGCGAGACCGCGGGGCTGCCCAAAAACCTCTGGCCCCGGCCGTTGCCGCGCTGGCGGGCGCCGGGCTGCGAACGCTGCTGCGGCGGCTTCAGCGGGCGGCTGGCGCTGTTTGAAGTGCTGGCGGTTGATGCCGCCCTTCGCCAGGCCATTACCGAAGGCGCGTCGCCCGAAGCGCTGGATGCCCTCGCCCGCCGGGCGGGCATGAGCACGCTGTTTGAGCACGGCTGCGAGGCCGTTGAGCGCGGACAGACAACCGTTGAAGAGCTGCTGCGGGTGCTGGGAACGCCGGGCGGTGACTAAGCAGCTGTGGCGCTGGCGGGGCATGACGCCCGAGGGCGTGCCGCGCGCGGGCATAACCTGGGCCGATAGCCGCGCCGGGGCGCTGATTACCCTGCAGGACGACGGCGTAGTGCCGCTGGCCCTGCGCCGCTGCCGGGTTAAAAAGGCGCTGTGGCAGGGTCAGCACGGCGAGGCGCTGGTCCGCCAGCTTGCTACGCTGCTGCAGGCGGGCCTGACGCTCTCGGAGGGCCTTTCGCTGCTCGCCGGCCAGCACCCGCATCCGCAGTGGCAGGCGCTGCTTGCCCGGCTTTCCGGAGAGCTGGCCCGGGGCCGCGCCTTTTCGGACGCCCTGCGCGAGTGGCCGGAGGCCTTCGGGCCGCTCTATCTGACCCTGATCGAAGCCGGCGAAATCACCGGCAGTCTCGATGTGTGCTGCCTGCACCTGGCCCGCCAGCAGGAGGACGCGCGGCTGCTGGCGCAGAAGGTAAAGAAGGCCCTGCGCTACCCGATGATTATTCTCGCGCTGGCGCTGCTGGTGACGCTCGGGATGAGCGGCTTCGTGCTGCCGGAGTTTGCCGCCATTTACCGCACCTTCAACGCTCCGCTGCCGGCGCTGACGCGCGGAGTGATGGTCTTCTCAGACGGCGTGCAGCAGGGCTGGCCGTGGCTGGCAGCGCTCGCCGCTCTCGCCCTGCTATTGCATCCGCTGCTGCGGCAAAACCGCCGCTGGCAGATGCTGTGGCCGCAGATAGCGCTGGCGCTGCCGGTTATCTCGGGGCTGATCCGCGGACAAAGGCTGAGCCAGATCTATACCGTGCTGGCGCTGACCCAGCGCGCCGGGATCCCATTTCTGCAGGGGCTGGAGAGCGTGGCGCGCACGCTGACCTGCCCCTGGTGGCGGCAGATCATCGGCGAGATCGCCGGATCCATTAATCGCGGCAGCACCCTCTGGCAGGCGCTGGAGGCCAGCCCGGTCTTCACGCCGCTGTGCCGCCAGCTGATCCGCACCGGCGAAACCTCCGGCGCGCTGGACAATATGCTGGAGAATCTGGCCGACTACCACACGCAGCAGACCCATCAGCAGGCGGACAATCTGGCCTCGCTGCTGGAGCCGGTAATGTTGCTGGTAACGGGGGTGATTATCGGTACGCTGGTGGTGGCGATGTATCTGCCGATTTTCAATCTCGGGGATGCGCTGGGCGGGGGATAAAGCGGCTGGCGCAGAGAGCGCCAGCCGGGGAGCGTTACAGGCTGTTGAACACGCGGTTCTCCTGCTCCTGCACGCGGATAAAGGTGGTGCGCTTGGTCAGCTCCTTCAGGCGGGCGGCGCCCACGTAGGTGCAGGCCGAGCGCAGGCCGCCGAGGATGTCGCGGGCGGTATTGTCTACCGGGCCGCGCAGGGGCAGCTTAACGGTTTTTCCTTCCGCCGCGCGGTATTTCGCTACGCCGCCGACGTGGCGATTCATCGCCGATTCCGAGCTCATGCCGTAGAACAGCATAAACTTCTCGCCGTTCTCTTCCACGACGGTGCCGCCGCTCTCTTCATGACCGGCCAGCATACCGCCGAGCATCACGAAGTCCGCGCCGCCGCCGAAGGCTTTTGCTACGTCGCCCGGCGTGGTGCAGCCGCCGTCGCTGACGATCTGTCCGCCCAGGCCGTGGGCCGCATCGGCACACTCAATCACCGCAGAGAGCTGCGGATAGCCGACGCCGGTCTTCACGCGGGTGGTGCAGACCGAGCCGGGGCCAATGCCGACCTTGACGATATCGGCACCGGCGAGGATCAGCTCTTCACACATCTCGCCGGTCACCACGTTGCCCGCGCAGATGGTTTTGTTCGGCCAGGTTTCGCGCGCTTTCGCCACGAACTGTACGAAGTGCTCCGAGTAGCCGTTGGCGACGTCGATACAGATAAAGTTCAGGTCCGGATTGTCGCGCAGGATCTGCTGGGTTTTCCCGAAATCGGCGTCGGAGGTGCCGGTAGAGACCATCACGTGTCTGACTACGTCTCGGCCGGCGTCAGAGACAAAAGCGCTCCACTCTTGCGGGGAGTAATGCTTGTGTACGGCGGTCAGGATCCCGAACTGCGCCAGCGCTTTCGCCATGGCGAAGGTGCCCACGGTATCCATGTTAGCGGCAATAATGGGAACGCCGGACCACGTCAGGCCCGAATGTTTAAAGGTGTATTCGCGTTCCAGCTCGACTTCGGAACGACTTTTGAGGGTAGAGCGCTTAGGGCGGATAAGAACGTCTTTGAAACCTAATTTCAGATCTTCTTCAATACGCATGTGCGGATTCCTGGGGTTAGAGGCAAAGTAGGGCTAGGCACAACTCCAGTGACGCTATCATACGCAGTAATCAACCTTGCGCAAGACTGCGATTTTCTCTTTTTTTACGCTACAATCCCATAAATTTACCTGGTAAAGGGGCGCGTTAACATATATCCGCGAAAGGATAAATATAACGCCGATAACGCATTGATTAAAAAATAATTTCAGGAAATAGTCTTATGACCTATACAGTAGCGTTAACCGGCGGTATCGGCAGCGGGAAAAGCACTGTCGCCAACGCCTTTGCCGCCCGCGGGGTTAACGTTATTGATGCCGACATCATTGCCCGGGAAGTGGTTGAGCCGGGAACCCCGGCGCTGGGGGCCATTGTTGAGCACTTCGGCCCGCAGATGCTGCTGGCCGACGGCAGCCTCGACCGCCGCCGGCTGCGGGAGAAAATCTTCTCTCAGCCGGAAGAAAAGCAGTGGCTTAACGCCCTCCTCCATCCGCAAATTCAGCAGGAAACCCAGCGCCGGATGCGCCAGGCCACTTCTGCCTACGTGCTGTGGGTCGTCCCGCTGCTGGTGGAGAATAAGCTCTGGACGCGGGCCGACCGGGTACTGGTGGTTGACGTGAGTAAAGAGACCCAGCTGGCGCGCACCGTGGCGCGCGACGGCGTCAGCCGACAGCACGCCGAAAATATTCTTGCCGCGCAGGCCACCCGCGAAGCGCGGCTTGCCGTCGCAGACGACGTAATTGATAACAACGGCTCCCCCGATACTCTCGCCGGGGATGTCGCCCGCCTGCACCAGCGCTATCTGACGCTGGCGGCGCAGGCAGATTGACAGGAAAACCGCAATGCATACCCACGTTCTCTTTGAACATCCACTGAATGAAAAAATGCGTACCTGGCTGCGTATTGAGTTTCTGGTCCAGCAGATGAACGGCAATTTGCCGGTGCGGGATCACGCCAGCGCCCTGCACTTTTTTCGCAACGCCGGGGATCTTCTGGACGTACTTGAGCGCGGTGAGGTCCGTACTGAGCTGATGAAAGAGCTGGAGCGCCAGCAGCGTAAATTAAACCAGTGGGACGACGTGCCCGGGGTTGACCGCGAGCGTATCGGCGCTTTGCGCCAGCAGCTGAAAAGCACGGGCACCATGCTGATGGCGGCGCCGCGCATTGGGCAGCTGCTGCGGGAAGACCGGCTGATTGGCCTGGTGCGCCAGCGCCTGAGCATTCCCGGCGGCTGCTGCAGCTTCGATCTGCCGACGCTGCACATCTGGCTGCACTCCCCGCAGGCGCAGCGCGATGCGCAGGTTGAACGCTGGCTGGCAAGCCTTGAGCCGCTGATGCAGACGCTTACCCTGATCCTCGATCTCATCCGCAACTCGGCGATTTTCCGCAAACAGACCAGTCTGAACGGCTTTTTCCAGGATAACGGCGATGACGCCGACCTGCTGCGCCTGCGGCTGGCGCTCGATGCTCAGCTCTACCCGCAGATTTCCGGCCACAAGAGCCGCTTTGCCATCCGCTTCCTGCCGCTGGACAGCGAGAACGGCACCGTACCTGAACGCCTGGATTTTGAACTGGCCTGCTGCTGAGGAGAAACGAATAATGAGCGATATGACCGTCGTAAACTGCCCGACCTGCAATAAGCCGGTTATCTGGGGCGAACAGAGCCCGTTCCGCCCGTTCTGCAGCAAGCGCTGCCAGCTTATCGACCTCGGCGAATGGGCCGCTGAAGAGAAGCGTATCCCGAGCAGCGGCGATTTAACCGACAGCGACGACTGGAGCGAAGAGCAGCATTAGGCCCTGACGCCCGGCAGCCGCTCGCCGGGCGCAGCGGGCTTAGGGTTCCTGCTTCAGCTTCGCGATAACAGGGGCATTGGCCGGCGGGAAATCATCAGCGTTAAGCTCGCGCTGGGCAACCCATTTACCGGGCTGTCCCTCTTTGCCAAACGGTTCGCCCTGCCAGCTGTCTACCAGCCAGAACCACAGAGTGATGTGCCTGTCCGGGAACTGATATTCAAGCTGATCAAAAAGAAATGCCGACTCTGGCAAAATCCCCACCTCTTCGAACAATTCCCTGGCCAGCGCCATCTCCGGCGACTCGCCTTCCTCAATTTTACCGCCGGGAAACTCCCACTTGTTGGCCATGTGGCCATCGGCGGCGCGCTGGGTGATGAAGACCTCCCCGGCGGCGTTGCGGATGATCCCCGTTGATATTTTCAGCTCTTTCATTCTATTACCTTTATTTAACATCCTATTCGGGGAGCCACTATAAAGTATCCGATAGCGCCTGGGCAGCACAAATCAGCGCCAGGTGACTCAATCCCTGCGGCATATTACCCCGCCACTCCCCGCTGCGGACATCAAACATCTCGTTAAAGATCTCCGTATTACCGCATCCACTGAAGCGGGTAAGGAGTGCTTCCATTGTCTGACCCGCGGCGCGGGTATCCCCCATTGCGGCGAGGGCCTCCACCATCCAGAACGAGCAGGCAATAAAGGTACTCTCCTCCTTCTCTACGCCGCTGTAGCGATAGAGCATCTCCCCGCCGTGGCCCAGCGTTTCCCGGATAGTGCGATAGGTGGCCCGCATTCGCCCGGGATCAACAGCGTTGCCATATCGGTGAACCAGGGTCAGAGCCGCATCCAGTTTGCCTTCGCTGCCGGGATAGAAGAGATAGGCCTGCTTTTCCTCTGACCAGCAGTTCTCCTCCACCCAATCGCTGATGCGCGTCCGCTCGCGCTGCCAGCGGCCAACCCAGGTCGGCTCAAGATAGGCGGCCTCCGCCATAGCGATGGCGCTGTCCAGCGCCAGCCAACAGGCCATCTTAGAGTGGGTATAGTGCTGTTGCTCCGGCAGCTCCCAAATGCCGCTGTCTTTTTGTCGCCACCGATCGGCGCAGTAGTTAGCCAGCTCCCCCAGCATGCGCGCGGTCGCCAGATCGAGTACGTGGCCGGCCTTAATAAACAGCACCGCGGTAGCGAGCATATCGCCATACATGCTCAACTGAACCTGGTGGCGGGCATTGTTTCCCACCCGCACCGGGCGGGAGCCACGATAGCCGGGCAAATCGGGATAGCGCTCAGCGGGAACCTCATCGCCCTGCAGCGTATAGCAGGCCCGCAGGCAGGTACCGTGGCGAATTATCGTTTTCGACAGCCAGGCAAAGGCGGCTTTGCACTCTTCCAGCGCGCCGATAAATACAAACGATTTAATAATCAGACAGGCATCGCGCACCCATGCGAAACGGTAATCATAATTTTTCTCTCCTCCTATGCCCTCCGGCAGCGAAGTGGTTGCCGCCGCGGCCAGCGCACCGGTGGGGGAATACCAGAGGAATTTCAGCGCCAGCGCCGAGCGGCGTACCTGCTCGGGGTAGCATCCGGTATATTTGAGGTTCTGCGCCCAGTGCTGCCACGCGGTGTGGCTGGTTTCGATCCGGGCGTCAATGTCGCTGAGATCGGGTACGGTCAGCGGCTCTCCTTCAGCGACCAGCAGCGCGGCCAGGGCGCGATTTCCGGCGCAGATCTTCAGCCGGGCGCGCAGCATCCGATCGTCCTGCTGCTCAATTTCCCACTGCGGGTCGATTCGCAGCATCATCATCAGATCGGCAAGATGATAAACGTCACCCTGTTCCGTGCGCCTCAGCCAGGGAGAGCGCGTCTCTTCCCGGGTTCCAAAGCGCAGGGTCAGGCGCAGTTCGACTTCGCCGTCAATGGCTTCAACGCGGCGCGCCAGCTCACTCCACGGCAGTCTCCCGGCTAACGTACTGTTGACTGACTCCGTTAGCCGCACGCTGCCGCTGTCGGTGATAAACCGCGTTTCCAGTACGTTACTGTCGGGGCGATAGGCCCGCTCGGTACGATAATCGCCGGCGGGTTCGATCCTGAAAAAACCGCCGCGATGCGGATCCAGCAGGCGATCGAAGAGCGGAGGCGAGTCGAGATTTGGCGCACACCACCAGTCAATCGCCCCGTCCGGCGCGATCAGCGCCACGGAACGACCTTCACCAATAGCCGCATAATCGCCCAGACGAGCAAATCCCTCGGTGCGGACTGGCGAGTTAAATAGCTGATTATTCATACTTAATCCTGTGTAAAGGAGCGACAGAGTCCCTGCGGGCCGCAGGCCGCGAAGCGTAGAGGGCAAACGTGCGCTGCGGAGGTACGATGTATGCAGCGGCGGGATCAAGTCTGGCAGCAGATGTGATTTTTGTCACATTGTGGCCGACCGCCGGTGCGGCGTAGCGATCGGCGTTGGGCTTATTTCAGGGATGGAAATCGGCTGGCGTTCGCCGCGAGGGTGGCTGACAGCAATGAGGAATCCGTCACGGGAAGAGAGGCGTCATCTACCAGCGCATCGGTGAAGGCGAAGAGGCGAGCGCCTACCAGGTATAAAAAAGGCGCTTAACTCAGCGCCTTTTTTATGATGGGCCTTAGCTCAGGCGGCCGTGACACTGTTTGTATTTTTTGCCGGAACCGCACGGACACGGGTCGTTGCGGCCAATTTTACGTTCGCCGGTCTGCGAGGCCAGCGATTCAGCGGCGGCGGCCTCATCGTCCTGATGGCTGAGCTGCTGCATCTGCGCCAGGCGCTCGGCCTCCTGGCGGCGCTGCTCTTCCATCTCTTCAACTTCTTCCGGCATCCGCACCTGCACTTTGCTGAGGGTGCTGATCACTTCATACTTCAGCGACTCCAGCATCGCAGCAAACATGGAGAAGGATTCGCGCTTGTACTCCTGTTTCGGATCCTTCTGGGCGTAGCCGCGCAGGTGGATCCCCTGGCGCAGGTAGTCCATCGCCGCCAGGTGCTCTTTCCACAGCGAGTCGAGGGTCTGGAGCATCACGCCCTTCTCAAAGTGGCGCATCATCTCTGCGCCAACAACCTCTTCTTTGCCGCGGTAGGCGTCGACGGCGCTCTGCAGAATGCGCTCGCGCAGGGTCTCTTCATGCAGGTCCGGCTCTTTATCCAGCCACTCGGCAATCGGCAGATCGAGGTCGAAGTCGTTCTTCAGACGCTCCTGCAGGCCCGGAATATCCCACATCTCTTCCAGCGACTGCGGCGGGATGTAGCTGTCGAGGGTGGCCTTGAAGACGTCCTCGCGGATGCTGGTGATGGTTTCGCTGACGTCGGAGACGTCCAGCAGTTCGTTACGCTGGCTGTAGATGGCGCGACGCTGGTCGTTAGCCACATCATCGTACTCCAGCAGTTGTTTACGAATGTCGAAGTTGCGGCTTTCGACTTTGCGCTGGGCGTTAGCAATCGCCTTGGTGACCCACGGATGCTCAATGGCCTCGCCCGGCTTCATGCCCAGCTTGCGCATCATGCCGGAGACGCGGTCGGAGGCGAAGATGCGCATCAGGGCATCTTCCATCGACAGGTAGAAGCGGGAAGAACCGGCATCGCCCTGACGACCGGAACGGCCGCGCAGCTGGTTGTCGATACGGCGTGATTCGTGGCGCTCGGTGCCGACGATGTGCAGACCGCCGGAGGCCAGTACCGCGTCGTGGCGCACCTGCCAGTCGGCCTTGATCTTCGCAATCTGCTCTTCGGTCGGGTTCTCCAGCTGCGCCACTTCGGCCTGCCAGCTGCCGCCGAGCATAATGTCGGTACCGCGGCCCGCCATGTTGGTGGCGATGGTCACGGTAGACGGATAGCCCGCCTGGGCGACGATGTCCGCTTCGCTGGCGTGGAACTTGGCGTTCAGCACGTTGTGCTTGATGCCGGCTTTGGTCAGTTCGCGGGAAACCACTTCTGATTTTTCAATCGAGATAGTCCCCACCAGCACCGGCTGGCCGGCCGCAGTGCGCTCCCGAATGTCTTCGATGATCGCCTGAATTTTCTCCGCTTCGGTCATGTAGACCAGATCGGCCATATCCTTACGGATCATTGGACGGTTGGTCGGCACCACCACGGTATCGAGCTTATAGATAGAGCTGAATTCAAACGCTTCGGTATCGGCAGTACCGGTCATCCCCGCCAGCTTCTCGTACAGGCGGAAGTAGTTCTGGAAGGTGATGGAGGCCAGGGTCTGGTTCTCGTTCTGGATCTCCACGCCCTCTTTGGCCTCAACGGCCTGATGCAGACCATCGGACCAGCGGCGACCCTGCATGGTACGGCCGGTGTGCTCATCGACGATGATCACTTCGCCATCTTTCACGATATAGTCCACGTCGCGGGTGAACAGCGCGTGGGCGCGCAGGGCGGCGGTAACGTGGTGCATCAGCATGATGTTGGTCGGCGAGTAGAGCGATTCGCCCTCTTCCATAATGCCTTCGCGCACCAGCAGCTCTTCGATCAGCACCAGGCCGCGCTCAGTCAGGTTGACCTGGCGGGATTTTTCATCCACGGAGAAGTGGCCTTCGCCCTGGAAAGTATCGGAGTCTTCTTTTTCCTGACGGATCAGGTGCGGGATAATTTTGTTGACCTGCTTGTACATCTCGGAGCTGTCTTCCGCCGGGCCGGAAATAATCAGCGGCGTACGGGCTTCATCGATGAGGATGGAGTCCACCTCATCCACCAGCGCATAGTGCAGCTTGCGCTGCACGCGCTCTTCCGGGCTGAAGGCCATGTTATCGCGCAGGTAGTCAAAGCCGTATTCGTTGTTGGTGCCGTAGGTGATATCCGCGGCGTAGGCTTCGCGTTTGGCCGGCGCCGGCATACCCGGCAGGTTGATGCCGACGGTCATGCCGAGGAATTCAAACAGCGGACGGTTGTTTTCGGCATCGCGCTGGGCCAGATAGTCGTTGACCGTCACGACGTGGACGCCTTTACCGGACAGGGCGTTGACGTAGGCAGGCAGCGTTGCGGTAAGGGTTTTACCTTCACCGGTACGCATCTCGGCGATACAGCGGTCGTTAAGCACCATGCCGCCCAGCAGTTGGACGTCGAAGTGGCGCATGCCGAACACGCGCTTGCTGGCCTCGCGCACCACGGCGAAGGCTTCCGGGATCAGGCTTTCAACCGTTTCACCCTTTTCCAGGCGAGCGCGAAACTCCTGGGTTTTCCCCTTCAGCTCGTCGTCGGAGAGCTTCTCCATCTCCGGTTCCATGGCATTGATCTGGGTAACCGCTTTGCGCATGCGGCGCAGGGTGCGATCGTTGCGGCTACCGAAAACCTTAGTTAACATTTTGATAAGCATAATAAAATCTCAAATACCCCGTTCAGCGGAGCCTTAGTTATTAGTTAGAGTGACGTTATTGATTAACTAAGACGCAGCGGCCCGGCGCGGATGCCCTGCACCTGGCTAAGCCAGGCGCCGACGCTGAAGCCAGCGCGCTGCGCCGGGGCATCGGCCAGCGCCACGCGGCGCACGATGGCCGGCGGCTGGCTTTCGCGCATCAGCAGCGCGCTGAGCGTGTCCAGCAGGGCGAGGTGATGAATTTCAAGCGGAGCGCTGGCCTCTGCAACCGGCAGCGCCTGCGGCGCCATGGCAAAGGAGAGATGGCGAATGACCGTGCGGATGGCGTGCTGGTGCCAGTAGTCAACGCTGAAGCTGGGGCGGCGATTGCCCTCCAGCAGCGCCAGCTGGCTAAACCTTGCCCCCGGAGCGGCATCGTGATTGCTGCTGGTGGTTCTGGCGGGCGACACCGGCTCGGCGCCGCTGGCAATGGCGGGCAGGCCAAACCCGGCCGCGACCATCCCCAGCAGGAGATGCGGCCAGAAATAGCGTCTGCCAAACTGTCGCCAGCGCGTCAGTATTCCGCTCACGTAAATGCCACCTTGGTAAAATTAGCCAACCTGTAAAATTTAGCGCCCCGATAGTACCACTAATGACACAAGCCAGCAGCAGGAATGACAGCATTCCGGCGGCAAATACGCTCAGTAATTCAGCGATCGCGCAACGTATTGTTAAAAACCGGCGGGAAGAAAACGGGATGGAGGGAGTACAAATAAAAAACGACTGGCTCCCTGGCCGGAGAGGGGTGCCAGGTTACCAGTCGAATTTATAGCGCGCTCGGGCTTACGCCAGAACCGTCTTGGGTGCTTTGAACGCCAGCGGCATTTCTGCTTCGTCTTCGAAGGTCACATACTCCCAGGCTTCCTGTTTTGCCAGGACCGCCTGCAGCAGTTTGTTATTCAGCGCGTGACCGGATTTGTACGCCGTGAATGCGCCGATGATGTTGTGACCGCACATAAACAGGTCACCAATGGCATCGAGCATTTTATGACGAACAAACTCATCTTCGAAACGTAAACCGTCTTCGTTCAGTACGCGATAATCGTCAACAACGATGGCACAATCGAAGCTGCCGCCCAGGGCCAGGCCGCGGGACTGCAGATATTCGATATCGCGCATGAAACCGAAGGTACGCGCCCGGCTAATCTGACGCATGAAGGCGTCTGCCGAGAAGTTAAGCTGATAGCGCTGGTTGCCTGCATCAATCGCCGGATGGTTAAAGTCGATGGTAAAGTCCAGCGAAAAACCATTGAACGGTTTGAATTCGGCCCACTTGTCGCCATCCTCAACGCGGACGGTTTCTTTAATGCGAACAAATTTTTTGGCGCTGCTCAGTTCGTCGATACCTGCATCCAGCAGGAGGTAAACGAACGGCGCGGCACTGCCATCCATAATCGGGATTTCCGGGGCGTTAACTTCGACAATAATATTGTCGATGCCAAGACCCGCCAGCGCGGCGTTAAGATGCTCAACCGTTGAAATCCGTACGTCATGCTCATTCACCAGGCAAGTGCAGAGCATGGTATCACGCACAGATTTGGCATCTGCCGGGAAATCTACCGGAGGATTCAAGTCGGTGCGACGATAGATGACCCCGGTGTTTGCCGGCGCAGGGCGCAGCGTCAGGGTGACCTTCTTGCCGGTATGTAAACCGACACCAGTCGCCTGAACGATACGTTTAAGAGTCCTTTGTTTGATCATCGTATAATCTCGCCAAATTACCTACCTGTCCAGATTGTACTATACAATCGGCGCGGCAGTGTAGCACAAAGAGCGCTAATTACCCAACTTACAGTTTATTCTTAGTCCGCCTGCTTACGCAGAAACGCCGGAATATCCAGATAATCTGGCTCTTTCGCCGCCTGGGACGCAGGATCATTAACCACCTTCGCCGCCGGCTTCTGCTCCTGAGTCAGGGGCTGCATGCCGTGCTGCTGGTAGCGATCCATCACCGGCTGCTGCTGCTGTTTGTTAGTCACCAGCGTGATTTCAGGACGCTTGTCCATGCCGATGCCGGTGGCAACGACGGTGACGCGCAGTTCATCGTTCATATCCGGATCGAGGGAAGTACCGATAACCACGGTGGCGTTATCAGAGGCGAACGCGCGGATGGTGTTACCCACGGTTTCAAACTCGTCCAGACGCAGGTCAAAGCCGGCAGTGATGTTGACCAGTACGCCGCGGGCACCGGAGAGATCGATATCTTCCAGCAGCGGAGAAGAGATAGCCATTTCAGCCGCTTCTTCCGCGCGGTCTTCACCGCTCGCAAGACCAGAGCCCATCATCGCGTAGCCCATTTCGGACATCACAGTGCGCACGTCAGCAAAGTCGACGTTCATCAGGCCCGGACGGGTAATCAGTTCGGCGATACCCTGCACCGCGCCTTTCAGCACATCGTTGGCCGCGCCAAAGGCGTCCAGCAGGGAGATCCCGCGACCCAGCACCTTCAGCAGCTTGTCGTTGGGGATGGTGATCAGGGAGTCAACGTGCTTCGACAGCTCGGCGATACCCTGCTCCGCAAAGGCCATGCGTTTCTTGCCTTCGAAGTTGAAAGGCTTGGTCACCACGGCAACGGTCAGGATACCTAAATCTTTAGCCACTTCCGCTACGACGGGGGCAGCGCCGGTGCCGGTACCACCGCCCATGCCTGCGGCGATAAAGACCATATCGGCACCTTCCAGCGCGGTGCGCAGGGATTCGCGGTCTTCGTCAGCGGCGTTGCGGCCGACTTCCGGATTCGCGCCTGCGCCCAGTCCTTTGGTAATACCATTACCAATCTGGATGGTCTGGCCGACGGCAGTTTTACGCAACGCCTGGGCGTCGGTATTCACTGCGAAAAATTCAACACCCTCAATGCGCTCGCGCACCATGTGTTCGACGGCGTTGCCACCGCCACCACCGACGCCGATGACTTTAATCACCGCGTCGTTGGTTAATTCCATTGGTTCAAACATAATTGTCTCTCTCCGTTTTGTGCCTGTCGCCTGAGAGCGCTAATTTTCTGCGCTCTCTTTAAAAATTAAAACTCTTTTCGCAGCCAGGTATTGATTCGCTTGATCCACGAACTCACTGCCACGCGTTTTTCCACTTCCGCTTCACCACTGAGATGTGACTCTTTTCCGTAGTGCAGCAGGCCCACCGCCGTCGAGTAGTACGGCTCCTGGGCATAATCCGTCAGACCGGTGATGTTCAGCGGGGCGCCAATGCGCACCTGCGTATGGAACACGCGCTGGGCGCAGGCCGCCAGGCCTTCAATTTGCGCCGCGCCGCCGGTCAGAACAATCCCCGCCGCCAGATGGTGTTTGACACCCTGCTGGCGCAGCTGTTCCTGTAACTGCAAAATCTCTTCGTTCACCAGGTTGAGCAGCTCGGTGTAGCGCGGCTCAATCACCTCTGCCAGCGTCTGACGCTGCAGGCTGCGCGGCGGTCGACCGCCGACGCTCGGGACTTCAACGCTTTCGTCTTTGCCGACGATAGAGCCCAGCGCACAGCCGTGGCGCACCTTAATCGCCTCGGCGTCGCTCGGCGGCGTGCCGAAGGCGTAGGCGATATCGCTGGTCACTACGTTCCCGGCGTAGGGGATAACCTTGGTGTGGCGCAGCGCGCCGCCGGTATAGACGGCAATGTCCATAGTACCACCGCCGATGTCGACCACACAGACGCCCAGTTCACGTTCGTCTTCCGTCAGCACGGAGTAGCTGGAGGCCAGACCGGCAAAAATCAGCTGATCTACTTTCAGGCCGCAGCGCTCCACTGCCTTGACAATATTCTTCGCCATATCGTTATGGCAGGTAATCAGGTGCACCTTCGCCTGCATACGCACGCCCGACAGACCTACAGGGTTCTTGATCCCTTCCTGGTAGTCAATGGCGTACTCCTGCGGAATCACGTGCAGAACGCGATGTTCGTCACGAACGCGAACGGATTTTGCCGTATGCACCACGTTCTCAACGTCTTCCTGGGTCACTTCCTCTTCCGAGATAGGCACCATGCCGATTTCATTCTGACAGCTAATGTGCTTGCCCGAAAGCGCCAGATAGACCGAGGAGATCTGGCAGTCGGCCATCAGCTCCGCCTGATCGATAGCGCGCTGTACGCACTTCACTACCGACTCAAGATCGTTAACGCCGCCTTTATCCATTCCCCGGGACGGGCAGCTCCCGACGCCGATGATATTGACCATTCCGTCGGGCAGAACTTCCCCTACCAAAGCGGCTACCTTCGCGGTACCAATTTCCAGCCCTACTACCAGTTTTCTGTCCGTCGCCTTGATCATTGTTGCTCTGCCTGTGCCTGATTCGATTGTTGTTGAGTTTCCTCTGCGGGAGCAGGCTGCCAGCCCACCGCCGCGCCTGAGTCATAACGCAAATCAACGTAGCTAATCCGTTTGCCCTCGGTCTGCGCCTGCTGTTGAAGAACCGGATAGAGTTCTAAAAAGCGCTCAAGCCTTTTCATCGTGTCGCCGCGCCCCAGGTTGAGCTTAATATCGTTACTCAACGTCAGTTGCCAGGAGCGGCGTGCGGTCATCGCCGCCACTTTCAACGTAAATTTATCTTTCGCCAGCGCCTGGCCCATGTCGCGATAGCCCTGCAGTACTTCGCTCTGGCTACCTTCCGGGCCGTACAGCATCGGCAAATTCTGCTTGCTGGTTCTGTCGGCCGGAACGCTGAAGGCATTGCCGTCGACGTCCACCATATGCTGATCATTCCAACGTGCTACCGGCACATATTCAACCAGATGAATCTTCAATTCGTCCGGCCACTGCTTGCGAACGCTCGCCTGTTTAATCCACGGCAGGCGTTCAATCTGACTCTGGATGATATTGACGTCCTGGGTCATGAAGGTCCCCGGAGAACCCAGCGCCAGAATCGCCTGGCGAATATCATCGTTGCGCGTGTAGTGACGATCGCCCGTCAGTACCAGCCTCGACAGCGGCAGACGCTGCGCATCTTCCATCCAGCCCAGCACCATCCAGCCGCTGGCAAAAATGGTGCAGAGCACCGCCAGCAGGAAAACAATGCCTGCCAGCCGGGTTCCGTTATTGCGCCGTGAAGAGATGGCCTCTTCTTCACGGTTACGCGCGTTCAGCGCTGCCTGCGACATATCACCCCGCCAGGTCCAGAATGCGAACGACAAGCTGCGAGAAGGTCATGCCTGCCTGCCGCGCCGCCATAGGGACCAGGCTGTGGCTGGTCATCCCCGGAGACGTATTCGCCTCCAGCAGATAAAGCTGCCCATCGCCGTCCTGCATTACATCAATTCGCCCCCAGCCGGAACAGCCGAGCGCTTCCCAGGCTTTACGCACTAAAATACCCATTTGCGCCTCCTGGTGGTCATCTTCACAGCCGGGACAAAAATACTGCGTCTCGTCAGAGAGATACTTCGCTTCATAATCATAGAAGACTCCGGCGGGTTGGATGCGTACCGACGGTAAAATTTCTTCGCCGAGCACCGCAACGGTAAATTCCGGTCCGCTGAGCCATTTTTCGATTAAAACTTCATCATCGTGCTGAAAAGCCAGTGCTAACGCATCCTGTAAAGCGCAGCTTTCGCTGACCTTCGACATGCCGACGCTGGATCCTTCCCGGCTGGGTTTGACGATAAGCGGCAGGCCGAGAGCATAAATCTCTGCCAATTGGGCTTCATTAAGGCCCCGGACAAACTGGCTGCGGGTCAGCGCCACCCACGGCGCGACGGGCAAACCGGCCCCCTGCCACAGCAGCTTGCTGCGCTGCTTATCCATTGAAATCGCCGAGGCCATCACGCCGCTGCCGGTGTAGGGCAGTTCGAGCAGCTCCAGCAGTCCCTGCAGCGTGCCATCTTCGCCACCACGGCCGTGCAGGGCAATAAACACTTTCTTAAAACCCAGTTTTTTTAGCTGGGTTATGTCCTGCTCGCGCGGATCGAAGGCGTAAGCGGCAATGCCCGCCTCGTGCAGCCCCGCCAGCACGGCAGCGCCGGAATTGAGGGAGACTTCGCGCTCCGCGGAGGTACCGCCGAGCAGCACCGCGACGTTATCAGACATGGCTCTCCTCCTGCGGACGCAGCTTGCTCTGCGCCAGCGCGCGGGCAATTTTACCCACGTTGCCCGCCCCCTGAACCAGGATCAGATCGTTGCCGGTCAGCACCGGCGCCAGCATCTCCGCTACCTGCGCCGGATCGGACACCAGGATAGGATCGACCTTGCCGCGGCCGCGAATCGTGCGGCACAGGGAGCGGCTGTCGGCCCCCGGAATGGCCGCTTCTCCCGCCGGATAGACGTCCAGCATCAGCAGGCTGTCTACCTGGGTCAGCACATTGGCGAAATCGTCGTAGAGATCGCGGGTGCGGGTATAGCGGTGCGGCTGGAAAATCATTACCAGATTTTTATCCGGCCAGCCCGCGCGGGCGGCTTTGATGGTGGCGTCCACTTCCGTCGGATGGTGGCCGTAGTCGTCTACCAGCATCGCGGTCCCCTCGCAGCCGTTGACATCCGCCAGCGGAAACTCGCCGAGGAAGTCAAAGCGGCGCCCGGTGCCCTGGAAACTCTCCAGCGCGCGCAGGATATCCTCGTCGTCAATGCCCTCTTCCGTCGCCACGGCAACTGCCGCCGCGGCGTTGAGCGCGTTGTGGCGGCCCGGGGCATTAAGCGTGACCTTCAGCGGCGCGAGGTCCTGGCGAATCAGGGTAAAGTGGCCCTGGGCGCCGGTCTGCTGATAGTCCTCAACGCGCACATCGGCATCGTCGCTGAAGCCATAGGTCGTGAGCTGACGCCCGACGCGCGGCAGCAGCTCGCGGATCACCGGATCGTCAACGCACATCACCGCCCGGCCGTAGAACGGCAGGTTGTGCAGAAAATTAATGAAGGTCTGCTTCAGGTTCTCAAAGTCGCCCTGGTAAGTGTCCATATGGTCGGCTTCGATATTGGTGACAATCGCCACCATCGGCTGCAGGTGCAGGAACGAAGCGTCGCTCTCATCGGCTTCCGCAATCAGGTAGCGGCTGTGGCCAAGGCGGGCGTGGACGCCCGCGGCCTTCACCAGGCCGCCGTTGACGAAGGTCGGGTCGAGCCCGGCCTCGGCGTAAATGCTCGACACCATCGCGGTGGTGGTGGTTTTACCGTGGGTCCCGGCGATGGCGATGCCGTGGCGAAAGCGCATCAGCTCCGCCAGCATCTCGGCGCGGCGGATAACGGGAATGCGCGCCTCGTGGGCGGCGACAATTTCCGGGTTATCGGCGGAGATAGCGCTCGATACCACCACTACGCTCGCGTCGCTGACGTTCTCCGGGCGGTGGTTAAAATAGATGGTTGCGCCCAGCGCCGACAGTTGCTGCGTCACGGGATTCGGCGCCAGATCCGAACCGCTAATCTGATAACCTTCATTCGCCAACACTTCGGCAATACCGCCCATGCCGGCACCGCCGATGCCGACAAAGTGAATGTGCCGGACGCGACGCATCTCGGGCACAATTGAACGCAGTTTCGCCAGTTGTTGTGTATTCATTCTCTAAACGCCATCGACTACTTCAAAATTCGTGCAGCGCGCGGGGCGCTGCGGTGATTACGCCCGGGCTGCCAGGCTCACTTCATTGGCTACCCTGTCGGTAGCATCCGGGATAGCCGCCGCGCGCGCGCGTTCGGCCATCTCCAGCAGTTTGTTTCGGTCCCAGCCCGCCAGCGTGGCGGCCACGGCCTCGGCCGTAAACTGCGGCTGTTCGAAAATTTTTGCCGCCCCCGCTTTCTCCAGCGGCAGCGCGTTCCAGTACTGCTGCCGGTCTTTGTGCTGGAACGGCACGAAGATGGCCGGCAGGCCGGCGGCGGCGATTTCGCTCACCGTCAGCGCGCCGGAGCGGCAGACCACCACATCGGCCCAGGCGTAGGCGGCGGCCATGTCGTCAATAAACTCGCTCACCTTGTGCTGCGGCTGACCGGCGTCGGCGTAGGCCTGCTCCACGGTCTGCTGGCCGCCTTTACCGCTCTGGTGCCAGATTTTCACGCTGTCGCCGAGCTTTGCGGCCACCTGCGGCATGGTCTGATTCAGCACCCGCGCGCCCTGAGAGCCGCCGACCACCAGCACGCGTACCGGCCCTTCGCGGCCCGCCAGGCGCTGCTGCGGCAGCGGCAGCGCCAGCACATCTTCACGTACCGGGTTTCCCACCACGTCGGCATCAGGAAATGCGCCGGGAAACGCCTGCATCACCTTGGTGGCAATCTTCGCCAGCCACTTGTTGGTCAGCCCGGCGATGCCGTTCTGCTCATGCAGCACCACGGGAATGCCCAGCGACCGCGCCGCCAGGCCGCCGGGGCCGGATACGTAGCCGCCCATGCCCAGCACCACGTCAGGCTTAAAGCGCTTCATGATGGCCCGCGCCTGGCGCCAGGCGTTGAAGATGCGCACCGGCGCCAGCAGCTGGGCCTTGATGCCCTTGCCGCGCAGGCCGGAGATGCGGATAAAATCGATCTCAATGCCGTGCTTCGGCACCAGATCCGCTTCCATTCGGTCGGCGGTGCCGAGCCAGCGAACCTGCCAGCCCTGCTCCATCAGATGGTGCGCAACCGCGAGCCCGGGGAACACGTGCCCGCCGGTACCGCCCGCCATCACCATCAACCGCTTCTCACCGCTCATCGCACACCCCGCGTAAACGCCTGGGCTTTTTCCAGGCGGGTTTCATAATCAATTCGTAATAGCAGCATGATCGCCGTGGACATAATCAGCAGGCTCGAACCGCCGTAGCTGATAAGCGGCAGCGTCAGGCCTTTGGTCGGCAGCATTCCCGCCGCGGCGCCAACGTTAACCAGCGCCTGGAAGCTGAACCAGATCCCGATAGCGCAGGCCAGAAAACCGGCGAAACGGTGATCGATTTCCAGCGCTTTGCGGCCAATGGACATGGCGCGGAAAGCGACGAAGAATACCATTAAAAGCGCCAGTACCACACCGATATAGCCGAGCTCCTCGCCGATAATGGCGAAGATAAAGTCGGTATGCGCCTCCGGCAGATACTCCAGCTTCTGCACCGAGTTACCGAGGCCCTGGCCCCACATTTCCCCGCGCCCGAACGCCATCAGCGACTGGGTCAGCTGGTAGCCGCTGCCGAAGGGATCTTCCCACGGGTTCCAGAAGGAGGTCACGCGGCGGATGCGGTACGGCTCGGCGAGGATCAGCAGCACCACGGCCGAGATGCCCATGCCGATAATGGCGATAAACTGCCACAGCTTGGCGCCGGCGAGAAACAGCATGGCAAGCGTAGTGACAAACAGCACCACCACGGTGCCGAGGTCCGGCTGCGCCAGCAGGAGAATAGCCAGCACGAAGATGACGCCCATCGGCTTCAGGAAGCCGCGCAGGTTGTTGCGCACCTCGTCGCCTTTGCGCACCAGGTAGTTGGAGATGTAGCAGAACAGCGACAGCTTGGTAAATTCAGCGGGCTGAATGCGCAGCGGCCCGAGGGCAATCCAGCGCGAGGCGCCGTTCACCGAGCTGCCCACCACCAGGACGATCAGCAGCATCACAATGGCGGCAATCAGCATCGCCGCGCTGTAGCGCTGCCAGAAGTCCATCGGCAGGCGCAGAGTGACCATCGCGAGGCAGAAGGCCAGAATAATATAGAGCCCGTCGCGCTTGGCAAACAGGAAGGGGTCGTTCGCCAGCCGCTGCCCGACCGGCATCGAGGCGGACGTGACCATCACGAAACCGATAGCGGCCAGGCCCAGCGTCAGCCACAGCAGGGTGCGGTCGTACATCACCAGGCTGTCGCTGTCCTTCGGCCGCGAAGCCATCACCCAGCCCTTCAGCGCCGAAAACAGCCACACCAGGATCGCAGATCCCGGTACGCGCGGCAGGCGGAGGCGAGGGAGAGAGAGGCGCATCAGCCGAGCTCCTTCGCCAGGCGGGTGAAGATATCCCCGCGCTGTTCAAAATTCTTAAACTGATCGAGGCTGGCGCAGGCCGGCGAGAGCAGCACCATATCACCGGGCCTGAGCTGCGTGGCAATCAGGCGCATCGCCTCTTCCATGGTTTCCGTGCGGGTCGCGGCGTCCGGGCGCAGCGCCGCCAGTTCGTCGCCGTCGCGGCCAAAGCACCACAGGCGGATGTTGTCGCCGCCGAGCCAGGCGGTTAGCGGCGTGAAGTCCGCGGACTTGCCGTCGCCGCCCAGCAGCAGGTGCAGGGTGCCGTCAACGTGCAGGCCGTTGAGCGCCGCTTCAGTGCTGCCGACGTTGGTCGCCTTGGAGTCGTTGATCCAGCGCACGCCGTTGTGCTCCAGCGCCAGCTGGAAGCGGTGCGCCAGGCCGGTAAAAGTGGTCAGCGCCTTCAGGCTGCTGGCGCGCGGCAGGCCGGCGGCATCCGCCAGCGCCAGCGCCGCCAGGGCGTTGCTGTAGTTGTGCTGCCCGCTGAGCTTCATCTCTTTAACGTTGAGGACTTTTTCGCCCTTCACCCGCAGCCAGGTTTCGCCCTGCTGGCGGTTGAGATGGTAGTCGCCAATGTTGACGCCGAAGCTGACGCAGCGATCGTCGGCGCCGCGCACCGGCATGGTCAGCGCATCGTCGGCGTTGACCACGCAGGTTTTCGCATTCTCATAAACCCGCAGCTTGGCCGCGCGGTACTGCTGCAGGCCGAACGGATAGCGGTCCATATGATCTTCGGTGACGTTAAGAATGGTCGCCGCTACCGCCCGCAGGCTGGAGGTGGTTTCCAGCTGGAAGCTGGAGAGCTCCAGGACGTACAGCTCGCGCGAGACGTCCAGCAGCATCAGCGCCGGCAGGCCGATATTGCCGCCGACGCCGACATTGACGCCCGCGGCTTTCGCCATCTCGCCCACCAGGGTGGTGACGGTGCTTTTACCGTTCGAGCCGGTAATGGCGATCACCGGCGCCTGCGCTTCGCGGCAGAACAGCTCGATATCGCCCACAATTTCCACGCCGGCATCCGCCGCCGCGCTGAGCGAAGGGTGCGCCAGAGCAATACCGGGGCTGGCGACAATCAGGTCGGCTGCCAGCAGCCAGTCATCGTTGAGGCCGCCGAGGTAACGCTCGACGCTCTCCGGCAGCTTATCAAGGCCCGGCGGCGCGCTGCGGGTGTCCATCACCCGCGGCGTGACGCCGCGGTCGATGAAAAAGTCCACGCAGGAGAGCCCGGTCAACCCCAGACCGATGATAACGACGTTTTTGCCCTGATAATCTGCCATGATTAACGTACCTTCAGCGTTGCCAGGCCAATCAGCACCAGCATCAGCGAAATGATCCAGAAGCGCACGATAACGCGCGGCTCCGGCCAGCCTTTCAGTTCATAGTGGTGGTGAATCGGCGCCATGCGGAAGATGCGCTGTCCGCGCAGCTTGAAGGAGCCGACCTGCAGGATCACCGACAGGGTTTCCACCACGAAGACGCCGCCCATGATCACCAGCAGAAACTCCTGGCGCAGCAGCACGGCGATGATGCCGAGCGCGCCGCCGAGCGCCAGAGAGCCGACGTCGCCCATAAAGACCTGGGCCGGATAGGTGTTGAACCACAAAAAGCCTAAACCCGCGCCGACGATAGCGGTGCAGACAATCACCAGCTCACCGGCGTGGCGCAGGTAGGGAATGTGCAGATAGCTGGCGAAGTTCATGTTGCCGGTCGCCCAGGCGACCAGCGCAAAGCCGCCCGCCACGAACACGGTCGGCATAATCGCCAGGCCGTCCAGACCGTCGGTCAGGTTGACGGCGTTACCGGTGCCGACGATCACGAAGTAGGCCAGCAGGATATAGAACAGGCCCAGCTGCGGCATCACGTCTTTAAAGAACGGTACCACCAGCTCGGTGGCCGGCGTGTCTTTCCCGGCAAGGTAGAGCGCAAAGGCGACGCCGAGGGCAATCACCGACATCCAGAAATATTTCCAGCGGGCGATCAGGCCTTTAGTATCCTTGCGCACCACTTTGCGGTAGTCGTCGACGAAGCCGATAATGCCGTAGCCGACCAGCACCGTCAGCACGCACCAGACGTACGGGTTGGAGGGATAGGCCCACAGCAGAACGGACACCACGATGGCGGTGAGGATCATGATCCCGCCCATGGTCGGCGTGCCGCGCTTGCTGAAGTGCGACTCGGGGCCGTCGTTACGCACGACCTGGCCAAATGAGAGTTTTTGCAGACGGGCAATCATGCGCGGGCCCATCCACAGAGAGATGAACAGCGCAGTCAGCAGGCTGACGATGGCGCGAAACGTCAGATAGGAAAAGACGTTAAAGCCGGAATAATATTTGACCAAATGCTCGGCCAGCCAAACTAACATGCCTTGTTCTCCTGTAAAGCGCCAACCACCTCTTCCATGGCCGCGCTACGTGAACCTTTCACCAAAATAGTGACAAATGGATGCTCTGCGATCAGCGCCTTCAGCCGCGCAATGGCGGCGGGCTTGTCGGCAAAGTGCTCGCCGACGCCGCTGGCGTCGCTGATATTTTTACTAAGAACGCCGACGCTGATAACGCAGTCGATACCGGCGGCTTTCGCCGCCTCGCCCACCTGACGGTGGCAGGCTTCGCTTTCGTCGCCCAGCTCCGCCATATCGCCCGCTACCAGGATGCGGTAGCCCGGCATTTCGGCGAGCACCTGCGCCGCGGCGGTCATCGAGCCGACGTTGGCGTTGTAGGAGTCGTCCAGCAGCAGCTGATTTTCCGCAAGCTGGACGGGAAACAGGCGTCCCGGCACCGCCTTCAGCGTCGCCAGACCGGCCTTCACCGCCTGCAGATCGGCGCCCACCGCCGTCGCCAGCGCCGCCGCCGCGAGGGCGTTAGCGATATTGTGGCGGCCCGGCAGCGGCAGCAGAACGTCTACGCTGCCCACCGGCGTGCGCAGGGTAAATTCGGTGCCGCGGCTGGTGATGTGCACGTTGTCGGCGGCGAAGTCGCTATCGGCCTGATTCGGCGAGAAGCGCCACACGGTGCGGTCACCGATAATGCTCTGCCAGTTCAGCCAGTCGTTGCTGTCGGCGTTGAGAATGGCCACGCCGTTCTCCGCCAGACCGGTAAAGATTTCACCTTTGGCCTTCGCCACGCCCGCCAGCGAGCCGAAGCCCTCCAGGTGGGCGGCGGCCAGGTTGTTGACCAGCGCCGCTTCCGGGCGGGTCAGGCCGACGGTCCAGGCGATTTCGCCCTGGTGATTGGCGCCCAGCTCGATCACCGCGTATTCGTGCTCCGGCGTAAGGCGCAGCAGCGTCATCGGTACGCCGATATCGTTATTAAGGTTGCCGGCGGTGTAGAGGGTATTGCCGCACTGGCCGAGGATCGAGGCGGTCATCTCCTTAACGGAGGTTTTACCGGACGAGCCGGTCAGGGCCACCACGCGGGCGGGCACCTGCTGACGCACCCAGGCCGCCAGCTCGCCAAAAGCGAGGCGGGTATCGTTCACCACCACCTGCGGCAGATCGCAGTCAAGCGGACGGCTGACCAGCAGCGCGCCCGCGCCCGCCGCCTTCGCCTGCCCGGCGAAGTCGTGGGCATCGAAGCGCTCGCCTTTGAGGGCCACAAACAGGCAGCCCGGCGTCACTTTGCGGGTATCCGTCGTCACGGCGTCGACGGTAGCATCGGCGCCGCGCAGTTCGCCGCCGAGCACGGCGGCTATTTTGCTGAGGGTTACGCCGATCATGCCACCGCTCCCAGCAGGCGGGCTGCGGTGACGCGATCGGAGTAGTCGAGGCGACGGGTGCCGACAATCTGGTAATCTTCGTGGCCTTTGCCGGCCAGCAGCACCACGTCGTCAGGCTTCGCCTGCATGATAGCGGCGGTCACCGCTTCGGCGCGCCCTTCCATCACCCGTGCGCGGCCTGCGTCGAGCATACCCGCCAGAATATCGTTAATGATGGCGCGCGGCTCTTCGGTGCGCGGATTGTCGTCGGTGACCACGGCAATGTCGGCGAACTGCTCGGCGATGGCGCCCATCAGCGGGCGCTTGCCTTTATCGCGGTCGCCGCCGCAGCCGAAGACGCACCACAGCTGGCCTGCGCAGTGCAGACGCGCGGCTTCCAGCGCTTTCTCCAGCGCGTCCGGCGTGTGGGCATAGTCCACGACCACCGTCGGCTTGCCCGGCGCGCTGAACACTTCCATGCGGCCGCAGACCGGCTGCAGGCGGGAGGCCGTTTTCAGCAGATCCGCCAGCGGATAGCCCAGCGCCAGCAGCGTAGCCAGCGCCAGCAGCAGGTTGCTGACGTTAAAGGCGCCCATCAGACGGCTGTCGATTTCGCCCTGGCCCCAGCTGGAGTCAAAGGCGATGGTCGCGCCGCTGTCGTGATAGTTCACCGCCGTGGCCTTCAGCCAGCGGCCGTGGCAGTTCGGATTGATATGGTCTGCCATGGAGACGGCAACCGCGTCCGGCAGCTTAGCCAGCCAGCGGCGGCCCACTTCATCATCGGCGTTGATAATCGCCTGGCCGAAGTCGTGAGTGGAGTAGAGCATCCACTTCGCCGCTTCGTAGTGTTCCATATCGCCGTGATAGTCGAGGTGGTCACGGCTCAGGTTGGTAAAGACCGAGGCGGCGAACTTGAGCGCCGCGGTGCGATGCTGGACCAGGCCGTGAGAAGAGACTTCCATCGCGGCAAAGGTCGCGCCCTGCCCTTTCAGGGCGGAAAGGACGTGCTGCACGTCAACCGCCGATCCGGTGGTGTTCTCCGTGGGAACCACTTTGCCCAGCAGGCCGTTGCCGACGGTGCCCATCACCGCCGCGGTTTCACCCAGCAGCTGCGCCCACTGGGCCAGCAGCTGGGTGGTGGTGGTTTTACCGTTGGTACCGGTAACGCCGATAAGCTTCAGCCCTTCGGAAGGCTGATGGTAGAAGCGCCCCGCCAGGGCGGAGAGGCGCTCGTTTAACTGACTGAGATAGATGACGGGAACACCGTGCATTTCACGAATTTCACCGTCGGCGGCTTCATCTTTTGCTTCAGCAATAACAGCAGCCACACCTTGCGCAATCGCCTGCGGGATATAACGACGCCCGTCCGCCTGATGACCTGAAACCGCCACGAAGAGATCCCCCGACGCCGCAATGCGGCTATCGAGCGTCATCTCACGCAGCGTGCGCTCCGGTGCGTTCGGCACCCACGGAGCAAGTAGGTCGCGCAAATTACGATCTGCCACCTGAACCCTCGCCTTGATTTGTTACAAACTCATTTTTGTCGCCCGTTGTCAGCGCATCCGGCTCGATGTTCATGGTGCGCAGCACGCCGCCCATGATGGCACCAAACACCGGGGCCGAAACGGCACCGCCGTAGTACTTACCGGCCTGCGGATCGTTAATCACCACCACCAGCGCAAAGCGCGGCTGGCTGGCCGGTGCGACGCCCGCGGTATAAGCAATGTATTTGTTGATGTAGCGGCCGTCCGGCCCCACCTTTTTCGCCGTACCGGTCTTAATCGCAATGCGATAGCCTTTGATGGCCGCCTTCACGCCGCCGCCGCCGGGGAGCGCCACGCTCTCCATCATATGAACGACGGTGCGCACGATTGATTCCGGGAAGATGCGCTCGCCGGGTACCGGCGGATCAACTTTGGTGATCGACAGCGGACGGTAGATGCCGTAGCTGCCGACGGTTGCATAGACTCGCGCTAACTGTAACGGCGTTACCATTAGCCCGTAGCCGAAAGAGAAGGTGGCCCTCTCTATGTCAGACCACCGTTGTTTTTGAGGATATAAGCCACTGCGTTCTCCGACCAACCCCAAATTGGTCGCTTTTCCCAGCCCAAAACGCGAGTAAGTATCTACCAGCGCTGAGGACGGCATCGCTAACGCCAGTTTAGAAACACCGACGTTACTCGACTTCTGTAAAACCCCGGTCAGGGTCAATTCGCTGTAGCGCGCCACGTCTTTAATTTCGTGGCCGTTAATTCGGTAGGGAATGGTGTTCAGCACCGAGTTTTCGTTAACGATCCCCCGCTGGAGAGCCGTCATCACCACCATCGGTTTTACCGTTGAGCCCGGTTCGAAGACGTCGGTGATGGTGCGGTTACGCATCACGTCTTTCGGCGTGCCGGAGAGGTTGTTCGGGTTGTAGGAGGGGCTGTTGGCCATCGCCAGCACTTCGCCGGTGTTCACATCGACCAGCACGGCGCTGCCGGACTCCGCCTTGTTAAAGGCCACGGCGTTATTCAGCTCGCGGTAGACCAGCGCCTGCAGCCGCTCGTCAATGCTCAGCGCCAGGTTATGCGCCGCCTGGCTGTCGGTGGAGGAGATATCCTCGATAACCCGGCCATAGCGGTCTTTACGCACGATGCGCTCGCCGGGCTGGCCGGTTAGCCACTTATCGAAGCTCTTCTCGACGCCTTCGATACCCTGGCTGTCAACGTTGGTGAAGCCGATGAGCTGAGAGGTCACTTCGCCGGAGGGGTAGTAGCGGCGCGACTCTTCCCGCAGATGAATGCCGGGCAGCTTAAGTTTTTTGATGTAGTCGGCCATGTCCGGGTTGACCTGACGGGCCAGGTAGATGAAGCGTCCGCGCGGGTTGGCATTCACCCGGGAGGCGAGCTGATCCAGCGGCATTTTCAGCGCATCGGCCAGCGCCTTCCAGCGGTTATCGAGGCTGATGCCGCCGGCGTCGTGCAGCTCTTTCGGATCGGCCCAGATGGCCTTCACCGGCACGCTCACCGCCAGCGGGCGGCCTGAGCGGTCGGTTATCATACCGCGTGAGGTGGAGACTTCCTGCACGCGCAGGGAGCGCATGTCCCCCTGACGCACCAGCATGTCAGGATTAATGATCTGCAGCCAGGCCACGCGGCCCAGCAGGAAAGCCATCGCCAGTAAAATGCAGCCGCACAGCAACGCAAAACGCCAACTCACAAAGTTGGCCTGTTCTTCCTGTCGTTTTGTTTTTAGCGTTTTTGCCGCTGCTTTCATGCGTCGCGATAATCCTTATTTTTGAACAACAATGTTTTCCTGGGAAGGATCGACATGCTGCATCTGCAGCTTCTCCGTCGCGATCCGCTCAACCCGGCTATGATCGCCGAGGGCATTCTCTTCAAGGATCAGGTTGCGCCACTCAATATCGAGCGCGTCCCGCTCCAGAACCAGTTGTTCACGCTGGGCGGTTAACAGACGGGTATGGTGCGCCGTCGTAACCACCGTTACTGCAGTCAAAATGATGCAAATGAACAGGCAGAGTGGCAGCTTCCCGAACCGCAAAAGATCGTCGCCGATCACGCCAGGCAAGGCATGGCGCTCGCTGTTTCCAATCGATCCTTTTACTTTGCTTAGGGCCTCTGACACTCTGCCGATCATGCGTTCGTCCTCTCTGCTACGCGCAGAACTGAACTACGGGCACGTGGATTTTCAGCCACTTCTTGTTCGCCCGGCATCAACTTGCCTAGTGCTCGCAGCTGACGGCCACCCAATTTTCGCAACTGCTCTTCGGTCATCGGTAATCCCGCCGGTACCTGCGGACCGCGGCTGTGTTCGCGCATAAAGCGCTTCACGATGCGGTCTTCCAGCGAGTGAAAACTGATGATGGAGAGCCTTCCCTGCGGGGCCAGCACGTCGAGCGAGCTTTTTAGCGCCTGCTCTATCTCCTCAAGTTCACTGTTCACCCAGATGCGCACCGCCTGAAAAGTACGGGTCGCAGGATGTTTGTATTTGTCCTTCACCGGCGTCGCCGCCGCCACCACCTCTGCCAGCTCTTTGGTGCGGGTCATCGGCGCCGTGCGGTTGCGCTCAACGATGGCGCGCGCGATGCGCTTGCCGAAGCGCTCCTCGCCAAAGGTTTTAATCACCCAGGCAATATCGGCTTCGTCAGCGGTCTGCAGCCACTGCGCCGCAGACTGACCGCGCGTTGGATCCATGCGCATATCCAGCGGACCGTCGCGCATAAAAGAGAAGCCGCGCTCGGCGTCGTCAAGCTGCGGTGAAGAGACACCAAGATCGAGCAAAATGCCGTCGATCTTGCCCATAAGGCCGCGCTCGGCGACGTAATCAGCCAGCGCGGAAAAAGGTCCGTGCACGATGGAAAAGCGCGGGTCGTCGATGGTGTTAGCCACCGCTATCGCCTGCGGATCGCGGTCAATAGCCAGCAGTTGCCCCTCAGCACCCAGGTGCGAGAGGATCAGGCGCGAGTGGCCACCGCGACCAAAAGTCCCATCAATATAGATACCGTCCGGACGAATATTGAGGCCATTCACGGCCTCATCCAGCAGTACCGTAGTATGTTTATAGTTTTCCATCATCTTATAAAGACAAGTCCTGCAACCGCTCCGTCAGCTCTGCGGAGGCGGATTGCTCTGCGTCGATATCTTCCCTGACCCGTTGATACCAGGTCTCCTCATCCCACAATTCAAATTTATTGAACTGTCCGACCAGCATCACTTCTTTAGTCAGTCCGGCGTGTTGCCGTAAAACCGGCGCAATCAGCAAACGACCGGCGTTGTCCATTTGACACTCGCTGGCATGGCCCAGTAACAGGCGCTGAACGCGCCGCTCCGCCGGGTTCATGCTCGACAGTCGTGACAATTTTTGCTCGATGATTTCCCACTCGGGAAGCGGGTAAAGCAGCAGGCACGGGTGATGGATGTCAATGGTACAGACCAGTTGACCAGCAGCGTTCCCGAGCAGCGGTTCCCGGTAGCGGGTCGGCACCGCGAGGCGCCCTTTGCTGTCGAGATTGACTAACGTTGCTCCCCGGAACATGCCAGCCTCACCCCTTTTCTCCACTTTACCCCACAAATTCCCACCTGAGGGAGTTTACGGAGCGGAGGAAAAGCTTGTCAAGCCAGCACGAAGGCTAACTGAGTCGTAATAACCCTAAATAACAGCCAATATTCGCCCTGCTTAAATAACATCCAGCGCGTGAAGAAAATTAACGTTTTGAATACGTGCGAGAAAAGAACCAACACCTTCTTAACGATTTTCCGCCATCACAAATTCACTAAAGTAAAAATATAAAGTGCCAAATTGCGACGAGGGCGGCATTTTAGGACATTCTCAGCGCCGTTAACAGCCCTAAGGAGATCTGTTTACAGGCACCGGAAGGCATGAGGTGGTAACCAAATGTGAGCGTAAAAATGAAGTGGTTGTTAATCAATCAATTCAGGTGAGGGCTGTAACAAAACAATACAAATTAAACGTGAGTTTACTTTCTGGTAACTCATCGCGGGCGTTAATTCGCTGTTTCATTCTGTTGTGGCAAATATTCAACGCCTAATTTCAGGAATAATCCCACCTTTTATTGCGGGTAATTACGCGCTTCGCGCTAGTGGGCGAAGCGCGTCCCCGGCTAGCGGCGGCTGAGACTGCCGCGACGGTACAGATTGCGGCGGATGCGGCTCAGGCCCGGCTTAGGCTTTTTCGGTTCGTCGAGGCTGGCAAGGACAATCTCCAGCACCCGTTCGGCCACGTCGCGGTGGCGCTGAGCCACCGCCAGCACCGGGCACTGCAGAAAATCGAGCAGCTCATTATCGCCGAAGGTGGCAATGGCCAGCTCCGAGGGGAGCTTACCTTCGCGGCGCAGCGTCACGTCCATCACGCCCTGCAGCAGCGCAAACGAGGTGGTAAACAGCGCCTGCGGCATCGGGTGGGTTTCAAGCCAGGTCTCAAACAGCTGCGCCGCGGCTTCACGCTCGTAGCTGTTGGCATAAAGAAAGTGCACTTCGCGCGGATCGTCTTTCCACGCCGTGCGAAAGCCCATCTCGCGCAGGAAACTCACCGACAGCTCGGGAAGCGCGCCGAGATAGAGTACCGTCTCCGCCGGGAAGGTACGCAGCTCTGCGGCCAGAGCTTCGGCATCCTCCTGGTCGGCGCCGACGACGCTGGTAAAGTGTTCGCGATCGAGCGCGCGATCGAGGGCGACAATCGGAAAGGGATCGTTGGCCCAGCGCTGGTAGAAGGGATGTTCGGGCGGCAGCGATGTTGAAACAATGATCGCATCAACCTGGCGCTGGAGCAGGTGCTCGATGCAGCGCATTTCATTGTCGGGCTGATCTTCCGAACAGGCGATCAGCAGCTGGTACCCCCGCTGGCGAGCCTGGCGCTCCAGGTAATTCGCAATGCGGGTATAGCTGGTATTTTCCAGATCGGGGATAACCAGGCCGATTGACCGCGTGCGGCCCGCGCGCAGACCCGCGGCGACGGCGTTGGGATGATAGTTATGCTCACGTACAACAGCCATGACCTTCTCAACGGTTTTATCGCTGACGCGGTACTGTTTGGCTTTACCGTTAATCACATAGCTTGCCGTGGTCCGCGAGACGCCGGCGAGCCGGGCGATTTCATCCAGTTTCACAAATGCCCCTTGCTTAATATGTCCAGTCCATAACCATTACGATGATATGGACGAGTTTTCATAACATCTAAACGCAGAAACTCTATAGCGGCAACCGCTTTTATTTACAATTCATGGTGATTTCGCAAAAAAAGCCCGACGCTAGAGGTCGGGCTACGTATTTAGGTTGATATAACCGCCTAGCGCATGATCTTATCGCCGCGCGACAGGCCGACGACGCCGGAGCGGGCAACTTCAACAATGCGCGCCACGTCGCGCAGCGAGGCAAGGAAAGCATCGAGCTTATCGCTGGTGCCCGCCAGCTGAACGGTATAAATAGAGGGCGTGACGTCGATGATCTGGCCGCGGAAGATCTCCGCGTTGCGCTTCACCTCTTCCCGGCCATAGCCGCTGGCCTGCACTTTGACCAGCATGATCTCACGCTCGACGTGCGCGCCCTGCCCCAGTTCGCTGACCCGCAGAACGTCAACCAGCTTGTGCAGCTGCTTTTCAATCTGCTCAATGGTCTTTTCATCGCCAACGGTCTGAATAGTCATCCTGGAGAGCGTCGGATCGTCCGTGGGTGCCACGGTCAGGCTCTCAATGTTATAACCGCGCTGGGAGAAGAGGCCGATAACCCGCGACAGCGCGCCCGATTCGTTCTCCAGTAAAACTGATAATATCCGGCGCATGATCAGGTCCTCTCCGTTTTGCTCAGCCACATTTCATCCATTCCGCCGCCGCGGATGTGCATCGGATAGACGTGCTCGCTGCCGTCCACCACCACATCCACAAAGACCAGCCGGTTGCTGCGCACCAGCTCCAGCGCTTCGTTCAGCTTGCTCTCAAGCTCCGACGGCTCCTGAATGCGGATACCGACGTGGCCGTACGCTTCTGCCAGCCGCACAAAGTCGGGCAGCGATTTCATGTAAGAGTGCGAGTGGCGGCCGGAGTAAATCATGTCCTGCCACTGCTTCACCATGCCGAGGTAGCCGTTATTGAGATTGAGGACAATCACCGGCAGATCGTACTGCTGGGCGGTGGAGAGCTCCTGAATATTCATCTGAATGCTGCCGTCGCCGGTCACGCATACGACCGTCGCATCCGGGTGGGCCATTTTGACGCCCAGCGCGGCGGGCAGGCCAAAGCCCATCGTGCCGAGACCGCCGGAGTTGATCCAGCGGCGGGGCTTATCAAAGGGATAGTAGAGGGCGGCAAACATCTGATGCTGCCCGACATCAGAGGTCACGTAGGCGTCTCCACCAGTAAGGCGCCAGATCGTTTCAATGACTGCCTGGGGTTTGATTTTGCCGCTGTCCGCGTCATATTTCAGGCAGTGGCGAGCCCGCCACTGCTCGATGCGCTGCCACCAGTCGCGGATATCGTCCAGCGGCTGGACGCCCTGCTCCTGCGCCAGCAGTTCCAGCATCTGCGCCAGCACCAGCTTAGCATCGCCGACAATAGGCACGTCGGCGGCCACGGTTTTGGAAATGGAGGTCGGATCGATATCAATATGCAGGACGGTAGCATCCGGACAGTACTTCGCCAGATTGTTGGTGGTGCGGTCATCAAACCGCACCCCGACGGCAAAGATAACGTCCGAGTTATGCATCGTCATATTGGCCTCAAAGGTGCCGTGCATACCCAGCATACCGAGCGCCTGGCGGTGGGTGGCCGGGAAAGCGCCGAGGCCCATCAGCGAGGAAGCCACCGGAATATTGAGCTGCTCAACCAGCGCCCGCAGCTCGTCTTCACAGCCGGCGTTAATCGCCCCGCCGCCGACGTAAACCACCGGTTTTTTCGCCGCCACCAGCGTCTGCAGGGCACGCTTAATCTGCCCCCGATGGCCGCTGGTGGTCGGGTTATAAGAACGCATACTGACCGACTCCGGCCAGACGTAGGGCAGCTTATTCGCCGGATTGAGGATATCTTTTGGTAAATCAACCACTACCGGCCCCGGACGGCCGCTGGCCGCCAGCCAGAAAGCCTTCTTCAGCACGCCGGGAATATCTTCGGTTTGCTTGACCAGAAAGCTGTGCTTCACCACCGGGCGGGAGATACCGACCATATCGCACTCCTGGAAGGCGTCGTAGCCGATAAGCGATGTCGCCACCTGACCCGAGAGCACGACCAGCGGAATAGAGTCCATATAGGCGGTGGCAATACCGGTGATGGCATTGGTGGCGCCGGGACCGGAGGTCACCAGCACGACGCCGACGTCGCCCGTCGCCCGCGCCAGGCCGTCGGCCATGTGGACCGCCGCCTGCTCGTGGCGGACCAGAATATGATCGATGCCGCCCACAGTATGTAGCGCATCATAAATATCGAGGACCGCGCCTCCGGGATAGCCAAACACCTGCTTTACGCCCTGGTCGATCAGCGATCGCACCACCATCTCGGCGCCAGATAACATCTCCATGCTTTGCCTCCAGGCTTGTTGATGACCACGGAACTCATTTTCGCGTCGTCATACAGCGGAATCCGTGCTCCCCGCTGTGAATAAATTGCAGCATTCGCTTAACATAACCGCTCGCCAGCAGGCAGGCAATCGACCCTAAGGAGAGGAGAGATAGTGGATTTGGAATAAAAAGAAGCCCAGTTATGCTTATCTGGTGAATTAGTTCATTAATGACGGCATACTCACCAGTAAATTTTGCATAAATCGCCGCAGGCAGGAAATGATCCATTTTTTCATGCCGGGAGGAGGTTCATCCCGGCATCAATCAGTATAAAATCTCGTGAATTAGCAAAAATGCGAAATAAACCAAAAATATCCAGCGGAGAAAATCAACCGCTACAGACGGTATTTAGCAGCGACTTCATCCACTGATGGCCTTTATTATGTCCCGCCGCTTCATACCATGAAAGGAAGCAGGTGCGGCTATTTAATTTTAATGGCAGCGGCAGCAGCTTAATATTCAGACTATCGATGCACGACTCCGCCAGCCAGCGCGGCGCAATTGCCACCAGATGCGTTTGTGAAACCACATTTAATACGCTGCTGAGCGCCGCTCCCTGATAAGCAATCGCGGCCTGCTTTTCCTGAGTGTCATACCACGGCTGGCTAAATGAGGCGTAACGTTCCAGAGAAACAACCGCATGCTCTTCGCGATAAATATCGCTCTCCCTGAGCGGCCCTTTTAAGCGCGGATGATTGGCGCTGTGGACCAGAACCATTTCATCGTGAAAAAGCGGCGTCGAGGCAAAATCAGGCGGTGAAAACGCTTCGTAGCCGATGATAAACTCCAGCGACTGATAGCGGAGCTGGTGTTCAGCATTTTGATTTAAGCTGGATTTAAATATCAAATGAATATTTGGTGCCAGTTCACTCACCTTATTCAATATTAAAGAAGTCAACCGATCGTCAAGCGGGCTACAGACGCAAAGGTTAAATACGCGATCGCTGCTGGCTGGCTCAAAGCCGGTACCCGGCAGCTCGTTTTGCACCAGCTGTAGCGCCTGTCTTATGGCGCCAAATAGCTGCGCGGCTCTCGGCGTTGGCCTGATGCCGCGGCCGTAGCGCACAAACAGCTCATCATTGAACACCGTCTTAAGCCGCGATACCGCATTGCTGACCGCGGGCTGAGACATACCGAGAAGCTGGGCGGCGCGGGTAATGTTGCGCTCCTGCATAACGGCGTCAAATACGGTCAGTAAATTTAAATCGACGGCGCGCAGCTGTGAGGGCGAGTTATCGACAGCAGGTGCCGACGTACGCCTGTCTTTACTTTCAATAATCATATATGACTCCATTGTCAAATGAGACTTCCTTATTTAAAGCCTATCTCATTAGGCTGATTTATTGCCGAGGATGCGAGCCTGGATGGCACCTGAATAAGCCATCATTCAGGCAAGCAGAAGAGAACCATGCGCTTTAATTTCACGGGTCTTCCGCACGATTTTCGCAGTCTACCCATAAATGCTGTCAATAAACAATACGCCTTTAATCACCAAATGCATTTGATAAAAATTATAAAACTTACCGATAAATGAATAATCACCGAGACAAATCTTACAGAATATTCCCGATAAATTAAGACAAATGTTAATAGCGCAAGAGATATCATAAAGTTAACTGTGATTGCTTGTGACACCAATATCCTTTAAAAATAAGAAATATCCATATTCACCAGGATTATTCCCGCCAAACAGAGGGAATCCTCTTAAGATATTATCGCCATATATACGCTTTCCGACAGCACTTTTTGCTTAGCACGATTCCTAAAGCGCGGCCCCGATTGGCTTCACGATTACAGAAAGTGTTGACTTTGGCCGTCATATCCAGTACCTCTAAAAGCATCTTGAATTTAACGGGTTTGAAACATGATGCGTACCACCCACTTCACCGGTCTACTACTACTAAACGCTCTTACTGTGCGCGGTAGACTGGTGGGTGACGTTCAGCGTTAATCGAGCCCTCAGAAATAAAAAAACCCGCGCCATGTCGCGGGTTTTTTTATGCTCGTTGCAAGGCGCCCAGGACCCATAAGGATTAGCAATATGAGCCAACAAGTCATTATTTTTGATACTACTTTACGTGATGGTGAGCAGGCATTGCAGGCAAGTCTGAGCGTCAAAGAGAAGCTGCAGATTGCGCTGGCCCTGGAGCGCATGGGCGTTGACGTGATGGAGGTCGGCTTTCCCGTCTCCTCGCCGGGCGACTTTGAGTCGGTACAGACCATTGCCCGCACCATCAAAAATAGCCGGGTGTGCGGCCTGGCCCGCTGCGTTGAGAAAGATATCGACGTCACGGCGGAATCGCTGAAGGTGGCCGAAGCCTTCCGTATTCATACCTTTATCGCCACCTCGCCGATGCACATTGCCACCAAGCTGCGCAGCACGCTGGATGAGGTGATTGAGCGCGCGGTCTATATGGTGAAGCGCGCCCGTAACTACACCGACGATGTCGAATTCTCCTGCGAAGACGCCGGGCGCACGCCGATTGAGGATCTGGCCCGCGTGGTTGAAGCCGCCATTAATGCTGGCGCGACGACCGTTAACATTCCCGATACCGTCGGCTACACCATGCCGTTTGAGTACGCCAATATCATCAGCGGCCTGTACGAGCGCGTCCCGAACATTGATAAAGCCATTATCTCCGTACATACCCACGACGACTTAGGCATGGCGGTCGGCAACGCTATCGCCGCCGTTAACGCCGGCGCCCGCCAGGTTGAAGGTGCTATCAACGGCATCGGCGAGCGCGCGGGCAACTGTTCGCTGGAAGAGGTGATCATGGCGATTAAGGTGCGCAAAGACGTAATGAAAGTGCACACCCAAATCAATCACCACGAGATCTGGCGCACCAGCCAGATGGTCAGCCAGATCTGCAACATGCCGATCCCGGCCAACAAAGCCATCGTCGGCACCGGCGCCTTCGCCCACTCCTCCGGCATCCATCAGGACGGCGTGCTGAAGAACCGCGAAAACTACGAAATCATGACCCCGGAATCCATCGGCCTGAACCAGGTGCAGCTGAACCTGACCTCGCGCTCCGGCCGCGCGGCGGTGAAGCACCGCATGGAAGAGATGGGCTACAAGGAGAGCGAGTACAACATGGACCACCTGTACGACGCCTTCCTGAAGCTGGCGGACAAGAAGGGCCAGGTATTCGACTACGACCTGGAGGCGCTGGCCTTCATCAACAAACAGCAGGAAGAGCCGGAGCACTTCCGCCTGGATTATTTCAGCGTCCAGTCCGGCTCCAGCGATATCGCTACCGCCTCGGTCAAGCTGGCCTGCGGCGATGAAATCAAAGCCGAAGCGGCCAACGGTAACGGCCCGGTGGACGCGGTTTATCAGGCTATCAACCGCATTACCAGCTACGACATTGAGCTGGTGAAGTATGACCTGAACGCCAAGGGCCAGGGCAAAGACGCGCTGGGTCAGGTCGATATCATCGTCAACTACAACGGCCGCCGCTTCCACGGCGTAGGCCTGGCGACCGATATTGTCGAATCCTCCGCCAAAGCCATGGTTCACGTGCTGAACAATATCTGGCGCGCCGGTGAAGTGGAAAAAGAATTGCAGCGCAAGGCGCAACAAAAAGAGAAGAATAAGGAAACCGTGTAATGTCGAAGAGTTACCATATTGCCGTACTGCCGGGCGACGGCATCGGCCCGGAAGTGATGGCGCAGGCCCTGAAAGTACTGGAAGCCGTAAGAGCACGCTTTGGTTTTAACATCACCACCAGCCACTATGATGTAGGCGGTATCGCCATTGATAACCACGGCACGCCGCTGCCGCAGGCAACCGTTGAGGGCTGCGAACAGGCCGACGCGGTGCTGTTTGGCTCCGTCGGCGGGCCGAAGTGGGAGCACCTGCCGCCGGCAGAACAGCCGGAGCGCGGCGCCCTGCTGCCGCTGCGCAAGCATTTTAAACTGTTCTCCAACCTGCGTCCGGCGAAGCTGTACCCGGGCCTGGAGGCATTCTGCCCGCTGCGCGCCGACATCGCCGCCAACGGCTTCGACATTCTGTGCGTGCGCGAACTGACCGGCGGCATCTACTTCGGCCAGCCGAAGGGCCGCGAAGGCAGCGGCCAGCACGAGAAGGCGTTTGATACCGAGGTGTATCACCGTTTTGAGATTGAGCGCATCGCCCGCATCGCCTTTGAGTCGGCGCGCAAACGCCGCCGCAAAGTGACCTCGATTGATAAAGCCAACGTGCTGCAGTCCTCCATTCTGTGGCGCGAGATCGTCAACGAGATCGCTAAAGACTACCCGGACGTCGAGCTGGCGCACATGTACATCGACAACGCCACCATGCAGTTGATCAAAGATCCGTCCCAGTTCGACGTGCTGCTGTGCTCCAACCTGTTCGGCGACATTCTCTCCGACGAGTGCGCGATGATCACCGGCTCTATGGGCATGCTGCCCTCCGCCAGCCTCAACGAACAGGGCTTTGGCCTGTATGAACCTGCGGGCGGCTCCGCGCCGGACATCGCCGGTAAAAATATCGCTAACCCGGTTGCGCAGATCCTCTCCCTGGCCCTGCTGCTGCGCTTTAGCCTCGACGCAAATGATGCCGCGACGGCCATTGAAAGCGCCATCAACAAAGCATTAGCAGACGGCGTGCGCACCGGCGATCTGGCCCAGGGCGGCGCGGCGGTCAGTACCGATGAAATGGGCGACATTATTGCCCGCTACGTGGCGGAAGGAGCGTAATCATGGCAAAGACGTTATATGAAAAGCTGTTTGACGCCCACGTGGTGTACGAAGCGCCGAACGAAACGCCGCTGCTGTACATCGACCGCCACCTGGTGCATGAGGTGACCTCCCCGCAGGCGTTTGACGGCCTGCGCGCCCACGGCCGCCCGGTACGCCAGCCGGCGAAAACCTTCGCCACCATGGATCACAACGTCTCCACCCAGACGAAAGATATCAATGCCTCCGGCGAGATGGCCCGCATCCAGATGCAGGAGCTGATTAAGAACTGCAAAGAGTTCGGCGTCGAGCTCTACGACCTGAACCACCCGTATCAGGGCATCGTCCACGTTATGGGCCCGGAGCAGGGCGTGACGCTGCCGGGAATGACCATCGTCTGCGGCGACTCCCATACCGCCACCCACGGCGCCTTCGGCGCGCTGGCCTTCGGGATCGGCACGTCGGAAGTGGAGCACGTGCTGGCGACCCAGACCCTGAAGCAGGGCCGCGCCAAAACCATGAAGATTGAAGTGAAGGGCAAGGCCGCGCCGGGCATCACCGCCAAAGATATCGTGCTGGCGATCATCGGCAAAACCGGCAGCGCCGGCGGCACCGGCCACGTGGTCGAATTCTGCGGCGAGGCGATTCAGGCCCTGAGCATGGAGGGCCGCATGACCCTGTGCAACATGGCTATCGAGCTGGGCGCCAAAGCGGGCCTGGTGGCACCGGATGACACCACCTTTAACTACGTGAAGGGCCGTCTGCACGCGCCGAAAGGCCAGGATTTTGACGACGCCGTCGCGTACTGGAAAACCCTGAAAACCGACGACGGCGCCGTCTTTGATTCCGTCGTGACCCTGCAGGCCGAAGAGATTGCTCCGCAGGTGACCTGGGGCACCAACCCGGGCCAGGTGATCTCGGTGAACGACAACATTCCCGATCCGGCCTCCTTCAGCGATCCGGTCGAGCGCGCCAGCGCCGAGAAAGCGCTGGCCTATATGGGCCTGCAGCCGGGCGTGCCGCTGACCGACGTCGCTATCGACAAAGTGTTTATCGGCTCCTGCACCAACTCGCGCATTGAAGATCTGCGCGCGGCGGCGGAAATTGCCAAAGGCCGTAAAGTGGCGCCCGGCGTTCAGGCGCTGGTGGTCCCCGGATCCGGCCCGGTGAAGGCCCAGGCGGAAGCCGAAGGTCTGGATAAGATTTTCATCGACGCCGGCTTCGAGTGGCGCCTGCCGGGCTGCTCCATGTGCCTGGCGATGAACAACGACCGCCTGAATCCCGGCGAGCGCTGCGCCTCCACCAGCAACCGCAACTTCGAAGGTCGCCAGGGCCGCGGCGGCCGCACGCATCTGGTGAGCCCGGCGATGGCCGCCGCCGCCGCCGTTACCGGCCGCTTCGCCGACATTCGTGGTCTGAAATAAGGAGACAATCATGGCAGAGAAATATACCCAGCACGCGGGCGTGGTTGTCCCTCTGGATGCGGCGAACGTCGATACCGACGCCATTATCCCCAAGCAGTTCCTGCAGAAGGTCACCCGCACCGGCTTCGGCGTGCACCTGTTTAACGACTGGCGCTACCTCGATGACAAGGGCGAACAGCCGAATCCTGACTTCGTGCTCAACTTCCCGGAGTACAAAGGCGCCTCTATCCTGCTGGCCCGCGAAAACTTCGGCTGCGGCTCCTCGCGCGAACACGCGCCGTGGGCGCTGACCGACTACGGTATCAAAACGGTCATCGCCCCGAGCTTCGCCGATATTTTCTACGGCAACAGCTTCAACAACCAGCTGCTGCCGGTGACCCTCAGCGACGAGCAGGTTGATGAGCTGTTTGCGCTGGTGAAGGCGAACCCGGGCATGACGTTTGAGGTGGATCTGGAAGCAGAGGTGGTTAAAGCGGGTGAGAAAACCTATCCGTTTAAAATCGACGCCTTCCGCCGCCACTGCATGCTCAACGGCCTGGACAGCATCGGCCTGACCCTGCAGCACGAAGCGGCGATTGCCGACTACGAAAACAGGCAGCCGGCGTTTATGGGCTGATTGGCCGCGCCGGGCGCTTTGCCCGGCGCATCAGATATCCTTCACTCTTGCGGTTATCGCCAGCGCCAGCACAGAGATCGCCGCAATCACCCAGTACACCTGCGCATGGCCCGCGCTTTGCGAGACCGCCCCCTGAATGACCCCCGCGAGGATCACCCCGGTTGAGATGCTGTTGGTGAACAGCGTGGTCGCCGCGCCCGCCCTGCCGGGCATCAGATCCTGAAACCACAGCATGCCTATCCCGGCGACAATCCCGATAAATACCGCATTGAACAGCTGCAGCGCCAGCAGCGCCTCACGGGAGTGGAACAGAATCAGTCCGGCGTAAAACAGCACGCCCGCCGCCACGGCGGTCACCATCATGCGCCGCTTGCCGACGCGCTTCACCAGGTAACCTGCGAGGATCATCGCCGGGATCTCAAGCCCGGCGGCAGTGCCCATCAGCAGCCCGGCAAGCCGCTCCGGCAGACCGAGATCGCTGGTGATCCACAGCGGCATATCAATGATGTACATGGTGTTGCAGGTCCACATCAGCACCGAAGCAACAAACAGCATCCTGACGTTGCTGTCCCGCCAGCCGCTGACCCCGGTCACCGCCACGTCGGCGGCCTGTTCAACGCGGGGAACCGAGGGCAGCGCCAGCGCAATGAGCAGCAGGCTGAGGGCAAAAATCCCGGCGGCAATCGAGAACATCACCGTAAAGCCGTAGTTGAGCGCCAGCATAAAAGCCAGCGGCGGACCGATAACCCACGCCAGCGACAGCTGGGCGCGCATCACCGAGCTGAACATCACCACCTCGCGCGCGGAGCTGTCGGCATACTCACGGGCCAGGGCGAACAGCTGCGGCATCGCGGTACTGGCAAGGGCCGCCAGTAGCACGCCGCAGGTCACCAGGGTCAAATAGTGGCGATTGAAGGCGAACAGCAGCGCATTGGCCACCGCCATCAGGCAGCAGAACATAATCAGCCGCCGCCTGTCGCCCCGGCTGTCCGAGCGCTTTGCCAGCAGCAGGCTAATCACAATCCCGGCAATGGCGTTCACGGTGTAGAACAGTCCGACCCAGAAGGGCTGCGCGCCGACCTCGCGGCTCAGGAACAGGCTCAGCGTCGGCGCCTGCAGCGCGCCGGCCACGCCGACCATAAAAGCCACCAGCATAAAAGCCGCGTATACGCCGTTCAGGCGACGTCCCATTGTCATTAGCCAGAGCATGGTGATTCCTTTTCAGACACGAAAAAAAGCCAGCAGATAATCTTCCTGCTGGCGAATACTCAGTCACACATGATAAGGCAGGAGAACGCGTCTCCGCACTTCATCGAACATTATTATTGCTCTAATATGGGGAGTAATAAATTGCTGAGTTTTGCACAGGAGTTCCCCTTTTATGCCCTCATCCCGCCTGCAGCAGCAGTTCATCCGCCTGTGGCAGTGCTGCGACGGCCACTCCCAGGAAACGACGCTTAACGAGCTGGCGGCGCTGCTGAACTGCTCGCGCCGCCATATGCGCACGCTGCTGAATACTATGGAGGCGCGGGGCTGGCTTACCTGGCAGGCGGAGTCCGGCCGCGGCAAGCGCTCGCACCTCACCTTCCTCTACACCGGGCTGGCGCTGCAGCAGCAGCGGGCGGAAGATCTGCTGGAGCAGGACCGCATCGACCAGCTGGTGCAGCTGGTCGGCGACAAGGGCGCGGTGCGCCAGATGCTGGTCTCCCACCTCGGGCGCAGCTTCCGCCAGGGGCGGCATATCCTGCGGGTGCTCTACTACCGCCCGATGCGCAACCTGCTTCCCGGCACGCCGCTGCGCCGCTCGGAAACCCACATCGCCCGCCAGATCTTCAGCGCCCTGACCCGCATAAATGAGGAAAACGGGGAAGCGGAAGCCGATATCGCCCACCACTGGCAGCAGATAAGCGATCTGCACTGGCGGTTCTATATCCGCCCCGGGATCCACTTTCACCACGGCCGCGAACTGGAGATGGAGGACGTTATCCACTCCCTGACCCGGATCCGTACCCTGCCGCTTTACGATCACATCGCCAGTATCGTGTCGCCCACGCCCTGGACGCTGGATATCCACCTCTCGCGCCCAGACCGCTGGCTGCCGTGGCTGATGGGACACATTCCGGCAATGGTGCTGCCGAAAGAGTGGGAAACCCTCGGCAACTTTGCCAGCATGCCGGTCGGCACCGGCCCCTACGCGGTAGTGCGCAATAATGAGAACCAGCTCAAAATCCGCGCCTTCGACGACTTCTTCGGCTACCGGGCGCTGATCGACGAGGTCAACGTCTGGGTGCTGCCGGAAATCAGCGATGAAGTCAGCTGCGGCCTGACGCTGGAGGGCTCCACCGAAGGTGAAAAAGCGGTTGAAAGCCGCCTGGAGGAGGGCTGCTACTACCTGCTGTTTGACGCCCGCAGCGCCAGGGGGCGCCATCGCGAGGTGCGCCAGTGGGTCAGCCACGTGCTTTCGCCCAGCAACCTGCTGTATCACGCCGATCCGCAGTATCAGGGCTACTGGTTCCCCGCCTACGGTCTGCTGCCGCGCTGGCACCACGCCCGCAGCGCGGCGCCAGGTCCGAAGCCCGCCGGCCTCGAGTCCCTGACCATCACCTACTATCGCGAGCACCTCGAGCACAAAAACATTGCGATGATTATGCAGCGGCTGCTGGCCGCGCATCACGTGACTCTTGAGATCCGCGAAGTGGAGTACGCCGATTGGCACCAGGGCGAGGCCAGCAGCGATATGTGGCTCAACAGCGCCAACTTCACCCTGCCGCTGGAGTTCTCGCTGTTTGCCCATCTCTCCGAGGTGCCGCTGATCCAGCGCTGCATCCCGCTGGACTGGCAGGCGGCGACCGCCCGCTGGCAGGCCGGTGAGATGCCGCTGGCCGCCTGGTGCCAGCAGCTGATGAGCGAACAGGCTATCGTACCGCTGATCCACCACTGGCTGATGATCCAGGGCCAGCGCAGTATGCGCGGCCTGCGGATGAATACCCTCGGCTGGTTTGACTTCAAGTCGGCGTGGTTTGCGCCGCCGGACCCATAAGACTTTCTGCGACCGCACAAAATCATTACAATAGCGCGTTCTCAACGGGGTGCCTGACATACGCAACGTCATTCGGATAGAAAGCGTGCGCGTACAAGCTGAGAGATACCCGTCGAACCTGATCCGGATAACGCCGGCGAAGGGATTTGAGGCCCGCTCAAAGTCCTTTGCCACCTATATGACTGAGGTGCAAAGTGTTCAAAAAACTGCTGCCGCTGCTGGCGCTTGTCAGCTTTTCCGCCCTGGCCAAGCCGGTGCTGACCGTCTACACCTACGACTCCTTTTCCGCCGACTGGGGCCCCGGCCCGGCGGTCAAAAAAACCTTTGAGGCCGACTGCGGCTGCGAGCTGAAGTACGTGGCGCTGGAGGACGGCGTTTCGCTGCTCAATCGCCTGCGGATGGAAGGGAAAAACAGCAAGGCCGACGTGGTGCTGGGGCTGGATAACAATCTGCTGCAGGCGGCGCAGCAAACCGGGCTGTTTGCCAAAAGCGGCGTAAACACGGACGGGCTAAACGTGCCCGGCGGCTGGCATAGCGATACCTTTGTTCCCTTCGATTACGGCTACTTCGCCTTTGTCTACGACAAAAACAGGCTGAAAAATCCGCCCGCCAGCCTGAAAGAGCTGGTTGAGAGTCCGACCAAATGGCGGGTTATCTATGAAGATCCGCGCACCAGCACCCCGGGCCTCGGCCTGCTGCTGTGGATGCAAAAAGTCTACGGCGATAAGGCGCCCGACGCTTGGCAGAAGCTGGCGGCCAAAACGGTCACCGTCACCAAAGGCTGGAGCGAAGCCTACGGCCTGTTCCTCAAGGGTGAAGGCGATCTGGTCCTCAGCTATACCACCTCCCCGGCCTACCACATTATTGAAGAGAAAAAAGACAACTACGCCGCGGCCAGTTTTGCCGAGGGCCACTATCTGCAGGTAGAGGTTGCCGCCCGCACCGCCGCCGGCAAACAGCCGGAACTGGCGCAGAAGTTCCTCAACTTTATGGTCAGCCCGGCGTTCCAGAAGGCGATCCCCACCGGCAACTGGATGTATCCGGTCACCGGGGTGGCGCTGCCCGACGGCTTTAGCGGCCTGGTCAAACCCGCCGCTCCGCTTGCGTACAGTGCGCAAGAGGTCGCGGAAAACCGACAGAACTGGATCCGCCAGTGGCAGCGCGCGGTCAGCCGCTGATCGCCGGCTGGCTGGCGCCGGGGCTGGCGGTTGCCGCGCTGACGCTCGGCGTCGCGCTGGCGGCAATGCTGGCCCTGCTGCTCAACGCTCCGGCCTGCGGCTGGGGCGGCTTTCTGCAGGACAGCTACCTGTGGCACGTGGTGCGCTTCTCCTTCTGGCAGGCGCTGCTTTCCGCCCTCCTGTCGGTGGTTCCGGCGATGTTCCTCGCCCGCGCCCTCTATCGCCGTCGCTTCCCCGGCCGCGGCGCGCTGCTGCGCCTGTGCGCCATGACCCTGATCCTGCCGGTGCTGGTGGCGGTATTTGGCATCCTCAGCGTCTACGGCCACCAGGGCTGGCTGGCGCAGCTGTTTCGCGCGCTCGGCCTGCGCTGGACCTTCTCGCCCTACGGCCTGCAGGGCATCCTGCTGGCGCATCTGTTCTTTAATATGCCGATGGCCACCCGCCTGCTGCTGCAGGCGCTGGAGCAGATCCCCGCCGAACAGCGCCAGCTGGCGGCCCAGCTCGGGATGCGCGGCGCCACCTTCTTCCGCTTCGTCGAATGGCCGTGGATGCGGCGCCAGCTGCCGGCCATTGCGGCGCTGATCTTCATGCTCTGCTTCGCCAGCTTCGCCACCGTGCTGGCGCTGGGCGGCGGCCCGCAGGCGACCACCGTCGAGCTTGCCATCTACCAGGCGCTTAACTTTGATTACGATCCCGGCCGGGCGGCAATGCTGGCGCTGGTGCAGATGGCCTGCTGCCTGGGGCTGATGCTGCTCAGCCAGCGCCTGGGCAGGGCCATCTCTCCGGGAACCACCCAGGGCAGCGGCTGGCGTAACCCGGAGGATCGGCTGCACAGCCGGATAGCCGATACTCTGCTGATCGTCCTGCTGCTGGCCCTGATGCTGCCCCCGCTGCTGGCGGTGGTCGCCGACGGCCTCAACCGCCACCTGCCGCAGGTGCTGGCCCAGCCGGTGCTGTGGCAGGCGGCGTGGACCTCGCTGCGCATCGCCATCGCCGCGGGCGCGCTCAGCGTGGCGCTGACCGTGATGCTGCTGTGGAGCAGCCGCGAGCTGTACCTCAGAAAGCTGCCGCTGGCGGGCCAGGGGCTGGAGCTGTGCGGTATGCTGATCCTCGCCATGCCGGGTATCGTGCTGGCCACCGGCTTCTTCCTGCTGCTGAACGATACCGTCGGCCTGCCCGCTTCCGCCGACGGGATCGTCATTTTTACCAATGCGCTGATGGCGGTACCTTACGCGCTGAAGGTGCTGGAAACACCGATGCGCGATGCCGCTTCGCGCTACGGCCAGCTGTGCGCGTCGCTGGGCGTGCGGGGCCTCAACCGCCTGCGCATCGTCGAGCTGCGGGCGCTGCGCCGGCCGCTGGCGCAGGCGCTGGCCTTTGCCTGCGTGCTCTCCGTCGGCGATTTCGGCGTGGTGGCGCTGTTCGGCAACGACGACTTCCGCACTCTGCCGTTCTACCTTTACCAGCAGATTGGCGCCTACCGCAGCGACGACGGAGCGGTCACCGCCCTGCTGCTGCTGCTGCTCTGCTTCCTGCTGTTCACCGTGATTGAAAAACTGGCGGGCCGCCGTGCTAAAACTGAATGATGTGACCTGGCTGTACGAGCATCTGCCGATGCGCTTTACCTTCTCCGCCGACCGCGGCGAGCAGATCGCCGTGCTCGGCCCCAGCGGCGCGGGGAAAAGCACCCTGCTAAGCCTGATCGCCGGCTTCAATACGCCGGTCAGCGGCACGCTGACCATTAACGGCGAGCCGCACGCCGACACGCCGCCGTCCCGACGACCGGTATCGATGCTGTTTCAGGAAAACAATCTGTTCAGCCACCTGACTATTCGCCAGAACATCGGCCTCGGCATGCATCCGGGGCTGAAGCTCAGCGGCGAGCAGCGCGATCGGCTGGCGGCGATCGCCGCCCGGATGGGCATCGGTGATTTACTGGACCGGCTGCCGGAGGCGCTGTCGGGCGGGCAGCGGCAGCGCGCGGCGCTGGCGCGCTGTCTGGTGCGCCGGCAGCCGGTGCTGCTGCTGGATGAGCCCTTCTCGGCGCTCGATCCGGCGCTGCGTCAGGAGATGCTGACCCTGGTGAGCGACATCAGTCGCGATCAGCAGCTGACGCTGCTGATGGTCTCCCACAGCGTCGAGGATGCGCTGCAGATAGCCCCGCGTTCGCTGGTGGTTGCCGAAGGGCGCATCGTCTGGGACGGCGCGACCCGGGAACTGCTCAGCGGCAGAACCAGCGCCTCGCGCCTGCTGGGGATCGCCGCCGCTAGCGGCTGACCACCTTCGTCAGAATATCGAGATAGACCGGCATCAGCGGATGGCTGCAGGCGGCGTACAGCGCGACGACCGCCAGCACCGCCAGCACCGGCGTCAGCCACAGCAGCCGCGCGCGCGGCACCCAGCGCGATAGCCAGTCGCCTTCGGCCTTATTACGCCACAGCCGCCACGCGGCCCATACCGCCAGCCACAGCAGCAGCGCCGCGCCCAGCAGCAGCCACTTAAAGCCGCTGCTGCGTTCGTCGGAAGGAATGTCGATCGCCGCCCCGGCGAGAATGCCCGGCAGGAAGTAGACCGGCGGCCAGAAAATGCAGCCAATAATATTGGGCGGAATGAATTTCGCCAGCGGCAGGTTGAGCATCCCGGCCACCATCGGGATCAGCGGCCGCGTCGGCCCGACGAAGCGGCCAATCAGCACCGTGACCATGCTGTGCTGGTGCAGGGCGTGCTCGGTTTTATCGAGCAGGGCCTTGTTCTTCTTCATAAACGACCAGCGGTGCAGCGGCTTTTTAAAGCGCCAGCCGAGCCAGAAGGAGATCCAGTCTCCCAGCAGGCAGCCGATAATCCCCGCCAGCCACGCCTGCCAGAAGTTGACCTCGCCGCTGCCGATAAGCGCCCCCAGGCCGGTCATCAGCACCGCGCCGGGCAGAATCAGCCCGACCAGCGCCAGCGATTCCAGAAAGGCCACCAGCGCGACGGCAAACAGCGCGTAGGCCGCCGACTGGGTAATAAAATGTTGCAGGAATGCTTCCATAGGAGATCCGCCAGAAAACCGAACCAGCGATTTTCCAGCCCGGCGCGGGCTTCGTCAAGCCAACAATTGTCTGCGCCGTTTACATATTGGTAACGCCCGCGCGGAACTCGCTCGGGCTGGCACCGGTACACTTCTTGAAGACCCGCGAAAAGTAGAGCTGATCCTCGAAGCCAACGTTGCGCCCGACGCTGGCGATCGGCATCCGGGTGGTGCTCAGCAGCAGCTTCGCCTGGCTGATGCGCTGATCTTCCCGCCAGCTCAGCACGCTGACGCCGAGCTGCTGGCGGAACAGGTGCGACAGCCTTGAGGGCGAGAGGCAGACGTGGCGGGCGACGCTGGCGATATCAAACTCGCTGTCCGCCAGCCGGTCGCTGATGTACTGGCAGGCATCGCGCACGCGGTTATCCAGCGGCGGATGCAGGGAGGCATTGATAGCCTCGACCCGGCGCAGCAGCAGCTGCTCCAGCAGGTTGATGGCCAGCAGCTCTGAATAGCGCCCGGTGCCCTGCCCGGCGTCGATGATCTGCCCCAGCAGGTCGGCAAAGCGCGGCTGGTCTTTTTCCTCCGGGCGGTAAAAGCCGGTGCGGGCAAACAGGCTCGGCCAGTTGAGCCACTCCTGCCAGTAGGCGCGGGGGCGAAAGTAGACCCACTGGTGGTGCCACTCCCGGGACTCGGGGTGGCGGCCGTAGTGGTGAATCTCACCCGGCGGGAAGAGCAGCATATCGCCGGGGCGGCAGATAAACTGCTGGTCGTGGTTCTTAATCACCCCCTCGCCGCGCACCGTCAGATTGAGAATATAGCCCTTCATCCCCAGCGGACGGTCAATATAGAAATCGAGATAACCGTCGGCTTCAATGGGCGTCAGCCCCGCCACCAGATGGGCGTTAAAAGAGTAGCCGGGTAACAGCGGATCGTTCTGGATTTCAGCCATCGCCATAGTGCGCACCGCCTGCAGATATAGGGAGTATTTGTCCATATTGCCAGCCGCCGGGGAAAGGCAAAAATAGCCTGTGTGATTATTTGCACGGCGTCACACTTTGAGGCGCCATAGCATTATTGTCCATAAGATTAGCGCTACACGCCTGACGCTTTTTGCCGCCAGTCTCTACTGTTTCTCCAGAGCAAAAATCTTCAGGAGAAACACGATGGCAATAGCAATTGGCCTCGATTTTGGCAGCGATTCCGTGCGGGCGCTGGCGGTAGAGTCCGCAACCGGCAGGGAAATCGCCACCCGCGTCGAGTGGTATCCACGCTGGCGGGAGGGCCGCTACTGCGAAGCCGCCAACAACCGCTTCCGCCACCATCCGCTGGACTACATCGAGTCGATGGAGACAGCGCTCAGGGCGGTGCTGGATGATTTAGGCCCGCGCCGCGCCGAAGTGGTCGGTATCGGCGTCGACAGCACCGGCTCCACCCCCGCGCCAGTCGACGCCGACGGCAACGTGCTGGCGCTGCGCCCGGAGTTTGCCGATAACCCCAACGCCATGTTCGTGCTGTGGAAAGATCACACTGCCGTCGAAGAGGCCGAAGCCATCACCCGCCTCTGCCACCGGCCGGGCGGCGTCGATTACTCCCGCTATATCGGCGGCATTTACTCCAGCGAGTGGTTCTGGGCCAAAATCCTCCACGTCACCCGCGCCGATACGCAGGTGGCGCAGGCGGCCGCCTCGTGGATTGAGCTATGCGACTGGGTGCCCGCCCTGCTCTCCGGCACCACGCGCCCGCAGAATATCCGCCGGGGCCGCTGCAGCGCCGGGCACAAATCCCTCTGGCATGAGAGCTGGGGCGGACTGCCGCCGGCCAGTTTCTTTGACCAGCTCGACCCGATTCTCAACCAGCACCTCGACTACCCGCTGTTCACCGACACCTGGACCGCCGACGCCGCGGTCGGCACCCTGACCGCCGAATGGGCGCAGCGCCTCAATCTGCCGCAGAGCGTGGTGATTTCCGGCGGCGCCTTCGACTGCCACATGGGCGCCGTCGGCGCCGGCGCGCAGCCCAATGCGCTGGTGAAGGTAATAGGCACCTCGACCTGCGACATTCTGGTGGCCGATAAAGAGAGCGTCGGCGACCGCGCGGTGCAGGGGATCTGCGGCCAGGTGGACGGCAGCGTCACGCCGGGCTTTATCGGCATGGAGGCCGGGCAGTCGGCGTTTGGCGATATCTACGCCTGGTTCGGCCGCGTGCTCGGCTGGCCGCTGGAGCAGCTGGCGGCGCAGCATCCGGAGCTGAAGGCGCAGATCGACGCCAGCCGCAGGGATCTGCTGCCGATGCTCACCGAGGCCTGGGCGAAAAACCCGAGCCTGGAGCACCTGCCGGTGGTCCTCGACTGGTTTAACGGCCGCCGCACGCCGAATGCCAACCAGCGCCTGAAAGGCGTCATTACCGACCTCAATCTGGCGACCGACGCACCGGCGCTGTTTGGCGGCCTGGTGGCGGCCACCGCCTTCGGCGCCCGCGCCATTATGGAGTGCTTCACCGACCAGGGCATTCCGGTCAATAACGTGATGGCGCTGGGCGGCATCGCCCGCAAAAACCCGGTGATCATGCAGGCCTGCTGCGACGTGCTGAACCGTCCGCTGCAGATTGTCGCCTCCGATCAGTGCTGCGCCCTCGGCGCCGCTATCTTTGCCGCGGTGGCGGCAGGGGTGCATCAGGATGTACCCGCCGCGCAGCAGAAAATGGCCAGCCGGGTTGAAAAAACGCTCCAGCCTCGCCCGGCGCAGGCCCGGCGTTTCGAACAGCTCTATCAGCGCTATCGCCAGTGGGCAACCAGCGCCGAGCGCCACTATCTCCCTTCCTCAGCACCGGCAGAAAGTCAGTCGGCGCAGGCAGCTCTGTCCCATTAAGGAATAAAACATGACGATTTTCGATAACTATGAAGTGTGGTTTGTGATTGGCAGCCAGCACCTGTACGGCCCGGAAACCCTGCGTCAGGTCACTCAGCACGCCGAGCACGTGGTCAATGCCATGAACGCCGAGGCGAAGCTGCCCTGCAAACTGGTGCTCAAGCCGCTCGGCACCACGCCTGACGAGATAACCCACATCTGCCGCGACGCCAACCACGACGAGAAGTGCGCCGGGATGGTGGTCTGGCTGCACACCTTCTCGCCGGCCAAAATGTGGATCAACGGCCTGACTATCCTCAACAAGCCGCTGCTGCAGTTCCACACCCAGTTCAATGCCGCCCTGCCGTGGGACAGCATTGATATGGACTTTATGAACCTCAACCAGACCGCCCACGGCGGCCGCGAGTTCGGCTTTATCGGCGCCAGAATGCGCCTGCAGCATAGCGTGGTCACCGGCCACTGGCAGGACAAGCACGCGCAGGAGCGTATCGGCAGCTGGATGCGCCAGGCCGTTTCTAAGCAGGATACCCGCCACCTGAAAGTCGCCCGCTTCGGCGACAACATGCGCGAAGTGGCGGTTACCGACGGCGATAAAGTGGCGGCGCAGATCAAGTTCGGTTTTTCGGTGAATACCTGGGCAGTCGGCGATCTGGTGCAGGTGGTTAACGAGGTAAGCACCGGCGATATCAACGCCCTGGTGGACGAATATGAAAGCAGCTACCGCCTGAGCGCGGCGGCGCAGATCGGCGGTGACAAGCGTCAGAACGTGCTGGACGCGGCGCGTATTGAGCTGGGCATGAAGCGCTTCCTGCAGGAGGGCGGCTTCCATGCTTTTACCACGACATTTGAAGATCTTCACGGCCTCAAGCAGCTGCCCGGTCTCGCCGTGCAGCGTCTGATGCAGCAGGGCTACGGCTTTGCCGGTGAAGGCGACTGGAAAACCGCCGCCCTGCTACGCATCATGAAAGTGATGTCAACCGGTCTGCGGGGCGGCACCTCCTTTATGGAGGATTACACCTACCACTTTGACGGCGGTAACGATCTGGTGCTGGGCTCCCACATGCTGGAAGTTTGCCCGAGCATCGCCACCGCGGAGAAGCCGCTGCTCGACGTCCAGCACCTCGGCATCGGCGGCAAGGCCGATCCGGCGCGCCTGATCTTTGATACCCAGGCCGGCCCGGCGATCGTCGCCAGCCTGATCGATCTGGGCGATCGCTATCGCCTGCTGGTCAACACCATTGAAACCGTACCGACGCCGCACCGCCTGCCGAAGCTGCCGGTGGCTAACGCCCTGTGGAAAGCGCATCCGGATCTTCACACCGCCTCCGAGGCGTGGATCCTCGCCGGCGGCGCGCACCACACCGTCTTCAGCCACGCCCTGACGCTGGAGGATATGCGCCAGTTCGCCGAGCTGCACGATATCGAACTGACGGTCATTGACCAGGATACCCGCCTGCCGGCGTTTAAAGACGCGCTGCGCTGGAACGAGGTCTATTTCGGTTCCAAACGCTAATCTGTTCAGCCCCGGATGCGTCGCCCCCGGCGCATCCGGATGAGGTAACTGCATGTATCAAAAACTCAAACAGCAGGTACTGGAGGCGAATCTCCAGCTGCCGCAGCACAATCTGGTCACCCTGACCTGGGGCAACGTCAGCGCCGTGGACCGCGCGCGCGGCGTACTGGTCATCAAACCCTCTGGCGTCGATTACGGCGTCATGACCGCCGATGATATGGTGGTGGTCAGCCTGGAAACCGGCGAGGTGGTGGAAGGCAGCAAAAAGCCCTCCTCCGATACGCCGACCCACCGCCTGCTCTACCGGGCGTTTCCGTCCATCGGAGGCATCGTCCATACCCACTCGCGCCACGCGACCATCTGGGCGCAGGCGGGACAGCCCATTCCGGCCACCGGCACCACCCACGCCGACTACTTCTACGGCAGCATTCCCTGCACCCGCAAAATGACCGACGCCGAGATCAACGGCGAGTACGAGTGGGACACCGGCAAAGTGATCGTCGAAACCTTTGAAAAACAGGGCATTGACGCAGCGCAGATGCCGGGCGTGCTGGTGCACTCCCACGGCCCCTTCGCCTGGGGGAAAAATGCCGAAGACGCGGTACACAACGCCATTGTGCTGGAGGAGATCGCCTATATGGGCATCTTCTGCCGCCAGCTGGCGCCGCAGCTGCCGGAGATGCAGCAGACGCTGCTGGACAAGCACTACCTGCGCAAGCACGGAGCGAAAGCCTACTACGGCCAGTAATACCTGTATAAAATCACAGCATGGCGCCGCCATTCGGGTTATACTCACTTCCTGTTTATTGTTTGAGTGGCGCGCGTGATCCAGCAACGACAAGGCTTTCTCTTAACCCGCCACTGGCGTGACGGCCGGCAGGGCACCGAGGTCACCTTCTGGCTGGCCACCGACGACGGGCCGCTGAAGGTGACCCTGCCGCCCCAGGAGTCGGTGGCCTTTATCCCCGAAGCCCAGCGCGCGCAGGCTGAACGGCTTCTCGTCGGCGAACGCGACGCCCGCCTCGCGCCGCTGGCGCTGCGGGACTTTCACCGCCGCCCGGTGTTTGGCCTCTACTGCCGCTCGCACCGCCAGCTGATGCGCCTCGAGAAGCTGCTGCGCGAAGGCGGCGTCACCGTCTATGAAGCCGACGTGCGCCCGCCGGAGCGCTACCTGATGGAGCGCTTTATCACTGCCCCGGTGCGGGTAGAAGGCGAGCCGCGCGCCGGCGCGCTGGTCAACGCCCGGCTAAAGCCCGCCCCCGATTACCGCCCGCCGCTGAAGTGGGTATCGCTGGATATCGAAACCACCCGCCGGGGCGAACTCTACTGCATCGGCCTTGAGGGCTGCGGTCAGCGGGTTGTCTATATGCTCGGCCCGGAAAACGGCGACGCCAGCGGGCTGGACTTCCGGCTGGAGTACGTCGCCAGCCGCCCGCTGCTGCTGGAAAGGCTCAACGCCTGGTTTGCCGAGCACGATCCGGATCTGGTCATCGGCTGGAACCTGGTGCAGTTCGACCTTAAAGTGCTGCAGAAGCACGCCGAGCGCTACCGCATTCCGCTGACCCTCGGGCGCGGCGGCGCGGAGATGGAGTGGCGCGAGCACGGCTTTAAAAACGGCGTCTTCTTCGCCCAGGCCGAAGGCCGGCTGATTATCGACGGCATTGAGGCGCTGAAGTCCGCCTTCTGGAATTTCCCCTCCTTCTCGCTGGAGGCCGTCGCCCGCGAGCTGCTGAGGGAAGGTAAATCCATCGACAATCCGTGGGACCGGATGGACGAAATTGACCGCCGCTTCGCCGAAGATAAGCCCGCACTCGCTACCTATAACCTCAAGGACTGTGAGCTGGTCACGCGCATCTTCCACAAAACCGAGATCGTGCCCTTCCTGCTGGAGCGCGCCACGGTCAACGGCCTGCCCGCCGACCGCCACGGCGGCTCGGTGGCCGCCTTCAGCCACCTCTATTTTCCGCGTATGCACCGGCTCGGCTACGTGGCACCCAACCTCGGCGAGGTGCCGCCGCAGGCCAGCCCCGGCGGCTACGTCATGGACTCCCGGCCCGGACTATACGACTCGGTGCTGGTGCTGGACTACAAGAGCCTCTATCCGTCGATTATCCGCACCTTCCTGATCGATCCGGTCGGGCTGGTGGAGGGCATGGCGCAGCCGGACGCGCAGCACAGTACCGAAGGCTTCCTCGACGCGTGGTTCTCGCGGGAGAAGCACTGCCTGCCGCAGATCGTCAGCCAGATCTGGCACGGCCGCGATGACGCCAAGGCCCGCGGCAACAAGCCGCTCTCCCAGGCGCTGAAGATCATCATGAACGCCTTCTACGGCGTGCTGGGCACCAGCGCCTGCCGCTTCTTCGATCCCCGGCTGGCCTCGTCGATCACCATGCGCGGCCACGCGATCATGCGCCAGACCAGAGCGCTGATCGAGGCGCAGGGCTACGACGTCATTTACGGCGATACCGACTCGACCTTCGTCTGGCTGAAGCGCGCACGCGGTGAGGAAGAAGCTGCGGCGATCGGCCGCGAACTGGTCGATTTCGTTAACGGCTGGTGGCGCAGCGCGCTGGAGCAGGAGGGCCTCACCAGCGCCCTGGAGCTGGAGTACGAAACCCACTTCTGCCGCTTCCTGATGCCGACCATTCGCGGCGCCGACACCGGCAGCAAAAAGCGCTACGCCGGCATGATCCAGCGTGAAGACGAGCAGCAGATGGTGTTCAAGGGGCTGGAGACGGTGCGCACCGACTGGACGCCGCTGGCCCAGCAATTTCAGCAGGAGCTTTACCGGCGTATATTCTGCCGCGAGCCGTACAAGGCGTTTATCCGCGACACCATCGACAGGCTGATGGCGGGCGAGCTGGACGACCGGCTGGTGTACCGCAAGCAGCTGCGGCGCCCGCTGGCGGAGTACCAGCGCAACGTGCCGCCCCACGTGCGCGCCGCAAGGCTTGCCGACGAGCATAACGCCAGGCTCGGGCGGCCCCTGCAGTACCAGTCCCGGGGCAGCATCAAATATGTCTGGACCCTCGCCGGGCCTGAACCGGCGAGCTACCAGCAGTCGCCGCTGGACTATGAACACTACCTGAGCAAACAGCTTGAGCCGGTGGCGGAAGGAATTTTACCTTTTGTTAACGATGATTTTGCTACAATACTCACGGGGCAACTGGGGCTATTTTGACGCGTGACGAATCCGATAGCATCCAGTACCATAGCGCCCTTTCCAAATTCCTGGACCCAATTTTTGCCCACCGTAACTGAGGTTACGGGGCGCAATCTTTGCCTGCAATTCAAGATATAGAGCCCAAATTATATGCCTTTTACACTTGGTCAACGCTGGATCAGCGATACAGAAAGCGAACTGGGATTAGGGACGGTGGTTGCGCTGGACGCGCGGATGGTAACCCTGCTCTTCCCGGCTACCGGAGAAAACCGACTGTACGCCCGCAATGATTCCCCAATCACCCGCGTGATGTTCAATCCGGGCGATGTCATCACCAGCCACGAAGGCTGGCAGCTGCGCGTTGATGAGGTAAAAGAAGAGAATGGCCTGCTGGCCTATACCGGCACCCGGCTCGACAGCGACGAGGCCGGCGTTACCCTGCGCGAAGTGCTGCTCGACAGCAAGCTGGTGTTCAGCAAGCCGCAGGACCGCCTGTTCGCCGGGCAGATTGACCGCATGGACCGCTTCGCGCTGCGCTACCGCGCCCGCAAATACCAGAGCGAACAGTACCGGATGCCGTGGAGCGGCCTGCGCGGCCAGCGCACCAGCCTGATCCCGCATCAGCTGAATATCGCCCACGACGTTGGCCGCCGCCACGCGCCGCGCGTGCTGCTGGCGGACGAAGTGGGCCTCGGTAAGACCATTGAAGCCGGGATGATCCTGCACCAGCAGCTGCTTTCCGGCGCCGCCGAGCGCGTGCTGGTGATCGTCCCGGAAACTCTCCAGCACCAGTGGCTGGTCGAGATGCTGCGCCGCTTCAACCTGCGCTTCGCCCTGTTTGACGACGAGCGCTACGCCGAAGCTCAGCACGATGCGACCAACCCGTTTGAAACCGAGCAGCTGATTATCTGCTCGCTGGACTTCGTGCGCCGCAGCAAACAGCGTCTGGAGCACCTGTGCGACGCCGAGTGGGACATTATGGTGGTGGACGAAGCCCACCACCTGGTGTGGAGTGAAGAAGCCCCGAGCCGCGAGTATCAGGCTATCGAACAGCTGGCCGAACGCGTACCGGGCGTGCTGCTGCTCACCGCCACCCCGGAACAGCTGGGGATGGAGAGCCACTTCGCCCGCCTGCGCCTGCTGGACCCGAGCCGCTTCCATGATTTTGCCCAGTTTGTCGAAGAGCAGCAGAACTACCGCCCGGTGGCCGACGCCGTTTCCCTGCTGCTGAGCGGCGACAGGCTCAACAACGACCAGCTGAACGCCCTGAGCGAGCTGATTGGCGAACAGGATATCGAGCCGCTGCTGCAGACCGCCAACAGCGACCGCGACGGCGCCGAAAGCGCCCGTCAGGAGCTGATTTCGATGCTGATGGACCGCCACGGCACCAGCCGGGTGCTGTTCCGCAACACCCGCAACGGCGTCAAAGGCTTCCCGCAGCGCGAGCTGCACACCATTAAGCTGCCGCTGCCGACACAGTATCAGACCGCAATTAAGGTCTCCGGCATTATGGGCGCGCGCAAAACTGCCGAAGAGCGCGCCCGCGATATGCTCTATCCGGAGCAGATCTATCAGGAGTTTGAAGGCGATACCGGCACCTGGTGGAACTTCGACCCGCGCGTCGAGTGGCTGATGGGCTATCTTACCAGCCACCGTTCGCAGAAGGTGCTGGTGATCTGCGCTAAAGCCGCCACCGCTCTGCAGCTGGAGCAGGTGCTGCGCGAGCGCGAGGGCATCCGCGCGGCGGTGTTCCACGAAGGGATGTCGATTATCGAACGCGACCGCGCCGCGGCGTGGTTTGCCGAAGAGGACACGGGCGCCCAGGTGCTGCTGTGCTCTGAAATCGGCTCCGAAGGCCGCAACTTCCAGTTCGCCAGCCAGCTGGTGATGTTCGATCTGCCGTTCAACCCGGACCTGCTGGAGCAGCGCATCGGCCGCCTCGACCGCATCGGCCAGGCCCACGATATTCAGATCCACGTCCCGTACCTCGAAAAAACCGCCCAGTCAGTGCTGGTACGCTGGTTCCACGAAGGGCTGGACGCCTTCGAGCACACCTGCCCGACCGGCCGCGCGATATACGATAGCGTCCACGGGGAGCTGATTAACTATCTCGCCGCCCCGGAGAGCACCGATGGCTTTGACGAGCTCATTAAGCGCTGCCGCGAAGAGCACGACGCCCTCAAGGCGCAGCTGGAGCAGGGCCGCGACCGCCTGCTGGAGATCCACTCCAGCGGCGGCGCGAAGGGTCAGCAACTGGCGGAGAGCATCGAAGAGCAGGATGACGACACCGGTCTTATCAGCTTCGCCATGAACCTGTTCGATATCATCGGCATCAATCAGGACGACCGCGGCGATAACCTGATCGTGCTGACGCCGTCCGACCATATGCTGGTGCCGGACTTCCCGGGCCTGCCGGACGACGGCTGCACCGTCACCTTCGAGCGCGACGTGGCGCTCTCCCGCGAAGACGCCCAGTTCCTCACCTGGGAGCATCCGCTGATCCGCAACGGCCTGGATCTTATTCTCTCCGGCGATACCGGCAGCAGCACCATTTCCCTGCTGAAGAATAAGGCCCTGCCGGTCGGCACCCTGCTGCTGGAGCTGATTTACGTGGTTGAGGCCCAGGCGCCGAAGCAGCTGCAGCTGCACCGCTTCCTGCCGCCGACGCCGGTGCGTATGCTGGTCGATAAAACCGGCAATAACCTCGCCGGCCAGGTGGAGTTTGAGAGCTTTAACCGCCAGCTGAGCGCGGTCAACCGCCACACCGGCAGCAAGCTGGTCAACGCGGTGCAGCAGGACGTGCACGCGATCCTGCAGCAGGGCGAAGCGCAGGTGGAAAAAGCCGCCCAGGCGCTGATTGAGTCCGCCCGCCGCGAAGCCGACGAGAAGCTGAGCGCCGAGCTGGCGCGCCTTGAAGCGCTGAAGGCGGTGAACCCCAACATCCGCGACGACGAGCTGGAAGCGATCGAAAGCAACCGTCAGCAGGTGCTGGAGAGCCTCGCCCAGGCCGGCTGGCGGCTCGATGCGCTGCGCCTGATCGTCGTGACGCATCAGTAAGGGCGCGCCGATGATCATGCCGCCCTACCATCCGCCGCAGGATCCCTGGCTGGTGGTTCTCTACCAGGATGAGCACATCATGGTGGTGAACAAGCCGAGCGGCCTGCTCTCCGTGCCGGGCCGGCAGGAGGAGCACCGGGACAGCATCATGACCCGCATCCAGCGCGACTATCCGGCGGCGGAGTCGGTGCACCGCCTCGATATGGCCACCAGCGGTGTGATCGCGGTGGCGCTGACCAAGGCGGCGGAGCGGGAGCTCAAGCGCCAGTTTCGCGAACGCGAGCCGAAGAAGCAGTATCTGGCGCGGGTCTGGGGCCATCCGGCGCAGGAGAAGGGGCTGGTGGATCTGCCGCTGATCTGCGACTGGCCGAACCGGCCGAAGCAGAAGGTCTGCTTTGAGACCGGCAAACCGGCGCAGACGGAGTATGAGGTGCTGGAGTATGCGCCCGACAACACGGCGCGGGTGCTGCTAAAGCCGATCACCGGCCGCTCGCACCAGCTGCGGGTGCATATGCTGGCGCTGGGGCACCCGATCCTCGGCGACCGCTTCTACGCTACGCCGGAGGCGCTGGCGATGGCGCCGAGGCTGCTGCTGCACGCGCAGACGCTGACCATTACCCATCCGGCCTTTGGCAACAGCATGACCTTCCGGGCTCCCGCCGATTTTTAAGATAAAAAAAGCGCCATCTCGGCGCTTTTTTTTATTTAAAGCCTTTCTGCTCTTTTATCAGCTCGTAGGCGCTCTGGATCTCCTGCGCCTTCTGCTTCGCCATCTCCATCATCTCCGGCGGCAGACCTTTCGCCACCAGCTTATCGGGATGGTGCTCGCCCATCAGCTTGCGGTAGGCGCGCTTGATGGTGGTGGCATCGTCGGTGGGCTTCACGCCGAGCACGTTGCAGGCATCTTCCAGGGTCGGACCGCGCTGCGCCTGCTGCTGGTAGCCGCCGCCAGTGCCGGAGTACTGCTGGTAGCCGCCGCCGAACTGCGCGCCCCCCTGCATCATGCGCATAAACTGATCGAACTGGGCGCGGGAGATGCCGAGCTCGTCGCCAATCACGTACAGCACTTCACGCTCGTTAGGGTGGAGTTCGCCGTCGGCAAACGCCGCCTGCAGCTGAATTTCCAGAAACATCCTAATCAAATCGAAGCGGCCAAAGCAGACGCTGCGCAGCTGGCGCATCTTCTCGCGCAGAGGATAATTATCGGCCTTGCCAACGCGAAACGCCTGCTGCGCCGCGGTGCGGGAGTCGCCGTGGAGGTTCATGCGGTCCATCAGCACGTTGGCCACCTGAATATCAGCTTCCGTCACCCGCCCCTTCGATTTAGTCAGGTGACCCATGACTTCAAAGGTGGTGGCAAAAAACAGCGCCTGCCGCTCCTGCTGCCCCGCCGAAAAATTGAGCTTGCGCATCCGCGCCGTATCAAACATATGGCCGACGATAAGCCCAAGCAGCGCGCCCCAGAAGCCGCTGCCCATCATTAATGCTACCGCCACGCCAATCACTTTACCCCAATACTGCATAGACTCCCCAATCGCTCAAATCCACATGCCGCAGGCATCATATTGCGCCTTGAATAAAGGCGAGTTTTTAAACTATGACCTGTTGGTCATAGCAGGACATACACTATAATTTGCTTTATCATACTCGCCATTCGACACAGTACCTAACGCCACAAATTTAAAACGACCTTATTAACACTGGCGCGTTAACGATGAGTGCGTTAGTCTCTGACCGTTTGCATGCCGCGAAGCCACAGATGACGGAACAATAAATACAACGTATGAAAAAACGTATTCCCACCCTCCTGGCCACCATGATCGCCAGTGCCCTTTACAGTCAGGCTGGCGCTGCGGCCGACCTCGCATCGCAGTGTATGCTGGGGGTACCTAGCTATACCCGTCCTCAGGTAGAGGGTGACGCCAATAGCCTGCCTGTGACCATTAACGCCGATAACGCCAAGGGCGATTACCCCGACAATGCCGTCTTCACCGGCAACGTGGATATCGAGCAGGGTAACAGCCGTCTGAAGGCCGACGAAGTTCAGCTGCATCAGAAGCAGCCGCCGGGTCAGAGCGACCCGGTGCGAACCGTCGATGCGCTTGGCAACGTACACTATGATGACGATCAGGTGATCCTGCGTGGGCCGAAAGCCTGGTCGAATCTCAACACCAAAGACACCAACGTCTGGAGTGGCGACTATCAGATGGTAGATCGCCAGGGCCGCGGCACCGCCGACGTCATGAAGCAGCGCGGCGACAACCGCTATACCATCCTCGATAACGGCATGTTCACCTCCTGCCTGCCGGGCTCTAATACCTGGAGCGTGGTGGGTAGCGAAGTCATTCAGGACCGTCAGGAAGAGGTCGCGGAGATCTGGAACGCCCGCTTCAAGCTCGGCGCCGTACCGGTGTTCTACAGCCCGTACCTGCAGCTGCCGATCGGCAACAAGCGCCGCTCCGGCTTCCTGATCCCCAACGCGGGATTCGGCTCCGACGACGGCTTCTCGTTCAGCCTGCCGTACTACTGGAACATCGCCCCCAACTTCGATGCCACCATCACGCCGCACTACATGGCCAAGCGTGGCAACATCATGTGGGAGAACGAGTTCCGCTACCTGACTCACGCCGGCGCGGGCGTGGTCGAATTAGACTATATGCCGTCCGATAGCCAGCACAGCGACGACAGCGGCCACCGCTGGATGACCTACTGGAACCACTCAGGGGTTATCGATCAGGTATGGCGCCTGAACGCGGACTACACCAAAGTCAGCGATAAAGACTACTTCGACGACTTTAACTCGAAGTACGGCAACAGCACTGACGGCTATGCCACCCAGAAGTTCAGCGCCGGCTACTTCGTTGATAACTTCGATGCCAACCTTTCGGCAAGAAAGTTCCAAGTACTGGATGACGGCAAAAACAGCTCCTATTATTCGTTGCCGCAGTTGGATATGAACTTCTATCAAAACGACGTCGGTCCATTCGACACACGCCTCTATATGCAGGCCGTGAAGTTCGAAAATACCGACTCCGATATGCCGGAAGCGACCCGCGTACACTTTGAGCCGAGCATCAACCTGCCGCTCTCCAACCGCTGGGGCAGTATTAATACCGAAGCCAAGCTGATGTCGACCCACTACGATCAGAAGCACGTCAACTGGTATAACAATACTTACGGCACCAATCTGAAAGAGTCGGTTACCCGCACCCTGCCGCAGTTTAAAATTGATGGCAAGATGGTCTTTGAACGCGATATGGACTGGTCTGCCGGCTACACCCAGACGCTGGAGCCGCGCGTTCAGTACCTGTACGTGCCCTATAAAGACCAGGGCAAGATCATGGAGTACGACTCCTCCCTGCTGCAGGCGGACTACACTGGCCTGTTCCGCGACCGCTCCTACAGCGGCCTGGACCGTATCGCCTCCGCCAACCAGGTCACCACCGGTCTGACGACCCGCGTTTATGATGATAATGCGGTTGAACGTTTTAACGCATCCATTGGTCAAATCTACTTCTTTAAGAAATCGCGTACCGGCGATGACAATTTCAACTGGGAAAACGACGACGACACGGGCTCCATCGTCTGGGCCGGCGATACCTACTGGCGCATGACCGATTACTGGGGACTGCGCGGCGGTATGCAGTACGATACCCGCCTCGACGACTTCACGACCGGCAACGGCGCCATTGAGTACCGCCGTGATGACGACCGAATTGTTCAGCTGAAGTACCGCTACGCCAGCTCGCAATATATCAAAACGACGCTGACGTCGTACTCAACGGCGCAAAACTACCGGGACGGTATCTCCCAGGTGGGCATGACCGCCAGCTGGCCGATCGCCGATCGCTGGTCCGTGGTGGGCGCTTACTACTACGATACCAAGATGAGCAAAACGGCCAACCAGATGCTCGGCCTGCAGTATAACTCCTGCTGCTACGCCATCAGCATCGGCTATGAGCGTAAGATCAACGACTGGGATTACGACAAACAGCAATCGAAGTTCGACAACAAGATTGGCTTCAACATCGAGCTACGCGGCCTGAGCTCCAACTACGGTCTCGGCACGCAGAAAATGCTGCGCTCGAACATACTGCCTTACCAAAGCGCTTTGTAATGGCTAAGAGATACAACGTAAACCGCACCGCGGTTAGTTAATTGAAATGGAAAGAGTATGAAGAACTGGAAAACGCTGCTTCTCGGTATCGCCATGGTGGCGAATATCAGCTATGCCGCACCGCAGGTTGTCGATAAGGTTGCCGCTGTGGTTAACAATGGCGTAGTCCTTGAAAGCGACGTCGATGGAATGATGCAGTCCGTTAAGGGAAGTGCCGGGCAGTCCGGCCAGCAACTGCCGGATGACGCCACGCTGCGTCACCAGATCCTCGAGCGTCTGATAATGGATCAGATTGTTCTGCAGATGGGGCAGAAAATGGGCGTGACGGTCTCTGATGAGCAGCTCGACCAGGCTATCGCCAATATCGCGCAGCAAAACAACATGACCCTCGATCAGATGCGCAGCCGACTGGCCTACGACGGGCTGAACTACAGCACCTATCGTAAGCAGATCCGCAAGGAGATGATCATCTCCGAGGTGCGTAACAACGAAGTGCGCCGCCGCATCACCGTGCTGCCGCAGGAAGTGGACGCGCTGGCGCAGCAGATTGGCAATCAGAACGACGCCAGCACCGAGCTGAACCTGAGCCACATTCTGCTGCCGCTGCCGGAAAACCCGACCGCCGATCAGGTGAGTGAGCAGGAAAACATGGCGCGCTCGATCATCGATCAGGCGCGCAAAGGCACCGACTTCGGCAAGCTGGCGATCACCTACTCTGCCGATCCGCAGGCGCTGAAAGGCGGGCAGATGGGCTGGGGCCGCATCCAGGAACTGCCGTCCATTTTCGCCCAGGCCCTGAGCAGTGCGAAAAAAGGCGATATCATTGGCCCGATTCGTTCCGGCGTCGGTTTCCACATTCTTAAGGTTAACGACCTGCGCGGCCAGACCCAGAACATCTCGGTGACCGAAGTCCACGCCCGCCACATCCTGCTCAAGCCGTCGCCGATCATGACCGACGATCAGGCCCGCGCCAAACTTGAAGAAGTGGCGGCCGACATTAAGAGCGGCAGAACCACCTTTGACAAGGCGGCGAAAGAGCTGTCCCAGGATCCTGGCTCTGCAAACCAGGGCGGCGATCTGGGCTGGGGAACGCCGGATATGTATGACCCCGCGTTCCGCGACGCGCTGCTGAAACTCAGCAAAGGCCAGATGAGCGGCCCGGTCCACTCCTCTTTCGGCTGGCACCTGATCCAGCTGCTGGATACCCGCAAGGTTGACCGCACCGATGCCGCGCAGAAAGACCGCGCCTATCGGATGCTGATGAACCGTAAATTTGCGGAAGAAGCCGGTACCTGGATGCAGGAACAGCGCGCCAGCGCCTACGTTAAAATCCTGAGCAACTAATGACGCGACAATTTCGCGTGGTCATCACGCCCGGCGAACCCGCCGGGATTGGCCCCGATCTGGCGGTCCAGCTTGCGCAGCAGGACTGGCCCGCCGAACTGGTGGTCTGCGCTGATGGATCACTTCTGAAAAACCGGGCAGCCATGCTCGGTTTACCGTTAAGCCTCCTGCCCTACGATCCCAGCAAGCCCCCGCAGCCTCAGCGCGCAGGGACCCTGACGCTGCTGCCGATAGCCCTCGGCGCGCTAGTTGAACCCGGCAGACTTAACGTTGCCAACGGCCCCTACGTCGTTGAGACGCTGGCCCGGGCGTGCGATGGTGCGAGCAGCGGCGAGTTCGCCGCGCTGATCACCGGCCCGGTGCAGAAGAGCATTATCAACGACGCGGGTATCCCGTTTACCGGCCACACCGAGTTTTTTGAACAGCGCGCCGGCGCGGCGAAGGTGGTGATGATGCTGGCAACGGAGGAGCTGCGGGTGGCGCTGGCGACCACGCATCTGCCGCTGAAAACCGTCAGCGAGGCGATTACGCCGGATCTGCTGCGCGAAATCATCACCATTCTGCACCACGATCTGCGCAGTAAATTTGGCATCGCCGATCCCCGCGTACTGGTCTGCGGCCTCAATCCCCACGCCGGGGAAGGCGGCCATATGGGCATGGAAGAGATAGAAACGATCATTCCGGTACTGGAGGAGATGCGCGCGCAGGGCATGAACCTGACGGGTCCGCTGCCCGCCGATACGCTGTTTCAGCCCAAATATCTCGACTGCGCCGACGCAGTGCTCGCGATGTACCACGATCAGGGCCTGCCCGTGCTAAAATACCAAGGCTTTGGCCGCGCGGTAAATATTACGCTTGGTCTGCCCTTTATCCGCACGTCCGTGGACCACGGCACTGCCCTTGAGCTGGCGGGCCGCGGCGAAGCGAACGTCGGCAGTTTTATTACGGCGCTTAATCTCGCCATCAAAATGATTGTTAACTCTCAATGAATAATCGAGTCCATCAGGGCCACCTCGCCCGTAAACGCTTCGGGCAAAACTTTCTCAACGATCGGTTCGTGATCGACAGCATCGTCTCCGCCATCAACCCGCAAAAGGGCCAGGCGATGGTTGAAATCGGGCCGGGCCTTGCCGCCCTGACCGAGCCGGTGGGTGAACGCCTTGATAAGCTGACCGTCATCGAACTGGACCGCGATCTGGCCGCACGCCTGAAGACGCATCCGTTCCTCGGCCCCAAGCTGACCATCTATCAGCAGGATGCGATGACCATGAACTTCGGCGAGCTGTCCAAAGAGATTGGCCAGCCGCTGCGCGTCTTTGGCAACCTGCCCTACAATATTTCGACGCCGCTGATGTTCCATCTGTTCAGCTATACTGACGCCATTGCCGATATGCACTTTATGCTGCAAAAAGAGGTGGTAAACCGCCTGGTTGCAGGACCGAACAGTAAAGCGTATGGTCGGTTAAGCGTCATGGCGCAGTATTACTGCCAGGTGATCCCGGTACTTGAAGTGCCGCCATCGGCCTTTACGCCGCCGCCCAAGGTAGATTCCGCCGTGGTACGCCTGGTGCCTCATGCGACCCTGCCGCACCCGGTTAAAGAGGTTCGCGTGCTGAGCCGTATTACCACCGAAGCATTTAACCAGCGCCGCAAGACCATCCGCAACAGCCTGGGCAATCTGTTTAGCGTTGAGGTACTGGAAAGTCTTGGCGTTGACCCGACCCTGCGGGCGGAAAATATTTCCGTTGCGCAGTACTGCCAGCTGGCAAACTGGGTGTCAGACAATGCTTCCCTGAAGGAGAGCTAGAACATGATCAATTCGCCCCGCGTGTGCGTTCAGGTGCAGAGCGTCTATATTGAGGCGCAGTCGGCGCCGGATGAGGAGCGTTACGTCTTTGCGTATACCGTCACGATCCGCAACCTGGGGCGGGAATCTGTTCAGCTACTCGGCCGCTACTGGCTGATCACTAACGGCAACGGCCGCGAAACCGAGGTGCAGGGCGAAGGTGTCGTTGGCGTTCAGCCGCATATCGAGCCCGGCAATGAGTACCAGTACACCAGCGGCGCCGTGCTGGAAACGCCTCTGGGCACCATGCAGGGGCATTATGATATGGTCGATGCTAACGGCAATCCGTTCAGCATCGATATTCCCGTTTTCCGCCTGGCCGTGCCGGCGCTCATACACTGATCCCATGTCTACATACTTAATCGGCGATATTCACGGCTGCTACGATGAGCTTATTGCTCTGCTTGAGCAGGTGCAGTTTAACCCGCGCGAAGATAGCCTGTGGCTGACCGGCGATCTGGTGGCAAGAGGTCCGGCGTCGCTGGAGGTTCTGCGCTACGTAAAATCCCTCGGGGATAGCGCGCGCATTGTGCTCGGCAATCACGATCTCCATCTGCTGGCGGTATTCGCCGGCATCAGCCGCAATAAGCCGAAGGACAGACTCACGCCGCTGCTGGAAGCCCCGGATGCCGACGAGCTTATCAACTGGCTTCGCCGCCAGCCGCTGCTGCAGGTCGACAGAGAGAAAAAGCTGGTGATGGCCCACGCCGGCATTACGCCGCAGTGGGACCTGGCGACGGCCGAGCGCTGCGCCCGCGACGTGGAGGCGGTGCTGTGCAGCGACTCCTACCCGTTCTTTCTTGATGCGATGTACGGCGATCTGCCGAACCACTGGTCGGAAGCGCTCACCGGCCTCGCCCGGCTGCGCTTTATCTCCAACGCCTTCACCCGCATGCGCTACTGCTTCCCCAATGGCCAGCTGGACATGTACAGCAAAGAGGCCCCGGAAAATGCGCCCTCACCGCTGAAACCGTGGTTTGCCATTCCCGGCCCGGTATCGCAGGAGTACAGCATTGCCTTTGGCCACTGGGCGTCGCTGGAAGGAAAAGGTACCCCGGAAGGGATTTACGGCCTGGATACCGGCTGCTGCTGGGGCGGCAACCTCACCTGCCTGCGCTGGGAAGATAAGCGCTACTTCGTGCAGCCGTCGAACCGCCGGCTGGATTTGGGCGAAGAAGAGGAAGCGGCAGCGTCTTAACGCTGCCGTAGTTTGTAAGCCGGTGCAAGCGCAGCGCCGCCCGGCAAAAGGGCTGCGCTAATGCAGAAACAGTTTAGCGCCGCTCCAGCACCTCAAAGCAGTAGCTGTGGGAGTTCTGCGCATCGGCGTCGTGAAACTCGCTGAACGTGGAATCCCACTCGTCGGGATCGTAATCCGGAAAGTGAGTATCGCCTTCGACTTCCGCATCAATGTGCGTCAGGTACAGGCGCTGCGCTTTCGGCAGGAACTGTTCATAAACGCGCCCGCCGCCAATCACCATAATCTCCTGCGCGTCGCCGCAGGCGGCAATCGCCTCATCCACCGAACTGACCCACTGCACGCGATCGTCGCTGCCAGGCTGGCGGCTGATAACGATGTTTTTTCGGCCCGGCAGAGGGCGGCCGATGGATTCCCAGGTCAGACGGCCCATGATGACCGGCTTGTTTAAGGTATTACGCTTAAACCAGGCGAGATCGGCCGGCAGATCCCAGGGCATGGCGTTTTCCATACCAATCACGCGATCTATCGCTAATGCCGCAATCAGACTGATCATTAAAATATCCCGGATACAAAAAGCTGCCGACACGTTTACGCACGGCAGCGGAGTGAGCCCCAGGGGCTTACTCAAGGTAAGTGGCTGGGGAGTGAACAAAGGCCGCCAGCATAGCGGCGGCCTGAATGATGACGTGTATATACGGAAAGGATAATCGCTCGTCAACCGCGCGTAGTGCAAAAAAGAAGAATATTTTTCACGCAGGCGCTAAGTCCGCGTTATACCGAAGGTTTAGCTTCCGGCTCCTCGGCAACGTTTCCGCTGTGATTTCCCTCTTCGGTCCCCTGCCAGCCGTGCTGCTGAATGAGCGACATCCGGTCACGATCTTCATTAATGATATCGGTCAGCATGGCGCTGGTGCGTTTGATCGCTGCGGCGAAGGAGGCCTCATCGTTTTCGGCGGCTTCCACCATCTCCTCAACCATCTTCACGTTGAAGTGGCGGAACTGATCGGCGCGTTCGCGGGCCTCGTAAGGCCCAAGTCCAAGAGACTCCAGCGCCATCCGCCCGGACTTCAGCGCCCCTTCAAAGGTTTCACGCTCGGCGTAGGTGACGCCGGCCTGGCGCAGATGAATATAGTGCTCGACGTCGCGGGCGCGGGCGATGATCTGCAGATGCGGGAACTGGCTTCTCGCCAGCTCGCTCAGCTCGAGGTTAACCTTCGGATCGTCGATGGCGTTTATCAGCACCTCTGCTTTCTCCGCCCCTGCGGACTCCAGCAGACCGGCGCGGGTCGCATCGCCGTAAAAGACCTTCATATCAAACTTGCGCAGCGTATCGACGTGATCCGGATCGTGATCGAGGATGACCATTTTCACGCCGTTGGCCAGCAGCAGACGCCCGGCTATCTGCCCGTAGCGGCCGAAGCCGGCAACGATCACCCGAGGCTGCTCTTCATCAATTTCATCGGCCTCCCGCTCCTGGCCCGCGGAGGATCTCTCCAGCCGGGAGAGGACGACCAGCAGAATGGGCGTTGCCGCCATCGACAGCGCCACCGTCAGCGTCAGGGCCTTGCCCCATTCGGCGTCGATAACGTTCGCCGTCTGCGCTGCGCCAAACACCACGAAAGCAAATTCACTGCCCTGCCCCAGCAGCGTAGCGAACAGGGTGCGCTGGGCCTTCGGCACGCCGAGCGGGCGGGCGATAAGCCACAGCATGACAAACTTAATCACCAGGAAACCGACCAACAGCAGCAGGACGCGCAGCGGATTGGACATCAGGGTACCGAAGTCGATAGACATGCCGACGCCGATAAAGAACAGTCCCAGCAGCAGCCCCTTGAAGGGTTCAATATCGCTCTCCAGCGCGTGGCGATACTCGGAGCTTGCCAGCAGTACCCCCGCCAGAAACGCCCCCATCGCCATCGACAGACCAACGCCCTCCAGCAGCAGGCCAAAGCCGAAGATCAGAAACAGCGCCACGGCGCTGAACACTTCCCGCAGGCCCGAGCGGGCGACGAAGCGCAGCACCGGCCGCGTAACGTAGCGCCCGAGGAGTACCACCAGCGCCAGCGCGGCAACGACTTTTGCCGCCGACAGCGCGAACGCGACCAGAGTCGTCGACCCGCCGCTCGCCGCCAGCAGCGGGATCATCGCCACCAGCGGAATGGCCGCGATATCCTGAAACAGCAGCACGGCAAACGTAGTGCGGCCCAGCTGGGATACCGTCAGGTTACGCTCATTCATCGCCTGCATGGTGATCGCCGTCGAGGAGAGCGCCAGCGTCAGGCCGATCAGCGCCGCTACCTTCCAGTTGAGGCCGAGCAGAATGCAGAAACCGCCCAGCGCCGCGCCGCAGAGAACCATCTGCACGGTGCCGCCGCCAAATACCGAGGCCCGCAGCTTCCACAGGCGCTGGGGATCCAGCTCAAGCCCGATGACGAACAGCATCAGCACCACGCCGATTTCGGCAAAGTGCAGAATAGACTCGGCGTCGGCCACCAGCCGCAGCCCCCAGGGGCCGATGGCGCAGCCGGCAATCAGGTAGCCGAGCACCGAGCCTAGCCCCAGACGCATAGCGATGGGCACAATCAGGGCGGCGGACCCCAGGTAAATCAGCGCCTGTATTAACGCATGGCTATCCACGGTGCGCCTCCTGCCATTCCATCAGTCGTTGTTTATAGCGACGCGCCTGTGCGGTCAGCGTTTCGTCGTCGCAGATGAAAGTGCTGTGCATGGCGAAAGGCGGCAGCCACTTCAGGCCGCAGTAAAGCGCGGTTGCCTGCAGCGGCTGGCCTAAAATGTCGAAGCCGGGAAAATCGCCGATAGCAAAGTGCTTATCGCCGCCGCCGGTGGTTACCGCCCACAGCAGGCTTTTGCCGTTCAGGGCTGTGCCGCCGTGACCGTAGGCCCAGCCGTGGGAGAGGACTTTATCGATCCACAGCTTGAGCAGCGGCGGTACGCTGTACCACTGCATCGGGTGCTGCCAGACGATCAGGTCGGCGCGGGAGAGCGCCTCCTGTTCGGCGGCAATATCAATATTGAAATCGGGATAGAGGTGATAGAGGGAACGGACTTCTACGCCGTCAATTTCCCTTGCCTGGTCAATCATCCGTTTATTCGCATGCGAATGCTGCGGATAAGGATGCGAATAAATAATTAAAATCATCTGTTAGCCTGTTGTGACTTATCTGTTTCGACAGGTAAGTCTAGTCGTAACCGACCCAGGCTAACAGTGAATATTACTGGCGTGGAACGTTGAGAAATCTGAATTAGTTATCCAGTTCGCTCATCGATTTCACCTGATCGCGGTTAACCTGCTCGGTTTTACCGGTCTCGGCGTTTTCATAGGAAACCAGCCCGGTGTCCTCATCAACCTGCGGCTTACCGTCGGTGACGATGGTCTTGCCGTCGGTGGTTTTCACGGCCTGGTTTGAGGAACAGCCAACTACGGTAAACAGCGCAGCGGCGGCAAAAATAGCGGTGGTCAGCAGGCGATGACGCATGATGTTCTCCCTGATCGTTAGTAGAAAGTAGTTCTTGCTTAATAACTTTAGGCTAACTGACTGAGGAGAAGAGAAAAACCAGAAGACTCTGAAGATAACGCGCGGGGAATGAGACCCGGCAACGCGCGTTGCCGGGCCCACCGGATTACTTCGCGATGCGGGCGTGCATCTCCTGCACCGACGTTACCTGCTCGGTAGCGTCTGCGTTCAGGGCCATCGCGGTGGCGAAGCCGCCGTTCAGGGTGGTGTCGTAGTGCACCTTGTACTGCAGGGCGCTGCGGCGAATGACGCGGGAGTCCTCAATCGCCTGGCGGCCTGCGGTGGTGTTGATGATGTAGGTATACTCGCCATTCTTGATGCGGTCCTGAATGTGCGGACGGCCTTCATGCACCTTGTTCACCAGGCGCGGGTTGATGCCCGCTTCGCCCAGCACCACCGCCGTGCCGTGGGTCGCATCCAGCTCGAAGCCCTGCTTGAGCAGCTTCGCCGCCAGATCCACCACCCGCTCTTTATCGCCTTCGCGCACCGACAGCAGCGCGCGGCCCGATTTCTTCATGGTCGAGCTGCTGCCGAGCTGCGCCTTGGCAAACGCCTCTGCGAAGGTGCGGCCGACGCCCATCACTTCCCCGGTGGAGCGCATTTCCGGCCCCAGCAGCGGGTCAACGCCCGGGAACTTGTTGAACGGCAGCACCACCTCTTTCACCGAGTAGTACGGCGGGATTACCTCTTTAGTGACGCCCTGCTGGGCCAGCGTCTGGCCGACCATCACGCGGGCCGCCACTTTCGCCAGCGCAACGCCGGTGGCTTTCGAGACGAACGGCACGGTGCGCGCCGCGCGCGGGTTAACTTCAATCAGATAGACTTCGTTATTCTTCACCGCGAACTGGACGTTCATCAGGCCGCGCACCTGCAGCTCGAAGGCCAGCTTCTGCACCTGCTGGCGCATCACGTCCTGGATCTCCTGGCTGAGGGTATAGGCCGGCAGCGAGCAGGCGGAGTCGCCGGAGTGGACGCCGGCCTGTTCGATGTGCTCCATAATGCCGCCGATGACCACGGCTTCACCGTCGCAGATGGCGTCAACGTCCACTTCAACCGCATCGTCGAGGAAGCGGTCCAGCAGCACCGGCGCGTCGTTGGAGACGCTGACCGCGGTCTGGAAGTAGCGACGCAGGTCGGCCTCGTCATAAACGATCTCCATCGCGCGGCCGCCCAGCACGTAGGAGGGGCGAACCACCAGCGGATAGCCAATCTCTTTCGCTTTCTCTACCGCCTGTTCGATGGCGGTAACGGTGGCGTTGGCCGGCTGCTTGAGCTTGAGGCGGTCTACCGCCTGCTGGAAGCGCTCGCGGTCTTCGGCGCGGTCGATGGCGTCCGGGCTGGTGCCGATAACCGGCACGCCTGCAGCTTCAAGGTCGCGGGCCAGCTTCAGCGGCGTCTGGCCGCCGTACTGGACAATCACGCCCTTCGGCTTCTCGATGCGCACGATCTCCAGCACGTCTTCCAGGGTAACCGGCTCGAAGTAGAGGCGGTCGGAGGTGTCGTAGTCGGTGGAGACGGTTTCCGGGTTACAGTTGACCATGATGGTCTCGTAGCCGTCTTCGCGCAGCGCCAGCGAGGCGTGGACGCAGCAGTAGTCAAACTCAATCCCCTGACCGATACGGTTCGGCCCGCCGCCGAGGACCATGATCTTGTCGCGGTCTACGGACGGGTTGGCTTCGCATTCGTCTTCATAGGTGGAGTACATGTAGGCGGTATCGGTGGCAAACTCCGCCGCGCAGGTATCCACGCGTTTGTAGACCGGGTGCAGGCCGTACTGATTGCGCAGTTTGCGGATTTCCGCTTCGCGCACGCCGGCGAGCTTCGCCAGGCGGGCGTCGGCAAAGCCTTTGCGCTTGAGCACGCGCAGGAAATCAGCGTCGAGGCCGTTGATGCCCAGCTCCGCCACTTTCTCTTCCAGGCGCACCAGCTCTTCAATCTGCACCAGGAACCAGCGGTCGATGTTGGTCAGGTTGAACACGCCGTCCACCGACAGGCCGGCGCGGAAGGCGTCGGCGATGTACCAGATACGCTCGGCGCCCGCGTCCTTCAGCTCGCGGCGGATTTTGGTCAGCGCTTCCGGATCGTCGAGGCTGACTTTCGGGTCAAAGCCAGTGGCGCCCACTTCCAGGCCGCGCAGCGCTTTCTGCAGCGACTCCTGCTGGGTGCGGCCGATGGCCATCACTTCGCCGACGGACTTCATCTGGGTGGTCAGGCGGTCGTTGGCCCCGGCGAACTTCTCGAAGTTAAAGCGCGGGATCTTGGTGACGACATAGTCGATGGACGGTTCGAAGGAGGCCGGGGTGCGGCCGCCGGTGATGTCGTTCATCAGCTCGTCGAGGGTATAGCCCACCGCCAGCTTAGCGGCCACTTTCGCAATCGGGAAGCCGGTGGCTTTCGAGGCCAGCGCGGACGAGCGCGACACGCGCGGGTTCATCTCGATAACGATCAGGCGGCCATTCTTCGGGTTAACCGCAAACTGCACGTTGGAGCCGCCGGTTTCGACGCCGATCTCACGCAGTACCGCCATCGAGGCGTTACGCATGATCTGGTACTCTTTGTCGGTCAGCGTCTGGGCCGGCGCCACGGTGATGGAGTCGCCGGTGTGGATGCCCATGGCGTCGAAGTTTTCGATGGAGCAGACGATGATGCAGTTGTCGTTCTTATCGCGAACCACTTCCATCTCGTACTCTTTCCAGCCGATCAGCGACTCGTCGATCAGCAGCTCGTTGGTCGGGGAGAGATCCAGGCCGCGCTCGCAAATCTCTTCAAACTCTTCGCGGTTGTAGGCGATGCCGCCGCCGGTGCCGCCCATGGTAAAGGAGGGGCGGATAATGCACGGGAAACCGACATCGGCGGCCACCGCCAGCGCCTCTTCCATGGTGTGCGCGATGCCGGAGCGGGCGGTGTCGAGGCCGATTTTCTTCATCGCCACGTCGAAGCGGCGGCGGTCTTCGGCTTTATCAATCGCATCGGCGGTAGCGCCAATCATGGTCACGCCGAACTCTTCCAGTACGCCCTGACGCTCCAGCTCCAGCGCGCAGTTCAGCGCCGTCTGGCCGCCCATGGTCGGCAGCACGGCGTCCGGGCGCTCTTTTTCAATGATTTTACGCACCACTTCCCAGTGGATCGGCTCGATGTAGGTGGCGTCGGCCATCTCCGGGTCGGTCATGATAGTGGCCGGGTTGGAGTTCACCAGAATGACGCGGTAGCCCTCTTCGCGCAGGGCTTTACACGCCTGGGCGCCGGAGTAGTCAAATTCGCAGGCCTGGCCGATAACGATCGGGCCAGCGCCGAGGATCAGGATGCTTTTTATATCAGTACGTTTTGGCATGGGTCTCTGGGCTCCTGATTATTTAGCGGTCTTACGGTACTGCTCAATGAGTTCGATAAAGTGGTCAAACAGCGGCGCGGCATCGTGCGGGCCGGGGCTCGCCTCCGGGTGTCCCTGGAAGCTGAAGGCCGGCTTGTCGGTGCGGTGAATGCCCTGCAGGGTGCCGTCGAACAGCGATTTGTGGGTCACGCGCAGGTTAGCGGGCAGCGTCGCCTCGTCCACCGCAAAGCCGTGGTTCTGGGCGGTGATCATCACCACGTCGCGGTCGAGGTCTTTCACCGGGTGGTTGCCGCCGTGGTGGCCGAACTTCATCTTGACGGTCTTCGCGCCGCTCGCCAGGGCCAGCAGCTGGTGGCCGAGGCAGATGCCGAATACCGGAATGTCGGTAGTAAGGAATTTTTCGATAGCCGCGATGGCGTAATCGCACGGCGCCGGGTCGCCGGGGCCGTTAGAGAGGAAGATGCCGTCCGGGTTCATCTTCAGCACCTCTTCGGCGGAGGTCTGCGCCGGTACCACCGTCAGGCGGCAGCCGCGGTCCGCCAGCATGCGCAGGATGTTGCGCTTGGCGCCGAAATCGTAGGCCACCACGTGGAACGGCAGGTCACCCTCGGCTTTGGCTTCCGGCAGGTCGCCTTCCAGGGTCCAGCTGCCCTGGGTCCAGCTGTAGTTCTCGCCGGTGGTGACCTCTTTCGCCAGGTCCATGCCGTTGAGGCCCGGGAACGCTTTCGCTTTTTCCAGCGCCAGCGCCGCATCCGGGGCGTCGCCCGCGATGATGCAGCCGTTCTGCGCGCCCTTCTCGCGCAGCAGGCGGGTCAGCTTGCGGGTATCAATATCGGCAATCGCCACGATGTTGTGGCGCTTGAGATAAGAAGAGAGGTCTTCGGTAGAGCGGAAGTTGCTGGCAATCAGCGGCAGGTCGCGAATAACCAGACCCTGAGCGTGTACCTGGGAAGACTCTTCGTCGGCGGCGTTGGTGCCGACATTGCCGATATGGGGATAAGTAAGGGTAACGATTTGGCGGGAATAGGAGGGATCAGTGAGGATTTCTTGATAACCGGTCATTGAAGTATTGAAAACGACTTCCCCAACCGCCGTGCCCGTTGCCCCAATGGCCCGACCGTGAAACTGGGTTCCGTCTTCCAGAACCAAAAGCGCTGACTTAATCAAAACATCCTCCAGAGAATATTCACTCGGTTTATTTGCATATTAATTCACTCTCATGATGCAAATCAATGCAAATTTGCTGCCCGCGAATTTTCGGCAAACGGCGGCATTCTGGAGATCCGGCAGCTAAAAGTCAACGCAAAGCGGCCATTTTTTATGTTATTTCGCGCCACTGGGTGGTTTAGCCATCCAGATACGGCAAAAAGATCGCTTTTAATGGCCCCGGTAAACGCTTGCGCACCAGGAAAACTGTTTGGGATGAGTAAAAGGCGGGGAAAAGTGGACCAGATGGTCAAATTTTACATATCAACAACACATTTTAATGGTTTAACACTTCAAAACAGATACTTGAATGTAAAAACAACCTTAAACAGGTAAAATTTAAGGGCAATAAAATATTGCCCTCTGCAATCAATACAATAACGACTGCCACGACCACATCACGAACAGTGAAATCTTATAAGTTGTGTAAATCGAGCACATCTTTCATATCAAAAAGGCCACTTGATTTCTCTTTTAGCCATAGAGCCGACCTTACGGCGCCATTGGCAAACGTCATGCGGCTGGAGGCCTTATGGGTAATCTCAATCCGCTCGCCGATATCAGCAAACATCGCCGTGTGCTCGCCGACAATATCCCCGGCGCGCACGGTAGCGAAACCGATGGTGCCAGGCACGCGTTCGCCGGTGTGTCCTTCCCGGCTGTAGACCGCGCACTCGCTGAGATCTTTATCCAGCGCGTGGGCAATAGCCTCCCCCATCGCCAGCGCGGTGCCGGAGGGGGCGTCAACTTTATGCCGGTGGTGGGCTTCAATAATCTCAATATCGGTATAGTCCCCCATCACTTTGGCGGCTTTCTCCAGCAGCCGCAGCATGACGCTGACGCCGACGCTGAAGTTGGCGGCAAACACGATGGCAATCTGCTCTGCTGCTTCGCGGATCGCCTGCTTGCCCGCGTCGTCAAAGCCGGTGGTGCCGATTACCATGCCTTTGCCGTGCCGGCGGCAGAATGCCAGATGATTGAGGGTGCCTTCCGGGCGGGTAAAATCAATTAAGACGTCAAAATCGTCCTTCACCGCCTCGAGGCTACTCTGCACCTGCACGCCGGTGTGGCCGATGCCCGCCAGCTCGCCGGCATCGGCGCCCACCAGCGAAGAGCCTTCGCGCTCCAGCGCCGCACCCAGCGCAACGCCGTCGAGCGCCGTAGCGGCCTGAATCAGCTGACGTCCCATACGTCCGCCCGCGCCGGCAATGGCAACGCGGATCTGTCCATCTTGCATATCTATTCTCTTCGTTAATACAGTGTTAATCGGTTTCAGAGTAACCAGCCCCGACGAGGGCCGCCACTCTAAAGCATTCATAATTAGAATTTACTGATAAAGCCCGGGCAATATCAGTAAAAGGCATAGTCCTACGGCGCCAGGGCCAGCACCTCCGCCACCCAGCGGCGGAACCCTTCAACATCCAGGTCCAGCGCCACCTGCACGTTGGCGGGCTGCTCATAGCGGCCATCGATATCCACCACCGTTGTCCCTGCGGTCCACTGGCCCTGGGTCTCAACCGCCACGAAGCAGGGCTTAACGGTAAACAGCTGCGGGCGCACCAGCCAGGCGATGGCGCACAGATCGTGCATGCGCAGGCCGCTGGTCATACTGCCGCTGCGGTAGTGGCTGAACAGGGCGTGCAGCATCGCGCCGGTGCGGTTGAGCGTCGGCAGCGCGGCAAGAAATTCCGGGGCAAGAACGGCTTTGTTGGTGACGTCCAGCCCGCACATCACGATCTCCAGCCCGCTCTGAAATACCTTCGACGCGGCTTCCGGATCGATGGCGATATTGAACTCGCCGGTGGGCGTAAAGTTACCGCGCCCGGCGGAGCCGCCCATAATCACCAGCCGACGGATCTTTGTCTTGCAGGCCGGATACTGGATCAGCAGCAGAGCAATATTGGTCAGCGGACCGATAGCGACCAGCGTCATCGGCTCCGGGGCCTGCATCAGCGCGTCGCGCATGGCGAGCAGGGCCGGTTTTTCGAGGATAGTGCGCTGATGTTCAACGAAGTCATAGCCTTCCATGCCGGATTCGCCGTGGACATAGGCGGCATCGCGGGGCGGACGCAGCAGCGGGGCGCTGGCGCCCCGGGCAACCGGTACATCGGCCTGCCAGAAGTGCAGGAGCTGCAGGGCGTTGCGAGTGGTTTTATCCACGGAGACGTTGCCCGCAACGGTAGTGATAAGCTGAAGATCCAGCTCCGGGGCAAACAGCGCAGCGGCAATCGCGGCGGCGTCGTCGATACCGGGATCGGTATCCAGAATGAACGGTAGCGGCATGATTCTTCCTCCATAAAAAAGCCAGTCTCTCCATCCTAATGCCCCGCTACCTGAGTGACCAGCGGCTTTTCTTGCCACACATGCGGATCACGACAGCGCGTACCGAATGCTCAGTTCCCCTTTTTTAGATTTGATACTGATAATATTAATGCGCCCCGTCTCCGCCAGACTTTTAACATGCGTCCCGCCGCATAAATAGGCAGCAAGGTTGCCGAAGCGGACTTTACGTTTGTCATCCTCGAATTCGATATGCCGCTGTAGCCCCCGCGCCTGCCACTCCTCGATTTTATCTATCAACACTTGAGCAGCGGGCACCGCACTGTAGCCCTCTGCCCTGAAGGTGACTCTTCCCTCGCCCGGCCAATGGTGCGCCTTAACGGGACGCCATCCGTACAGCTCTCCGGCATAGCCAATCAGGTGTCCGGCCGTATGCCAGCGGGAATTGAGATCGCGCCTTTCGGCATGAATATGCAGTTCAACCTCTTCCATCGCCGGCGGCTGCGCCACAATATGCAGGATCCTGTCATCGCGCTGAATCACGTTCTCAACCACCATGCCCGCCAGCCAGCCGCTATCCGCGGGCTGTCCGCCGCCCTGGGGATGAAAGAGCGTGCGGTCCAGCTCAACGGCATAGCGTCCGTCGGGCTCTTCGCGACAGCCCATCACTCTGGCCCGGCCCTCCACGGCATCACACACGTAATAAAGTCGTTCAGTCATCATTGCTCTCCTCTGTAGGTGAACAGTATATTTATTATTCATAGAGCGATAATGACGCCTGAAAACAATGCACCTGTGCCTGGAATACACAAATGAATATCACCCTGCTTCCCGATCTCGCGACTTTTGCCGCCATTGTTGAACAGGGCAGCTTTTCGGCAGTGGCGAGAAGCGGCGGCGTGACGCCCTCAGCCGTCAGCCGCTGCGTCTCGAGGCTGGAGCAAGAGATGGGCTGCAAGCTGCTGCACCGCACCACCCGCAAGCTGGCGCTGACCGAAACGGGCAGGACGGTCTATGAGCACGCCCTTGATATGCTCGACGCGGCGAGACAGGCGATGGACACCGGCAGCAGTCTGCAAAGCATTGCTCAGGGCAGGCTGACGCTCAGCGTCCCAAAGGCCGTGGGACGATTTGTGATCCATCCGCTGATGCCGGAGTTTCTTACCCGCTATCCGCAAATTGACGTCTGCCTGAGGCTGGAAGACCGCTATATGGATCTGATTGATGACGGCGTCGATATGGCGCTGAGGATCACCAATGCCCCCTCCCCGGGCCTGTACGGAAGATCGCTGATGCCGGTAAGCCATATTATTTGCGCCACGCGGGAGTATCTGCGCGACGCGGGCGTGCCCGAACAACCGCAAGATCTGCGCCACCACAGCTGTATTTCTCTGGGCGAAACGCCCGCAGACGCCCGCTGGAAATTCGCGAGCGGCGATAAAACGGAAACCGTACAGACGCGGGGACGCTATGCGGCAAACCATACCGGCGTGCGGCTGGACGCCATCAGGCGTCACCTGGGGATCGGCAGTCTGCCGCTGTTTACGGCGCGGGAGGCTCTGCAGCAGGGGGAAATCGTTCAGGTTCTTCCGCAGTGGGAGTTTATCAGCACCTATTCCGGCCAGCTCTGGCTGCTCTGGACGCGCAACAAGCACATGCCGGCCCGAATGCGGGCAATGATTAACTATCTGAATGAAAAAATGCCGGTCGCGTAACGCGCCGGCATCGGGGGAGTTTACTCGACCTCGCGGATATCAAGCCGCAGCTCTTTCGGCACTTCAAAGACAATATTCTCTTCGCGGCCTTCCAGCGGTACGGCTTCGCCGCCGCCCAGCGCCTGCAGGCGCTTAACGACGTTCTGCACCAGGATGTCCGGCGCGGATGCGCCGGCGGCAACGCCGACGCAGGCGGCGTGCTCGACCCATTCGGTCTGGATATCGGTGGCGTCATCGATCAGAAACGCCGCCTTGCCCATGCGCTGGGCCAGCTCCGCCAGCCGGTTTGAGTTGGAGGAGTTTTTCGAACCGACCACCAGCACCACGTCGGCGCGCTGCGCCAGTTCGCGCACGGCTTCCTGACGGTTGGTGGTGGCGTAGCAGATGTCGTCCTTGCGCGGGCCGACGATCTTCGGAAAGCGCGCGCGCAGGGCGTCGATAACGTCAAAGGTATCATCAACGGAGAGCGTGGTCTGGGTCATGAAGGAGAGCTTCGCCTCGTTCTTGACCTGCAGCGTCCGGACGTCTTCAGGCGACTCCACCAGATACATGCCCCCTTCCGGGTTGCTGTACTGGCCCATGGTGCCCTCCACTTCCGGGTGTCCCGCGTGGCCGATCAGAATCGACTCTTCGCCGCGGCGGCTGGCGCGCGCCACTTCCATATGCACCTTGGTGACCAGCGGGCAGGTGGCGTCAAACACGGTGAGGTCGCGGCTTTTCGCCTCGTTGCGCACCGCCTGGGAGACGCCGTGGGCGGAGAAGATGAGAATAGCGCCGTCCGGTACTTCGCTGATTTGCTCAATGAAGATGGCCCCGCGCTGGCGCAGGCCGTCCACCACGTAGCGGTTGTGAACCACTTCATGACGTACGTAAATCGGCGCGCCGAACAGCTCCAGCGCGTTTTCGACAATGCTGATAGCGCGGTCTACACCGGCGCAGAAGCCGCGCGGGTTAGCCAACAGGATCTGCATCTCAGGCCTCCAGTACCGGATCGACTTCCAGTACTTCAATATCGAAGTGAACGGTCTGCCCCGCCAGCGGATGGTTAAAATCCACGGTGATCGAGTCGCCGCTGATCTCGCGGATCACGCCGGGCATTTCGCTGCCGTCCATCGCGGTAAACAGCATGATCGCACCGACTTCCGGCTCGCCGGCATCCATAAACTCGCGGCGCGAAAAGTACTGCACCAGGTCGGGGCTGACGGTGCCGAATGCCGCATCCGGCTCAAGCGCAAAGGCCTTTTTGTCGCCCGCCTGCAGGCCAAGCAGCTGCTGCTCAAGCCCCTCGGAAAGCGACGTGTCACCGAGGCGAAACAGCGCCGGTTTACCGTTGTTGCGGGTAGACTCGGCGGTAGAACCATCGTCCAGCTTCAGCGAAAAGTGCACCAGCACCGCGCTGTTGCTTTGTACAGATTTTGACATGCAATGTAGCCCGTTTTTTTGCCCGACGGCGCAGCGCCGCCGGGCGGTTTTTATGCCTGTTTCTTCTCTGCGGCTTTCGGCAGAAAGCCTTCCAGCACCACCAGCGCCGCGCCCACGCAGATGGCGGAATCGGCGAGGTTGAAGGTCGCAAAGTGCCAGTTGCCGACGTAGAAATCGATCATATCGACCACAAAGCCGTGCCACAGCCTGTCAAACAGGTTGCCCAGCGCGCCGCCAATGATCAGCGCGTAGGCGATGTTGTTCAGCTTCTGCGACGCCTTAGCGCGGTACATCAGCGCCGTGAGGATGACGCAGATGCCGATGGCGATACCGGCAAAAAACCAGCGCTGCCAGCCGCCGCTGTCGGCGAGGAAGCTAAACGCCGCGCCGTAGTTGCGGGCGTAGTGCAGATTAAGCGACGGAAACAGCGGCACCGTATCACCCAGCATAAAGTTCTGGAGGATCAGGTACTTGCTGCCGAGATCGATAATCAGCACCACTACCACCAGCCACAGCCAGCGCAGGCCGCTTTTACATAAGGATTGGCTCATCAGGCAAACTTACGCTTTTCACCGTCGCCGGCGATGTTGCTGACACAGCGGACGCAGATATCTGCGTGTTCCGCCACCTGGCCGATATCGGTGGTGTAGTGCCAGCAGCGCGGGCACTTCTCACCGGCGGCTTTCTGCAGGCCCACCTTAAGGCCTTTCAGCAGCTCGCTCTGCTGAGCATCGCTGTCTGCTGCGGCATAATCCGCAACGGCGGCACCGGAGGTCAACAGGACAAATCGCAATTCGTCGCCCAGCGCCGTCAGCTTCGCCGCCAGTTCCGGCTGCGCGTACAGGGTTACCGCCGCTTCCAGCGAGCCGCCGACTTTCTTATCGGCACGCGCCTGCTCGATCACCTTGTTCACTTCGCCGCGCACTTTCAGCAGCTCGCTCCAGAAGGCGTCGTTCATCGGCTCGCTGTCCGCGAGGCCGAACAGGCCGTCGTACCATTCGCCGGTGAACACATACTGCTCGCGCTCACCCGGCAGGTAGCCCCAGATTTCATCGGCGGTAAAGGACACGATCGGCGCCATCCAGCGCACCAGCGCTTCGGCGATGTGGTACAGCGCGGTCTGGCAGCTGCGGCGGGCCACGCTGTCCGGCTTCGCGGTGTACTGACGGTCCTTGATGATGTCGAGATAGAACGAACCCATTTCGATCGAGCAGAAGCGCATCAGACGCTGCACCACTTCGTGGAAATCGTAAGACTCATAGGCTTTGACAATATCCGCCTGCGCGGCCTGCGCACAGCCGACCGCCCAGCGGTCCAGCACCACCATCTCTTCCGGCTTCACCATGTCCGTTGCCGGATCGAAACCGTTAAGGTTCGCCAGCAGGAAGCGGGCGGTGTTGCGGATGCGGCGATAGCTGTCGGCGGCACGCTTGAGGATCTCATCGGAGACCGCCATTTCGCCGGTGTAATCGGTAGAGGCCACCCACAGGCGCAGAATATCGGCGCCCAGCTTGTTCATTACGTCCTGCGGCGACACGGTGTTGCCGATGGACTTGGACATCTTGCGCCCCTGGCCGTCAACGGTGAAGCCGTGGGTCAGCACCTGGCGATACGGCGCTTTGCCCTTCATCGCGGTGGAGATCATCAGCGAGGACATAAACCAGCCGCGGTGCTGGTCGGAGCCTTCGAGATACATATCGGCGGCGTGACCGGCAAACTCCGGACGCACATCGACCACGGAAGCGTGAGTTGATCCTGAGTCGAACCAGACGTCGAGGGTATCCGGCACCTTCTCATAGAGGTCGGCATCGTCGCCCATGATGTCGCGCGGATCGAGATCCCACCACGCCTGAATGCCGTCCACTTCGACGCGCTTCGCGACCTCTTCCATCAGTTCCAGAGTGCGCGGATGCAGCTCGTGCGTCTCTTTGTGCACAAACAGCGACATCGGCACGCCCCAGGTGCGCTGGCGGGAGATACACCAGTCCGGGCGATTGGCCACCATCGACTCAATGCGCGCCTGGCCCCAGTCCGGGATCCACTGCACACCTTTGATCTCAGACAGCGACTGCTTGCGCAGGCCGTTCTGATCCATGCTGATAAACCACTGCGGGGTAGCGCGGAAAATGATCGGCGTTTTGTGGCGCCAGCAGCACGGATAGCTGTGAACCAGCTTCTCCAGATGCAGCAGCGCGCCGCTTTCGCGCAGGATCTCAACGATGATGTCGTTAGCCTTGAAGACGTTGATGCCGTCCAGCGTCGGGTAGGTGCCCGGGATGTAGGCGCCGTCCGGACCTACCGGGTTGGCAATCTCCAGACCGTACTTCAGGCTGATGTTGTAGTCGTCCGGGCCGTGGCCGCCGGCGGTATGCACCGCGCCGGTACCGGCATCCAGCGTCACGTGATCGCCGAGGATCGCAGGAACGTCGAAGTCGAGGAACGGATGCTTAAAGCGCATCAGCTCAAGCTCTGCGCCCTTCACCTCGCCCAGCACGCGGTAGTCTGCGACACCGATACGCTTAGTGACGCTCTCCACCAGATCTTTGGCGAGGATCAGCGCCTGGCCTTCAACCTGCACCAGCGCATAGTCAAACTCCGGCGACAGGGAGATGGCGCGGTTGGCCGGCAGGGTCCACGGCGTGGTGGTCCAGATCACCAGCGATACCGGACCGTTAACGGCGGGTGTACCGAACTTCGCCTTCACCGCATCCTGATCGACGGCCTGGAAGGCCACGTCAATGGACGGAGAGGTCTTGTCGTAATACTCGACTTCCGCTTCCGCCAGCGCAGAACGGCAGTCGAGGCACCAGTGCACCGGCTTGGCGCCCTTGTGCAGGTGGCCGTTGCCGATGATTTTCCCCAGCGCGCGGATGATGTTGGCTTCGGTTTTGAAGTCCATGGTCAGGTAAGGATGCGACCAGTCGCCCAGCACGCCCATGCGGATAAAGTCTTTACGCTGGCCGTCAATCTGCGTCGCGGCGTATTCGCGGCACTTAGCGCGAAACTCGGCGGCGGTGAATTTCTCGCCCGGCTTACCGTACTCCTGCTCAACCTTCAGCTCGATAGGCAGGCCGTGGCAGTCCCAGCCCGGGACGTACGGTGAGTCGTAGCCGGCCAGACCTTTGGATTTGATAATAATGTCTTTAAGAATCTTGTTGACCGAGTGACCAATATGCAGGCTGCCGTTCGCATAGGGAGGGCCGTCATGCAGAATGAACGTCTTTTTGCCTTTTTTCGCCGCACGGATGATGCCGTACAGGTCATCATCGGTCCAACGGGCCAGCATTCCCGGCTCGCGCTTGGCGAGGTCGCCGCGCATCGGGAACCCTGTTTCCGGCAAATTCAGGGTTGATTTATAGTCACTCATCAGATTCTCGTTTCCGTATTTATAACGTTGGCATTACGCCGGGTTTGACAGGCCGAGGTACTCGCGGGCCGTTAATTCATCGCGAGCGATTTGCGCTTTCAGCTCATCCAGGGAGGCAAACCGCTGCTCGTTGCGTATTTTTTTACGCAGTATCACATCTATATGGCGACCGTAGAGGTCCATTGCAACGTCCAGCAGGTGGACTTCCAGCTGCTGTCGCACGCCGGAGACCGTTGGACGGGTACCAACATTCGCAACGCCGGGCAATAGCGTCTCGCCAAGCCCGGCCACTTCTACCGCATACACCCCTTTTACCGGGGAAACCTGACGGCGCAGCGGTAAATTCGCCGTCGGGAAGCCAATAGTCCGCCCCAGCGCATCGCCGTGCACGACGCGTCCTGAAATGACAAAGGGGTGGCCGAGGAGCGTTTCCGCCAGCGCCAGATCGTCGCTGGCCAGCGCCTGGCGCACCGCCGTACTGCTGATGCGCAGGCCGCCTTCACAGAAGGTATGGGTGCTGGTGACGTCAAAGCCAAACTCAGCGCCAGCCTTCTGTAATAGCAAGAAATCGCCTTCGCGACCAGCGCCAAAGCGGAAGTCGTCGCCGACCGCCAGAAACTGAACGCCGAGCTGCTTCACCAGCAGGTCGCGGATGAACTGCTGGGCGGTCAGGGCGGCAAAGCGGCGGTCAAAGCGGACGCAGAGCACGTAGTCAACGCCGCTGGCCGCCAGATAAGCCACTTTTTCGCGCAGCCGCGTCAGGCGAGCCGGCGCTTTGTCCATTGCGAACATCTCCAGCGGCTGGGGCTCAAAGATCATCACCACCACCGGCAGGCCGCGCTCGCGCCCTTCCATCTGCAGGCGCTGCAGTAAAGCCTGATGCCCACGATGCACGCCGTCGAAATTACCAATGGTCAGCACGCACCCGCGCGGGGCCTGACCCAAATTGTATATGCCGCGTATCAGCTTCATGTCTGGCTCAAAACAGTGAAAATCGTCAGAGTATACCTTGTACAGCAGGCTTCGTTAACCGACGATTGCAACTCAATCAGGAAAGATGCAAGGTTTTCATCCATCTCCGGATAAAAGCGATGAAAAGTGGCCGGCTGATACGATTTTTTCTGGCGGAAAAGCTGTATTCGGCGCGCGCATGCTGTTAGAATCTTGCGCCATCACTACGTAACCAAGCGTTGTCACATTAACGGCGCTTATTTGCACAAATCCATTGACAAAAGAAGGCTAAGAGGGCATATTCCTCGGCCTTTGAATTGTCCATATAGAACATATTTGGGAGTTGGACCTTGGCTAATATCAAATCAGCTAAGAAGCGCGCCGTTCAGTCTGAAAAGGCTCGCAAACACAACGCTAGCCGTCGTTCCATGATGCGTACTTTCATCAAGAAAGTATACGCAGCCATCGAAGCTGGCGACAAAGCTGCTGCACAGAAAGCATTTAACGAAATGCAACCGATCGTGGACCGTCAGGCTTCTAAAGGCCTGATCCACAAAAACAAAGCTGCACGTCATAAGGCTAACCTGGCTGCACAGATCGGTAAACTGGCTTAATCGCCGTTTCGCTGACGCTTTGTGAAAAACCCGCTTCGGCGGGTTTTTTTATGCCTGCTATTTGTTAGCTAACGCAAACAGCGCCGCGTAGTCGCGGTTGCAGATGCGCTGCACCGCCGGATGCTGGATCATCCGCTCGGCAAAAATGGCGTGATACTCCTCCATCACGTTCTCCACCCGGCCAATTTCCACAATGTTGTCATCGGCGTACAGATCCCGGGCATAGAGCGTCGGCGCCACGAAAATGGCGTTATGCGCCGCGCCGAAGGCCTTCATCAGCGCGGCATCATCAAACTCGCCGAGAATTTCGATCTTCAGTCCCTGGGTGTTAATCCAGTTGAGCAGCTTGCGGCCCAGCATCGAGCGGCGGCCGGGGATCAGCAGGCGACGCTCCTCCAGGCAGGCGGGAAAGGGCCTTTGCGGCGGCGGATTGAGGCACCAGAAGCTGACCCCGCACTCGCCAATTTTGACCGAAAACAGCCCCTCCTGCTGGGTCGAGTCGATGGCGCAATCCGAGATAATCATATCGAGCTTATGCTGGCTCAGCTGCTCCAGCAGCATTTCATGGGTCGATTCGAAGCAGCGCAGGTGGATCTGCTCATCCTCCACCACCGCGGCATCCAGCACGCCGCTGACCAGCTGCTTGGAGAGCGCATCGGCAACGCCGACGTCAAACAGCAGGCTGGACTCCTTGCGGTAGTTGATGATGTCGAGCATCTCCTGGCTTAAGGTAAACATCCTGTCCGCGTAGCGGAATACCAGCTCCCCGAGCTCCGTCGGCTCAAGCCCCCTGCCCTTACGTCTGAACAGCTTGCCCTGCAGCCGCTCCTCCAGCGCCTTGATCTGTCCGGTGATGGTCTGCGGCGTCAGGAACAGCGCGTCGGCGGCGCCGACCACCGAGCCCTCTTTGTACACCTGCCAGAAATAGTAAAGGTGGTTGTAGTTAATGTGCGACATCTGACTCCTCCCTGAATAGTGAGAAAAATAGCCGCCTGACGGCGGCTATTAGTAAGGTGTTACGCGGACCTGGCAACTCCGGCCCCGCCCGAGCGCAACAAACTATACCCGCTAACCGCCGCGGCAAGCGAGCCAATCAGGATACCGAGTTTCGCCCATGTGATGAGCGTCGGATCGGCGTCGCCGAAGGCTAGCGAAGCGATAAAAATAGACATAGTAAAACCGATACCGCAGAGCACGCTAACCGCCAGGATCTGCCTGCCGGAGGTACCCTGCGGCAGCGTGGCAAGCTTAAGACGCAGCGCCAGCCAGCAGAACAGGCCGATGCCCAGCGGCTTGCCCACCACCAGCCCGGCAATAATCCCCAGCGGCAGCAGCGACGTCAGCCCTTCCAGGGTAACCCCCTGCAGCGACACGCCGGCGTTGGCAAAGGCAAACAGCGGCAGGATCAGGAACGTCACCCACGGATGCAGAACGTGCTCCAGCTGTTTCGCCGGCGACTTTCCGTTCTTCTCGCGCAGCGGAATGCAGAAGCCGACGATAACGCCCGCCAGCGTCGCGTGGACGCCGGACTTGAGCACGGCGGTCCACAGAATGGCGCCCACCAGAATATAGACACCGGTGCGCCGCACGCCGCAGACGTTCAGCAGCGCCAGAACGGCGATCGCCGCGGCGGCCACGCCGAGCGAGAGCAGCGAAAGATCGCTGGTGTAGAACAGAGCAATGATAATAATCGCCCCCAGATCGTCGATAATCGCCAGCGCCATCAGGAAAATTTTCAGCGCCGCCGGCACGCGGTTGCCGAGCAGAGCCAGTACGCCCAGCGCAAAGGCAATATCAGTCGCCGCCGGGATCGCCCAGCCCTGGCGGGCCACCGGATCCTGGTAGTTAAAGGCCAGATAGATCAGCGCCGGCATCAGCATCCCGCCGAGCGCGGCCAGCACCGGAAAGGCCGCCTGCTGGCGGCTGGAGAGCGAGCCCTGCGCCATTTCCCGCTTCACTTCGAGACCGACCTGCAGGAAGAACACCGCCATCAGGGCATCGTTGATCCACAGCAGCATATTCTTGTTAATCTCCAGCAGCCCAATTTTCAGCTCGACCGGAGTCGCGAGGAAGGACTGGTAGACGCCGCTGGTAGGCCCGGCGTTGGCCATCACCATCGCCAGGGCGGCGGCGATGATGAGAATGATGCCCCCCGAGGCCTCATTACTGAAAAAACGTTGCAGGTGTTTCACTTTTATCTCTCTTATTTGCGTTGTTATTCGGTTAAACCATAGTAAACATCACCATAAATCGATAAAAACAGATTATTTCTGCAAATTAACTCGGAATTACCGAATAATAATTAACAATGGAAGCTCCACCTGGTGCGTCCAGGTTGGACCTTTTCAGCTCATCATACAGGCGATGCTAAGAGATCGGTTAAACCATCTAACCGTGTAAACCAATGTGTAAAACTACACATTGATCACAATTATCTCTCTTCCAGTATGTTCTAATCCAGCCAAGTTAAATGAGGAGTCGATATGAAACATATGATGATTTGCTGTGGCGCGGGTGTCGCCACCAGTACTGTTGCATTAAATAAAATTCAGTCTTTTCTAAAACAAGAAAACCTTCTTGATAAGGTAAGAATTTCTCAAGGTAGTGTCGCTGAAGCAAAAACACGTGATGATGTTGACTTTATCGTCTCAACATCTGCCTTACAACTTTCCGTGCCTGTTATCAATGCCCTTCCACTCTTAACAGGAGTAGGCGCAAATGCGGTACTGGAGAAAGTAAAAGAACTTATCCTCAATGAGTATTAAATCATGTACATCATCGATTACATCATAGGACTGGGAGCATCAGTAATGATGCCCATTATATTTATGCTGCTTGGCTTGCTTTTACGCTTACCGTTAAGTAAAGCGATAAAAGCAGGGTTAATGGTCGGTATCGGATTTATTGGTTTGAGTATCACCGTTAATCTCATGATTGATTCTTTAACGCCTGTTAGCCATGCCCTGGTTAACCGCTTTGGCCTGAATCTGAATGTGCTGGATGTCGGCTGGCCAGCCGCTGCCGCTGTAGCAATGGGAACTCGCGTCGGGGCGCTTGTTATACCCGTCTGTGTTGCAATTAATTTACTCATGCTCTATACAAAAACCACGCGTATTCTAAATGTCGATATCTGGAATTTATGGCACCACGCCTTTACCGGCTCACTGGTCACGATTATTACCGATAGCCTTTGGCTGGGCGTTTTTGCTGCGGGCATCAACTGCATTATTACTATGGTTATTGCAGACCGTACAACCGCTGATGTAGAGAAATACCTGAACCTGCCTTCAATTTCAGTACCTCATGGCTTCTCCGTTTCCTTCGTACCCGCTGCCTGGCTAGTGAATGCCGTTGTTGATCGTATACCCTATATCCGCGATATCAAGATTGATACTGAAGTTATTCAGCAGCGTTTATCTATTCTCGGGGACCCCGCATCGTTAGGAGCCATTATTGGCGCCCTGCTGGCCATTATTGCCGGTATTGACCTGAAGGCCATATTGCAAACGGCGATAACAATGGCCGCCGTAATGACAATTATCCCTCGAATGGCAAAAATGTTGATGGAGGGGGTTTATCCAATCAGTGAGCGAATTCAGGAACTCGCCCAATCAAGAGCGGGTACTTTCGGTAGGATAGCGATTGGTCTTGATTCTGCCGTCAGCGTCGGGCACCCGGTAACGCTGTCTGTCTCAATGCTGATGATTCCTGTCATGCTAGTGCTAGCTGCAGTTATTCCCGGAAATCAGTTTTTACCTTTTGCTTCTCTGACCGGTCTTCCGTTCGCTTTTGTACTCGTCACGGCCGTTTGCCGGGGTGATATGTTCCGTACCTTGCTGACCGCTTTGTTAACGCTCAGTCTTGCCCTGTTAATCGGTACCAGCCTTGCTCCGATTGTCACCAGTACAGCAGTTAGCACTGGCTTTTCTTTGCCGCAGGGCACAACCAGCATCAGCAGCGTAGACTATGCCGGTGCCATGCTGCCCTGGGCAATTATTCAGGGCTTCCATTTTAAAGAGGTCGGTATGGGCATTCTGTGTCTGTGCACTCTGGGCCTGGTGCTCTGGAACAGAGGAAAACTTGCCCAGGAAAACGCCCGTAATTTGGAGGGTGAAGCATGATGTTCAGTCCTCAGCGCATCGTGGTGTTCAATGATGCGATAAGCAGAACAGCCTTACTCAACGAGCTCGCACAGAAACTTCTGGACGATGGTTTTGTGAAACCTGACTTTGCCGCCGGCGTGCTCGAACGGGAGGACAAGTACCCAACGGGTATCGATATGGAAACTCACAGCGTCGCAATCCCACATACCGAGTTCTGCTATGTGAATTCAACCGGATTTGCTATCGGTATTAATCATGCAGGCGTAGCGTTTCAGCGCAGTGATGATCCCGAAAAAAGCGTTGAGCCACAGATCATTGTTATGATGGCGATTGATCAAAGTTGTGAGAAGGTGATCATTATACAATCCTTATTCGCATTATTAGCTGACCCAAAAAAGGTGGAAGAAATATGCCAAAAGCCGCCAGAGGAAATTGCAAAAATTTTCACCGAATCGATAGTGACAGGTTAAGATGAGTTAACTACGTCAAAAAGAGGCCGTCAGGAAAGAGGAAACAATGTTACGAATCAGTGATGTTATAGAGTTCGCAATGGTAAGTCGAAAAACGATCTATAACGCCATCAACAGTGGTCGATTAAAATACCAGCTTGTTAATGTAGACAATCGCCAGGTTCGTGTCTTTCTTGAGGAAGATGTGCTTAAGGCATTTCCAAAAACTCGCCAGGCGCTTGCACAAGATGAAGTGCAGGCTTTGCGCGATGAAGTCGAAGCGCTTAAATTTGCCCTGAAAGAGTTGCAGAATGCCGTAAATGCACTCGATCCAGAAAATAAATTTGAGTTAGTCTCGCCAAAGGTTGAAAAGACAACTCAGAAGCCAAAAAAGTAGCGACTTCTGAGAAGCGAATCACTTTACAGAAAACGATTCAGTGTAACGGCTAACCCTGCTCGCGAGCAGGGTTAGCAAATGACGCAATAACTGAACTCACAAGTTAGCGGGTCAGATCGTCAAAGAACTTCTTCACGCCGTCGAAGAAGCTCTTCGAGCGCGGGCTGTTGTGCTCGCCGGTCGGGCCGCCGAAGCTCTCCTGCAGATCTTTCAGCAGCTGCTTCTGCTTGTCGCTGAGGCCAACCGGGGTTTCCACCACCACGCGGCACAGCAGATCGCCCTGCGCGCCGCCGCGCACCGACTTAACGCCCCTGCCGCGCATGCGGAACAGCTTGCCGGTCTGGGTTTCGCCGGGCACCTTCAGATTGACGCGGCCGTCAAGCGTCGGGACTTCAATCTCGCCGCCGAGCGCCGCCATGGCGAAGTTAATCGGCACTTCACAGTAGAGGTTATTGCCTTCGCGCTCGAAAATAGGGTGCTGCTTAACCTGCACCTGGACGTACAGATCGCCCGCCGGTGCGCCGTGCTCGCCGGCCTCGCCTTCACCGCCGAGGCGGATGCGGTCGCCGGTATCGACGCCCGCCGGAATTTTCACCGACAGGGTTTTGGTCTTCTCTACGCGACCGTGGCCGTGGCACTTGCTGCACGGATCTTTAATGATGGTGCCGCGTCCCTGACAGGTCGGACAGGTCTGCTGTACGGCGAAGAAGCCCTGGCGCATCTGCACCTGGCCCTGGCCGTGACAGGTCGGACAGGTCTGCGGCTGAGAGCCGGCCTTCGCGCCGCTGCCGTGACAGACGTCGCACTCTTCCAGCGTCGGGATGCGGATCTCTTTGGTGACGCCGCGAACGGCCTCTTCCAGGGTCAGCTCCATGTTGTAGCGCAGATCCGCGCCGCGCGAGGCGCGCTGACGACCGCGACCGCCGCCGAAGATATCGCCGAACACGTCACCAAAGATATCGCTGAAGTCTGCGCCGCCGCCAAAACCGCCGCCGCCGAAGCCACCGCCGCCCTGTTCAAAGGCCGCGTGCCCGTACTGATCGTAGGCCGCGCGCTTCTGCCCGTCGGTCAGAATTTCGTAGGCCTCTTTGATCTCTTTGAATTTAGTTTCAGCTTCTTTATCACCCTGGTTACGGTCCGGGTGATATTTCATCGCCAGGCGCTTATAAGCCTTTTTGATTTCACGCTCATCCGCTGTTTTGGAAATGCCTAAAATCTCGTAATAGTCTCTTTTCGCCATCTTTTTTGATTGCCCTTAACATACGAGCACGGGCGTGGAATAAACTCCGACGCCCGTGCCAGTTAATTACCCTGCATCAGGGCGATTATTTTTTATCTTTAACTTCTTCGAACTCAGCGTCGACAACGTCGTCATCTTTCGCGTTGTTCGCGGAAGCGTCAGCGGAACCCGCCTGCTGCTCAGCGTGCTGCTGCTGGGCAATTTCCATCAGCTTCTGGGAAGCCTGCGCCAGTTCCTGCATCTTCGCTTCGATATCCGCTTTATCTTCGCCTTTCAGCGAGGTTTCCAGCGCGCTCAGGGCAGATTCGATAGCCGTTTTGTCGTCAGCCGGCAGCTTGTCGCCCGCTTCTTCAACCTGCTTACGGGTGCTGTGCAGCAGGTGGTCGCCCTGGTTACGGGTCTGCACCAGCTCTTCGAACTTGCGGTCAGATTCCGCGTTCGCTTCAGCTTCGCGCACCATTTTCTGGATCTCTTCTTCGTTCAGACCGGAAGAGGCCTTGATGGTGATCTTCTGCTCTTTGCCGCTGTTTTTGTCTTTCGCGGAAACGTGCAGGATGCCGTCGGCGTCGATGTCAAAGGTGACTTCGATCTGCGGCATGCCGCGCGGTGCCGGGTTGATGCCGTCCAGGTTGAACTGACCCAGAGACTTGTTATCACCGGCGCGTTTACGCTCACCCTGCAGCACGTGGATGGTTACCGCAGACTGGTTATCTTCCGCAGTAGAGAACACCTGGCTGTGCTTGGTCGGGATGGTGGTGTTTTTGTTAATCAGCGCCGTCATCACGCCGCCCATGGTTTCGATACCCAGCGACAGCGGGGTAACGTCGAGCAGCAGCACGTCTTTCACGTCGCCGGTGAGAACGCCGCCCTGAACCGCAGCGCCGATAGCCACGGCTTCGTCCGGGTTAACGTCTTTACGCGGCTCTTTGCCGAAGAACTCAGCCACTTTCTTCTGCACCATCGGCATACGGGTCTGACCGCCGACGAGAATAACGTCGTTCACGTCAGACACGGACAGGCCGGCGTCCTGCAGAGCGACTTTCAGCGGCTCGATAGAGCGGTTTACCAGGTCTTCGACCAGGGATTCCAGCTTAGCGCGAGTCACTTTAATGTTCATGTGTTTCGGACCGGTCGCGTCTGCGGTGATGTACGGCAGGTTAACGTCGGTCTGCTGCGCGGAGGAAAGCTCAATTTTCGCTTTCTCGGCGGCTTCTTTCAGGCGCTGCATCGCCAGCGGGTCATTACGCAGGTCGATGCCCTGATCTTTCTTGAACTCGTCAACGAGGTAGTTGATGAGGCGGGTATCGAAGTCTTCACCACCGAGGTGGGTATCACCGTTGGTTGCCAGTACTTCGAAGGTTTTTTCGCCGTCAACTTCGTCGATTTCAATGATGGAGATATCGAAAGTACCGCCACCCAGGTCGTAGACCGCGATGGTGCGGTTGCCGACTTCTTTATCCAGACCGTACGCCAGCGCGGCGGCAGTCGGTTCGTTGATAATACGTTTTACTTCCAGACCTGCGATACGGCCGGCATCTTTGGTTGCCTGGCGCTGAGCATCGTTAAAGTAAGCAGGTACGGTGATAACCGCTTCAGTTACCGGTTCACCCAGGTAATCTTCCGCCGTTTTCTTCATTTTCTTCAGGACTTCAGCAGATACCTGCGGCGGCGCAGTTTTCACGCCTTTAACGTCTACCCAGGCATCGCCGTTATCAGCGCCAACGATTTTGTACGGCATGATAGCCACGTCGCGCTGTACTTCTTCGTCCTGGAAGCGACGGCCAATCAGGCGCTTGATCGCAAACAGGGTATTCTGCGGGTTTGTCACTGCCTGACGCTTAGCCGGCTGACCAACCAAAGTTTCACCGTCCTGGGTATAGGCAATAATGGAAGGCGTGGTGCGATCGCCTTCGGCATTTTCCAGCACGCGCGGGGTGGTGCCATCCATGATTGCTACACAAGAGTTGGTTGTGCCCAGGTCGATACCAATAATTTTACCCATCTAAACGTCTCCACTATAAATTCGGTCATCGTGTGGTTGTGAATCTGTAAATAGGGGCTAAACGCGAGGTTTCAAGCACCCTGAATCGTTTTTTTTCAGCTTCACACACTTCGTGTTGCTTACAAGATGGGGTCGCAACCTTCTTCATCAAGGGGGCATACGAAAAAAATTTTATTTTCCACCCGTCAGATCAATACCGCCTGGGGCGCGCCTGATTATTATGCCGCGCCCCGCCACTGATAGCAGGCGGAGGCATTCACCATTTCACTGAATTTGATGATTTTTTGAGGAAATATGGGCAACACTAAGTTGGCTAATCCGGCTCCGCTGGGCCTGATGGGTTTCGGGATGACCACCGTTCTGCTGAATCTGCATAACATGGGTCTTTTTCCGATGGACGGCATCATCCTGGCAATGGGCATCTTTTACGGCGGTATCGCGCAGATCTTCGCCGGTCTGCTGGAGTATAAGAAGGGAAACACCTTCGGCTTAACCGCCTTCACCTCGTTCGGTTCGTTCTGGCTAACGCTGGTCGCTATCCTGCTGATGCCCAAAATGGGGCTGACCGAGGCGGCTAACGGCCACTTTCTCGGCGCGTACCTGGGCCTGTGGGGCATCTTCACGCTGTTTATGTTCTTCGGCACCCTGACCGGCGCGCGCATGCTGCAGTTCGTCTTCCTGAGCCTGACCGTACTGTTTGCCCTGCTGGCCGTAGGCCACCTGACCGACAATGAGGGCATTGTGCACATTGCCGGCTGGGTTGGCATCATCTGCGGCGCCAGCGCCATTTACCTGGCGATGGGCGAAGTGCTGAACGAGCAGTTCGGCCGTACCGTACTGCCCATCGGCGAGCAGCACTAAGCGCCGCCAGCGCGCTGGAAAGGCTACTTTGCCGCCAGCGCGCGCTCCCCCGGCTCGCGGCCGCCCTGCCGCAGCCAGACGCCCAGCCCCAGACCCAGCATCGATAGCGCCAGCACGTACCAGGCCGGCGCCAGCGGCGACACCCCCATCAACAGCGTGACCGCAATCGGCGTCATGCCGCCAAAAATGGCGTAAGAGACGTTGTAGGAGAATGAGATCCCGGTAAAGCGCACCTCCGCGGGAAAGGCTTTCACCATCACGTAAGGCACCGCGCCCACCACGCCGACGCACAGCCCCACGAGGCCGTACAGCGCCACCAGGTGCTGAGAGCTGTATCCGGAGAGGTGGTAGAAGGCCCAGCTTGAGGCCGCGAGCAGCAGGCTGCCGGTAATAAAGGTGCGGCTGGCGCCGAAGCGGTCCGCCGCCAGTCCCGCCAGCAGGCAGCCGACGCAGAGCATAATGGTCGCCACGCTGTTGGCCTGCAGGGTCAGCGCCGGCGCAAAGCCGTAATGCTTCTGCAGCCACACCGGCGACATCAGGATCACCACCACGATCCCCGCCGACAGCAGCCAGGTCAGCAGCATCGAGATAACCACCGCCTGACGGTGCTTCATGACCACCGCCTTCACCGGCAGCTCTTTTGCCAGCTGCTTGCGCTGCTGCATTTCAAGGAAAATCGGCGTCTCCTGCAGCCAGCGGCGCAGGTACATCGCCAGCAGCCCGAAGGCGCCGCCGAGCAGGAAAGGAATACGCCAGCCGCCGTCGCGGATCGCCTGCGGCGACAGTCCGGTATTAATCAGCGTCGCCACCACCGAGCCGAGCAGAATACCTATGGTCAGCCCGGCGGTCAGGGTGCCGCAGGCGATGCCGATGCGCCGGGCGGGCACGTGCTCCGCCACAAACACCCAGGCACCGGGGACCTCGCCGCCGATGGCCGCCCCCTGCAGAATGCGCATCAGCAATAGCAGCAGCGGCGCGACGATCCCCATTGAGGCGTAGGTGGGCAGCAGGCCAATCAGCAGCGTCGGTACCGCCATCAGCAGAATACTGAGGGTAAACATCTTTTTACGCCCGACAAGATCGCCAAAGTGAGCCATGACGATGCCGCCCAGCGGGCGGGCAAGGTAGCCGGCGGCAAAAATGCCGAAGGTCTGTACCTGCCGCAGCCACTCGGGAATGTCGCTTGGGAAAAAGAGATCGCCCACCACCGCGGCAAAGAAGACAAAAATGATGAAGTCGTAAAACTCCAGCGCGCCGCCCAGCGCGGCCAGAGCCAGGGTTTTGTAATCCTGGCGGGTAAGCGGTCTTGCGTGCGGTTGTGCTGACATAGCGGGCCTTTGTTATGATTAGTTTACAGCTGTCGTAAATAAAAAGTGACTATACCGTAAATCAGCGCATAAACCACGGCCCGCACGCCTGTTTGTTAGTCTTTAGCTGGCATCGCGTCGGGCGCTTTTCGGCCGGAAGGCGGCTACGACCTGCGGGTCAGTTTCTACATAGGGCCCTTCAAGCAGCTGGATACAATAGGGCACGCTGGCGAAGATACCGTGTACCTGGACGTTACCCTCCGCATCCTTCACGCCCTCCAGGGTCTCCTGAATCGATTTCGGCTGCCCGGGCAGGTTGAGGATCAGGGCCTGTTTGCGGATGACGCCCACCTGCCGTGACAGGATGGCAGTCGGCACAAAGTGCAGGCTTATCTGGCGCATCTGCTCGCCGAAGCCGGGCATTTCGCGATCGGCAACGGCCAGGGTGGCATCCGGGGTCACGTCGCGGCGCGCCGGACCGGTGCCGCCGGTGGTCAGCACCAGATGGCAGCTCATCTCGTCTACCAGCTCGCACAGCGTCTGTTCAATGATCGGCTGTTCGTCAGGGATCAGGCGGGTTTGCAGTTCAAAAGGCGTGGTGAGCGCGCGGGAGAGCCAGGCCTCAAGCGCTGGAATGCCCTTGTCCTGATAGACGCCGCTGGACGCGCGGTCGGAAATGGAGACCAGGCCAATGCGAAGAGTGTTCATATCAATTCCGTTCATAAGTGCAGTTATGCGGAATGATACACGCTGTGGGGAAAATCAGACAAACGCGGTGATAAAGCGTGACCGGGAGCCCGGTCACGCGGGGAATGATTACAGCAGGTCGCCGATCATTTTTTCCAGCTTACCCTGGTCAACGGCAAACTTGCGGATACCTTCCGCCAGCTTATCGACCGCCATCGGATCCTGGTTGTGTTCCCACAGGAACTGTGACTCGGTAATGCGCTCCGGGCGGGCCTTCACTTCGCCGCTGAAGGAGAGCTTACGCTCGATGGCGCCGTCGGCTTCGGCCAGCTCTTTGAGCAGCGCCGGTGCGATAGTCAGGCGATCGCAGCCCGCCAGCTCGAGAATTTCGCCGACGTTGCGGAAGCTTGCGCCCATGACCACGGTTTCATAGCCGTGCTCTTTGTAGTAGCTGTAGATTTCAGATACGGAGATAACGCCCGGATCTTCTGCCGCCGCAAACTCTTTCTTGTCGCCGTTCGCTTTGTGCCAGTCAAGAATACGGCCGACGAACGGAGAGATGAGGAACACGCCAGCTTCGGCACAGGCGCGCGCCTGGGCGAAGGAGAACAGCAGGGTCAGGTTACAGTTGATGCCCTCTTTTTCCAACTGCTCGGCGGCGCGGATGCCCTGCCAGGTCGAGGCCAGCTTGATCAGGATACGGTCATTGCTGATGCCCGCGTCGTTGTACAGCTTGATAAGGCGCTTGGCTTTCGCCACAGAGGCTTCGGTATCGTAGGAGAGACGTGCGTCAACTTCGGTAGAGATGCGGCCCGGGATCAGCTTGAGAATTTCCAGACCAATGTTCACCGCCAGCTTGTCGGTAGCGTCAACCACCTGCTGTTCGCGGTCGCTGCTCTGGTCTTTTGCCCAGGCGATGGCTTCGTCAATCAGCTTGCGATATTCCGGGATCTGCGCCGCGCCGAGGATCAGTGAAGGGTTGGTCGTCGCGTCCTGAGGCTTGTACAGCTTCATTGCCGCGATATCTCCGGTATCGGCCACTACGGTGGTGTACTGACGCAGAGAGGTCAATTTGTCCGTCATGATAGGTGTCTCGTATTAAGTAGCTGTTAGTGGTATGTAACCGGTCTGCATTCGATAATATCACGCCCCGAAGTCAGCGCAACCGTAGGCGGACCATGAGAGCAGCGTATGATAAACTACGCGCATTCTCCCGCTACCCGGTTAGGGATTATCCGCAAATGGTAGCGTTTACACGCTTAACGGCATCGCAAAAAAGGACCTTTTATGCCTGATTTCCTGTCATTCGTCAGCGACATACTCTGGGGCTCGGTGATGATTTATCTGCTCATCGGCACCGGTATCTGGTTCACGTGGCGCACCGGCTATATCCAGTTTCGCTACCTGCGCCATGCGGGCAAGAGCCTGAAAAAGAGCCTCTCGCCGCAGCCCGGCGGGCTCACCTCATTCCAGGCGCTGTGCACCAGCCTGGCCGCGCGGCTGGGCAGCGGCAACCTTGCCGGCGTGGCGCTGGCGATCACTGCCGGCGGCCCGGGGGCAGTATTCTGGATGTGGGTCTCCGCCATTATCGGCATGGCCAGCAGCTTCGCCGAGTGCTCGCTGGCGCAGCTCTACAAAGAGCGCGATCACAATGGCCAGTTTCGCGGCGGCCCGGCGTGGTACATGGCGCGAGGCCTCGGCATGCGCTGGATGGGCGGGCTGTTTTCTCTCTTCCTGCTGCTGGCCTACGGCCTGATCTTCAACACGGTGCAGGCAAACTCCGTCGCCGGCGCTATGCGCTACGCCTTCAACCTGCCTGAATACGTCACCGGTCTGATACTGGTGGTGGTCTGTCTGCTGGCGATCCTTCGCGGCCTGCGGGGCGTGGCGAAAATCGTCCAGCTGCTGGTGCCGGTCATGGCGCTGAGCTGGCTTGCGGCCAGCCTCGTCATCTGCGCCTGGCATATCGTCGACATTCCGTCGGTGATTGAAACCATCTTTCGCAGCGCCTTCGGCTGGCAGGAGGCGGCGGCGGGCGCGGTGGGCTATACCATCAGCCAGGCGCTGACCAGCGGCTTTGAGCGCGGGATGTTCTCGAACGAAGCGGGCATGGGATCCACGCCTAACGCGGCCGCTGCGGCGGCCTCCTGGCCGCCGCATCCCGCCGCGCAGGGCATTGTGCAAATGATTGGCGTGGTGGTGGACACGCTGGTTATCTGCAGCGCAACGGCGATGATCGTCCTGCTTTCCGGCCAGCAGATGCAGGTTGACGCCGCCGACGGTATTCAACTGGTGCAGCAGGCCATGACGACCCTCGGCGGCAGTTGGGGAACGCAGTTCGTTGCAGGGATCGTGCTGCTGTTCGCCTTTAGCTCCATCATCGTTAACTACGTCTACGCCGAGAATAACCTGATCTATCTGCGTAAATTTACGCCGAACAATATCCGGCTGCTGCGGGCGTGCATGCTGGTGATGATCATGGCCGGCACCCAGCTGAGCCTGCCGCTGGTCTGGCAGATGGCGGATATCGTGATGGCGCTGATGGCGCTGACTAACCTGACGGCGATCCTGCTGCTCTCCCCGGTTGTACGCATCATCGCCAGCGACTATCTGCGCCAGCGCAGGCTCGGCATCAGGCCGGTGTTTGATCCCGCCCGCTATCCGGAAATCGCCAGGCAGCTGGCCCCCGGCAGCTGGGACAATGTGCCTCGCCAATAGCTGCTATCGATCCCTTTAGCGCGGATTTTTGCTAAAGTCGTGCAAAATGCCTGCAAGGAATGAACATGCTGATTATTATTTCACCTGCCAAAACCCTGGATTACCAGAGCGAACTCGCCACCGATCGCCATACGAAACCTCAGCTTTTGAAGTACTCAGAGGTGCTTATTACCGAGGCGCGCAAGCTCTCCGCGCCGCAGATAGGCAAGCTGATGGGCATCAGCGATAAGCTCGCCGATCTCAACGCCACCCGCTTTCACGACTGGCAGCCCACATTCACGCCGGCAAACGCCCGCCAGGCGATCCTCGCCTTTAAAGGCGATGTCTACACCGGCCTGCGGGCAGAGACCTTTTCTGAGGAGCAGTTCGACTTCGCCCAGCAGCACCTGCGCATCCTCTCCGGCCTCTACGGCGTACTGCGTCCGCTGGATCTGATGCAGCCCTACCGGCTGGAGATGGGGATCCGCCTTGCGAATCCGCAGGGCAAAGACCTCTATCAATTCTGGGGCGACGTCATTACCGATACGCTGAATAAGGCGCTGAAGGCCCAGGGCGACGACGTGGTGATTAACCTCGCCTCCGACGAATACTTTAAATCAGTGAAGCCGACGCTGCTGAAGGCGCGGCTGATTAAGCCGGTGTTCCTCGATGAGAAGAACGGCAAGTTCAAGGTGATTAGCTTCTATGCCAAGAAGGCGCGCGGGCTGATGAGCCGCTATATCATTGAAAATCAGCTTTCAGAGGTCGCTCAGCTCAAGAAATTCGACAGCGAAGGCTACTTCTTCGACGCGGAGGCCTCCACGGAGAGCGAGCTGGTCTTTAAGCGTCACGAGCAGAAATAAAAAAAACCGGGGACGCCTGCGCGCCCCCGGCCCTCCTGAACCTTACGCTTTTTCCATCATCAGCTTACGCAGCGCGGCAAAATCCGCCGGCAAACTGTGCGATAGCAGCGGCAGGTCGGCGCGCTCGGCCAGCGCTTTCGGCAGCGCCAGCGTCTTGCCGAGGATAGCCTCAACGCTCTCTTTGAACTTGGCCGGGTGCGCGGTGCCGAGGAACAGACCGTATTCTCCCTGGGTCAGCTGATCGCGCAGCGCCCGCCAGGCCACCGCCGCGTGCGGCTCAGACGTGTAGCCCAGCGCGTCCAGTTCGCGCATCGTCGCTTTGGTGGTCTCATCGTCCACCGCCGCATAGCCGAGATCGCCCAGGCGCCACTCTTTACGACGGAACAGCTCCTCGACGCGCGGCCAGTTGTTCGGCTGGCTGACGTCCATCGCATTCGACAGCGTGGCCTGCGTCGCCTTCGGCGCCCACTCCCCGTCCTGCAGGAAGCGCGGCACGGTGTCGTTGACGTTAGTGGCGGCGATAAAGCGCTTCACCGGCAGGCCCAGCGATTTCGCCAGCAGCCCGGCGGTCAGATCGCCAAAGTTGCCGCTCGGCACCGAGACCACCAGCTGGTTGCGGGCCTCCTGCGGCAGCTGGGCCACGGCCTCAAAGTAGTAGCAGATCTGCGCCAGCAGGCGGCTGATGTTGATGGAGTTAGCGGAGTTGAGGCCCAGCGCGCGCTTGAGCTCTTCATCGTCAAACGCCTGCTTGACCAGCGCCTGACAGGCGTCAAAGTCGCCGTCGATGGCGACGGTTTCAATGTTGCCGCCCAGGGTACAGAACAGCTTCTCCTGCAGCGGGCTGATTTTGCCCTGCGGATAGAGGATGACCACCCGCACGTTTTTCAGGCCGTAAAAGGCGTGGGCCACCGCTGCGCCGGTATCGCCGGAGGTGGCGGTGAGGATAGTCACCGGCTTGTCGCCGCTGATGTGGGTCAGCATCTGCGCCATAAAGCGGCCGCCGAAGTCCTTAAACGCCAGGGTCGGGCCGTGGAACAGCTCCAGACAGCCGACGTCCGGCTGCACCTCTTTTACCGGCGCCGGGAAGGCGAACGCCTCGCGCACGCGGGCCTCCAGTTCAGCCTGCGGGATCTCATCGCCGATAAACGCGGACAGAATGCGGGCGCTGCGGGGCACGAAGTCGAGCGCCAGCAGCTCGTCCACCTCGGTCAGGCTGAACTCCGGCAGATCGCGCGGGAAAAACAGCCCCTGATTTTTACCCAGGCCCTGGGTAACGGCCTGCGCGAAGCTGACCTGCTCGTTGTGATCTTTTAAGTTATACAGTTTCATCGGTTATCCCACTACGCGTGCGCCCGCCGTGTCCAGCCGGCAAATATGAACGAAGCCTTCCTGATTTTGCAGATAGTGTTTTGCGAGCCAGTCTGCCACTCGTTGCGCCGTTTGCGGATTGTCGCACAGGGCGAACATCGTCGGGCCGGAGCCGGAGATGCCGCTGGCCAGCGCGCCGATTTCCGCCACGCCCTGGCGTGCCTGGGCGAACCCCGGCAGCAGCCGGGTGCGGTACGGCTCGGCCACCACGTCTTTCATCAGCTTAGCCGCCAGCTGCGGCTGGCGGCTATAGCAGGCGTGAATAAAACCCGCCAGATGGCGGCCGTGGGCGATACAGTCCTGGCGGCGGTACTGGGCGGGCAGAATCGCCCGCGCCTCGGCGGTCGAGACCTTAATGCCGGGATAGGCCAGTACCCACAGCCAGTCGTCAAACGCCGGGATCGACTGGCTGATGATGCCGTTCTCCTCCAGCATCAGCTGGATACCGCCGAGATAGCACGGCGCCACGTTGTCGTAGTGCACGCTGCCGGAGATGCGCCCCTCCAGCTCGCCCATCAGCGCCAGCATTTTGCTCTCGCTAAGGGGCCTACCGCAGAACTCGTTCATCGCCACCAGGGCAGCCACTACCGAGCAGGCGCTGGATCCGAGGCCGGAGCCGATAGGCATATTTTTCTCAAGGGTCATCGCCACCGGGACGGTTTTACCGATCTCCTGGCAAAAGCGCTCCCAGCACTGCCAGACGATATTCTCCTGCGGATTGTCCGGCAGCCGGCTGGCAAAATGGCCGACGTTTTTCAGGCTGAAGCTGTCGGCGGCGACCACTTCAACGTTATCGCCCAGCGGCGTGCCGTCTACCGGCGTCACCGCCGCGCCCAGCACATCAAAACCGACGCTCATATTGGCGCTGGAGGCGGGGGCATACACTTTAACCATCTTAAACTCCTAACTTCCATGACAGGGTGCGCAGCAGATCGGCAAACACCCCGGCCGCCGTCACGTCGTTACCGGCGCCATAGCCGCGCAGCACCAGCGGCAGCGGCTGATAATAGTGGCTGTAGAAGGCCAGCGCGTTCTCGCCGTTCTTCACTTTATACAGCGGATCGCTGTCGTCCACTTCGGCAATCTTCACCCGGCAGACGCCGTCCTCTTCGATATTGCCGACGTAGCGCAGCACTTTGCCCGCGTCGCGGGCGCGGGCGATGCGCGCCGAGAACTCATCGTCCAGCTGCGCCACGCGCGCCATAAAGCTCTCGGTGTCGCCGCCGTCGTCAAAGTGGGCCGGCAGCACCGACTCCACCTGAATATCGGCAAGCTCAAGCTGGCGGCCCGTTTCGCGGGCGAGGATCAGCAGCTTGCGCGCCACGTCCATGCCGGAAAGATCGTCGCGCGGATCCGGTTCGGTAAAGCCCATTTCCCGCGCCGTGCGGGTGGCTTCCGACAGGCTCATCCCCTCATCCAGCTTGCCGAAAATAAACGACAGCGAACCGGAAAGAATGCCGGAGAAGCGCTGCAGTTCGTCACCGGCGTTAAGCAGATTCTGCAGGTTCTCAATCACCGGCAGCCCGGCGCCGACGTTAGTGTCATAGAGGAACTTGCGGCGTGAGCCCGCCGCGGCCTGACGCAGCTCGTGGTAATAGTCCATCGACGAGGTGTTGGCCTTTTTGTTTGGCGTCACCACGTGGAAACCTTCACGCAGGAAGTCGGCGTACTGGTCCGCCACGGCCTGGCTAGATGTGCAGTCAACAATGACCGGGTTGAGCAGGTGATACTCTTTCACCAGTCGGGTCAGGCGCTCAATGTCGAACGGCTCTTTGGCCTCCGCCAGCGCGCCCTGCCAGTTTTCCAGATCGAGGCCGTGAACGCTGGTGAGCAGCGCGCGGGAGTTGGCTACGCCGCAAACCCGCAGGTCGATATGCTTGTTCTTAAGCCAGCTGCGCTGGCGCTTGAGCTGCTCCAGCAGCGCCGCGCCGACGCCGCCGACGCCGATCACAAACACTTCGATCACCTGATCGGTGTTAAACAGCATCTGGTGCACCACGCGCACGCCGGTGGTGGCATCGTCGTTATTCACCACCACCGAGATAGAGCGCTCGGAAGAGCCCTGGGCAATGGCGACGATATTGATATTGGCGCGGGCCAGGGCGGCAAAAAACTTGGCGGAGATGCCGCGCAGGGTGCGCATACCGTCGCCGACCACCGAGATAATGGCCAGCCGCTCCATGATGGAGAGCGGCTCCAGCAGACCCTCTTTCAGCTCAAGGTAGAACTCATCTTCCATCGCCCGCTTCGCCCGGACGCAGTCGCTCTGCGGCACGCAGAAGCTGATGCTGTACTCCGACGAGGACTGGGTGATCAGCACCACCGAAATCCCGGCGCGCGACATGGTGGCGAATACCCGCGCCGCCATGCCGACCATGCCCTTCATGCCCGGTCCGGAGACGTTGAACATCGCCATGTTGTTGAGGTTAGAGATGCCCTTCACCGGCAGCGCGTCTTCATCGCTGCTGGCGCCGATCAGCGTACCCGGCGCCTGCGGGTTGCCGGTATTTTTAATCAGGCAGGGGATCTGGAACTGGGCAATCGGGGCGATAGTGCGCGGATGCAGCACCTTGGCGCCGAAGTAGGAGAGCTCCATCGCTTCCTGATAGGACATCGTTTTCAGCAAACGCGCGTCCGGCACCTGGCGCGGATCGCAGGTATAGACGCCGTCGACATCGGTCCAGATTTCGCAGCAGTCGGCGCGCAGGCAGGCGGCCAGCACCGCGGCGGAGTAGTCGGAGCCGTTGCGCCCCAGCACCACCAGCTCGCCCTTATCGTTGCCGGCGGTAAAGCCGGCCATCAGGATCATGTGGTCCGCCGGGATCTGGCTGGCGGCAATGCGGCGGGTGGATTCGGCGATATCGACGGTAGATTCAAGATAGTGGCCGACGGCAAGCAGCTTCTCCACCGGATCGATGACGCTGACCTTGTGGCCGCGCGCCTCCAGCAGGCCCGCCATGATGGCGATTGAGAGCTTTTCGCCCCGGCAGATCAGCGCCGCATTGACGCCGTCCGGGCACTGCCCCAGCAGGCTGATGCCGTGCAGGACATGTTTGATCTGAGCAAACTCCTGCTCAACGGTAGCGGCGAGTCTTTCGAGAGGAAAACCGGGCTGGGCATCGGCGAGCCCCTGCAGCAGTTCGGCAAAAATACGTTCGGCGTCGGTGATATTCGGCAGAGCATCCTGACCACCAATGGTTTTTTCAATCATCGCCACGAGGTGGTTGGTGATTTTGGCCGGGGCAGAGAGCACGGTCGCTACCTGCCCCTGACTGGCGTTACTTTCCAGAATATCGGCGACACGCAGAAAACGTTCCGCATTCGCCACTGATGTACCGCCGAACTTCAAGACTCGCATGGTTTTTACCTCTAGATCTCTGATCGAAAAAAAAAGCCCGCACTGTTCGGTGCGGGCTTTTTTCTGTGTTTCCTGTACGCGTCAGCCCGCACCGATACCTGTGGTAATGGTGATGGTGGTAATGGTGGTGGTCATGCTGATGCGAATCATGGATGTTGTGTGCTCTGTATTTATTGTCTGTCGTCTGCCTATATTGGTTAAAGTATTCGCCCGGTTAAGTCAACGAATTTCTACATTTGTCACATTCAGACGGTATTCGCAGCTGTTCTGATATCGCCCTCTCCAGCGTCGCGAATCCCCGGTCAATCACCACCAGAACAGAACATATCTCCATACGCAATTCTTATGACAGAGCTTTAGTCGGGGAGTTTTTTTTCGATATCGTGCAGCAGCCGGTGCAGCATAGCGGTATCGCGCTGCTCAAGAAGACCGATTCGCTGCTGCAGCCAGTCGGCCAGCTTGACGTCTTCGTCCACCTGCAATTTTCGCAGCAGCGCATCGGCGCGCGTGCGCAGCGCCAGCAGCTGATTTTCATCACTTCTGGTAATGGGTTCAGGCAAATTTTGTACCAGCGCGGAGAGCTGATAGCAGTAAACCATCACCGCCTGCCCCAGATTAAGCGACGGATAATCCGCCACCATCGGCACGCCGGTCAGCACATCCGCCAGCGTCAGCTCTTCGTTTGTCAGTCCGGAATCCTCGCGGCCAAAGACCAGCGCGGCGTGCTGCATCCAGCCGGCTTTCTCCTCAAGCATGGGGACCAGCTCCTGCGGCGTAGCGTAGTAATGAAAGCGGGCGCGGCTGCGCGCGGTGGTGGCGATGGTAAAATCGACGTCGGCGAGCGCCTCTTCAAGCGTCTGATAGCACGTAATTTTCTCCAGCACATCGCCGGAACCGTGCGCCACCCATCCTGCCGCCGGCTCCAGATGTGCCCGGCTGTCGACAATTCGCATTTCACTAAAGCCCATGGTTTTCATCGCCCGGGCGGCAGCGCCGACGTTCTCGGCCCTTGCTGGCGCAACCAGCACAATTGATATACGCATCTCTTTTCCTGTTCCCATCGCAATGAAAAACGTCGTAAACATTTTACGCATCACGAATTTACTTAATTGCAACATCAAGCAATAGGTCAGACACTCTTAACATATAAGCATTTCTAAACTATCATTGCATTGCGTGCTCAATGAGAATGTTAACAGAACTTCTATATCCTCATGTAAAAGAAGGGTAATGCGAATACGATGACTTCCCATCTTTTGGATTCACCGCGTTTATCAGTTCCTATGGGCAACCACCGCTAATGTTGAAAAAATGTGACAAAAGCTATCATTCAGATACGCAGATTTCACAAAACTGTTAACGTGCTACAATTTAACTTGATATATGTCAACGAAGCGTAGTTTTATTGGGTGCCCGCTGTCTCTTAGCCTGTTATGTCGCTGTTAAAATGGTTAGGATAACAGCCGTTTTTGACACTGTCGGGTCCAGAGGGAAAGTGCCCACGACCAAGCTAATGATGTTGTTGACGTTGATGGAAAGTGCATCAAGAACGCAATTACGTACTTTAGTCATGTTATGCCGATCATGTTAATTTACGACATGCATCAGGCGGGTTAGGGACTTTTGTACTTCCTGTTTCGATTTAGTTGGCAATTTAGGTAGCAAACATGCAGACCCCGCACATTCTTATCGTTGAAGACGAGTTGGTAACACGCAACACGTTAAAGAGTATTTTTGAAGCTGAAGGCTATGATGTGTTCGAAGCCACCGATGGCGCGGAAATGCATCAGGTGCTATCAGAGCATGACGTCAACCTGGTGATTATGGATATTAATCTGCCGGGTAAAAATGGCCTTCTGCTGGCGCGAGAACTGCGCGAACAGGCCAATGTCGCGCTGATGTTCCTGACCGGGCGCGATAATGAAGTGGACAAAATTCTTGGCCTGGAAATCGGCGCAGATGACTATATCACCAAACCGTTTAACCCGCGTGAACTGACCATCCGCGCGCGCAATCTGCTCTCCCGCACCATGAATCTGGGCAGCGTGAGCGAAGAGCGCCGTACCGTTGAAAGCTACAAGTTCAACGGCTGGGAGCTGGACATCAACAGCCGTTCGCTGGTCAGCCCGAACGGCGAGCAGTACAAACTGCCGCGCAGCGAGTTCCGCGCCATGCTGCACTTCTGCGAAAACCCGGGTAAGATCCAGTCCCGCGCAGAGCTGCTGAAGAAAATGACCGGCCGCGAGCTGAAGCCGCACGACCGCACCGTCGACGTGACCATCCGCCGCATCCGTAAGCATTTCGAATCCACGCCGGATACGCCGGAAATCATCGCCACCATTCACGGCGAAGGTTACCGCTTCTGCGGCGATCTTGAGGATTAGTCGCCTCCTGATACAAAAAAACGGCGCGCTGCGCCGTTTTTTTTGTTCATCATCGCCCCAGGGCTATTTTGACCACGGCATAATAGGCACGGCGCTCAGCGCGTTTTTCGGCGAGCCGTCCACTACCTTATCCGAATAGGACAGGTAAACCAGCGCATTACGTTTCGCATCGTAAAAGCGCACCACCTGCAGCTTTTTGAACACCAGCGACGTCCGCTTCTGGAACACCACCTCGCCCTGCGCTTTGCCGTTCTTAATCTTGTCGCTCACCGCAATCGGCCCGACCTGCTGGCAGGAGATAGCCGCATCGGAAGTGTCCTCCGCCAGGCCCAGTCCGCCTTTAATACCGCCGGTTTTCGCGCGGCTGATGTAGCAGGTGACGTTTTCGACATCCGGGTCGTCAAACGCCTCAACGACGATCTTGTGGTCGGGACCAATCATTTTAAAAACCGTGTCCACAGAACCTATCTGCTCCGCGTGGGCTGCGGCGCTGCCCGCCATCGACAGGAACAGGGCTGCAACTAACTTCTTGTATTTCATATTGTTACCATTTCTAAAAATGATTTCGGAATATTCCCTACAATTGATGCAGAAAATGTTTATAGATCACACATTTACAATTATCAGATTCTTACTCGCGCAGAAAGCGCACAGTTGAACAAAAAAAAGCCTCAGCGTTTCGTCATCAAAAAATGCTATCATCCGCTACCCTAATAAGAGGCACCCGCATAAGCGAATAAGGATGAGGATATTATATGGATCAAGCTGGGATTATTCGCGATCTTCTTAGCTGGATTGAAGAGCATCTCGATCAACCTTTGTCACTGGATAACGTGGCCGCAAAAGCGGGTTATTCCAAGTGGCACCTGCAAAGGATGTTTAAGGACGTTACGGGTCACGCAATAGGTGCCTATATTCGCGCTCGCCGCCTGTCAAAATCAGCGGTTGCGCTGCGCCTGACGGCTCGCCCGATTCTGGATATTGCACTTCAGTATCGTTTTGACTCCCAGCAGACTTTTACGCGCGCGTTTAAAAAGCAGTTTATGCTGACGCCCGCGCTTTACCGCCGCGCGCCCGACTGGAACTCCTTTGGCATGCGCCCGCCGCTACGGCTGGGTGAATTTACCATGCCGAAGCATGAATTCGTTACCCTGCCGGAAAAGCACCTGGTGGGCGTTACCCAGAGCTACACCTGCAAGCTGGAAGAGATCTCGGAATTTCGCCAGCAGATGCGCGTCCAGTTCTGGCGCGATTTTCTCGGCAATGCGCCGTCTCTGCCGCCTGAAATGCTCGGCCTGCACGAACCGCGGCCAAGCATGGAGAAGGACGACGAGCAGGAGGTCTTTTACACGACTGCGCTGACGCCAGAAATCGCCAACGGCCATATTCAGCACGCCCAGCCGGTGAAGCTGGAGGGCGGCGAATATGTAGTCTTCAACTATGAGGGCCAGGGCGCCGGCATTCAGGACTTTATCCTGACCCTGTACGGCACCTGTATGCCGATGCTGGGCCTGATCCGCCGTCAGGGACAGGATATTGAACGCTATTTTCCGCAGAAGGATTCTCACGCACAGGACGAGCCGGTTTACCTGCGCCTCGAATATATGATCCCGGTTCGCCGCTAGTTAACGCTGCAGCTCATCCAGCGCGGGGGCGTCAAGATGTGATACATCGCCCGCGCTTTCAACCACCCAGCCCGGCGCCAGCCACTGGCTCTCCTGATAATCGACCCGCGATACCGAACAGTTGCGCAGCCGCAGGCGGCGCTCTGCGTAGGCCGGCAGGCCGAGGATCGTGCTCACCAGACACCCCAGCGCAATGCCGTGGCTGACCAGCAGCGGACGGCTTCCTTTTGGTAGCTCCAGGCAGTCCTGCAGCGCCGCGCGCACGCGCTCGCCCAGCTCCTGCATGGATTCGCCCTGCGGAATGCGGCCATCCGGCGTGCCGTTGACCAACTGACGCCGCCACAGCTCCTCTTCCTCTGTCAGCGTGTCGATAAAGCGCTGCTCCAGCACGCCCATATCCAGCTCGCGCAGGCGCGGATCGAAGGTGATGCCGCAGCCGCAGGCGCTGGCAATAATCTCAGCGGTCTGGCGCGTACGTCCAAGATCGCTGGCGATGATATGGGTGATGCCCAGCGTGCGGACGCGTTCGCCGACCTGCTGGGCCTGGCGTTCGCCGAGGGCGGTCAGCGGGCTGTCGGACTGGCCCTGAATGCGCCGTTCGGCGTTCCACTGCGTTTCGCCGTGGCGAACAAGGTATACCTGTAACATGCTCATTATCCGTTATACTGCGATGATTATTTCGGCCATATATCTACCTACTGATTATGCACCAGATTATCTCAGCGACCACCAATCCCGCCAAAATTCAGGCGATTCTGCAGGCTTTTAGCCAGATTTTCGGCGAGGGATCCTGCCACATTGACCCTATTTCCGTCGAGAGCGGCGTGCCGGAACAGCCGTTTGGCAGCGAGGAAACGCGCGCCGGCGCACGGAATCGGCTGCATCATGCCCGCCAGCTGCGGCCAGACGCTGACTTCTGGGTGGCCATTGAAGCCGGCATTGATGATGACAGCACCTTCAGCTGGGTGGTGATTGAGAGCCGGGAGCAGCGCGGCGAAGCCCGGTCGGCCACTCTGCCGCTGCCGGAAAAGATCCTGGCGGCCGTGCGCGGCGGCGAGGCGCTGGGGCCGGTGATGTCCCGCTATACCGGCATTGAGGAGATTGGCCGCAAAGGCGGCGCCATTGGCGTCTTCACCGCCGGCAGTCTGACCCGCGCCAGCGTCTATTACCAGGCGGTAATTCTGGCGCTAAGCCCGTTTCATAACGCGGTTTACCGGTGAGTTTCCGGCAGCGTCTGTTCAAGCCAGTGGCGCAGCTCCGCGGGGGCCGACTTCAGGCTGTTTGAGCCGCGCGTGATGGTGGCAATGCCTGCGCCCAGGGCGTTTTTCAGCTCACGCTGGCTCAGTTCGCCGCGCAGCAGCTCCTCAATAATGCGCACCCGGGTGCCCAGCGCTTCGCGTTCGTCCGGGGTCATCATCAGGTTCAGCAGCGGCAGATGGTGGTCGGCCTCATAGGCCAGGCGCAGCAGCTCCACAAAACGAAGCCACTCTTCGTTGCGCTGATGCGCAGTCTCGGCTGAATATGGGGATTGTTGGGTCATGTTATGCCACCGTGTTGGGGCGGATGGCCGGGGCCATCCGCCGGATGTACTCTTTAGCGAGTACAAGCATAACATACTCTCGCGGGATCAGTAACGCTGGCTCCACTCGGCGTCGGTGAGGATAGCCGGCTTCTCGCCCATGAAGTAGCGGTAGTAGGCGTCGTAGGCCAGCACATTCTTCACGTAGCCGCGCGTTTCCGAAAAGGGGATACTCTCCACGAAAGCCACCGCATTCAGCTTCCCGGCGCTGTTGCCTTGCCAGGTGCGCACCCTGCCCGGCCCGGCGTTATAGGCGGCTGCCGCGTAGATGCGGTTATTGCCAAACTGCTGATAGACGTACTGCAGGTAACTGGTGCCGATGTTGATGTTGGTTTCCGGATCCAGCAGCTGATTCTGGCCGCCGTAGCCGGGAATGCTGAACATCTTCACCGTGTGGGTCGCGGTGCCGGGCATAATCTGCATCAGCCCGGAAGCCCCCACCGGCGAGCGGGCCTTCGGGTTCCAGGCGCTCTCCTGACGGGCTATCGCCATCGCGTAGCTCTGGCTGATGCCCTTCTCAGCGGTGTAGCGGGCAAAGAGGTTCTCCCAGGCCAGCGGGAAGCGCTCGCGCAGGTTGTCCCACAGCTTGCCGGCAATCGTCGCCTGCACGCTCAGATCCCACCAGTCGCGATCGTAAGCGTACTTCGCCAGTTGGCCCTGTTCGGCGGGAGTGCGGCTTCTGACAAGATTCGCCCACTCAGCGCGGGCGGTGTTATCCAGATTCCAGTACATCAGCTCACGCACGCGGGCCATCTCCGGGCTGTTCACCAGCTCAGCGGAGGCCGTACCCTCGGTTTTCTCCACCCGGATGGGATAGTCTTCGCCAAGCCGCTGGGCCGCCACCATCGGATAGAAGCCTCGCTCTTTCATCAGGCCGTGAAGGATCTCTTTCGCTTCCGCCTCGCGGCCGCTGTCCATCAGCAGGTCCGCCTGCCAGTAGCGCCATTCGTCTTTTTCTTTCGCCTCCATCGGCAGGCGCGAAAGCCAGGTATCCAGCCCTTTGCGATCGCCTGCGCCAATCGCCAGCCGCACCCGCCGCTCCAGCAGCGAGGTGGAACCGGAGCGCATAATGGCGTCATCGCGCCAGCGGGCCTGCTCGTCGGTAACGTCGCTGCCCATCAGCTGCCAGGCGACGGTATCGCGCAGCGCCTGAACCTGCTCGTCGCTGAGCTTCTGGGCAGCGGCGAGCATCGGGATCAGCGCCCGGGCGTTCTCCACGTCCTGACGGGCGACGCGGCTAAAGGCAATGGCCGCCATCTGGCGGGTAAAGTCCGTATTCCCGGTGTTCTGCGCGAAACTCAGGACGCTGTCAGGGTTGGCGGCAAGGCTCAGGACCTGCGCAGAGATAGTCTGATAGTCGGCCGGCATCTGGCCTGCCAGGGTATTGACCAGCCGGGTATTGCCCGCCTTCATCGCCAGCCGGATGCGCTCCAGATAAGCCAGCGGATCCTGCGCGCCGGAAGCGCGCCAGGCGCCGAACAGCACGTCGCACGCCGCGGGGCGGTTTGAGCCGCTCAGCCAGAGATCTTTCGCCCCGCCCCACGCTGCCTGAAGGTCGCCGACCTGATATTTGGCGTAGTAGTAGTTGCACTGCGCCTGCACCGTTCCCGGCTTGTCCGGGCTGAAGGCCAGCAGCCCGCGCCAGTCCTCGCGGCGGGCCAGTTCGTTTACAAAGCGGTTTTGCAGCGTGCGGGTAGACGGCAGCGTCGGATTGGCGCTGATAAAATTGCTCACCGCGAGCGCCGGTTCATTGCTCAAATCGCTGGTCAGTTGGCGGTACTGCAGGTAGGGATAGAGCGGATAGTCCTTTAGCGTCGGCATCAGCTGGCTGACGACATCCATCTGATTATTGTCCCACGCCTGCTTAATCTGCGCGTAGCGGCTGCGCTGTTCATCCAGTGAGTCGGCGTGCACCGCGGCGCTGACCGTAAACAGACAGACGGCGGCAGCCAGATAACGCCACGTCACGGGGTTTGCTTTTTCCACAAGCGCTCCTTTAAAAAATGCATCAATGCAGCGTCGTGCCGCGTCTCTTCGTGCTATTCAGACAACCGTAAAGCCGCCACGTTGCCTGATTTCCTGGCTTTTTACCACCCTCATCGGCTGGCTGGGATTCAGGTGGGAAAAAGGCTACACTTCGTCTTTAACAACCCATCAGTAAAATAAAAGAGGCGAAGTCCAACGTGGCTCAATTCGTTTATACCATGCATCGCGTCGGCAAAGTGGTCCCGCCGAAGCGTCATATTCTGAAAAACATCTCTCTGAGTTTCTTCCCCGGGGCCAAAATTGGCGTGCTGGGCCTGAACGGTGCCGGTAAATCCACCCTGCTGAAAATCATGGCCGGTATCGACACCGATATCGAAGGTGAAGCCCGCCCGCAGCCGGGCATCAAGATTGGCTACCTGCCGCAGGAGCCGCAGCTCAACCCGGAGCACACCGTGCGCGAATCCGTGGAAGAGGCGGTCTCAGAAGTGGTTAACGCCCTGAAAGGGCTGGACGAAGTGTACGCCCTGTACGCCGAACCTGACGCCGACTTCGACAAGCTGGCCGCCCAGCAGGGCAAATACGAAGAGATTATCCAGGCCCACGACGGCCACAATCTCAACGTGCAGCTGGAGCGCGCCGCCGACGCCCTGCGCCTGCCGGACTGGGACGCAAAAATCGCCAACCTGTCGGGCGGCGAGCGCCGCCGCGTGGCCCTGTGCCGCCTGCTGCTCGAAAAACCGGATATGCTGCTGCTCGACGAACCGACCAACCACCTGGACGCCGAGTCCGTGGCCTGGCTGGAGCGCTTCCTGCACGACTTCGAGGGCACCGTGGTAGCAATTACCCACGACCGCTACTTCCTCGATAACGTCGCCGGCTGGATCCTCGAACTGGACCGCGGGGAAGGCATTCCTTGGGAAGGCAACTACTCCTCGTGGCTGGAGCAGAAAGACCAGCGCCTGGCGCAGGAAGCCTCTGCGGAAGCGGCCCGCCGCAAGTCCATTGAGAAAGAGCTGGAGTGGGTGCGCCAGGGCACGAAGGGCCGTCAGTCGAAGGGCAAAGCCCGCCTGGCGCGCTTTGAGGAGCTTAACAGCACCGAATACCAGAAGCGTAACGAGACCAACGAACTGTTTATTCCGCCAGGACCGCGTCTCGGCGATAAAGTGGTTGAAGTGGAGCACCTGCGCAAATCCTACGGCGACCGCGTGCTGATCGACGATCTCAGCTTCTCGGTACCGAAAGGCGCTATCGTCGGCATCATTGGCCCGAACGGCGCAGGTAAATCGACGCTGTTCCGCATGATGTCCGGCCAGGAGCAGCCCGACGGCGGCACCATCACCCTCGGCGATACCGTGAAGCTGGCGTCAGTGGATCAGTTCCGCGATGCGATGGACAACAGCAAAACCGTGTGGGAAGAGGTGTCCGGCGGGCTGGACATCATGAAGATCGGCAACACCGAAATGCCGAGCCGCGCCTACGTGGGCCGCTTCAACTTCAAGGGCACCGATCAGGGCAAGCGCGTCGGCGAACTCTCCGGCGGCGAGCGCGGCCGTCTGCACCTGGCGAAGCTGCTGCAGGTCGGCGGCAACATGCTGCTGCTCGATGAACCGACCAACGACCTGGATATCGAAACCCTGCGCGCGCTGGAAAACGCCCTGCTGGAGTTCCCGGGCTGCGCAATGGTTATCTCGCACGACCGCTGGTTCCTCGACCGCATCGCCACCCACATTCTGGACTACCAGGACGAGGGCAAGGTGGAGTTCTTTGAAGGTAACTTTACCGAGTACGAAGAGTACAAGAAACGCACGCTGGGCGCGGACGCGCTGGAGCCGAAGCGGATTAAGTACAAGCGTATTGCCAAATAAACGCGTCCCCTCTTCCCGCCGGGAAGAGGGGTTTACCCCTGCTCCCCCATCATCTCCTTCACCAGCTCCACGCAGCGCAAAAATCGTCCGTCGTAGTCCGACTCCTCGACGTGCACAAAGCGGATCCCGTTCTCGTTCAGCATATCCACCAGCATCTGCTGAAACTCCTTGCGGTCCACCGAACTGCCGAGGCTGCGCAGGCCGTCGGCCACCCACGGCGTATTGTTCTCCAGCAGGATCACCAGGTCGAAGCGGTATTCATCGATCAGCGCCTGGACGAACGGGTGCTCGCGCCCTTCGTACTTCTTGCAGAACGCCTGGGTGCTGACGAAATCGGTATCGATAAAGGCGACCTTGTTGGCGTACTTCACCGCGAAGTCGATGTACTGCGCCTGGCCGAGGGCGATTTTGTCGTAGTCAGAGTACTGCAGCGCCATCTCGTCGCCGCCGAGGTGCGAAAAGACGTAGTCGCGCCCGTACTCCCAGGCGCTGGTGGTGTTGAAGATGTTGGCGAGCTTATTGACCAGCGTTGACTTGCCGCTGGACTCACCGCCCAAAATCGCGACAGTACGCACGAAAAAGGGCTTCACTTCGGTCGGGATGTAGTCCCAGTAGCGGAACGGATTCTCGCGGATCTGCGAACCGCTGATGCTCATAAAGGTGCGCTTCGGATCGATAAGCACCGTTTCGATACCGAGGTGTTCGAGATACTGCGGCGCGTCGGCCTCTTCCGAGGTGTAGATCCGGTTCGGCTGGATGCCCTTCTCGTCCATCAGCGCCTTAACGCCGTTGCTCCAGACGTCCCAGCCGTGGGGATACGGTTCCATGCCCTCTTCGTTGAAGGCGTGGATGCGAATGTTTTTCTGATACTTAAAGGTCTGCAGCAGCCAGCGCAGGCGATCGGAGACCGTCGGCTGCTGGGACATGGCGCTGTCCTCAAACAGCGCCCGGTCGCGGGTATCGTCATAGCCCATGATGATGTGCAGCTCGTCCACCTGGCTGCAGGCGCGCTGGATCAGATAGATGTGGCCGGTGTGCAGCGGGTAGAACTTGCCGAACACCACGCCAACGCTCTTCTGCCGGCGCGGATACTCAAGATCGAGAAAGCGGTGCAGCGCCTGCAGCTTCTGGGCGCTGGGGCTTTTGATCTTGGCATTGAGCAGCTGGCTCAGATAGCCTTTGGTCATCCCGCTGGCGTCGGCTACCTGCTGGAGGGTGCAGCCCTTCTGGCGAATGGCGGTTTTGATATAGTCGAACGATGGCAAAAGAGCCTCCTGGCTGACAAGACAACAACTTACCAATTATAAGTCGTCAAAGGCATTCAGCGCATCCGAGAGTTTTTTCACGCCGATCACCTTCATCCCCTCCGGCACTTTTTTCGGCACGTTGGCCGCAGGCACGATAGCGCGGCGGAAGCCGTGCTTGGCCGCCTCGGAAATGCGCTCCTGGCCGCTCGGCACCGGGCGGATCTCCCCGGCCAGGCCGACTTCGCCAAACACCACCAGATCCTGCGGCAGCGGGCGGTCGCGCAGGCTGGAGACCATCGCCAGCATCAGCGCCAGATCGGCGCTGGTTTCCGTCACCTTCACGCCGCCGACGACGTTCACAAACACGTCCTGATCGGCCATCTGCAGGCCGCCGTGGCGGTGCAGGACCGCCAGCAGAATGGCGAGCCGGTTCTGCTCAAGGCCCACCGCCACCCGGCGCGGATTGGACATCATCGACTGATCGACCAGCGCCTGGATCTCCACCAGCAGCGGGCGGGTGCCCTCCCAGACCACCATCACCGAGCTGCCGGAGGTCACTTCATCGCCGCGGCTGAGGAAGATCGCCGACGGGTTGCTCACTTCGCGCAGCCCCTGCTCGGTCATGGCGAACACGCCCAGCTCGTTAACCGCCCCGAAGCGGTTTTTGTGGCTGCGCAGGGTGCGGAAGCGGGAGTCGGCGTCGCCGTCCAGCAGCACCGAGCAGTCGATGCAGTGCTCCAGCACCTTCGGCCCCGCCAGGGAGCCGTCTTTCGTCACGTGGCCGACCATCACGATCGCCACGCCGCGCGTCTTGGCGAAGCGCGTCAGGTAGGCGGCGGTTTCGCGCACCTGGGCGACGCTGCCGGGGGAGGACTGGATATCCGCCATGTGCATCACCTGGATCGAGTCGATCACCATCAGCTTCGGCTGCTCCTCTTCGGCGATCAGGCAGATCTGCTCGATGCTGGTTTCCGACAGCATATTGAGGTTGCCGGTTGGCAGGCCGAGGCGGTGGGCGCGCATCGCCACCTGCTGCAGCGACTCTTCGCCGGTGACGTACAGGGTTTTCATCTGCTCGGCAAGGCGGCACAGCGTCTGCAGCAGCAGCGTTGATTTCCCGGCGCCGGGGTTACCGCCGATCAGGATGGCGCTGCCCGGCACCACGCCGCCGCCGAGCACGCGGTCAAACTCTTTGAAGCCGGTGGAGAAGCGCGGCAGCTCTTCGAGGCTGATGTCGGAGAGCTTCTGCACCTTCGATACGCCCGCGCTGCCCGCATAGCCGCTGAGCCGCTCGTTGCGCGCCACGGTGGGCGAGGCGGCAATGCGCATCTCGGTGATGGTATTCCACGCATGACAGGCGCTGCACTGTCCCTGCCAGCGCGGATAGTCCGCGCCGCACTCGTTGCAGACAAAGGCGCGTTTCGGTGCTTTCGCCACGTTTTACTCCTGATTCAGACTGCCTGACAGGATACAGAATACCCCCATCAGGTCGGCATGACGGATGGTGACTTCCGTCTGCTCATTGACTTTCGGCTTAGCGTGATAGGCGATACCGAGGCCGGCCGCCTTGATCATCGGCAGATCGTTGGCGCCGTCGCCGATCGCCACGGTCTGCGCCCCGGGGATCTGATGTTCATCCGCCAGCCGCTGCAGGGTCATTGCCTTATAGTTCGCATCGACGATGTCGCCGATCACCTGGCCGGTGAGCCTGCCGTCGATGATCTCCAGTTCGTTGGCGACCGCGGCGGTCAGGCGCAGCTTGTCGCGCAGGTAGTCGGCAAAGAAGGTGAAGCCGCCGGAGGCAATGGCCACCTTCCAGCCGAGGGTCTCCAGCTTGAGCACCAGCTGAACCAGACCCGGCATCAGCGGCAGCGCGTCGCGCACCTGGCCCAAAATTTGGGCATCGGCGCCTTCCAGGGTCCCCACCCGCTGGCGCAGGCTGGCGGTAAAGTCCAGCTCGCCGCGCATCGCGCGCTCGGTCACTTCCGCCACCATCTCGCCGGTGCCGGCCAGCCTGGCGATTTCATCTATACATTCGATCTGGATAGCGGTGGAGTCCATGTCCATCACCAGCAGGCCCGGCGTGCGCAGGTGCGGGATTTTGCCCAGCGGGGCAACGTCCAGCCCGGCATTGTGCGCCAGGCGGGTTGCGCGCGGCGTCAGGGAACCGGCGAGGCGGATCACCTGATAATCCTCCACGCACCAGGCGGCAACAATGACCATCGCCGCCCCCAGCTTGTGCTGATAGTCAGTGAGGCGCTGTTTATCCAGCCGGCGGCCATACAGCAGCCAGCCGCTGCGCCCGGCGTGGTAATCCAGCGGCATCACTTCATCACCGCTTAACGAAAGGGGCAGCCCCGGCCACAAAGAGACATCGTCAGGCAGGTCGCACCAGGTCAGACTGTTCGGCATTACAGCTCCAGAAATCCAGATTCACGGCAGGAAAATAACGCATGAGGCTACCCTGTCGCCAGCGCTTCTGGCAACAGTAAAGTGCAAATTCTTGAGGACGGATTGAGCAAGCCTCCGGGCACACTCGACGACGTTCTGAAAACAGGACAAAACGCCACCCGAGACATCTTTTCTGCTCCAGATTTACATTCTGGCTCAGGCAACGCGTCATATTTGCCCCTTTGTATTAGTTTTCATCACATTGAATGTTCGTCAGCACCTGACAGCAAACAATGCAGATGGCCCATTTAGAGGATGGGCATCGGTCAATAAAGAGACAAACGCGCGCGAGCACTTAAAACACTACAGTCAGGCAGGCCGGGAGTGTGCATACGGTCTCAGAACAGCTATCTGTAAAGAGCGACTTACCCCAAATATGATTTATTTACCAACGTCGTATTCTGTGCACTAATCCTATTATAAAAAAACGGACAGCATTCAGTTAAATGAGATATTTCTTGTTCCGTTATAAAGAATTATCTTATTTTGTATAACGGGGAAATTATTAGCAAGAAAGAATATCGTGCCAGGAGCTGAGCCAGCTCGGGGGGCCATTAATATGCAAGTCCTCGTTAATACACCCTGTCAAACCAAAAATCATGAATTATAAACATCAACACAAAGTCATTAACGTTACAGAGCAGTGGAAACCGAATGAATCCCCAGGAGCTTGCCCCCGTAACTGACTTGGGTAAGAGATAAATCTGACAGTAACAGATTTGAACACTGAGTAGCGGTGACCAATCAGAGCAAGGCTCATGGATGAGTGAGGTCATTCGCAGACAACAAGCAGGTAATTTGAAGCATGACACGTATAATAAATATCTAGATACATAATGCACCAAAGATATCCATAATTTATTGCACAGGTACTCTTACCAAAGAAGCTTTCTCACTCGCATTTACCCTCTGAGAAACGACGCAAGAAAAAATCCGAATTGCGCCCCATATCTTCTACCAGAATCCGATCATAGTGATACCGACTTCGCTCTTTTTATGTTATTAATAACCAGTGAAATTCGCGAGAAATATGGAGCGGATATGTTCAAGATTACGGCTTGCTTGCTCCTGACTCTGATCTCGAGTAGTGGTTTAAGCATCTATTTTTTACATCAGCAATATGAGAAGAAGAGCGCCGAGTTTCGTATTCTGTACCGAGACGTGACGGTAAAACTCGCCCAACATGATGCCATCATTCCACTGTTACCGACCAGCCAGTTCAACCATGAGCTCCAGACTCTATTTCCACAAATCGTTCAATGGCACACGTATTCGGACATAGTGCAGCGCCAGCCAATCGTCTTTGAACCGGGCGGTCGCTATTGGATTAACGTCGGCAACCGATCGTTATTAATCGATCTGCACGAGATCTTCGATAACCTTCCCGGGGTAATACCCTTCCGATATATTGCCGTGAAGTGGCAGGAGCACCCTGTATTCACGCTCGGTGAAGCAGGCGGTAAGCAGTACTGGCAGTGGCATAAGACCATCGTCAGCGCCTCTCAGCCGTTCATCTTCAGCGCCGGCGCAAATCCTACCTGGGGAGCGTTGCCGTGGACCATCATCCTCTCTCCCGGGCTGTTTTGGAGTATGTCGCTTTATCTATTCAATCAGTACCTCGTCAATCGCCGACGCCGCGATATCGCCGATTTGCGCGCGCATTACGCAGAGGTGATCCGACTGAATACGCTGGGTGAACTGACAGCGGGGATTGTGCATGAACTCAACCAGCCGCTCACCGCGATCCTTAGTTACAACCAAACGGCGCTGCGATTGCTGCAGCAGCAGAAGGCCAAGCCGGTAGCTCCGCTTCTTGAGGCCGCCGTGGTGCAAATCAAACGGACGGATGCACTGCTGCAGCAGTTCCGTCAGAAGCTATCCAGCGAACAGGCCGATTATCAGCCGGTTGCTCTGGCATCCCTATGGCACCAGGTGGTGACACTGCTGGACAATGAGATCCGCAGTCACAGGGTGAATGTCAGTAGTCATCTCCCCGCGGACCTGCCCCCGCTGAACGCCCCTCCGCTTTGGATAGAACAGATTCTGCATAACATCGCCAATAACGCGCTGCAGGCCCAGCGACACAATGCGGCAGGTACGGCCTGGATCAGACTGGAGGCCAGCATCAGGAACGGTGGCATCACGCTCAAACTTAGCGACGGCGGGCCCGGCTTGTCAGAACAGGCATTGCAACGAGTATTTATGCCGTTCTTCACTACCCGGCCCAATGGCATCGGGCTGGGTATGGCGCTTACGGATACGCTAGTTCAGAGACTTAACGGCACGATTGAGGTGGCGAATATTGCCGGGCAGGGCGCCTGTTTCACCCTGTGGCTCCCCCTCCCCCATCAGGAGAAAACATAATGCAAGACATTTATCTTATTGATGATGAACCGGCTATCCGAGCCTCACTCAGCGCACTGCTCAGTACGGTCGGTTGGCAGACGAAGACCTATGACAGCGCGCAGACTTTTCAACAGGAAGCCGGCGCACTGTCCCTACTCTCCGGCTGCATGCTGCTGGATATCCGTATGCCGGGGAAAACCGGGCTCACGCTGCTGGATGAGTGGAAACAGCAGGGACTGGAGATCCCGGTGATCATCATGACCGGGCACGGTAACATCGATTTGTGCCGCCGGGCCTTCAGGAACGGGGCATTTGAATTTTTGACCAAGCCAATAGATGCTGATTTACTGTTTGAAGTGGTTGGCGGGGCGCTGGAACAGCAGGCGCAACTGCAGGTGCAACGACAGAAACTAAGGTTAATGCATGACCGGCTCGTCACGCTGACCTCCCGCGAAAACGAGATTTTTGGACAGATTTTGCAAGGGCAATCGAACAAAGAGATCGCCCGACATTATGCGCTTTCTCCACGCACCGTCGAGGCGCATCGCGCCAGCATATTCGCCAAGCTCGGGGTGAATTCAGTCGCCAGACTGATAAGCGTCTATGGTGAACTTTCTCTGCGGGAAAAAAAATCTATTTGCCAGGTATAATTACCAGGCAAACCAGGTAGTCGCACGAATACTTTTCCACCAGTGCTCCTTTTATCCTGTTGATAATCCGAATGGGATAAGCAAGGAGCAAACCACTATGCCCCCTACTCTCTACCGCTATGTTAGCCGGCAGTCTGGCTTCGTTCGCCAATTCAGCCACAACTCTACTGAGCGTCAAAACTGTTTCCAGGGAACTGGCTGATAGATTAGCCCAAAACACGCTGACCGGCTGTGTGCCGGTAAGGTCCGAATCAGAGACCCTGGGCACGTTTAAGTGGCAAAAAATAACCACAACGTCCTGACCTCCAGTTAATTTCCGTCATATTGATAACGTGAGAGATACTTATGAAGATCACATCAGTTTTATACTTCATTCCTCTGCTTTTCTCCGCCAGTCACGCACTGTCCGCCAATTTCCCGACGGGTTACTACGGCGCGGCAAAATACCTGCAGGGCGAACAGCGGGCCAGAGAAATGGATACCAGTAGCCGTCCCGGAACAGGGCAATTCGTCAGCGGCAAGGAGAAAGAACATCAGGGAGGAGCTGCCCTGGCTTTGGGGTATCAGTTCGACAGCGGCTGGCGTACGGAGGGAGAATACCGTTTCCGGCAAAAAACGGAGTATACCAGCGGTTCTACCCTGTTCCCCACCAGCTTCAATCATCTGAAAGTGGAGTCTGAAGGCGTGATGCTTAACGTCTATCGCGATTATGCCTTGGGATACGGGTTGTCTCTGTATGGCACTGCCGGGCTTGGTGTCAGCAGGATCAAGGCGGGAGGTTGGCAAGGCTTGAGCACACGCGAATACGCATCAAGCCAGCAGAATAACCTGACCTATTCACTGGGTGCTGGCGTCAGCTATTCCCCGCTAGAACAACTCTTCATAGATCTGGGTTACCGCTATGTGGATTGGGGAAAAATCGAAAGCGGCTACAATAAGTTTTCCAATATCCGTAATCTGAAGGATGAGCAGATGAAGGCGTCCCTGGTATCTAACGAGTTTACACTGGGCGTACGCCATGTCTTCTGAGCAGCTATCTCTCAACTTGCGGCATTTTCCGGCGCAATCATCTCAGTTGTGATAAGTGTAGTGGTCAGCCCCTGCTGGCCACTACAAGTAGTCGTATGCGCTTTTTATGTCCTTTCTCCGGATGGCGCTACCTGACCACCTCCGCCTCTCACAGAATAGACCTGTTTCAGCAGCCGATGGCGCAGCATTTTGTGCCACCCGATCAGAGATGGTACTCTTGCAGCGCCCGCTGCGGCAATCAACGAGAGGTGAAGAATGGTTCGCGCAAAACTGAAATTTCGGCTGCACCGGGCGGCGATCGTGCTGATCTGCCTTGCCCTGCTGGTGGCCCTGATGCAGGGCGCGTCGTGGTTCAGCCAGAACTCCCAGCGCCAGCGCAACCCGCAGCTTGAAGAGCTGGGGCGGATGCTGGCCCATCAGGTTACCCTCACCCTCGCGCCGCTGATGCGCGCCGAGTCGCCGGACGAGAAGCGTATCGGCCAGCAGCTTGCCGCGCTCACCGCCAATACCCGCGTGCTGGATGCCAGCGTCTACGACGAGCAGGGCTATCTGGTCAGCCACGCCGGCGAGGGGGTTAAGGTCCGCGACCGTCTCGCCCTCGACGGCAAAAAAGCCGGCGGCTACTTCAGCGAGCAGATTGTGGAGCCCATTCAGGGCAAGAACGAGCCGCTGGGCTATCTGCGCATCACCCTCGACACCCATACGCTGGCCACCGAATCCCGCCAGGTGGATAACACCACCAACATCCTGCGCCTGATGCTGCTGCTCTCGCTGGCCATCGGCGTGGTGCTGACGCGCACGCTGCTGCAGGGGAAACGCACCCGCTGGCAGCAGTCGCCCTTCCTGCTGACCGCCAATAAGACGGTCCCGGAAGAGGACGACGGCGGGAAAAAAACGCCAGACTGACAACTTAAGGAAAGGAACTCTGCCATGACTACCCTGCGCCTGCTTATCTCCGACTCTTACGATCCCTGGTTTAACCTGGCGGTGGAGGAGTGCATCTTTCGCCAGATGCCCGCCACCCAGCGGGTGCTTTTTCTCTGGCGCAATGCCGATACGGTCGTCATTGGCCGGGCGCAGAACCCGTGGAAGGAGTGCAACACCCGGCGCATGGAGGAGGATAACGTCCGCCTGGCCCGGCGCAGCAGCGGCGGCGGCGCGGTGTTTCACGACCTCGGCAACACCTGCTTCACCTTTATGGCCGGTAAGCCCGAGTACGACAAAACCGTCTCCACCGCCATTGTGCTTAACGCCCTTAATGCCCTGGGCGTGCGGGCCGAGGCCTCCGGGCGCAACGATCTGGTGGTGAAGACGCCGGAGGGCGACCGCAAGGTTTCCGGCTCCGCCTACCGGGAAACCAAAGACCGCGGCTTTCACCACGGCACCCTGCTGCTGAACGCCGACCTCAGCCGGCTGGCGAACTACCTCAATCCGGACCCGAAGAAGCTGCAGGCCAAAGGCATCACCTCGGTGCGCGGCCGGGTCGCCAACCTGGTGGAGCTGCTGCCGGACATTACCCATCAGCAGATCTGCGACGCGGTGACCGATGCCTTCTTCGCCCACTACGGCGAGCGGGTCGCGGCAGAGGTGATCTCGCCGGACAGGGCGCCGGATCTGCCTGGCTTTGCGGAAACCTTCGCCCGCCAGAGCAGCTGGGCGTGGAACTTCGGCCAGGCCCCGGCCTTCAGCCATCTGCTGGATGAGCGCTTTACCTGGGGCGGGGTCGAGCTGCACTTCGATGTCGAAAAGGGCGTCATTACCCGCGCGCAGGCCTTTACCGACAGCCTCAACCCGACGCCGCTGGAGGCGCTGGCGCAGCGTCTGCAGGGCTGCCAGTACCGGGCCGATGTGCTGCAGCAGACCTGCGAAGCGCTGATTGCGGAATATCCGCAGCAGGAAGCTGAACTGCGGGAGCTGGCGGCGTGGATAGCGCAGGCGGTGCGCTAGGCCAGGCGCTGAATAATCTGCCTGACGGCGTCGAGCGGCGCCGCCATTCCCTGCGCAATGCCGCGAAACTCATCGCTGATGCGCACGTCGTCGGCCACCTTTCGCCAGAACGCCTCTGCCAGCGGCAGGGCGAAGCTCCAGGCGTCGCGGCCCGGCGTCGGATCGAATTTAATGTCAACCGGCTCCCGCCGCATTTCGCCTGACGTATGCGGAGAAAAGGCCATCGGCAGCATATCGTATACCGGCGCATGAGCCAGCGGCGGCGGCCCGTAGAAGAAAGAGAGGTTGCCCGCGTGCATATCGCTGTTGGCAATCAGGCGGCCAAAGGCCCACATCTTTTCAACGTCGTGCAGCGCATCGGGGGTAACAATATTCTGCGCCACCAGCGCGCGGGTGACCTGCGGCCAGCCTCCCGGCGACGAAGCGTATTCACTCTGCACCGCCTCCAGCGACACTATCGCCCGGCGTCCGGCCTGCCCCACGCAGTCAAAGCGGGTGGATTCCAGAAAAACCTGCCCGCTTTCGCTCTGCACAATTTGCGCCTCGGAAGTGCTGATACCGCTTCCGGCAAGCACCCCCAGCGCCAGGGACTCGGCAATCAGCAGATCGGCCCAGCGACGGGCGACGGTGGTCTCAGGCACGGCGCTGAATTTTACCAGCAGATGGGCATTCCCCCGCGCCGTCTGCGCAAAACAGGTAAACTTCGGCTGCTCTCCGCCCGCCGAAGAGCCAATAACCTCGCCCGCCAGCACCTCCTGCGCAATCTCAGGGTAGCGCAGCGCCTTCTCGGCCTGGGCGATGGCCAGCGGCGGCGGCGCAAGCAGCCAGCGCTGATAGTTTGCCTCGCCGACTATCCAGCCCCCGCTGCTCTCGCCGTCAAACGCGCTCAGGGCGAACAGTACCTCTTCTTCCTGCCAGCGGCGAATATCCTCGGGCAGATTAAGCAGCGCGGCAGCGCGGCGCCCCCAGGAGCGGCCTAAGAAACCCTGCGGGCGTAGATCCGTCAGATACCAGGGCAGGCCGTCAAACCACTGCGCATCACCGTCCTCATAGCGTGCCAGAACGCTGCCCTGCGGCCAGCAGGGATATAAATCGGCCACTTTGCCTACCCGCCCCTCGTCGTTCACTCTCCACAGAGGAAAGCACGCCGTTCCGCGCACGGGCCGGGACAGGGCATAGCGAGTCGCCCGCGCCTTGCCGAACTGGATAACCTGAGGCTGCCCGGCGGCCAGACGTGAAAACGTGGCCTGGCTGATGTTCAGGCTGCGGCGCAGTTCGGGAGCCGAGCGGGGTCCGTGGAGCAGAAAATCGGCGATCTCAGACATGGATGAATACTTTCATGAATAGATATTTAAATCTGTATACAGGAAAAAAATCATGAAAGTAAAGGAAATAATAGCTATTAGGAATAGATTAATGAATAGATACTTCAGGCCGGACGCCCGCGTCCGGCCTGATAAACTTACGCCTTGTCGCCCAGCAGGACAGACTCCAGCGCGATTTTGATCATATCGTTGAAGGTGGTCTGACGGTCGGCAGAAGAGACCTGCTCGTGGGTGCGGATATGATCCGATACGGTGCAGATAGTCAGCGCCTTGGCGCCAAACTCGGCGGCCACGCCGTAGATGCCCGCCGCTTCCATCTCCACGCCGAGAATGCCGTATTTCTCCAGCACGTCGAACATCTGCGGATCCGGCGTATAGAACAGGTCGGCGGAGAAGATATTGCCGACGCGGGCCTCGACGCCCAGCGCCTTCGCCGCATGCACCGCGTCGCGCACCATGCCGAAGTCGGCGATGGCGGCATAGTCGTGATCCTTAAAGCGCATGCGGTTGACTTTAGAGTCGGTGCAGGCGCCCATGCCGATCACCACGTCGCGCAGCTTAACGTCCGGGCGCACCGCGCCGCAGGAGCCAACGCGGATGATCTTCTTCACGCCGAAGTCGGTGATGAGCTCCTTGGTGTAGATAGAGCAGGACGGGATGCCCATGCCGTGGCCCATAACGGAGATTTTGCGGCCCTTATAGGTGCCGGTGAAGCCCAGCATCCCGCGCACGTTGTTCACTTCGCGCACGTCTTCGAGGAAGGTTTCAGCGATATGCTTCGCGCGCAGCGGGTCGCCCGGCATCAGCACAACGTCTGCGAAATCGCCCATCTCGGCGTTAATGTGGGGAGTTGCCATTCTTTTATCCTTATAGATTCAAACAACGCAGGGCGGGAGATCTCCCGCCGCTGGATCAGAACATCGGCTTACCGTATTCCATCGGCGAGGTGCCGAAATATTTCGCCAGCGTCTGGCCGATATCGGCAAACGTTTCCCGGTGGCCCAGCGAACCCGGCTTCACCTTCGGCCCGTATACCAGCACCGGAATGTGCTCGCGAGTGTGGTCGGTGCCGGTCCAGGTCGGATCGCAGCCGTGGTCGGCGGTGAGGATCAGAATATCGTCCTCGCCCACCAGCGCCATCAGCTCCGGCAGGCGGCGGTCAAACAGCTCCAGGCCCGCGGCGTAGCCCGCCACGTCCCGGCGGTGGCCCCACGAGGAGTCGAAGTCGACGAAGTTGGTGAAGACGATGGTATCGTCTCCGGCTTCCTTCATCTCTTTGAGCGTGGCGTCAAACAGCGCGTCAAGGCCGGTGGCCTTCACCTTTTTGGTGATGCCGCAGTTGGCGTAGATATCGGCGATTTTACCCACCGACACCACCTGGCCGTTTTTCTCGTCCACCAGCTTCTGCAGCACCGTCGGCGCCGGCGGCTCCACCGCCAGGTCGTGGCGGTTGCCGGTGCGCTGGAAGTTGCCCGCTTTATCGCCAA